>TARA_R110002110_G_scaffold415789_1_pt1 | contig 262666 bp, 242 predicted proteins | sample TARA_R110002110 | Tara Oceans TARA_R110002110 (sample SAMEA4397330) | marine metagenome | biome: Polar Biome; feature: [SRF] surface water layer (ENVO:00010504); material: water (ENVO:00002006), including particulate matter (ENVO:01000060) such as... | depth 5 m | reverse complement strand
ACATACCCAACCGTCAATACCTAATTTTTACTTTTTTATCTTTTTTTACGTTTTTTTTGCTTTTTATATATAAAACAATAGCTTAATATATTTACAGACGCGCAAACCGCGCCTTATATAGGGTGCCCACAGAGTAAGCACAAGGAAGTATATCAAAAATGTCTAATGTAATAATTGTCTATGATACGGAGTCGACATGTTGGAGCAAAAATGACGGTACATCATCATGGTGGTGTGAAGACTGGCAGGAGCCGGAAATTATTCAAATTTCAGCGATAAAGATAGAGACCCAAAACTTCACTGAAGTTGGGAAACCTTTTGATGTGTTTATCAAACCGACGATTAACCCTGTGCTGTCAGATTACTGTACGGATCTAACATCAATTACTAATGCGCACCTGAATAAGGAAGGGTTATCTTTTGTGGATGGCTGTAAATTATTTAACGCCTATTGCGGAACAGATGAACGTCATAGCTATGGCGGTGACCACAGCGTGCTCAATTATAATTTACGTGATCTTTATAATCTACCTGCGGAGATAAACGATTTTACTGGGCATGATATCCGTACGCTGTTTACAAAAATCGACCCGAGCACCAAAAGTGTAAATAGTGGTGCCCTTTCACAGCATTTCAAACTCGCCTTCCACGCCAATCAACATTATGCATTAGATGATTGCCGTTCAATCAGCGAGTCACTCAAACATTTCAAGGCGCACCCAGAAGTGTTATCCTATTTTAAGCGCCCATAGGCGATACACATATATTAGGGGATAACCATGGATACATTATTTAACATTATAGACACGCTCACGAGCCAGCCATGGTATGTGTATGTTTGTACCTTTATTATTTTTGCCGTCATATTCGGCCGCGCGAAAGAATGGGAATTTGAAGCCAAGCTTTTCAAAGCTGATAGTCGGGCCGTCACTGCTGAGCTTGAGATAAAAAAGTTTAAAAAGAAACCGCCGCAAGGCCAGCTTACGCTCCAAGGCCTACAAGCTTATTATAATCAAGATATAGAAATCATCGTCAGCAAGCAGACGATACAAAAACTGCGTATTAATGCAGAGGGCACACATTACAACATACTGTATCCCCGCATTGACGGTAAAAGCGGAGAAATTTACCGCCATAAGAATGAACGAAAATATAATAAGCTCAATATATTCTTAGATCCGCATATCACGATCGAAAACAAACAAGACGTTGTTATTCGCGCGAATAATCAAGATATTTTGAGTGGTGCATTTATCGAAGATTAAGTCATCGCGCTTAAGGGGCATTTCCAAAGACGCAATTATTGCGTATACTAAACTATCTCGAAGTAACGGGCTTGTTTCTTAGCCTGATTATTTCCCCCTTTATATAAACCAAAACGGCGCATAATGTTTCACGTTTTTCGGGCACATATTTTTACGCGGCAGACTTCGCGTTTTAAAACCAGCACATATTGTGTGCGTGCTGCGCTTTGTCTTGCACTCAGCATCTTGAGCTTGCCACATAATGTTGCGAGAGCTGATGCCATGAATGCCCTCGCTTTTTCCAACCAAGCCCAAACGCAGCCATCGGAACAAGCTTTGTTCCAAGCGCAGCCGACACAAATGCAGCGCCTTAAATATGCACAGCAAACCGGCTACAACGCGCCGCCGCCGCTGCCCGCGCCGCTAGGGTTAAACACAGAAGGCTTTGATTTGCCTATGCACGGCGATACGCAGCGCAAACGCTGGCAAGCTAACGCCCTGGATAACGGCGCGCCCATTGCTACATATGAAGCTCTGCCGCAGCGCTCCAACCTTGAAGAGATGTACTCCACCCGCATTTTAGAAAAGCTAGAACAATTTGGTTATGATTTTTTACAAGACAATAAAACCGAAGCGCACAGCCCTGCGCCGCTGGGCCTCGTTGGCGACCAATATATTCTAGGCGTTGGTGACAGTTTAAATATCGCCCTTACTGGGCAGCGTAATGCGCATTATAATTTGCCTGTTGATAGCAACGGACAAATTCAAATTCCAACCCTGCACCCGCTAAATGCTGCAGGGCAAAGCCTTGGCAGCTTCAAAGCACAAATCGCGAAACAGTTTCAGGAGGATTACAATCAATCCTTTTACGTAGCGCTAAGTGAAATGCGCCAAGCGGCGATTTTAATTGCCGGCCACGTTAAACAGCCTGGGCGCATTACCTTAAGCAATCAGCACAATGTGATTGATGCCTTAATGCAAGCCGGCGGCATCGGAAAAACGGGCACATTGCGCCAAATTCGCCTTGTTCGTGACGGACAGGTGACGATGATTGACCTTTATACGCTGCTGCTCCATGGCACAGATACAATTGACCTTAATATTAAGGATGGTGACCGCATCATCGTACCGCCTATTGGGCCGACGATCGCCATTGCGGGGGATGTGAAGCGTAGCGGCATATATGAAGCGCTACCTGTTATGCAAGGTATGTGGCATCAATCTAAGCAGCGCAGCCAGCAACTGGCCTTGAATGACTTACTTGATATGAGCGGCGGATTGCTGTCCCCCGGAAAAATACGCTATTTAAAGCTAGATATGCAGCTCAATGGCGATGAGGGCGTAAGCGAAATTGACGACCCGTTCGCCCGCGTCTTTGGCGATGGCAGCATTTTATCTGTCGTGCGCGGGGCAGAGCGCCGTGAAGGCACGATTGAAGTCAAAGGCCATGCCCGCGCAGATGGTATCCACGCTTTATCAATCAACAAAACACTACATAGCCTGTTAGATAGCGACCGTATCTTAGGTAAAGACATTTACCCCCTTATTGCAGTCATTGAACGCTGGAACAGAAAATCGCTCTCGCCTGAATATATTAGCTTTGCGCCATTAATGGTGCTGCAAAATAAATTTGATGCAAAATTGCAAGATGGCGATGTCATTCATTTCTTTTCCCATCAACAAATCGCGGCGATCCATGCTGATGCACCTGAAGATTATTTCACCCAAAACAAAACACAACGCAAAATGCGCAGCGCGATTACGTCCGTAGCTTATGGCGCCGCAAATATGATTGATAACGGCGAAGAGCTTGTGCCGCTCGACATTATCAATGTGCTGAAAGAGCGCAGCTTGTTTATGCGCGGCGCAGTACGGCGCAAAGGGCATTACCCAGTATCAAGCGGCATAAACCTTGAAAATGTTTTAGCCGTTGCAGGCGGCATGACATTAGAAGCTGACAAAAGAAACATCGAGATTACGCGCCGCGAAGATAGCGTCAAAAACTCGCAATATGATGAAGTATTAAAAATCAAGCGCCGCACAATAAGCCTAGCAAACACGAAGGCTGAGCACATATCCGTGCGCGCGGGTGATACCATCCGCGTCAATCAGAAGTTCCAAAAAATCACAGATAACCATGTCCAGATCATTGGCGAGGTTAAAAACGCAGGGCGCTATGACTTAATGGCGGGCGATACAATGCTCAGCCTAATTGAGCGGGCGGGCGGGCTGAATAAATACGCCTATCCAGAAGGCGCGATATTTAGCCGCAAGAGCGAACGTCATATCGAAGCCCAGCAATATAAAGCGCAGGCCCGCAGCTTAGAGCTGTCGCTTGCCAGTAAAATGCAAACAGATAAACCGCCAAACGATTCGCAAGTTGATATGACGCGTCAATTAATCACGCAACTGGAAAACACCGACACCGTTGGCCGCATTACGGTTGAAGCCAATCCAGATATCCTCGCCACTGCGCCTGAGTTAAATATGCTGTTAGAGCGCGGTGACCGCATTTATATTCCCAAACGTCCGCTGACCGTGCGCGTTACCGGTGAGACACTGTCACCTGCTTCACTACAATTCCGCAGCGAAAAGAGAGCGCGTGATTACATTCGCGAAGCCGGTGGATACACACGTAGCGCCGATAAGGACCGCACCTTTGTCGTCTACCCTGATGGCAGCGCCCAACCATTGCATCTGGGTAACTGGACGCATAGCGCGCCGTTTATCCCCCCAGGCTCAACCCTTGTCGTGCCGCATGACCCGAAACCTTTTAATTTCCTTGATAGCGCCAAGGATATTACGCAGATATTCACCAATTTGGCGGTGACTGGTTTCCTCGTCAGTGAAATTCAGGATGAATAGTTTTAATTTTTAAGATATACTCCGCCCTGAAAATAAATGCAGGAAATGCATAAAATAACGGGAGCAGAAAATAATGTCTAAAGATCGCGAACAAACCCTATATTCGATTGTCACTATCACCAAAGACAACATAGACGGCCTAAAAAAAACAGAGGCCAGCATCAAAGCCCAAACCCTCACCGATTATGAGTGGATTGTTATTGATGGTCATTCAAATGATAGCACCAAAGACTACTTAGAAAGCATCAACGCACATTATATCAGCGAGGATGATCGCGGCATTTATGACGCAATGAACAAAGCCATTCCTATGGTCAACGGGCGTTATACCATTTTCATGAATGCAGGTGACCGTTTCGCGCACCCTGATACATTACGCAAAATTCGTATCACACCAGAGTGTTTGCCGAACATGATTTATGGCGACGCCCTTGAACAGTGCAGCGCCAACCCCGATGATAATATTTTCAAATCGGCACGGTCGCATAAGCAGATTCATCGAGGCCTATTCACCCATCATCAGGCCATATTCTACAAAACAAAGTTTTTGAAAGAGCTTTGTTACAACACCATGTATAAGCTTGCGGCTGACTATGATTTGACCCTCCGCTTTTTAAAGGCGCATCCTGATGCACATTATGTCACTCAGCCGATTTGCATTTTTGAAGCTGGCGGCTTATCTCAGCGTCAGGAAAAACGCGGACGTATTGAGCAGCAAATCATCCGTAAAAAGGAACTGGGCTATAGCTGGATACAAAACAAAGCCATTGCCCTAACGCAGCGCTCTGCATCATTCATCAAAAAACGTATGCCGCCTGTTTATTGGTGGGTACGCGCCCACACCCCAAAAGTGCACGCATAAAAAAAACAGCGCGACCTGTATAAGGTCGCGCTGCTATTCAATTACTTTGTAAAACCGCTTAGGTCACTTGTAATGTTTGTTCCTTTTTCGGCGCGGCAAGGCGGCGCTGCTTAGGCATTGTATAATCAAACTGCAAGCCGTCATCATTATCATTCTTAGGCGCAGAAACGTTAATCGTGTCGCCTGCATTGAATGCTTCAGAGCAAAAAGCCTCGCTTACTGGTGTTTGGAAATATGTTTCCAAGGCTTTTTTAATCGGACGCGCACCTAATTTTTCTTTCAGACACTTATTAACGATGTATTCTTTCGCATTATCGTTAAAATTAACATGAATATCATGCGTTTTTAGATCTTCGATTTGCGGCGCTAAATGCACATCAATAATCTTCAAGAAATCTTTCATTTCTGTTAAATCATTGAAATCAACAGCCTCGTCGAGACGGCCAACAAATTCCGGGCTAAAGACTTGCTTGATTAAGTCGAGGCGCTGCGCTTCCACTGTTTTTGTTTCTGCAGCAAAGCCAATGCCGCGCACTTCTTCAATGCTTGCCCCAACATTACTCGTCATCACAACATAACAATTCTGGAAATCCGCCACGCGGCCTTGACCGTCTTTTAATTTGGCATCATCCATAATTTGCAGCAAGACTTTATAAACGCTGGGGTGTGCTTTTTCAATTTCATCAAGCAACAAAACGCAGCTTGGGTTTTTACGAATATCATTGACGAGCTGACCGCCATCTTCATAGCCAACAAAGCTTGGATCTGCGCCAATCAGGCGTTTCACTGATGCCTGTTCACTAAACTCGCTCATATCGTAACGAATAAGTGGGACATCAAGCTCTGCAGCAAGCTGTTTCGTAAGCTCCGTTTTACCGACCCCTGTTGGGCCAACGAACATAAATGATCCCAGTGTTTTATTTTTACGTGCTGAGGCAAACAGATTTGTGCTTGAATTACGTACGCGCTTGCTCACCTTTTCAATCGCAGGTTCTTGGTTGATTACAACTGCGTTGAATCGATCAGAAAGGCTCAGTAATTTTTCTTTGATTTCGGGGTTATCCAAAGCACCAATTTCACGGCCTAAATCTTTGCTGATTTGTGCGTATATATCGGCGGTATCCACAACACCTTTTTTACCCGATGGCGGCACACTACCTGCGCGCTGCGCTGCCAAAGCGCTATCAATCACGGCAAAGGCCTTGTCAGGAAGGTGTAAATCATGAATGTGAAGATGGGTTTGTTCAACCGCTAATTCGATCGCGGCATCCGTAAGTTCAAGGCCACCATGATGCGCAACGTAAGCGTCACGTTTACCTTTAATCATTTCAACGGCAAGCTCAGGGGATGGCTCTCCCACTGTAATTTTACCCATACGGCGCTCTAGCGCAGAATCTTTTTCCAGCGCCTTAAACCCGTTAAATGTTGTCGCGCCCATTACGCAAATCGGGTCAATCGCATCACTCATGTATGGCTTTAATATATTCGCCATATCAAGGCTGCCCGACGCGGAGCCTGCACCAACCATTGAATGAATTTCATCAATAAATAAAATCGCGCCGGTTTCTTTTACATGCGCAAGAACAGTTTTAAGGTTTTCTTCGAACTCACCGCGGTGTTTGGTGCCTGCAATCAGCGATGCAATATCAAGGCTAAGTACTTGCTTACCTTTAAGCTCACCTGGCACGTCGCCATCAGCGATGCGCTTTACCAGACCATAGACTGCCGCCGTTTTACCAACGCCTGCTTCACCAATAAAAATAGGGTTACGTTTTTCTTTGCGTAGTAGCACCTGCACAGCGGAATCAATTTCCGCATCACGGCCAATCACAGGGTCAAAACGATCACTTTTTGCTTGCGCGGTCAGGTCCGTCAACGCTGAAAGCGCGGCATTATTTTGTGTCTCTGCTTGCTGTCCGTTATCAATATTCGCAACGCTTCTACCTTGTGTGCCGTCAGACTCAACGTAATGCTCATCTGTTGTACGACCTGCCGATATATCACTAAGCGCCTTGTCTAGTTCGGCATGAGAGATCTCTGATAAGGTGCCTTGCAGTGCACGGCCCAATATAAATCCGGCGAAGCTGCGCCGCGAAACCAATAGGTTATTGAGTATGGCTGTAAGGTCAAATTGGTATTCGTCAGCGCCGTCATGCAACTCTATTTCCTGCGTAACATGTGCATCTAATGCATCTAATGCTTCTTCTAGCTCGGCGCAATATTCTGGCGTTTCAGGCACCACCTCATCAGCGTAATTGCTTTTTATATTCGTTACATGTTCAGCCAAATAATCAGTAATAGCCTTCTCATCTTCTATCTTGAGTTCCCAAAGAGCTGTACTAAAAGCATCAGGATGCAAGGTCGACAGCATAACTAGGACATCCACCGTTGTGATATCAGCATGCGCACACATCTCATAATTATGTTCAATTATGTTCTGTAAATCTTCAACACTATTAAAAATGAGTTTATTTTGGCTCATACTACACTCCCATGGATCTGATTGTTATGGATCTATTTATCTTTATAACCGCTGATCTCTACTCTGTCGTAGGGCAATGTAGCGGTTTGCATTCATAATTAGATATCAGATATAAACACATTTACCATAAAAAGTAAAGTAATAAATCAACAAAAGCTTAACGCATGCGCGCAATAATATAACAAGCTATTGAATAGGGCCACGGGATAATGATGTCTGCTTTTTGCCCTCAGAGACTTCTTTAGCCCCCTTCGCGCCTTGCACAAGCTCAACGTCTTTATCGCTCTGGGGGATACACAGCGCCCCTTCTTGATCTAGAGCTAAGTTTATCACATCACTTGCGCAGAGCTTTTCTTTCAATATCCGCGTAAAAAGCCGATCTGCATATGATTCCACCGCCTCAGTAAACATTTTGATTGCTTCCTCTGCATTATCAATCTCGTGCAGTTTTTGAAAACGGAAGCATTCATTTGTGCGGTCAATATGCATTGTCAGCAAACTCGTACTCGTGCCGATTTCACGCTCGTAATACATTAAGTGTACTGAGTTTTTAAAGCTTTTGATGGTCTTTTTATTACCAGGGCCCGATTCTTCATTAAAGTTACAAATATGCGGATATGCGCCTGAATAACGTGTCGGCATTTCTTTGCCAACAGCGCCAAGAATTTTCCTAAATTCATCATATTTATCGCTCATATTTGGCGGCGGCAGCTCCGCTGGGTCAATCGGCGCTTTTTTTGCAAATATAGATTTTAACCACGTCATAATGCGTTCCTATTTAATTGGGGGTTCAGCTCTGAGTTTTTTGGGGCAGCGGCCCTCAAGCGCGGTTCCTGCGGCTTCAGCAACATCATCATCAGCAAGGTATTGAATAATACTTTTCTCAACCAAGCTATCTTTGAGTGCACGCATAAAAGCAGGGTCAGCGTAATCTTCAAGTAAGTTTAAAAATACAGCCACGGCTTCTTCGGCGCTATCAAAGTCATAACGGCGCTGAAGCGTAAACTTTTCTTGTGCACGATCCAAACTCAGCACGTAAAGGCTCTCAGCGCCCCCTTGAATGCGGTCATAATAACGTATGTACAGCGCATCGCGCTGTACGAGCACCCACTCTTTCGTGCCTGCTGTATAGTCAACATTTTTATTATTTAAAGATACTGAATCCTTCGTACGGTTACGTCCTTGCGCTTTTCCTATGCGAAGGATTTCGTCCTGCAAAGCACGAAAGCTACGGTCAATCCCACTGACACCTGCAGGGGGTTCTTTCACTGTATTACGGGCAAATAGTTTCTTAATGCTCAACATAGCGACCTCACTTAATAATGTTTTGTGGCGGCTCTGCCTTCTGCGGCTTGTCTAGGTTCACTTCATCAGCGACGATAGCTTTATAATCAACAAAACCTCCATCAAATACTTTCATCTTTGACAGTTTCTCTGTTAATGCGCGCATAAATGCACGGTCTGCATAAAGATCGACTATGCCTAAAAACGACGCCACCGCTTCATCAGCATTATCGTATTCTTGTAGGTTTTGTATTACAAATTTTTCATCTTCTGGAACAAAAACCATCATCGCTAGCCCCGTATTTAAGGACAGGTTAGGTTCTTCAACCCGTATGTGTATAGCGTTTCTTTGTACGCACAGCCATTCAGGGTATTTTTTGTTTGTCGGCAGATTTAAATATGTACAAGTGCTGTTACGTACGCGACTGGCGTGTTCTTTATGTACCTTCATAATCGCTTGACCGAGGCCATAAAACTTTTCAGCCATATCGCCTTTGCTTTTCACAAAAGCATCTTTATCTTTTTGAAACGTCACAATTTTAAATATTCTTGATAAAGGGTTCATAGACCGCCTCCTTGTATATATCAGAGCCCGCTTATAACAACGCCAACGCCTTATGTCAATAAATTATGGTAAAAAACCGACTCATTTCCTTGCCTTTTACTGGACATATAGGTTATAAGGCCTGATTAAATGTAAATCTAAGGACGTACGCAATGGCGCTTAAAAAACAATATAAGAATAAATATAAAGCAAAATTACCTATGGAAGGTGCAAGACGCTCTGAGCTTCTGATGCCTGCCGGCTCGCTTGAAAAGCTGAAATTTGCTGTGCTTTATGGCGCTGATGCCGTTTATATGGGTACGCCTGATATGTGTATGCGTGTGAAGTCAAAATTCACACTCGAAGAAGTCATGGAGGGCGTTGCGTTTTGTCATGCCCATGGCGCGCGTGCTTATTTGACTTTGAACCTTATCGCGCATAATCGTGACCTTGAAAAATTACCTGAATATATTGAAACCATCCGTGCGGTAAAACCTGACGGCGTAATCATTGCTGACCCTGGCGTTTTCAACTTCGTACGTGAGAACGCACCTGAATTATCTCTCCATGTGTCAACGCAGGCCAACGTCACCAACTGGATGACCGTTAAGTACTGGCAAGACCAAGGCGCTGACCTTGTCGTCATGGCGCGTGATGTTAGTTTTGAAGAGCTACAAGAAGTTCGTGAGAAATGCCCTGACATTATGATCGAACAATTCGTTCATGGTTCAATGTGTATGACTTATTCAGGGCGCTGTATGCTTTCAAACTTCCTGTCTGAACGCGGTGCGAACCAAGGTAGCTGTACAAATTCATGCCGCTGGAATTACAAACTCCATATCAAGTTAAAAGACGGCACGATCCAAGAAATTGAAATCAATGATGATAATAAAGACTTGTTCGACTTCTTCTTAGAAGAAAAATTCCGCCCAGGCGAATTAATGCCATTTGAAGAAGACATGCGCGGTTCATACATTTTGAATTCCAAAGATTTATGCATCATGCCGCGCCTTGATGATTATTTATCCATCGGCATTGATAGCCTTAAAGTCGAAGGCCGCGGAAAAAGCGCCTATTACGCAGGCGTCGTTGCGCGCGCATACCGTATGGCGATTGATGATTATTACGCTGACCCTGAAAATTGGGATCCGCGCAATTATATGCAAGAATTAGACACTGTTGGCAATCGCGGCTATACACTGGCTTTCCACGATGGCCGCCTGAAAAACATGTCGCATAACTACGAACACACATCAACAATTGCCGAGTGGGAGTTTGCTGGTATTGTCCGCGAAGTTACCGAAGATTCATTCTTGCTTGAAATTAAGAATAAATTATCAGCAGGCGACGTCCTTGAATTTGTGCCGCCGGGCACGGACACAATCTACCCTATTCGCTGCTATGAATATGAAGATATGAACACAGGCAAAGTCACCGAAGAAATTCACGCTGGTTACAAGCCTGTTGTCCGCATTCCGTTTTCACATTTTGACCATGAGAATATGGAACAAGTGAAAAAAGACATCGTACCTTATACGCTAATCCGCAAGGAATCCTCGCTGACAAAAGCAGAGTGGGAACGCCTCAAGCTTGACCGCGTCGCACAGAAGATTGAATTAAAACAAGCGCCAGATGATTTATATGAAGGCCGCCTTGGCAAGTTGCAAGACGCCGTCGATGCCGATGAGACAGGCCGCCAAATCAAGTCACCACGCTTTGGCGTTGAGGGCTGCTGCGCACGTGGCTGTAATGGTTGCCGCGTCTTCTGGGATGACCCGAAATACGCAAAGGCACGCGCGCTGCTTGCAGAACGTAAACAAGGTAGCTTACTTTCTAGCGCCGAGGCACTTGAAATACGTGACGACGCAGTTGCCCTTGAAAAAGAGCAAAACGCCGCCTAATCAAAAATTTGACTTAATCTTGCAATGCCATTGCCAGTGAAGTGCTTATTTGTATCTAGCAACCAAATACTGAAGCGTAGAATCACGATAACCATCGTAATCTATGGGATTAGCAGGGGGCTCGGCGCGGAATCCCATAGCCTTTGGCGTTCCGCCGCTTGTGCCGACATGAAAAGATGGTATGGCGAGCAGCTGCGCGTGCTTCTTAAGTTTATCTGAGAATTCAGCGCATAGCGCCGCCCATTGCTGAGCGTTAAAATGCCCGGCAAGCGATTCAAGCGAGTCGAAAACCAGCTCTCCTTTATCGCCACGCCACGCCCAGCTTTGCGCGACAATATCTGATGTTTTCTTATCTTCAACGACGTAAAAGCCGCTATGTTCAGATATAAATCCATAACGTGCACAGTCCGCCCCTTGGTTCGCGAGATGCTGACAGCAATTGGTAAATTCTCCAAGCAACAACCCTTTAACATCGCCATCTTCTAAACGGCGGAAACGATAACCTTCTTTATCAAAAGCCTCCCCATCAAGAGTAATATCAGGAATAGCGCTGCCTTTTTTATTGTCGTTGGCCGCATATTGTTGCTCATATTCCGCAATGAGCTTTAGACCTTGTTCAAAATACCTTTCTGACCAAGTAAAGTTATAACAATGCTGCGCAAAAAGCGGCTGTTTACGCCCATTATCATATGCATGCTGCGCTATTTCTGCTTTGGTTTTATTGTAAGACCAGCCATCGGAAGCGCCCTTCATCGGCTGCGCTAGCCGGTCAGAATATTCGACAAGCCGTGCCATTTTGGGGCCGTGCGCAAGTACGGCATCTCCCCAAGCCTTTAAGTCAAGGGCTCCTTTTTGTGGGATCTTTATATCCTGAATAACGTCATGCAAAGGCTGCGATCCATATTCTCCCCAGCGTTTAAAGTAACGCTGCAGTCGGTCTGCCGATTTAAATAAACACGCGGCATTATAGGCGTATTTGGTTAATGTCCTTATTGCACCGTTATAGCCTTCATGCTCACTAAGGGTCTGATAAACAGCTTCGAACGTGTCTTTATCAAAGTGATACGGCCTATAATTGAGTAACTGATCGTATTTTTCAAGCATGTCTGGATATTGTTGTTGCCACATGTCAAATCTTTGACAAGATGCGCGGGTTTCATCGTCCAATAAAGATAAGTCAGGACAATGGCTACGCAGTATTTCAAACGCATCAAACTGACCCTTAGAAAGCGCAATTTTAATTGCCTTAGCGTTATCCGCTAAGGGGTCCGCGCCATGATCCAGTAGCAGCTTTATAAGCAAGCCCCCGTCTTTGCTTTCGGCTTCTCCGTCATGTTCAAGACTTAAAGCCAGATTAAGCATGGTATTGATAAGCACGAGCGATTCGCCGGCTAAGCCTATAGAACTCCGCCCTCTCGCGTTCGGGTCCGCACCATGGTCTAGCAACAGCTCAGCCATTGCATAGTCATCTCTTTGTATGGCATCACGTAAAACACTACTCTCTCGCGCCGCAGGGTCAGCGCCATACTTAAGTAAGATTTTCGCTGTTTTAATATCTGCGCGGTACAATGCCCGACTATCTTGTGCCTTCGCATCAGCGCCGTTTTGCAGTAAAAACTTTACTAGCTCATAATCATGCCTCATCGTTGCAGTAAGCAGCGCCTGATTATCATGAGCCTGAATGTCAGCGCCATTTTTGTGCAGCAGCTTAACCACTGATATGTCACAATGTGAGCTTGCTAGCAAAATAGGGATACAGTCTATCGCACACAGATCAATATTTTGCTCAATTAAAAAATTTAACGTCGCGATATCTTGTATGCGACACGCTGAATGTAACGCCCTGTTATCTTTTGCATTTATCTGTGCACCCTGTTTTAATGCATCACGCGCGGCATCAAAATCTTTTTCCTTTAGGGCATCAAGGAACATGGTATTTAAGACGCTCTGCGGCATTGGCAGCTGTGCCACGATAGCCTGATAATTAAAGCCTGACGATTGCTGCGGTTTTTTGCCAAGTGCTTTATTATACTCTTCAATATACATGCAGCCTTTATCTATGGCCTCAACAAATGTTTGTAAAGAAAGCGCATGGCCTGCACGCCGCATATTCACCGCATATATAGGCAAAATTTTCTTGAACTGCTCTTGATCGCTCGCCGTTATGTCCTCGGCGCATGTTTTTAGTGCTTCTAAAGCCAAGGCAATATGTCGCGGTGGCTGTTTTTTGTTTCCCATTATGTAACCATCCTTTTTTTATGTAACCACCCTTCTTTTCATAATATACATCCGCGTTTAAAAATCAAGAGCAATACACATAATACTTGCATATTTCCATAACCCATGTTAGTGTTTTGCACCGCTATAAAAATAAGGTGTGCGCGTCATGACTAAAAAACAAGTAGAAGCCCCACAGCCATCGCATGATAAGTCTGTCCATATATGGGGCAGTAAATTGCGCGCCAAGCTAGATTGCCAAAAGACATTTGGCGATGAAAAGCTTATCTTACGTGACGCCGCATTATTAAGCCCGAACTTCGAAGCGCTCGCTTTATATTTACGCAGTGCAACCCCCGATTTAGCCCAAGACACATCACTGCCAAAAGAAACACAAAAATGGATCGCTGATGGCAAGTTAGACACATTGGACGGTACGCGGCTGAAAAATATTTTCACCGCCATGGCAAAGCAGCACCAAGCATTAATGCGCAACGAGTGTGTCATCACAAGCGCCGCCGCCCATGAACAAATTATCGGCAACGCGGCGAATGCCATCACCAGTATTCCACGGGTCGCTGATCCCAAAAAACTAACTTTTGGCTTTATTAAAAGCGCCGCCAAGAAAGATGGCGGGCAAGCACGTCATGGCAAAACATTCCCGCTCGTCGCGCTGCCGAGTAAAATCACCCGCATAAGCGACATTACGCCTGACCACCCTTTGGTAAAGACATTGCAGTCTATTTACAGCCTAACCAATCATGACTGGTTGCACCAGATGACGCTCAGCGCGGTGCATCCTGCCATTTGCGATTACAAAAAGACTGACAGAAAAGTCGAAAAATGGGCAGAGAAACATTTCCAAGATAGCGCTGCACGCTACCCCACCTTTGATTTTGGCTATAATGAAACGCTTTATGAAGGCTGGGCAGTTTACACAAATGCGCAGTTAATGAACGCATCGCCAGAAGGTAAAATGTTAAAAGCAGAGATTTTGACCACTGCAATGCAAATGATCAACCTCGGCAAAGCGTATATTGAAGACAATAACCACAGCGACAAAGCGATGAAAACTGCCTATTGGTTTATGCTGCAAACGACAAAGACATTGCGCAATATCATTCCCGTTGATGGCTTTGAAATGCGCTGCTTTATCGAAGCCGCAGCATCACATTTACCGCACCCAGAGCGCTATGCACAAGAGCATATTGAACACATCAAATATCGCCTATACGAAGGCCATGATGCCCTATGCTTCCTACAATCACCGCATTTAGCGCATGACGAAGTAAAAAAAGAAAAATTCACAAACTTCACCCAAGACAACGCAAAAATCACCGCCGAGATCATCGCACATCTTGATCATAAATTTGGTTAAGGGGTTAGGCAAAGGAGGATATCATGAAGAAATTTTTTAATATCACCGCCGCTGTAATCATTCCTGCTTTTATTACAGCAGCGCTTTTAACCCAATCAGACAGCATCGCGGATCTTTTACAATTAGAACATACCGAGCCCGTCGACCCAAAGCAGGTTGCGCCAGATCATCATCGTTTTTTAACTGCGCGTGAAAAACAGGGTGTAAGCGATATATTAGGGTCAGATTTAGACCTCGCTGATGTCCAGATATATTTCTATGACCGTGGCGTAAAGGGCACCATAAGTTCTTTGCACTACAGTCCTGATCCAATTCTCGCTGTTTATGGTCGTGAGCACCGTTCTGATGATTTTAGTTTAGATGCAGATCCAGAAAGCTTCGGCATTCTTTATTATGGGGCTATGCAAATCTGGGAGCGTGACAACGCCGCAGCGCCATCTGGCGACGTCGAATACCCAAAAACACTAAGCACAAAATATACTCTAGCGGAATATACACTCACCAGCCAAGCAAAGATTATTGAAGACTATGCGCGGCGTTTTATACACCCTGAGCACGAAACGCTGTACTTACAAAATAAAACGGGCTGGGACAATTGTAAGAATGACCTTATTCTCGCCCGCACGGTTGAAAAAGCCTTCACCGCAGCAAGCCACAGCCGCACGCAGCTAGAAAAACAATACAGAAGGCCATTATCACAAGGTGAAAAACAGTTGATAAGAGGCATTTTTGACTCACAAATCAACACAGAGACCGTCAACGCGCATTTAAGCCCGCGTGATTGCGCCGAGAAAGTCGGGTCAGTAAATTCAGCAAATGACATGCATTTTTGGGGCGCTGATAATCATGCCGATGATTACAGCCAAGTCGAGGACGTAAAAGATTTTGGAACATTCATCCATGAGATAACGCATATTTGGCAACGCCACAGACAATTCGCAGACACAATAAAAGGAGTCATCAATAAGGATGACAAATACGCTTATACCTTAGATATTGCGAAGAAAAGTTTTAAAGATTATGAAAAGGAGCAGCAAGCGGCGATAATTGAAGATTATGCACGCTATTATTTGCACAAGGGGCAGGATACATGGAAGCTCCAGCGTACTGAATATAATCTAGAGCAGCTCAAAGCTGTTGTCGAGGATCACTTCCCGCAGGCCGCACGTACACGTCAACATTTCGAAAGAAACAAAGCTTTACCCATCGCGCAGACGCGCCAAGATATCGCCATGCCAAGCATTTAGTTTAAGCGACAACGCACTGAATCTACGCCCCAATGAAACGTCTTGTCTATATTAATAACTACGTTATCAATTTTGCGATGCATCTCGTGACGTACAGTAACCCCCAGCCTATCAATAACAGTCATCGCGTCGCCTGCAGGTGGCATCAGGGTAATCGTCCCATGCTGGGTATGCCCTGTACGTTTTCCTAATGTGAATCTATAGCTATAACCCGATGTAGGGACATCCAGACCGCCCTGTAATATCCAGTATGACTTACCATCAAAATCGCCCAGCGTCCCCAAGGTAAACGCAGACTTATCGACGCTCTCGCCTTTCTCATCAATAGACGTACATGGGAACCATGCAGGGTCGCTCGCCACGGCGGGTGAAGTCATTACTAGGCATACAGATAGTATGAAGCACAGGTAACGTACATAAAGCATGCTAATTCCTTTTCGTTTTCGTGACAATACGGCGGAACGGGTTGAGCCACGCGAAAAATGGCGGCATGGCACGGGTTTGTATCCAAATGCGACCATTACCATGAAAGCGAGCCACAAGGCCTTCACCAGAGAAGAAGAAGGATTTATAGCCGCCAAATTTTTCAACGCTATATTCCAGCCCTTCGGTAAATGCAACGATGTGGTTATTATCAATGATAAATTCATTTTCGACCTTGATTTCAATGATACCACCATAGCTGTTAAAGAAGATATCGCCCTCGCCGACACATTTAATCAAAAACAAACCAGCGCCCGAGAAAAAGCCCTTAATCAGACCTTGAAACTTCGTTTGGGTTTCAATGCCCATGCTTGCGGCCAAGAAACTACCGCTTTGTAAAAACAAAGCAGGCCCATTCTTTGTTAAATAGAGACGCTTAATATCACCAGGAAGTGAACTACCGAGGACAAGCTCGCCCTCTTTACCATTGGCGGTAAACTCATTTAAAAACAAATTTTCGCCGGAAATCATACGTTTAAAACCGCCTTTTAGACGCGTACGCATGGTGACGTGCTTATCCATCGCTTGCATCGCTGACGCCTCGACGCGCAAAGTTTCTTGCGCGGGCAGCTTTACCGTCAGATACGCAAAATCTGGTCGGCCTTCAATAACATGCGTTAAAGGTTGCGTCGTTTGGTTCGTATTACTCATTTTGACATTCCTTTCCGACTACTGCTGATATTCAACAATAGGGTCAAGCAGACGCCCTAATGCATTACCAAAGCCAGACGGGCTATGCGACTGGCACCATACCGTCCCTCTACCTCTAAAACGGCAGACAATACCCTCGCCGCCAAGCATAGAACTCACCCAACTTTTTCCCGCCTTAGACAAGGAAAAATCAAGCCCCTCCTCAAAGGCAACAATGTGACCGGTATCAACAATATACTCACCGTCAACCGCCACAGGGTAGATCGCGCCAAATGTATTAATCAGCACTCTGCCCGTGCCGCTCATTTTCAACCAAAATAGACCTTCCGAGGACAACATATTTTTAAAGCCCTGCCAGCTAACGTCCATATCAATGCTGGCCTCATGCGCCAAAAACGACGTTGCCTGCACAATTAAACTGCCGCCTTTAAGTTCGTGCGCCATAATATCGCCGCTCAAATTCGGCGCGACATATAAATGCGCCCCTTCGCGTTCAGCTTTATAATGGTTAAGGAATATATTTTCGCCCGCAAAGGCGCGCTTCACAGCGCGACCAACTCCGCGCTTCCCACGCTTGTGGGTTGTTGTCTGTACGTCTAAGCCACCAGACATTGCGACCATAGAGCCGCCCTCTGCCGTGATCTCTTCATCTTGTGCGAAAGTAATTTTCGCAATTGTATTGGCAGGCTGCGCCAGAATATCAATTTGCATGAGTGTTCTTTTCCTTCAAGCTTATTTAAAGTCTAGGATTTATGAAATTAGCAAGGTTACGTACACTGCGACTTTGCAAGAACACTTTACCTTTACCCTCAACGCGTGCAACGAGGCCTTCGCCGCTTAAAAAGCTTGAGAAGATGCCTCCCGACATACCAATGTTAAGCTTTATATCACGTGAGTAGCCAATAATATGAGAGCTATCAATAATATATTCACCATCAATTTCTTTATCATAAATTGCGCCATAGCCCCCCATAAAGACAGCGCCATTGCCGTGGACGTAGTTACGTAGTAAGCCTTCACCTGCAATCCACGAGCTTAAACCCGCCCATTTCACGTCAAGCTTTACACCTGGCTCACAGGCGACAAATGCCCCTGTTTGCATATAAAGCCCGCCACCCGTTAGCTTTATTGCACGGATGTCACCGGGCGCTGCTTGGGTAATCATAATTTTGGCGGCGCGCCCTGTCGGGTTTGAAAAATGACTGACGAAGAAACTCTCTCGCCCAAAAAACTTGCGAATAAGAGCGCCAAAAAAACCACCATTCATTTTCGCTTTTTGATCCATGCTGGCATCCATGCTTGCCATAGCGCCAGATTCTGCGATTAATGTTTCGCCAGCACTTAAGGTAATTTCAATATGAGCAAAAGACGGCGCCCCGTGGATAACATGTTTCATATAAGAAGCTCCAAAACATAAAGTAAAACTATTCGGCTTTATTCTATATGAAATTTTACCATTAAAAAACAGTTTATAGCTTGATCATTATAGCGCTGTATAAAACCCCTCGCCGTTAACATAATATTAAAGAAAAGCCGATAAGATCAGCATAGATAAAAAACCCAAATATAGGATTGGCTTATGGGAGAATTGTTTGTTTATTTATACCCACTTGTCACGATTATTTCGGTGCTTGGCTACATCCCACAAATTAAATCTCTGATCAAGACGCAGTCTAACTGCGCTGATATTGCGCTATCTTCATGGTATTTATGGACAGTGAGTTCGCTAATTTCTATAGGCTATGGCTTGTTTCATATTAAAGACGTCATGTTTATTATAACGTGCACAATTTCGTTTATCCTTATCGCTAGCGTCACAGCACTCATCCTCTACAGACGCGCTGAGTTCACGCGGCTATACAAAACAAGTGCGCCCAATGCATAAAGCATCAGGCGCGAGTTTTGGGAGTTGAAATTTTATATATAAAGCCTAATGCGGATATATATTGCTGCCATCTCTGCGGCGCTGTAATTCATTTTTAGGCTTCGGTGGGCACTGAACTTCATCAGAAACTGCGCCATCTTCGTCCATACTCTGAATAACCACAGGATGTTCCCAAAGGCGGTATATGTGCTTGGTCACTTCCGTGATGTTTTTCTTTTCTAATGGCTTTTCGTTATGTTGCTGATGTTGAATAACCAAATGACGGTCAGTCTTATCGTAATATTCAGCAACCCCAAGTACCGGCATTAATTCATCCAAACGGTATTGCGCAGATAAGTTCTCACGTACGCCGTGATAACCATCTTTGTCATGAATAGCCAAAATTTCAACATATTCATTTTTCTCGTCATTTTCCATGGCAAAAAATTTGAAATCACGCATAATTTTAGGTGACATATATTGCTGAATAAAGCTTTCATCTTTGAAATAATCACGGGCATGCTTCATGGTCTCTAACCAATCTTGGCCGGCCATATGCGGGAACCATTCCTTGTCTTCTTCAGTTGGATTTTCACAAATACGTTTAATGTCGTGGAACATCGCAAAGCCAAGCGCATAAGGGTTAATGCCGCTATAGATAGATTGTTCTTGCGGCTGACCATCAGGGCCCATAACCGTTACTGTGTCATTAATGCCCGTCTGGCGCACGACGCCACCATGCGAGTCGTAAAATTCCATCATCATACCATCATCAATCAGATTAAGTTCTGATAGATCATGAACGATTCTATGGTGCCAGAAACTTGCCCAGCCTTCATTCATCACTTGGGTTTGTCTTTGTGGGTGGAAATATGTAGCAACTTCACCCATCATATCCATGATTTTGCGCTTCCATTCAGGCAAATGTGGCGCGTTCTCAGCAATATATTTAAGAAGATTTTGCTCTTGGCCACAATCAATGGGCTGCCCAGGTTTATTCGCAATACGGTTAAAGTTATCCTGCAAATTTACACCAGAGAATATATCGCGGTCTTCAATTTTACCTGCAGGAGTTTCTTTTTTAACAAATTCAGGCTCTGAAATAGAATGCGTTTGCAGCGCATGGCATGAATCAAGTAGCTGTTCAACCTCTTTGCGGCCAAAACGTTTTTCACACTCATAAATAAGGTCACGTAAATCACGAGATAACGGCACAATATCCGCCGCGTCTGTATATTGCTTGAACATATAGTTATCGCGGAAAAAGTTATTATGGCCAAAGCTTGCATGTGCAATAACCAAAATTTGCATCATCGGAGAGTTACTTTCCATGCAATATGCAATGGCAGGGTCACTATTGATGACAATTTCAAACGCAAGATTACGTGTGCGCTTATATTCTTGTTCATGCTGCATACGTTTTTTAGCGAATGACCAGTGCTCATAATTCACTGGTAAGCCAACGCTTGTATACGCATCAAGCATCTGTTCTGCTGTAATAATCTCGATAGTATTCTTATACGTATCAAGATCATATTTTTCTTTAGCAATAATGCCGCAAACTTTTTCGACTAGGCCGACCCATGTATTTGGCAAATCAGCATTTGGTGCTACGCCATCTTTGAGTAACACTGGATAGTCCCATGTACGTGCATTTTTTGCATTAATAAAAACATCCCAGCCGTCCTGATAATTATTCAGAAGCGCTTTGATTGACTTGATATAGTCTTTGTTGTCTTGTATTTTTTTTGTCTTCGACATTTGCTGTCTCCGTTCGTTCAACGTCCCATTATACTTTTTTATGCTTATTTTTGGCCTTTATTAAGGTTCCAAACGCATTGATGATTTATTATCGCTACTCGGTGAAGCGCCGCCGCCAACAGGCGTAAAGAAATCACGGAAGACTTTATAAACGTCGCGTGTTTCTTTAATACGTCCCATGAAGAATTTACCTGGGTTTTCACCTTCAATTTTCTTATACATGTCCCATAGGTCAGATCTATTCGGGTCGCCCCATGACTGTCCACTTTTGGTCTCTGCATAGAAGAATGCCTGCATTTGTGGCAGCAATTCATCAATAATCTTTTTGGTCAGATCATTATCATTACCAAAGTTATCACCATCAGAACACTGCGCTGTATAGATGTTATAATCAGCCGCGCTATATTCTTCCTCTAATATCTTCTTCGTAAGTTTCATACCAGACGACACAATCGTACCGCCGCTATCACGGTCATTAAAGAACTCATCCGCTGTAACTCTTTTCGCCTCTGTTGTATGGGCAATGTATTCAACAATCACTTTGCCTTCGCCATACTTTTCTTCCAAGAAGTTATAAAGCAACCAATAAAAAATCGTTGAATCCTTCATCATCTCTTCGTTAATAGAGCCTGACGTATCACGCACGCAGAACATAACGGCTTTATCCGCTGGTACTGGGCGGTCATCAAAGTTTCTGAAGCGCAAATCAGTGGCGCGATTCCATTTTGGAATAATGCTTTTTGACTGATCAAGCATTTCGATTTCATCATCAAGACGCGCAATTTCGCCTGCGTCTTCCTCTGTTAGCACTTTTGCGTATTGCTCGCTCATATTGCCAACAATGTCTGTAAGCGCATTAAGCTTTTCTGTGATCATCAACCTTTGATACGCTTTATCTTCGGCCAGATCAGGGTAAGCATCACTATCCGCAGCATATTTTTTGAAGATATCGTATTCTTCTTCTAAGCGCTTAATGATTTTCTTTTCGATTGGTTTACGAGATGCTTTTTGGCGCATCTTCTGTGCTGTTTTGGAACGGACTAAATCCATTCTGTTTGGCGTGCCATCTTTGACATAGCCCGCACGGTGCTGCTCTGTTTCATCAGAATCTTGGCTTTTACGCTCCAAATTAGGCAATTCAAGATCTTTAAAGATCATTTCTTTAAGTTCATCGCCACTAAGCTGGAAGACATAACCTTCGCCGCCAGCATCATCGCCTGGCTCCCCTTCGCCATCGCCAGCGCCACCGCCACCGCCTGGTGGTTTTGGCATCTTGTCGCCTGCGTTAAATTCTTCATTTCCTGGGTGAACTTGACGGTCAACACCGCCTTGGCCATGCATAATGCCTGGTTCAAATAAATCATCTGAAGGTATTGGAATATCGACGCTTTCTTTACCAATTTGTTCAACGCCCTTGCCGCTGCCCAAATATTCGTCAACTGCTTTGCGTACCTGTTTCTTGTGACGTTTTAACAAACGTTCACGACTTGATACATAGCGATCTGATTTAGATTCCCGGCGTCTATCTACTACATTAGCCATAAGGCAACTCCCTGAAGTTTTATTATTATTAATAATTTATTATTATTTTTTATGTGCTACCTCATCATTTCATGCGGGTAGTCTTTAGGTATTTTTCTTGAGAAGAGACAAGGCGCAGAGCAAGCTCCGAGCGGCGCTGCGCCTTGTTCTAAATTGATAGGATTAAGGTTGAATGTAAGTACAAGCGTTCTTAATCATGTTCGGTGTGTAACCTTTGGCAGACATGTTGTCGACAAAGCGATTGAATTCTTCAGTCTGCTTTTCGTTACGGTTTGAATCATGGATAACCAACGGCAAGATGTCCTCAAGACGGCGTTCAACACTCTGGCGAATAACATTGCCAAGTTTGTTGTAGCTGTCCCACTGCACTTTTTTACCTGCAGCTTCTTGTTCCATCACATAGAACACAACTTCTTGACGGAAGTTCGCTGGGTTAGAAATGCCCGCACCACGTTCAATTTCAGCCAATTTCTGCTCTAGCTCTGGACGAGCAAGATTTTTACCAGAAACTTCCTGATCATTGTACTCAGTTTCTTTCAACCATGCTTTTGACATCGCAAGGTAACGATCAAAACGGTTTTGAAGGTATGTTTCATCCGCATTTGTAAACGCTGTTACAACTTCACTGGTAAGGAACTTCTTATATTCTGGTGCCATTACAGCATCGATATATTCAATTAACGCAGCTTGATTAGGAACGCGGTTATCTTTAATTACGCGGTCTTTAAGCACTTCCATCAATGTGATGGGATCAGCTTCGAGAATACCGTAATTAACACGCGCATTGAATGTTTCTGTCAATGTTTTGAAGTTAAAACGTGTTGACGCTCCGTTCATGCCAAGTTCAGAGCCTGGTTCAACAGGTTCTCTTTGCTTTAATTCCTTATATGAAGGAACTTGCGCACTTGCACCTTCAGCCATACGGCCGTCAAGTACATCAGCGATAACATCAGGTGTTGCGCCACCCATATAATCATCACCAGCAGGCAAAATACGTGAAACAACAGCAAATTTAGCAAGTAAATCAAGGGTTTTAGGTGCTACTGGCTTCTTGCCATAGCCACTTTCATCCAGCATTTTCTGGTAAATTTTCTTTTCGTCAGAGTAGCGCATTGAATATGGAACGTTAATAACGTTTACACGGTCAAGCATCGCCTCATTGTCTTTGTTGCCAGAAAACTTTGCCCATTCACTATCGTTTGAGTGTGCAAGGATAAGTGAATCCAAAGGTATCGCGCCAATTTGCTCTGTACCTGTGTATTTACGTGCCTGCATCGCCTCAAGAAGAGGGTTAAGAACTTTTAGAGGCGCTTTAAACATCTCAACAAATTCCATTACACCTTGGTGGCCTTTAGCAAAACCGCCAGAGAATAGATATGTATCAACATCATCCTGCGCTGTACCTTCACCAAGTTTGTTGATGTCTACCTTACCAACAAGCGTTGAAATGTCTTGGTTGTTTTCATCGCCTGGTTCAACCTTAGCAATACCAATTTGCTCATCCATCGAAGGGAATACTTTAATAACTTCAAAGACTTCGTCAATTTTGCCGCCGCCTTCATGTAAACGCTTAAGCGCCCACGGAGAAGCTGGAAGTTTTAGGTAACGCGAAGGAATCTCATACTGATCTGTAAGCATGCCTTTAACTTCTGGCGTGTTAAACAAACCAAGAGGGCTCTCATTAATCGGAGAACGCTCACCTGTTTCTTTATTGCGCAGAACGTATATTGGGTTCACTTCCATAAGCTCTTTAATGCGCTCACCAAGTGATGACTTACCGCCACCAACTGGGCCGAGTAAATAAAGGATTTGCTTAAGGTATTCTGAACCTTCAGCTGCGCCACGTACATGAGAAACGATTTTTTCAATTGTTTCTTCCATGCCATAAAAATCTGTGAAAGCAGGATATAGCGCGATTGTTTTGTTTTGGAAAATTGTGTTTAAACGACCCTTTTCCTTAGACGTGTCAACAAGCTCTGGCTCACCAAAAGCTTTAAGAAGACGTTCTGCAGGGTTTGCATACGTCATGTCGTCTTTTTTACACAACTCTAAATAATCTGCTAGAGAAAATACTTCTTCTTTACGATCATCATAGCTTGTTTTGTAAGCATCAAAAATAGAAGCGTTAGCATTCGCCTTTGTCATTTTATATCTCCCTGATATGTACTCTATTTAAATTATTATTTTGATTACAATTAAGCTCACACAGGCAAGATGTCAATCCTGTTTATTGAAATATTCATAAGAAGAGCCCCCCTAACTTAACATATAAACAATTTATGAAAAATGGCGAGCGCAACAATATTCCATGAATATGCCAATAAAAAAATGGTGATATATGCGGGAAAGGCTTATATATGCGCAAGTATAGCTAATTTACCAAAAGCTAATAATGCGACCTTTTTCTTTACATATAAATGCGCGTGTTGATTGAGTTACACGAAAACAAATCTTGTTGATTTTTTATAACTATTCTTTACGGCCACTCATAGCCAAGCTTTAAAGAGTAAGTCGTATCGTCCTCTTTACTGCCCTGTGCAGGGGCATTATCCCAGTCATAATCGACCTGCCCGCTGACAACAATTCCTTTGCGGATGGGCACGCGCACACCCGAGCGACTCTCGAATAAATAAGCATCCGTTTCGTCCGCGGGGGTATTCAGGCTATGTTCGTGGAACAAGCGGAATAAATCATCATAAAATTTTTGGTTATAATCAAACGCCCAGTTATAAGTCAGCGCCGCATCATCCGTGCCATCTTCAAATTCTTCATAGATATAACCTGGGCCCGCCACAAATTTTACGCTTAAATCTTTGCGCTGTATCCAGTGATAACCAAGACCTGTAGAAACAGTGCTCCTCATATCTAACTGCGCTGGTTCATCTTGCTCTAGCTTGACTTTAGAGCCGACAAACCACTTTTTGGTGAAGTTATAATCATGGGCAAGGGACAGGCTACGGTCATCTGTATTCACGATACCGCCATCTTTTTCGCGATGATATTCACCGCGTAATTTAAAGTCATGCTTTTTGACCGTCGCCATTAACGTCGTATCAATATTAATGGCTTCAGTTTCACTATTACCGCGCTTCATGTCAAAGCCAAGGTTTACATTGCCGGAGTAATCAGCGCCCCAGAAATTTTTGTATGATGCATCTTCATCTTCTTTAGCGCTTGTGCCTACAGGCGTTGATTTCTTTTCACCTTCTAATGCGGCAAGCTCTGCACTTACAGGCGGCATAGCCGTTATAGCTTGCACGTCATGTTCGGGCGCCGCCGCAGCAGCATGGTCCTGAGCAGAAAGGCTTTGCGCAATTTCTAACCCTTGCGCCTGATTATCAGTATACGCGCCCTTTATGTAGCGCAGCGGAATATCAAACGCACCATAAACGGTCTTGATGACAATCTGGTCTTGATCATAACTGATAATCTCACCACTAAACTGGTCACCGTTTTCTAAGAAAACTTTATCTTCCGCTAAGGCTATTGAGGCAGAATACAGGCTCAGCACACTGAAAAGCGATGTGCTTGCGATTAGTAATTTTAAATTGCGCATTTGAACTCTCTTGAAATAACTTATGTTGTTTTGGGCGTTTTCGTGATCTCAACATAGCAGGGCTTGACGCCAGATAAAGCCTCTATTCTATGTTTATCAACGATATTTTCCGCCTCATCTGCCTTGACGCCTGTGACCTCAAGCAAAGTTTTCACAAGACGCAAACTTGATTCAAGGGTTTCTGGCACAACCGCACTGGCGCCTTCTTCATAATAATATTCAATGTGATGCGTATCACGTGAGCGAATAATAATCGGCAGGAGTGGCCATTTCGCACGCAAAGCTTTCAAAATATTATGAGTCGATTCAAAGTCATCAATCGTAATAACGGCGGCTTTAGCTTCACCGACCTGTAGCTTATCCCACAATTGTATATTCCGCGCATCACCACGAATAACGGGGTAGCCTTCTTTCTTATACTTGCTAACGCTGATCCCATCTTTTTCAATCGCGTTATATGGGATTTTTTGATCTTCCAAAATATTAGCAAGCGTCAGGCCAACGCGCCCAAAGCCAGCGACGATAATTTGATTGCGCTTTAGCACATCTGGCGTAACATCTTCCTCGCGCCGACCTTTGGCATAACGATCCAGATAAAACGCCAATCGCGTTGTAAATGGAGTCATCAGCATAGACGCCGCCGCAATCAACATAAAGAACTGCGCATCACCTTCAGGCAACAGGCCGCCCGCGAGAGCGAGCCCGATGACGATGAAAGCAAACTCACCCGCCTGCGCTAACATGATCGAGGCTTTCGCCGCCTTTAAACGCGGAATACCAAACAGGCGCGCTATTGGATAAAAAATAACAGCCTTAATCACAAAAATACCAATCACAGACGCCAAAATCCAAAACGGGTTTGCCAAAACCTCAGCGATATTTGTTGCCATGCCGACAGACAGGAAGAAGATTCCCATCAGCATACCTTTTAAAGGCTCAATAATGACCTCGACCTCATGGCGGTATTCAGTCTCTGCCAATAACAGCCCAGCCAAAAACGCCCCTAGCGCCGCGGACAGACCGAAAGAGTGGGTAACCATCGCGGAGCCGATAACCAAGAACAATATAATCGCCAGTAGCCATTCGACATTCTTGGACGGGCTAAGGATGCGCAGCAAAGGACGGAAAACAAGCTTCCCCGCGATAAAGATTGCGCTAACCACGATCACGGCAGTGAATAGCGCTTTACCAAAGGCAAAAAGTATACCGCCATCACCAACATCACCAGAAAACGCGCCGACCATAACCAATATCGGCACCACGGCGAGATCTTGCATCAGCAATACAGAAAAACACAGCCGCCCGACCGGGCGCGACATCATGTGCCATTCACTCATTAACTGCATCACAATCGCTGTCGAGGATAGGGCAAAGGCCGCGCCAATAAGAATAGAAACCTGCACATTATTATCAAATTTCTGCGCAATGACAAAAAGCACAATCGCCGTCACTATAATTTGGGCGCTACCGACCCCGAGCACGAATTTTCGTAGCTCCCATAACCTTGAGAACGTTAATTCCAAACCAATCATGAACAATAAGAAGACCACACCCAATTCAGCCAAAACGGGGATCAGGTTATTATCAGTAATCGCAATATTATGCAGCCACGGAATAGGCGCGCCATAAGTACCAAGGCCATAAGGGCCAATTAATAAGCCGCAAAACAAATAGCCAATGACAGGCGACACTTTAAAGCGTTGCAAAGCAGGGATCATAATCCCTGACAAGCCTAAAATGAGCAAAATATCTGATAAAATCGGCCAGATATTATGATGTGATACAACGTCTTCCATGTTTCTCTTACTGGGTAAATTATAGGGTATATCCGTGAATACGAATGTGGATATACTACAATTTATGGGCGCATTTTACCAGTGTAAATTTTTACCCTCTATCGCCTAAAATGCAGTATAGTGTAGATATGAGCATCACGTTCTATATTAGACAGTCAGTATTTTTTCAACAACGCCCCCTGCAGCTATGAGCCCGCAACATTACAAATCCATCGCCTCCAACGCCTCCTTCTTGGTCAGCGCGCAGCTGATCGTAAGGCTACTGCGTGGTTTTTATATTGTGCTGCTTATTCGGTATTTAGGGCCCGAGCTCTATGGCATATTCCAATACGTGCAAAACTGGTATGTTACCTTCACCCCCCTAACCTTATTTGGCATTGGCGCTATTTTAAGCCGAGAAATTGGCAAAAACCCTCAGAGCGGTAAAGATATTATCTCTGCCACTTTTGTTACGCGGTTTTTATCTGGCCTGTTTTTTAGTGCCGCTGCGCTTATCCTTGGCCTATTAACGGAACCTGACCCTGACATACAGCATTTAATGATTGTTTTTGCCGCGCTTATTCTTGCCCGCGCCTTAGTCAACTGGATCAAAGAAGTCTTTATCGCCTATGAGAAGACCAAGTACCATGTCGCGCAAGTCACCCTCTCCAACCTGCTGCAAATTGGCCTTGGTGTTGGCGTGATGATGCAAGGCGGCGGCATGCTCGCGCTTGCCAGTGTTTATATTGGCAGTTTGTTTGTCGAGTTCCTGATCAGCTTTATATTTATTCACCGCAAAATCATCCATCTGCATTTTGATATGAACTTCAGCAAAATCAAAAGCATCATAACGCTCGGCTTGCCGATTGGCATCGCAGTCGCTTTGAACCGCTGGATGCTGTTTGGCCCGACCATCATAGGCAGATACGCGCTTGATTACAAAAGTAACCTCGGTCAGATATCTGTTGTCTTACTCCTCTTATTCTTCGCATCGCTGATCGTAGATGCGATTTTAAACGCCGCCCTTCCCGTACTTAGTCGCATGATGCATCAACAGCAGCGCGGCAGTAGCGCCTTTATTAACATCACCCTTAGCCTCGCCATTCCGCTGTGCTGCTTTATTGCTTTGGGCGGTACGGCGTTTAGCGATGAAATCATCCTTATATTATTTGGCCCCGACTACGCCCTTGCCGCCACCATTCTGGGCCCAGCCTTATGGCTGCTGCTGCCCTATGTCTGGATTTCAGCGATTTCACAAATGTTTATTTTAAGACATGACACGCTGCGTTTAAGCTTCTGGGCGCTTTTAGGCGCGTTATGGATGAGCGGCTTACTGCCTGTGTTGATACTGAAATATGATATTCTCGGCGTCATATTCGCCATTGGCATCGGCATGGGCATAACCGTTAGCGGCCTATGTTTTCACGGTTTAAAGCGTGAGTATATTCACCCGTTGCATTTAAAGAAAATGGCCGCTTTAGGTGCGACGGCATTACTTATATATATCGGGGCTCAAGCCTATTTATCCTCCGCACAAGCCTTTGGCTTAAGCACGGTTATTTTGCTACCCTTCATCATCCGCATAGCGCACCACGGCGTTAAAAAGCGCCGCTCAGAGCATCAGGAGCCACGACAATGATCCAAAAAACATTGATTATTATCTGCAGTATCATTGTTCTGATTGTGATTAATCTAAATCTGCATCATTTTGACTCGACACCGAAAAAGCACATATTAATCATAGGCACGGCTAAATCAGGAACAACGGCGGTCTACAAATCCATTAAAGATTCAATGGGGGAGCGCCTCGTTTCTTATTTTGAACCCAGCGCCTCAGATTTCAAGGCCGCGCTGCGCTCCCGCGCTAAGGAAGTTCTGGTCAAGGTCACCTTAATCGACCGCACAAAATACAAAAGCCTTTATGAGGATATTCACCAGTTTGACAAACAAATCATGGTCATTCGCGACCCACGCGACATTTTGATTAGTAACCTGCTGTATAACGTACGCTGGATGCGCTTTAGCAAAGATCCCGTACGGCTCAAAATATTTTTGGATGCTTTGAGAGAGAAGGAGAGCGCCCCTGAAAGTCATTCGGTTATCAGCCTTTACCGCCTACGCGACACCTTAGAAAGCCAAGTCATGCAAAGCTGGGAATCGCCACGCTCATGGCATGATGAGTATAATGATTACGCCATCGCCATCCGCATGATCGAAAAAAACAAAGATTTACATATACTGCATTATAAAGACTATATTGATGGTAAGCTCGGCGCGTTAAGTGCCTATATAGGCACGGACATAAAAGGCAATGCCGATGTATCAAAGCTGGTTGAAAAACACAGCGTCAAAAAATCAACCAAGAATATCGCACGCTCCAAACGCTATGATAATTGGAAAAACTGGTTCACAGCCGAAGACATCGCCGCTTTTCGCCCCGTATTCCAACCTTTAATGGATAAAGTCGGCTACGACGATGAATGGGCATTAAACTCAGCACAGGCAATTGAACCGCAGCATGCCTCAGTTTACGTTGAAGCCATTACCTCCCATACATATTAAATTTTGTCACTTCGCCATTGTTCAAGCTGCGGCGTTTAAACACACGTAATTGCGTTTCTTTTGTGTCGCGATATGCGCCTTCATCATATTCAGGCGGCACGGCGTGATCTCTTAGGGGCAAGTCCTTTAAACACAGCATCCTCGTATGCGGCGTATGGCCGGCATCACCAATATAAAACGCCGAAATATCTGCGTGTTTCTTGAATTCATATTTCAAGCTTTTCACAAGTTTATTCCAATTGTAACTCCCCATACGGTCGCCAAGCCCTTCAAGGCTATCAAAAACCATTTCGGCTTTTTCACCGCGCCACGCCCAACTCTGCGCGATAATTTCATCGGTTTGCTTGTGCGCAACGACATAAAACCCACTGCTTGGGCACATAAAACCATACTCTGCACAAGCCGCCCCCGCACTCGCGATATGTTGACAATTATCCGTATATTCACCCAGTAACAATCCACGCGGATCACCATCAGGCAATTTATAAAAATGATAATCTTCTTTGCCAAAGCGCTTACCGTCTATGGTGAGATCAGGAATGGCCTCACGACCAGAACGCGCCGAAAGCCCCGAAGGTTTTTCTACGGGTTTACCACCTATGAGGAGTTCAACATTAATTTTTCCGGTTTTGGACTGACCCGCGCCATAATAACGCTCATATTTTTCTAACAACCCCGTCGCTTTGTTAAAATGGCCGCTCGCCCAGCCACGTTTGAAACAAAACTTCGCCATATCAGGGTAAATTTTCGCCATCTGGTAATATTCCAAAGCAATGGCATCACGCGTTGATTCATAAGACGTTACCCGTCCACAGACGCTGCGTTTAGGCACAGGGCATTTATCTGCGTATTTCACCAAAGCCGCCATTTTCTGCCCGTGTTGGAGCGCCGCATCACCCCATGCTTTAAAATCTGGCGCACCCTCTATCGGTATAACAGCGCCGTTTAACAAGTCGAATAATGGTCTTTGTGTGTTTTTGCCCCATTTTTCTAAGTAACGCAGCAGGTTTTCTGCGCTGCCAAATAACACAGATGCCGTAAAGGAAAGCATCTCTTTGGTTTGCTCTGGCAAGTTCTCATGCTCCAACATTTCATCTTTAATCTGCCAATATAATTGAGGTTTAAAATAATGCGGGTTATGCTGCCATAATTGCTCACTTATGACATTGCTCTCACTAATCTCAAACCATTTATCTGAGCGCCGCAATAACGCGTCTTGGTCTCCGACAAAATCACTGCGTGACAAGCCTATATCTTCTAAACACGCGATCATATTTTTATCACCATACTGCATGGCGTACAAAAGAGCGCGGCTATTGCTCTGCGCAATATCAACGCCATTATCGTAAAGATATTCAACAATATCAACATTACCCGCCAGCACAGCAAAGTATAATGCCGCATCTTCATGCGCGTGAATATCGGCCCCTGCTTTGTGCAAATACGCAAAGATCTCAAGTGATAATTCCTCTGCGGCCTGCATTAATGGTTGGTCATTATTCGCACGAAGGTCAGCGCCATTTTTATGCAGGTATTTAAGCGATTTCAGCGACCCATTACTGACAGCTGTACGCACGTGATCAAACTGTCCGCCTATTAAGGGGATGCCACGTTCTTTATGCAGATAGCGCACCACAGAGATATGGTCATTCGTTATCGCCCAATCCATCGCAAGGCTTTCGTTTTCTTGTTTTTCACTGGAGCTTTCGTATACGTACTTAACCATCGCTAAGTTGCCGTGAAACGCAGCTTGTCGCAGGGCTTCACTGCCATTTGTTTCAATATCGCCATAGCCCAGTCTATACATGTAGCGAAAAACATTAAGCTTTGCACCAAAACCCGCGAGACGCATACCATGCGCACGATCATGAAAGGCCTGTACACCATCCCACTCTGTTTTTTTAATATAGGCCTTCACTGCTCTTAAATCACCGTCGCGGCAGCTCTGCCAGAACTTTTCTAACGCAATGCGTTGAGGGGAGCGTTCCCCAGGGGTTTCGCCCTTACCTAACGCAGCGACAACACCTTGGTAGCTGCGGCTTTGGCGCGGCTTTTCTGCCTGCGCTGACAGGCGTTTTATTTCTTCGGCGAGAAACGCCGCGCCGTTATGCACCGCATGAACCAGTACTCCATCATTAACCGCGAAACCTGCTTGCGCCATTTTTACAGCGTATATCGGCAGCGCTTTACGCAATGCTTCATAATCATCTGGCTGGCACTTCTTAACCGCTTTTAGCACGTTTAAAGCGCATTCGATTTCAGGTGGTTTTTGTGATGTTTTCATTTCCAAGCCGTCCCATGTGTTTTTTAGACATAATAAAGAGTGAGCGTGTTATGTCAAGGGTGCAAAACAATAATTATAAAGCGCAACATTTCATGGTAAGATCATTCAAATTTAAGGCAAAACAATGACAACATGTAGGGCCAGTACACCATGACCGACTTCTTCACCCGTAGAGACTTTATTTCATTTGGCGCTGGTATTGGCGCGACGATTGGGGGCGCGCTCGCTATGGGAAAATGGCAAAGCCGTGATGTTCCCGTTATCCGCGCTGAGAATAATAAAGCGCAGCTTTTCTTACACATTCCAAAGACTGGCGGTACGTCTTTGCGTGAACACATCATGGATAATGTTAAAGCGCATCAAATTATAATGCCTGAGCGCCCTGAAAATATTTGGCATTTGAAAAAATATTACAGCCATTACTTAAACGCGCAGGATTATATTTATGTCCGTGGTCATTTTGCCAATGACTGGCGGCGTTTTTTAAATGATTATACCGACCAAACGCAGTGCATCACGATGCTGCGTAACCCTGTATCGCGCTTTCGTTCATCCTATCAATATCAAATTGAGCACTGGGCGGTCGATGGCAGCTATGCCAAAGAAATTTTAGCGCAGTCCCCTCATAGCCTGTCTGACGTGATTGATATTTTTGACCGAGATGCCGCAGATAAAAACTTTAAACATCGCGCGTTTGTATATGAATACAACGATGGCATGACCCGCCGCCTGAGCGGAGAGGGTTGGAACGCCCCCTATCGCGGCACAACGCCCGCAATGCTGCAAAATGCCAAAGACAATTTACGTACACGCTTTAAAATTATCGGCGTGACGGAAGAATATAATAAATTCCTCTACCTGCTGAAACAAAATTATGGCTGGGACCTCAACCCATCTATTCGCAAAAATGCCGCCAAGAAGAAAATGGCGGTCACCGATCAAGACCGTGACAAAATTAACGATTTAAACAGGCTAGACGTCGAACTGCACAAATATGCACACAGCCTGTCTGCTGAAATGTTCGCGGCACTCGGCGATAATGCTCCACAAGATTATCGCGACTTTATAAAAGGATAAGCCCCGATGAAATGGATCACGTACACACTAAGTATCATCACTATTTTATGCACGCCGTTCAACGCAGCAAAAGCAGCGGAGTACACAGCAACTGACATTATCACGATCACCAAAGGGGCAGGTGAAATTTTACTGCGTTATTACGGCCAAGATGTCGGTACGGATTATAAAAGTGATCATTCCCCCGTCACCAAAGCCGACCTTGCATCAAACAGCTACATCACAGCCGCGCTTTATGCACTAACGCCTAGTATTCCGGTAATTTCAGAAGAAACCGCCAATAAAGAAAATATTGGTGATGTGTTTTGGATACTCGACCCGATGGATGGTACGAAAAGCTTTATCAAGCAAACAGGGCAGTTCACAGTAAACATCGCGCTGATAAAAGATAAAACGCCCGTCTTCGGCGTTGTATATATTCCACTGACAGATACCACATATTTTACAGGTGATGACGGCAAGGCTTATAAGGACACACCACAACACGGTACGCAGCAGATTAATGTCCGCCAGACCGCAAATAAAGGCTTAACCTTAGTGGCAAGCCGCCTACATGGTAGTGCTGCCGATGATGCTTTTATAAAATCACACAGCATTGCCGCCTTTAAAACGATGTCGAGCTCAATTAAGTTCTGCCTTGTCGCCGAAGGCGCTGCGGATATATACCCACGTAACGGCACAACAATGGAATGGGATAGCGCCGCAGGGCATGCCGTGCTGCGCGCTGCTGGTGGGCGTATCATCGCGCAGGATACCATGCAGGACTTACGCTATAACAAGCCCGCATACCGGAACCCGCATTTTATTGCTTTTGGTAAAATTGAAAATTATCCGTAGATTTAAAGGGAGCGCGCGCTTAAGCCGTCATGCCCAAAGTCGATAAGACACGGTTTGTCTGCTTTTCGCCAAGCTTAATTTCCTGCACGTCATCTTTCGCCAGATAAGTAATTGTGCTGCCGCCGCTACCGGAAACGACAATATCGTAATCGGATTCATCGCTATGCTTCGCCGCTTTTAAAAACCTGTTGGCAACCGTGGTCTCTTCAGCTGCTGTTGCCGCTTTTTCTTCACGGTCAGCCAAAAACTTATCGCGTAGTTTAAGCGTTTTTGTCACAGCCAGCACTTCAGGTGTCTTCAAACGCGCAATGGCTTCTTTTGAAGGGCGAATATTATTCGAAAACTCTTCGACAATAGCCGCGATCTCTTCTGGGTCATTGGAAATTTTATACGCATCCTCTGATGATGAATATGTTTTTGTCTTACGCATCAAACAATTCAGCGCAGCTTCAGGATTATTGGACGGGTTGTGCGGACGCATGAATGTGCCGCAATCGCCACCTCGAACGCCGCCGCTTAGCGCGACAAGGACGTTTTTCGCTGTGTTCACGAGGCTAAGATATCCATCATCAGGATTATAAGCAACCGTTGTATTTTTCTTATCATGGACAATATCATGCAACATTTTTGCCGCATCTTGATATGAAGAAATACTTATCCGTGGGCCAAAACGGCGTTCAGAAAATTCTTTCTCGCCGCCATCGCCTTTACCAAGCACATGCTTATCAAAGGCATGACCCGTTGCAACTAACGCCAATATAGGATTGATATAACTTACCATGACACCCTCGCCTGCTTAAAACCTGTAACTGTGAACAGTTATTCTTATTGTTTAAATTATATGACAATATAGCATTTATATTACCTTTACACAATATAAAAAGCATAAATTATTACTCTTAAGAATTCCTTTAAAAGCACTAATAATTTATTTCAAAGGAATGTATACTATGCATCGTCTTACAGTTAAGCCATGACACCAAGGACAAAGGCCCTAGGATAAAATATGGATAAGCAGCAGCAAAATGCATTGATAACAGCGGCCAAAGCAGGCGATGCCCATGCCTTTGAACGCCTGATCAATCATTATTACGACGTGATTTTTAAATTCGCATGTAAATGGTGCGGAAACGCAAATGATGCTGAAGACATTACGCAAGATTCCTGCATCAAACTCGCGCGGTTTATTGGCAAATATGATGGCAAATCCGCCTTTACAAGCTGGCTCTATCGTTTGGTCATAAATTGCGGAAAAGATTGGTATAAAAGCCAAAGCCGCCACCCCGCACCCAACCCTGAGGCGTTAGAGAGCGTAAAAACAGAAAGCCGCAGCGAAGACAGTGTCTACACTAACCAAGTCTTAAATGCTGTTGCCAAGCTGCCTGAAGGTGAGAAAGATGCCGTTATCCTCGTCCTCAGTGAAGGCTTGTCTCATAAAGAAGCCGCCAAAGTTCTTGGCTGCAAAGAAAGTACAATATCGTGGCGCGTCCACGAAGCCCGCAAAAAATTAAGCGCGCAATTTAAAGAGGAGCAATATTATGGATGATCAAAAGCTCGATAAAATATTAAAAAATATGGATACGCCTGCCATTGATGCCAACGCCAAAAAACGTGCGTTAAACCTCGCTATGGCTGAGTTTGACAGCGTACAGAAAGAAAAAAACGCAGAAAAAGAAAAAAAATTCCAAGGATTTCAAATCCTCTCTCGTCTTATGGGTATCAGCAACACAGAAACCAATAAGAGAAAGCGAAATGCAATGGAACAGAAATCACATAAGAAATTTATATATGGCGGCATGGCCACTGCTGCAGCCGTTATTATCGTCGCCGGCATAGGCTTACAGCTTGCCCCCAATTTTGATACGGCAGGCCGCGCGGTGCTTACGCAGCCATCTGCGCAAATCAAACCAGATCAACGTAACACTACAGGAGGCATACATAAGCACACCTTAGAAACAAGCGCTCAACAAGATTTTGATAGTGAAAACTTAGAAGAGCTAGATAGTTTGGCTCCGCAGCCAAGTTCTAGCCCAGATCGAAAAGAAAGAGCCAAAGTCAACGCTGACCTGCTTGGTGATAGTAAAAACATGCCTGAGAAAAAACAAGCTAAGCCAGAGCGCGAGCTTGGCCGCACTGCGAGTAAGGCAATGCCTAGCAAAGACGACGCCGTCGCCCGTACGCTTATCGCGCCCATGGCACCTGCGCGCAGCATCACAACCATTATGCATGAAGCAGAAGAAACAATCGCCCTTGCCCCTGCTGATATCATGACAAATCAGTATCAAGATGTTGGCCGCGATAAATTTTCAGACTTCACCGAAAACCCATTTAAACTTGTAACAGCCGAGCCTATTTCAACGTTTTCAGCTGACGTAGACACGGCATCATACAGCTTTGTACGTCGTCAGTTAAATAATGGCGTACTCCCACAGAAAGACGCTGTACGTATCGAAGAATTAATCAATTACTTTGATTATGATTACGCACTGCCCGATGATAAAACAGAACCATTTAAACCAAACGTCACAATAACGGAGAGCCCGTGGAATGCAGGCAAACAGTTAATGCATATCGGCATTAAAGGTTATGAGTTTGCTGGTGAGCAGCCAAATAGCAACATTGTGTTCTTACTTGATGTATCAGGTTCAATGAACAGCCATGATAAATTGCCACTGGTTAAAAACTCAATGAAGATGCTCCTTGGCAGCCTTAAACCTGATGATACAGTTTCGATTGCTGTTTATGCAGGTGCGGCAGGTACAGTGCTTGAACCAACCAAAGTGTCAGAAAAAGCTAAAATCATTGCCGCTTTTGACCGTTTAAGCGCGGGCGGCTCAACAGCCGGCGCGGCGGGCATTAACCTTGCTTACCAACTCGCTGAGCAAAACTTTGATGAAAACGCTGTCAACCGCGTGATCCTTGCCACTGATGGTGATTTCAATGTCGGCATTAACAATCGCGAAGAACTTAAAGACTTTGTCGAACGCAAGCGTGAAAAAGGCATTTTCCTTTCCGTACTTGGTTTTGGTCAAGGCAATTACAATGATGACATGATGCAGGCGCTTGCACAAAACGGTAACGGTGTTGCAGCTTATATCGACACCTTAAACGAAGCACGCAAAGTCTTAGTCGAAGAAGCCACATCATCGCTCTTCCCCATTGCCAAAGACGTGAAATTCCAAGTCGAATTTAACCCTAATCGCGTTTCAGAATACCGCCTTGTCGGTTATGAGACGCGCGCTTTAAACCGTGAAGATTTCAACAATGACGCCGTAGATGCAGGTGATATCGGCGCAGGCCATAGCGTTACCGCCATTTATGAAATCACTCCCGTTGGCGCGACGCAAAGCGTTGACCCATTACGTTACGGCCAAAAAGAATACATGCTTATTGAGGAGAAACATAATCTTGATAACATTCATACCCCACCAGACTTTGGTCAAGAAATCGCCTTTCTAAAAATGCGCTACAAACTGCCAAAAGAAGACGTTTCAAAACTGATTACGCAAGCAATAACGCAGGAAGAACATGGCCCTCATTGCCCAACAAAATCGTTTTGTGACTATGGCATAAATGCTGACACGCAGTTTGCCACAGCGGTTGCGAGCTTCGCACAAATCCTTAAAGGTGGTAAATATACTGGCAAGATGGATTATGACGCAGTGATCGCCCTTGCCAACGCATCAAAAGGTAATGACCCGTTCGGTTACCGCGCTGAGTTCATCCAAATGGTACGCCTTGCACAGAGCGCAAGCGACATGCAGCCATAAACACAGCCCGCATATAACATCAAAGAAAAGAGCGCCCTTTAAAGGCGCTCTTTTTTATTGCCCCGCCATCGTTTATACTCAGCGGACAATAACCACAGCGACAAAGCCCCCATGATGACAGACCCCATTTTCACCCAGACAACCCATAGCCATAAATTGCTGTTTATTGGCGCAGCGATATGCATAGCGATCATATCAAACCTCACTTTTTATAACTATGTTTTTGAAATGGATTGGCCCTGGGCATATAATATTCTTCCCTTTGGCTGGATCGGCCTTGGCATGGGGTATATGGGAACGTTTTTTCATGAATTAGGCCACACCGCACTAGCATGGTTTTACGGCTACCCAACTTTGCCGATGTTTGACTTCATCCATGGCGGCGGGCTTGCGCTTAGTACGTCAGGGCAGCAGATTTTCATTCTGATCGCCGTATGGGCGGCCCTCATCTCTGGTTATTGGCATTTTAAAGATTATTTTTTCATCAAATGGGGCTGCGCCGCGCTGCTCGGCCTCAATTTAGCCTTTGCCTTTAATGATGGACATGAATTTTTCATCAACTTCATGGGCCCTGCCGCACAGCCATTAGTCGCAGGGTTTTTATTATTTCGCGCTTTATTTGACCTTGCCCCAAGGGGCGCATTGGAACGGTTTCTAAACGCCGCTATCGGACTTGCCATGTTTGGCGCAGTCTTTATTGATGGGCTCGGCCTGCTGAGCCGCAGCGCCCACCGCCTGAGTTATTTTCAGCAAAAGGGCGCACATGGCTTTGGTGATTTTGATAAAATCGGCTACCAACTGCCTCTACTCGGCTTTCATGGCATTGTCTATATTTGGCTATTGCTGGCGCTGATATGTTTCATCGTGCCACTTTACCTATATAAACGCAGCAAAGCCGCGCAATATTAAACACAAAAAAGGCCTGCTATAATACAGACCTTTTTTAACTACGCACTGAAACTTTAAGCCTTATACTGGCTGTTTATTATTGTTGAGAGAATTTATCACAATTTACATAAAACAACAAGAAAAAAGTAATTTATATTTTTTTGTTAGGCGCAGCGCGGATAAATTGCTATCAAAGATATGAACGTTGAAAAAACACGAGATAACATGAGTTTAAGCTATGAACGTACAGAGCCTTATTCACGCAAAAAAACACCTTCTCGGTATCACGCTTTGCGTTTTGATTGCCATGGCCGCGAAGTATATTTCACTGTCATTAAACTGGCCTGTGATGTTGATCTGCCTTGCTTGCGGCTTTGCCCTTAACCCATTTTGCTCTGATAAACGCCTTAATGCCGGCATTAATTTTAGCGCGAAAACAATTTTGCGCCTTGGCGTTGTCCTTATCGGGGCGCGCTTTGTATTTTCTGACCTTGCGGCGCTCGGCGCGGGCACGATTATATTTATCATTGCCGTGACCTTCGCACTGATTATCATCAGTATTATCGTGGCAAAAATGCTTAAAATTAACGCTAGCCTTGGCATATTACTCGGCGGTGCAACGGCAATTTGCGGTGCGTCAGCCGCAATGGCGATTGCCTCTATATTGCCGCAGCATAAAGATAATGAACACAATACCGCCGCCGCGATTATTGCCGTAACCGCCATCGGCACAGCCGCGATGATCCTCTATCCGCTAATCTTGCCCTTTTTTAATCTGACCGATCAACAAGCCTCATTGTTCATTGGCGGCACAATTCACGATGTCGCGCAGGTTGTCGGTGCGGGTTATAGCCTCTCACCAGGAATTGGCGACCAAGCTGTACTCGTCAAACTGATCCGTGTTTTTATGCTGATTCCCGTGCTGATTACGCTTGGCTTTTATATTCATAAAACGCAGCAAAATGAGAATGAAAATAACGAAAAAAAGGGCGAAGCAGCAAAATTCGCATTCCCGCTTTTTCTGCTCGGTTTCCTTGCCCTGCTGACGATCAATGCGCTCGGCTTTATTCCCGAAGATTTACGCCTATGGCTAAAAGCGGCGAGCCATTGGGCGCTTATTATTGCGCTCAGCGCCGTTGGCCTTAAAACCTCTCTAAAGGCACTCTGCCAGCAAGGCGCAAAGCCCTTTACCCTCGTTGCCATCAACAGCGCCATCCTGATCGCGGTTTATGGCCTGTATATTAGCTTTCTTTAAACCTTTTTTAAGCTTTTCTCTTTATTATCCGATATATGAAAATATTACTACTACATTCATTTCAGGACTATCTCATCATTGCCTATTCTTTTATGGCTGCCATTGCAGCTTTTGGATATGGTCCGCAGATTTATACCCTGATTAAGTCCACCGGACATTCAATAAGCACCCCAATATCAACATGGCTGTTATGGACGGCAGAGGCCTGTGTGTCTTTTACTTACGCTGTTATCATCCTGCGTGACCCTGTGACCATGTTTGTTTTCGGCGTTGATTTTCTGGCTTCGCTGATCATTGTCTCGTTGACCGTTTACAACCGAAGCTATCGTTTCGGTCCGGCGCCTAAAGTCATAAAGGCGGCCTAAGCACGCTAGAATCCAAAGCCGAGCTTCTTCATAAGAAAAACCATAGCGAAATAGAGCGCAGTCGTTAGCGCGCAGCAAAGGACGAGCGCGGCGTAAAACGGTACATTTTGTCGCAGCAAGATCGGCAGCACCAAAAACATAGGCAGTGACGGCAGCACCATCCAAAATGTTGATTCTGCATGTACGGCAATGCGTTCCGCATCCTTCGTTTCCACCCATATCCAAATCATCGCCAGCACAGATATAATCGGCAGAGAAGCAATCAATGCGCCAAAGGCAGGGCTGCGTTTGGTCACTTCAGACACAGCAGAGACAATCAGGCCAGACAGCAATGCTTTAAACAGTGCGAATCCCATATTATTTTCCTTATTTTATTCTTCTTTGGTGAACAGCTTTAAACGGTAATTCAAGAACCACGCTGCGCCCACACATTGCAAAACCACCGCCCCGCATGAGCCCAGAAGACCGCCCGCACCCGTCGGTAAAAAGAAGCTTAGGCCGCCGCCGCTCATAAATACTTTCTCAACGGTCTCCCGCGTATCAAAAGCGCCATCCATCGTGACATTTACCGCCATGAAATACATCACAAAATAGTAAAACGCCAATTTAAAGCCAACAAAGCGCCCCGTACGGCCAAGCAAAATAGCATGCAAAATCAGGCCGTCACGCAATGTAAACAGCAATATACCAAGCCCCAAATTAAACATTGAAAATTCAATGCGATTATTATCAGCGGGAAAGGTCATATGCAGCAGCACCAAAAGCGGCAAAGCAAGGCATAACGTTACCGCCCAGCGCGGAACGTTCATAAAGGCAAGTTGCCAATCGCGCGCGCGCCATGCTGCGATAAACCGTTTATACGGCATGATGTCCTTAGATTCTTCAAGCATCTTCATATACAGCAATGCAGCCACGACACAAAAACCAAGCCAATATGGCATCGCACTATCAAACATGCCCCGCAGGAAGCTCGTATCCTGAGGGTATAGCCCCGCAACATAGGCCGCCGTGCTAACAACAAAAGCCGCCCAGACAAGCGGTGCGTTTTTATATTGCAGTTCCAGACGTAGCAAACGCTGTATCGCGACCACAACCCAAAACAAAACAAACAAGACGCTATATAAGTCAAAATGCGTCTTACTCAGCATAATACCATGCCAGCTGACAAGCCCATCTGCACTGACCATACCATCAAGGTGCAAGTCATAACCTATAATCGCCTTAAACACCCAGCTTGCCACGACAACGCCAAGAATTAACGATAAGAAAACCCGCATCCGCTTCGTGTGTAAACTCGCCAGTGAAACCAGTAAGGCGCTTGCATGGCCTGATACCGCGCCAAGCACGCTTGCCATTAAGAACACCCCCACAGACGGCGTTGACGCGCCAAAGGCGTCATGGGGATAGTTAAACGCCATCACAGCTAGTAAAGGAATGCCGAAATACCATGCATAGGATGTTGCGCCAAATAATTTACCAATTGCCAATTGCCATGGGCCAATCGCCGACATTTTTTGAAAGTCCCACGTGTTACCCTTTATCTCGCTCGACAAGGTTTTTGCAGCTTCGTAAGTACCAAACAAACAAAGTACCACAAAGCATATCGGCAAGGTTGTGCCAAATAAAACAGTATCATCTGCGCCCCATGACGTACTGGCTAAATATAAATAACAAAGCAAAAAAATCGGCATTGCCGCAAGGCGGAAAGTAGAGAATTTGAGCCATAAATTACGGTGAAATTCAGGGTTTATGATAATCATGCGCTTTGCTCCCCTTTTGGCGTGTGGGCTAAATCCATATAGGCAGATTTCAAAGTTCTTTGCATCGGCACAAAGCGCGATACAGGAACATCATGTTGAATTAAATATTTCAAAAACGCGGTCTGCGCGGCGGCATCGCCTGTGAAATCACAGTGCAGCCCGTCCCCCTCTTGATAACACTGACTGACTTCAGGATGCGCTGCAATCAGTTCAACATGCGCGGTGCTTTGTGCCAATAACGTCATTTCAATCCGCGTCACTTGCGCCGTTTGGTGCTCTGCCTGATACTGGGACAGCGTCACATGGGAGCGTATTTCTCCGTCACGAATAACCAGCATATCGGTACAGTAATCTTCAAGCTCCGCCAGAATATGGGATGAAACAATAATCGTCATGCCGCGCTTTTGCAGGCGGACGATAAAGGCAGATAAATTCACCCGCGCCTCAGGGTCTAGGCCTGATGCTGGCTCATCCAAAATCAAGATTTTCGGGTCATGGATCATCGCCATACCAACGCCGAGGCGCTGGCGGTAACCGCGTGACAAGCTGCCCGCTTTTTTATCTAGATAAGATGTAATCTCAACATCTTCGGCGACCGCTTCAACGCGTTTTTGCACATCGGCCTTGGGCAGTTTTTGACACCACGCCGTATAGGTTAGGCACTGACGGACGCTTAAATCATTATACAGGCCAAAAAAGTCAGACAAATAACCCATTTTGCGGTGGGCTTTACGCGGGTGGCGATGAATATCAATGCCATCGACCTCTATATGCCCTGAAAGCGGCGCCTGTAAATTCGTCAGGCAGCGCAGTAAGGTTGTTTTCCCTGCGCCGTTTGGCCCAACGAGAGCTGTCACGCTGCCCGCGCTGAGTTCAAAATTTATATCTGTTAAAATCTTTTGCGGTGGGTATTCAAAGTTTAAGCCGCGCACTGAAATCATTGTCATGAATATATGTTCCCATTTCTACCATATTTAAATGCCGTGCGTATCATAACAATAAATGCCGACCGCCGCCACTACGAGGGCGCAGAAAAATCCACATGCATCACGGCGCATTTTCCGTTATACTCCCATAAAGCGCAATACAAGGAGAGGTTTATCATGGAAGAACACGTTGACGGTTTTATCAAAATGAATATGGAAGGCCGCATATTAGAACTGGGCGAGCAATATTATGATGAGCATATCACCATGAGCTCCAATGGCGAGGACTTCGCAAGATCGCGGGCTGAAGCCTATGAAAAGCAAAAACCTTATGTGGAATCCATCGCCGCCTTTGTTATTACCTTGATAGAAAAAGAGATCAAAGGCGACATTGCCGAGGTGACATTCCATTACGACATCACCACCAAAACCAATCAAAACTACGCCTTCACAGGCACGCATATTCAAACATGGAAAAACGGCAAAATCACCCATGAAGAATATGTCATGGTGCATTAAACCGTTTCTGTACCTTGGTAATTGATGTTGTTTTTATTGTACTAAACAACGCGCTGCTTGAGTAAGGCTTTATAGTACAAAACAAGCATGTCCGATTTTGGCAAAAGGTTCTTTTTAAAGCTTGCTGTCAGATCTTTGATAACCTCTCTTGAAAATTTTTGACCGCTATTTAAATGAAAGCTATCCATGTTCCATTGTTGGAAGCCCCTTTGTTGAACGGCCGTGTCAATTAAACACTCTATATTATGGTGACGGTTGTCGTTTTCAATATTAAACATTAGCTGTCGTAGATCAGCTTCTTTGCCCTCAATAACTTGTAAAAACTGCCCGTCTAAAAAGAAAAGTGCGCCTGTGATCCTACGTTTCTGATTTTCAATTTTCGCTACCTGCACGATCTCTGCAATCACAGAGTCGATATCGCGCTCTTCGCCTTTAAAATCACTAATATACGCGATCATATGTATTTGGTTCATAGCTTTCATTTCTATTTAATCACCCCCCGATAACTTGTTGGTCATACTATACACGATACCACACGCCAAAAACAGTCCGCTGCGTTTATACTTATATATATAAAATTTTGAGGGGGTTAAAAAAACACAGGCCTTACGCGCTACATGTCGTATAAAGATTCCCAGCTATTCTTGGGTTGGTCAACATTTTGATCTAGGCCGTCCTGCGCGGCAACTTGCTTCGCTTCATCTAGCTTTGCGACAAAGGGCTCAACTAAATCATAAAGCTCACTCATCGCAGATTCATAATATGCGCTTTCTTCCCTGATCACGGCCCTGCGATATGCTTCTGGGTACGCCTCTAAACGAGCGTTAAACTGGTTTTCTATCCCATTCTTCTGAACGTTTAAGTTATCAAGACTTGCATTAACAGCCGTCTCATGTGAGGGGTGGTCTTCATCGATAATCATCTTGTATATGTCATCATGATATAACTCTTCGCGGCGTGCGCCCACATCATCATCGATATTACCGCGCAAGGCATCAACCTCAGTTCTTACGTATTCTAACTGCCCTTCACTTAAACCATAAACAGTGGCAAGCTCTGCGCTTGACGCAACATGACTGACAGCTTGGTCAAAATCTTGCGATAGCGCGAGGTTTCCTGCGCCATTACGTTCACTGAACCAAATATCATCTAAATTATCGACAACAGCGAGCGCGCCATTTTCATCAACATAAACTTGATTTTCTATATCCACGCCGCGCACTTGCAATATTTTTTGTAAATCCTGCGGCGCGTCAATGCTCATGAAATCTACTGCGTCCCCTGCCAGTAATGCATCCGCAATAATATCCATTTTATTTTGTGTCATACGCCCTGGCTCCCATTAGCTCGTTAAACATAGAGTAACAGCCCACAGTTAAGATTATATGAAACGTGGCTTATACCCCATGCCTGATTTCGTAACGTTTAAGCATGATTTATCTGGCAATGCGTTATTTACCATTGTGCTCGGCTGGTGTTTTTATGGAGGCGCGGTGCATTAGGCTAATGTTTAAGTCCAGAATTTATTTCGATTTACTTTTCTCGTTAATAAACCCAAGTACCAAACCACTAATTAGTGCGATAAAAGGACTTATAACTACTGCTAAACTCTCATCCATACCAACTACTCCCACTCAATGGTAACTACGGTGCTAAGTATTTGATTTAATGATATAATATTTTTGCTTGTAGTAAGTTTACAGTTTAATCTCAGGCCAAAAAACAGATTTTAATTTGTCCTTATATACACAATCACTGAGATTATTAGCCATACGAATGACACCAAAATCAAGTGATTAGCGCCATCTAAAAGAGGAAAACTACAAAGCATATCTGCCGAAATACAGGAAAGTTTTGTCGAGAGTAAGTGAATGGAAGCCAGCAAAGGAACTGCCCAGCCAAAAATAATAATTGCTTTTAAATGCTTCATCTTTTCTCCTTTTATTCCCACTCAATCGTCCCAGGGGGCTTACTGGTAATATCGTAAACCACCCGATTAATACCGCGCACTTCATTAATAATGCGCGTGGCGGCGCGGCCTAAAAATTCGTGATCGAAATGGTAGAAATCGGCGGTCATGCCGTCTACTGCGGTGACGGCGCGCAGCGCGCAGACGCTGTCATAGCTGCGGCCATCGCCCATGACGCCGACGGTTTTGACGGGGAGGAGGACGGCGAAAGCTTGCCAAATTTTGTCATATAGCCCCGCATTGCGAATTTCTTCGAGGTAGATGGTGTCTGCCTTACGCAATATTTCTAATTTTTCAAACGTCACTTCCCCTGGGATGCGGATGGCAAGACCTGGCCCTGGGAAGGGGTGGCGCTTAATGAAGCTGTCGGGCATGCCAAGTTCGTGACCTAGGCGGCGCACTTCGTCTTTGAAAAGCTCACGCAGAGGTTCAATCAAATCAAGTTTCATATGTGCAGGCAATCCGCCGACATTATGGTGGCTTTTAATCGTCACCGATGGTCCGCCGCTAAATGATACCGATTCAATGACATCGGGGTAGAGCGTGCCTTGGGCGAGGAAGTCAGGCTTGCGCCCAATTTCCTTGGCGATTTTATCGGCGCTTTCATCGAATATATCAATAAAGATTTTACCGATTAATTTACGTTTTTGTTCAGGGTCGCTAACGCCATCAAGGGCGCTCAAAAAACGCTCTGATGCATCAACATGGACGAGGTTAATTTGGTAATGTTCCTTGAACATCGCCAAGACTTGATCCGTCTCCCCAGCGCGCATAAAGCCGGTATCAACATAAATACAGGTAAGCTGCTTACCAATCGCTTCGTGGATTAACACGGCAGTTACCGAGCTATCAACGCCGCCAGAAAGGCCGCAAATTACGTGACCGTCACCGACTTGCGCTTTGATGCGTTTTTGGCTCTCGGCGCGGAAGGCGGCCATTGTCCACTCACCTGCACAGCCACAGACATGATGGGTGAAGTTTTTAAGGAGCGCCGCGCCTTCTGGCGTGTGGACGACTTCGGGGTGGAACTGCACGCCGTAGAATTTTTTATCATCATTAGCAATCACCGCATGAGGCGCGCCTTCGGATGCGGCGACAATGCGGAATCCCTCTGGCAGGGCGCTAACGCGGTCGCCATGGCTCATCCACACCGTATGGCGCCCGCCAACAGGCCAAACATGACGGAACAAATCGCAATCGCCAATAATGTCAATCACCGCGCGGCCAAATTCTTTATGCTCTGAGCCTTCCACGATGCCGCCAAGCTGCTTTGCCATGGTTTGCTGCCCATAACAAATGCCAAGCACTGGCACGCCAAGGTCAAACAGGCCATCCGCTACGGCGGGGGCGTTTTCATCACCAACGGAAGATGGGCCGCCAGAAAGGATAATGCCTTTGGGATTATAAGCCTTAATTTTCTCTAGTGATGCATCATTAAACGGCCAGACTTCGCTATACACGCCGCTTTCACGCACGCGGCGCGCAATTAATTGCGTCACTTGCGATCCGAAATCGAGGATAAGGATATGGTCATGTTTAAGGGGCTGCGTCATGGCGTGTGGCTTCCTGAAATATTGATTACTCTACCGCAAGAGATTAACGCGAGAGGTGGAATTTAGCAATCAAGATATCTGAATATTTAGCCGCCAGCCCTTTAGCCGCCAGTATGTGGCATATAGCCGCGATTTGTTTTCGCAGCGGCCTGCGCGGGCGCATTATCATTTTCGGCATAACCGGCAAAACCGCATTGTTCTTGCAGCTCCGCCAATTTAGGCCATAGCTGCCCGCCAATAAGGGCGAGTGTATCCTCAATATGCGCTTGCGTAGCGCGATCAACATACGGCTTCGCCTTGGTAAGGTACTGACCGATATTTTTAATGCAGTCCATACGGTGAGCAAGGTCTTTTTCAACAAAGCCTTCGCTCGCGCATAACGGCGAAGGGCTTTGGTATAACCCGCTAAACCATGTATATGAGTGGTTTTCGTAATGGGTCAGTACGCCGCTATCGGGCATGTTCTTTGCTGCCCAGACTTCTGGCGTTTCACCATCCCAGCCATGCATCATTAAGTCGGCCTTAAGCAGCGCATTGATTTTTTCATCCATTGGGCGTTCTATAACTTCTATGGCTGGCACAGTGCCATTTTCTTGTTCAGGGTCTTGCTGTGCGATAGTGACATTTATCGACTCTTTGCTTTCTGCTGCCGCGATAAAGGCCGCCATTAAATTGGCTTCGCCATATTTACCGCTAGCTTTCAGCGCACAGTAAAATTTTTGTTCAATTTGACGCGCGCAACTTTGCGCTAAATGCAGCGCATTGTCCATTAATGCACATGTGTCGTAGAAAAATTTCGATGCCGCAGCGTCCTCAAAGGCAGCAATGCGCGGTGCTTTTAAAAAAGCAATTGCTTGGTTTATCATATCTGCCTTTTGGTAATGCGCCTCAAGCTGCGCTTTTTTCTGATCGCGTTGCGTTATAACATCAGGTTCGTCTACCCCATCCGCTTCATTTTCAAGACATTTTTGAGATAAATAAATATAGTCGAGCGCGGTATGTTCTATGCCTGAACTTATGGCTAAATGATCATAGCCGCCACCATCAAGAACATTGATATACCGACCATTCTCGATCATCTCCTTGAAATTCATAAGCTGCTCCGTTTGCGCTTCTATATGCTTTGTCTGTGTCGTGTAGCCCATTAACAATGATGATAGGCCTGAGCCTGCTGCTGTTAATGTTGCTTGATGGGCAGAAATCTGCCCCTTTGTTTCAGACAATAAATCCGCCTGTTTTTCACCTTGCGCTTCGCCATGCGCCTCGAAATAAGCTAATAGGCGTGGGGCATCAAGGGTCAAACCTTGCGCAAATGCTTTTAATGTCTCAATGGCTTCTGGTTTGACTTGATATACATCGCGGCCCTCTGCAAGGTTTTTGACTATCTGACAATGCTTATAGAATTCTTCGCCACGTAATGTTTGTTCTTGTATGGAAAAGCCGTTACGTTCAAATGTTGGTCTTAACATGTCTTCAAACTGCTTTTCGCGGCCTCCAGAACCTTCGTAACGGTTCATCGATGTGGGCCTCAACGCCATTAGCCAATCATTAAAACTTTGTGTTTCGACATTAATTTTTAATCCTTCGTTTTTCACATAGGCCTTCAGGGCGTCTGCCGTGAACTGCGTTTGATGCACGTCAGAAAGCAACCCTGTATGAGCGCCTCTTTTGTAGTTTTTTGCTGGAAATGCATAACAACCTATATTAAACATAGAGGTATAATAAAATTTTTCTACGAATTCATAAGTAAAAGGCACATCAGACAGGCCGTGCATCAACCCAGAAAGCCGCGTAATTTGCGCGGCGTTAAATATAACGCCCAATGCATCAATATAACTTTCCGGCTCTTGTTTTAAAGCTTTTGTCCCTGCCGCTTTTACAGCTTTTTTAATATAGGGGTCATCACTCTGGAGCAATAAGTATTTAAGGTTCGTAGCTAACAACTTTGCGTCTTGCGCCTGCGTTGAATCTGCAGCGTTCATTGCCGCCAAATGCGCTGTATTTATATTTCCCACAATAACAAACCCTGTCTATTTTCATAATGTATAAATATAGCTGTAACCCACCCCACACAAAAAGTCAATATATTTTACATAAGCGACAAGCTAGGAGCTTGTCCTATGCTATCCGTAGAAACACGGCTGAAAAAAAGCACGATTTTTGATTCAAAGGCTTGATATTTATGGGCTAATCGCGTACAACAGCCGCAAGCGCATATATAGCGATGGGCAAGTTACGTTTATTTTGGGGTTAGTTCCCATATAATAAGCGGGCTGGTGACCCACAAAAATCGTCATATATGTAGATATTAATTTGAAAGGAAACTAACACATGGCACATATTGCTGCTAATCTAAAAGACCACGAAGATTCAAGAGAGTTCGCAACTCTTTTAGCAGAATCTCTTGGCGGAACTCAAAATTTTGAAGGTAAAGTTGTTAAGGGTAAAGTCGTTGGCTTTGAATCTGACCTTGCTGTAATTGATGTTGGCTTGAAATCTGAAGGCCGCGTTGACTTACGTGAATTTACAAAACCTGGCGAAGATCTCGACCTTAAAATCGGCGATGAAGTAGACGTATTCATCGAACGTATGGAAGGCCGCGATGGCATGACAAGCTTAAGCCGCGAGAAAGCTCGCCGTGAAGAAGCTTGGGTTGAACTTGAAAAACAACATGAAGCAAACGAACGCGTTACAGGTATTATCTTTAGCCGCGTTAAAGGTGGTTTCACTGTTGATCTTGGCGGCGCAGTTGCGTTCCTACCGGGTTCACAAGTTGACATCCGTCCAGTACGTGACGTATCCCCACTTATGGGTACGCCTCAGCCATTCTACGTTCTTAAAATGGACAAAACACGTGGAAACATTGTTGTTTCACGTCGTGCTGTTCTTGAAGAAAGCCGTCAGGAAGCACGTAGCGACCTTATGGCGAACCTTACTGAAGGTCAGGTTCTTCAGGGCGTTGTTAAAAACATCACTGATTATGGTGCGTTTATCGATCTTGGCGGTGTTGATGGTCTATTGCACGTTACTGATATTTCTTGGAAACGCGTTAACCACCCATCAGAAGTACTTGAAGTTGGTAAAACTATCGACGTACAGGTTATTCGTTACAACCAAGAAACACAGCGTATTTCACTTGGTATGAAACAACTTGAAACTGACCCATGGGATGGCGTTGCAGCACAATTTGCTGTTGGCAGCAAATTCACTGGTCGCGTTACAAACATCACTGATTACGGCGCATTTGTTGAACTTGGCAATGGCATTGAAGGCCTTGTCCACGTTTCAGAAATGTCTTGGACTAAGAAAAACGCACATCCAGGTAAAATCGTTTCGACTTCTCAAGAAGTTGAAGTCATGATCTTGGACGTTGACCCTGAAAAGCGCCGCATCTCTCTTGGTATTAAACAGTGTCAAGATAACCCATGGTCATCATTCGCTGAGAACCACAAACCAGGTCAAGAACTTGATGGCGAAATTCGCAACATCACAGAGTTCGGCTTATTTGTTGGTATGCCTGGCGATATTGACGGCATGGTTCACCTTTCTGACGTTTCTTGGGATGACCAAAGCGAAGAAGCGCTTAAAGCGTTTAACAAAGGTGATAGCGTTAAAGTTAAGATCCTTGACATCGATGCTGAAAAAGAGCGTGTTGCGCTTGGTATCAAGCAACTTTCTGACGACCCATTTGCAGGCGCCCTTGACGGCATCGCAAAAGGCGCAGTTGTTACTGGTACAATCACAGAAGTTAACGACAAAGGCGTTGAAGTCTTGGTTAATGACAAGCTTAAAGGCTTCATTAAGAAGATTGATCTTTCTCGTGAACGTTCTGAACAACGCCCTGACCGCTTCGCAATTGGTGAAAAACTCGATGCGAAAGTTCTTACTGTTGATGCTAAATCTCACAAGCTTGGCCTGTCTATTAAGGCACGTGAACTTGATGAAGATAAAGCAGCTATGGATGAATTTGGTTCAACAGAATCAGGTGCATCTCTTGGTGATATTCTTGGCGCTGCGCTTAACGAAGGCGACAAGAAATAAATCATCCGTGATTAAACATCATTTAAATAGCCCCCCATATATTGGCGGGGCTATTTTTTTGCGCTAAATTAAAAACCACAAAGCATTTCACGCGAATTACTGAGAAAGCCAGATACACAGCCATGAACAACCTGCCCCAAATATACTGCGCCTGTGATGTACCCCGCCTTGACGATGCATTGGCACTAACCGCAACGCTTGATGGCCTGCCTATCGGCATCAAGCTTGGCCTAGAATTTTTTATGGCAGAAGGTGCAAAAGGCGTCGGCGCGATTCGCGATCAGCATGCCGAGGCGAGCATCTTCCTCGACCTTAAATTTCATGACATCCCGAACACTGTTGCCGCCGCTTTAAACACGCTCAGTGACATTGGCGTTGATTACACTAACTTGCACGCCTCTGGCGGGATAGAGATGATGGAGCGTGCCCTAGAGGCCGTTAACAAAGCCGCGAACCCTGCGAAACTCCTCGCCGTTACCGTTCTGACCGCGTTAAACGAACAAAGCCTCGCAGCTGTAGGGCAGCAAACACCAGTGCAAGATCAAGTTCTCCGGCTTGCCAAGCTTACCCAGCAAGCAGGGCTTGCTGGTGTTGTCTGTTCCGCGCATGAAATACAGGCCATTCGCGCCGCTTGCGGGAATGAATTTGCCCTCATGACCCCCGGCATACGCCCACAAGGCAGCGCAAATGATGACCAGAAACGGGTCATGACACCTCATGACGCGCTACGCGCGGGCGCCACGCATTTGGTGATTGGCCGCCCAATTACGCAGGCCGCAGACCCAAGACAAGCCGCGATTGATATTTTAGAAAGTGTATAAACCATGCCAACTTGCCAAGTTAAAATTTGCGGCATCACCACCCCCGCCGCCGCAGAAACAGCCATCCGCGCGGGCGCTGATTTTATTGGCCTTGTTTTTCACCCTGCCTCGCCGCGCAATATTGACCCGATAAAAGCGATTGCATTAATACGCTATATACGCGCCCTTTCCACAACAACGCGCTGCGTTGGCTTATTTGTGGACCCGTCAGATCAAGAGCTTGATGCAGTAAGTTCTTACCTTGATATGATACAGCTCCACGGTGATGAAAGCACTGAGCGTTGCCTTGAAATTAAACAGCGCTACGAGCGCCCGATTATCAAGGCCATCGCCATGAGCACAGCGGTTGACCTGACGCAAATCAAGCGCTATGAACCACTATGCGACTGGCTGCTTTTCGATGCTAAACCCAGCGATAGCAGCAAGGAACTTACAGGCGGCAACGGTGTCAACTTTGATTGGACGCTGCTGCAAGGCCAAGACATCAGCGCGCCATGGATGCTCGCCGGCGGGCTTACCCCCGACAACGTAGCGCAGGCTGCCGCATTACTGCGCCCAAACGCTGTTGATGTTTCATCAGGGGTCGAAAGCACGCGCGGCGTAAAAGATAATGCAGAGATCAAAGCTTTCATTGCTGCCGCCAAAACATAAGTCATATTGACATAGACTAAAGAACGGTTGCCAGCCACAACCATGCAGCACGATCATCATTGAGACAAACAGCGAACGCATAATAAAAGGTTTCTGCAACGGCAAAACGCGCTTATACTAAAGTGAGAAGCAATACCAAAACGGAACACATGCCCTATGAATTTATACTTCAGGCTCATCGCTTTACTACTTTCACATTTCATAAAGAAAGCACCGACAAAATCTCTGACTGATAAGGGCGCCCTTACATTCACCGTTTGGCCGTTTGACCTTGATGTTAATCGCCATATGAATAACGCACGTTATTTGGCCTTAATGGATTTAGGGCGAATGGATTTGATTTTACAAAGCGGTATGTTTAAAGCGATCACTAAAAAGAAATGGCTGCCGGTTCTTGGCGCCAGCACAATACGTTATCGTATTCCGTTGCTACCTTTTCAGAAATTCACACTTACTACCGAAGTGAAATATTGGGATGAAGGATGGTTTTATATGGAACAGCGCTTCATTATTAATGGCGGCAAAAAAAATGGAGCCGTTGCGGCCATCGCGCTTGTTAAAGGTAGCTTTTTTGATGGTGGAGACACAAAGAAGCTGCTGCCCGCAGAACGATTTTTACAAGAAGCTGGCGATGCAAAACGTGAAAAACCCACTTTAGATCCATATTTAAAAAGCTGGATTAAAGCAGAAGCTGATTTACAGCAAGTGACCGCTGAGTAATTTAAAGGTCAAAATCAACCCGCACAGCAATGCCTGGGGTGACGTTGCTATCTTGAGAATTTACTTCCAATGAAGGCCCGACCCGCAAATTAAGTTTATGCCCCTGATACACAACATCATGTAAAAACTCGTTTCTGAATTCATAACCGCCTTCTGGCGGGAATGTTGCTTGCGCAATATTTGTCAGGCAACCTTTTTTCATGAAACCTGTGCATTCATCTTTTGAAAAATCAATATCAGCGCGAACTTGACTATAGAAGCCGCTCTCTTCACGGCTCGGCGCATCGACATATCCGGCAAGAACCTTGCCCTTAAGGTGCCCCTCCAACAGTGATGCTTCGGCTTGAAGTGCGAGTGATGTGACAAACCCACCTGCGCGGGTTGCATACATTAAATCACCCACAGCATCAATTTTATAACCAAAGCCATTTTCTTGCTTCGGCGCTTCTTCCATCAGGTTATATTCACCGCGGACACCAATTTTTGCGTCACCATCAAAATCAAGCCCGACATAAGCCTCTGCTTTAATTTTGCCATCTTCACTTTCTTTATCGAAACCCGCCCCATAGACAGGCGCTCTCAAATTATCTAATGACTGGCTCTGCCCATCAAGTGACAGTTCACCGCCAACCAAACCAAAATTTGTTTCTAGTTGGCCTTGTTTCGCATCATTATTTTCATCCGCCATAACGTTTATACCTTATTAAGCAGGGCTTACTTTACAAAAAAACCTTGCGTGAATTATAGCTAAACTATAAGTGACACGGGTAAACATTATGTTAACACGAATATAAACTGTGGATTCGCAAGCCCCTACACAGCGGCCGATATTGCTCCATAACGACAAGCTGTTAAGATTCGCCTTGGATATTAAGAGATTTGTCACAACCGATACAGGATAAGCATTATGAGCGTTACAATTTACCACAACCCGCGCTGTTCAAAATCACGCCAAGCCTTAGCGATACTCGAGGATAAAGGCGTTCAACTTGATGTCATTGAGTATTTAAAAACGCCCTTGAGCGCCGCTGACATTAAAGGCCTCGCGACATTACTCGCCATAGAAAACAGCCCGCGCGCAATGATGCGTGTCAAAGAAGATGATTATAAAAACAACAATCTCGCCGAGGCCAATGACGCGGCATTATTCAAAGCTATGGCTGAATACCCAAAGTTAATTGAACGCCCCATCATCGTGCACGGCAGCAAAGCCATCATCGCCCGCCCACCAGAAAAAGCATTAGATATTATTTAATGCGCGTTCGCAGGGCGCACCGTTAAATCAATGGCATAGAGCATATTGACCGCGGCCTTTGCCGGGCTTTCCGGATGCGCATTTAAATACTCGCTTGCATTTAGAAAGTCACAGCCCGCCTGCACGTAAGCGCCGCAGTTTTCGTTATTCAGCGCGACATTGCTCATCACCGTACACGGCGAACTAATTTTAACTTTGGTAATGTCTTGCATACTACATTTATCAGAAAATATTGCTAAATCGATGTTATTGGGAATCTCATCAACGCTTTCTAAATGCGCCGCAATAATGGGGTCATCGCCAATCAGGCTACGCGCCTCCACCGCTTTTTCTACATCCGTGAATACAATGCCATCTGCCTTGGATTGCGCAGCGAGTGACAATGAATCGCGCACCAAAAGCACTAAACCACTATGCGATGTAATCGCCTGAAGTCCTTCTAAGATCTTCAGCGATTCTGCCGCGTTGCCTTCTGCGACAAACTCAATAATATGGGCGTTTTTCTCATAAGGTGAAGCGTTAATAGCAAGAATCGCCATACGCAAACGGCGCACCATATCAAGCGCGGTTTTTTCATCCCCTGCACCAAAAGCAGATTCGTTGATCGTCCAGAAAAGACCCGAAGGCGGCGCGCCTTTTTTCTTATCCTTGTTCCAGTTTTCTTCGTTCATATTCCACCATTTCATAACGAACCCGTAAGCGTTTCAGCTGGCCTTCGGGCAAGAGACCGTTAACGCCACCAGCAAGCCATATCAAACACATAGGTTGCCGCTTTTATAGCGCTCAAGGCCTTTATAAAACACACTCCGCGCTATAAATGCAAATAGAAATGCCGCGCCATATAATGGCACAAGTAGTGCCAAACTCTGCTGCGTATAAATCATAACAGGCAGCAGGCCCATAAAACCAACGGGCAACACTGTAAAGATAATCACCTTTGCCACAGCAGGGAAGCCATGCTGCGGCATAGAAGATAAAATAATAATAAACTCAAATAAGGCATCCGAAAGCGACGCTGAGTTTGTCTTCCAAAATCCGATGCTTTGGACAATAATAATCATCGATATAAACAGCACCGAAGCTGCAATGACGCAAGCCAGAAAAAACAACCACTCGACCATATTAAACTGCGCGACATAACACATAATCATCACCCCAGTTAGCATATCTCCCGTGCCCTGCACACGGCAATTTGAAAACACCGCAGATATTAAGACGCTACCCGGACGGCAAAGATATTTATCAAGTTCACCGCGGTCAATAATCTGGTTTAAAATATATCCGCCGCCACATAAAAATGATGTCAGGCCAAAGGCCGTACACACTACCCCCGTAAGCACCATCATTTCACGCAGCGTCCAGCCATTTAAATTATCCGCATAGGCAAAAAACATCACCCAAATCATCAAGAACATAATGTTTTGCACGAACATCAGCAGCGCAGGAATGTAACTCACCATCCCCGCCCGTAAAGCTTCGAGCGTATTGGCGCGTAACACGGCCTTAATATAAGTCATTTGATTAAAGTTTTTGTTCATCTTATGCCCCATACTTGCCGATATGCCGCAGCGCACAGCCATGTATCAATACACTCAAACCATATAAAGCGAACATCCAGAAAACTTCAATCGCAATCAAAGCACCCGCGCCAAAAGGCAGTACATTCAGCGCCATCGTTCCAGGAAAGAAAAATACAGCCGCAAATGGTAAAAATTTTGCGATATCATAAAACATTTCAGGATAAAGCGTGATCGGGAATAACAGCCCGCCAAGCAAAAAGCACAGTTTTTGAACAATCCAATAAGCAGGCGCCGCTTCCCTAATCCATAAAGCCGTCAATGCCACCATGTAATTCATGCTGACGACGCAGAACAAAGCCCCCATTGTCATGACAGCCGCCAATGCAACGCGCCCTGTGTCCATCACCCATTCACCCGTAATGAAATAAGCCGAAAGTAGTGCCATAGGGAAAAATACCGTCGCTTGCCCAAGCGCTTTGCCATACCACTGCGCAAAAGCGCGAAATTGATATGAGACAGGGCGCATCAACATTTGTTCAATCGCGCCTGATTTAATATCCATATAGGCGTCATAGAATAAATGGCCACCGCAGAAAATAATGCATTCGGTTATTGCGATATACCAGACAAGGTTCGCATGATTATATAGCCCGCCGCCAAGCACGGCATCAGGCACCATGCCCCAAATAATATGCCAGACCCATAAAATCATCAAAAACGATAAATATTTGCCAATAACATGGAAGCTATCTTTCAAGCGCTCCATATAACCGTTGATGAAAAAAAGCCCGCCAGAAGCAAAATAGCAGCGTAATATTTGCGCGCGACCAATATGATTTTTATCTCGGTGCTCCTGTTCACTGCGCATCATCTGACCCCGTTTGCATGCCCACTTGGGCAGATTGCACATAGAGAAGCTGTATCAAAGCATCAAGCGGCATATTCTCAACGGAGAAATCCTGCACGTTATATTGCGTCAATAATTCTGCAGTTACGCCGCGCAACGAGGCTTTGTTACGGTCAATTTTAATTTGTATCTTACGCGCGCTATCAAGCTCAACGCTGCAGCCATCGGGCAGCATAGCTAAATCTATTGGCGCGTCGCTGTAAAGGGTCAATATTTTATAACGGTCAAAATCTTCACGCAGCGTTTTTAACGGCGCGTCTTGTTTGATAACCCCATGGTCAATCATAATCACGCGCTGGCATATTTCTTCAATATCGCCGCTATCATGGCTGGTCAGCATAATGCTGGCTTTTTCTTCGCCTGCAAGACGTTTAAGATTATTACGCAGCGCGATTTTAGATTCAATATCAAGGCCAATGGTTGGCTCGTCCAAAAAGATGATCTTAGGACTATGCAGCAGTGAGGCCGCAATTTCACAGCGCATACGCTGACCCAATGACAATGAGCGCGCATTTTGTGTCATAAACGCATGTAAATCTAGCATTTCATCTAAGGCCGCAACACGGCTTTCAAGCGCCTTGCCTTCAACACCATACATCGCGCCCAGCAAACGGAAGCTATCCATCACGGGTAAATTTGCCCAAAGCTGAGAGCGCTGACCAAAAACAACGCCAATTTCTCTCGCTAGCTTTGGACGTTCATCCCATGGCGTATAACCCGCGACCTTAGCGCTACCACTATCGGGGTATAATATGCCCGTCAGCATTTTTAATGTCGTTGACTTACCCGCGCCATTAGGCCCAATAAACGCGACGCTTTCGCCTGCGTTTATTTCAAAAGAAATGTCTTTCACAGCTTCAAAAACAGATTTTTTCTTTTTTAAAAACCCTGTTTTTTCAACTCGATCAAAATTTTTAGATAGGCCTTCAACGCTTATAATACTCATATTTACTACTCTTATATTTACTTAGCCCTCACATCTAAAATATGGACTTGTTGCTTCAAAATATTTATAGGCGCCGTCACGTGTAAATTTATTCATTGCGGAGAAACCACCCCGTCTTAGCGTATATTCCGCCGCCAAATTTGCATTTGGCGCCTTTGCGAAAAGCTTTATCAAACCTAAGTCTTCATAAGCATACTCTGCAAGCCGCTTAATAGCTTCAATGCTAAAGCCGTGCCCAGCATATCTTGTCTCGACGCTAACTTCAATCTCGCCGATAAGACCCTCCGCGCGCGCCTTCATATCAAGCGAGATGCAGCCAACCGGCCTGCCGTTTTCACGATCAACAATATCAAACGTAGCCTTGGGCTGGCCGCAGGACTTTTTACTTCTTAGCGCCAACCGCCTTGAAAATAATTTAAGATACTCAGACATAGTTTCCTCCATTTTATTAAATGGAAGAGATGATAATCAAAACAATATTAGAAGGGGGGGGGTGATGTGATTGTCAGCTCTTCCGGTTTTCGTGAGCTGACATTTTATTAAGAATAAATTACAGCTTTTTTCCGCGTGGCATTTGAATTTGGCAATGATTGAGCGCCATAGATGCACGCATCTTATTTGAGCGCGCTGTAAAGCGCGGCCAAGAAAGAAGTGTTGCTGTAAGTGTGCAAATGTTCATTTTTCAAATTCAAATTAGCTGTTATCTAAAAGGTAATTTCTACCTCACATTATTAAGAAAAACATATTTTGCACTGCAAAATCAAGATCTTTTTTTCACGCAGCGCGGATGAAGCAACACTTTCAATGCCAAAAACGCCCAGTGCCCAGCCTTTTGTACTCCGCAAAGCAGCCATAACAACGTCCTGTAAACAATGTGTTTTATTCACAGTCACGATAAAAAAAGCCCCGCCAAAAGCGGGGCTTAGAAAAAATTTATAAAACCGCAAATTATTGCTTCACGCTACCTTGCGTACCTCGCACCATCCACACACCATTTTCAAGACCAATTGAACTAATACGCCCTAAGCCTTTAACAGTATCACCGACAGAGACCTTTTTAATGTCTGTACTACCTTCTTGTGCGATCCACGCCTCATTCTGCGCAATACCTTTAAGAACCCAGATAGCGGCGCGTTTCGGCGCTTTGTAAGCAGGCTTAACAGGCGTAACACGCGAAGGTCTTCGCGCAGTATCATTAGCCGAGATCTTCAGCTCTTTCTTAATCGAACGCAGCTCAGATGAAAGCTGAGATACGTCACTGCCACTTGCGCGTACCTTAGACAGCTCACGTTCTAAACGGTCAATCCGCGCAACAATATCATCCATCTGATTGGTAACGTTATCAAGCTTACGAAGTACTCTTTGCGAAGAAACGCCGCTTGTGGTTACAGGCGTCTCAACAACTGGTGCAATAGCTGCAGCAACAGGTGCCTTAACACTCTTCACAGGCATTTCCGGCGCGCTAATCGGCGCAGCGCCATCAAAATCAGGCATCGCCATAACCGGCTCAGGCGCTTCGATAGCAGGCATTTTAGGCGCAGAGCGCGTCGGCATAGCAATAGATGGCGTTGGTGCCATTATTGCTGGCATAGCAGGTGCCGCAATCACTGATGGCTCAGGCGCAGAGAAATCAGGCATTGGCGTTAAGCCGCCTGTAGATGTACCGCCCATATCCATTTTTGGAAATTCGATCGAATCAACATCGCCATCATTCGCCGGCACAGCATCATCATCCATAACCATTGCCGTTGGCATTGGTGGCATCGCGCCCATGTCCATTGACGTAGAGTTTACATCTGGCATTGCAGACGTTGATAGCGCCGCCATATCAGAAGGTTGATTATTCATTTGGCCATTACCAGCTTGGTTCGCAGCCATATTTTGCTGCCCTTGCCCATTGCTGCCTGGCGTTTTACCACCAAGAACAGTGAAATATAGCGCGCCGCCTGCACCGCCCAAAAGAATAAGAATAAAGAGAAGCTTACCAAGCCCGCCTTTTTTCTTAGCTTTTTCTGGCTTAGATTGACCTGTTGTTTCAAGCGAGTCCGCGTTTTCGTCCCAATCTTCAAAGTCTTCATCCCAATCATCACCGGCATCCGAATCAAGGTCATCCATTAAATCTTCATCTAAATCCATGTCTAGATCATCAAATTCATCTTCAAAATTGTTTTCATCACTCATCATGACTGCACTTTCATATCTTTTTATATTGAATATAAGAAACTATAAAAAAACAGGCCTATAAGCAAGGCCTGTTTTATTTCTGTATCGATTTCTCCGCGCAATTAACGCGGCAGTAAATTCAAGCTGCTTGGGTCAAATCCAGCCGGCACTGCGCCCGCTGTATTCATTGGCGCGGCACTGCTTGCCCCAAAAGGAGAAACCCCGCCTAGATTTGCACCTGGTGCGCCAATACGTGAACTCTCATAAACAGCATCAACAAACAAAATCCCCATAGGCGTGCCTGCAGCTACGCGGACAAGAATTTCAGTATCTTCACCTTCTTCAAGTAACAAATCCGTAACGATAGTTGACGCTTCACTTACGCCTTTCAGAAGCTCTTGGTTTAAATCAAGATCTTCAGTTTCCTGCGCGACCGTTTCACCAGTTGTACTACTAATAACGCTTGTCGTACCGCCTTCAGTCACGGCCTCTGCAACGCCCTCGATAAATTTAGACGCAGCAGGTAGGAAAATGCGTTTAAAATAACGGTGATCAACTTCCGTTGCTAAACCCGGTAGAGATGTTTCCGGATCAACCGCAACGCCGTTAACTGGATATGTTTTGCCGTCCTTGATAATCTTGTCAAAAGACAAAACAATATGCTCATCTTCTCGGCTAAAACTACCAAGAATTTTAGAGCCTTCAAAATGCCCAGTAAGCACGCGCGCCATTACAACGGCGGGGACATCTGAGTTTGCCTCAATAAGAAGCTGACTATAAAGAATATCACCAGGAACAATTAATGGCTCTTCTTCTTCCATCATCGTGGTTTGCATACCGTTCATACCATTGGCGTTATTAACGCCAGCGCCCGTACCAAAAGTATTGCCGTTAGTGATCATGCCGCTTTGCTGACGATACGCCAGGCCGTTATAATAAGCCTCTTCGCTCGTTACGCTCATGCGGTCCATAGGGCGATACTCATGGCGCTGCGCAACCATAGCCATTTGTTCCATCATTGCATTGGAAAGTTTTCCAAGCGCCTGTTTGCGGGCATCTTTATTAGGGTCTTCTTGGCGTGGCATTGCAGCCATCGCGCGCTGATTTTGAATTTCCATTAAACGGCGGCGCTTATTGTCATCTTCCTGACGACGCATACGTTTTTCCTGTAATTCTTTCCATTGCGCCATTGGATCTTCTTTTTCATCGACTTCGCGTGCCGTCGGCGCAATCACAGTCTTGATCGGGTCAACAGGCACAGGTACGAAACTATCTTGGTCTTCAACAGCCTCTTCAAAGTCCTGCTGGTTCCGCGTTTCAAGCGCTTCTCTGTATGTATCCGTAACCTCTTCACCAACAGCCCCACGAACATTCGAAGATTGCCCTGTTGAAATAGCAGAGTTTTCAATCTTTACATCGTCGCTACCGAAGATATTTACGCTAATAATAATCACAACCAAGCCCACAATTATCACCCCGAACTTAAACATCGGGTTTTTGCGCCAAAGCTCTTTTATACTTTGGCCACTTTGAAAATCAGCATCTGAATCGAATTCATCAACACCTTCAAACTCATCATCAAATTGGTCTTCATTACTCATGAACTTAATCCTGTAACATTATATATTAAAACTTAAACAAATTATTGCGTATCATCTTCTGTAAGACTTGCACGCACCATTTTACCACCATCAGAAAGAAGCAAGATCGGTGCAGAATTTAATTCATAAACATTCATACCGTCACCCGACTTAACTGAACTATTCCAGCCCGGTGAAAGCAATGTTAATGGTGTACGGACATAAACCAACCCATCGACCTTATAAGCCTTTGTCCGTCTATCCGCCCCAGTGACAACTAAACGTTCCGCAGATTCAGGTGGCAGGCCATCCAAAATACTTGCAAGTGACGCGTTGCCGCCTGCGGCAATACTCAAGGATGAGTTAATCAAAGGCGCATTGGCTTCTGGGCCATATTCAGGGATACGTAAATCGAGGCGGTAGTAAACACGGTCGCGGCGCGTATTTAAACCAATGACCACAGGTGTTTTCAAGCCAATCAAGCGAATTGACATGTTACCTTTTGCATGGTGCGTTGTTGGCGTAATTCTGAAAATACTTTCGCCTTGACCTGGCTTAATAATATCAAACTCACCAGCCCAAGTCATATCTTTTACAGGCCAAGGTTGCCCCGTGACATCCACAATAGAAACAGTTGTAACTGTGCCCATAGCAACGTCAATCACATCAGGCGTGTGACCTGGGTCTAGAGATAATGTTTTCAAACCGACCTCTGGTGTCGGTGTATTGTACATAATGGTATCTATGGCTTGACGGTTTTCATCATAGAGCTGCATAAAGCGTCTGATTTCTTCAGGTTTTAACGGGAACATGCTATCTGTCGCAATGCCATAAGCTTCGTCGTAGAACTGCTTCTTTTCTTTTTCCCCACGTAACTTCAGTTGCTCTTCACGAGAAAGACCGCCAACTTCGTCTGCAGACAAACCCGGTAATGGTGGAGGTTGGTTGACACCGCCGCGCATATTACCCTGTGGCAATGACAAGCCTGGAAGCGTCGGTGCATTCGCCATGTTAGGCTGCGCCATTGTATTCGGCACGGCCTGTTGGTTTTGATTTTCAGCCTTTGGCTGCGGCAAACTATTTAGCAAGCTTTCAAAGCTACCCATATTAGGAGCCGAAGATTCACTTGCACTCGGCGCCGATACACTTGGCGGCGGTGGTAAATCTTGTGCGGCCACGGGACCAGAAGAAAATGCGAGCAAAGCTGAGGTAGCTGTGAGAACAGATACATATTTCACATTTCTAAAACTATTGAGAAAAACCATTGAAAATTTACCTTAAATAACACCTGAGAACAAGGAAACATAAAAATTACACATCGTAGACAATGCATTTGCCCATAAAGCCTAATTCCTAGCTGCCCCCCTGTCATTAATAAAAAACATTTTATCCCACATTGCCCACATTGTTTGTCTCGCAAATCAATATTAAGCAACGATAAGACTTAACCATAGAAAGAAATCCACTGCTCAATACCCACACCATTCGGGCTTTCAAGTTTAGGAACACGCACAACAGTAAGCGTCACACGCAAAGAATCTGTTTTACGCTGAGAGCCTGACTGATACGTCACAATAAGCGGGATCTCGATACGCCACGAATAACGGCCATTTTCAAGCCCCTCCCAGAGAAGTACTGGCGCGGCGCGCGGCGCGGCCGTAACAACCTGCCTGTTGTTCTGCACCATTTCCAAAATACTGGAACGCTCAAGCGCTGTAGTGAAGCTTTCCCAGCCCGTACGCGTAAAGTTACGAGAAGATTCCTGCAAGCGGCGACGGTAATCATGGAAACCAAAGGTCAGAACCTCTGTTGCCGCCTGTGCAACCCAAGACATCAGCGCAGGGTTAGATAAGTTTGGTTGCGATAGCGACACCATCGGCACTAAACGACCGTCAACCGTTGTCGCAAAATACCTATCCTGCGGTTGGTGCACACTAATAACATAGTACATTGCACCAATCAGCATAATGATGCTAACAACCAAAAACAAAACAACTTTTTGTAAAGTACGGTAACCGTCACGGTAATACTCGTTACGAATAACAACCGCACCAACCCCTTTTTCGTAAGGCCTAATATCCTGATCTGCCCCAGCGTCACCCGCAGCAGGGGCCGGAGCGGGTTTGGATTTTTTCTTGCCTGTGCGCTTAACTGCCTTCTTAGAAGGGTCAATAGCTTGTTGATGTGGGTCTGACATAGTTACTACCTAAAGATTTCGACGCGATAAACATAAGATTCCGTATAGTTTTAGACAGATACGAACGATACAAAGCATGCACCGATTACAACCATACGCCTGATATGATACGATAGGCTTAATTTCTACGCAAGCCCATAAATAAAAACCACGCTATCAATGCCCGTAAAAAATATCAAAAACTTTCGTGCAAAACATTTTCCGTTATGATAAAATTTATAGTCGTATGGATATGCTTGTGCCGTTATTAAAACTGCGTGCCGCATATCATAAAGTAAATGAATACTAGCTGGTTTTTGGGTAATTAGGGGCATGGGCAACAACAAAGAACATCTGAACGTGAGGGCAGCCTCCACAAAACTAAAGCATGCTTTAGTTTTGGTGATCACTTTGTTGTGTGTAAACTTTGCCTTTACAAAAAACGCCAACGCCTGTTGCCTTTGCTGCTTATGGAACACCCACATCACAGAAAGCCTCGATACTTACACAACAATTGTTGATGTAGCTGCTGATGGTTTCGAAGATTTAGTGGATTTTCTTTATGCAGACGGCAGCAGCACATTTTGGGAAGCTATGGTCAAGCCGCAATTACAGATCATGACCATGGAGCTAACCGCCGCAACAATGGCTTTCAGCGCCCCATTAGGCCCCATGTTTGACGCGCAAAGCCTAAATAACACTGTGACACGCATGCAAACTCTTTCTGCAGAAACCGCACGAAACCAAATTCCCGCGGTCTCCATGTGCCAGTTTGCATCACTGTCCAAATCTCTGGCAAGCACACAAGTCGTACAAAAAGAGACAACCCGCGCAGTTTCTATACAAAACCTAAAGCGCACAACGTTAAATAAAGAACTACAAAGCTCGAAAAGCACCAACGATGATGCCAAGGCGCGCTTAGCCCAGTTTAAAGCAAAATATTGTATTGGCATTACTGGTGCGAGTGAGTTTGGTGGGTTATTAGGCACGATTTGCGCAGCCCCTGCACCAGCGAATGCGAGCGCCGCCCCCGCACTCGGTACGCGAAAAAGAAACAAAGACATTAATTTTACACAAACATTAGGCCTGCCTAAAACAATCTCGACAGCACTTTACCCAGGCCCTTACGGCCCAACAGAAAGCCTCTCACAGCTTGAAGACATTATGGCGCTGAGTAAAAATCTTTATGGCAGCGCAAGCATGTCCCCTGCAACAAAAGACAACCTGACACCAAAAAGCAGCGAGACCGCGCATTTTAACGTCTTAAAAAGGCGCGCCCTTCAAGCGAAACGTAATGTTGCACAGCACAGCTTTGCTAATTATGTCGGCTTAAAAGCCGCAACTGATCGTGCCGATGGTAGCGAACTTAGCATTAAACCGCATGTCGAAAACTTGCTCAGCGCTCTGGGCGTAGATAACAGCGCCAACAACCAGTACACAGATTATTTTGCCAAGGCAGGGAACGGTCTGACAGATTCTAGCCCCAGTTATTGGACGCAAATGGAAGTCCTGACAAAAACACTTTACCAAGACCCGCGTTTTTACGCGAATCTCTACGACAACCCTGCGAATGTGAAAAGACAGCAAGCCGCAATGAGAGCCATAGAGCTTATGCAGGAGCGCGATATACACGAAACCACTTTACGCACAGAGACCTTGCTCTCACTATGGCTAGACTCCGAGCTTGACACCCATGGACAGAACATTGTTCAAGATTGGGCCAATATGAAAGCTGCAAAAGAATGAGTGTGTTTCATAAAAATGCCCCAAAACGCAACATGGCACCAACGCACAGCAAACAACCTAGTATAAGAAGCAAGCTTCGCTCCGTATTGTGCGCAGCGTTATTTCTACTCACGTCGTCATTTCTCATTATTACGCCGACAAAACAGGCACAGGCACGTTGCTGTTATTGCTGCATTGAACCACTACAGCAAGTCATGCACGTCGCTTTAGTTGGGATTGTTATCGCCGCACAAAAGGCTGAGTTTAAAACACTGCGCGATGAATTGCTTTCTAAGACTTGGTGGCATTCTGGCGTTGCTCCCCTTGCAAAAAGCGCAACAATGGAGCTTGTCGCAAACGGTTGGTCGCTCGTTGGCTCATTTGGCGCCATGCTTGACGCTAAGCTGCTGAGTGAAACCATCATTGATATGCAAATATTATCCGCAAAATCAGCAAAGAGACACATGCCATCGGTGCCTATGTGTAAATTTGCCTCGCTCAACAAATCCATGAGGCAGGCTGATCAGCGCTCAAAAATGGTCAGCGCCGTCTTGGGTGAGTTTTCATTAAGGCGCGTACTTGGCCAAGCAGAAAGCATTGGTGCAAGCGAGACAAAAGATACCGCGAGCCGCGTCAAGGCCGCCCTAGAAAGGCACTGTGACAACAAAGAGTTCGGCGGCGAGATGTCTTTTGTTTGCCCTGCCGGCATTAATAACGCAGGCGACACAACCAAAGATATTAACTTCACTAATGCCGTTGACGTCCCAGACACCATCAATATCGGTTTAGACCCTGCGATTGCCAACATTAACACTGACAATGAAATTGCCAATGTAATGGCGATGAAAACAATGCTATACAACCATGAAGCCGCACCCAGAATAGGCAAAACAGATTTACAAAACAACTATGACGGCAATCAAAGTCGTTATCTAAAATGGCGCAGTACTGTAGCCAAGCGGACCGTCGCCGAAAACAGTTTTGACGCCCTCATCGGCATGAAGGCCGCAAGCGGCCTCGCAGTGCAAAATCAATTTAAAGCGCAGCTCGACAGCCTTGGTATGCCCGCCGCAGATATTGATGCCACGACAAAAATTGCACCAAGCTACTGGGCGCAAATGGAACACTTGACCAAAACAGTTTATCAAAACACGAACTTCTTCGTAAACCTTTACGATAATCCAAACAACGTGCTTAGACAAAGCGCTTCAATGGATGCTATATCACTGATGCAAATGCGCGATTATTATAATTCACTCATACGTTCAGAAATGGCGCTCTCTGTTTTACTAGACACGGAAGTCGGCAATAATATGGACGCTTTAAATAACACATTAAATCAGTGGGGGAATTAAGCCGTGATATTCAGAAACTTAAAACGCCTCATCATTATCGTGTTGACGATCGCAGCATTACAAGCGCCACTATCGCGTGACGCCAAAGCCATTTGCTGTATATGTACAGAATGCATTTCAATTGGGGCCATGCTGGGCGCCGTTGGTACAGGCCTTGTCGCAGATATCACAACAAAAGTCAGCACTTTTTTTCTCTCGAACGTCCTTGGCACGCTAACTAATGGCCTTTTTAGGGCGGCATTACAAAGTATGACGATGGAGCTTGTTGCCTCGGGGCAGTCCTTATTGCCCCCCATAGGCGCTATGCTTGATGGCCAGTTGCTCAACACAGTAACCAGAGAAATGCAAACACTGCAAGCCTATACAGCGCGCGATCAAATGCCCGCCGTCTCCATGTGCCAGTTTGCTTCTTTATCAAAATCCATAGGGTCTGCCGACCACCAGCGGAACCTAACACAGGATATTCTAAGTAAGCGCTCGATAAATCGCCATTTAGGCATACAAGGCCTTGCTGGCGCAGAAGGTGTGAACTCACAGACCAGCAATTTCAAAACACGGTTTGCACAGTATTTAACGACGTATTGTGACCCTAATGATGAAAACGGCGCCTTGAGCGAAGCGCTTGGCGCGAATTGCGCAGGCCCAGATAACCGGATAAATCGAGATATTGATTACACAAGCCTGTTACAAGGTGACCTGACCCTTAACCTTGATTTTACGGTTCCCATTCCAACAGAAGATGAAACGGACATTTTCGCTATGGAAGCGAATTTATATTCGAGTGACCTTATTTTACGCCCGAAGGATAATGTGCTGAGAAACCCAGATAACCGCGACAATTATTTGGCAATACGTGCATTGCTTGCAAAAAAATCCGTTGCCGAAAACAGCTTTCATGCTCTTGTCGCCCTAAAGACAGAAAACCAATTTAGCAATACATCTTATTTTGAAGATATGCAGCGCTTAACAAAAGGCAACTATCAAGACCCCGCTTTTTTTGTCACACTATATGACAACCCTGCAAATGTGTTGCGCCAAAACGCGGCAATGCAAGGCATCGGCCTTATGCAGCAACGCGATATTTTTGAAAGCCAGATCCGCTCAGAGATGCTTTTATCTGTACTTTTGGAAACAAAGCTCTCTGATGGCTATGAAGACGTAATAGGAGGCGTAAAGTAAATGAATAAACTGCGCCTCAGTATAAAAGCCCTACTAGACACATGCGGCAAAACATGCTTAAGCCTCGCCATAATATGCGTGTTAATGGGAGCAACGGGCTTGATCAGCAAAGCTTACGCCTATTGCTGCCCTTGTGTTGACTGTCTGACCGTCTCGGATATGCACACCCAAACAGAAGACGCTATTGAACAAAATCTAAAAGATGAATTTAAAGAAACATTGGAGTGGTTCCCCAAATTTTGGAATGAAAACATTCTTCCTGCACTGAAAATTATGACCATGGAAATGACGACGACAGCATTTCCTATACAGCCGATGATCGGCGCGATGCTAGATGGCTTACAATTAAATAAAACAGTGTTAGAAATTCAGACTGCACAAGCTCGTATTGCTAGAGACCAAATACCTGCTGTTTCGATGTGCCGCTATGCCTCGCTTACCAAGAGCCTCGCAAGCAGCCAATCAAAGGCCCGCTTGAATTCAGGCTACCTCGCGAAAAGGTCATTGGAAAGACAGCTTGGCAGCAAGCTAACATCTGAAGATCAAGAGTATCTAGATAATATCTCAGATCATTACAGCCGCTTTGACCAATTTCTCAACAATTATTGCGACCCACAAGACTTTCAAAACGGCCTCGGCGCTTTAGATGGCTGTCTGGGCACGCGCAAAAACAGAGACATTAATTACAACCAGCTTGTTGATAGCGCATTAACGCTCAACATCGACTACACAGATGCGATCAGTACAGAGGATGAAATCGACATTCTCGCAATGTCATCAAACCTGTTTTCGCACGAGTTAATCAACCGCGATTACGGGCAGTTCACTGATGAAAACCGCGAGAACCAATTTATGCAATATAGAGCATTACTCGCGAAAAGAAATGTTGCAGAATATAGCTTTAATTCGATTATAGGCATGAAAACATCTGGTACCGGCGCATCCAACACACAAATAACAGGCCTGATCGATGAATTAATGGCCAATACGGGGGCACAAAGTCAGCAAGACAAGCAAACGCTGCTTTTTCCGAAAATAAATGCAGCCGATCCAGACCCGAACCCAAGCTATTACGCACAAATGGAATTGCTGACACAGAAAATATTCCAAGACATTCGTTTTTATGCTGATCTTTATGACAACCCAGCCAACGTTGAGCGCCAGTATGCCGCCATGCAGGCATTGGGTTTAATGCAGCGCCGTGATGCTTATGAAAGCATGGTCAGAAGTGAGTTACTAGCTTCCCTCCTTGTTGAAATGGACGTTGCTGAGAAACAAAAGGAACTGCAGTAAGTGTACAATATGATGAACACACACGCACATAAAGCGCCAGACTGCGCACGTACAGGAAAACACTCAAGTCATTATAGGCTTGGTCTGTATGTGCTTATTTGTCTGTTGACTGTATTGTCAGCATCTGGCGCGGCCTATGCACAATTATTTAGCACAGCACAAGTTCATGTCACAGGTTTAGATCCGAAAAGCACCGCATTTATTGAAGTCGAAAACAGCGGACAGACACAGCAAGCCATAGTCGGCAAAAAAGGTGATGTGAACCTCGCCGCACAGTTCCCTGAAAATGTAAAAACGGGGATTTCCAGCGGGGTCAATTACACACTCACTTATGAGCTGCCATATCGCGATCAAGACGAACGCCGCCGCGCATTGAAAAACGTTATAACTTTTTCATTCTCAAGCTTGACCAACGACGTCATTATTTTAGGACAAGCGAGCGACACAGCCCTGATTGAATATGCCTCTGGCACATCAAACATGAAGAACACCACCGCGTCGGCGTCAGGCATCTTCAAAAATATTTTTATTCAAAATCTTAATTTCAAGAAAAATAGCGCCGGCACAGCCTTTGTTATTATTACCAACACCGAACCAGAAACCGGTGCCCCTCTTGCCCCTGTCTACATTGAAGCTAGTTTTTCTATTGCAAAGCCAGCATCTAAGGCCACGACAAAAGAAAGCATGAAAAGGATTTTCTCTAGCGTAAGCAAGGGTGAGTTCACAATGCCTGATAGTAAGATCCATAGCGCATGGGGCGTTGGCTTGCAGACGATGGCGATGGAGCTCACAACCAATACAATGGCGCTGGTCGCCCCCATCGGCGCATTCTTTGACGCCTACGCATTAAACAGAACTATAGGGCGGATACAAGTCTTACAAGCAGAAACAACGCAGCGCCATATGCCCTCCGTAAGTATGTGTACATTCCCATCGCTTACGAAATCCGTCGCGCGTGGCTCGTTTAATGCACGCGCTACAGCACAGATCTTTGCAAAGTACATGCAGGATTACGACTTACAGCACGTTGATTCAGCCGGCGCGATGATTAGCAATAATAGAGAGAGGGATTACATTAACAAATTCCGTACATATTATTGTAACGATCAGCAAAACGGCAAGGACGGCTTAAGTGATTTTTGTGGCACGACGCCGACCACAAACCGTGTGAATTATGACGTAAACTTCCCATCTTTCTTTTCTGAAGGAAGCGATAACCCCGTTAACTTCACGGGTTCAACCACCGCATTATCATTCGGGGAGATGGATTTATTCCAGCTGACGAAAAACCTTTACGATTCGAACTTAAGGCCTTTAAAAGAAAATATCTTCCAAAGCGCTGATGGGTCACGCCCCGTGACAGAGATCCGTTCTCTGCAAGCTATTCGTAACGTTGCCAAAAACAGCTTTGCTAATTTGGTCGGCGGTCATGCAAATATGTACACAATGGGCGGCACAACGGATACTGGCGCATCTTACGAAGACATGATGGAAGACCTGACAAAAAAGAAATATCAAGACCCAGCCTTCTATGTGAATTTATATGATAATCCTGAAAATGTGATGCGCCAAAAATCTGCGATTAAAGCGGTACAGCTTATGCAAGGCTGGGACATTGTCAAAGCCCTACACAGACGCGAAATGCTTCTTGCGATGCTCCTTGAACTTAAGCTGCGTAATGAACAAAAACAAATCGAGATTAGCGCCAATTAATATAACGGTGAACCACCGCACGCATGTTTATAAACCATAGCCGCGTGGCAAGGCTTGCTTATTCACGTGGTTAACCTCAGCGCCATCATCCATATTGACTATTTTACGCAAAAGTCCCCGCCTTTTCTTGATGCTTTCCTCCACCATATCTACCGCCCCTATAAAAGGGACTCGGCGCCCGTGGTAATCGACGTCGCAACCAACCCAGCCAAGCTCAACCCCATAAGAACGGTTTATTTTCCGCAGCAAGGTTGGGCTCATTGCGCCCACCAAATGCGTCGTGCCAATATCGCGGCTGATATTGAGTACTCCTGCGAGCAAGCCTGGTAAAACGAGAGACATTTCTTGGCGCGTTAATTGCGCCTCCTCCATGCGGGTATAGGAAACAGATAGACGCGATATTTCAGCGTATCGATCAGTGGAAATATTATACTGAGGAACCAGATCATCACACACTTGCGTCACAGGAAGCGGCAAGAGCGGCGTAGTAAAAGGTATCAAACGCACGGTGCCTAAATAAGTCTGAGTGGCCTTATGTTGCACCAATAACATGGCAGAGAAGCTATCATAAACATCGCGCTCTATGCCGTATTTATTGGTCTGCTCATAAGAGTGTTCTTGGCAATAGGCGTGATAACGCAGCTTATATGCCTCATGCTCGAGCTCTGCTGCTTTGACAATCGCATGACCTGACAGGGCGCTATACGCCTTAACCAAAGAGAAGCTATCGCAAAAGGCTCGGTAACTGTTGAGAACCGCATCATTTTTATTAAAGTGCCGTGATAATCCTTGTGAATACGCGCCCATAATGCCCCCAAAATGCTCTGCGTTAATTTACATATAATTACACAGTAGCGAAATGAAGGGCTGCGAGTCAATAGAAATCATGCATACGCCAAGGTAGTATCACATTCACAAGGGTTGTCTACTCGTCTTGTAACGCGTCCAACTCTAGCCATCTGATTTCTGCACGCTCTAAACGGCGCTTCGCTGTATCAAGCTCCTGCGTTGCCGCCATAAAGCCTTCAGGGTCTTCATTATAAAATGAGACATTCGCTAGTTTGCTATTAAAAGCAGCGATTTCAGCTTCAAAGGCCGCAATCTCATCCGGAAGGTTATCAAGCTCATATTGCACCTTATAAGATAATTTTTTGGCCGGCTTCACGGCTTGTGGCGCGGCGCTAGCCTCAGCATGCGTATTTACAGCCTGTGCATTGTTGTTGTTTTTCTTTGGCTTTTGGCTGTCATCGCGTTCTTTTTTCAGTTTCTTTGCAGCTTTTTGTTCGGCAAGCTTACGCGCCGCGGCATAATCAGAATAGCCGCCAATATAGCCCTCAACCTTACCGTCACCTTCAAACGCCAAAGTCTTGGTCACCACTTGGTCCAAAAAGTCACGGTCATGCGAGACAACAAATAACGTGCCCGTATAGTTGACCAAAATCTCCTCGAGCATATCAAGCGTATCCATATCCAAATCATTGGTAGGTTCATCAAGGATCAGAAATTCGCCAGGGTCTGCCAAGACTTTCGCCAGCATCAAACGGTTTTTCTGTCCGCCTGATAAATGCATGACTTTGTCATCGACCCGCGCAGGGTCAAACAGAAAATCTTTCAAATAACCACAAACATGACGGTGCTTGCCCATCACGTATAAATAATCGCCGCCATTAGTACACAATGTCTGTTTTAGTGTGTTTTCTAAATTTAACTCAGAGCGTTTTTGGTCAAAATAAGACACTTTAACGTTCTTTTGGCGCTTCACTTTACCTTTATCCGGAGTGAGCTCCGCGATCAGTAATTTTAAGAAAGTTGATTTACCTGATCCATTTTTACCCAAGATACCGATACGGTCACCGCGGGTGATCCGCAAATTAAAGCCTTCTAGAATTGTTTTATCTTCAAAGCTTTTATGAACATTGAAAAACTCAGCGCAAATTTTTGATGTTGTTTCCGTCTCAATCATCGGCACATCCATGCGCGCCATCATATTGCGGAAAGATGATTTATCGGCGAAAAGCTTATCGCGCGCTTCTTTCATCAGCTCAAGGCGTCGTACATTACGCTTTCTACGCGCTTTAACGCCGCGTGAGGCCCATTCGACCTCTTGCTGTACCATTTTCTCACGGTTCTTAATCTCGCGCTCTTCCTGCTCAATTAAGCCCGAAGACCATTCATCAAAATAACTAAAGCCGCGCGTACAGACACGCATGCCACCACGGTCGATCCAAAAAATGCGGTTAGTAATATTTGAAAGGAAGGCTTTATCATGGCTCACGCACAGCAATGTGCCGCTATAGCCATTTAAAAAGCCTTCGAGCCACTCAATGCCTTCTAAGTCCAAGTGGTTGGTGGGTTCATCAAGCAATAATAAGTCAGGCTCTTCAACCAAAGCACGTGCCAAACACGCGCGGCGCACCTGACCACCTGATAATTCTGTCATCATCGCCGCCGGCTCTAAGCCAAGTGGCATCAGGATCATATCAACTTTATAATCTTGGGATTCTGCTTTGCTTTCTTCAGTAAGGCCGCCAAAGGTATAATCAAAAACGCTTTGGCCCTCTTGTGGCACAATGTCTTGCTGCATATAGCCGACGCTTAAGCCTTGTACCGTCCAGCGCTCACCTTCATCTAGCTCTTTTTCGCCGGTAATCATCCGCATCAGCGTGGTTTTACCCGCGCCATTGCGCCCAACCAAAGCGATGCGGCTGCGTTCGTGTATATTCAACCGCAGATCTTCGAAAATGACTTTGCCAGATAAAGTTACGCCCGCATCTTGCAATGATAATATTAATTGTTCACTCATAGCCATATACATACAAAGAAAAAAACGCCGCGTAAAGCGGCGTTTTTAAACTGGTCTTATATTTCTGATTAAGACGGCCCTGGGTCACTGGTTTTACATGATGATGCCTGCGTAGTTGCGGCAGTGCGCAGCGCGGCATATTCATCCGCACCCAAGAATTTCTTCAGTTTCTCGCTTGTATTTGCGCTCAACTCAGGTGCCTGTGCAATACGCTCTAGCTCACCATGCATTTTATCGCGAATATCATCTTTATATTGTGAGAAAATCGACAAATTATCAACAAGGCGTGAGGCAAGCTGCGGGTTACGTTGGTCTTCTGCGCCAGATTCTAATTGGATAATTTTATCAGCCAGCAGCTTATAGCCGCTGCCATCTGGTGCATGGAACAAGCCGCCATTACCTGCTAACCCATTAAACAATGAGCGGATACGATTTGCGGTAATATTGGTTTTATTATCCGCATGGTCGCATAAATCCCCAAAGCCTTGTGTATCTAGCGCTGAAGACGCAACAATTTGTGCCCAGCTATCCGTCGCAGTAACGTAATCCTTATGCTGCGCATAAAAATCGTCACGGTAATGCGCATGGTCAGCTTTCGCCATATCGCTGCCCATAATCGCCACAAATGCCGCTTGTTTATCATTAAAGTTGTTCGACATGCTATAATGCGCTTTGAGCAGCGGGTAAGCCGCGACTTCTTCGCTTGCCGCAATATAATGTAAGGCTTTGTTCATCAAAGCGCGGCGGCCTTTTTCAGCCATATTATAAGCGTAAGGCTTGTTGTAATCTGCCGTGTTTTGGTAGGTGTCAATCCACTTTGAATAAAGCGTCGTTGAAACCTCTTGTTCCAAAACCTTACGCGTCGCGCTAATTTGCACAGGGTCGCGTTTATCAAAGTTTTGCGAGATCATTGCTATAGATGGAATATTCAGCATTAACGCCTTCACTTCATCGTCAAGGGTTGCATCATCCAGAATTGTTTCAAACAAATCCGTAATGCGTGGGTTAACGCTGTAAGCCTTGCCGTTTTGTTCGGCCTTAACGCCGCCAACAAGTTCACGTTCCAAAATCATTTGGATCGCAGACCAGCGGTTAAACATATCAGTATCATTTTTCGCCAAGAATAACAGCTCATCATCATTATAATCTGCCTTTAAACTCACCGGCGCAGAAAAGTTACGTAGCAATGAAGGCGTACAGCCTTTCGGTACAGAATACGCATATTGCTCGCCCACTGAATTAAGATGAATAGTCTCTGATACGACTTCGTTGCCATCTGCATCAATCAAACCAAAAGCAACCGGAATAACGCGCGGCGCGCCATCTGATACGCCTTCAATGACAGGGACATCTTGTTTAAGATCTAGCAAGAAACGCCCGCGCTTCTCATCATAAGACCAATCCGCCGTTAATGTTGGGCGGCCGCCTTGTGTATACCAGAGCATAAATTGATCCAGGTTTACATTATTGGCATCGGCATGGGCGTTTACCCAGTCTTCAACCGCAACGGCCTGTCCATCATGACGTTTAAAATAAAGATCAGCGCCATCTTTAAAGCCTTGATCTCCGACAATGCTTTTCAGTACGCGGTTTACTTCAGCGCCTTTATTGTAAACGGTTGAAGTATAAATGTTATTCATCTCTTCCGCTTGTTCCATACGCGGCGCATGCACCATTGGGCCGTTATCTTCACTAAACTGTGATGCTTTTAACGCCATCACATCTTGAATGCGCGTTGCCAAAGCATTACCCATATCAGCCGAAAATGACTGGTCACGATAAACGGTGAGACCTTCTTTCAAACAAAGCTCAAGCCAGTTTTTGACTGTAACGCGGTTTCCTGTCCAGTTGTGGAAATATTCATGGCCTATAACCCCTTCGACATTGTAATAATCCGCATCATTCGCATATGAAGGATGCGCCAATAGATATTTAGGGTTAAAGACATTTAGCCCCTTATTTTCCATCGCGCCCATATTGAAATAATCATCAGCCACGACCATGTATTTATCAAGGTCATAAGCAAGCCCCCAAACATCTTCATCCCAGCGCATAGCGTTTTTCAGCGAATCCATAGCGTGTTGCAGACCCTCTTTATATTTAGGTTCAGCATAAACTTCTAACTTTACATCACGCCCCGCATTGGTTGTGTATGTATCTTCAATCATCGCGAAGTTATTGCCGCAAAGGGCGAATAAGTAAGTTGGCTTTAAGAAGGGGTCTTCCCAGCGGCGGCGCACAAGCTTGCCATGTTCAGATTCGCTTTGCGTTGTTTCGCCATTCGCCCATTGGCGCTTTACAGTGCCGTTGAGCACTTCTTCTTCGGTCATATTGCCATTGGAAAGGGCATTTTGAATTTTGTCAGGGTCAAAAATAATATCCGTGGTGAATTTTGCCAAATTATCAGGGCGGTCAACCGCATATGTGATGCGGCGAAAACCTTCGGCTTCGCACTGGGTTGTGTAACTGCCGCCTTGCTTATAAAGGCCTTCAGCCGCACCATTTTCCTTGGCATTAAAGCTCGTTTCAACTTCAAGCTCAAAACTCTCTAAGCCAACATCTAGCGTCAGCGTATTTTCACCCTTCACATAGCCTGCTTTAGGATCCGTGCTTGCTGATAAAGCTTGACCGTTCACTTTGACACTATCCAGAGCAAAATATTCACCATTAAGCACGACTGGTTCGTTATGCTGGCCGTTACGCTGAATTTTCGTTTTCGTCACAATCCGCGCCTGCCCATCAATGCCTTCATCATCAAGGAAGAAAGTCATATGAATTTCTGGGGTAAAATATTTTGGTGGTTGGTAATCCGCGCGGCGAATTGCTGTGCTCTTCTCAGCCATGGTAAAATGCTCCCTGATGTATTTATTTTTTTATTTAAATAATCATTAAAGAGTATCACGTGTTATGTCAACAGATTTCGTTTAAATATGAGACTGCATACCGAAGCACAAAAACGATGTAAGCTAAGCGGCAAAGGCTACTTGCGGCGCGCAATGCGCCACATAATGCTCTGATGATTTGCCGCTCAAGGTTTTATTTAAGCGTTGGAGCGTCTGTGGGAACGCGCCCTCTTCCAATGTTGCCTGTAAATGTTTTAGTCCACGTGGGGCATCACGTAATAAAGTGTTTAAAACAGATGTCTTGTCTTTTGTCCCTGATCTGGCGTTTAAAGCAAAGCTAAGCTCTTTATCTGTAGAGAAGCTTGATAAAATATGCACAAAATTGTCTCGGCGCTCTAAGTTGGTATCTGACAACTTATCGATCAGCTTCTGTACATCTAATTTATGTGCCTCTGGATCCAATTTGTATTTCATATGTAGAGCATTTTTAAGATGTTTGGCCAGCCCCATATAGTTAAGCTGCGCTTTATCCGTTGCCACAAATTTATGGAATATGCGTGAAAGACTAGATTTTTCGCTGCCCACCATATTTATAAACGCTTGATCGTCTTGTGTTTCAGCCCATTCTAACAAGTGTGTGACAGCTTTATCAGCCCCCATATCCGATGCTTTTGCAATGATTGATGCCATTTGTGACTTTTCAAGACCAAAATCTTGATGGTTCCAATATAAAAACTTTAAAAGCTGTTGTTCATAGCCTTGCTTATTATCATCATTTAAACGGAAGTGAGATTGGCTCACAAATAATTCTGGCCAAGGTGTTTCCCACGACACTTCATGCAGAATTTCTTCATAGTTTCTTGTCACATCCGCAGTTAACTTTTCCCAAACCATTTGGAAACGTGGAGAGTGCAAAAGTTTGCTGTTACGTACTTCTATTTCAAGAGTACGCCCCCACCCCTTCTCTCCGTCTAATTTAATGACAAGCCAAGGTTGTGCTTGCTCAACATGGGAAGAAGATCTAAATATCGCGCCGACGGGTTCTATTTTATTATCTGATGCAGCTTTTTTAAAAGATTGTATGAGGCTTTGTTGCGCATTTTCATACAAGGTTGACGTCACACGGTCAAAACCATACATGACTTTCTTGTTCATTGTATGACCAACGGCCTGACAGTAATTCCAAAGCGCGTCGCAAGCCTTTCTCTCAATAAACATTTGTTTTGGTGCTGTCGGTTTTTTCATGTCTGCCGCATCATATTCATCAAGCAACTCTTTCATCATTGCTTCAATAATCATGCTCTTGCCGCCATTCATTGTGCCGGAAATCAAAATCAAAGGAATATTTTGCGGGTCATTGAACAGGGGTTTTTCAAAGGCAGACGCCAATACCCTTGAGAGGTCAATTAACGCCTCTCTCGAATTTGTTTCGATTGTTTTTTTCAGTGTCGTTAGCTTAGACATATATCGTAACCCTTTATCTTTAGGGTTATATATTTAACATATTTATTATGGAAAGTCAAGGGTGTTCCACTTAGAATGCGATTGGCTTATGGCGAAAGCCTCGTTCAATCTATAAAATGGGAGCTTTAAACCTAACTATGGAGGTCAAGGCAATTGCTCCCAGACCTCACCGTCTGTGTCAATAGGAGCTTTAAACCTAACTATGGAGGTCAAGGCAATTGCTCCCAGACCTCACCGTCTGTGTCAATATCTGATATGTCTTCATGGTAGATCGTCGCCCCGCGCATATCATGAGCCTCTGTATCCTTAAGTTCCGGCAAGGCCTTAACGCGTACAATGCCAGCATATAAATTCGCAGGGAATAAAGAAATATTCACGCGCACATTTGATACTGCCTGATTATAAGCAATCCGTGCCTGTCCAATCTCACGCTCATTCGCGTAATAGTCATCCATTAATTTTTTAAGCTCAGGATAATCGTGATAAGCAGGGTATTGCGGCGCAAGCGCCAGCATGAAATGCATAACCTCACCCAGTTTTTCGCCGTGCATAATATAACGGCGCAGGCCTGTAATATCATATATATATGGCGCGGGCACAGGTTCCAAAAGCATTGCAACTGCGTCTGAAATTAATTCACGTTGGTCATCCATAAATTTATCGCAGATCTGGATGATCTCGGGCCCAAATTTATGGCGGCGCTGCATTGCGACATCAATGCGCGCCATATCACCATAGGCACGGTCTTTTATTTTCCCCAGATGACGACACCAGACATAGCTTGCGATGACAAAAAAGACGAGGAATAACGATATGGAATAATTTACAGTATCAAACATAGCCGGAGTATATCACGCTTAAAAGAAAAAAACATTGCCCCAGATTACTTCTTAAAGCAATGAGCGTAATAAAACTGACAGACCTGACCAATATGATCCTGCAAGCAGCCCGGACGTATTTCATCACAATATTGCGCACGGCCATTCGATGATAAGTTTTGCCAATACGCTGAGATTTCTTTTTTCGCCTGCACCGAACGTGAGAATTCTTCACTGCGCATAGTTTCACCATTGGGCTGTGCGTGCTGCGCTGTCGGCGCGTTTGATGCAGGATTGTTACGCATAGCTTCTAAGTAATCACGCGTGGCATCTTGCTGCGCTGCACCTGTGCTTTGCTGTGCCTTCGCGCGTTCATAAGCCTCAGCAGAAGCCCCGACTTGCGCCGCAGCCGGTAATACGGGGTTTAAAAACCCGAGCAACAATACAATATACAAAACTTTCATAAACTTAACCTTCTTGATATAAATACACGATGGCATCTTCCATCAGCGTGTCATCAAATTCCAATATAATATAATCCATAAAATTATTAATGGCTTGTTCTTTTTCAATTTCAGCAAAAGCGACGATCAGTTCTTGCTGCGTTGCGCTTTGCGTCGCAAGCGTTTCGATTTCGTTTAAAGCGCTGGCAACATCAAAACTTGCGGCCTTGCCCTTTTCGTCGCCGAAACTGCCAAAAGACAGCATCGTCACGACGAACACAACAAAAATTAGGCTTGCCATTGCGTAAGCAGGCTTTAATGCACCGCCCCAAAACCCAGTATCACCAGTCAAACGCAGCGTACGTAGTTTGCGCGCCGCTGGCGCGCGCTCTTGCACATCTTCTCTGATGATTTGTGCCTTCGCCGCGCGAACAACATCCAAATTCAGCGCAGGCACAGAAAAGTCATCAAGCTGCGTTTCTAAGCTTTGCGCGTCCAAATAAAGCGCCAGAGCCTTTTCGTTTTTCTGCATAAAGGTCCGCAATGCCGCGGCATCAAAGCCGTGCCATAAATTAAAATCAGCACCATAAAGCGAGACATTTTTTTTAAATTCTTTCAAGGTAATACGCATCATATAACCTCCTGATCATGTTGCAGTTGTTTTTTCAGTTTCTTGCGCCCGCGCACCAAAAGACTTTCTATTGCTTTTACCGATATCCCCATTGAATCCGCGGCTTCCTTGTTCGTCATTTCCTGATAATAAACAAGGGTAATCGCCTGTCGCGCTCGTACTGATAGCGTTTGTAATGCCGCTTTAATATATGTGCTGCGCTCTCGCTGTTCGCTCTGGTAGTCACTGCGTTCTGTACCTTCCAAAGGCACAATATCAATATCCATAGCAGTCTGCACAGGTTGGCGTTTGTTTTTGCGGTGCACATCAATACATAAATTTGTTGCCACGCGATATATCCATGACCGCGCTGATATATTTTGCTGGCGCTGCCACAGTTCCGCCTTTTGCCACAAATGCACCAAAATATCTTGCAGCATGTCCTCGCATTCCGCGCCATAAAAACCCAAACGGTATACCAAGCGATTTAACGCGGCGGCATAACGCTCTGCAAAAACATCATAGGCATCATGTTGCCCAGCCGCCATGCAGATCAGCAAGTCACCATCACTCATCGCCGCGTATTTATGCTGCGATTTTTCATTTTTTAAAACTATTTCTTCTAAAGCCATAAGCGAAGACGAACCTTTTTATTTACTACATTTGTTGCGTGTAAGCTCACACACAAACTTCTTATTTTCTGCGTTGCATTTATGCTGCAATTTTTGACAAAAATATTGACGCTCTTCACTGGTTGCGTTTTGCCATTTTTGTTCTAATTTCACCGCGTGCTCTTGCCGTCTTTTTAGATGCTCTTCTTTAAGCTGCTGAATACGCGCTGGACGCTGCTCCGCCGGTAGCGCCATTAATTCTTCGTGAAGGCGTTTTTTATCAAAAGCTGCATGGCTCTGCCCGCCATACCCTGTTTGAATGCTGACCATGTGCATCATCACAATAATAAACGTGAATATTTTTATTTTGCGGCGCAGCATTATTTGTTCTCATCCTTCGTTGGCTTTTATATATTTTGTGTGGTCCCGCGCTGCATACAACAGATATTATTTGCAGCGCGGGACCGCCTGTAGGCTTGCGCTCGTGTTTACTCTGTTACTTTTGAGCGTTTATTACTCATCCGCTTTTGTTGATGAGCTTCACGCTTTTCCTTAAAGTTTTCTACGCGCTCCTGATGGTTCTCTTGGCGCTCTTGTACCTTTTCTTTATGATCTTCACGTTTTTCTTGCGCTTGCTCATGTCGCGCTTGCATTTTCTCTTTATGTTCTTCGCGTTTTGCTTGCACATTATCCTGACGGTCTTGCATTTTTTCGCGATGATCTTCCATGCGCTCTTTATGGTTTGCCCGCTTCTCTTGTACCGCTTCCTTACGCTCAGCCGCTTTGCCTTTCTGCGTTTGTATGCGTTCTTGCATTTTTGAACGCTGCGATTCTCCGCCGGCTGCAGCGGCTTTGTTTTGTGCGCCTAGCGCAAAGCAGCTGACTGACACTGCTAATAATGTCAAAAATTTTGCCGTTTTCATCTTTATTTTCTCCTCAAGTAAATTGTTCCACTAAAACTATAACGCGCAGCCGTTAACAAATCCTTCACATTATTTTATTATCCTTAGCATTAGCGCAGGCAAATTAAATTTTAATGTGAAATATATGACCTGCGCAAACACCTCCAACAACTTAGGACAAAAGATGAAGCGCATAATTATAAGTCTTGATGGAACATGGCAAACGGCGGAGCAAGATAATCCGACGAATGTTAAGATGATTCATGATTGTTTTGCGCCTTTTGACCAAAACGGTACGCCGCAGATTCTTCAACACTTTAATGGTGTCGGTACACATGGCGGCAAACTTAAGCGCATATTTTCTGGCCTGACTGGCAGCGACCTTGAGGACCGCATCAAAGAAACTTATAAATTTATTGTTGAAAATTATGAAGACGGCGACGAAATCGTGCTTTCTGGCTTCAGCCGCGGCGCATTTACCGCCCGAACAATAAACGGCATGATGTATAAATCAGGGATCATTGATCCGAACAAAGTCGATAACCTCGACCAAGCGATTGAAGAGGCTTACGACTTTTATCAAGAAGACGACCGCCCGAACAGTCCAGAAGGCATTGCATTCAGAGAGAAATATGCCATGGGCACGCGGCCAAAGACTGTTCTTGCTTGCTTTGAGACTGTGGGCGCACTCGGCATACCGCCCCAGCTCACCACACTTGCCAATATATTTAATAAGGATCACGCTTTCCACGATACGCGTGTTAACAGGAATACGACCCACGCGTTCCATATTGCCGCGATTGACGAACACCGTAAAAACTTTAAATTAACGCCAATGCAAGCTTCCGAAAATGCCGATACACAGGTCATGCAGTTTTGGTGTGTTGGCGACCATAGCGCAGTTGGTGGCGGCAGCGATCACAACAAAGACAAACCGTTATCCGACATTGCAGGTTTAAAAATGATTGAGTTATTAAAGCGCGATTGCGGCATTGGTTTTGACCAAACAAAAATTGACAAGTACTTTGCGTCAGATCCGCTCGCTAACCCTGAAAGAGACTTTAAACAAATGGGTTTCTTCTGGAAAATTTTAGGTTTAAATACAAAGCGTATGATTGGCCTTGGCGAACAATTCTCAGATTCTGTAGGCAAGCGCTGGAAAAACAACCCGAATTACCGCCCATCGGAGCTAAATAAGTTTTCAGATGACGCTGGCAACTTCCCACTTTGCCCGCTCCCTACTGTTCTCGCCCTGCCCAAGCCATAACGTATGCGACTTCAGGGCAGCGCATAATATCTTTTCATACATCGCGCATAACGTGATAAAATAAACGTGCAATGAAAAATTCTGATACAGACATAGATGGCATAGACCTCGACAACCTTCCTCCTGATATAGTACGCACGAAATACTGGCATACGATTGATAATGATCGCGTGCAATGCGACCTTTGTCCACGTGCGTGTAAAATGAAACAAGGCCAGCGCGGCCTATGCTTTATTCGCCAGAACATTGGCGGTGAAGTCGTCATGACCAGCTATGGGCGCTCATCTGGTTTTTGTATTGACCCGATTGAGAAAAAACCACTCAACCACTTCCTCCCTGGCACGCCCGTATTATCGCTCGGCACGGCAGGCTGTAATTTATCATGTAATTTCTGTCAAAACTGGGATATTTCCAAAGCACGTGCTATGGATAACATCCAAGACCTTGCCAGCCCCGAGGCGATTGCCGAGGCGGCCGTACGCACAGGGTGCAAATCCGTTGCTTTCACCTATAATGACCCTGTGATTTTCCATGAATACGCAATTGATATTGCGCAGGCCTGCCATGAACGCGACATTAAGACCGTCGCCGTCACTGCCGGTTATGTCTGCGACGCACCGCGCAAAGAATTTTACGCTCATATGGATGCTGCCAATGTTGATTTAAAAGCATTCTCACAAGATTTTTACTGGAAACAAACCAAAAGCGAACTCCGCCCTGTGCTGGATACGCTTGAATATTTAAAGCATGAAACCAATGTCTGGTTTGAAATCACAACCCTCTTAATTCCAGATGAAAACGATTCAAGCCAAGAGATCATCGAACAATGCGAATGGATTGTGAAGCATTTAGGCACAGATGTACCGATCCATTTTAGCGCCTTTCACCCTGACTACCGGATGAAGGATAAAAACCACACCCCGCCTGCGACCCTAAAACGCGCGCGGCAAATCGCGCTCGATCACGGCATAGAATACGTTTATACTGGCAACATCCATGACCCTATAGGCGACACAACGTACTGCCCAAAATGCCACGCAGAATTAATTAATCGGGATTGGTATCAAATTAATGGCTGGGCTTTAACCGATGACGGGTCATGCACCCATTGCGGCTATAAAGTTGCAGGCCGGTTTGATGGCAAGCACGGCGACTGGGGGCGTAAGCGCGTACCTGTGCGTATCGGCGCAGATGATGTCACTATCGCTCCGCCCGTAAGCAAGCGTAAAGCTCCACCGAAGCGCCAACATAACATGCCGCCAGAAATGGTCAGAAGGAGATACGAAATGCCCAAGGATTCCAACTTATCAATGCTTGACCCACAAGTTGCAGGTGCATTTTACCCCAATGACCCTTCGGTACTTTCCGCCATGGTTGACAATATCATGAATAACGCACGCGCCCCTGGCATGCAGCCAAAGGCGATTATCGCGCCACATGCAGGCTATGTCTATTCGGGCGCGATTGCGGGCAACGCCTATAAAACCGTGGCGCATAATGCCGATAAAATCAAAAAAATCGTCCTCTTCGGGCCGCCGCATCGGGCTCCTGTGCGCGGTATTTGCGTGCCCAAATATGACGCATTTCTGACCCCGCTTGGCCCCGTCACCATCAATAAAGAAGGCATTGAAACTCTTAAAACACTCGACTATGTTTATGCAGATAATGCCCCCTTCACGGGCGAACATGACCTTGAAGTGCAGCTGCCCTTCATTCAGCGCGTCTTTGAACATGCTCAAATCATCCCCGCCTTAATCGGGCAGGCAACGCCGCAGCAAGTTGCCGATGCACTGCGCCTATTATGGGGCGACGAGGAAACCCTGATTATTATATCATCCGACCTCAGCCATTTTGAGGAATATAAGCAAACATATAAGCTGGATAACGCCGCGGCGATTGCGATAGAAACCCTTAACCCTGCCGCGCTGAATGACCAGCAAGCCTGCGGGCGTCACGCGATACGCGGCCTGTTATTAGAAGCGCAACGCCGTCAGATGCGCGCGACAACAATTGATCTGCGTAATAGCGGCGACACGAAAGGCGATAAAAACCGCTGCGTTGGCTATGGCGCATTTATTTTTGAATATAATGCCAGCATCAAAACCGACCCACGCCTTGCTGATAATATGCTGACCGTTGCCAAAGCTATGGTGATTGAAACCGCCAAGCAAAACGGCAAGAAAGCACAAATCGAGCTCAAAGGCGTGTCACGACCTTTAATGAACCAGCGCGGTGTCTTCGTCACAATTAACAAAAAAGGCCAGCTCCGTGGCTGCTATGGCTCGTTTATACCCAATAAACCGCTAATCCTCGATATAGCAGAGCAATCTTATAATGCTGGCTTTAATGACCCTCGTTTTCCACCGCTCAAAACAGCAGAGCTCAAAGATTGTGACATTGGCCTGTCGGTACTATCCATCCCTGGGCCATTAGAGTTCACAGATGAGGCTGACCTATTAAGCAAAATTCAACCTAATATTGACGGCCTGATATTAAAAGATGGCCGCAACCAAGGCCTTTTCCTGCCGCAAGTATGGGAGAGCCTAACGACGCCACAGGCGTTCTTAAACGGCCTCAAACGTAAAGCCGGCCTGCCAGAAGGCCATTGGTCAGAAAACGTCACCATTCAACGCTTCACAGCTGAAAAAATTGGCCCTGTGAAGTTTTAATCAAGCGCACCTTATGGGGGCATAAACATGATGTATGAATCACTGACCGAGATTAATGACGCGTTTGATGTCTTCTTCATCGTTTTTTTCGGCATTTGGCAATTTGGCTTTGCCCTTGGCGGGGCGGCTATGCTGCTTATTGGCGCAGTGATTATTTATGATTTTTTTAGTTGGCGGTCTGGCGCGGATAAATATTTAACACAGGGGGATATTATTGGCCTGCGCGTTTCTGGGCGTTCTATATCCGCGCAAGAAGAAGATGAAGAGGAAATCGCCGCAAAACTTGAAGAGCAGGCGCGTCAACACGTCAAACCCGCAAAGCCAGAAGGATTTTTCACAAAAGCATTTGGCGGTTTTTTTGCGCTGTTATTCGTCTTAATGTTTCTCGGCGTTCCCACCGCCTTTTTCGGCTTTGGCGCCTATACAGCATTTGACTATCATAAATTACAAAAAGACGGGGGACACGCCCCAGCCACGGTAATCGGCTATGAAAGCGATTATGATAGCGATAGCGGCACGACATATAACGCAATAATAAGCTATACCGACCATGCAGGGCATAATTACCAAGAGCAAGACGGCATCGGCGGCGGAAAGAAAAAATTCACCCTCGGTCAGCAAGTCAGCGTGGTCTATGACAAGACAGACCCCGCACATTTTTATATTGATGATTACTGGCATAATATGACGATCGCTTATGTTTTTATCGGGATCTCGTTACTGTTCTTTTTCTTGATTTTCGGCGGTTTCAACCTTATCGCGGATAAGTTCAAAGGCACAAAGCATTACACCAGCGCGCCACAGAAAAAACGCCACCAAGAAAACTATGACGGCGAAATGTATTATGAGGTGATCGAATATGTCACTCGCGACGGGCAGCGCGTGCGCGCAAGCACCAATAGCGGCAGTTCATCATTAAGAAATAAAATCCCCGGCAGCCGCATTCAAATTATTGCCAGTAAGAAAGACCCTGAATCTGTGCGCCGCCGCACCACGCTGTGGCTATGGATCGGCCTGATTATCGGCATCGTGCCTGGGGTAGGCCTGCTGACCCTCGCTTTTGCCAAAGGCATTAGCCCATTTTTCTTTGTTATACTGGCCTTTTTTGCCCTAAAGAAAGGCCCTAAAATATACAAGATATGGGCGAAGTATAAGGCGCTATCGCCCGAAGAGCAGGAAGAGAAGAAAGATGCTTTCGCAAAAAATAAAATAACGCGCAAAGCCAAGAGAAACGCAGGGCCTTTACTGGACAAATATGACGTTCAAGACCGCCTACGCCTTTATGCAGCGCGCGCAAAACTTAGCGCGTTTATATTACTGATCGTGGCGGGTGGCGTTCTCGCTCTCGCATATAATATGGATGTAGATTTTTATCAAAATATCATAACAGACCCGCAAAGCTTGCTCGATTTCCATGGTAAAAAATTAAAAGAAGACCAAATGGTCAGCATTGCGCTTGGCGTGTTTGGCATGTTTTTGAGCATCATTTGCGTACAAAGTTATTTGGCATCGCGTACTAAGCGTTTTTAACGCAGCGTGATTATCCTCTCTTATTTAGACAATGATACGCATTAAACTTTTGCCCTAGGGGCAAAACGCTCTATTGTTAATATCATGAAAATATCAACAATACATCTCAGCGCGACAGACACACCGCAAAAGCAAAATATACTCCGTTATTTAGGCTGGGGCATTAATGTCTTATCCATCCTCGCCATTTCTGCGCATTGGGGCGGCGGCTTTATGGCCGTGATTACAGCCTGCTTGCTGACCCTTGTTCTGCCACCTATCGCCGCCATATTCGCTTTTTTTGCCGCGATCAGCGCATGGGGTTGGCCATGGTATTTATCGCTACTTGTCTTCCTATGGCCTATCGTTTTCTTGATTTTAGGCATTGGTATCTTCGGCAGCGCCTATTTATGGATGCGTCACAAACTTTCTGCCGCGCCAGTCAACGCCGAGAGCGAAGCCATTGATGTTGAATATGAAATCATCGAAGAACCACCAGAAAAACCTTGATAAGTCCAGTAATTACAAGGGCTGATAGATAAAATGCAATCAATAATAAACGCATTTTTCACGCCTTATCTGCTATATTAAAAAGGTGAGAGTTTGGGTTGGAATGGTGATCGTCTAAGATTTACCGTGAAAGAATAATTTTTCTTTTCCGCCGCCCCAATGCTTCGCATTCTGGCACCGTTTTAGGCTGCGCATTTTTCCCCAAATTTAAAATAATAAAAACAATATAGCCAGAACGGGAGCCCTAAAATGGAACGTAAAAAATGGATTATCTTCACTGCAAGCATTGCTGCAATCATGCTCAACGCCCCCATAACAACCAAAGCCGCCGCCGCGGTGGATTTCGAGATCAATGATTATGCGCCGTTATTACAGCAGGACCAATTTTCTCAAAATCAAAAAATACAACTCTATGAAAAACGTGATTTCCACTATGATAAGCGCTCACACCATTTATTTGAAAAATCTGGTGAGCGTGAGCTTGAAGCCCGCGTGCTTTATTTTAAAAACGAAAAAATGCAGATTAGCCATGATTATAGCGGTAAGTTCAGCGATGGCTCAGCCGAGTCCGTCCGCGCAATGCTACGCATGACATTTACTTATTAGGCCAAGTTAAAATGATAAAATCTCAGCCCTTTATGAAACAGTGCCCCGCGGCGCTGTTTTTTTGTGAATAAACTTATTGAGATTAAAATTCTCTAGGTTATCATAGCGATGACTATTTTTAGATTTCAAAAAGGCTTTCCAATGGTACGTCCAGCAAAAATTCAGTTTAAAAATGCATTACAGCAAAAGCTTGCGAATATTGTAGAGCACCCCTATGTGATTGCTTTCATCACAATATTGATTGTTGTTAACGCGATTACTCTTGGCTTAGAAACATCGCCGTCACTCTCAGCAGATTTTGGACATTTTTTCCACCTTCTTGATGTCGTCATCCTTGGTGTCTTTACCGCCGAGCTTCTAGCGAAGCTTTATGCATACCGTTTTTCGTTTTTCAAGAGTGGCTGGAATGTGTTTGATTTTTTAATCGTCGCGATTGCATGGATACCTGCAAGCGGCCCACTCGCTGTGCTACGGGCGCTGCGTATTTTACGGGTTTTACGCCTGTTATCTGTCGTGCCGCAGCTTCGCCGTGTGATTAATGCCTTGGGGCATTCCATCCCCGGTATGTCGTCAGTTTTCGGCGTGCTATGCTTGATTTTTTATATTTGCGCCGTATTGACCACAAAAATATTCGGTACGCACCCTGACCCACAAATGTATGATTTATTCGGTACGATTGGCGCATCGACATTTACCTTGTTCCAAGTCATGACGTTAGAAGGCTGGACGAGTGAAGTTGTCAGCCCAACGATGGAGATTTTCCCTTGGGCGTGGATGTTCTTTGTGCCGTTTATCATCACGACCAGCTTTGCTGTCTTGAACCTATTTATTGGTATTATCGTCGATGCCATGAACGTCGTGCAAAATGGCCACCACATGGAAGAGCTTGAAGACGTTGACCTTAAGACCATTCATTTCGACATAAAAGAGCTGCGCAACGAAATTGCCGACCTTAAAAAGCAGCTCGATAAATAACTCTTATACCGACATGGGTACAGATGCATAAAATATCTTTATTTTTATCTTTATCTTGTGAAGAGAAAACAAAAATGTAATTGTTTTGAACGATGAAAAAAATATTATTCTCAGTATTGATTGCCCTTTTTGTGTTGCCGGCGTTTACGCCTTTAATGCCGCATGATGGTATTCACGCCTTGCATGATCATCACAGCGTACAAACGCATGCCCATGTACACGACCACGCCGCCCAAGGCAGCGACGATAAAAAAACGCAAGTCAGCGATCACCACCCGATCCGCTTCGATGCCGTCAGCTATTTCAACGATTATTTGCATGTCGACTTACAAAACTCTGAGAAAATTATTTTAAAAGCCCCTGCGCCAGGGTCACAGAATGTTAAATTCACAACATTTGCAGCTTTTGTTTCCGCGCAGCGTTATCAGAGGAATTCTGTACAAAGCCGTGCCCCACCAAACTGGCAACGGCTTAAGCCAAAAAACACCCCTGTTTATCTCTCCACGCAGCGCTTACGCATTTAAAAATGAATGCTAAGGCGCTTTTTTGCATCTGCCCTGCGGCGGATGCTGTGACTTCGCACGCCTTTTCTAACCTTGCAAACACAATTCATTTTTAAATGGGGAAAACTTAAATGTTTCAATTTTTACAACCATACACGACGAAAGACCGCCTATACGCCCTTATTGGCTTAGCTTTGATGCTGGTCGGAATGTTTGGGATTATGCCAGATGCCTTGGCGCATGGGGTTACCATGGGCGATAAGGGCTATATTCAGGAAACCACGGGGATTAATTTTATTCCCTTTCTTTACTTAGGCGCAAAGCACATGATGACAGGCTATGACCATTTGTTATTCTTGCTCGGCGTGATCTTCTTCCTCTATCGCATGAAAGATGTCAGTATTTATGTGACCCTGTTTGCCGTTGGCCACATTATAACGCTGCTTTCTGGCGTTCTGATGGAAATCAGCGTCAATTCCTACATCATTGATGCCATTATTGGTTTTTCCGTCGTCTACAAAGCGCTGGATAACATGGGCGCGTATCAACGTTGGTTCGGGTTTCAGCCTAATACCAAGGCCGCCACCTTTATATTTGGCCTGCTGCACGGTTTTGGCCTTTCCACGAAAATTCTAGACTATGAACTTTCATCAGATGGGCTGCTCGCCAACTTAATTTCATTTAATATTGGCGTGGAATTAGGGCAGATATTGGCGCTTGCCATAATCTTGCTCGCGATCACTTATTGGAGAAAATCTGGCAGCTTTTTGCACCACGCTTACAAAGCGAACGCCTTCATGATGATGCTTGGCTTTCTGCTTATGGGATACCAGATCACAGGCTATTTCGTACAATAAGTCCAAACGGACAAAATTTAAAAAGGAAAACACAATGTATAATACAAACATACCATCTGACAGAGAAGTACCGTCAACCGCGAAACTTATCAAATCAACCATTCTGGCGGCGGTCGCTGCTGGCGTCTTACTGGTCACGGTGGTTATGCCATCCGAATACGGCATTGATCCAACAGGCGCAGGTAAAGTTCTTGGCCTAAAGCGCATGGGTGAAATCAAAGCCTCATTAGCAGCAGAAGCTGCGGCGGATACAGTAAACGATGTGCAGGCGGCAACAGCCGCTATTCAGGTCGAGGACACAACGCGTAAGCAGCAAATTGCGGCACAGGCTATCTCAGCTATCCAAAACCATCAAATGAGCGTTACTCTTGCCCCAGATGAAGGCACGGAGATTAAGGTTGCAATGACCAAGGGCGCTAAAGTGGACTATGTCTGGGAAACCAATGGCGGCAAAGCCAACTTTGACGTCCATGCGGATTCAAAGGCGCTAAAGATTAATTACCACAATTACTCTAAAGGCGCTGATGTGAAGCAAGAAGGCACATTGGTCGCGGCTTTTGATGGTTCTCATGGTTGGTTCTGGCGTAACCGTACGCAACAGCCGCTTACGATTACGCTTAAAACGAACGGTGAATATTCGTCAATCAAGCGCTACTAAAGCAAAGGCATGAAAGCGTGAATCATAAATAAAGGCACAAAAAAACCCCGCTTTCCAGCGGGGTTTTATTTTATATTTCAAGCTGTTAATCAACACACATTATGCATCAAGGTTAGAAACCTTCAACGCGTTATCTTGGATGAATTCACGGCGCGGTAGCACCACATCACCCATTAATGTTGTAAAGATGTTATCGGCCTCAGCCACATCGCCAACTTTAACTTTAAGTAATGTACGGCATTCTTTATCAAGCGTTGTTTCCCAAAGCTGGTCAGGGTTCATTTCACCAAGACCTTTATAGCGTTGGATCGCGAGACCTTTACGCGCCGCTTCTAATGTGATTTTGAACAAATCATGCGGCCCGTTTACTTTGCCAAGTTCTTTATCATTAACCATGATAGAGCCGATGCCATTAAAGTTCTCATTGAGCCATGGCAGCATGCTGTTCAAACGTAATGCGTCTGTTGAATGCGCTTGATCTGTATCAATGCGCTGTACTTCAGTCACGCCGCTTAATGTACGTGTGAACACATAACCTTTTTCGTTATATTCACCCTTCCAGCCTTTTTCTTTAAGCGGCAGCTGGTCATTCACGCGTTCTGCAATTTCTGCAGCTCTTACCGTCGCGCCCGCATCTGTACCGAGTAACTCTTGGTCGAAACCACCTAAAACAGCCACAGTCTGTAGTAAGTTCTGGCTGATTTTACCTTGGCGCATTAATGCTTCAATTGAATTCACAAACTGGCGTGATTTTACCAGCACATCACGTAAGTCTTCACCCGCACGCTGTGCGCCAGTCGGGTCAACAAACACAGTGTCGCTAATCACTTGGTCGATCAAATACGCATCCATCGCCAAATCATCTTTCAAATAAACTTCAGCACCTTTACCGCGGCGCACTTTGTAAAGTGGTGGCTGCGCAATGTACAAATAGCCTTTTTCAATAATTTCTGGCATGTAACGATAGAAGAAGGTCAAGAGCAGCGTACGAATATGCGAACCATCGACATCCGCATCCGTCATAATGACGATTTTGTGATAACGACATTTTTCAATATTAAATTCGTCGTGAATACCCGCGCCTAGCGCCGTAATCAGCGTACCAATTTCCTGTGAGCCGAGGATTTTATCAAGGCGAGCACGTTCAACGTTCAAAATTTTACCGCGCAATGGCAAAATAGCTTGCGTTTTACGGTCACGGCCCTGCTTGGCAGAACCACCAGCGGAATCACCCTCCACGATGAATATTTCTGACTGCGCAGGGTCACGGCTTTGACAATCCGCTAGCTTCCCAGGCAAAGAGTTAATATCCATCACACCCTTACGGCGCGAAAGGTCACGCGCGCGGCGCGCCGCATCACGTGCGGTCGCAGCTTCGATGATTTTGTTAACAATAATGCGTGCCTGTGCCGGATTTTCTTCGAAAAACTCAGATAGACCTTCAGATACCGCAGATTCAACGACAGGGCGTACTTCTGAAGATACAAGTTTGTCTTTTGTCTGGGAAGAGAATTTAGGGTCTGGGACTTTGACAGAAAGTACGCATGTCATGCCTTCGCGCATATCTTCGCCGCTCAGCGCCATATCTTTCTTTTTAACCAAATTATGTTCTTCGGCATATTTGCTGATCGTACGGGTCAGCGCACCGCGCAAGCCCGCCATATGTGTACCGCCATCACGCTGTGGGATATTATTAGTGAAACATAGCGTGTTTTCGTGATACGCCTCTGTCCACTCAATCGCAACTTCAATTGAAATGCCTTTTTCTTCATCTTCTTTCGTGATGCAGATTGGAGGCTCAAACAAGCTTGTCTTTGAACGGTTTAACCATTCAACAAAGCTTGTGATGCCGCCATCATAATGCAGACGAACTTCTTGAGGGGACTCATCACGTAAATCTTTGAGCAAGATATTGACGCCAGAGTTCAAAAACGCCAATTCGCGCAGGCGCTCTTTCAAAATATTAAATTTAAATTCAGTCTGAGTAAATGTTTCGGTTGATGGCAGGAAGGACACCTCAGTACCTTTTTTACCTTCCGGCGCAGGGCCAACCTCAACAAGAGGCGCTTCTGCTTCGCCGTGACGGAAGCGAATGAAATATTCTTTACCATCACGCCAGATACGCAACGTTAACCACTCAGAGAGCGCGTTAACAACAGAAACACCAACCCCGTGCAAGCCGCCTGAAACTTTGTATGAGTTTTGGTCAAACTTGCCGCCAGCGTGAAGCTGCGTCATAATCACTTCTGCGGCGCTGACGCCTTCTTCTTTGTGAATATCAACAGGAACGCCACGACCGTTATCTGTGACAGACATAGAACCATCGCGGTTAATAGAAACGAGAATTTCATCACAGTGACCAGCAAGACTTTCATCAATGGCGTTATCTGTAACTTCATACACCATGTGGTGTAAGCCAGTGCCATCATCTGTATCACCAATATACATGCCCGGACGTTTACGTACAGCATCAAGGCCCTTTAGAACCTTAATTGAATCCGCGCCATATTCATGGTTTTGTGTCTCGTCGCTCATTTTTTTCTCATTTGCTAAGTTGTGTATTTTTTAACCTCATAGATATAGCATCTGCGCCATACAGAGTCTTGTATTTTCTAGCTTTGACACAGAAAAATACAGGGAAAACCTAGCCTTTAAAGACAGGGCGAACGCTGCGTAATATTAAGCGGCTTCAAAATCTTTTTGAAAGGTGTATATATCGTTTTCATAAAAGGAACGCACGAGGTTTTTTAACCCGTCAAAATCATGAATGCTGCGCTCAACCTGATACAGGCCATGCCACTTAAAAACTAACCATTTTTTAGGAATCTGGAATTCGAGCTTAATACGATACTCTTCTTTACTATCCAAGTTAATTTCAATGAAGTTATTTTGATTGTCATGTGTAAAACCAAACATTGACGCCGCAACAGCCTGTTCTACGCTATCATAATTGTCTTTGAGGTAATGCAGATAGCTGTCCATCTTCTCAAATGCGTGATCAAGCGACATCTCGCTCTCTTGCGTTTCGAGGCGATCATTCAAACCGTAAAATATTCTTTTCATTCTTAAACCTTTTTATAAGCTGGTGCGGCCTTGCGCAGTAGAAAACATTATACAACAAACCATAGGAAAACCTGCCATAAAAACGAAAACAAAAAACCCTGATAAACAGGGCCCTTTGCATATACTCAATAATAAAAAGCCAACTTTACGCAGAAGCTACTTTTTTCACATTTTTATCAGCATTCACGAAGTCATCAATCTTGAACTTACGTGAACGTGTTGTTGTTTGATATGCGATTTGTCCATGCTCTGGGCAATACGACAGACCCGTTTCTGAATGTTCGCCACAAAAACCAAACTCTGCACTTTTCGGGTCACCAATTGGCCAGCGACACATACGCTCATTCAATTCGGACAACGGTAAACGTTGACCTTTATTCTTAATGATTTCTACATCTTGCTTTGTAGGAGAACCTGAAGATGTAAGCGCACGCTTTGGCGCAGCCTTAGGCTTCGCCAAAGTATCAACAGCCTTAGCCTTCGCACGTGGCTTAGCAATGGTCTGTTCCTTTGCCACTTTTACAGTTTTCTTGCTTGCCTGTATCGGAGAAGCGCGGCCGGAAAGCTTCAAACGGTGCGCCTTGCCAATTACAGCATTACGCGTTACGCCTTCTGCTAGTTCTTTGGCAATTTCCGCAGCGGTTTTGCCATCGCCCCACATTTTCTTTAATACAGCTACACGTTCGTCAGTCCAAGCCATCAAAATATCTCCCACACTTTGGTTAAGCTTTAAAAACGAAGGAGTCACAACACCTTGGCTGCAGACACCTTCCCGAATAAGTCTTAGGTACTCATAATTTTCGCTAATGAAGAAGACCATATCACACTCGCGAATCGGTCGGATAGATTCTTGACAGTAAAAAAGCCGCCTTATGCACACAAAAACTTTCTTTTACCAACAAACGTTTGTTGATAACTTGTTTTTATCGTTTTTTAGAGCGTCTTATAACAAAAGCGTTTGTCAGTGCGCTGTGTATTGTTTTTTTTGCAGCCCCTCCATTGACTTTATGACAAAACATCAATAAAACTGATTATGCATATTACAGGGAGAAGAAAAATGAGTATAGCAATCGGCCTTACAGCAGGTTTTGCCGCCGCGGCAGGATTCACAATAGCAGGCGCAGCTAAGTTTTTGGATAGTTTTAGCGTTTGGGGCAGCGCATCAAACAAACTACCAAGCTGGAGCGCAACCCTTTTGATGGGCACATTAATCGGGGGCGGCCTTGGCGGCGGCAGCGCATGGTATTTTGATGAACAGGCGAGTGACCTCAACAATATCAGCCTCTCTCAAGCTGAGGAAATTGTCACATGTCACAAAAAAACCCCCGAAGGCTTCACTGCTCTCTCAGGCTTAAACAAAGATGGCAGCGTTAGCTGTAGCTACCTCAAGCCAAATTAGAGACGCGTTTATATATAATCCTCATAATAAAAAAGCAGCCTGTATGTAAACATGGCTGCTTTTCTTGTCTCTATGCTTTATTTTGGCCGTTATTCCGCATGCGGGTCTAAGCCCCAAATGCGGAAATGCTCTGGGTCTTCGTCCCATTGCTCACGGACTTTGACGAACAGCTTCACATGGAAGGGGCGATCAAAAATCTGTTCCATTTCAAGGCGCGCAGCCTTGCCCATGGCTTTAATTTTCTGCCCGCCTTTGCCAAGCACAATTGGTTTATGCGCATCACGCGTGACATAAATAACCTGTCCAACTTCAACAGAGCCATCACTGCGCTCATCCCACGATTCCGTATCAACAGCCATATTATACGGCAATTCGTCATGAAGCTTGCGGAACACTTGCTCACGGGTAATTTCAGCCGCCATTAAACGTGAAGGCATATCCGTCATTTCATCTTCCGGATACATAAACGGCCCCTCAGGGAGCAGTTTTGTAAAATGATTTAAAACATCATCAACGCCGCGGTCTTTTTCAGCTGAGACCATAAAGGTCGCATCAAAATCAAATGCGTCATTAAAACCGGCACTAATTTTAAATAGTTTTTCGGGGTTAATCATGTCAACTTTGTTCAAAACGAGCGTGACTTTTTTCTTGCCTAAATTCTGACTACGTAAACCTTCGAGAATATCTTCATTCCAATGCAGTGGGCTTTTCAGTGATGTATCAACAATGAACAAAATTAAATCACTATCAACTACACCTTCCCAAGCCGCCGCAACAATCGCCTTATCCAGGCGACGTTTTTTCGCTTTGAAAATCCCCGGCGTATCAACAAAAGCAATTTGTGTGTGGTGACCATCAAAATCATTAATCGTGATCCCCAGCACGCGCGTCCGCGTCGTTTGTGCCTTTGGCGAAACAATACTGACCTTTGCGCCAACCATTTGGTTCATCAATGTTGACTTACCCGCATTTGGCGCGCCGATAACAGAAACAAAACCAAACTGCGTTGTTTGAGGCTGCTTTTCTTCACTCATTATATATTATGCTTTCTTCAATAAGGTTATTTCGTTTTTATAAGGTTATGCTGAACAAGGAAGGCTTGCGCTGCAGATTTTTCCGCAGAACGTTTTGAGCCCGCTTCTGCCATCGCGCTTTTATAGCCATCAACAGAGACCGACACTTTAAACTGTGGTTGGTGGTCTGGGCCGCTGCGCTCAACCAAGTCATATTGGGGGATACCCAAAGCCTGACCTTGCGACCATTCTTGCAGCTGCGTTTTAGGGTCTTGTGGCGGTTCAGACATTTTATCGATGTAACCATCCCATAATTTTATGATCAGATCGGCACAGGTCTGGTAATCACTCGATAAAAATACCGCGCCAATAATACCTTCAACCGCGTCAGATAAAATATTGTCATTTTCCAGCCCGCCACTTTGACGTTCATTATCAGACAATAATAAAATCCGCCCCAAGTCTAAATCTTGCGCGACTTTTGACAGCATTTTTCCTGAGACCAGCGCCGCATGGCGCTTGGCTAAGTCGCCTTCTTGTTCATTAGGGAAGCGCCGATACAGCATTTCCGCCATCGCAAGACCAAGTACGCGGTCACCAAGAAATTCAAGGCGCTCGTAATCCGCATTACCTGTACTCGAATGCGTTAAAGCCTGCTTCACCAGATCTTCGCTGATGCCGACAAGCCCTAAAGAGTCTATAAAGTTTTTATATTCCATCAATCAATGCTTAAACTATGCGCCTTTATCTGCTGATGCTGGCTTTACGGGGCCAACAGAGTCAAATAGGCGGTTATAACGAATTGAAACTGGCCATTTCCAAATTTCAAAAATACGTGCCTTACCATTCGTCGAGAAGAATAAACGCTCTGCACGGCCAACGATATTTTCAACAGGGATATAACCAACATGTTCGAGCACGCGGCTATCCATTGAATTATCGCGGTTATCACCCATCGCAAAGACATGGCCATCAGGCACGCGATATTTCTCAGTATTATCCAAACGCTCAGAATCGCCAACTTCATAGATGTCGTGCATAACGCCACCTGGTAAGGTTTCGATATAATGCTGCACCTTAACTGTACCGCCATTATCCCCTTTATAATCCTTTATGCCTACGACGTCGCGCTCAACGCGCTCGTCATTAATATAAAGCCGGCCACCAATGACCTGCACTGTATCACCGGGCAGCGCCACAACGCGTTTAATGTAATCAACCGATGTGTTGCTCGGCAGCTTAAAGACGATGACATCGCCGCGCTCTGGCATCTTACTCATGATACGGCCTTCAAAGCCGCCAACCCCAAACGGGAAAGAATGGCGGCTATAGCCATATTCATATTTAGAGACAAACAAATAATCACCGACCAATAATGTCGGGCGCATAGAGCTTGAAGGAATATTAAACGGCTCAAAAACAAAAGTACGGATAATCAGCGCAATAATCACCGCGACAATTGCCGTTTTGAACATATCGCTCCACTCTTCTTTCGCTGTTGGTTTCTTTACATTTTCAACAACTGGCGCCGTATCACTCATCGCTTTTGCCTTATTTTTATGCTTCGTTTTTTTCAACATCATTCATTCTTCTTCTAATCACCACATATAAGGTGATAAATCAAGCCTCGACCACAACATAGGCCACCGCATAAGGCGGCTCATCTGACAGCGAAACATGTGGCGCAATGTCGCACGCGCTGCCTGCTGAACATAAATTATCTTTGATATAACGCTCAGCCTTAGCGCTAAAACGCAATACCGGCTGCCCCCTATCATTGCGCAGTATTTCTAAATCGTGAAAACCAATATCTTCGCCGATCCCTGTTCCCAAAGCCTTTGACGCCGCTTCCTTCGCCGCGTAACGCCGCGCCAAAGCCGCCATATCCGTGCCGATCAACGCCTGTTCCGCAGGCGTAAAGCAGCGTTCTAAAAACCGCTTACCGTGGCGTTCATAAATCGCGGTGATCCGCGTTATATCAACAATGTCTGTACCAATACCTAAAATCATAAATGATTATACTTTTCTTTAAGGGCGCGCATTTTGCCCTGTAACCTCTACCGCCGCATTATGCAGTGATTTTAAACGGCGGCGGCGCTGCATATGTTTTATACGCTGAACCAGTATAAAAAACACCACAAAAAATACAGGCCATGTCAGGGCAGCAAGCATATAGCCCCCAACCATCCACGGCAAAAACAAATCAAGTGGCTGATGCAGCGCCATATCAACCGATTGCCATAGCGTTAAGCCTTCGGGTAGATCTAGCGCCACAGGCATTCCGAACAACGCAAAAATAGCCACGCCAAGCTGATAACTTACATACCACATAAAAGGAAACGTCCACGGGTTGCCAACCACCGTACCAATCATTGCGGCGAAATAATTAGTTCTGATAAAAAAGCTAAACAAAAATGCCTGTAAAATATGCGTGCCTACTATTGGCGTAAAAGAAATAGACGCGCCCATCGCCATGCCACCTGCAATCCGGTAAGGGCTATCCGACAGGCGCAGAATACGGCACATCATGTAGCGCAGTGTACGCAGCCACCCCATTGATGGCCATAAAGCCTCACGGGTTGATTGTAAAAATGTAAGCGGGTTTTTACGCTGGAACATTGTAAATAAGTATCTCTTTATTGCTTGGGCCTAGACCCCGTTCGGTGTGTCTTTACAGTGCTAAATATTAAAAGGAGAAATCACGCTGAATCACGTCATTCCTGTTTTGCAGCACGATGTGAATGGATTTATCAGCCAGCGCGGCGTTCAAATCATCCACGCCTTCTGGCGCTTTAATCTTAATCATCGCATCTGTATCGCTACCCTCCTGCATTTCAATTTCAGGAACTGCCGTCATAATCACCGCATTATCCGCATCGACAAAGACATCCGTATTCTCAAAGCCTGCGCTCGCACGCACAGCCAAAACAAGAGAATCTTTTGACACAACAGCGAACTTCACAGCTAAACCAGAAATATCGCCATCATGAGGAATATGGCGCTCTGCAAGGCGCAGCATGGCTTGGTTACGTGAAAGCGCTTTATCATCTTTGTCAAAAACGTCCAGCCGCAGAGTAAATTCTTCGGGGACGCAAACCTGTTTGCAGACCATATAGAACACTTTGACCTGCCCTGTATAATTTTCGTTATCCGCAAAATCATCTTTCAGTATAAAATCAATGGGGAACGCGGTTTTATGTTCATATATATAGCTAACCATATCATAAGCTTCATGGCGTAAGGGCATTGGCCAGTGAATATCTGCAGCCTCTATGCCACTATTTTCAGCGGGCGTAACGCTCAGCGCGATCCCCGCATCACCCGGAAAACGCCAATAACTATACCAATTTTCTGCAAATTCCATTTCTAACAGGCTTGTGTAAACAAGCCCCTCATCGCGCGTCTCTTGCCCGGCCGTCAACAAACGTAATTTACTTTGCCCGCTTTCATGCCAAATATCGTCCGCATTTGAAGGCTGCGCTGCAAAAACGAGTAGCGTTAACAGCAGAAAATGTGCTAAAATTTTATTGTATTTCATTGCGTTTTTACCTTTACGACCTAACTTATTAATAATAGGCCATTACGCTAAGAAATAAAGGACTATATCGCATATTAGGACATAAAAATGCCAGATAACGACACGATCAACATTACAGAAAAAGCGTCAACCACAGCCCCCGACACAAGCAAAGTCGTTAAGGGCGGGTCGTCGTACCTTGCAGGCAAATTATTGGTCGCAATGCCGAATATTGATGATGATAGCTTTAAAAACGCGACCATATTCATGTGTGCGCATGACGAAAAAGGCGCGATGGGCCTCATTGTCAATGACAAGATGCCCAATATTGATTTCGAGCAGCTCCTTTTAAAACTCAAAATCGAACATGGTGATCACAAATCGATTAAAATCCCCGTCTTACGCGGCGGCCCATTAGATTCATCACGCGGCTTTGTTCTACATAGCAAAGATTTCAACCGCAAAGATACGATTAACGTTGATGAACGTTTTAGCGTCACCGGTACAATGGATGCGCTCAAAGCCATCGCAGACGGCAGCGGCCCCAATGAAGCGATTTTCATGCTTGGCTATTCAAGCTGGGATGCGGGCCAGTTAGAAGAAGAGCTGCGCGATAATAGCTGGATTATTGTTGATGCCGATAAAGACATTATTTTCAACACCACCCCCGACAAAGTCTGGCGCAAAGCCATGTCAAAAATTGGGGTTAACCCCGATATGATCTCCAACGTTACAGGTAATGCTTAACGCCCAAACTCAATATCCACCGCTCTCACATTTCCATAACGTTTGACTGTCGAGCGTAACCATGATAACGTGCCAACATAAACATTGAGACTGGATAGACCATGTACAGCAAGCACGATAGCCACGCACAGCGCGCCCTAGATCTGGAATTAAAATCATTCATGAAGGCTTGCCACGCAGAGAGCAAGCAACACAACACGCTTACTGATCTTATTCACGCGGTACAAGGCAAAAGCACGATCTATCTAGCTGAACCATGGATGAACCAGGATGAGCGCAGCATCGCACATGAAGTCCTGTTCCGCTTTCGTCATGAATCTAATCAAATTCTGCGTTACGACCACATCGCCAATGACCTTATATCAGCAGACCTTGCCAAAGGCTTTGACCTCGTTAATTTTTTCAATATTCTCTCGTGGCTCCCATGTGATGAAAATGCGCAGCCATTCTCCATCAACTTGACCCATGACAGCCTGATAACACCTGAAATTTGTGAGAAAATTATTGAAGCGAATAACCGCCGCGACGGGCCACAGCTCATTATTGAAATATTAGAAGATGAACGCCTATTCACAAGTAATGAACTTCAAATGCTCCAGAAAATGAAGCAAAGCGGCATTGCCTTTGCCCTTGATGACTTCCGTGTCAGTATCGATAGCGATTGGGAGCGCCTGAAAAGCTTAGAGCATATTGTGTCCTACGTAAAACTTGACGGCAAAGATTCCGTGCGACCATTTTTAGATAATGGTGGCGCAAATATTACAGCGCTGTTTAATCATATCGCCGATATTCAAGATTTAGTCGGATCCGACAAAAAAGTCATCGCCGAATGGGTGCAAACGCCGCAAGAAGCTCATAAATTATTTGACGGCGGCGTCCATGCAGTACAAGGCCACAAGCTGGCGTTCTAGACAAGAACCATTAGCTATTCTGCGCTTGCCACTCGGCTTTATTCAGCCCATATAATTTATGATCTGCGCGCACGCCATTAATTTGGATATACGCCTTGGCGAGCCCCTCTTCGGTAAAGCCAGCACGGGTCAAAACGCGCTGCGAGGGCACATTATCAACCAAAGTCGCAGCATTGACCCTCTCAAGCTTGAGGAACGAAAAGCAAAATTTCAAAGACAGCGCCATGACTTCCCCCATATAGCCCTGATTAACATGGTCTTTATCAACCCAGTAGCCCAGAGATGCAAATTGCGCCGCGCCGCGTGACACATTATTAATATTCATGCCACCAATAATCACGTCATCGCCCTGCTTCATCACCAAAAGCGAGTAGTTACGGTCATTAAACCATTCTTTTTGCTGATAACGCAGGCGACGGCGGAAGAAAGAATCTAACAATCCATTTTCGGGCCATTGTGGTTCATATGGCTGCAAATGCGCCATATTGCTCCGGCGCACATTACGCCACGCCGTATTGTCTTTATCAATCGGCGGACGTAAATATATGCGCGGCGTTTCAAGCCTTGGATGTTCAGGCGGCCATACGGGCTGTAAAATCATCATAACGCTCCAAATGATCCAGTGGGCCATGCCCTGATAATGTCACCTTAGAGGAGAATATCTTGCGCGCTGCGCGTAGTACATCATCTGCAGTAACAGCATCCAATAACTTCATGCGGTCTTCAATTTCCAGCACTTCATTATAGGTCAGTAAGAAGCTTGCCTGCGCATTATTACGACGCAAGACGGATTCTTCGCCCTTAAGCATCGACGCACGAAGGCGCGCTTTAGCCCGTTTAAGCTCTACATCACTAATCGAAAGCTGAATTTTGCCTAGCTCGTCGCATAGAACAGGCAAAAGCTCTGGCAATGATTTCGGATCAGTGCCCGCATAAATGCCAAAATGTCCATCATCATGAAACATCATATTGTAGCTGTAAATCGAATAAACAAGGCCGCGTTTTTCACGGATTTCTTGGAACAAACGCGAAGACATTCCGCCGCCAAGAATTTGCGAGAGTACTTTTACAGGGAAGTTCTCTTCGCTATACTGTGACATGCTTTGAAAGCCAACAATGATATGCGCCTGCTCGCCGTCTTTATGCGAGCGGCATTCACCGCCTGTATAATTGGCCTTCGCATAGGGCGCTTCTTTAGACTCAGGCAAGTGGATAAAGAGTTTTTCAACCATCTCAACCACATCTTTATGCTTTGCATTGCCCGCAACAGAGATCACCATGTTATTGGGTGTGTATAAGCGCTCCACATAACCCATCAGAGATTCACGGCTCATTTTCTGAATGATCTCTGGCGTACCCAAAATCGGCGCGCCGAGTGTTTGATTTGCATAGGCGGCCTCTTGGTGAATATCAAAAATATGCTCATCAGGGCTATCTGCATACATACCAATCTCTTGAATAATCACCCCGCGTTCGCGTTCAATTTCGTCAGGAAGCATGGTAGAAAGCTGAATTTGCTCTGAGAGAATATTTAGCGCAGCACCTAAGTCTTCTTTCATCAAATGGATGTAATATCCTGTCGTTTCACGACCCGTAAATGCATTGGTGCTGCCGCCTAAGTTTTCTACCGATTCAGCAAGCTGCAGAGCATTAAAAGACTTTGTGCCTTTAAACAGCATATGTTCAACCATATGCGCCACGCCATTCTCTGCCATGTCTTCGTGGCGCGTACCGACGCCGCAATAGACTCCGACCGCCACTGTATGGACATGCGGAATTTCATCTGTAATGACGCGCAGGCCATTTTTTAGCGTTGTTAAATGTCTTGTTTTCATCTTCTTCTACTCTACTTTCATGATTAAGCACCCAATGTTTTTAACGGGGGCTTTTTGCTTTAATATAGCTTTGCAGCGCTGATAAATCATTATCAAGCCGGTGCATATGTTCTTCTCTGTTCATCAAATCACTGACAAATTCAGGCAGCGCCGGATGCACCCCTGTTGCTTTCGCAACCGCGTCAGGGAATTTGGCGGGATGAGCACAGGCAAGCGCAACAACAGGTGTGTCCTTGCCCATTTTCGCGCGTGTCTGATACGCCGCGTTAAGGCCAATGGCGCTATGGGGATCCATTAACAAATCAGCATCTTTATGAATTTGTGTGATAGTACTCAAGGTCTGCGCGTCACTTACCCTTGCCGCGTCAAACAAATGATGCGCTGAAGCCAAGTGACCCTTATTGACCTCAAAATGACCCTCAAGGCTAAAAGCTTCCATCACACTCTTAAGCTTCGCACTATCACGGCCAAATAATTCAAACAAATAGCGCTCAAAATTACTCGAGATTTGAATATCCATGGACGGCGCTAATGTCGGGTTTACGCCGTCCATTTCCATCTTTCCGCTTTCAAAGAAACGCGTCAGAATGTCATTGCTGTTGGTTGCGACAATCAGTTTCTCAATCGGCAGCCCCATTTTCTTTGCAACATAGGCCGCAAGGATATTGCCAAAATTACCCGTTGGCACAACAAAGCTTAATGGGCGCTGGCAGCCACCAAGTGCGGCAGAGGCCACAAAATAATATACTGTCTGCGCAATAATTCGTGCCCAGTTAATCGAGTTCACGGCGGATAAATTATGCGTTTTACGAAACTCATGGTCGTTAAATGACGCTTTGACCAAATTTTGACAATCGTCAAATGTGCCTTTAATCGCAATCGGGTGAACATTCGGCGCATTCACAGTCGTCATCTGTCGGCGCTGTACATCGGAAACGCGCCCATCAGGAAACAGAATAAACATATCAACGTTTTTACACGCAAGACAGCCTTCTATCGCGGCGGATCCCGTATCACCTGACGTCGCGCCGACTATGGTCACGCGCTCCCCACTATCTTCGAGCGCGGCATCAAATAAATGGCCGAGCAATTGTAACGCCACATCTTTAAAGGCCATGGTCGGCCCGTGGAACAGTTCAAGCGACCACAAATTGGGTACAAGCTGACGCAGCGGCGTTATCGCTTTATGATGAAAGCGAGTCTCCGCCGCGCCATATGTTTTTTCTAGAATAGATTTAAGGCGCTCGCCAGCAAAATGCTCATCAACAAACGGGCTAATTACATCATAGGCAATTTCGGCATAGCTTTTGCCTGCCATGTCGGCCAACTGATCTTTTGACAATTGCGGCCAGCTATCGGGCATAAACAGACCGCCATCACTAGCGAGGCCAGAAAGCAGAATTTCTGAAAAACTTTTTCCGCTTTCTCCGCCGCGCGTTGAACTATATGTCATCATCGTCATATAACCTTCTAAATTTTGATCTCTTCGCGCAAATAACGCTCGCGCAGATGCGCCATTAGGAATTCTGGTGATGCTTCTTTACCCGTAATATCACGCATTAATTCATGCTGGCCCATCAGGCGACCACGTGAATGTACATATTTATTAAGCCACGCCGTAATCGAACTAAAATCACCACGGCGAATTAAGTTATAAAAATCAGGCAAGTCTTGGCGCATCGTTTGATAAAACTGCGTCGCGAGCATATGGCCAATTGTGTAAGACGGGAAATAACCAAATTTCGCAACAAACCAATGCACATCTTGCAAAATACCTTCGCCATGGTCCTGTGGCGACACGCCAAGCAGCTCATAGGAGCTTTCCGTCCAAAGCTCTGGCAATTGATCAACCTCGATCCGCCCCTCAATCAAATCACGCTCTAAACGATAGCGTAGCAGAATATGCAAGAAATACGTCACCTCATCCGCACGTTTACGGTCCACCGTTGGGCGCACATGCGTTTTAATCGCGCATAAATTCTCAGGGTGCAAAGTCGGGTCATGCATCGCCTGAAACAAGCCTTCCAGACGCGGCGAGAGGAATTCAAAAAATTCTTCGGTGCGCCCGATAAGCATTTCAACAAGCAGCGCTTGCGATTCCTGCATTGCCGAGCCAAGGTCAGCCGCGACAGGTTGGTAGCGCCATGACTTACGTGGCAAGCCCTGAATATACAGGCCGTGCCCCGCTTCATGCATCACGCTTTTTAATGAATCAAGGAAGTTTGATGTATCTACGTTTTTAATCACAAGGCGCGTATCATCGGGCGTGCCGCCCTCAACAGGATTATGACCCGTTTGATAAAGCCCGCCGCGTTCAAAGTCAAAACCAAACAGCCCGAGCATTTCTTCATTGAGCCACATTTGCGAGTCAACGGGATAAACATCCGCGAGCTGTATCGGTTCAGGTTTTTGCGCCTGAAACGCCATGACTTCGGGTATCAACCCTTTAATGCTACCCTCCAATTGATTGAACCATTTATCAATCGTTGAATGGCTATAGCCTGGGCAATAATCTTGCAGCAGCGCGTCATACAAGTCTTCACCGCCGCGTGCCTTTAATTTCTTTTCTGCAATACGGCGCTCTACGTCGACAACGTTGCGTAAATGAGCCCGCGCGCTATCCCAATCATGATTTTCAAGCGCATTACGGTGACAGCGCCGCCCTTCATTTGCAACTTTGGCGTTATGCTCCATCAAATCATCGTCAATTAAGCTGTGTTCTTCATAGACAGATGACATCGCCCGTAAGTTAGCGCGATCCCAATCATCCCAATCCGTACTATGGTTATCTTCATGGATCAGCGCTTTATCAAGCAAGCGCCGCACATCTTTATTGATGATATCTTGGTGAACACGCTTATATAGATAAGCGATTTGGTTGAGGCGCGAGCGATACGCGCCGTCAGGCATTGCCGTCAAAAAATCACGGCCGAGGATTTCACCAATCGCTTCTAGACGCCCAACATCACGAAAACGCCGCTTTAAATCCGTATAGGCATTACAAGGATGCAGCTGTTCTTGCTTCGTCGATTCAATTGTCATTAACATATACTTTATAAGATCCGTGAAGAATTCACACTAGCACCTATTATAGGCGGGAATGCTAAAAAGTCTACACTAAGCCGATCAAATATATCGTTAAAACGATAACAATATTAAGGCTTCAGGGCGATTTTGAGGTCAACATATTCATACATCGCAGGAATTTCCGCGACAACGGCATAAAAACGGATGCTTTCATCATAACCAATGCGCGCATCTTCAACCATAATCCCTTTATCATCCAAGGCCGCAACCAAGCTTTGATATTCAGGGTGGGCTAGTATCGCATTTTCTTCGCCTTCACAAGGAAAGAACTTACGCGGCGGCTTATTTCTAAAAGCGGCATTACAGGCGCGCAGCAAGTTTGACGGGCCATATTTGCACATCGCGCGCGGCTCGAAATACACACGGTAAGGCGTGTCATTATACATTGCGTCCACCAGCCCGTCAGTATCTGTGGCCGCCTGATCAAATGCTTTTTGCAAACATGCTGTTTTATATTTTTCAAATTTTTTGTTTTGTGCCTGCGTGTCTTGCTCGCGCTGCTCTAATGCTCTTTTTACATTACTCATGTCTTCTCTCCCCTTATGTATTATGGAAGATGTTTTAGCATGTTAAACCGACGCACACAAGCAATAACGCACCGCGCCAATTGCCCACAGCGCTCGCTAAGACATATTTTTGTATACATTTACATCACCGGGAAAGCGCCTTGCACGCACGTCCCCTGCGTATAATGCCGCCGCCGCGTCAATGTTTTGCGCTAATTGTGCATATTGTTTGACGAATTTTGGCACATGGTCGGTGAACAGGCCAAGCATGTCGTCACTAACTAAAATTTGGCCATCGCAGGCCGCAGACGCGCCAATACCAATTGTTGGTACAGACACAGCATCAACAATTTTATTTGCAGCGCCCTCAATTGTGCCTTCAATCACAATCGCAATCACACCAGTTTTTTCAATGGAGAGAGCATCAGCCACTAAAGATAATGCTTCATGATCAGATTTACCCTTAACTTTATAACCGCCTTCCTTTACAACGCTTTGCGGTTTTAGGCCAATATGCGCGACTGTTGGAATAGATGCCGCAGCAAGCGCCTGATATATAGCAATAAGCTCAGCGCCGCCTTCAATTTTAATCGCGCCACAGCCTGTCTCATCGATCACGCGCCGCGCGTTTTCTACGGCCAAGGTCGCATCAGTTTCATAACTGCCATAGGGCATATCCACCACAACAAAAGCATGGCGCGACCCCCGCATTACAGCTTTACCGTGGTTAATCATCATCTCAAGCGTGACTCCTAAAGTATTCTCCATACCATAGACCACCATACCAAGTGAATCGCCGACCAAAAGTAGATCGCAATGCCGGTCAAGTGCTTTGGCTACAGGCGCCGTATAAGCGGTTAAGCAAACAAGCGGCTCATGCCTTTGTGGCGCGCTCATAATATATTCCTTACTTAAACGTGAAGCAGCATTCATAAAACTATCCTTTATTGATTATAGATAATTGTAATGGTTTGTATGTCCAATATAGAACCGCAATCAGACAGAAATCAAGTCGCGCGCAGGCCCTAAAACAAGTTACATATTGCGACCATTGCGCATTGCGTAAAAACTCGCAAGTCTAGGTGTTGCTGGCAGCTTGGATACAGGGCTGCTATGCCAGCGCGCCTCAAGTGTGGGGCTATCAACAACATCCGGATGGTCTGTGCCTTTGATGAAACATAAATGCGTGGGGTTTGCTTCAACAACATCTTGAGAGCGCACAATAACCTCACCCGACTTAAATGCACTTTCTTTTATGCCGGTATAATCTTTTAAATATAGCAGCGTGCCGCTCTGCCCCAATAACGTCGCAACCATATGGCTGTCACATTCATCAATATGCGGAATAGCCGTCCGCATCACGCTGCGCCGCGTTGGAACATAACGTTGGACATCAATAAACGCCCCCACGCCAACAACCTCAGTAAAAATATCAGCTAAACAGTCTTCTTTACTTTTGATATCAAGGATTAAATCTTGCTGCGCGGGTCGGAGCAATTTGAAGTCATGACGCTCCTCTGGCCGCAATAAATTCAAATATGATTTACACGCATCGACCTCGCCTGCATCAAGATACGCACATGCATAATCAAACGCATGCGCCAATGGCGACAATAACAAAACTGTATTCACGCTCGCATTATCATATGCACGCGCCGCGCTCTCAACATCAGAAGCGACAGCAATACGGTTATCTATAGATGATGTAAGATATGACCCCAAATAATTTCTTTCTTTAAAAAATATATGTGAGCAACATAAATACACAGTCAGGAATATGCAAATAAATTATTTTGTGCAACGCATGGCATACAAAACGCTTCTGCGCAGGTCAGACTAAGCACATTCTACGGATATACCCCACGCGGCAAGTACACGGTTATTTTGTTCCGGCAATCCTAAAGTCACGCGAATAGCGCGCGGGATTTGTGCAGACATATCGCGTAATATAATGCCGTTCTGCGTAGCAAGTGCCATCATTTTAGCGGGGTCCTTCACTTGCACCAACAAAAAGTTTGTTGCCGAAGGCCAGACGCGCTCAACATCCATACTTGCATTCAGTGCCATACTCATACGCTCGCGTTCTTCTATAATAAGGTTACGAATGTTTTTAAGCTGCTCTTGGTTTTCAGGCATCAATGCGCGCTGCACCGCATCCATTGCAGGTCGGGTCATTGGGTAAGGCGGCAGCACTTTACGGAGCATTTCAATCACCGGCTTCGCGCCAATAGCGCAGCCTAAACGCGCCCCTGCCATTGCGCGCGCTTTTGATAAAGTCCGCAGCAGTATAAGCTGCGGGTTAAACGGCAAAAGCTGCATTAATTTTTGCTCGTCGCAATATTCAATATACGCTTCATCAACAACAATAATCGCATTGCTTTTTTGAATCACATCAACCAAAGCCTTTGGATCAATTCGTGCCCCTGTCGGGTTGTTGGGTGAGCATAAAAACACAACTTTGACATGCGTTCCCGCCTGAACATGGCGCAAAACTTCATCTGTATTTAATGAAAAGTCATAAGGGTCAAGCGGCACAGAAATGACCCGCGTTGCATTGACGGCTGCATATTGTGCATACATGCCGAAAGTCGGCGGTGTGTGCAATATCGAGTCACCCCCAGCTGGCTGACAGAACGTACGGATAATCACGTCAATCGCTTCATCAGAGCCACGTGACATCATAATATTATCTGGCTCAACGCCATAAATTTTTGCTAAACGCTCCAGTACAACAGGGGGCTGCTGCGAGTCATAACGGTTCAAATGCACGCTACCTTGAAACGGCTCCACAGGCGATTCATTTGCATCTAGGTACAGCGTTTCCACGCCGCCTTGTGCATTGCTATCACTCGCCAATGAACGCGCAGAGCTATAAGCCTTTAAAGCGCGTATATCAGGGCGTACTAGTCCTAAAACATCATCAATATTCATCAAAAGTCATCCTAAGTTAAATAAGGGTCATATATGGCTGCAGAGCGATAAAAAATCACTGCGCAAAATATAACACAGATAAGAAAAATGAAAAACAAAAGCCTAAAACAATAAAGCCCGCATAAAAATACGGGCTTTAAGAATTATTCAATATCCACGGTGGCTACGCTTAACGCATAATTGGTGCGCCGTTATAATCATCATTGCTAAACTCATCGACGTTAACGACGCGCATACGTGCTTCATAAACCTCTAACAATGACTTTGCTTCGTCATCACTGAGCTCGCCGAGCGTCACCGCATTGGCAACGCGGTCAGCAAATTGTTCGCTTGGCTTAAGGCCGGATTGCTTGTCTGCTTTATGCAGCTTCGCTTCTAAGCCTTGCGCCGCAATTGACCCTTCAAATGCAAATTTAAGATCCGCAACTGGGCCACCAGCCTCTTTAGCGAAATACATTTCCTCAGTTAGAAGGGCAAGCGATTCGCCGTTTTGGCTCAGTACCTTTGTGATCTCGTCTTCTAGGCGCCCTGATGGTTTTTTATGGCGGTGGCCAAAAGTACCAGACATTATTTTAAGCGGGATGCGTAAAAATGAAGATAATGGGTATGTGTCTTTTTGCAGCACATCATGCAAGGCTTCATTTGCTTTGTTGAGGCTATCTTCAATCGCGTAACGCACCATCGGCAATTCCGCAGGATTCGCGCCGCGTTTCTCATACTGGCGAATAACCGCAGACGCAATATAAAGATGAGATAATGTGTCACCAAATTTCGCTGAAACGCGCTCCGCAAACTTAAGCTTCGCCCCTAAAATAGACGACGTTGGGTTTGCAACCGCATTAAATGATGCACTGACCTGATCAATACGATGCGCATATTCACGCATTTCTTTGCTCAAATTTGACTTTGGCGATGTTAAGCGCTTCAAGCCCAAATTAACAAACACGCTGCGCCCAAGACTAACGAACTGAGAAGCAACAAGTTTCAAGCCGATCCACGTTGCCTTGAGTGTTTTTTCTTCCTGTACAGCTTGCTGCATTGGCTGAAAATAAGGGTGCAGGCGGTAACTGCCTTGACCGAATATCAACATATTACGTGTCAGCACATTTGCGCCTTCTACTGTAATTGCAACAGGAATACCAATATAAGCAGATTGTGTGTAATTAGCTGGGCCAGAGATAATCGCTTTACCCGCCTGAATATCCATACCATTAGTGACCGTTTGACGGCCCATTTCAGTCGCATGGTATTTCGCGATCGCTGATGGAATAGCAGGCTTTTCACCGCTATCAACCAATTCAAGCGTTGTGTCTTTCAATGCGCGCGTTGCATAAGTCATACCTGCTTGCTGCGCAATCTTCTCCGATACGCCTTGGAAGTTCTTAATTGGCGTGCCAAACTGTTGACGCACCGTGGAATAAGCCGTTGTCGTGTATGTTTGGTACTGACCGGCAGCTGATCCAAGTGACGGCAGCGAATTGGCGCGACCTTCAGAAAGGCACTCCACCAACATCCGCCAGCCTTTACCTGCATTTTCAGGACCGCCAACAATTGAATCAAGCGGGACAAATACGTCTTTACCGCGCGTTGTACCGTTCATAAACGCCATGTTCATCGGACGGTGACGGTTGCCGATTTCAACGCCTTCAGTTGAGGTCGGAATAAGAGAGACTGTAATCCCCGGCTTCTCGCCTTGACCCAATAAATTCTCAGGGTCTTCCAAATGATAGGCAAGGCCCAGTACGCTGGCCACTGGGGCAAGTGTAATATAACGCTTATCCCATGTGAGGCTAACGCCAATATCGCCCGTTTCAGGGTCTTTCATTACAATGCCCTTAGCCTGAATATTACCCGCATCTGAACCTGCATTTGGTTCAGTCAGCGCGAAACATGGTACATCTTTACCAACGGCGAGTGATGCCAAATAACGATCTTTTTGTTCTTGCGTACCATAATGTGAGAGCAGTTCACCGGGGCCTAATGAGTTTGGCACCATAACCGTAACGGCAGCTGTCCAGCTGCGCGTTGCAATTTTGGATACAACCGCAGAGCGCGCACGCGCTGAAAAGCCACGTCCACCATATTCAGGCGCAATAAGCATGCCCAAAAAGCCTTTATCTTTAATATACTGCCAAACGTCAGCAGGAAGGTCACCTGCTTGCTCTATTTCAAAATCATTAAGCATTTCGCAAAGCTCTTCGGTTTCATTTTCAATGAAAGAACGCTCTGCTGGCGTTAGGTCTTCGGGTTTGTAGCCATTGATAATCGCACCCCAATTTGGCGCGCCATTATAAAGCGATCCTTCAATATCACTTGTCGTGCCCGCATCAAGGGCCTCTTGCTCTGTTTTAGAAACAGGCGGCATTAAACTTTTAAGTTTGTTAAGATACAAGCTTCGAATGGACATATTGTGACTCCCACTTATGATTTTATGATATTAAACGTTCCCAGCTTCGCGATTTTACGCTTAACGCGCAGAACGCAGCATATATTTATGTATATTTTTATCTTTATATGACAAGACTTTGCCATGTATACAGAGCGTGGTCAATATGCCCAACAAGCAAACACTATAATTTTGGACATCTATTTTAACTTGGTATTTTCATAAGAGCCACCAGTGAAATCAACACAATCTGAAGTTTAAAACATCTTCGCGTGAGTTCTGCTTGACATATATCCAGATCTGTACTTAATTATATCCTTAAAATAATAAAAAAAGATTACAACAGGGAAACATCATGACGGATAAGCAAACGCCAGAGCAGCAGAGTTCTGACCAAAATCAACCTGACAAAAAGAAGACAGAGCAAAAGAAGCCTGGCTTTATTAGACGTAACATGTGGAATTTCGCCATGATTGCAGCCGCTGGTTACGCTTATGCCAGCTTTAATGATGCCGCTGATAACGGCCCAATCGCTTATGACTTAATGACATCTCCGGAATTTATTCAGACAATCCACCAAGGCGATGTTAAAGCCGCACAGATTGAAAAAATTGATGGTAAATACGTTGTCACCGGTACGTTAAAGGTCAATGAATACGAGAAACCTGACCCTGATGCACAAGACGAGCCCTTATCCAAAAAAGAGCTCGGCTCTGGCCCTAAATACAAAACGGTTATGGGCGCAAGTGACCCGACAGCCCTTTTAGAAAATCGCGGCGTGCCTGTAACAACGGTAGATTACGACCCTTATAAACGCCCAAACATAGAAATCATTACGATTGACGACCTTGAGATGCTTATTGATCAAGGTAAAGTTGGTAGCATCAGTTACACAGATGCAGAGGCTGGCAATGGCACTATTTTTGAAGGCGTCTATAAACCAGTGCGCGGCGATAATGATTATGATGTCGCTTTCCGCACAGCAGAACATGGTTATAACACAGAAAATGTTATTAAAAAAATTCAAGACAGTGACATTAAGCGTACATATGTAACGCAAGAAGGCCCAGGCTGGCTATCATCCACCTTGCCTTGGCTTATTTTCCCTGCTGTCTTTATTGGCTTTATGCTGTGGCAGAGCCGCGGTGGCAGTAAAGCAAATCCTGCACATCAGCGCATCGATCCCAAAGACATCGTAGAAGGCTTTGATGATGTTCAAGGCATTGACGACCAAAAAAGACAGCTTAAGCAAATGGTGCGTTACCTGAAGAATCCTGAAGAAATTGCAAAAATGGGCGCAAAACCACCTAAAGGCGCATTGCTTTCTGGCCCACCTGGTACAGGCAAAACCATGCTTGCCAAAGCCGTTGCAAAAGAAGCGGACGTCCCCTTCTTTTCGATTAACGGTTCAGACTTTGTTGAAATGTATGTTGGCGTTGGTGCACGACGCGCACGCGCATTATTTGAAGACGCCAAGAAAAACGCGCCTTGTATCATCTTTATTGACGAAATCGACGCCGTTGGCGGCAATCGCGGCGGGAATATGAGCAATGGTCACAGCGAACAACAGCAAACATTAACGCAAATTTTGACGGCAATGGACGGCTTTGAAGCGCAAAGCGGCGTTATTGTGATGGCGGCAACCAACCGCCCGGAAAGCCTTGACCCTGCGCTTGTCCGCGCCGGTCGCCTTGACCGTAAAATCGAAGTCAACGTCCCTGATCTTGTAGGTCGCATTCAGATTCTTACAAAATATATGAGCAATAAGAAATGCGCAGAAGGCATCGATATTGAAACGATTGCTAGAACCACCCCCGGTTTCCCTGGCGCTGAACTTGTCAACCTCGTCAATGAAGCCTTATTACTTGCTCAAGAAGATGATCGCGCTGAAGCCGACACCATGGATTTCATCACTGCCCGCGATAATATCGTCTTTGGCGCTGCAAAAAAACTATCCATCACTGAAAAAGAACAGCGCCTGACCTGTGACCATGAAGCAGGCCACGCCATTGTCATGAAATATACTGAAGGCAGCGATCAAATTTTGAAAGCGACCGCAACGCCGCGCGCTAAGTCATTGGGCATGGTCGAAACATTCTCAGAAGGTGATCGCGTTTCATATAATAAAAAGCAACTCCTTGCATATATGGACGCCGCTATGGGCGGACGCATTGCCGAAGAAATATGGCACGGCGAAGATTATGTTACGACGGGTGCATCGCAAGACATCAAACAAGCGACAGCAATCGCGCGTCAGATGATCCTCGATTGGGGTTTTTCAGATTTCGGCATGCAAAGCTTTACCGAAGAGCAGCGCGCGACATTTTTGAGCCAAGGCTCATCATCGCTGAGCGACATGTCAAACGAGCAGAAACAGAAGCTTGATGAACAAATTAACGCCCTGCTTAAAGAATCTTATGAACGTGCACGTAATTTAATTACCCTGCGCAAAGATGAGCTAGAGCTTGTTTCAAACGCTTTGTTTGAATATGAAACGGTTTCAGGCGCTGAAATTGATACCTTATGTGATGGCGGCGAAATCACACGCCGTCCGACGCAGGCGATTAACGATAACAGCAAAAAACCAAACACACCAAACAGCAACCAAGGCGGCGCGCAAGGCCCTCAAATGCGCATGGGTTAAACCGCAGGCGGCCCTATATCAAGACAAAATACCAAAACAAACAAAAACGGCGCTCCATAGAGCGCCGTTTTTATATACCCTGTTCAGCGTCTTACAATTAAGGCATCTTTTCCGCTATCGGCGTGGCCTCATCAGCAAGCATTTCTAAACGCAACTTTTTACGTCGCCAGAAAATAAACGCCATAAATCCCCATTCCGTCACCATTAAAAAGAACGGGTAAAACAGCACGGAAAGCGTAAAATTCGGCACACAAAGTAGAATAAAGAAATAACGCAGCCCCGCCCAAAAATAAGACACAGGTGGCTCACTACTGGGGTCAACATAGGTTTTGCGTATCGTCGGATAGAATGTCAGCATGTCGATCACAATAATCAATAACAGCGTAATCACGGGGTCTTTAGTCGCCAGCCATACCGGTATAAGCGCCAATGCCGATAAAAAGGCGCCCCAATCAGAACGCGTTATCTGTTTTTCACCATAAAACAGCGCCAAAGCTGCAATAATCCAGCACGTCACGCCAACAAACAACAGCATATAAGCCGACAAATCACCGCCAAGCTGAAACTGCGCATAAGCGCCAATGCTAATAATCAGCCCCCAATTAAACCAACTAAAAAAATGCGGGCGCGTTTCGCGCTTAAAAATACTGTGAAAATAAAGCCCGTAGCGAATAACAGAGACAACTACGGCTAACGCTGCAAATAAAACCGCGCGTTCAAATAAAAAATCCATAACAGATACCTACTTTAAACCCATATGATTATGAGCCATTAAACTATTAATCACATTTATCCCGCGCGGGCAATAATCCATCTTGTCCACTGTGATATAAGGAAAAAACAGACTTCCTTTGAAACTGCACGCCGATTTTACTAGGCTTGTATCATGAAATCTTCTTCATTAAGCGCCCTAGCGGTCTATATCCCTCACCTTCATGACAACAATAATGACTGACGCGCAGTCCTTTGTCATGTTTACCGCCATGAATTTAATGGTCGTGATCAGCCTTATCACATTAGGCGGCGTACCCAACTTCATTGACCAGCTTTATAACGTTTCTCCTGATTATATGGCGCTGTTCCCTGATACGACGTTCTTAGGCAGCGCCGCGCTGGCCTTGTGGTGTTATTTCGAACTCAACAACATCACATATGAAATTGTCCCTGGCATATTAAGCGGCTTTGCGGTCTACGCATTATGCGGGGTGTTGCAAATGCATGACATCCGCGCTAAAAAAGCCAGAGGAGCAACAACAACCGGAAAAATAAATGGGCGATATCATCTTGCTTGATGGCGGCACAGGACAGGAACTTATTAAGCGCAGCGCGGCAAAAGCAACGCCTTTATGGTCGTCTCAAGTCATGCTTGATGCGCCAGAATTAGTGCAAGATGTACACGCAGATTTTATAAATGCGGGCGCCAAAATCATTACGCTTAATAACTACACAGCAACACCAGCCCGCCTAAAGCGAGATGCATCGCTAAGCCTTCTCAAGCCCCTGCATGAAGCAGCGATCAGCGCCGCAGAAAAAGCCGTCGCCCAAACGCAGCGCAGCGATATTCGTATCGCCGCTTGCCTACCGCCATTAATGGCGAGCTATGTTGCCGACATTGTGCCATCAGAGGATGAATGCCTTGAGCAGTATAATACGCTTGTCAGCCTACAATCACACGCCAGCGATTTGTTCATCTGCGAAACGATGTCGACCATCCATGAAGCACGCGCGGCCGTTATAGCCGCAAAGGCCATCAATGCAGAAATATGGGTTGGCTTTGCCCTTGATGAGCGCACCAATAATCTGCGCTCCGGCGAAACCCTGCAAGATGCAATAGCGGCAATGAACGCCCTAAATGTTGATGCTATTTTGTTAAACTGCGCTTCACCCAAAACCATAGGGAAAAACCTAAAAAACGTGATCACAAGCACCAAAAATGCCGGTGCCTATGCAAACGCATTTGAAAGCGTCGAAGCGCTTGCCGCAGGCGGAAGCGTTGAGTGCTTAATAGAGCGCCGCGACATCAGCCCTGAAGAATATGCCGCTTATTGCCTTAATTGGGTGGATGCAGGCGCGCGCATCATTGGCGGATGCTGCGCCATAGGGCCAGGATATATCGCACAGCTCCATGACGCACTGATACAAAAAGGCCACCATATAACAAACGTTATATAATGGCCCTCCATCAAAAATCATAATCAAAAAGGCGCTTAGCCCTCTGCCGCCATTGGCGTAATCGCGAAGGCTGTGTCTTCGCCGTCATTTGCAGTTTCAATGTTCAATGCTTTAGCCCGCGCGGCGGAAAGCAGTGACATTTCAATCCCACGCAAACGTTCGCTGACATCACCATCAACGCTACCTAGGGTAATCGTCACTGATTCAAGCAATGAGCCTGCACCAATTTGCTGCTCAGAGCGCAGACGGCGTACGCCGGCAAGAGTTTTCAGGACATAACCCATATCCGCTTCCCCATCGCTGCCTAAAATCTTAGCATCCGCTTTTGGCCACGCTGAAACATGTAGCGATGAATAATCTTCGCCGAACTTACCAGCTTGCTGATAAATTTCTTCGGTAATAAATGGCGTGAACGGCGCAAAAAGGCCTAGCAGCATACGCAGTGAATCATATAATGTTGCCTGCGCAGAAAGGCGCGCCGCATCATCCCAGTCATAATTTTCCCAGAAACGAGCTTTGGTAAGCTCCAGATAATTATCACAGAACGTACCCCAGAAGAATTTATGCAGCTTTTCTTTCGCGCTCGCATAATCAAAGCCTTCAAAAGATGTGGTCATTTCATCCGCTAATTGGTGTAGCTTTTTCAAAAGCCAGCGGTCTTCTAATGTACGGTCTTCAAATTTTGGGAAGTTTGCCGGTTCAACATTATCGCCCATATACATGAACGCCATTCGCGCCACGTTCCAAAGCTTGACGACAACCTTACGGCCATCCTTCACTTCTTTTTCATGGTAGCGTAAATCTTGCCCAAGCTGCGAGTTTGCAGCCCAGTAACGTAGCGCATCTGCGCCGTATTTAGACACAACGCTGCCTGGGTCATAACGGTTATAGCCGTTGGCATCAGTAAATTTATCAAGGTCACGCTTAGAAACCTTCTTACCTTGCTCATTAAGCCCCCAGCCAGAGATCATGACGTTTTTCCACGGCAAGCTATCTGTGTGATATTCAGCTTTAATCAAAGTATAGAACAGCCATGTACGGATAATCTCAAACGCCTGTACGCGTAGATCCATCGGGTAAATATCCATAGACCCTTTAACATCATCACGCCCCGCCCAATTGGCATTGATTAATGGCGAGACAGATGAAGTCATCCATGTTTCCATCACATCAGTTTCAGGAACAATCGTCATGCCCGCATATTTTTCCTGCGCCCATTTTGGTGGCGTGTTTTCTAATGGATCTAGCGGCAAATCAGCTTCATCAGCCAAAATCACATCGCCAGTTTCTTGCACATACCAAATCGGGAACGGCACGCCGTAAAAACGCTGACGTGAGATATTCCAGTTATATTTCAGCCCGTCAATCCAATGTTCAAGGCGCACTTTCATCCACTCAGGGAACCATTCCAATTGGTTCATACGTGCGCGAAAGCGTTCTTTATGGTCAAGCACGTTAATGAACCACTGCGGCGCCATCACAAATTCAACAGGCTGTTCAGAGCGTTCGCCAACCGTTACATTTTGAACAACTTTTTTCTCGCCACGAATAAGGCCAGCTTCTTTCAAGTCATTGGCAATTTGGTTGCGCGCATTAATCGCATCAAGCCCAGCATATTTGCCCGCCGCTTCGGTCATTTTGCCATCTGGCCCCATGATGATGCGGGTATCGAGCTTGTCTTCTTTCCATTTTTTAACGTCTTCGCCGTCGCCAAATGTACAGACTTGCATTAAGCCTGTGCCAAATTCGACATCGACTTCTTCGGATGTTTTAATCGGCACTTCGCGGCCATCTGATAACGGGACTTTTGCCATTTTGCCAACCAAATGCTTATAACGTGCATCATCTGGGTTGCAATACATCGCAACGCAGGCAGGCAGAAGTTCAGGGCGGGTGGTGGAAATAACAAGCTCTTCACCTTCAGGGCCTTCAAAGGCGATGTCATACATCTTGCCCTTGCGCTCAATGGTTTCACAGTCAGCTTGCGCCAGCGCCGTTTCAAAATGCGTATCCCACTGCACAGGCTCATCAGAGCGATAAATCAGGCCTTTTTCATACAGGTCTAAAAATGATTTTTGGGCGGTATGACGCGAGCGATCATCAATGGTTGAATAACGCAGACTCCAGTCAACAGACAGACCAAGTGAGCGCCATAATTCTTCATATGTTTTTGCGCCTTTTTGCGTTTCATCAATGCATAATGCACGGAAATCAGAACGGCTAATTTTCTTCTTATTTACTTTGTGTTTTTGTTCAACATAACGCTCCGTCGGCAGGCCATTATCATCAAAACCCATTGGGTAGAAAATGTTAAAGCCAAGCATACGCTTGTAACGGATAATGATTTCCGCCTGCGTATAAGACATTGCATGACCGACATGCAAATGCGCCGCAGAGACATAAGGCGGCGGTGTATCGACCGAGAAAAGGGGCTTCTCAGAGTTTTGATCATAGTCATAAATCGCCGCATCATCCCAAAGAGTACGGCATTTAGCTTCTAATTCAGAGTTTTCAAAACCTTTATCAAGCTCAGGAAAGTTTACCATTTTTTACCCAATTCTTTATATATATATATGTGTTTATGTCTATGTTTTTTAAGCGTAGCCACGCACGGAAACGTGCAACCCAAACAGAGTATAGCTCTTATACTACGAATTCAAGAAAGATCAACGCCTAACAGTAAGAGGCGCGGCCGATGGTGATTTACTTTATCAGGGAAGGCTAGCTGTTGAACAAGTGCCTGTTATAGCGTGTTACTGGCTGTACCTTCAGAAGATCACTTAAAATTATATCAACATTATACCTTAATGTATCAATATCAATATCTTCTTGCATTGGAACATGTTGCGCTAGGCATACCAAATTATAAAAAGCAAAATAGCCACAACTATTACTGTCTCTTTGTTGATGCAATTGGGTATCTATGACCTTGATGTCTTTTAATTCAGGGCCATTGAAAAAGTCTTTTAAATGATCTGGCATACTCACGCCATTAGAGTTTTGGTAAATTAATGTATTTGTTTGAGGGTCATATGATATTGCTATTGCATGTTGGTAAGGGCGCTCTGCGCCTACAATTTTTCCTTGTGTTCCATACACCAATAAAAGCTGTTTGTCCGTTTGTGAAGCTTGAATATCTTTCTTAAGGTATTGAAGCTCGTAGACTGTGTCTTCTCTTAAAACACGGTCTACAAATTTAGCATCTTTATTAATTGTCAGGAAATACTGATCTATTATCTCGTAAGCCCAATAAGGAAACGCCGCTTTTGAGATATGGGCAGGATTATCTGAGGTTGGCTGGGCTTTTAACAAAAACTCTGCGCCAATAGATGAGCTCTTCGTCATAATTTGATCCCTTGCTGCTTTTTACATGCAAGCGCAGTATACATAATACCGGCTCTTATGTCAATTTGCTTTTAGCCGTCAAACACAAATAAAGCCACTAACACAGGGCCTATAATCAAGGTTTAGGCTGGGTGAAGGAGCCTGATTGGAGGAAATTAATCGTCGATTGATGTGCCTGTGGGTCAAGGACAAGCTGCGCATGATCCGCATGTATCAGCGCGTGGTCTATCATATAAGGGTGCTTCGTGCTTTCAACCGCAACGCGGCCGTCATTTGGCTTACCATTAAACAAATGGCGTGCGACGAAATACGCATTATTCTGGTCACCGCTAATACAGCCCAAATCATAAGATAATGGCTGCATGTTTAGCATCACGGCGCCGCGAAACGCGGTGGTGAGTTCATTGCCCGCAGGGCCAAAAGTAAAGCCGTAATATTTTCTGTTTAAAGGGCGACTTTGCATGAAATCGGCAACATCACTGCCGTGATATGGCGTGCCCAATGTAACAACGCGCCCCAAACATTGTGGCGCATGATCTTTTATAATGTTTTCGACGACAAGGCCGCCCATAGAAAACCCGACAAAATGGGTTTTCTGCGCCGAAGCGTTGAATGTGGAGCTAAGATGGCGTTGCGTAATGTGTTCTGCGCATTCTTTGACCGTTAATGCAGTGGAGGGATAATCCCAGTTATGCACTTCATAACCAGCATTGACCAAGGCGCGTTCAAGCTCCACCATATCGGCGTAACTGCCTGTCGCGCCGTGCAACAACACAACGCGTTCATTTTTATTATCGCAGCAAAACTGTGCTTTTTCTTGAATAGTCATATTATTGACAAGTTGAGAATTATTCAAATTAACCATCCCTGTATGCCTGTTCTTATCAACTTACACTAATATAGTTAGCATATATTTTTATGGATAGCTAGTCTTGGCCATCAAAAGCGATAACCGATGGAAATTGCGCCAAATAAAGATGGGTCATCTTGCGCCTCAAACTCTTTGGAACGCCAGTTTAAGCTATAAGAAATTTGCGTCGCCCCATAAGCAAGACTAATACCGGCGCTGGCATCTGCAACAAAGGTTTTCTTGTCAACCGAAGGGCCATCGCGGAAACTATTGCCATCTAAGAAAATATTGCGCGCAAAAGCACGCCCATCAAGGCCAACAAAAGCAGACCACGCAAATTCGCCATCAGGCACAGCAAAAAAACCATTACCCGGCACCGATGGGCGCACACGCATTGGCGGCGATTGCCATTGATAGCGTTTCGGCGTTAATTGCAACGTCACGCCCCCAGCGCCGTAAGTGTAAATATTCCCCAAGGAAAAACCCGTATGCGGGCTAACGCGCAAATGAAAATCATCAACATCAATCGCATAGGCCTCTGGCCAGCTGCGCTGCCATGACAAGATCGCACCAATTTCGTTTTTCAATTGGTAATCCCACCCTGAGGGGTCATCAGCGCCGACAAAGTCATGGACAGTTTCTTGAACTTCTTCGCCCAAAGACCACGGCCCAATAACGCCCAAAGTTAGCTCCAGCGAGTCAATAGTATTCGCATTGATGCTTGAAAAACCCGCGCTACCATAGAGGAACCCAGCATAAGGCCGATCCATAGCATCAGGTATGCGCAGTGTTATATCTTCCGGCGTATACAGGTTCTGCCCGACGGAATAAGCAACAGAGGTTGTTTCGTTAAAAGTAAAAAATGGCAACATATAATCAAGCGTGGCTAATATGTCGGGGGAAGCCATGCCAACATCAAAATAGGTCAGTCGCGTGCCATGCGTATAATTTTGGTCACTTCGCGATGCAAACATATCATTCTCAAATGTCAGAGTCAGGAAATGATTATCCTGCGTCAGCAAATCATGAGGGATCCGGTCTTGGAAGCTTTGCTTAGACTGCCCAGCCTGAGACGGCGGCTCTTGCGCAACAGATGTCTGCGCCAAACAAGCACACAGCACCATAACACAACAAAACAGACAAATTCTTAGCATTGTCTTTTTATCCTTACCACATAACAAATGAGAAAACCGCGTCACTATATAGCGTATAAGCGAGATTGCCAAGACGCATTTATACGCAAAGTACCGTTAGTCGCTCTCAAACAATCTTTAACCATGCGCCCTGTATAATAAATTTTAAGCATAATGCTTTCACAACATTACAATAAAAGATAGAATACACTCACCCGTTTAGAATGGACTGTCTGAAGGCTCAATAATGTATAAAAATGCAGCGCCAATATCGCATGATGAAATCTCCGCCATTACAAACCCGCTTGGCAAGAAATTTTCAAAATTATTTCTTATTTACCTTGTGAGCATCAGCTTTATTGCAAGCAGCGCCTATTTTATCTATTCATATAACCAACAAAAAACTGCGCTTTATACCGCCATCTACACGGAGATTTCCAGTACCGTACAAAGCGCAAGCCTAGCCGCCTACACAATTGATAAAATGGTTGGGCAGCATATGCTTGATGGCCTCGTCCGCCGCGCTGAGATTAGCTATGCTCACGTTTTATTGGAAGACGATTCCATGCTCGCGCGCTCAGGTTCGCTCGCAACAAACCAAGATTCTTTAACTTTACTTTTATTCCCAGACCTTAAAAAATTTGAAGCGGGGCTTATTTTCAAAATTCGCGACAATAGCTTTAATGTCGGCAAATTGGTGATTGTGCCCAATTATGCCGAAGCCAAAAACACGATCTTGCATAACCTAAGAAACGGCTTCCTCCTGATCTTTCTGATCTCTATGATTTTGTATTTTGCGCTCAGACATTTGATTAACAAAGAACTTTCCTCGCCAGTTATCTCACTCGCGCAGCGTATTTCGGCCTTTGAAGACACGCAAAAAAGCAGCGCGGCACAAAAGCTCGATATACCCGAAAAGCACAAAACGGATGAAATTGGTTATCTGATCGAGAGCTTCAACAGCCTTTTTCGTAGCCTCAAAGAAACGAAGTCATATGCATCAACCATAGAAGACACTTTAGAAACAACCGAAGCGCAATACACCGCGATGGTTGCGAATACATTCGAGATCTTCATGCGCCTAACAAAAAATGGTGAAATTGAATTTGTGAACCCTGCAATTAAAAGCGTTTTGAAATACTCATTGAACGAAGTCATTAATACAAACCTTGCCGAATATATATTAGATTCAAACGCCGAAGAATTACAAACCTTCATAGACGATGTCATTCACGGCAGAGCTGAAGAGCCAACACGCGCGTTACACTTTAAAACAAAAGATGGCGAAGAGCGTATTCTGTCTTGTAGTATTAACAACGCGCTTGATATTGATAAAATCAACAGCCTGTTATTTATCGCGCGTGACATTACAAAGTCATATAAAACGGAAATGGAATTAAGGCAGTCACAAAAGCTAGAATCTATCGGTAAGCTAACCGGCGGGATTGCCCATGACTTTAACAATATTCTAACAATCATTATTAACAATATTGAATTTGTACAATCCAAAATAAAAAAAGCCGACATTAAAGATGGTGCGCCGATGCATAATCTTTTGGAGACGGCGCTTGATGCCGGCTTCGCTGGCGCAGACCTTACGGGACGCTTGCTCGCCTTTGCACGAAATCAACCCCTGAACCCAGACACATTCAAACCCAGTACCCGCATTCAAAACATTATCCCGCTTTTGGAACGCACCATTGGCAACCACATTAGCATCAAAGCCGAACTGGACTGCGATACGGGCAATGTCAAAATTGACCGCAGCCAGTTTGAAAACGCCCTACTTAACCTATGTATCAATGCCCGGGACGCTATTCCGACGAGCAAAAGGGGCGTTATCACAATAAAAACATCACTTGTCGATAAAATTCCAAATATTGATGCAATAGAACAAGACTATATTCTCGTTGAAGTCGCCGATAACGGTGAAGGTATCAGCCCTGAAAACCTCAAAAAAGTTGTCGACCCCTTTTTCACAACAAAGGATATTGGTAAAGGTACGGGACTTGGCCTTTCTATGGTTTATGGCTTTGTCCATCAATCAAAAGGGCATTTCAATATAATCAGTGAAATGAACCGCGGCACGACAATACAAATGTATTTCCCTAAGCAAGATACCTTGCTAGCTGACTACGCTAATGACCATGTTATAGAAGAAGGAAGTAAAGAAGATTATGATGGCCGCGGCAAGACAGCCCTTATCCTTGAAGATAACGAGACGGTGGCTGATATTATCGAAAAACTTCTACAGGATATGAACTTCACCGTCATAAAAACCAACAGTTCTACCCATGCATTAGCGGCCTGCGAACAATATCGGCCCGATATTATATTAAGCGATGTCTTGCTACAAAATGATATGACGGGGTTTCAATTCGCTGATATAGTATTGGCGCAAACACCGGGGCAAATCATTGTGCATATGTCAGGCTATACCGACCCAGAAAACACGCTTAAAAACACCGATTATACTGTAGAACTGCGTAAGCCTTTTAGGCGCAACGACCTCGTTCACATTTTACAGAAAAAGCTAGATGGTTCACTTCATACATAAATGGCGTATAATCGCTGCGCTGCTTACCTCCCTATGCTACGGCCTTATCATGGCGCAGGCTAGCCATGCACAAGAAACGCAGCAAATGCGAGTTGGTTTTGGACAAAGCAGACCGCCTTTCATTTTTGACGACCATGAGCAAGGCATAGAAATTGAACTTATCAACGCCATAGCCAAAGAGATGGGCTATGATGTCATTCCATCATTTCTGCCTAACGCACGCGGTTACAACTCCCTGAAAAACCACAACTTAGACCTCTACACCATAGCGACGCAGAACCTCGCCAGTGAATTTCATCTCAGTGACACCTATATGTTATTTGAGAACGTTCTCATCTCGAAAGCTAACAATCCAGATAACATCAGCCAATTTTCAGATATTCGCGGCAAGCGTCTTGCTGCATTTCAGGGGGCCCATTTCCTCGTCAAAGAGATAAATGATATAAAAGACAGCTTAAGCCTATACATAGAGACATCCCAACAGAGCAGGCAGATACAGCTTCTGTATAAAGACCGCGTCGATTACCTTTTCAGTGAGCGAAAAATATTCGAGTTTAATTTGAAGCGCGCCGTTGCCAAAGGCGAAATCATGCCCTTAGAGCTTGCCTATAAAATCCATCACATTGTGCCCAAAACACTTTATAGCGCCGCCTTTAATGATCCTTTATTGCGCGATAAGTTTAACGTCGCCTTAAGGGCGCTCGTTAAAAACGGGAGGTACAAACAAATCATTCGCAAATATGACATTGGTTTTAAAAGGCCTATGCATACGCCGGCAGAATAACGCTTTTGCACCGTCCTTGCTAAAACGGCATAGGGAACTGACGGCGTACAGCCTCGATATCCCCCAGCACATCCTTAGATAACTTCACATCTTTTGCAGCAATGTTACTGCGCAGCTGATCCATAGATGTCGCGCCTATAATTGTTGCCGTCACAAAAGGCTTCGCGAGCGTAAAGGCTAATGCCATTTGGCAAGGGTCAAGCCCATGCTTTTCTGCAACCGCGATATAGGCCGCCGTTGCCTGATGCGCAATCGGGTTATGGCGGTGGTTTGGATTACGATTTGACATCGACCAACGTGCGCCTTCTGGCCAGTTATCTTTATCCTGATATTTGCCGCTTAACATCCCTGTTGCTAATGGCGACCATGCCAGCAAGCCAATATCTTCTTTCATCGCGATTTCTGATAAGTCGGGCTCAAATAAACGGCACAGCAAACTATATTCATGCTGCAACGAGACCATGCGCGGCAAAGCTTTTTGCTCTGAGAGTTTTAAATACTCCATAATGCCCCACGCCGTGTCATTAGACAGGCCAACTTCGCGGATTTTACCTTGCTTAGCGACCTCGTCTAGGGTTTCCAAAATCTCTAGTAAATTATCACGGTTTTTATCTGCATCTTTTGACGTTGGCGTAAAGCCCCAGTTACGACCGAAATGGTAATGGTCACGATTCGGCCAGTGTAGTTGGTATAAATCAATATAATCTGTTTGCAGGCGCTGTAAGCTGCTCTCAACCGCTGCGAATATGCCTGCGCGGTCAATGGCGCGCCCTTCGCGTATCCATGGTAGGCCAGCGCCAGCGATTTTTGTTGCAAGGACAATGTCTTTGCGCTTACCGCTTGTCTTAAACCACGTCCCGATAATTTCTTCGGTTTTGCCCTGCGTTTCAGCGCTCGTCGGTACAGCATATAATTCAGCCGTATCAAAGAAATTTACGCCTTGCGCCGCTGCATAATCCATCTGCTCATGGCCTTCAGCCTCACTATTTTGATTACCCCATGTCATTGTCCCAAGACAGATACGGCTTACGTTTATATTCGTGCGGCCAAGCTTCGCATATTCCATTGAAAATTATCCTCTACATCTTCGTTTTCATCAACACAGCGACATAAGATAGTATATTCCTAAGAATTTCAATAGCGCGGCACAGATATAAAAACACCCGCAAGCCACTTTCATGTGGCACAGCAGGTGCTATAAATTTATCATCTGTAATACTGGTAGGCTTATGGCGCAGGCCTCGATGCAGCGCCTGCTTTATGCGCAACGCTAGTCTGCCCCTGCGCGTATAATTTTGGTGCGCGCACCATCGCTGGGTTCGTAAAAGACTCGCATAAATTGCGTCCTAAATTTGTTAATTTGTTTTGTGCACTCATTCTAACATCCCTTCATCTATCGATAATACGGCATTTTGCTTTGAAACGCCCTGCTCTCCTAATTCAAAAAATACCATTTGCGTTTGTCCACGCTCTGTTTTCTCTGGCTTAATGTGGAAATGACTTTGTGCCCCCGTCAGCTCCCCAAGATCCATAATATAATCATTATCTGCATTCAGTAGCGCAACAAGGTTCATCACCTTTTTCTCGCTAAGCTGTATATCTTCTTCCGCATCGACAACCATGTAATCCCCTACAGGGTCATAACGTTCATGGGTGCTGCGCTTTAGAATAAGGAAGCCACGCTCACTGATCGGGTTACGCTCATAGCGAAACGCTCTCTGTTCTGCTGGTCGATTAAAATCCATCCCGATGTGCTCCTTTTAACTTGCTTTTACAGCTGATTGTGATTAGATCATGCCAGTAAAAAGTTAAGAAGCTGTAAATTTATGAAAACTAACCATATAATCTAGGAGATATACATGTCTGTGGCCCCAAAATCAGTAGATCAAGACTATAAAATTAAAGATATAAGCCTTGCTGAAGCTGGCAGAATGCAAATTGACCTTGCACAGGACGAAATGCCCGGCCTGATGTCTATTCGCGCTGAATACGCAAAAGAACAACCATTACAGGGCGCACGCATTGTTGGCTGCCTACACATGACTGTACAAACAGCCGTATTAATCGAAACATTAACATCACTGGGCGCTGAAGTCCGTTGGTCATCATGTAATATCTTCTCTACACAAGACGAAGCCGCAGCTGCAATCGCAGCAACTGGCGTTCCTGTCTTCGCATGGAAAGGCCAAACCGAAGAAGAAGGCGAATGGTGTATCCACCAGACAATCAAAGGGCCAAATGGCTGGGTTCCAAACATGATCTTGGATGATGGCGGTGACCTTACTGCAATTATGCATAAAGATTACCCTGAGCTTATGGCCGCGATAAAAGGCATTTCAGAAGAAACAACAACGGGCGTTTTATTCCTGAAGAAGATGGAAGAAGCTGGCACGCTCAAAGTCCCTGCAATTAACGTCAACGATTCCGTTACCAAGTCAAAATTTGACAATAAATATGGCTGCCGTGAATCTTTGGTTGATGCAATCCGCCGCGCAACTGACATTATGCTTGCCGGTAAAATTGCCGCAGTATGTGGCTATGGCGATGTTGGTAAGGGCTCTGCCCAATCACTAGCATCACAAGGCGTGCGCGTTATGGTTACTGAGATTGACCCTATCTGCGCATTGCAAGCATGTATGGACGGCTTTGAAGTTGTCACAATGGAAGACGCCGCGCCGCGCGCTGACATTTTTGTCACAACAACAGGTAATAAAGACATTATCACAGTTGATCACATGCGTGACATGAAAGACCGTGCGATCGTTTGTAACATTGGTCACTTTGACAATGAAATTCAGGTTGAACCAACACGCAACATGAAATGGACAAATATTAAGCCACAAGTTGACGAGATCACATTCCCAAGCGGCAAGCGCATTATCTTGCTTGCTGAAGGCCGCCTTGTAAATCTTGGCTGCGCCACTGGTCACCCAAGCTTCGTGATGTCAGCATCTTTCACAAACCAGACTTTGGCACAGATCGAGCTTTGGAAGAATAGCGATAGCTATGAAAACAAAGTTTACGTCCTGCCTAAGCACCTTGATGAAAAAGTTGCAGCCCTTCACCTTGAGAAACTTGGTGCAAAGCTTACTGTACTAAGCAAAGACCAAGCGGATTACATTGATGTCGATGTAAAAGGCCCATTCAAAGGTGATGCGTATCGCTACTAAGCGACGCAACGCACTGAATCAAATACAAAAACCCGCCACATTAAGTTGTAGCGGGTTTTCTTTTGGCCTAAGCCGTTGAAATTAGATTCAAAATAACAGCGCAATATGTAAAAAATAACTTGCTTTCTATTTCCATATTATGATAAAAACGTTCAATCAAAAAATTTATATAGGCAAACTATCCACCATAACGGATAATAAGGACGGTAATAAAATGGCTAATCAAGATAACAAAGCAATGTTAACCTTCATTAATGCAGACACACACAACAAGATCACCGCACTTGCAGAAAAATCTAGCCCGAGCACATCAGATGTTGATCAGGCCATCAAGCTGTTTGAAAGCGTGCTAACAAATGCATATACCGTCGCCATTAATAATTACAACTACGCAGAAAAACTGCAAGATGTCATAAAAGAGAACCATGACGCATTGGTTGATATGACAATCAAAGCCAAAGGCGATATTACAGTAGATGATCTGGAAGCCTATACAGATCAAGCCACAGTCTTAGCCGCCCTAGATGAAGAAAAACCAAACCAAAAAGACATGCAGAACGCCACCGCGGCTCAGATGTTGTTCATTGGCGATTTGACCCGATATAATGACAGCACAGGCGGATCCCCTAAAAGCTTCACTGCACGCCGCGCAGAAGCAGAAGAAAAATGCTACACAACTGAAAATACAAAAAAGAGGGAAGAAGCGAAGCTCATAAACAAAGATGGCGCCTTTTACCGCTATTATCTCTACCAAGCTAAAATCGCGGATAAGCCTGGCACGTTCTCACGTAGCGGCACGCGCCAAGAATTTATTGCTCACATTGACGAACTTGCTACGCGCTGCATTCCAATAGCCAGCCAATATGCGAAAACCTACATGCAAAAATCTGCGGATATCACGCAAAGCTTTGTAACAAAATACCAAGGCATTGGCGCGGTTTCAACTTTGCTTGAAACAACATTCAAAAATACGCTTGCAGCAGAGCAAAAAGATTCATTTAAGCTAAACCACCGCGCTTATTACGAAGCGCTGATCTCACCTGCCGTACAAGATTTTGTCAAAAGCGGTGATATTAAATCAACCAAAGTGCTTTTCACTGACAAAATGGCAAATAGCCGTCCGTTTATTGTCAATGCATTAAACCTTGCACTAACTGACGCCAAGCAAATTGACCTGAGCAAAGAATCTTATATTGTAGGCGGCCTGCTTGCGGACACGCTTGGCAATGATTACGCGGTTGAACTTCTAAACACTGCGATTGCATATAACGAAGCTGCTAGCAAAAAAATCAATTTACCAGAATTTCAAGCTAGCGTGAAACGCTACCAAGATTACATCCAAATTATTAAAACGGACCCACGTTTCGCAGATCATGATGAACGAAATGAACCAACAAAAGCGCTGATTAATTACAATACAGTGCTGAGCACGTTTGACGACTTATCTTCATATACGGTTGAAGGCATCACAGAGTTCATCAACAGCGATAAGATGGGCGCATTAATTACGCCGATCAAAGAAGAAATTTTTGCCAACCGCTATGGCAATGACATGAACTTCCTTGCCTTCTTTATGGAGCATATCAAAAAATCGACTACGCATAAAAAAATGCCTGCCGCCATCAATGAAGCAGCCGCAATTGACCAGTTAAGCGCAGCGACAAGCCCTGCATTTGCACAGAAACTTGTGCTAGAAATCAGCAAAAAGTCAAATGACCCTGCGTTAAAAGCACGCATGAAAGATATTGCGCCAATCTTGGATAATTACAGCGAAGGCGCAGCAGCAAATTACGCAAAAAGCACACACGCACTCAAAGAAGCCGTGTCACGCAGCCGCCCTGACGTTATTCTTAAACTGACAGGCCAAGATTACGTCCAAGGCATTTACAGCGAAGACCGCATTAAATTAATGCTGCGTAACACAGAATACCAAAATGACAGCTCAACCCCAATCAACGCGCTTTACAATTACGCACAAAAAGACAGCGTGGCTTTGGCTGAAGTCCTTACAGGCCTTGCAAATATGAGCACTTCATCTGATGAGCTACAAAGCTACGTCAAGGCGCTAAACAGCCTTGCTGAGGGCACAAATCAAACACTACAAACACAAATTAAAGTTTATGCGGGCGTGCTCGCTGAACATGATGGCGACACTTTAATCAACCTTGCAAAAACGCAGCTTACTGTCGCATCTAAATTTAACCCAGAAGACACGGCATCACTCAACAGCTTCCTTGCTTCACCTGAACTCGAAAACCTTCCTGTAGACGTCCAAACAATGGCCGTGAACGAAGATGTCACCAGTCAAATGTTAATCGGCATGCTGCGTGAAAGCGGCGACAGCGCGGTTAAACAAGCGCAGAGCTTTGATAAAATCACGACGTTAATCAAAAACGAAGCAACAACGCAGCGTGCCTTTGAAATCGTCATCGAAAAAGCAGAAAGCAAACCTGAAACAGCCCAGCGCTTTAGCGATTATGTTGCCGTGCTTAGCGCCGAAAATGGCCGTGAAATCCTCAGCGATTTCGCCCAAAGCCGTGAAGATTTCTACGCCGCGCTTAACGGCAAAGATGCCGAAAAATTAGCGACGCTTATTCTGACATCAACAACGGGCGCATCCAGTGATAACGAGACACTCGACGCTCAGTTAAAAATGCTTGTCCTGACAGATGGCAACTTGCAATCATCTATTGATGTGATGCTCAGTGCTGCGCAAGATTCAACAACACAAAAAACCCAATATCTTGCACTAATCGCCGCGACGCCCCATGCGCAATCTGTGTTCGAACATGTATTGGCAAGCGCAGCATCAGATAATGAGAAAAACCGCCTTTCAACGTTAATCAGCTTAATCCAAGGCGAAGACACCAGCGCGCCAGCAACATATGCAACCTTAGACGAAAACATCGCTGCCTTGCTTAAAAACGGCGACACAAGCGGCCTACGTGAGCTTTTAGCTTCTGATGCCTTCGTTAAGTCAGGCCTGTCTGAGAGCGCTGTACAGAGCCTTATCGCACAGCCATTAAGCAACGGCAAAAATATCCCAGAAATGGTCCTGACTTACAAAGCAGATGACGCAGAGCAGCTTGCACAAAACTTGGCCGCAGTATCAGGCCATATCTCGAACGACGACCGCCTTGAATTGCTGCAAAAACAAGATAGCAGCACTGGCTTTGACGTCTTCACAACCTTGATGCACGGCAAAGACATCTACGCACAGGCTGATACCGTGATTACCTTCAGCACATTGATGGATAAAGACCATGGCGGACGCAATACTATTCTGCAAGGCTACGTCAATAACTTGCGTGAACAAAACGCCGCACAAGGCGTTGAAGAAGATACAAACGAGATTAAACAATTCCTCACCATGGTCAATATTGTCGCAACGACATTCAGCGATGATGAACTAGAAGCTGACGTGAAAGCAAAACAAATTGCGAAAATTCAGGGGCTGTTGGGCGCGATCCAAACCGTATCTGAAACACAGGACGCCTCAAAACTAACAGAGTTCTTAAAATCTGACACATATCAAAACAATGTCGATGAGTATTCAGTATTTAGCCCTGCAAATCTTTTAAAGCAGTACCCAACACCTGAAAACAACGCCATCAACATCATGTTTGCTGCAACGGATAACGACCGCCAAAAAGAGCTCGCTTTCTTTGCTGAAATCGAAACGATCTTCGCTGGTGACCATATCACGATGGAGTTTTACGAAGACATCATCGCCAAACACGCCGAAGACGAAGCCAAATGCGCACGCATTCAAGGCTATGTTAGCGCGGCTGTTGACGGCAACTTAAGCACCATCGTTAACATCGAAGCTTTAAACGTGAAGATCAACGATGCGGCACAAAAGCCAAGCATGAAGAAATTCAAAGCCATTATTGACAGCGCAGAATTTCAAGCATTGGATGAGGAAAACCGCGCATCAATCATCAGCGCCGCGCCACAAGGCCAAGAAGACGGCCTATCTATCGCACAGCAGATTATTCGTCTTGGCGCAAAATCACCTGAAAAAATGGCGGAAAACATCCAGTATATCGGCGCACAGTTTGAAAACACCACAACTTTAGCCGACATTCTATATAATGGCGCGGACCATATCGAAAATACGACAAGTAAAGCGCAATATATTGAATATGTTAGCCTGCTTGCAAATAACGAAGTTGAGACCCTCAACAGCCTTGCAAAAGTACAAACAACAATCGCCAAAGCCGTGAAAGACAGCGACGTATCAACATTACAGAGCCTAATCGAAGACCAAAGCTTGAAAGATCTTGGCGCAGAGCGCCGCGAGAAAATCCTATCGCAGCCACTTATCGGTGATAAAACATTGCTCAGCTTACTTGCTGAAAACGCAAATGGCGATATGGATGAAGAAATTAAAGTTTTCATCAACACAGCAAAATCAATTGATGACCCAGAGCTTTTCAACAGCCTTGCAAGCGTCACAATCGAAAATGCAGAAAACGCGGCCATGCGTACACGCTTTAGCGCCTATGCAGAAATGATTAACAATAATGACGAAGAAGAAATCTATGCGAAACTCGGCGCAACCAAAGCGATCAACGCCGCTTTAGAAAAGCCTAACAAGTTAAGCATTGAATCACTAGCACGCGATGAAGCTTTCACAAGCATCAGCGAAAGCGAAGCACATGCAATGTTCAAAAAGCCAGCAATCGACGAACAGAGCTTGTTTACAGCAGCGCTAAGCAATGCAAAAACACCAAATGATCACGCCGCTGCTATCCATAGCCTTGCGGAGCTTTTCACCGATAGAGATTATACAAAGGACCTCATTTCACATTACGCGCATAGCATCGATGACAGCGCCACTTCAGCACGCGATATTGAGCGTTTAAACATTTTAGTACGCATGGCTTATAATGAGGATATTAATCCAGAGATGCTCACAAAACTCGGCACAGTCTTTACAGAAATTGATAAAGCAAACGCCAAAGGCAGCCAAATTGCCCTGCGCAACATTTTGTCCTCTTCGGCCTATCAAGCACTGCCTGGTGATTACCAAGCACGTTTCGTTGATGAAGAAGGTCAAGATAACATTCTGTCAACATTGCTCAACATGGCTGAAAATGACGCAGTACAAGAAACAGAACTTCTTGCAGATATGATCGCCGCCACGCAAGGCGACGAAGGCGCAGCATATAAACAAATCACGACATTGATTAACCATAGCGACAGCGATGCGCAGCGCACACGTCTAGAAGATTACCGCAGCAGCCTTTATGCAAAAACACTGGAAATTGATGGCGAGACCATTGACCCTGCGCAAATCTCTATGATTACGCCGCAAGATCGTTGGTATTACCAAATTACCGGTAAAAACGCTGAAACATGGTGCCGCATTGACGAGGATGACAAAGCACTTAAAAAATTACGCTTGTCAGACGCAATGCTCGCGGTTGGCAATGGCCAATATTACGCCAAAGACGAAATTGGTTATATCAGCTACAACACTAAAAAACATGAACTAGAAGTCTTCCACGTCACACATACAGAAGAAAACCCTGTTTTCTCAACCCGCGAAATGCACAGCACAGATGCACTGAACGTTATGGACGACCTATGCAGAACTTCGAACTTTGTGGCCTTACCAATTGCTGGAAAAATCAGCGCACTGAACATCAACCGCATTCAAGGCGTACAGTACAATACCGATAAAAATATTCTAAACTTAGAAACCATCACGGGCAGCCTTGCTTTGAAAAAGGTTGAGCGCGAAGCCGTGCGTCCATTACTCAGAGCATTAGTGCAAAGCGGCGCATTCTTCCAAGATGATGAAAATACAACCTTTATCCGTAAAAATACGGCGCATATCATTAGCCACAACGAAAAGAAAGACACATTATTTGTCAAAGGGCAGCACAAAACCTTTACCTTAAAAAATGTTAACCTTGAAACAGGCTCAGATATCGCCATTAGCGCAGCACAAAACAGCGACTTCATTGAAGACGATAAACAAACCGTCATTGCAAAGAACGCGCTCGCAATGATTGGTTTTGATGAAAATAAAGATGAATTGCTTCTGGCTATTTCAAGAGATGAAAAATTCACCAAATCCTGTTATGGCTCAAGCCAGGCGCAAGATATAATTACAGAATATGTTAAAGGCGGAAACTTCATCTGGAGAGATAGCATTTCAGCCAGTAATATTAACCGCGTAAAATCAGTCGAAATTGACCCTGTGTTGAAAAGCTATACACTTTCCTTGGTCACAGATGCGAAGCTAACCGTTGACAATGTTCTTGATGAAAATCTCAAATTTTTCACTAAAGCACTGGAAAGCAACCCAAACATTAGCAAAGTAAGCAGCACAGATTACGCGGTTAAAGCCGTGAGCGCTATTAAGCCGCTTATTGTACCGAAACCATCGCTGACAACGCAGTTTAATGCAGCAACCATTATTGAAGAGCTCGTTGCAAAAACAAGCATTGATCGCGTCCAAGCAGCCATTGCAGCCTCTGCAAACTGGTTAGACACAATGCACAGCGCTGAAATGGATAACGATGGCGAAAGCACAAAAATGCAAACCTTGGGCGCATTACTGCTAAACGCTTATACAGCGCATGCTGATATTCCTGAAAACCTGACACAGCGCGCTGCTAATAACACACCAAAAGCAAAAACTAAGCAAGCGGCCGAGAAAAAAGATGCGTTATCTGCATTGCAAGCTTCGTTTAATCAAGCGGCGGCCGGTGGAACATCAGAAAAAACCCAAAGCGTCACCGCAAAGGCTGCGAACGATATTGCAAACAATAATCCGGTCATGCAGCATTACCAAGAAGCACTTGATCAACTTGCGATAAAATAAGCAACGCTCTACGAAATACTATTACCGCCTAACTTATAAGCTGTGTCTACAGGAGTACACCCTCCTGAGCGCAGCTTTTCTTTTGGCGCGGTGGCTTGCAGCATAAAAAGAAGTGAAGGTCTAACGCGTAAACACGCCAACCATTTCAACATGGTTGCTGTAGACAAACTGATCAACGCATTGCAAGCTCTGTAATGTATAGCCGCCCTGCACCAAAGTCTGTGCATCACGCGCAAAGCTTTTTGGGTTACATGACACCCCAATGACTAACGGCACTTTTGAGCCCGCCAATTGTTCGGCTTGCTCTTTCGCGCCTGCGCGCGGCGGGTCAAAAATAACAGCGTCATAAACAGCCAGTTCTTTGACCATTAACGGGCGTTCAAACAAATTACGTTCCTGCGCAGAAATACCTATGCCGCCAGCGGCTTTCGCCAACAGTGCAATCGGCTCTTCTGCAAATTCAAATGCATCAACTGAGCCACGTTCAACCATTGATCCAGCAAAGCAGCCACTGCCTGAGAATAAATCCGCGAAGCGCGGTCTTTTTTTACTCACATTGCTATGTATGCCGTGCATCACCGCATCCACCAAGGTTTTCTCGCCCTGCACGGTTGGCTGCATGAACGCGCCAGGCGGCAGCGCCACTTGCAGGCGGCCAAATTTTTTGATAAACGGATCGCGTTCAATCATGACATTGGGCGTATGTGAATCTTTCACCCGCCATGAAACCCGTGCAAGATCAACGTTCTGTGCTAATTCTGCGACTGCTTCCATGATCGCCAAGTCCATCACGCCTTTACGGCTTGAAAGCTCGCCCGTAATCAGCATTTCTGTTTTGTCATCTGCCATTTGCATGAACACATTGCCGCGTTTACCCTCACGCAATAAGCGCTTAAGATACGGCTTGCTTGCTTCTCTTTTCTGATCTAACTCAGGGCACAGGATTAAACATTCATCAATTTCTGCAATTTTATGACTGCGCTGCTGATTATAGCCAAGCTTTACTTCGCCGCCCTGCACAACCACAGACCAACTCGCGCGCCGGCGTGAACGCGCAGGCACAAATACTGCTGGCAAAATTTCCTTCGCCACAACATCGCGATAAATAAGCGCGCTATAAACTTGTTCCGTCTTCCAGTTTTGGTATACATCTTCGCGAATGTGTTGCAATTGACAACCGCCGCATTCTTCATAAAAGGCACAGGGCGCATCGACGCGGCTTTCCCCGCCAGCGATAAGCTCAACCACTTCACCGCGATAAATGCCTTGTTTGTTTTTATGTGATTTGACCAACATTTTATCGCCCGCAGCGCTACGCGGAACGTACACATTATGCCCACCCTCAATCACGGCAATGCCGTCACCTTGTGGGCCTAACGTTTTAACTTCAACAACTTCTTCACCCATCGGCGTCACTCATCACTTATCTATCATTAATATGTATTCTATCGCTATTCTCTACCACAGAGCTTCGCACAGACCCAACAAAAAACAAAATATAAATTAAATCAAAGACAAGCCTTGACACCACAAGGCCAATTGAGTACAAACCATAAGCTTATCGCAAATCAATAAATTGAGATAACAAATTCACCTGACGCGGGGTGGAGCAGTCCGGTAGCTCGTCAGGCTCATAACCTGAAGGTCGTCAGTTCAAATCTGGCCCCCGCAACCAATAAATACAAAGGCTTAGCACATCGTGCTAAGCCTTTTGTTTTGGGTGGGGCTACCTTGGGGCTACCAATGTGTTGCAAGGGAATGGGGGTGATTTAACCTTTTGTGTACAGCACCCAATTAAAATACTTGTAGAGCGATATGCTTCGATTAGCCTTGGGTCTATCTTATAGTGTGCGATCTAGAGTATAAGTTTTATAGAATTTAGTAGATGGTACAGTATTTGGAGTGTGGTTAAATGGTGAGACAGCAAGTATTCTTTGATCCTACAGCAGATCCAGCAAAAGATTTTTTTGGCATGGATCAGAATGCTAACTGGCAAGATGATTTTGGTAAGAGTCTGAAAAATTACGTTATCTCAAATATTCCTAGCATCAGAACATTAAGCCTTTTTAGCGGCGCTGGTGGCCTTGATATAGGTTTCCATGATGCTGGGTTTGATATTGTGTCATCCGTTGAGATAGAGGATGCATTTGTTGATACCCTAAAGGCAAATTCAGGAAAAGGTAAGTACTTCGGGGAATCGGCCACGATTAACTGTATAGATATTAGAGAGTATAATCCTGATTTTGATTCAGTAGACTTCATAATTGGAGGTCCGCCTTGTCAAACATTCTCGGCTGCTGGGGCTAGAGCTATGGGGGTCGCAGGAACAAAGGATGAAAGAGGAAACCTGTTTTTAGAATATGTGAGGCTATTAAAGAAGTTAAAGCCAAAAGGCTTTCTATTTGAAAATGTATATAGAATATTAGGAGCCAATAAGGGGGTGGATTGGGAGAATATAGTTAATGCATTTGAAGCCGCTGGATATAGGTTATTTCATAGAATATTAGACACCGCAGATTACGGCGTTCCTCAGCATAGAGAAAGGCTTATAATTGTTGGCCTTAGAGAGGATCTCGCAACCAAAGGCCGCAATTTTTCTTTCCCTCGCCCTACGCATGGTCCTGATTCTAGAGGTGAACGACCTCACTATACAAGTCAGTCTGCTTTATGTGGAGTTACATTGCCACCTCTGAAAGAAGGCTTGGGAGGAAGGTACGGGCACTTGCTTGACAGAGTTCCTCCAGGGTTAAACTATTCATATTTTACTGAAAAAATGGGGCATCCTACTCCAATATTTGCATGGCGATCTAAGTTTTCAGACTTCCTGTATAAGGCAGACCCCGATAAGCCAGTTAGAACGATTAAGGCGCAAGGCGGGCAATATACAGGACCATTTCATTGGGAGAGCAGAGCTTTTGCGGTTAATGAACTCAAAAGATTGCAAACGTTTCCTGATAGTTATGAAATACTTGGAGGCAAAGGCACTGCCGTACATCAAATTGGCAACTCAGTCCCCCCCCAATTCGCTCGTATAATGGCTTTGTCTATTTTAGAACAAGTTTTTGACGTAAAGACACCAGTTCAGTTAGATTACTTAAACCAAAATGAAGATCTTGGTTTTAGAAAAAGGAAAAGGGCATTAAGTAATGAGTATAAAAATAAAGCTGCCGAGTATATAAAAAAAGAAAATCCTCCGTCTGGTAGTGTGAAGGGAAAGGATAAAGATATCTTCTTTGATTTAGAACAAGGATTCTCCCTTAAAGTCAAAGATGGTGGGGCTTATAAAGTTTCGAGCAAAATGGATAAAGGGGCATGGATTCTAGAACTTTCCAGTAATAAAGAAGGTTCTGACAAAACATTAAAAAATAAACTTGAAATAGAAATTACCCCTCTAGAAAAATGGATTGTAGATTCAACTAAAATAAAATTAATAGCTCCATTTCTAGGAAGAGAAGCCTATACAGCAGTTTGGAAAGCCCTTGAATATCTATTAAGAAAAAAAAATATTAAAGCAGATTTAGTGCAGCTGTGTGGTTATTATCAATATAAGCCTGCCTTTAGGTGTGAACTTAAAGTATTTGGTTCTAGTTCTTTTTATCCAGCTGATTTTGTAAGATTATTAGAGAAGGTTTGCTCTGGTACTATAACAAGAAGAAACCTCGATCTTTCTTATCTTTCTAGTTTATGTGAGGTAGAGCCCTTCAGAATGAAAGAAATGCTAACAAACTTAAAAAGTATTGGGTATGAAATAAGAAACTCTAAAACTAATGCATCTATCGATGATGGCATTTATTTAATACCTTATCCGTTTCCTACATTAGGCCCACAAAGCGTACAATTAAAAAAGGAACTCTGATGGAAGATAAAATTAAGCTTATTATCTATGATAATAAGAGCATTTTCGAGAGACCTGATGGAACAAAAGAAATCTTTGAAGAGGGTAGCAATAGCCCCGAAGCTGAATGCAGAGTTAAGTCTATAAAAAAAGCCTTAAAAGCAGAGTATCTAAAAAATCTAATTGAAGGTGAATTAAAAAGTCCTACCAAGGACTTTGGACTAGAAGACACTCATATTGAGCTTATTAAGAAATTAGTCAATTCTGTTACAAGCGAAGTTGGCAGAGCGCTGATTGGTATAACCATTATGCAGCTGTGTGTAAAATCCATATGCCCCGACCAGAATATAAGGCTGCATAAAGGTGGAAAAGCCTCGGGAAGTGCTTTCTCTTGGCGAGAGGGCGTATCGATGAGGACCTTAGATAAGAGTTATATAACTCCTGTTCTAAGGCAATATGATTTACTCCGATTAAACGCTGATGGCTTTATGATGACGCGCAGCCTTGCAGAAAACTACCCTTATACCATCTTGTACAAAGCAGCGGTTAGAGGGGGTAAAAAAGAATGGCTATTAATTGTCGAGGCCCTTGAAGAAAAGAGCCTTCCGCCTTTAGGAGGGTTGAAATATCTAATATCACTTTTGATCAACCGGTCTAATAAATTTATAGAGCTGTCAGATGTTTGTATGAATAGGATCCGGGCCTACGAATCTTGCACAAATCCCCCTAAAAAGACCTTAGGCCTGATTGAGAGATTCATTGAGTCGTCAGAATATTCAGCAAGAGCATTTGAAGTGGTCATCCATGGTGCATATCAGGCTTTAGATACTATGGGAGAGATCGAGGGGGTTTTGAAGCCCCTTTCACAAATGCGTTCGGCAAATAAAAAGCATGGAAACATAGGAGATATTGAAATATTAGAGTCCTCTATCGGAATGACCATTATTGAGGCTTGGGATACAAAGTATGGGAAGCCTGATCTAAGAGAAGAGCTTGAAGAATTGTCAGAAAAACTCTTAGCTCATCCTGATTGCCGCGTGGCTGGTTTTATTACTAATGTTACTCCTGTTTTATCTAGTGAAACCATCTCTAGAATAGAAGACATAACAGCTTTCCATGATTGCTTTATATATACGTACCAATTCTCAGAATGGTACGAAAAATTAATTTTACCAATAGTTAAAGGAGATCAAGAGACCTTTTTCAACTCTTGGCTATTAGCGATAGCTGAGTCCTTGTGCCAAAAACGTAAAGATATAGCTCCTATTGATGAGCCTTGCGAACATTGGATTAGAAATCTAATTTCAACCTTTTCTTGAAATAGCTTTATTTGGCTACTTTTTCTTTCTCACCCTTTGTGCCGCACTACGCTTCCCCAATTCAGACATAGCTTGTCTAATCAGCTCCTTTTTAAGCGCTTCATCATCCATGTTTTCAACTGCTTCCAACGGCTCATTTAACGGTTGGGGAACCGTTGCTTGAACGGTTAAATCAAACGGTTGGTCGTACGGTTCAAAGCCTTGTTCTTCCTCATATTCCGCTTCTATTGATAATGCCTCAAGGTTGCGGCTTAAATCTTCATTCACTGTTATAAGCTTCTTATTGTTTCTCTTAAGTTTAGCTGTAACGGTAAAAGCGGTTATAACCACCAAGCCAACCGCTGCAAAGGGGACTATTGTGGCTGGGTTTAAGAAACCGACGAGTGAGGTTAATAATGCAGGCTGTTTAGTTACTTCTTTGATTTCATTGTAAAACATAATTGTATCTTTCTATTTATAATTTAATTGAATGTGTGGGTGTCCCACTGTCCCGCCCCTTAAGGCGGGGGACAGTGGGACAGTTGCCTATTTAAGGAGTTCTTCGCTTTGCGCACGGTTCTTCCAACGACCTACTGTTGATTTACCGATGCCTAGCTCTTCAGCAATATCGCGCAAGGAAATACCGTCTTTCATCATTTCAACGGCTTGCCTATAAACCACATCACCTTGCTGCCATTCCCATTTTAAAAGGTCGCCATCATCGCAAAGGCTTGCCTCAAGGTCTTGCGCGGCCTCACCGCTTAAATGTCGAGCCTTGGTGTATTGCACGACAATTTTAGTGCCGCCTTCACCTTGAACAAAGTCTTCAGGCCGCTTGAGTCTAATGACCGCATCCATGACATCCTCTTTTTTATGAGAGCCGCGCTGCTTACCTTCCTTATTGGCGTGATGGACAAAGACGATTGAGCGGCCTTTTTTACGGTGCTGAATAGCCCATGCTTGAATAGGAGCCCAAGACTCTGCTTCATTTTCATTTCCGCTACGGTCAAAAGTCGAAATATTATCTATAAAGATAACCTTCGGATTAACCGCTTCGACAAGCTCGTTAATTTGATCTCGCCCCTGCTCGGTGCCAAGGTCTGGAGTATAGTCATTTTCCTGACAATCTGGCGTATAGAGAGTTAACGGTGCTTTTGTCTCCTTACCACCCGACAACGAGTATAGTCTTTCTTGTATAGCTGTAGCCTGCATTTCACCGTCCAAATAAAGAACGGCTGCGGGGGCTTCGGCGCTATAGCTGAGAAACTCGCTACCGTTTGCTATAGCTAAAGCACAAGACAAAGAAAAGAATGTCTTCCCTATACCACGATCAGCAAAGATCATATTGATTGACCCCTCTGGCATCCATGGCGCTAAAATCATATGCCTTTTCGCAAGCTTCAGGTTTTTGAAGTCATTTAAAGCGATAAGTTTATGTTTGTGCGGTGTAACAATGAATTTCCATGTTGCAGGAATCTCTTTTTTATTATCACAAACATAGGACTCAAAGGATTCTTGTATAGAAGGTTTTGCTGCACAATTTTCTAAACTGTCTAATTCGTTCCAATCAGACAAAATAGGAATTGTTTTTAGAAAATCGCAAACATCGCCCTTCTCAATATCCGATAAATGGACGAGGTTGACTCGTGGTGGACTCTTAAATGTTTTAAGCTTGCCGTATAGCCCTTGTGCGTAATTAAGCCCTGCTGAATCATTGTCAGGCAAAATATAGACATGAACAGCCCCTTCAATAACAGACCAATCCGCTTTGCTACCTTGACCACAACCGCCGAGGCTAGTTATGGCTTGATAACCAAGGCCATGCAGCGCATAAGCACATTTTTCTCCCTCCACAATATAGATAGGTTTTGTTAAATCCGTCACGCTATCTAAGCCATATATACGGTAGCAAGCGGGCATGTTATCAGGCATTCCAGATTGACCATTTTCATTAAAGTGAGGTATAGTCTGTTTACGAGATTTTGAGCCGCTAAGTTCAGTTTCGTTTTCAAGACGGATAACGTGTCCTACCACGTGTCCGTCTTTTGTTTTATACGCCCATTTTTTTACTTCACGCATTGACTGACCCTCCCAAAGTTTTAAGAACTTCTGAGAACGGTAAACCGCTTTTTTGCATCATAAAATCAAGAATATCGCCGCCACCTGCGCCGCACGAAAAGCACTTATAAGCACCAGTGACCTTATTAACCACCAAAGACCCTGCACGCTTATCATCATGGAACGGACATAGGCCGCTCCATGCATGCCAACCGCCGCCTGTGTGCTTGCCAAAATCACCTTCTAAATACGTGCTATAGAATAATTCAGGCGGTACGGCCTTCTTAACTACGGTTGCTGTAAAATATTTAATATGAACCATTACGCTATACCTCCCTGTAAACGAGAGTCTATAAAGCTTTTGACATCTTCTTCGCGATAGCGAACTAAGCGCCCCGATTTCACGTATGGTAAGTTATAGCGCTTTGTTGCACGCCAAACGGCTAAAGTCCCAACAGATACACCAAGTATCTTTGAAACGTCTTCTTTTGTTAATAGTATTGAGTTCATAATGAACCTCCCAAAATTAAATTTAAGACAACAAGCACAATGCTCGTTGCTCTCCATCAATCTTGAATCAGTTTCATTGCTTCAGATAGTTACAAAAAAGTTTTTGTTTTTGAGAAGAAAAACGTAACTAGGTAGAGCCTAAGAAAACAAAGGGTTCCTTCATAGAGTAGCAATCTATCGCAGCGTCCATAACAGGTCCTAAGTTCTCTGGTTTTGGAAGGCTATATCTCTTATTTTTATATTTAAAATCCGTGGCGGCGATGCAAGCATGCAGCATTTTCTCATATTTACCTCCACGTGTTTTAGTGGCGACCTCGCCTAATTGATCTAATAGCCGCGCAAGCTCTTCAGCTAAAGCCGCTCTCATATCATTATCTGTAAACGGTCTTCTTTGACCTTTTATTTTTTCTTTAGTAATGGCGCATGCCTCTAACATTGCCTCCACACAAACGCCAGTATCCCACAATAAGTCTCGCTCTATATCTGGATGCTCTTCTCGAACATTACGCCAAAGATCAAACCTCGTCATTTCATGGATACCACCGTCTTGATTTATCAGTTTGCCCAACCGCTTCAATGCGCCTTCCAGTTTCTTGATGTCTTCAGCCTTATCACTACTTGTAAATGTATTTTCATACTCGTAGACGCGGTGACGCGCCAATGTGAGCATATAAAGCAAAGTATCATCAAATGTTGCTGTCGTTGGTCGACCTAAAATAGACTCTATTTCATTCTTAAGTTTTTGAAACTCACCCTCACTTGGCTCAAACGCTTTTAAAGATTCTTTGTAAGAGATGAATGAACCGTCTGGCTGCATTTGGTCCCATTTAATCCCATTGCTATTCATTTCCCCTCCTCCATAAGCCGTATCATCACATCCGTTGCCTTCTCCATTGAAGCCTTAACTGGATCGTTACTAAGGCGCGCATAAATTTGAGTTGAATCCATGGATTTATGCCCCAATGATTTCCCTATAATCTGCAAGCTTGCGCCCTCTATAGCCTGATAACTGCCAAAAGTGCGCCTAATATCATGAATACGAATATCTGACAGCCCTATAGGTAACTCTATATTGAGACGCTCAGCTTCAGATCTAATTGTCTTATATAATTTCAAGGTTTCGTAACCGTAATTATCGGCTGCTGCTAGCGCTTTATCAACCGTTTCAATGAGAGCGGCAAGCGTAGGGTTCTTTTGCCAAATTTCTATTGTCGCGCGTTGTCTGATACGATCCCATGCCTTTTTAGGATCGTTATAGTGGCCTGCTTTACTCGTCGCACTTGGAAAGACCCAAGGGTTACTGTGAGATGCTTTTAACAGTTGCTCTAAAATTTCTTCTGCTTTTTTAGTCAGAGGGATGATGACAGGCTCGCCGCTCTTGGTTTCAGGTATCCGCCATGTTTTGTTGTGCCAATCAATTTGCTCCCACCGCATTTGCAAGACATTCATTTTACGCGCACCAGTAAACAAGGCGATATAGAAAAAGTCTCGCGCAGTTTTATTACTTTCAGCTTCAAGAGCTCTAAAAAATGCAGGCATTTCATCGTGACGTACATAGCGGTCTCGACTCTTTTCCTTATATTTCTTAATACCCTGTGTCGGGTTTGTTCCATCCCAGCCCCACTCTATAGCTTTGTTGTACATAGAGCGTATACGTTCCAGAATACGGTTAGCTTGGTAAAGGCCATTTTTTTCATGCAGGCTAATATGCAAGCTCGAAATTTCATATTTGCTGATATCTGATATTTTACGGTTAAACCACTGAGATAAGAATTTGTTGATCTCTCTCTCATCATATTTCCATGATTTTTTTTCAACCTTGCTATAGCGCTCCATGTATAGAGCGAACAAATCTTTTAAAGTAATCTCTTGCCGTATCTTATTTTTTTCAACATTGGGGTTTGTACCGCCTGCTAGCGCTCCCTTGGCTTTTAAAGCCTCCTTACGTGCATTCTCTATACTCATATCAGGGAATGTACCTAAAGAGACGCGTACAGGCCTCCCTTGGTGTTTTTGATAAAGCTGAAAGGTCTTCTGACCATTCGGAGTCACGCGGATAATCAGTCCTCTTTCTTTTTCATCTTTAAATGAAAAGCGCTTACCCTTTGGAGGCAAAGGCAAGGCTTCTAAAGTCTTCTTTGTAAAATTGACTTTTTCGTTCGGTTTCAAATTGTTCATATTTTTTCTGTAAGGTTTTTGGTTGTTGTTATGCTCCATTCGCACAAGCTCTTCTGCATAAGCAAATATGAACACCATGATTCATTCATTTGCTTGCGATAGGGCATATTACCGTATGGTTGCTCGTCACAAACTTGATGCATTATGTTCTCGATGGATTCCTTCGGAACTTCACCAGCTTCTAGATAGTCACATTTATAGTGAAGCACTTCATTTCTTAGAGTGTATAGCGATGAGAAGTTGGAAAAGATTGAGTTTTCCTCGTCCCACTTATTAGTGGAACCCTCCATGTTCTTAATACGATTCCATTTCTGACGAATTTTTTTGAATTTTTTTATAGACGATATATCGCACGCAGCATCAATTTCTTCATATTCTGCTTCTCTGAATGCTTTTTCTGTCTGGAGGCCTTGAAGTTTCTCGTTAAGCGCCCCTTCAGTGTAGGCAACACAGTTTGTGATTACTGCTATATTGTAGATACGAATATCCCTATCATCGTTGCAATTAGCTATAAAGTGAGTGAACAGCTCAAATGACCGTGTGAAGTTATCTGATAACGGTCTCATTGTTTGAACTGCTGATCGTTTCTTGTTTGGGGCTACCATGGGGCTACCTTTTAGCGTAAAAATGATGAATTATTGTTAATGCTGATTACACTAGCAACAGCTAAAGACTCAGTCAATACAATAGTTTATTACACATGCGTAAAACTGGTTAAACGTAGCAATCAGTTCCTCATAACCTGAAGGTCGTCAGTTCAAATCTGGCCCCCGCAACCAATAAATACAAAGGCTTAGCATTATGTGCTAAGCCTTTTGTTTTGTCTCCAGAGGTCAACGCACGCCCTCTTTTTTTAGACAAGGCCTGCGGCTAGTCTGATATACACATTACGGCATCGTGCGCAGCGTCAGTGCTGTGCTGCGCGTGTGATAAATTATTATCTAATGCTTTATTTGGCCTTATGCGATATAACGTTACATATGGAGTCTTATCTGGTGATCAAGATGTCATCTAATTTCTATGTTGCGACAGAACACAACATCGATTCTATATAAAAATTATAATTTAACCGATATTACCAATGAGGATTTGAGCATGAGCGACATTACCATGATAAAACTAGAAAGCGGCATGTGCCGCTGGCCTATTGGCAACCCAAAAGATGATGATTTTCATTTTTGTGGCGAGCCGAGCGTGCCTACTGAGTCCTATTGTCAAGCACACATGGATCAAGCGCGCGCGCCAACCCGCAAGCCTAAAACGTCTTAAATTTTAGAAAGGAGCGCGTCGCTAAGTTATGCGCTCTTTAAAAATTATATGATGTGCGGCGTTATCAAGCATTGACAATTGACAATGTTTAACATATAACGCCGACATAAACTCTTGTGATGGCGCGAGATGGTGATCACTTAACCCCCCATCGAATCCCCAGAAGTTCAACAAAATTACTCTGCCCCCTTCGCGCGGTATGCAGCGAAACGCCCGACCCTATTATACAGTGGTCGGCATAAGGAAATACTATGAACACAACTAATTTTCACGACCTTGGTCTTATCGAGCCGCTAACGCGTGTCCTTGACGAAAACCATTACATAACGCCAACACCAATCCAGCAGAGCGCTATCCCTACATTATTGGAAAAGCGAGACCTATTGGGCGTAGCGCAAACTGGAACAGGTAAAACGGCGGCGTTTTCTTTGCCCGTTTTACAACATTTGTTCACAACGCAACATACCTTTAAGCCGCGTACGGCGCGTGCATTAGTGCTTGCACCGACCCGAGAACTTGCAATTCAGATTGCTGATAACTGCTTAATATACAGCAAGTATCTTTCATTAAGCCAAACTACTATTTATGGCGGCGTGAACCAGAAACGACAAGTAAAGATGATGTCTAAAGGCGTTGATTTACTGATCGCAACCCCTGGCCGCCTGCTTGATTTAATGCAGCAAGGCCACGTTGACCTTGGTTCCGTATCGCATTTAATTCTAGATGAAGCCGACCGCATGTTGGATATGGGTTTCATTCACGACATTAAAAAGATTATCGCTAAAATTCCAAAACAAAGACAGACGCTACTCTTTTCCGCGACGATGCCGGGCTCTATTAGCAAATTGGCAAATAGCCTGCTCAACAACCCTAAAACCGTTGAAGTCACGCCAGAAGTTGTCACTGTCGAGAAGATAAAACAAAGCCTGTATAGAGTGGCGAAACAAGATAAACGCGCATTGCTTGTGACGTTGCTTGATAACGAAGCCATTTCGAAAGGCATTATCTTTAGCAGAACAAAGCATGGCGCCAACCGCATTGTCAAAGAACTGGACAGCGCAGGCATTACTTCTGCTGCGATCCACGGTAATAAATCACAATCTGCGCGTCAGAAGGCTTTAGCCGCGTTTAAAGATGGTGAGATTAGAGTGCTCGTCGCGACTGACATTGCCGCCCGCGGCATTGATGTCGATAACATTACTCACGTCATCAATTATGACCTCCCTGCCGAAGCAGAAAGCTATGTGCACCGCATTGGCCGTACCGCACGTGCCGGCACCCAAGGCACAGCGCTGTCATTCTGTGATGAAACAGAAGGTAAAGTGTTAAAAGCCATAGAAAGACTTATCAAATTTGAGATAGAAACTGTGGAAACGCCTGAACTGAAAAGAATAGCAAACAAGGGCCCCGCACCAAAAGACCGTAACGTGACGAGCCATAAAAGAAATAGCAACATGCCTAAAAACTATCAAACCCCTAAAAACTTTAGGCGCCCAACGAAGGGCTGCAAATAATTTTATTTGTTATCTGCGGTTACAATCGCACAGCCAATAAAAACGAAGGCTTAGCACAACATGCTAAGCCTTTTTCTTTACGCTATTCAACGATAAGCATGTCGTTATTATAAAGAAGATCAGTCGTAACGCCCGTGACGTCATTCAATTGGGCAACATCCGTATAGTTACTGCCATTCGCTGCGCCATCACTATCAACAGCAATAATGGTGTCTGCGCCGACTTCGCGCAGCGCGACGAAGTTATTAATTACGCCCTGTACGGGGTCGCCATTTATCCAGTTCGTCAGTAAGTCGCTAATATCAAGACTGTCAAATTCGCTGATTGAGAAATTATGTATTTCATCAACGTCATTAAAGGCGCTATCGGATTCAAAGACAAACACATCACGACCTTCACCGCCATAAAGATGGTCTAGGCCATCACCGCCATAAAGCACGTCATCAATTGCGCCCGCCTCACCCGCGAGGTCACCTTGCATTGTGTTGTAACGCGCAGCAATATCTTCTGCTGACACCACATTATTATGTATCGCAAGGTCAGAAATACGGCCTTCAAAAAAGTTGCTTAAGCCAGATCGCCCAGCGCCATCATGGTAAACCGTGTTACCATTCTGCGCGCCGATACCAATAGCGCCACTATGTGACGACAAGGCCTGCGTAATGATCTCCGTACCAACCAAAGCGCCATTTAAAAACCCTTGCAGCGTACCAGAAGCCGCATCAAGCACAAGTGCGGCATGATACGTCTCACCGACATTTACGGCGGCACTTAAGTCAAACGGGCCAAAGTCATTTTTGTCCACGGCTTGGAAATAGAGCTGCCCTTGGTCAATATAAATAGATATCGCGTTGACGCCGCCACCTTCTTCATACAAAACGTGACGCCCAGATGTAACATCTGCATTAAAGACGAGCTCAATCGTCCGTGCAGCAACGCTCGTTGTGTTTATCAAGTCACTATTCGGCACAGAAATATAATCATTAACGCCATCAAACTGGATAGATGTCGCGCCGCCATCATACAGCGCAGCAGCCCCCAGAAGAGCGCCGCCATTCACTATACCGTCAATTGCTGCGCCGCCATTGCCTGTGTTGGCAACCGTGCTACCAGATGTCTCGTTTAACCGTAAGTAAACATCTGGGCTATGCGCGGCCACAGCTTGTGCGAAGCCTGCTGCGCTGGAATCCGTTACGCCAGACGGCAGAGCGTCAGCATAAACAGTATCATCGCCAGCACCGCCTTTTAAAACATTCGCATCAGCGCCGCCATAAAGCAAATCATTGCCGCCATCACCATTTAAAGTATCTGCGCCCGATGAAGCATACAAAGTATCATCGCCATCGCCGCCATATAGGTTGTCAACGTCATCACCATCGGCGTAAACATCAGCGCTAGTTGATACTGAGTACAAATCGCTCGGCGCATTCACATTATTAAACTCAGCCAGAATTTCGTCTGCGGTTAACGCCGTTTCGGCTAAACGTAGCTCATCGAGTTGACCATCAAAATGAAGGTTATTACGACCGCCATTATAACTGTCAGACTCCGAGCCATCACCAATAACGCCATAACGCGTCTTATCGCTGCCGAGTCCTGCGCCGTTATGCGCATCACTCACGCGGCCAACCTCGACGCCATCAACATAAAGGATTTTATCCGCGCCGTCATAGACAGCAGCGATGTGGTGCCACTGCCCGTCATTAATCGCCGGGCCGGCAGACATATCATCTATGCCGTTATTGCCATCAGAGTTTGTACTAAAGGCAAGCTGACCTGTCTTACCGTCAACATAAACATTGAAAAACTCGCTTCTATCATAATCTAAGATGCCCCAATTTTGGTTATAGGATGTACCTTGATATGAAGTGTTTACCCATGCTGTGACCGAGACTTGTGGAATATAAGTATTCGCCTGATAAGCATGGTTCAAAGCCACATACTCAGTATTATTAAATTCTAAACCTTGACCAACAACGCCGTCAATCGCCTCATCAATGCCTGAGAAATTTTGCAGCGCTTCGCCGTCTGCGCCCGTTGAGGAGCTGTCACTCACCACATTAGAGGCCGCGTAATCATCATCCAAATGCCAAACACCCGCGTAATCATCACCCCAAGCGGAAGATGTTGTCAGCGTTGCCGTACTATTGCCGTAATAAACATTATAGCTCGTATTATTTTCAGATGAAACATGCCCAACGCCGACATATAAATCCATGCTGCGACTTGCCACATCGAAATTCACAAGCTCCGTTGCGTAAAGGGTTGTCCCTGCGCTATCCGTAATCAAAATATCACGGCCATCCGCCTGCACGGTATTCCAAAAATCATCGCCAAAATCATCCCCGGAAACCCGCAACGTGAAATCTGTTAAGTCAGATGATAATGAATCGGCATTAATGCTGATGATCTGTTTATGCGTCCAGCTTGCGTCGTACCACGCGCCACTTGTCGCGTTAATAATGTCGTTGCCAGCGCCGCCATAAAGGAAGTCATCACCGCCAGCGCCAATAATAACATCGTCGCCTTCATCGCCGACAATGGTGTCGCCGCCTGCGCCGCCATCAATGCGGTCATTGCCAAGGCCGCCTGATATTATATCATCGCCAGCTTTACCAAGGATAATGTTGTCATTGATCGTACCTAGAAGGATATCAGCATCTTCTGTACCAATAATCACATCGCTGATTATTGCATCTTGTAAGAGCCCTTGTTGAATATTAACCGTATAGCCGTTAACGCTGAACTGCTCCATCAATATGCCGTTAAGCTCTGTATAGCCGATCAAGTTTGCTATCGGGTCAATGTCTACTACGATAACACTATCTAAAAGAGCATCACCTGTAATGCTAATTGTGTTGTTGTTCGCAAGGCCTGCAAGGTCTGAAACATTAAGCGTCAGCGTGTTTGCCGCTGCGTAGCCTTTGTAATTATCAAGCGCGATTTGCTCAATGCCTGACCCTGACAACTCAGACAAATCAAATGCACCTGCGATATGACCGCCCAAATAAATGACATCATGCCCAGCGCCGCCATGGTACACGTCTTCTGCATCCCAAAAATAAATATCATTACCTGCGCCGCCATGTAAAATATCTATGCCGCCGCCGCCAATAATAAAATCATCACCATCGCCTGCATATATTGTATCCGCGCCATCATCAACCGCGATGGCTTTCCAGTCACCGTAGATAATATCATTACCATCACCGCCATAAATAACGTCGTCACCGCCCCAGCCAAATAAACGGTCATTGCCAAGCTCGCCTATAAGTGTATTGGCGACTCCATTACCGAGGATACGGTCATCAAAATAGGTGCCAATAACATTTTCAATATCATAAAGAAGGTCATTACCCGTGTCGGTATAAGTAATATTTTTGCCTGCAAGGTCAACAACAACGCCGGCATTTTCTGTTGAATAATCTATCGTGTCTATGCCTGCGCCGCCGAATAATTTATCCGCGCCATCGCCGCCATAAAACACATCATCACCATCACCGCCATACAGCGCATCATCGCCATTGCCGCCATAAAGAGTGTCACTTGCCCCACCTATGCCAGAAGCAGTATCGCCATAAATGATGTCGTCGCCGTCTTCACCAAACAACGTATCGCCGCCTAAGCCGCCATAGAGAGCATCATGCCCAGCGCCGCCAGTGATAATATTGACATTGGCATCACCAAATATACGGTCATCAAAATCAGACCCTATAATATTTTCAATTTCGTAAATTTCGCTGCGCTCGCCATCATCGCCGCGCGCATAATAACGTTCCATTTCAACGGTAACGCCTGTAAGGGCCGCACCTAAAGAAAGAGTATCGAGACCGCTGCCGCCATAAAGCACATCACGTCCAGCGCTATAAACCAGCGTATCATCGCCATCGCCGCCAAACAGACGGTCACGGCCAGCCTCACCATTTAGCGTATCATCACCAGCAGAGCCGAATAAAGAATCATCACCATCACCGCCATAAACAGTATCATCGCCGTCTGTCGATTGGTTGGCTTCGCTATCGCCATAAATAAGATCATTACCTGCGCCGCCATAAACGACGTCATCACCACCGCCGCCGATCAGACGATCATTATCTGCGCCGCCATCTATAATGTCTGCGCCGCCTTGACCAAGGACAGTGTCATCGCCAGCACCAGCATTGATTGTATCTGCGCCATCTTCGTTAGATTGCACTTTCAAGTCACCATAAACAAAATCATCGCCATCGCCGCTATTGATAATATCATTACCTAAATGACCAAATATTTTGTCGTCACCTGCGCCGCCTTCAATCACATTATCATCTCGGCTGCCAGTAATCGTATCGGCAAAATCTGAGCCTATAACATTTTCAATGCTGCTTAACGTATCACGGGCGCCTGTCGCATCGGTGCCGTCTTGCGTGTTAATATTCGCAATAATTTTAGATGTTTGATTCGCGTAACTAATTGTATCTATGCCGCTGCCGCCATATATTTTATCCGCGCCTGCATCCATATATATTAAATCATCGCCGCCGCCAGCATAAACAATGTCTTTGCCCGCACCTGCATATATAGTGTCTGCGCCGTCATTAGCGCCTTCTCTTTTGGCATCGCCATAGATGATGTCGTTATCAGCGCCGCCATAGATCACATCGTCACCAACCATGCCGTAAAGCTTATTGTTGCCCGCGCCGCCATCAATGACATTATTCACATCACTGGCAATAATCACGTCGCCAAACATTGACCCTGTGATGTTTTCTATATTGACAAGGCTGTCGCGCCCGCCAAACCCATCATTCAATACGCGTGCGTTTTCGACAGTTACCGCCTGCGTTGCAGAGGCAAAAGAAATAGTATCAATGCCTGCGCCGCCATCATAAGCGTTAAAGGCAAGGCTGCTGAGGAAAATATCATTGCCGACGCTGCCCGCAGCAGCCGTATTTTGGCTAGACACGTCAGGCAGCACATTCACCTGTGCGTTTTGTATTTCTTGGATCATTGCTGAAGATGTTTGATACACCTCATAAGAAAAATTATCCGCACCACTAAAGCTGCTCGGCGGCGTATAGGTAAAGTCACCATTAGACTGAATGTCTAAAGTCCCACCTTGCATTGTTGTGAACAGGCCAGCGCCAGTATTATAAAGCGATGAACTATATCCCAACTCGTCAAGCAAATTGCCTGTAATGGTTTCACCTTCTACGGTGCCTAAAATAAACATATGCTCTTTTTAGCTTTCTCTTATCCTGCAATTGATTTTCCGCGTTATTAATTAACAAAACCTTAAGACTATACTAAGGATAGCAAAATATTTTTCCTGACTTAACATATTGTTTTTATTTGGTGATATTGGCTTCAGAACACACAGCAAACCCAAAGAATAAGCTTGTCCAGAATCTGTACGTGTGAATGTTTACGGGAGGGCTCCCAAGACGATTATAAAAGAAAAACACCCCAGAGTATAGGGCGCGTAGCAATAGCTTTATATAAACGGATCATAAGCCCATTGTAATAAAGCCTGTCTTTGTCGTGGACGGCAAAGAATGTTGCCAACGTCACAATTTGCTCTAACCTGCCCCGCATGGCGGGCAAATGCTTTCCAACGTTTAATTTGGTGAGCGTCAATCTCACCGCAGCGCCGCCCTTGGTAATAGCGGCAATACCATTGGAACCAGCCTCGCGGATCTTCGCCGACAATCCATTCTTTTTGTCGCCACACGCTTAATGGCTGACGGCTCTTAATGCCAAAATAGTTAAGTGATGCGTCAGGCACATCACTTAATTTCGCGTTTTCAAACCATGATGCAGGGAACTCTGCACGGCAATCATTCATGTATTTCCCTTCAAAAACGCCATGCTCTAACATTTCTTGCGGCGTTAAATAGGGCTTAAATGCAGGGTCAAAATCCTGCCCCGCAGGAACACAAATCTTATAACGATAATCACGCTGCATTTTATCATGCACATCAATCCATTCACCGACTTCAAACATAATTCGTCCTTACTTCATTTAGTTTTTAAGGCGGTAACCCGTTTTAAATATCCATGCAATCAAAGCAATGCACAACGCTAAAAACGTACAAATCATCGTGACGCTTACGCCAAGGCTTACATCTGAATGCTCATAAAAGCTCCAGCGGAAGCCGCTCACCAGATACACAACAGGGTTCAGCATAGATATTTTCTGCCAAAGCTCTGGCAGCATCGTGATCGAATAAAAGCTACCGCCAAGAAAGGTCAGCGGCGTAATCACCAAAAGCGGAATCAGTTGTAACTTTTCAAAGCCATCTGCCCAAATCCCAATAATAAAGCCAAGCAAGCTAAATGTCAGGCAGGTCATGACCAAGAAAAACACCATCCAAAACGGATGCGCGACTTCAAGCGGAACAAAGAACCCTGCTGTGGTTAGGACAATCAGCGCAATGATGATAGCTTTGCTCGCCGCCGCGCCAACATAACCAATAGCCACTTCTGCAAATGATAGTGGCGCAGATAATATTTCATAGATTGTGCCCGAAAAACGCGGAAAGTATATGCCAAAAGACGCATTTGATACGCTTTGCGCCAATACAGTCAGCATCACCAAACCAGGGACAATAAACGCGCCATAGCTAATGCCGTCAACGTCTGCAATACGTGAGCCTATTGCGGAGCCAAAAACAATAAAATATAATATAGTCGATATAACAGGTGACGCAATGCTTTGACCAATTGTGCGCAAAGTACGTGACATTTCATATTTATAAATTGCGCCTATTCCACGATAATTCATTCTTCACCTACCAATTGTACAAAAATTTCTTCTAAAGAGCTTTGACGTGCTTCAAGATCTTTACAGCGTATCGACACATCTTTTAGGCTATCTAATAAATCGGCAACGCCGTTATTTTCGCGGGCGGGGTCATATGTGTATTTCACACGCATTCCATCATCAGATAACTGTAAGTTAAACGCAGCTAATGGCTCTGGTATGCCCTTAAGAGGTTCATATAAATCCAGAACCAGTTCTTTTTTACCAAGCTTCTTCATCAAGACCTTTTTATCTTCGGTAAGGGTCAGTTTTCCCTTATTAATGATGCCAATACGGTCCGCCATTTCTTCGGCTTCCTCAATATAGTGGGTCGTCAAAATGATTGTGACCCCAGTCTCACGCAGGGCACGCACCTGTTTCCACATTGATTTACGCAGTTCAACATCAACGCCTGCTGTTGGTTCATCTAGAAACAATATTTTCGGTTCATGCGACAGCGCCTTCGCAATCATGACGCGGCGTTTCATACCACCCGATAACATACGTATCTGTGAGTCTTTCTTATCCCATAACGACAGATTTTTTAATAACTGTTCAATATATTCACGATCAGCCGCTTTACCAAACAGGCCGCGGGTGAAGCTCACCGCATTCCAGACTGTTTCAAACGAATCTGTGCTTATCTCTTGCGGGACTAGGCCTATCGCTGAACGTGCCGCGCGATACTCTTTTTGATTATCATGGCCAAAGACATCAACGCGACCTGTGCTGCTGTTTACGATGCCGCAGATGATACTAATTAACGTCGTCTTACCTGCGCCATTCGGCCCAAGCAAAGCGAAAATTTCACCGCGCTGCACATCTAAATTAATGTCATCCAAGGCTTTAAAGCCATTTTTATATGATTTGCTGAGCCCTTGTACAGAGATTGCTAACGTCATTATATTTCCTAAAACTATACTCTTCATTATAATTATTCTGTAACTCTGTGTGACCATAACCTACCCGCATCAAAGGTCAAGCATCATCACACGTGCGATGAAAATGAGGTCAGCACATTTCTGTTTAAGGGCTGATCCCCTTGAAACAAATATAGAATTAAATACATAACGTTAATCTTATATGAAGGGTTTACAGTATAATATAGTCGCGTACACTGAGATTAAGATTTTAAACAAATTTTTAAAGGCATTATTAATGAAATTACTTCTTACGGCCCTCTGCTTTATATTATTTTCTCAAACAGCACACGCCCAAACAGCCCAAACAAAATTTGCCATGGTCGGCATCGGCGCGATTACGTGCCACCAATGGAACACCACAGAAAAAGATGATTTTATACGCGGCACTGTGGTGCAATGGGTGTATGGTTATTTTTCTGCGTTAAATAAAGTTCGCGCGAAAAAAGGGCACCGACAATATAACTTAAGACGCCTAACCACCAACAATGTCTTAGAAGCCATTGAGGAGTTTTGCCCATATTATCCCGATTATTTACTCAGCTATGCTGCCGATAGCATGATTGGTAATAAAATCCGTGTAGAAGAGCGCCGATAACCACCATTAAAGCGACCGTCCCCCTCTCCTCTGAGCATTATAAATGCCATATTTGTGCAGAGCAAAATAGTTTCTATCTTGATTTTGCTTTCCCTTGTGCTATTGCTATTCAAATAAAAATAAAAACAAGCACATGGGGAAACTATAATTATGCAAAACAATGCTTTAGCATTGCCAATAGGCACGCAAGACTCTTACTCAGCGCATCAAAATATATGGCAAAAGAACTACCCTTCCGGTCTCAACTGGAACAGCCCTATTGACTGCGCCCCCATTCATACAATCCTTGATACGTCTGTACAAAAATTTGCAGACCGCCCTGCTATTACCTTTGCAGGCATTGAACTTGACTACGCCGCGCTTGGCGCTTTGGTTGACAAAATCGCCGCTGGCCTACAAAAAATTGGCATTGGCAAAGGCATTAAAGTCGGCCTGTTCATGCCAAACACCCATTACAGTGTTGCATTTTATTATGGTGTGTTAAAAGCAGGCGGCACAGTTGTAAATTACAACCCGCTTTACGTTGAACGCGAACTTGAATTTCAAATCGAAGATAGTGAAACAGATTATCTCGTCACCCTTGATGCCGCGTCCTTATTTGAAAAAGCAAATAAGGTGCTTTCAACAACGCGCATGAAAGGCCTGATCATCTGCCCAAGCGGTGCAGGCGCAGCTGAAATACCCTCAGCCCCACCTTACTTACATTATAAAGACATTATTGATAACACAGGTGAAGTCGCCCCTGTGAGCATTGATCCAAAACAAGATATTGCTGTCCTTCAATATACAGGCGGCACAACGGGCGTCCCTAAAGGCGCAATGCTGACCCATGAAAACCTTTACGCCAATGCAATGCAAATGGCGTACTGGCACAGCCCTGTGGCGATAGAAGGCCAAGAAAGCATTATAGGCGCTATCCCATTATTCCACGTTTTTTCAATGACCGTTGTTATGAACATGGCTTTAAAGCTCGGCATGGAGATTATCCTCGTCTCTAAATTTGACCCTGTAGAATTCATCCAATTACTAAAAGACAAAAAACCAACATTCTTCCCTGCTGTGCCGACAATCTATAACGCGATTGCTACCCACCCTGCAGGCGAAGGGCTTGACCTTTCATTCGTCAAATTCTGCATTTCAGGCGGCGCCCCGCTACCAGAAGGTATCAAAAACGCATTTGAAAACCGCACAGGCGCACGCCTTGGTGAAGGTTACGGCCTAACCGAAGCATCGCCCGTTGTGACATGTAATCCTGTCAAAGGCAAAAGCAAGCTTGGTTCAATCGGCCTGCCTATCCCTGCGACCAACCTTGAAATCATCAATATGGAAGACGGTATCACGCCGCTTGGCATTGGCGAAAAAGGCGAAGTTTGCCTTTCTGGGCCGCAAGTAATGAAGGGCTATTTCAACAAGCCAGAAGCCACCGCAGAAGTCATTAAAAATGGCCGCCTGCATACAGGCGACGTGGGTTATATGGATAGCGAAGGCTACGTCCACCTCGTCGACCGCATAAAAGATGTGATTTTAGTACGCGGCTATAATGTCTACCCAACGCAGATTGAAGGCGCAATATCGCTGCATGACGCGGTTGGCGAATGCATGGTTGCCGGCGTAGCAGACGAGGAACGCGGTGAAACCGTTTGGGCATGGATATTCCCCAAAGACGGTAAAACACTCAGCGCGGATGAAATGAAAGCCTTTTTAAAGGATAAAATTTCGCCAATCGAAATGCCGCGTAAATTTATTATGCGTGATACGCCGCTGCCAAAAACAGCCGTCGGTAAATTATCACGTAAATTGCTGCGCGAAGAAGCAGGCATCTAATAACACCTCTACATATAAAAATAAAAAATAGAACAGCTGGAGAAACCTTATGAGCAACAATAAGAACGCAAATAAATATGCGCATTTAATGACGCCGCCGAAATCACTAAAATTGGAATTTACCAAAGCCGCCGATTATGACCGCGTTAATTTCATGTTTGATAAAGGCCTTTTAAAACAAATCGACCCACTTGGTTACGTTGCCAAGCGCCTTGATGCAGATTTCCGCCGCGCCGTAAATGGCGGCAGCACGGTAGTTCTGGGTGATGAAAACGGCCATGTCCGCACATTGGTGATGAACTACCAAATGCACGAAGATAGAACAGCCCCAAAAACCGCCCCACATGATTATACCGAGCTTGGCTCCGTCATGGCGGTGATACAAGGTTATAAAAGCGCCTTTCTTCTCGCCGCCGCTATCGGCCTGAAAGAATGGTGGGCACATCCGCCGCAAAAGAAATTGGTCACCGAAATCAAACACAGCAACCTTGCGCCAATCGCCATTTATAAAGCACTTGGCTGGGTGCCTGTCACCGACACACAAGAAGTCGATGATTTATTTTACCTCTGCTACGAAAATGTCGCAGACGACCAAGGCAATGCAATTACAGGGCCGCCAATGTCTGAAAAAAGCGATATTGGTTTTTACCAGCAAATCGACAGCACACTGGTCGCAGAGGCGCAGGTCATACTCGACTTCATCAACCAAGGCGGGCTTAAAAACAAACATGGTGATTTCATCCCCGTTGATTTCAGCGGCCTAGATGATGTCGGGCTCACCCGCCCCCGCCTAGAAGCCATCGCCAAAGGCGAAACATCTAAAGATAAACTGCTCAAAATCGGCGGAAGAGGCACAGCGCCAGCGGCAAGCCCCGCGCCTTAAAGGCAAATCAGCACTACAAACACAAAAAGGCCTCAAAACAGATTGAGGCCTTTTTTATTGTGCTCACTAATGCACCTAGATACTTAAAATAGACTCCGCAAGCGCGGCCCAATATGCGGCGCCGATAGGCGCGGCGGCATCATTGAAATCATAATGACCGTTATGTAACGCAGGCGAAGGGCTGCCATCTACTGGCGCCTGGCCGAGGGCGATATATGCCCCTGGGCACTCTTGCAGCATATAGGCGAAATCTTCGCCGCCCATTGTCGGGCTAAACTTTTCAACATTATCTGCGCCGACCACATTCAGCGCCGCTTGCCATGCCATTTCGGTTTCAGCCTCAGTATTCACAACCGATGGGTAGCCGCGATGATAAGTCACTTCAGCCTTGGCGCCATGTGCCGCAGCGATGGCTTCTGATATTTGATGAATATTTTTTTCTAAATGCGCACGGCTTTCATGACCAAAGCAGCGCACAGTACCTTTTAAGGTCACGCTTTCAGGCATTGCAGAATCGCTGCTGCCGCCATTAATTTGGCAAACGCTGAGCAAGTTACCGTCTTGTGGGCGTGTATTAGAGCTAATCATACCGTGAAGCGAGACCACAATTGTTGAAGCAATAAGAACAGAATCAATATGCAAATGCGGCATCGCGGCGTGGCCGCCTTTGCCGCGCACTATAATTTCAAAGCCGTCCGTGCTTGCCGTCATTGGCCCCGCACAGATTGCCATTTTACCAATTTCTAATTCAGGCCAGTTATGCAGGCCAAAAACGCGGTCGATTTTAAATTGCTTAAACAGCCCTTCTTCGACCATAACACGCCCGCCGCCCGTGCCGTTCTTATCGCCTTCTTCCGCAGGCTGGAAAATAAAATAAATTGTGCCGTCAAAATCGCGGCTTTCCGCCAAATATTCTGCGGCGGCTAACAACATAGTGGTATGCCCATCATGACCGCAAGCATGCATCGCCCCGTCATGCACGGACTTATGCGCGAAGTCATTGACCTCATCAATGCTCAGTGCATCCATATCAGCGCGCAAGCCAACGCTGCGACCTGATGAATCGATTTTACCTTTTAACACGCCGACAACGCCGGTTTTAGCTAGTCCGCGATGCGTTTCAATGCCCCAGCTTTCTAATTTCTGCGCGACAATATCTGCCGTGCGGCGTTCTTCAAAAGCCAGTTCAGGGTGTTTATGAATGTCACGGCGCCACTGTTTAAGCGTCGCTAAATTGTCTTCAAAACGCTGACGTATCTGCTGTCCTGCATTATCACGCATGGTATATCACCTTAAGCCTTTTTAATAATCACGGAGCCGATGGAATAACCCGCGCCAAATGAACAAATCACACCCAGATCACCTGTTTGCAAATCATCGCTATATTTATGAAAGGCAATAATTGAACCCGCAGAACTTGTATTCGCAAATTCATCTAAAATTACAGGCGCTTCTTGCGGTGAAGGGTCACGGCCCAAGACTTTGCGGCTAATCAATTCATTCATGTGCAAATTCGCTTGGTGCAACCAAAGGCGTTTCACCGTGGCAGGGTCAATGTTTTGTTCTTCCAAATGCCCGCTAATCAATGCGGCAACCATCGGAACGACCTCTTTAAATACTTTGCGGCCTTCTTGGACAAATAATTTGTCACGCGCCCCGACGCCATCAGGTGCTGCGCGGTTCAAGAAACCAAAGTTATTGCGAATATTATTTGAAAACTGAGTCTTTAATTTTGTGCTGACAATTTCATAGTTTTTCGCAGCCTGCGATGTATCCGCACGCTCTAAGACTGACGCGGTTGCAACATCGCCGAAAATAAAGTGACAATCACGGTCGCGGAAATCAAGATGACCTGAACATATTTCAGGGTTCACCACCAATATCGCGCGCGCACTGCCAGCCTTAATCATATCAGCCGCGGCCTGTAAACCGAATGTCGCTGATGAACAGGCGACGTTCATATCAAAGGCGAAGCCGTCAATGCCTAACGCGTCTTGAACTTCTATCGCGACCGCAGGGTAGGGGCGCTGTGCGTTTGAACAGGCCAGCAAAACGCCATCTATATCAGCCGCAGTTTTGCCCGCAGCCTTCATGGCGTCTTTGGCCGCATGCACAGCCATCTCAGCCAAAATGGACAGTTCATCATTTGTGCGCTCAGCAATACGTGGGGTCATAATTTCAGGGTTAAGGATAGAGTCTTTTTCCATCACATAGCGCGCGTTAATCCCCGAAACCTTGGCAATAAACTCAGCGCTAGAATATTCAAGCGCCTGCATTTCTCCGCTATCAATCGCGGCTTTATGCTGCTGATTATACAAATCAACATAGCTATTAAATGATGTCACAAGCTCTTCATTGCTGATGGAATGAGGCGGGGTAAAAAGGCCCGTTCCACTAATCACAATCTCTGTCATGATGGCTCCCAGTATATAAATTATTTTTGTTTAATTGCGGCATATCTTAGCCTGTTTATCCGTGCCTTTCCACGGTTTATTATTTTTTTACCCCAAGGCTGAGGAAAACAAGGAAAGAGCCACAGAAGAATACTGATGATTCTCTAAGCGCGGCGGTAAAAACACCCCCGAATTATATTAGAAAAATCACTTTAAAACATAAAATCAACCCGTTACCTCTGCCATTTGACCAACCTTAAAAAATAAGTGAATATCAATCAGTTAACGTAAAGGAGAACGTCGTGCTTAAAACATATTTTAGAGTAGCTAGAGTTTTAACCTTACTTTGTATCGCGCAAATCATCGCGATCAATATAGTTGCACCATCTAAGGCCTATGCTAGCGAAGCATCAGAAGAGGCCGTTTTTTTCGCGCAAACATTATCCGTCAGCTGCTTACAACAATGGGATCAAGCCAAATGCCTGACGAATATTTCACAGGCCGCGCTGATACTTGCTGCAAATTATGCCGGCGACTTAGAAAGCAAAGGCATGATTGGCGCTGTTGAGCAAATCAAACAAAACTGCTCAGCCGCGACTGCAGGCACCAAAGGCAATTACCCTGCCTATGCCATGAAAAGCGCCTTCACAGAATGCGCAAATATAATTGCTGACGTTGCAGAACAAACCAATATTAAGCCCGATTTATCGCATTATCAGCTGCTAATTAATTCCATTATGTGCCTGAACAAAGACCGCAGCTGTCCGGCAATAGAGCAACAGTTACAGGCTTATCGCTAAGGGCGAGCGAATAGCCGCACGACATAGTCAGGCAGCGCGTTTTGTTATCGCGCCAAGAAGTTGCCTACTCACAAAAACTGTATTACTCATCTGCTGCGTTGTCATCTTTGACACTTTCATCAGATCGCGCAACCTTCATTTTGTTCCAAACCACACGCCCTAGCCATGCCCCCACAAGACCAACTGACACAACGATTGCGATGACAGGGCCAAATGCATAACCAAGAAAGGCAACAGCAGCACCCGGGCCAATGTAAGCGTATGCCATACTCGCCGTAGAGCACAGAGTGATGGTCATTATAGCCATAAACAATAAAGTAAAGCGTATCATAGTTATTCCTTTTCAAATAAAAACGGCAAGTCAGCGTGGAGGTAACGTTTACCGCTATAAACGCCCGCAGATTTATTTTTGTCTTTTGGGTCGTCAATGGGTATAAAATATTCCCAGATGATCTCCCCGTTTTCGCGCACTTCAAACATGCGGCCGTTATGGTGAGACACAATAAAAATATTGCCGCTCTCAAGTATCTCAAACGCGCTGCAAAAAGGCGAGTAAAAAGGGTGTTTTTCATTGCCCTCGTATAGAACACGATAATCATTTTTTAGCATATCAAAGGATAGGATACGGCTCTTCTTAAGCGCTTGCGCGCCCATATTATCAAATAACGCAATGCGCCCGTCATTCATTAATTTGCTATCATGTTGGCCAACCCAAGGGCCCTTACTCAACCAAACAGCTTGTTCTTTTTCTAAATCAATGGCAACAATCGTATCAACGTTGCGCAAAGACACCAAAACCTGTCCTTCTTTAAATAGCGGTGAAGAGAGCGCGTCGTTTTTTGTTATATAATAAGCCGTATTGGGATGTAAGTAGTCTCCCTTCCCATTTGAGTTATACAGCGTTTCTAAAAACACAGGCCCATATTGTGAGTTATTAATAGCGCCGATTATTGATACACGTTTTTTCAAAGCACCATCATCGCCCAGAACCTCAATATAATCCTCAAATGATGGCGGGTGAATCTGCTTTAAAGAATCATAGGGGAACCTTCCAGTAAGAACGTCTAAGGACAAGGTATAAATATCTCCATTTGGCGCGACATCTAAATAGTGATGATTGCGCCCCTGATGGTACCAAACAACATCGGAATCTTTATTATACTTAACGACGCCATAATTATTATGGAACTGGTTAATGACTTCAAATACGACTAATAAATCTCCATTCTCTTGCAAAACGACGTCGCGTGTTTCTATAGATTGGGACTGTATATCTTGCAAAATATAATTCGGTTTTTTTAATTTGCCTATGGGGTCAGTATCCCAGCGATGGAGCTCTTGGCCCGTGCGGTCAATCAAACGAACAATATGATCTGCAGAATTTGAGTATAATACGTAAAATTCTTCTGCGGAGTCTGTCGCGTGCGTCACGCCACTTCTCCCATAGTATTCTTTAAAAATAGGGCGGTTATATCCACTCACTGTTAAAGCAGGATCAGGGTCGAGAACGTTATAAAAAAGCGCGGACATGCCAATTAAAGATCGCTCCATAAGCCCGTAAGGAAAAACTTTGAGCTGCACCGAAAGCGCACCCCACATGAAAAACATATAGATTAAGGCGCTAATAACGATAGAGGTAAACAAACTTTCTTTTTTAATCATGAGCTATACCCCCAGAGCGCCGCTGTTTGTTTGGTTTCATCGGCTATGATTTTTAAATCGCGCGCCTTAAGGTTTGTCTTGTAATAAGACGGGCGCTGAATATACTCCGCCCACATATCAAGCGCGGCAGGTTTATAGCTGACACCGCTAAAATCGGCAATATCTGTCAGCATCTCATGGCTTTTATCACAAAAGTCTTCATAACGATAACAAAGTACAGACGGGCTTTCTACGTATTGCGTGTAAATATAATCATAAACATATGCCCAGTAACGCGCATAACCGCGCACCATCTCCCCCGATTTAAACAAATCGAGGATTGAGTGGTACACATCATCTTGCCCTAAATAAATAGGACGAATATCTGCGCCAAATTCAAAGTGGCCGACGCGCTGCAAGTGTTTAACGGCGCGTTTTTGCCCTTTAGTCTTGGTAAGAAAATTCTCATGTTGGCGCAGCAGTGATTCGACATGACTGACGGGACTGCGTACTGGAACAATAAACTTTGCATCAGGCACAGCCGCAATGATTTTATCAATCCGCGCGATATTATAATTGCCCTTCGCCAAATAACGCGGTGCCTTGCTTTGAAACAGCAGTTTTTTGATATGCGGCAGATAAAAATCAAAGAATCTCTGTAGCGCGGCAGTATCTTTTAGGCGTTCCGGCGTATCAAGGTTATGTAGCCCCTTAAAGAAATGCATCCAAAGCACTTCTTCCATGGCCTCTGGGCTTTCAGACGTCACCTTAATGCCGTCACCATGAAAGCGCTCAACCGGCTTTGACGGCTTCATCATCAGTATTTTCTGTAGCTTGCGCCACAAATACGGCGTAAAAATAAACGGAAAATCGCTATATTTATGCGAAACAAAATCACGATGCGAAGCCAAAAACTCTAATAAAACCGTTGAACCAGAGCGCGCAAGGCCGCACACATAGACGGGGCGGTCAATTTTAATCGGTTCAATATCAAATTCTAAAACCTTACTTTCAAAATCACCTAATTTTTTCCAAAACTTTTGATGATTACAGACCAGACCATTAAGCCAATGGCGCTGCGCGGAAATAAGCGGCTTAGATTTTGTTGATTTTTGTAACGCATGAGACAAGAGAATTAACCACTAAATTATGAAGATACTTTTGCATAAAACAGTCTGCATTATAGCGCATATCAATGCGAAAAAGAACTACGAAAGAGAAAGAATTTGAGAATTTCAATTATTTACCTTGACTTTACCATAAGATACATGTCATGTTCCGCTCGCAGTTTGCAGGATGAAAATCTGATTACAGCGAGCTTTTACCAGCAATGTTACTAAGGTAATCACGCCCTTACAACTGGTGTTAAGGTGTTACAAAGCAGGCCAAAACAAACACGGCCACTTTCCTGAAAAGTTCGACACAGCGAGTATTCTACGAACGCAAGGTAGCGCATGAAGCGTGCCTTAATCGAACTTTTTTGAAAGATCTTAATATGACCAAGTTTGAAGACTTCGGCCTAGAGCCGCGTTTACTTAAATCCCTATCCATGATGAATTACACAGAGCCAACACCAGTTCAGGCAAGAACGATACCTCTTGCCCTAGACGGTCGTGACATTCTCGGCTCTGCGCAAACTGGTACTGGGAAAACAGCCGCATTCTCAATCCCGATGATTAATGCTTTACTTCACACTGAAGATGGCCTTGGCCTTGTCCTAACGCCAACGCGTGAGCTTGGTAAGCAAGTCATGGAAGCTATCCGTGAGATGCTCGGCCCGAAAAGCGGCATCCAGACAGCCTTTATCATTGGCGGTGAGCCAATGCGCCCACAATTCGAACAGCTTAAACGCAACCCACGTATTATTGTTGGTACGCCAGGGCGTATTAATGACCACCTAAAACGTGGCAGCCTAAAACTAGACGGCACACGCTTCCTTGTTTTGGATGAAACAGACCGTATGCTTGACATGGGCTTCAGTATTCAAATTGATGAAATTGAAAGCCACATGACTGGCGACCGTCAGACATTAATGTTCTCTGCGACTATGCCAAACAATATTATGCGCATGGCTGACAGATATTTGAACAACCCAGAGCGTATTGAAGTTGGTGAAGCTAATACTGCCGCGAAAAACATCCAACAAGATGTATTGTTCGTACAGCGCGACAAAAAATACAAAACGCTATTACACGAATTATCTGTACGTGAAGGCACGATCCTTGTTTTCTCAAACACCAAACGTGAAACAGAAGCGCTTGCCAAAAAGCTAAAAGCTGATGGTATTAGCGCCGATGCAATTCATGGTGATTTACGTCAGCACAAGCGTGAGAAAGTTATCAAGAAACTACGCGCAGAGCAGTTCCGCGTTCTTGTTGCAACGGATGTTGTTGCACGTGGCCTTGATATTCCGCATATTGCGCACGTCATCAACTATGACTTACCAATGATGCCTGAAGATTACATTCACCGTATTGGCCGTACAGCACGTGCCGGCGCGAAAGGTCATGCATTATGCTTGATCGCACCGCATGATGGCCGCCGTTGGGCTGCTATTCAGCGTCTTATTGATCCGAAAAGCAAGGAAGATAAAGGCAATTACGGCGAACGTCCAGGGCGCGGCGGCAAAAGCGGCGGCAGCGGTTATAGCGCTAAGTCTAAGTCATATAAAGGCGGCGGTAAAAAATTCGGCAATAACGATAATTACGGTGGTAAGAAAAAGCCATTCCGCCGTGACGAAGGGCGCTCTTTCGATAAAAGAGACGACCGCTCGGACCGTTCGGATCGCTCATATGGCGGCAAACCAAGCTTCCAAAAGCGTGACGACAACAGATCATTTGAAGGCCGCAAGCCGTTCAAACGTGATGGCGAACGCTCTGACCATTCAGATCGTTCAGACCGCTCAGATCGCTCATATGGCGGCAAGCCAAGCTTCCAAAAACGTGATGACAACAGATCATTTGAAGGCCGCAAGCCGTTCAAACGTGATGGTGAACGCTCTGATCGCTCGGACCGCACTGATCGTCCATATGGCGCGAAGCCAAGCTTCCAAAAGCGTGATGACAACAGATCATTTGAGGGCCGCAAGCCGTTCAAACGTGATGGTGAACGCTCTGATCGCTCGGACCGCACTGATCGTCCATATGGTGGTAAGCCAAGCTTCCAAAAACGTGATGACCGCCCTTCTGATGGCCGCAGGTCTCGTTCACATGAAGACGGCTTCCAAAGCTTTGGCAACAAGCCAGTAAAAAGAAAAAAACCAGAAGAAAACGCTGGATTCTCAGGCAAGAAGAAAAAGAAAATGCACGGCACGATGTCTGAAAAGACATTGCGCATCAAAGACGCAGCATAATAGTAGCGTAACAAAATATCGAAAAAGCCCCTTAGCAATAAGGGGGGGGTATAGTGACAGGTCGCACAGTTCCATATTTTGACCACACTTACCACTAAAGATACAAACAACCGCTATCATTTATTTGGTGGCGGTTGTTTCTTTATTATTCTTTGAAATCAGGAGTTTATTTGTGGTAAATATTGGTTGGATTTGCTAACTTATGGGAGGCATTTCACACCATTAATAGGAGGAGACAAATAATTCAGTTAAAAAACTGAGTTTTGTTTAATCAAAAATACTATACGATAATCACAAAATTAAATATTATAACAACCCATATTTATTTTTTAATTAACTTCTTAAGCATTCCTTTAGAGCTTTGAGCCTTAAAATACACCTTAACAATTTTATCTGCTAATTTATAAGCTATTGGGTTGTCTTTTTTAAAAGTGTTATAGTGAAGCCGTTCAGCAGGAATTATTGCTCCGTCTGAGTGAACCCCGAGAACATCCTTTTGGCGATCATTTAACGATCTTAAATCTGTCGTATAAACAGCAACGGGGCATTTAGTTTTATTTCCGTGATCTTGTGCATGGTGAAATCCACCTAGAAATACTGTACGTGGTTTTGTAACAGGCTGCTGTGGGCCGTGAAAACCTCTATGGTCAAACAAAACAATATCACCTTTTTTACCTGAAACACGGATCATTCCATCAAATATTTCTTTCTGCATCTCTTTTGGGTATTTATATGGATCAGCGCCATGAGGAAAATTCCATTTATGCGTGCCAGGAGAGAAACAAAAAGCTCCTTCCTCAGTATCATGTGTATATAGCATTATACCGACTGAAAATGGCCCGTCATTTTTAGATGTTCTGTAAGAGCCTGTATGAGCGTGCATTGGGAAATAAAGCTCGTTATCACCCAAATCATTCTTAACAATCATCTCTTGTATAAGAGCCTTTGAACCTAAATAGCCCTCTATAATATCTAGAATCCGCTCATCTAATAAAACCTCATGGGCTTCTTCACCAAGGAGAAAAGCTTCATAAATCTTTTTATGCCTATCTTTTTGATAATACCCTTGAGAGCCATAAATAGATGGATTTTCAAGCATTTTATTGGTTTTATTTATTAGCTTTTCTAATGAAACAGAATTAGGGAAACCTCGAAGACAAGTAATGCCATTTTCTTTAAGGCTTCGAAGCCCACTCTCTGTATCAGTATCTATACGATCTAAAGACTTCATTATTGTCATGGTATAACCTTTCGGTAGCTTGAATAAAGTATATATCTTGCATGATTTCTTAGTTTTTTCAACATATATAAACGATGATAATGTAGTTAAAACTTATAAAAAAAAACAAAAGTTAAGTTATTATCAATGCGCGCTCCTCTCCGTGTAAGACACGTATCATCACCATAACCTAAAATTCAAAATAACCCTTTAGCGCTAAAATCATAAAGCGGTGAATTTATAAGCGATAACGGTTATATGTATTGATATATGCCAACATTAACATTAACATTAACATTAACATTAAATTAGGCTGAATAAGATGGATAAATCTTCTAAAAACTATATTGAACTTACACATGATGTGCGCCCAAAACGTGAAAAGCACTGGCTTTCCGTTTTTCATCAGCTAACCGTCCCTGCATGCCTAGAAGATGTTCACTCCGTTTTAGAGTTCGGCCCAGGTAGAGGATTTCTTGGAGCAGTACTTAAATATTATGGCGTTGAATATTTTGCGGCTGATGTAGTTGACCATGGCGCCAAACCAGACTTCTTATGCGACATAATGAGTTTCCCTGAAGACAAAACGTTTGATTTGGTTTGTGCTTTTCAAGCGCTTGAGCACAACCCTCCAGAAACATATGTTCTACATTTGAAGAAAATGGCGGCGGCATCAAATAAATATGTCTACATATCTTTACCTTACTATGGGCGCTGGCTTTCTCTAAGTTTAAGTGTCAACCTACCAAAAATAAACCGCAACTTTATCAAGACATTTACTCTTGATCGTTTACCTATAAAACGCCCTATTGAAAAATACAGAGAGTCAAAAACACCTTACGCACACCATTGGTTTGAAGTTGGAGACAAAGGGTTCAAGAAAAAAGATTTAATTGAGCATGCTGAAAAAGCAGGGCTGAAAATCACCGAAATGAAGCACTCTCACTCGTTTCCTTACCATATCTTTATTTTGATGGAGAAGGTTTAGAAATCTTCTTCTTGGGTGGTGTCAGGCTAACCCAAACTATTCTCTAAAAGTATTCTGTTACAAACCTTTGTATTAATTAAAAAGTATATGAAAAAACAATAAGTTACTTTAATGTGAGTAAATGGCTCTGAAAATTAAATCAAGTTTTTAAGGTTTAATCAGTTATTTCAAATTGTAGCAGTGCATGAGATATGACAATTACCTTTTTATACCATTTTGCGTCAATCCCACATCATCTCCAATCAATAAACACCGACAACCGCTACCAGTAATGATAGCGGTTGTCGGTATTCTTTAGTGGTAAGCGTGGTCAGAATATGGAACTGTGCGACCTGTCACTATACCCCCCTTAGCAATAAGGGGCTTATTTTATGGCGCAGACTTGCTTTTACAAATAAAAATCTGATAAAACATCCAGATGTTAGAAAAGCTTAAAAAATTAAAACTGTTTAAGAAACCGTCCAAGAACTTGTTCTGGGCGTGGATCGCTTATCAAGCGATTAAAGGCACACTCACGACATCTTTGATATGGGTACCGCTGATTTTGGCATGGCTCCACCACAAAGGCTAATTTACGCATATAATGCGTCACTTAAACCTGCCTCTCACCACAATATACGCCGCCTCAAAATTTAGGCAAAAAAAAGCCCCGAAACGGGGGAAAGAAATTCTACATTTTATCTTTAGGATATCACAGCCTTATCATGGCATTACTTATTACAAGCAAGATCAATATAGTCGGATGTGTTTGGTTTAGCTTGGCTGTCTTGAATAATCTTAGCGCGCTCTTCATCTGTCTTTGCATTAAGAATCGCGTCACCAAATTTGCGGGCAAGTTCTGCTTTTTCACGAACTTCGTCTGCGTAGTCTTCCATATCTAAGCTCATAAAAGCCTCCTTCGATAAGATTTACTAAGTTACCAATAGCCACAAGATAATATAGTTCTGGAAAATAGTCAAAGTTTTTAATAAAAAACAAAAAACCAAGTGATTTATCCTGTATATTTATCTATCATATGGGCTGCAATCATAAACAGTTCAACTTTCTGTACCCATTGTCCATACAAGGAACGCCGTATCATGTTAGATAAAATTATCAAATTCCTCGGAATTAAAGTTGAGGATAGAGAACACCCAAATATGGGTCCTGAAAGCCCCTTGCATATGGCCGCAGGTGCATTGCTTGTTCATGTATCGCTTAGTCATGATGGGTTCAGCGCCGAAGAGCGCGCCGTCGCCATTGATACATTAAAGGATCATTTTAAATTAAATGATGAGAAGGCAGAGCATGTCCTTAAGCGCGCGGTGACATTCGAAAAAAATGCGATTGATCTGCACAGCTTCACCCGCGTTATCAATGAACATTTAGAACAAGATGGCCGCCAAGACATCATTCGCTTCCTCTGGCGGATTGCTTATGCCGATAACCATCTACATAGCTTAGAAGAAAATGCCGTTAAGAAAATTGCCGACTTGCTCGGTGTTTCAACGCGTGATTGCGTACTCTTAAAGCAATCCGTTGGGGTTGATTACCTCAACCTTGCAAAACGTAGAAAACCAGGCAGCGAGCCCACTGATTAAGCAACGGATTAACCTATTGAGTAAAGAGCGCCCCATAGGCGGTATCAGAAAAGCCAAGCTCGACATGCCCATCTTTAATCAGTAAAGGGCGTTTCACAATCGACGGGTTATCCAAAGCCGTTGTTAAGGCCTGCGCATCATCCATGCCGGCCTTAACATCATCTGGCAATTTACGCCAAGTCAGGCCACGGCGATTAAGCACCTTATCCCAGCTATGAACCGCGAGCGCCTGCGCGAAAGCATCTTGCTGCAAGCCAAATGCTTTATAGTCATGAAAATCATAAGCGATGCCCTGCGCATCAAGCCATTTCAGCGCTTTTTGCATAGTGTCGCAATTTTTAATGCCGCAAATAAGAACTTTAGACATCGTCGGCTCCTTCTAAATACTGTTTATTATACAGCAACGTAATAAAATCGGCGTGGCTTTCCCAGCCGCCAAAACGGCCAAGCATACCCCATGAGAGATTCTCTCCGCCTTCTAACGCCGCGATCAATGCCGCCGCGCCATCAGCCAAGGTAACATCATCGCCATATATCGCTAGCACCTTTATTTGCCCTTTGTCATTTTTAACCATCGCGGTTTTTGCGAAAGACGTACAGCGTAAAACGCCGCCGCTCTGTAATATCTCGGCCAAGCCCCTTTCATCAAGCGGCTCCTCCGCTTCAATCACATCGTCACGATCCGTATGGCTTGGTAGTGAGAAATATTGGACGAGCCAGTTTGAAAAGCTCTCTGCGTTTAAGGCATCGCCCAGCGCATTTTTTATATCATCCGCAGCGCCGTGCGATATAGAACGTCCCGCGCTTTGCCCATCAAGCCCGCGCCCAACATAGCGCAGGTTAAAGCCTTCGTCTTGTTGCTCCAAATACTGTCCATATTCAACCATTAATTCTGATATTTTTGGACCGAGGAAACCGACGGAAAACGTCATGGCATCTTCTTCCGTCACGCCTTCATGGGCAAAATGCGGCGGAATATAAATAACGTCGCCCATACGTACATCATAACTATCCCCTTTAAAACCATCTTGTAAAACCAAGTGGTCTTCGCTCTCACTCACTCTTCCTTGGCGCAGAGGCGTACGCCCAACCCGCCAGCGCCGCTTACCCTGACCTTGTACCAAAAACACATGATAACTGTCTGTATGCGGCCCTACGCTGCCGCCAGATGCTGAACAGCTAATCATAATGTCATCCATCAACCAACGCGGCGCAAAATTAAACGCATTCAGCAAATCTGCCGTGTCGGTATGATATTGTTCAACATTTTGTACGATCAGGCTCCAATTCTTATCGCCCAGTGTCGCGAAACGCTCCGCGGCAAAAGGCCCGTGCTCACAATCCCACTTCACGCCGCCATCATCTTGCGCCGTTGATATAATCAAGCGTGAGCGCAGTTCGTCCTCCATTGATAAAGCAGCAAGCTCATCGCCATCAATCAGCGTTTCAAACAAAGCTTCGTCAATTGCCCCGCGCACCATAAAGGCGCGTTTGCCCCAATAATTTTGGTAAAAATCATCAATTGCTGGCAATCTGTCTAATATCATTTTACGTCCCCTAACAGGCCTCAAAGCAAAAGCCTCTAGGCAAAATATCAATTTGATTATATATCTATGTTCTATATAAGACAGATCACACAACCGACATAAGTTACTGTATAAACCAGCTATGACAAAAAACAACCCCGCCCCACCAACGCAACCGCATTATATGACGCCTAACGGCTATGCGACGCTAGAAAAAGAGCTTCACTGGCTGCTGCATGATGAGCGCCCGAAAATCACAGATATTGTATCGTGGGCGGCGGGTAATGGCGATCGCTCGGAAAATGGTGATTATATTTATAACAAGAAACGCCTGCGCGAAATTGACCGCCGCGTGCGTTACTTGACCAAAAAGCTTGAAAACACTGTGATTGTGAACCCGCGCGACCAACAAAAATTACAGCGCATATTTTTTGGCGCTAAGGTCACCTATGCCCGCGAAGACGATAGCGAAGTAACGGTTCACCTTGTGAATGTTGATGAAGCAAATTTTGACCTTGGCAAAATCAACTGGCAGTCGCCTGTCGGTAATGCGCTGATGAAAGCTGAAGTCGGCGACACTGTAAAAGTACGCACCGATACTGGACTTGAAAAAATTGAAGTCGTTGAAATCTCATATCCAATAGATTAACGCATTTAGCGCAGCGGCAAGGTCAGCTTAAATATCGCACCTTTTTGAGGCTGCTCAAAGACTAAATCGCCGCCAAGTATCCCAGCGCTTTTCTTCATCATATAAAGCCCGAGCCCAGAGCCATAAGAAACTTTAGGGTGGAAGCGTTTAAACATCCCGAACAAATCTGCCTGATGTTCCTTAGGTACGCCGAGGCCATTATCTTCGACAGAAATAACAAGCGCGCCGCGCTGCACTTTGACGCTAACTTTCACAAAGGCATCTTTTTGAGCTGGGTCTTGATACTTCACAGCATTCGACATCATGTTCTCAACAATTAACGCCAAGCGTCCGCGCTTCACATTAATTTTATCCGTATAGGCGATATCCTTTATCAGCGTGATCCGATCAAAACCGTCCATATAACGCAGCTTTTCTTCAGCATCATTAATCAGTGCAACGACGTCAACTTCAACCTCTGCTTCTTGTGCATTTTTTGTTTCGGTCAAGACGAGAATATCATCAATCAGCTTTTCCAACTTACGCAATGACTCAGCAGACATACTGACACATTTTTCCGCATGTTTGATATTGTCCCCTTGAAAGGCAGATTCTGCCATTGAAAGCAATTTGACCGATGAAATCAGCGGTGATCGTAAGTCATGTGATGTTCTATATGCGAACTCTTCAAGTTCGGCATTGGTATCAGAAAGCTCGCGAATTAGTTTTTCACGTTCTGTCACGTCACGCGAAATACCGAGGATATATTTTTGCCCATACGCATTTTCAAACCGGATTTTCTGCGTTTGCAAAGTGCGTTCAATGCCGTCTGGGAAGGTGATGTTCTCTATGATCTCAGAATACCCTTCACGAAAGGCCTTGCGGTCAAGCGCTGTAAACTCAGCATGGTCTTCTGCCGAAAACCCTTCATCGCTACTGCTGCCGATAACCGTCTCTCTTTGATCTTCTGGATATGTATTTATGTAGGCCGAGTTCGCCTCAACAATACGTAATTTTTCATCTTTAACAAAAATAAAGTCAGGGTTATTGCGCATGATAAGTTCCAGGAAAGCTTTTGAATTTTCAATTTCCTTTGTCTTATTATCAACCAAACGCTGCACGACCTCTGTGCGCGCGGTCACCATAAACATAAATAAATTCACAAAACCTGCACAGGCCAGCCCGCCAGAGAAAACCAACCAAATCAGCCAGCCGTCGACATCTATTGATTCTACTTTTTGTATGAAATCCAAGCGCCATGCGCGCCCGGCCACTTGATATTCGTGGCTTGTCGTCAGCTGCTGCTTTAAAAGAGACGGCGTTACTTTTGCTTCTTTATAATCATGGCTACGCGAATCATATAATGTTTGCGCTACATCTTTGCCATCTGTTATGTCAGACAGCACGATGTCCATCCCTTGTTCGCCTGCCGCTTCACGCGTAGCGCCCATTAATTGCGGGAATGTAAAAATACCATTACAGTAGCCAATCAAATGTAAGCGGCGCTCTGCAACACTGGCTGTACGCACATCTTGCGAGTACACGGGATAATACATGATGAAGCCGTTCTGCTGCTCCGCTTGCACTATAGAGAACATTGACGTCGCAACAACTTTTCCAGTATCACGCGCTTTATCTAATAACTTAATGCGCGTAGAGCCGGCAACAGGGTCCACCCCGTAAACATCAAACCCATGCGCGCGTTTGTTTTTTTCGTAAGGTACAATATATGATATCGGGAAATAAACCTCACGCGGTTCGGATACGGCCATTTTGCCCATCGCTGTACGGCGCATAATATCAAAATCGTCATAGCCTTGCACACGTAGAGAGCGAACAAACTCAGCGCGCTTAGGGCCATCAACCCGCGGCACCCATGACAAACCATAAAGACCGCGATCATCATACAAAAAACGTTCTGTAAATGTTTTAAATTCTTCTACGGATATATATTCAGAGGAAATAACAAACCGCTCATTAGCGAGCAATACATCCATCGAAGAACTAACTTCTCTATGCAATATGCTTGCAATGTTGAACGCATCCCGCTCAAACGCTTCCCCTCTTTTTTTATACTCGTATTGTTTCGTCACCATAAAAACATAAATTACCGCAGCTAAAACCATAATCAAACTAATCGATATCGTCAGGCACCGCGCACGGCTCACCACAATGTCGCTATCTCTTGGCGTAAATAATAATAAGAAAATCGGTGCAAAGATCAAAATGCCAAATACATCACCAACCCACCACATGAAAATATTTTCTGGCAGGCTTGATTCGCTGATAAACCCAGCAGCATAAAGTATAAAATTCGCCCAAAAAGCATTGATAAGGCAGGCAACAAACCCACCAAGAAAAATAATAGATAAAGCGTCTTTAATATCTTCAATCGCCGTTGGTAAGCGTACGAACTGCCGCACAAGTAGGCAACCAATAACAGCCTGCGCAGCCGCGCCGATACCAATCGATGATGATATTACCAAAGCTTGCGTGTCAATTACATCGTAATGGTAAAGCGATGTGCCGATCGCACCGAAGAAAATAAAAGGAGCGAACTTTATGCCTTTGAGCATTAAAATAGCCAGTGCCACGCCCGCGGCGGGCCAAATCACAGCAGATTGTGACGGCGGCACGACCAACAAAAGCCCCGCGCGACCAGACAAGTAATAAAGCAGCGTAATCATGACGCCACAAAAAATATACTGCTTACAAGCTTTTAAGAAAAAATATTTCATCCCCTGAAATATAATATAAAAACATTAATATTTACAGATAAAGTTTCAGGCTTTTAATCAGCCGCAGGAACAGCCCCTCGAAACTTCCGATGCGCAAGTAATAATAAACCGACGCCAGCAACAGAAGATAATACAGACCCCGTTAATACGCCAAGCCTTACGGCGGAGGTGTTGACGACACTATCAAATGCGAGGTTTCCTATAAACAAACTCATTGTAAAACCAATGCCCGTTAATAAAGATAAACCTGCAAACTGTAGCCATGTCACGCCTATGGGTAATGTACACAGTTTTAGTTTGGCGCCAATGAAGGTGAACCCTAAAACACCGAGAGGCTTCCCGATAAACAGCCCTGCAATAATGCCTAAGGTAATTGGTTCAGCGAAAGTATCCAGCTTTAGCCCGCGAAAAGACAAGCCCGCATTCACAAAAGCAAAAAGCGGGATAACGGCAAAAACGACCCACGGATGTAACGCGTGCTCCATGACCTTTAATGGCGATTTACCCTCATCATTTTTTATCCGTAATGGAATAATAAGCCCCAAAGCCACGCCTGCCAGCGTGGCGTGAATACCAGACTTTAAAACGCAAGCCCAAATAAACAGCCCAAGTACCGCATACGGCCCCAGCTTCGTCACACCCATTTTATTTAATGTAAAAGCAGCCAACAGCCCTACGCCAGCAAGCCCCAATGACACGAATGATGTATCTGCGGTATAAAATAACGCAATTATCACAATGGCGGCTAAATCATCGATAATCGCAATAGCAACGAGGCAGACCTTTAAAGCATTGGGCGCTTTTGTACCGAGTAAGGTTAAAACACCCAAAGCAAATGCAATATCTGTCGCCGCAGGAATCGCCCAGCCATCCATAGTCTCAGGGCTGTTCATATTAAAATAAACATAAATTAAAGCCGGCATCACGACGCCGCCCAATGCTGCGATGACAGGCAGAGAGACTTGCCCTGCCTGTGAAAGGTGACCTTTTAAAACTTCGCGTTTAACTTCTAAACCAACAAGCAAAAAGAAAATCGCCATAAGGCCATCATTAATCCAAAGCAACAAAGGTTTATCTATTCTAAAAAAACCAATTTGAAGAATAACGGGCGTATCTTTAATCGCATCATACAGCCCTGCGAACATAGAGTTTTCCATAGCCAACGCCAAGAAAGTCGCCGTAGCAAGCAGCACACCAGGTGCCAATTTTGAAGTAAAGAATTTAGTAATGATCCTGCGCACAGCCCTGTATTTCCTTTTTTCTATTTTGTTTTTTCTGAGTTTTTGTTGCGTTGACGCCCCTTTTTCAACCTACAAATTCACGCCTTTTACCAAAAGCATAGCCACCGTCGACGTCAAACAATATCACGTATAGTGAGCAATTCAAGAAGTTCACCCCCCATAAACGACTAAATTCATGGCATTATGATTGTACCGCTAGATAGAATGAGAGATAAACCAAGACAAACCCAGAATATGCACTATGAAAAAACCGGAAGCCTATGGAGCAAAAAAGTGCTTTCACACCCGATATCGCAGCAAACGAACTTGATGAAAGTCAAGTCGCACACAAATTGTTTTTGCCATTATTAATAACATGAATAAGGATGATCGTCATATAAACAACGCTAAGGATTTGATGGAACGCTACGTAGAGATATGTAACGAGTCTTTAGCGCAAAATAACAATCGCTTTCCATTTAAGCAGATATTAGCTGCCGCGCGCGATGCGCAGATTGTTATGGTCACGGCAGGCGTAAATCAACAAAATGGTGAAACACGCCTACACTAAAAAGAAACGCCGATGTGCCGCATGACGTCATACCATCAATTCTCATATAGGGGGCGTGGAGTAGATGGCGGAGATGACAGGATTCGAACCTGCGAGGGGTTGCCCCCAACACGCTTTCCAAGCGAGCGCCATAAACCACTCGGCCACATCTCCGCAACACAGAATTATGAATGGTTTGAGCGGGTAAGCTAGCCGTTCTGCGTACCAAAGGCAAGTCTAAAGTTAGCATCTTTGTATGCAGGTTTTATTTTCATTACTGCTGCGCGAGCGAAAATGTTTTAAGTATAATTTAATATATTAGTGTTAAGTTATATGAGTATGTTATATATCTTTCGAGGGGTCGAATTTGAAGAGTATGTACAATGAAATTTATGTTATATCTATTTTTTGCATTAACGCCCCTCTTGGCTGTTGTTGCACATGACGCCTTTGTTAATCACGGGCAAAGCTTCGCCTTCACATCTGTTGGTTATCACCTGTACAATTACGCGCCATCGATATTTTACTGGATAAAAGATAGCTTCGCCCAAAGCGCAGCGCGTGATTTGATTGCTTTTTTCATGAAATCGCATCTTGTAATATATTGCTTGTTACTTTCAAGCCCTGCCGCGCTTTTCGTGATCCAATGTAAACAGCAAAATAGAGGCCCTTTCCGAGATTATCTCAACGAGATTCCTACCGTACAGAAAAAGTGGCTCGATAAAAAAAATCTCGCGACGCGCTTTAGCGGCGGTAAAATGCACGATTCAAACTCGCAGGAATATCAAAGCGGCGAATAAATGCCGCCCGCAAGGTTTCAATTTAGCGACCAATAAGGCCGTTCAAATGTTCAACTGCGCTGTTTAAACGCTGTAAGTCCTCAGGGCGAGAAACGCTATGTCCGCCATCTTTGATCAACTCAACGGTAACATTGTCACTTACCACGCGCGCGCTAATATCTAACGCCGTTTGCCATGGCACTTCTTTATCGACCATGCCCTGCACCAAATAAATCGGGCATGAAATAGCGACAGAGTCATCGCCGTTAAATACAAAATTTTCTGTGCCATCATCAATCAATTTTTGCGTGAATATATAAGGCTCATCTGAATAATCATTTGGCAATGACACACAGCCATTATCGCGCATTTCTTGGCGTTGACTGTCACTAAACTGGTCAAGCAAGTTACGGGTAAAATCGGGCGCGGCGGCGATGCCCAGCACAGCCCTGATCCGTTCTGGGCGTTTAACCGCACATAATAAACTTATCCAGCCCCCCATAGATGATCCTGCAAGCAGGATGTCACCTTGTGCAACATGATCAATGATACATAGCGCGTCCGCGCACCAATCGCCAATACAGCCATCAACAAACGATCCATCAGAAAAACCATGCCCCGTGTAATCAAAACGCACATAACTCTGTCCTCTGACCTTAGCCTGCGCCTCTAAATATGTAGCCTTGCTGCCCATCATGTCCGATTTAAACCCGCCACAAAAAACAAGCGTCGGCAGGCCTTTATCACCTTGATGATGAAAATAGGCAATATTCTGGCCTTTTGCGTTGGTAATTTGTTGATGGCTCATGTTATATATGTCCTGCTTATGGTATAAATTATCTGCAATATGCGGAATACAAAATACTATAAACAAAAACTGAAGCTTTTAAAATACAAAGACGCTGATATAGATGAATAATGGATTACCAGTAAAAGACAGCGGTGTAGGCAGCACGCCCCACCAGCCGATCATAATGCAAATCATCCCTGAGCTTGGCCCCGGCGGCGCAGAACAGGGCTGTATTGACGTTGCGAGCGCCATTCAAAGCGCCGGCGGCAAAGCCATTGTTGTCTCCCATGGCGGCAACCGCATTCATGAAGTCACGCGCAGTGGCGCTGTGCATATTAACATGCCTGCGCATTCAAAAAACCCCGTGACAATGTGGCAAAATATTACGCGCATAAAAAAGCTTATCAAACAGCATAATGTCGATATTGTCCACGTTCGCTCACGCGCGCCAGCATGGAGTGCTTATAAGGCCTGCAAAGGTACAAAGGCACGCTTCATGACGACATGTCATGCGCCTTATAATTATAAATCAAAGCTCAAACAATTCTACAATTCGGCAATGGCTAAAGGTGAACGTGTTATTGCGATCTCTCAGCATGTTGAAAACTATTTGCGCACCGGTTATGGCCTAAACGAGCAAACGATGCGCTTAATCCATCGCGGCATCCCCATTGAGCGCTTTCACCCTACCGTCGTTTCACCAGAACGCATGATCGCGCTTAATAAAACATGGCGCATTCCAGAAAGCGCTTCTGTTATATTGCTCCCTGGCCGTTTAACGCGCTGGAAAGGCCAAGCCGTACTTATTGAGGCCATGGCTGAGATTGAGAATAAAGACGTCTATGCCGTGCTGATTGGCTCTGACCAAGGACGTTCAGATTACCGCAAAGAATTAGAACAGCTCATAGAAGCAAGGGGTCTATCGGCCCAAATCCGCATTGTCGATCATTGCAATGACATGCCTGCAGCATACATGCTGTCCACCGTTGTGGTCTCAGCTTCCACTGACCCTGAAGGCTTTGGCCGTATTCCAGTAGAAGCACAAGCAATGGGACGCCCGATTATTGGCACAGATCATGGCGGCGCGCAGGAAACTATATTACGCGGAGAAACCGGTTGGTTAATACCCCCTGCAAACCCACATGCACTGGCCAATGCGATCAAAGAAGCATTGTCACTCAACAATTCACAGCGCGCCGTTCTTGCCACCCGCGCTATGGCACATGTCATGCAGAACTTCACCAAAGAAATCATGACTGAGAAAACATTAGCCGTTTACGCAGAGTTATTGGCACTTGACCACGGCAGTAATAATGTGAAAGCAGATGATCAAAAAGCACAGCTAAACAACGCCGCGTAAATAAGCGAACGCGGGGAAGAAAGCCACCATTTCATGGATAGCACTGAACATATATTGGTTATAAAACTTTCTGCCTTAGGGGACTTCATACAGGCGCTTGGGCCCATGAAGGCAATCCGCGCGCACCACCCGGCAGCAAAGATCACCTTATTAACCACCAAATCTTTCGCCGACTTTGGCGCTGAATGTGGGTATTTTGACAACGTCTGGGTTGATGATAAACCAAAATGGTTTGACATCTCAGGTTGGAGTAATTTATCGCGTCGCCTGAACCAATCAAACATCACGCGCGTTTATGACCTACAAAATAATGACCGCAGCCGTATTTATTTTAAGCTTTTCCGCGCGGCCAACAGGCCACAATGGGTTGGCACCGTGAAAGCAGCTTCGCATTACAATGGGTCAGAAGGCCGCACCAAAGGCACGGCTTTTGATGGGCACTGTCAAACTCTTGCGCTCGCCGGCATTGAAAATGTCAGTATTGATACTTTAGAGTGGATGCAAGCAGATACTAGCGACCTTGGCCTACATCCGCCATACGCCTTAATCGTCGCTGGCTGTGCGCCTACCCGACCAGAAAAACGCTGGCACGCGCAAAACTTTTCCGCATTGGCTCGTAAATTAGTGCAAAAAAATATTCAACCTGTTCTTATCGGCACAAAAAGCGAACAGCATATTAATGCAGAAATCAAAGCGACCTGCCCTGAAGCATTAGACCTCACCAACAAAACGACCATTAGTCAAATTGCGGCTTTAGGTAACACCGCAAAGCTATGCATCACTAACGATACTGGACCAGCACATATTATTAGCGTCACTGGCTGTACGTGCTATATCTTGTTTAATACGCAGGGCTCTGACCCAAATAAACACGCGCCATTAGGTCATAATGTTCACAAATTTGTAAGTGATGATATTAACGCGATAAAAGCGGAAGATGTCTGGCAAGCGATAGATAAAAATTTAGGCACTTAAAACAAATAAGCGCCTAATAGAAAAATAAATTTTGACGCGCATTATGCGCCGGCATTAGACGCGGACAAATCGCCAGCCACTTCATAATACTCAAGCTCACCTTGCGGCGCATATATATCATAAAGACACTTCAGCACAGCTTTTACAGCTTTGTCGTCTAGACGGTAATAAATCGTTTGCGCATCTCTGCGTGTCACGACCAAACGGTCACGGCGCAAACGCGCTAAATGTTGTGATAAAGCAGATTGCGAAAGCCCAACTATTTCTTCAAGTTGGCCGACGCATTTTTCGCCCTTATACAAGGCACACATGATAATTAATCTACGCTCATTCGATAATGCCTTTAAAAGCCCAACTGCGACTTCAGCATTCTTTTCAATTTCTTGAATATCCATATAAATCCGGCTTGTTCAAAGCCACCCCCGTATTAAACCTCATGCAATTCACATCGCGAAAATCATATAAAATTATATCAATAAAGCACTAATATAACATTAAAACTCAGTTTACTTAATACCAACATACCAGCTTTACTATTAAGCAATAAACTCTACCCAAAGATTATCAGTGCAGCAAATACTAAACGTATACTATACTTCCATGCAACAAAAAACCATGCTCAAATGATAATTAATTATATAAAAAAATGCAAATTTGAGCAAAAAAATTTATCTCTCGGTAATAATTCCGTGATAATATGAGTCTAAATACATCAGTTTTTTTCTAAAACAACAAATAGGCAAGTCAATTATGAATCTCAACATTCAAGGCAAGCAAATCAACATCGGCGAATCTCTTCGCACGCACATCAACACTAAGATAGAGGAGCTCAACGCAAAGTTCTTTAACCGTACTATTACTGGCACAGTAACGTTAACGCCAGAAGGTAATTCATCTATTAAGACGCACATTAAGCTTGGTATCGGGCGTGATATTAACGTCGAGGCATATGCCACCGAGCAAGACGCATATAATGCATTTGACAGTGCGGCAGAAAAAATTGCAAAACAGATGCGCCGTTACAAGCGCCGTCTGCGCGATCATCGCCAGCGTATTGAAGACTCTCCTGAAGCAGAAGCTTTAAAGGCGCAAGACTATGTCATTACGGTCAGCGACAATGAAGAGCATGAACAGGACAATCAAGCGCCCGAAGAGCCTTTAATCATCGCACAGATGAGCACGAGCATTCAGAAGCTGTCTGTTTCTGAAGCTGTCATGCGCATGGATTTATCAGGCCAGCCTGCATGGCTGTTCCGCAATCTCAGTAACGATTCTATTAGCATGGTCTATCGCCGTGAAGATGGTAATATTGGCTGGATTGATACGGAACAAGCTGAAAAAAAGGGTAAAGGCGGCGAAACCCTTGCCGCCGAGTAAGCCCACGGTCTAAATAGGCCAATAACAAACACCAAGCGCCGCATTTTTAATGTGGCGCTTTTTTATGTTCATCCTGCTCTTCCCTTTGCGTTCAAGTTTATGTTAAATGCAATCCCCAAAAGAAAGGCGTATAATAGAATAGGGGGCTTAAAGATAAAGGGATCAAAACAATGAGAATCAAAGAACGCCCCGAATATGGCACAAAACACAAACCGCTCGCTTTCCCACCACAGACCACCATACGCACTGCGTTAAATAAAATGGCAAAGCTACATTATGGCTCCGTCATTATTATCAACGACAACCAGAACGTTATCGGCATTGTCACTGAACGCGACTTAATGCTGCGCGTCCTGCATAAAAATAAAGATATTGCGCAAACCAAGCTAAGTGAGGTCATGACAACCAATGTCTATACTGCGCGTGATGATGATAACGTCTATGAATGGCTGCGCATCATGTCCGATGAACATTTCAGACATTTGCCAATCGTCAATGAAAACGACCAGCTCATCAACGTCATGTCATTAGGGGACTTTGTATCCTATACATGGCCGGCCCTGTTTGACCGCGTCAGAGAAAAAACAAAAACCACGATCGGACGCTTTTATGAAGTCATGCTTATTGCTGCTGCACTGCTCGGTTATGCGCTTGCGGTCTACATATTTTTTGGCTAGCCCGCTATAATAAAGCCGCGCGCTAACCAATAATTTACAAGGCTGAACAAAGCCCGTTAAATGACCGCATCAAAAACAGCGTCCATGATATCAATAACAATATCAACTTCTTCTTTTGTGATCGTCAAAGGCGGGCAGAAGCGTAATGTAGAATTACCGCAAGCCAATGTTAAAAGGCCATGCTCAAATGACTTTTTAATCACCGCATCTCTTAAATCTGCGTCATGAACAACCCGCCCTTTATCGCGCTTAATAAATTCTACGCCGATCATCAACCCAAGGCCACGAACGTCGCCAATCGCTTCTCCATGTTTATCTTTTAAGAGCTTCAGCTTGTCGATAAAGTAGCTGCCGACCTCTTTGGCATTGTCGCAAAGTCCGCCTTGCAATAAATCTAGCGTCTTGTCAGCTGCAGCAACAGCAACAGGGTTACCACCATATGTGGAGCCATGCGCGCCTTCTGGCCACGCCATGACTTTATCAGACGCAACAAAGGCAGCAATCGGCATGCCGCTGGCAATACCCTTGGCTGTCGTCACAATATCTGCTTTGACATTGAAATGCTCCATCGCAAACAACTTGCCGGTACGACCCATACCACATTGCACTTCATCGGCAATCATTAATATGCCGTGCTTGTCGCAAATACGGCGCAGGCCATCAATAAATTCTTGTGAAGGCACAATATAACCGCCTTCGCCCTGAACAGGCTCAAACGCGATTGCTGCAACTTCGTCTGGAGAGACAATCTTTTTAAACAAGACTTCTTCAAGATATTCAAGGCAGCCTTCGGTTGATGTTGGATATGGCGGATTTGATGGACATTCAAATTCACGTGGAAAATACGAAAAATGCATCCCTGGTAACAACGGGCCAAAGCCACGACGCTGGATAACTTTAGAGCTATTCGCAGAAATGCCACCTAATGTCCGGCCATGAAAGCCGTTATAGAAACAAATCACATTCTGGCGACCTGTCGCATAACGCGCGAGCTTGACTGCGCCATCCCATGCTTCGGCGCCAGTGTTACAGAAGAACACACGGTTATGATCAGAATTATGGATCGGCGTTGCTTCAGCTAAACGCTGTGCATAACGCCCTTGAGAATCGTTATAAAATACATTGCCACAGTTATGCAGGTAACGCTTCGCTTGTGCTTCAATTGCCGCGTTGACCTCTGGGTGATTATGCCCCGTGGATGTTACCGCGATCCCTGCATGCATATCCATAAATACATTGCCATCAACATCTTCTACATAGCAGCCCTTGCCACCTGCGAGTACAAATGGATACATTTGATAACGTGACGTTGATAAAAACTGGTGGTCTTGTTCAATAATCGCCTTAGCTTTTGGCCCTGGCAATGCAGTTTTGATAGAAATTTGTGACATTTTAATCCCCTGAAATAGAATATTATTATAGAATATACAGCGTCTATAAAACTTTGTTTATTTGTACTGTAAAACCTTGTTTAGTAAGGAAGTTTAGCATGGCAAAGCTCGTTTGGTCACGGTGATAATAAATGATACTAACACCCTAGACAAACAGCTCAGTTACAGCGCTGTGCGGCAGGAAAACCACCCATAAAAAAACGCCCTAATCATCAGAGCGTCTTAATCTTTCATTTCAATATAAACAGACATCCAACCACGAACACTATCTGGTCTTTTTGGCGGACGGACAGGGTTTTCCAAACGCGGTAGGGCAACGCGCCCTTTAACTGCATGCTTTTTTTTCAGCTCTGTTAATCTGTCTCTTAATTTTTGAATAGCCTGAGAAGCGCTAGGTGCGCGCTCAATCATTTCAGGCAAAGCCGGTACGCTAGCCCGATACATATCTGGCGACGCATTTTCGTTTGCCTGCTCCCATAATGGCATACATTCTACCCAATAGCCTCTACGCGACATGGAACGTACTCCTCAAAATATACTCGTAATGTTTTTTTGTATATTAGAATTCTATCACAAAAACAAACGCAGCACTAGAGGAGGTCTAAAAAAACCATACCCTTAAGTATGCACACAATAAATATATATATTTCAATGTCTTAATGTATATTTACACGCAAAACAAAGATCGTTATTAATGTTTTTGCGCGGCTTTATGTTGCTTAGCGTAAAAAATAAGGTCTTGTGCGCGGTGCCATTCCTGTGAATTTTCCGCTAATCCGCGAATCGCTAGACCTGCCAGGCGGCCTGTTTCAGGGGCATTACGTTTCAGGTAAGATTCTTCGGCAAGATACAGCTTGGCAAACGGATCATTTTTAAGTTTACCATATGCTGTCGCCAAAAGGCGGTAAAGTCGCGTCGAGCGGCGCTCAGACGCGATTGCGCCCCTTAGCAGTTTAATCGCTTGCTTGAGGTCAGCATCATTACTCTGGTCGTTGACAATCAGTATATGCGCATAAGCAATGGCGATAAGCCCGTCGCTCGGTTTGAACTCATTTGCCTTAGCATATGACGCGCGTGATTCGCCTAAGCGACCAAAATCTGCATATATTTGTCCGGCTAATTCATGGTAATAAGGGTTATCCGCCTCTAGCTCCACAAGCTGGCGCACTTTGGCCACCGCTTGCTTTTCATCACTATTTTGATATGCCGCAACAGCATGTGCCATCACCGCAGAAACACTGTTTTCCTGCTCATCATAACTCCAGCTGACCTGCTGCGGCGATAAAAAGCCCAGCAACTTCGCCTTCATGCGGCTATGCTGTTCTTTCCACTGCATGTTCGCTTTCACGGCCTTAACGCCGCTTTGCTCCAGCCTTGTCGTCAGCGCGGATATACGGTTACGTGTAATCGGGTGGGTACGGTAATATTCAGACTGCTGTGATTCTGGCAGCAAATTATTTGCTTCCAACTTCCTTAGAAAACTCACTAAGCCATCCGGATTAATTTTTGCGCCTTCCAAATATCCCAAGGCGGCTTGATCTGCGCTGGATTCCTGTACGCGGCTATGGGCTAAGTATTTACTAATCGCATAATTCTGCGCCGCGCCAGATACAGCCGTGAGCGCTTCGCCCTGACCGCTTAAAATCGCTGCACCAACACCTAATATTGTCCCAAGCATCGTTTCATAGGAGGCGTTTTCCATTGCCGCACGTGAGCGCGTTAAGTGGCCACCAACAATATGGCCTAACTCATGGGCTATCACGCCAATCACTTCCTCGGGAGATTCAGAGCGCAGAAGTAGTCCTGTATATATAAAGATGTTCGGCCCGCCCGCAACAAAGGCGTTGATATCATCACTATTGACCAAAATAATATTTACGCCATTTGGGGCAAGCCCGGTAGCGGTAATAACGTCGTCGCTCCACTCTTTTAAAAATTCTTCAATTTCACTATCGCGAATAAGGCTAATACCCGGTGCAGCCAGCGCGCTTGTAAGGGCGGAGAAGCAAAGCAGCACGATGCTTAGTGTTGCGATTAAATATAAACGTAATTTATGTTGCAAGCTTTACCTATCTTTCGCCAAACAATGCCGTTCCAACACGCAAATAATGCGCGCCTAAAACGGCAGCTTGTTCATAATCTGAGCTCATGCCCATGCTTAACTGTTTTAAATTATACGTCTTTGCGTATTTTTTTAACAATGAAAAATATATACCGGCGCTTTCATCCGCTGGCGGGATGCACATGAGGCCTTCTATAGTTAAGCCTAAATCTTTCTGACAATACGCGACAAAATCACTTAAATCCGCAGGGAGAATACCTGATTTTTGCGGCTCTTCGCCTATATTGACCTGTATGTAACATGGCAGGGAGCGGCCCTGCTTATCCATTTCATGTTTTAAGCTTTTCGCAATCTTCTCACGGTCAACGCTATGGATAACGTCAAACAAGGCCACAGCATCTGCGGCTTTGTTACTTTGCAGCGCGCCAATCATATGCAGCGTCACATCACTGTGAATTTGCTTACGCTCACCCCAGTGTTGCTGCGCTTCTTGTAATTGGTTTTCACCAAAATGGCGCAGGCCGAGTGCCAAAGCTTCGTCAATGCGCTGTGCGGATTGCTTTTTCGATACAGCGATAATTTCAGGGCATTTAAATTCACCTTGGGGGCCAACAAAATCTGTGTATGACGGCAATGAGGCAAGGCTATCGGCGCAATAGAAATGCAAGACCGCGCGCTCAATATCATCTTTAATCTGCTGATAGTTTTCAGCGATAGTCATTTATTCTCTCCTCAAAGCAAACATAGTCATACGGAATTTTACCCATAAAAAAAGAATGGTGCAAGTTACCTTGCACCATTCCTAATAAGATCCGTTGGATCAATCAAGTACTAATTAGCTTAGAATTTGATTTGAGTACCAAGTAGAACGTTTGTAGATTCTACTTCTGTATTCGCTTGGTCTGATTCGATGTAAGAAACAGAACCACGGAAAGTCATGCCTGGGCCGAATGTGTAAACAACACCACCTGTGTAGCGGTCTGTTTCAGTATCAGCAACGCCAGCACCATTTTCTTGATCTTGGTTCATGTAAGAAGCACCAAGTTTGAATGGGCCAGTTACATAATCAGCACCAACTACAAGAGTTTCGATTTCGTTGTTTTTAAGACCTTGGTCGTCGTTAAGGTAAGCAACACCAAAACCGAATGGACCGAAGTCAAAATCAACGCCAGCATCCCATGCTTCACGATCTTCACGTGTAGCAGAAGCTGCTTCTAGTTCTGCTGATGCAAAACCCGCACCAAGTGTAACACCAAGTTCGTCAAAGTTACCTTCCCAACGGAATGCAACTTCGTAGCTATCGCCGTACTCGTTACCAGCTTCGTTGTCTTGAGAAACAACAGAGAGAGAGTTTGCAGCACGGTTAACTTCTGGAGTGTATGTCAAACCAGCTTGGAAACCAGAGAATACTGGAGTTAGGTATGTGATTTTTTCATCCGCTTCAGCGAAATCGTTATCATAATCTAATTCGCCAGGAGCGTTAGTAATAGTTGCAAGAGCGTAGTTAACGCCTTGTACTTGCTGACGAAGACCGTCTACAGCTGAGTCAGCTGAAGGAGCAGCAACCTGCAAAAGGTAAGCAGCGCCATCTTCAGAACCGATGTTTACGCGACCCCAGTGGCCAGCCATATAGATGTAGTTTTCGTCCATTGCGAAAGCTTCGTCTGAATCAACTTCAGCTTCGATATACGCGCCAACTGTAAGGCCGTTATCCAAAGTAAGTTCACCAGTGAAAGCGATTTCAGAATCACGTAGGATATCAATGCTACGCTCTTCAGTACCGATTGTTGTATCTTGGTCAACATATGCAACATATGCACGTGTGTAACCTTTAACGTCTAATTCAAGACCTTCAGCTTGTGCAGGAGCAGATGCTGCTACGAGACCAGCGATTGCCGCTGTAGAGAGAAGAAGTTTTTTCATGACTAAATAGTCCTCCAAAAAAGTTTTTTTACACCAATTAAGATTTCTTCACGCTTTACACTTAGCTATAAACTTTGAGAACAAAGCCTGAAGAAACAATAACCTAAAACAAAATATTCTGTGCCGTCAAAACGAATCACTAGAGTTTTACTCTGTTCTGATAATGATTAAGCGCCGATTTTACAAAACCGTCAACAGGGGGCGTGACAAAAAAATCACTTATTTTTTATTTTGTGACATTTTTGCAACGATGCCGCTTCAAGCATAAACCCCTGAGGTTGTGCCTATATATAGCGCAGCCCTATATAATACGGGCGTTGCAAATGCGCAACACGCTGGGCGCATATCCGCCGCGGCCCATATCAACACTCATATAATATGCACAGTGCCGCGCCGCGCAAACGCTGCGAGCATGGCGTTAAGCCGCGCCCGATCGCGACGCGGAAAGTCCCAAGCGACATATTTTATAAAGGCGAGGTCAACACGTTGCGGACAGCCCTCTGCCTGCTGACCCTCTCGGCAAAGCCAGCGCTTAATGATGCGATATGTACAAAGCCAATACGGCACATCAATAAAAAACACAGCGTCAGCTGCGCTTAACCGCTCTTCCATTGTTGACATGTAGTTACCATCTAATATCCATTCATCTTGACCTATGGCGTTAAAAAGTGACCCGCGAAAACTTGCTGTGCCTTTTTCAACCCAGCCTGGCGCCCAAAACATATCATCTAAATGGAAAAGCGGCAGCCCCGTTTCCGAGGCCAGCCGCTTTGCATAGGTTGTTTTGCCCGCGCCCGGAGAGCCAATCACTATAATTTTTTTAGACTTTATAGTGCTGGGCCCTTGGGTCATGGCTTATTTACTTTGCTTATCATCACTGGCTTTTTTATCGTCATCACTCTTTTTCGCATCATCTTGCGTCGGGAATTTCAAAGCCACAAAACGCACTCGACCTTGGCCTTGCGTATTAATAAGCATCAGCGCCGCTTTACTTTTGGCTTTTTGCAATCGTTTGACTGCGGCCTGCACTTGCTTCGCTGATGAGACTTCTTTCTGGTCGACCTCTATTATAACGTCACCAGTTGAAAGCCCTTGACGGTCAGCGATGCTGTTTGGTGCAACGGCAGCGATAAAAACACCTTTAAGTTCATCGCCATAGCCAAACTGATCACGCAGCGCAGGCGTTATTGGCGCTAGCGTTAAACCAAAGACCTCAACATCAAGGCCGTTATTCTCTATTTGTGGCTCCTGAGTATCTTCTAGTTTGCCTTCTTCTTCCGCTTTTTCAAGCTCGCCGATTTTAACTTTTACGGTTTTTTCTTTACCATCACGCCACAAAACGACTTTAACTTTACTATCGATTGGCGTCTCAGCAACCATTCTTGGCAAGTCTTTCATCTCATCTAAGGGGCGATCATTAAAATTCAGAATGATATCACCAGCCTCAAAGCCCGCATCTTGCGCAGGGCTACCTTCGCTTATTGATGCGACCAATGCGCCACGCGCAGTGCTTAAACCAAGCGATTCTGCGATCTCTTCACTAACACCTTGAATACGCACACCAAGCCAGCCGCGGCGTGTACGGCCGAATTCCAACAACTGGTTAATTACCGGTTTCGCCAAATTTGATGGTATCGCAAAGCCAATGCCGACCGACCCGCCAGTCGGTGAATAAATCGCCGTATTAATACCGATTACTTCGCCATGCGTATTAAACATGGGCCCGCCGCTATTACCGCGGTTAATTGACGCATCCGTTTGGATGAAGTCATCATAAGGACCGGCCTGAATATCACGGCTGCGCGCAGAGATAATGCCTGCAGTCACCGTGCCGCCAAGACCGAACGGGTTACCAATCGCAAGGACCCAGTCACCAATACGCATCACGGCGCTATCGCCGAAGCCCACAGCCTTTAAATCACGACCGGCTGGGTCTATCTGTAAAACAGCAATATCGGTTTTTTCATCAACCCCGATTAATTTTGCGTCAACAGATTCATCGTTATGCAAGATGACATGAATTTCTTCTGAATTAGCAATCACGTGGTTATTGGTAATCACATAGCCTTTTTCAGCATCAATAATAAAACCAGAACCTAGTGAGCTTGGCGCATTTTCAGGTGAGCCGCGATGGCGATCCATAAACTCTTCAAAGAAATCTTCAAAAGGTGAGCCTGGTGGAAAATCAGGCATTTGCGGCATGTTTTCTAATTCTTCGACCTTTTGCGTAGTCGCAATGTTGACAACGCTTGGCAGCAAGCGCGCTGATAAGTCCGCAAAGCTCTCCACTTGGCCTTCAGCATTCACGCGGGGGCTTTTCGCTGCAGCATTATGCGTCGGCACATGGGACACAAGTAAAACAGACGCCGCAGCCACGGCTAAATACAGCTTTGATTTTAACATCATAAACTCCTTTAGTAAGTCAGTGGTTAAACGTTTAACTTATTTTCTTTTACCATCATCAGATGCGATGTATTTGAAGAAGTCGCTATCTGGTGAAAGAACCATAGTGGTTCCGCCATTTTTAAGCGCTTTTTTATAGGCTTCCATAGTACGGTAGAACTCGTAGAATTCAGCGTCTTGGCCAAAAGCCTCTGCATAAATGCGGATCGCTTCTTTATCGCCATTACCACGCGCGATCTCGGAATCGCGGCGCGCTTCTGAAATCAAGACTGTGCGTTCTTTATCGGCAAGTGAGCGAATTTTCAATGCGAGTTCTTCACCCTGTGCGCGCGCTTCTTTTGCTTCGCGTTCACGTTCCGACTGCATTCTGTTATATGTTGACTGCGTTACCTGTATTGGTAAATCCGCGCGGACAATACGCACATCAACAATTTCGATACCGAAACGGTCAGTTTCTTCATTGACTTCTTCTTGAATCTTTTTCATCAAGTTATCACGCTCAACAGACAAAACATCGACCAAAGTTGTTGTACCCAATACGCCACGCAATGATGCATTAATAATCGTATTCATACGCTGCACAGCTGCTGTTTCTGTTGACAGTGTTTGGTAATATTTCAACATGTCCGCAATGCGGTAACGGGCAAAGGTGTCGACAACCAAACGCTTTTGGTCCGCCAGCAGCACTTCTTCTGCAGGTGGATCAACATTCAGAATTCGTTTTTCAAAAACGCGTAATTGCTGCAATATTGGCAACTTAAAGTGAATACCCGGCTTATCTATGCGACCTTTCACATCACCAAATTGTAAAACAAGAACTTGCTGCGTTTCTTGTACTGTAAATACGGCACCTGAGAACGTTAACAAAACGACCGCCAGAATACCTACAAGGCTAATACCTAATTTTCCCATGAACTTAAACTCCTATAACTCTATGTGTTCGCTTACTTCTTGCCCATTTTATCAAGGGGCAGGTAAGGCAAAATGTTAGAGCCCTTCTGACTCGGATCGATAACTATATTATTTGTGCTTTGCAGAATTTCTTCCATCGTTTCAAGGTAAATACGCTTCGCGGTCACCACTTTGGATTCTTTATACGCCGCGTAAACAGACTGGAAACGATCCGCATCACCTTTGGCGCGGTTAATGACTTCTTCTTTATACGCCGCAGCCGCTTGACGCAACTTTTCAGACTCACCGCGTGCACGCGGGATGATGTCATTGCGGTAAGCTTCAGCTTGGTTTCTGAATTGTTCTTTTTCTTGACGCGCACGCTGTACCTCGTTAAACGCATCAACGACTGGCGCAGGCGGGTCAACTTTTTGCAGCTGAACACCGTTAATTTCGACGCCAGCTTCATACTCATCCAGCATTTTCTGCATTAACACACGTGTATCACGCTGAATGCTACCACGCGCATCAGTTAAAACGGGCTGAATATCTGTACGGCCAATAATCTCACGCATCGCGCTTTGTGCAACAATACGGATTGTTGATTCAGGGTCACGAATTTTGAACAAGAAGTCTTTTGCGCTCGAAATTTTCCACAACACAACAAAGTCAATATCAACAATATTTTCGTCGCCTGTAAGCATCGCGCTTTCAGATTTCATTTCGGCTGCCGTTGAACCTTTTGAGCTATAACGTTTCGCTGCGTCTTGACGGCCAATTTGAATACGGCGCTCATTTTCAACATCAACAACAATTGCGGCCTGAATTGGCCAAGGCAAACGATATTGTAGACCAGCTTGTTCTTGCGTGCGGGTGAATTGACCAAACGTTGTTACAACGCCATGCTGCGCTGGCTGCAAAGTGTAAAAACCCGTCAGGCCCCATAGCGCCGCCGCAACTAAGATTAGCAGCGCGATAAATTTCCCGCCGCCAAGGTTACCCGGCAGAACATCATTTAAATTCTTTTGTGCTTTTTTCAAAAGCTCTTCTAGATCCGGAGGAACATCACCGCCGCCGCCGCCCCATGAGCCACCGCCGCCACGACGACCGCCGCCAGAACCGCCTTTATTGCCGCCGCTATTGCCGCCATTCCCCCAAGGGTTCTTGTGGTCACCCATCATGTGAATATCAGGATTTTCATTTCCATTATAGGGAGGCGTGTTGTTGTCCGACATATTTATTGGTCCTTAACTAGATTGCAATTTACAAAAAACTACCTTATTAAAAATTGTGCAGAGATAACAATATCGTTTTTATCAAGAAAGGCAATATCCATATGTGGAAATTCGCATCTAAATTAGCCGCAAAGCCAAGCGAAGAAAACATATACGCCATGCTTGCAACCATTGCCGACCCTAGCGGTCAAGGCGATATAGTTTCTAACAAGCGTGTGTCAAATATCACAATCGAAAATAAGAATATTATTTGTATTCTTGAAATTGATCCGGCAAAAGCCGCTGATTTTGAAAACATACGTATCAACACCGAATCAAAACTACGTGAAATTAAAGGCATACAGAGCGCGCAGGTCATCCTAACCGCGGAAACCCCATCACAAGAGAGTCAAGCTGCGCCGCAAGCACAATCAGGCCTAAAACCTGCGCCGCAAATGCAGGCAAAAAAAACGCCGCCAACGCCCCCGCTTGTGCGCCCAGACGTCAAACACATGATTGCGATTTCGTCAGGGAAAGGCGGCGTCGGCAAATCAACCGTGTCATTTAATCTCGCGATTGCGCTCAAAGACCTAGGTTATAAAGTTGGGTTGCTTGATGCCGATATATACGGCCCATCACAGCCGCGCCTTAGCGGTCTAACCGGTATTGATTTTTCAAACAGCAAGCCAGACACAAACGAAAACGGTAAAATTATCCCGCCACAGGCGCATGGCCTAAAAATCATGTCGATGGGGTTTTTAGTCGGCGAGGAAAGTCCACTAATTTGGCGCGGACCGATGGTACAAAGCGCTATCGTTCAATTATTCCGCGACGTTGACTGGGACGGGCTTGATTATCTGATTATCGACATGCCACCCGGCACAGGCGATGCGCAATTAACCTTAGCGCAGAAAATGCCTCCTGATAGCGCCATTATCGTTTCAACGCCGCAAGACCTTGCCCTGATTGACGCACGCAAAGGCCTCGAAATGTACAAAAAAACAGATGTCCCGATTAGTGGCATCATTGAGAACATGTCCGTTTTTACCTGCCCTAAATGCGGCGAAAACACGCCAATCTTTGGTCATGATGGTGCAAAAGAACAGGCTGCGGCCATTGGCATTGCGTTCTTGGGCGCGATCCCGCTCGATATAGCCATACGCCAATCGGCAGACAAGGGTCAGCCCAGTGCAAATCAAGCCTTTATTGATATTGCCAAACTGATCAGCCAGCCTTAAGCTATCTGCAGATACTGCGAAGGCAGCAAAAAGAATAAAGAGTAGTCAGGATTAAAAAATGCTTACGCCCCGCTTAAAACAATCTCTCCTCCTTTGGTGGGCCATTACATGGCGCGTCGTGCCGGGTTATTTGATCATTGGCGGGGTATTATCAATTTTATGGGGCGCAGCAGCCCAGCTTGCAGGCATCCCGCAACTAGCCGAAATCGGCGGCAAGGCCATCATGCTGATATCGAGCGTTCTGGTTTCGATATACGTCCTCGACCGCTTGCTTCATAACGGCTTTGGTAAAGACCGCCAATACAAGCTCATTTTGCGCGATATGCATGAAGAAAGAGCGCGCACCAAAACGGAGAAGTAAAATGAGCCCAGATCACCCAGCAAAAGAAGATATCGCCCAAAAGAACAAGCGGCTCGCCCGCGGCGTTTTCTTAGCGGTCTTTATTATGGTTGGCCTTGCCTATGCCTCTGTACCGCTTTATTCGATATTCTGTCAGGTCACAGGCTTTGGCGGGACGACGCAATTTTCTGAATCCGCGCCAGCAACAGACAAAATCCGTGAACGTACAATACGCGTGAATTTCAGCGCAGATATAAACCACAATCTATATTGGGATTTTCGCGCCGGTGAACACACCACCACCGTAAACGTCGGCGCACAAGGCCTGACTCATTTTGTTGCCAAAAGCAACGATGACAAGCCCAGCGCCGGTACCGCTTTGTATAACGTCACACCACTAAAGGCAGGAAAGTATTTTCACAAAATCGAATGTTTTTGTTTTGGCGAACAAATTTTACAGCCAAACCAAGAAGTACAGATGCCGGTCTTATTCTATATTGACCCGTCTTTTGATGATGACCCCCACATGAAGGACGTCAGCCTCATTACACTTTCTTATACATTCTATCGCGCAGAATCCGATGCCTTGGACGCAGCAATGGAAGAATTCTACGAGGCCGAGTAAGCAATGACGCGGGGTTTAGGCTCGCTTTTAAATGCCATATTGTTATTTTATTATCTTTATGGTTTTATGAGTCGAATTGTTTTATTATAAACGCGCATAACAATCTAAAATTTTTCTAAAATCAGGAATAGACGAGAATGGCTGAAGAAATCGAATACACTACAACGGGCAAACCGCATCCTTTTCACTTGGTTAACCCAAGCATCTGGCCTTTAATGGGGGCGCTTGCGGGTGGCATTTTTGCGACAGGCATGATTTTATTTATGCACCAAGCAAAAATCGGCAGCATAGAAGTCGGCTTATTTGGCCCAATCATCGGCGTGTTAGCTATTCTCTGCGTAATGTTTTTCTGGTGGAAAGATGTTATTTTTGAATCGGTTGTTGAAAAAGCACATACAGAAATCGCAGCCATCGGCTTTCGCTATGGTATGTTACTGTTTATCGCATCAGAAGTGATGTTCTTCGTTGCCTTCTTTTGGGCGTTCTTTGATGCGTCCTTATTTTCGGGCGAAGTACAGCAATACTTGCGCGTTGAATACACATCAGGCATCTGGCCACCACCACAAATTCACATTATCGAACCTTTTGACCTGCCCTTAATGATGACGATGATCTTGCTGCTTTCTGGTACAACAGTAACATGGGCGCACCACGCCATTATCGAAGGCAAACAGCAGGAAATGAGCCGCGCACTGGGCATTACTGTCGTGCTTGGCATTATTTTCTTACTCTTCCAAGTGTACGAATACCATCATGCTGAGTTTGCTTTTAAAGGCGGTATCTACCAATCATCATTTTATATGGCGACAGGTTTCCACGGCTTCCACGTTTTAGTTGGCACGTTATTCCTCGCTGTCTGCTGGCTACGCTCCATTCAAGGTCACTTCACCAAAGAGCGTCATTTCGGCTTTGAGGCCGCCGCATGGTATTGGCATTTTGTCGATGTTGTCTGGCTGTTCCTATTTATCGCCATTTACTGGTGGGGCAATAAAATCGGCATCGGCGACCCTAGCGCCATAGCCCAAATTACCGGACATTAAGAAAGATTATCTGTACAATGAACGAGCACAATAAAAAAGATACAGAAGACCAAAATGAAACGGGCGCCGTCTTAAAATTAATTAAGACGGCGCTGTTTTGTCGCTGCCCCAAATGTAATAAAAGCGGTATTTTTAAACAAGGTCTCTTTAATTTTGATCTTGAAGAAAATTGTACCTCATGCGGCCTTGATTTGACCCGCAGCGATAGTGCAGATGGCCCTGCAGTGTTTCTTATATTTATTCTAGGTTTCCTGCTTGTGCCGTTAGCCTTAATTGTGGAGGTCAAGGTTGGCTGGCCAACTTGGCTACACGTTGCCGTATGGGGCACACTCGGGCTTATCATTACTCTTTGGGCGCTAAAACCTATAAAAGCTTTAGTCATTGCGCTGCAGTACCGCTTCCGTACAAGCGACTGGGATAAAAACCCACCACCCAGAGCTTAGCTAAGCCACAAGCGAACAATCCAAAACATTAGACAGCACATAAAAAAGCGCCTCAAAGGGCGCTTTTTACTATTATATCTATTTTACTTTAAACAGCTTTGTCGATGGGCTTAATACGCCCAAGAGCTTTTACTGTTGTAATCGAAGCAATAATTTTCTTATTGCTATATATTGACGTACGAATTGTATTCTTTTTATTATGCATCGTTTCCATTGAACATCCCTGTGTTTTAAAAGGTTAATAACAAAACCCTAGCGCCTTTAATCTAAGACGCCATTTAAACACCCATATACCGCTATTTTTATAGTCTAATATTTTTGTAATTATCCCTATACTACCACAAAAACGGAGGACAAACAAGCACGACTCTACCATAGGACGAAACCCTGTGAAGCCCGTGTTTACAAGCCCTCAAAATATATCATCTATATCTTCTACAATAATAGTAAGAATCAGCTATACTGTTAAACGATTATTAGTAAGACAATGTTATTTTAGTATCTGATATTATTAAGAAAATTTTACAGTTCATATAAGGATTCCGCACATGCCCGTTTACAAAGCGCCGATTGATGATATTCGTTTTGTCCTCTATGAGCTGCTTCACGCAGAAGAAATGGCCACCCTCCCTACTTATGAAGACGCGACGCCAGACCTCGTCATGCAAATTTTAGAAGAAGGCGCGAAAATTTGTGAAGATATTCTCTTCCCCATTAACCAAAGCGGTGATGGGGAAGGCTGTCAATTTGATAACGGCGCAGTTACAACGCCCAAAGGTTTCAAAGAAGCTTACCAAGCTTTCACCGAAGGCGGCTGGTGCGGGCTCTCTTCTGCTGCTGAATATGGCGGCATGAATATGCCTGCCTTTGTAAATTGTGCAATGCAGGAGCTTATATGTTCCTCAAACATGTCATTTGGTATGTATCCAGGACTATCGCAAGGCTGTTATGATGCCATACACCTACACGGCGCGATTGAACAAAAAGACTTATATCTGCCCAAACTTATTGCAGGCACATGGTCCGGCACAATGTGCTTAACAGAGCCGCATTGTGGTACCGATTTAGGCCTTGTCCGCACCAAAGCTGAGGACCATGACGCCAATGATGGCTCTTACGCCATTACAGGCACGAAAATATTCATCTCAGCGGGTGAACATGACCTTGCCGAGAACATTGTCCACCTTGTTCTTGCACGCCTACCCGGTGCGCCTGAAGGTGTGCAGGGTATATCTTTATTTGTCGTGCCTAAATTCCTACCACAGGAAGAAAATGGCGACTTTATTGTCGGCGCAGATAACCACGTGACCTGCGGGTCAATCGAACATAAAATGGGCATTAAAGCCTCATCGACATGCGTGATGAATTTTGATTCTTCGCAAGGCTGGCTAGTCGGTGAAGCCAATAAAGGCCTAAAAGCGATGTTTACCATGATGAATACCGCGCGGCTCGGCGTTGGTATGCAGGGCCTAGGCATCGCCGAAGTCGCGCAACAAAATGCGGTTGCCTACGCGAAAGACCGCCTACAGATGCGCGCGCTGGATGGCGTCAAAGCGCCTGAAAAACCTGCGGACCCCATTATCGTTCACCCAGATGTGCGCCGCATGTTAATGACCGGCAAAGCATTTTGTGAAGGCGCACGCGCCTTATCGCTATGGGTCGGCACAATGCTAGACCGCGCAGAAAAACACCCCGATGCAAATGAGCGCCGCAAGGCCGATGACCTCGTCGCTTTACTAACCCCGATTATCAAAGCTTACCAAACCGATATGGGCAGCGAAATTGCCAATAATGCCGTACAGGTTCATGGCGGTCATGGTTACATTTGGGAATACGGCGTCGAACAATATGTCCGTGACGCACGGATTGCACAAATTTATGAAGGCACAAACGGTATTCAAGCCCTCGACCTTGTCGGGCGTAAAATGCCACAAAACATGGGGCGGTTACTGCGTAGCTTTTTCCACCCTGTTAGTCACTTCATAGAGCAAAATCAGGCCAATCCCGCATTAAGTGAATGCGTCTTTCCGCTTGCCAAATCATTTATGAAGTTGCAGCAGAGTACCACGATCATCGCACAAAAAGGTATGAAAAACCCATTAGAAGCAGGCGCGGCCGCAAGCGATTATTTGCGCCAGTTCGCCCTCGTCGCAATGGGCTATATGTGGGCACAAATGGCCAAAACAGCATTGGAAAAGCTTGATAATGATACGGTCAGCAACAAGGATTTTTACCAAAACAAAATCAAAACCGCGCATTTCTTTTTTGCAAAAATGCTGCCTGATGCCGATGCTCGCTTCAAAGTAATTTTAGCGGGCGCCGACACATTAATGGCAATGGACGCAGAGGCCTTTTAGGCCGCAACTGCAGCAACTGCCGCGGCACTATAAAGACAAAAAATAAAGCCCAGACAAATTGTTTGGGCTTTTTTCTTCGATATAGATTAATGGCAAATGTATATTGCGTCGATTAATTCAAATGCACAGGCTCTAGGTCATTATGGCGCGCACAGACTGCGGCGGCATTCATGTCATGCTCCACCATAATCGGGGTACCATCAGCGGCGCAAATTGCCACGGCAATGCGGCCCTCAACTTCGATTTCCTTTAAATACGCAACCGAATGCATCCCAAAATTTAAAAAGTCTTTTGATGATAAGTTACGGATAGATTTTTCTGTTTTTGAGCTTCGATCTAGCACGGCAGGACTCCTAAAGTGTTACGCGTAAATATAGATTTAGAACCTTCTTATATATGATAATGCTATAATTGTATTAAGCACTCGTTAATTAAATAAAATTTTATCTAATTACCCTGTAAAGCACAGCATATAACATCAATATAAAACGAAAGGCGAATCTGGGAAGGGCTGACCTATGATTTTTTAGGTCTATTTGATTCTACATCAATTGTGTTGTCGATTAAAGACTTTTTGCCCGTGCCGCCATTAGTAATTTTAATATTCTTTACTTTTGATTCAGGGACAATCTGCTCCATTTCAACGTGAAGCAAGCCGCTATCAAGGCTAGCGCCCAGAATTTCAATACCATCGGCCAAAACAAAACTTTTTTGGAATTGGCGCGCGGCAATGCCACGATGCAAGAAAACGCGCTCCTCATCATCCTCAGCCGTCCGGCCACGAATAACCAATTGATTTTGATCAATGCTAACATCAAGGTCGTCCATGGTAAAACCAGCGACAGCAAGCGTGATGCGCAGGCTGTTCGGCCCTGTTTGTTCAATGTTATATGGGGGGTAGCCTTCATTGGCAGATTTTTTCAATTGATCAAAAGTGCGTTCAAAGTGATCAAAACCTAAGAACAATGGGCTATCAAATATAGATAAGCGTGTCATAGTGCGTCTCCTCAAATGAGCGAGTTTAAAAGCATAGCAACCAGCCTTTTATAAAGCACTGGTCATTATTCATGCCTGTTATTTATATATATTATGTGACAGAAAAGTAAATACTTTGCAAATTGCAGCGCTTTAAAACGGCCGCGGCCCCTTATTTAGCCGCTGCCTTCACAAAGAGACGGTCACAATAACCGCATTCAACGCTGTTTTGTTTTTCAAAACTGTAATATACTAGCGGGTGACCTAAAGGGCCACCGCCACCATCGCAGCTCACGCTATCGCTTTGCGCTGCAACCTTAATAGTTTCTGGTTTTTTATAATTTGGTTTTACTGATTTTTGCGTCATGTTATGTCCAGAATCTGTGAATATTTACTATTTCTTCGTATTTTATTTATATAAAGGAAGAAGGTAAAGCGTTTTATTTGTGAGGTACAATGCCGAAACAAGACTTTAAATTCATGGATAACACAATTATCCAAGGTAAAGAAGACAAGTATTTGAATGTGCATGTTGACGCTGCTGCCGTGCTCAAAAGCTGGAAAGAATCTGTTTTTAGTTTTGAATGGCTAAAAGCCGACGGCGCAGTCAAGCCATTGGCGGCCTTAAATGAAAGTGAAAAAGCAAAACGCGAAGAGGTCGAGAAAGACCTGTCGGCCGGCAAAACCTTGCAAACCCCCATTTTAGGTATCGGCCTAATGGAAAATATAGAGATCGGCGCAGGACGCGCGGTTTTTTTAACGCTATGTGATAAAGGGGCGCAAACCATCCCTGTGCATATCCCAAAATCAAACGAAACTGATTTTGCAAAATTTATCACGACCCAAAAATAAGATACCTCAGCGCTAAGCACCAATAGCTAGAAATCACAAAAAATAAGCAAAAAAAAGCCCCCCAATAAAGGGAGGCTTTTAAAAACTATAAAAACTGACTTATTTGATAAGACGGCTTTCGAATACTGGTTCAGCAGTTTTAACTTCTGCCTTCATTACAGTATTTTCTTGCTTAGCACCAGCTGTACGCTCAGAAGCATATGGCGCAGCGCTATCGTTGCTGTACATACCTTTGTTGCCATCAGAAGAACAAGCAGCAGTAGTCATTAGTGCACCTGCAACAAAAACGAGTGAAAGAATTTTTTTCATTATGAATACCCTCATATTTATGAGCTTTAAGTAAAAGAACAATGCTCCGCACCAACGGAGCGAAACTTGAGTATGGTTATACACGTAAAAAATAATTTTGCACAGAGGTTTTTGAACAATTAACAAAAAAATGTAGAAAAAACCGTAATATAGACGAAACGCGCCTTGCGAAGATGCTTTATGAAAAGGCCGCATACTTGAATTTAGTCTGTGTAATGTGTCTGTTTCGAGAAATACGAATCAATACTTCTTTTTAATGCACGTGCTATTTTCTCTTGATGATCCCTCGTGTTCAAAAGCCTTGCCTCTGAACGGTTCGACATAAACCCAATCTCGACAAGAACAGAAGGGATGTCAGGTGCCTTTAAAACAGCGAAGCCTGCGGAATGCACCGGTGTGCGTAAAGTGCCAATATTATACGCCCGAAAAGATTCGATCAGCTGATTAGCCAAAAAAGTTGACTGATTTTTTGTATCACGCAGCGCCAGATCAATCAGAATTGCAGCAACGTCCTGGCCTTCTTCAGACAAATCAACGCCAGCAATAACGTCCGATTTATTTTCGCGCGCAGCTAGGCGTGCCGTCTGTGAATCTGAGGCTTTTTCGGACAAGGTGTAAACAGAGGCACCGCGAACACTGTGTTTTTCAACAGAGTCTGCATGTACAGACATAAAAAGGTCCGCATTATGTTTGCGCGCAATTTTAACGCGGTCATATAATCGTATGTATCGGTCATCACTGCGCGTTAGATACACATCATAATGGCCGCTGGCATCTAATAGTTTCTTAAGGACTTTAACTGTTGAGAGCACAACATTCTTCTCATAAAGCTTTCCAGCGCCCACTGCGCCTGGGTCTTTGCCGCCATGCCCCGCATCAAGAACAACGACGTGCTTGCGGGCGACTATCGGGCGTATTGGGGCGCTACGCGGCACAGAGGCATCAGTATTATTTCGCATCGGCGGCGCGATTGCAGATGCACGATGTGTCGCTTTATCCGTATACTGCATAGACGGCTTAGACTTACCACCCACAACATCAACAACTAAACGGTTCGGCTTACCTCCACTTGCAGGCAAAAAGAAGCTCGCCTTAATTTCAATCGGTTTCTTTGCGTCAAACACTAAGCGCAGAGTTTGCGCATCACCGCTATTACGCGCGAACCTTATCAAAGCGCCATCTATATTTTCCAAAGGCGCACAGCTTAAATTGCGACCTTTAAAATCAACAACCAAACGATCAGGCGACGGTAAAACAAAAGTGTTATAATCCAGTTTCTCTGAAAGCTCGATAACTAGCCGTGTTTTATCGGGGTGATCTCCTAAGCGAATCTTCTGTATATGCGCCCCATAAGAATCACTTGTCGTGAAAAACAAAAAAAACACTGCGAATACAACGCATTGAAATATCGTCATAAAAGCAGGTGAATGTGGCTGAGATCTGGTAAATAAACGCTTCATAGCTATAAATATACATCTAACCATCAATTTCGCGAAAAGAATTTTTTCAATTTACTAAAAATTTCGTTGTGCAAAACTGAATCTCTGTGTATTGTTCTCGTGTAGTGACACTCTGTGGTTTTAGCATTTACTCAAAGTAAAAAGCGTTTGATAAAGTTGAAAAACAGAATTTGTTCAAAGATTTAGGTAAATTTAATGAGCAAAATTCATAAACGCTAGTATTAATTAAGGTTTCGCTAGCCGCAGAAAGTGAAAAACGTTTTGAAAAACAGAGATATAAAGAATTCGTAAGTTATAATGAAAACTGTGGCCCCATTAATTCAATTGAATAAAACACCGCCCAGAACAATACCGCGATAACATTCGCCGTATTCGTTATATGCTACGTGCATTTTATATTCCCTGCAAAACGTCTGTTTAATAGTTTTTTATCGCGGCAAGCGGCAAACCTGCCAATCCGTCACTATCAGGTCGAGTCTGCTTGCACGCAGGAGTAATACACATGGCAAAAAGAATGCTAATCGATGCAACACACGCAGAAGAAACACGCGTTGCAGTTGTTGATGGAAACCGTCTAGAAGAATTTGACTATGAAAGCGCATACCGTAAACCTTTGAAAGGAAACATTTTTCTTGCAAAAGTCACCCGCGTAGAGCCTTCACTACAAGCTTGTTTTGTAAATTATGGCGGTAACCGTCATGGCTTCCTTCCCTTCTCAGAAATTCACCCAGATTATTTCAGAATTCCAGTATCTGACCGCGAAGCGCTAATCGAAGCACAACGCGAAGAAATGGAAGCACGTCGCGCAGCTGAAGAAGCTGAGGACGAAGCTGAGTTTGGTCAAAACAAGAGCGCCGAAAAAAACCAAGATAGCGAAGACGAGACGCCACCTGAAGAGGTGACAACAATCGAATCATCACGTGAGCTTCCTGACGAAGATAGCGAAATCGCTGAAGAAAAAGAAAAGCCAAAAAGAAGAGCCCGTCGCCCTGCACGTAAAACAAAAGACGCTGCTCCTGTAACGCAGGACGCGCCTAAGGAAGACGCCGCTGAAGCGACAAAAGAAGCTGATAGCGTTGAAACAGTAGCAAGCGCCGCTGAAGAAAAAGAAACCAGCGAAGACACGGGCACCGAAGAAGAAAAGCCAAAAAGAAGAGCTCGCCGCCCTGCACGTAAGACCGCAGCATCTAAAAAAGACGAGATCGTTGAAAAAACAGATGCAGACAAGAAAAAAAGAAAGCCCCGAAAAAAGGCTGAAGACAAAACTAAAGAAAAAACCGGAAATAAACCCGAAGCAAAAAAAGCTGCACCAAAGGTAAACGAAGACAATATCGGTAATGTCGTTGCACCAGAAGAAGCAGCGCCTATACCTGATGAAGTCCTCGACCAAAAGGTAAACGGCAACGTAGACTCAGGTGATAGCGATGCAGGCGAAGGCCAGCAAAGCCGACGTGGTGGTAGCCGTGGGCGCTACAACAACAACCGTAACAGAGGCCGTAACACACGTGGCCGCGGTGGACGTCAAAATAATAACAACAACAGCAACCGTAAGCGCTCTCCATCAAGCTCTCGTCAAGTTGAAACGCTTGGCGGCGACGGCATTGAAGGCGATCAAGTCAAACGCCCAACATTAAAGAAACACTATAAAATTCAGGAAGTCATTAAACGCGGCCAAATTATGCTTATTCAAGCCTCTAAAGAAGAGCGCGGAAATAAAGGCGCAGCGGTAACAACATATTTATCTCTCCCTGGTCGTTATTCTGTTCTTATGCCGAACAGCCCGCGCGCTGGCGGTGTTAGCCGTAAGATTGCCAATTACAACGAACGTAAACGTATGCGTGAAATTTTATCAGACTTAAGTGTGCCAGATGGCATGTCTGTGATTATGCGTACTGCGGGTACATCGCGTACAAAGACTGAAATAAAACGTGACCTTGATTACCTTATTCGCCTATGGAACAAAATTCGTGAAACAACTTTGGGCTCAACCGCACCAGAGCTTATTTACGAAGAAGGCAGCCTTACTAAACGTTCAATCCGTGATATTTACACACGCGACATTGAAGAAGTACTTGTTGCTGGCGCCGAAGGTTATAAAGAGACCAAGAACTTCATGAAAATGCTTATTCCTTCACATGCAAAGCGTGTTCAGGAATATAAAGAAGAGCAAATCCCCTTATTTACGCGCTACCAGATTGAAGGGCAAATTAACGAAATTGGCACACCAACGGTTAAGCTTAAATCTGGCGGATCCTTGGTTATTCATCCGACAGAGGCTCTCGTTTCGATTGATGTAAACTCAGGACGCTCGACCAAAGAACGTCATATTGAAGAGACAGCGTTAAAAACAAACCTTGAAGCCGCAGAAGAAGTTGCTCGTCAACTGCGCCTGCGTGATCTCGGTGGGCTCGTTGTCATCGATTTCATCGACATGGAAAACTACCGCAACAACAGTAAAGTTGAACGCAAAATGCGCGAAGCTTTATCTGGTGACCGCGCCCGTATCCAAGTTGGTCGCATTTCAAACTTTGGCCTGATGGAATTATCACGTCAACGCCTTAACCCAAGCCTTGCTGAAGCACAATATGAGCCATGTACGCATTGTAACGGTACAGGTACGGTCCACACCGTTGATGCTGCCGCCATTCAAGCGCTCCGTGCGTTAGAAGAAGAAGGCACATTAAAACGTTCAGGCCGTATATTGCTGTCACTTTCAAACAAAGTTGCAATCTATATCCTTAATAATAAGCGTACGCTGCTTGCAGAGATTGAAGCCCGTTACGGCTTTAAATGTATTATCAATGTTGATGCTAATATGCCCGCAAGAGAATACTTGATTGAACCAATGAAAGACGCACCACTTCTTGAAACTGGCGCATCATCTGATGGCGTCGTTGTTCCTGAGACGGCGGAGAAGGCAGAAACGGCTGATTCTACTACGCCCGCTCCTGCCACTGAAGAAGAAGCTGAAAACAAACGCCCTAGAGGACGCCGTAACAACAGCCGTGGCCGTGGTCGTAACAGACCCAATAATTACGATAAAGACAATCGTGATCCATCTACTGACGATGACGCCACAACGAAGCTACAGCAGCAGCAGCAGCAGCAGAGTGAATCCCCTCAAACCGACGCTGCTCCATCTGATGACAATGAAGGTGAAAACAAACGCCCTTCTCGTCGTAGACGCCGCCCGACCAAAAGAGCTGAAGGTGAAACGACTGATTCTACCGACACAAGCGCAGCTGACGTATCTTCACCCACTGAAGACACTAAAGAAGCCGCGCCAAAACCGCGTCGTACGAGAAGTCCAGTTAAGCCCAAGAATGCTGAAAGCACCGAGGCAAAAGCCCCAGTAGATGCAAAGGCAAAACAGGAAACACCGAAGGACGAGAAGGCACCTACGGCACAAGTTCCTGCTGAGAAAAAAGAAACGACTGATTCTACAGCAAAGAAAGAAGCAGCAGCCTCTACTGCGCCATCAAATGACGATGCCGCTTCTTCTATTGCGCATAAAGATCACGAAACAGTGAATCAAGCGCCGAAGAAAAAGAAAAGAGGCTGGTGGAGCAAAGGTGATTAACCTTACTTCGCATTATAAACAAAAAAAACAGCGCCTTATCGGGCGCTGTTTTTTTATTTAAAAGCAAATAACCGGTTTTGAACCCTACCTCATATGTCGGCGTAAGCGTAACAATCCTGCCTTATGCTTCAGACGCAACGCAAAAACGCTTTGATCCTCTTTATATTGCCAAATCACTTTACTGTTTGATGGCATACCATCAGCATTAAATTCACGTTTAATAACTTCAACTTTCGTAAAACCCTTAACCAGGGCACGACGCCGCGCCTTATATAAGGCAATACAGCGCGAAATAGATTTACCGTCTAACGACCAGCGCTGTACTTTGGCACCTAGCCCCACATCGAAATGCTCTTGAATAACATAAATATGATAATGCGCCGTTTTCATAAGATAACTTTTTTTAAAAATAAATTAACAATTTCTCTAATTGTGACAATTTAGACACAAAGCCTTAAAAAAACATTAACAAATTTGTATATGTCTACTATTTCTGCTATTATAATATCTTCGCAGCGCTTGCTCTATGGGCGCTCAAGCAAAACGCCCCCACGATAAACACTCCCACAAATGCAGATACAGATATGGCCATAAAAAGAAAAACAAAAAGTAAAAAGCAGATTCTACCTAACGCGCTTCACAGTTTTATAGCGCGGCGCATTATAGATAGTGCAGGCTTAGCTATACTAATTTTCGGTAGCTTCATAATCATTGCATTGCTGACATACAGCCACGCCGACCCCTCAGTCAACACCGCGCTCAGCGAAACGCAAAGTACACAAAATGCCGCTGGCGCCTTTGGGTCAAACGTATCGGATATATTGGCACAAAGTTTTGGTTTCGGTGCCCTAGTCCTTGGCTTACTTCCTATAATTTGGGGCCTGCGCCTATTTAAACGTAAGCCAATAAATAATATCGCCCTACGCATTACAGCGTATCTTTTTGCTACAATATCGCTCTCCATAGGCTTAACCCTCTTCCCGTCAGAAACCTATCTCGATCAACCTTACCTAGGCGGGAGTGCGGGCATGCTCATCACCAACGCCATTTCAGGGGCGCTCCCTTCTAATATAGCTGCATTTGCACATACGGCTATACCGCTTGTTTTTCTATGCTGCGCGGCGCTCATGGCCGCCATAGCAACAGGCCTACAAAAAAGTGAGTGGCTTCATATATATCATCGCGCCACAGGGGCGTTAATTTACGGCCTACAGATGATACTCTATGTTGTGAACGCTTTTAAGTATTGGCTGCAGAAACACGGCGCTTTCGAACAAAGTGAATCGCAATCACCGTTAAAAAAATTCTCTTTACCCAAAATAAAAGCATTCAAGCCACCTGCAAAGGTGACAACGGGCCCCCGACACAAAACATCGGCGCCGCAACCGAAGATGCAGAACGAAACACCACAAAACCAAGAAGTAACAACCCCACAGGCGGAGACTGTTTCACGTGAAACAGTCACCATACAAAATACTGAGGTCAAAAAGACATTCAAAGTCATGACCCCTAAAAAACAAGAAAAAGAGACAGCACCATCTCCGCAAATTTCCTTCGCATTAGATAACAATAGTGAATGGGAGCTGCCCTCAATAGAGTTATTGGCAGAAACACCAAAGGAATATGCGGACACAGCAGCCGATACCAAGCTGCTTGAATCAAACGCATCACTTTTACAAGATGTTTTAGCCGACTTTAATGTAAAAGGTGAAATCAGCGCCATCCATCCCGGCCCAGTCGTTACGCTATATGAGCTTGAGCCCGCACCTGGCACAAAATCATCACGCGTCATAAATCTTTCTGACGACATTGCACGCTCAATGTCTGCAGTATCTGTACGTGCGGCTGTAGTTCCGGGCCGTAATGTCATAGGTATAGAGCTACCAAATAAAGTACGCGAAACAGTTTATCTCCGTGACCTTCTCGAAAGCCGAGATTACAATAAAAGCTCGGCTCACCTCCCTTTAATACTCGGTAACGACATTGGCGGTCACGCTGTCATTGCAGATTTAAGCAAAATGCCGCACTTGCTTGTCGCTGGTACGACAGGTTCAGGTAAATCCGTCGCTGTAAACACGATGATCTTGTCGCTGCTTTTCCGCCTGCCACCAGAAAAGTGCCGTTTTATTATGATTGATCCCAAAATGCTTGAATTATCTGTCTATGATGATATTCCGCATTTATTAGCGCCAGTTGTAACCGAGCCGAGTAAAGCCATTGTCGCCTTAAAATGGGTCGTACAAGAAATGGAAAATCGTTACCGGTCAATGTCAAAACTTGGCGTGCGTAATATTGATGGTTATAATAAACGCGTCAACGAAGCCACGAAAAAAGGTGAAGTGCTATTGCGTAAAGTCCAGACAGGCTTTGACGCAGAAACAGGCCGCCCTACATATGAAGATCAACCATTAGAGCTTGAAGAATTGCCTTATATCGTCGTTGTTGTTGATGAGTTTGCAGATCTGATGCTTGTTGCCGGTAAAGACGTCGAAAACGCAATTCAGCGCCTTGCACAAATGGCACGTGCGGCCGGTATACACCTGATTATGGCGACACAGCGCCCTTCGGTCGACGTCATTACTGGCGTTATTAAGGCAAACTTCCCAACGCGCATAAGTTTTTCTGTCACTTCAAAAATTGATAGCCGCACCATCCTTGGAGAAGGCGGCGCCGAGCAGCTTTTGGGCATGGGTGATATGCTTTATATGGCTGCAGGCGGCCGCATAACCCGTGTTCACGGGCCGTTTGCAACCGACAGAGAAGTCGAGAAGGTCGTCAAGCATATTAAAGGACAAGGTGCGCCTGCATATTTAGATGAAATTACAGACGATGCGCTAGAGGGTAGCCTTGATTTAGACGGAGAAGGTAGCAGCGGCGCAGACGTTGATGAGTTATATGATAATGCAGTTGCGATTGTTGCGCGCGAGCGCCGTGCTTCAACGAGTTATATTCAGCGCCACCTGCAAATTGGCTATAACCGCGCCGCGCGAATCATCGAAGAAATGGAAAGACAGGGCGTCGTTGGCCCTGCCAATCATGTCGGTAAACGGGAGATTCTTGTCGGTGACCATGGCGGCGAGTATTAAAACGTAACAAATCATTTAAATTTTAAGACCAGAAAGCTATAATTTTCTGGTCTTTTCATATTAATTAACGTATATACACACTCATGATGAATAAAGAATTTGATGTAATAGTAATTGGCGGCGGCCACGCTGGCACAGAAGCAGCAGCAGCAGCAGCACGAAGCGGCGCAAAGACAGCGTTGGTCACCCATAAACTTGACACAATTGGTGTCATGTCCTGTAACCCTGCCATTGGCGGTCTGGGTAAAGGACATTTGGTACGCGAAATAGATGCCCTAGACGGCATTATGGGCCGCGCCATTGATAAAGGCGGCATACAGTTTCGTATGCTTAACGCATCTAAGGGCGCTGCTGTCAGAGGGCCGCGCGCACAGGCAGACCGCAAGCTATACCGCGAGGCCGTGCAGGAACTTATCAGAGCGCAAGAAAATTTAACCCTTGTCGAGGCCGGCGTTGATGACCTCATCATTGAAGACAGTAAAGTCGCCGGAATTATTACCGAGCAAGGCGATGCAATTCGTGCACAATCAGTAGTGCTAACGACAGGAACTTTTTTACGCGGCGTTATCCACCGCGGCCTAGAACAAAGCCCTGCAGGGCGCATCGGTGAAAAACCAGCCGTAAAGCTCGGCGAAACCCTTGAAAGACTTGGCTTTCCTTTAGGCAGGCTCAAAACCGGTACACCGGCGCGGCTTAATGGTAAAACAATCAACTGGGACGCATGCGAAGAACAAGCAGGTGACAGCCCCGCTATTCCGTTTTCGTTTATGAACACAGAAATTACAACGCCGCAAATTGTCTGCCATATTACTTATACAAATGAGGGCACGCACCAGGCTATACGTGACAATATTGATCGTGCCCCTATTTATTCAGGGCAGATCGAAAGCAAAGGCCCGCGCTACTGCCCTTCAATCGAAGATAAAGTCATGCGCTTTGCAGATAAAGATCGTCACCAAATATTTTTAGAACCAGAGGGTTTAGATGACGACACTGTTTACCCAAATGGGGTTTCAACATCACTGCCAACAGATGTCCAAGATAAATTTATTCGCAGCATCGTAGGCTTAGAAAACGTCGAAGTTTTTGAATATGGCTACGCCGTTGAATATGATTATTGTGACCCAAGGGACTTAAAGCCAACATTAGAATCGTCGCGCCTAAAAGGCCTATATCTCGCGGGGCAGATTAACGGCACAACAGGCTATGAAGAGGCTGGCGCGCAAGGGCTGATGGCAGGCATCAACGCCGCCAAAAGCGCCACAGGTAACAGCGAGACGTTTATATTGGATCGTGCAGAAGCCTATATTGGGGTTATGATTGACGACTTAATCACGCGCGGCGCACCTGAACCATACAGAATGTTCACAAGCCGTGCTGAGTACCGCTTGCGTCTGCGTGCTGATAACGCTGACCAACGCCTTACAACCCGCGGCATAGAGATTGGCTGCGTAGGCGCGCTACGACAGCAACACTGGGCGCTTAAAAAAGCCGCGCTCGCGCAGGGCCATGCCCTAATGAATGATACCTTAAAAATATCACCAACCGCTTTGGTCAAGCACGGCATTACAATTAAACATGACGGTAAGGTACGTAGCGCGGCAGAACTGCTCGCTTATCCAAACATTGACTGGCCTGACTTGATCACCATATGGCCAGAAATAGACGCCTTGCCTGCACATATTAAAGAACAAATTGAGATCGACGCCATTTATGCTGGGTATTTGTCACGCCAAGACGCAGATATACAGGCCTTCAAAAAAGATGAAGCCTTGTTGATACCAGAGGCGTTTACTTATGAGCATGTTGGTTCGCTTTCGAATGAGATTGTACAGATCTTAAATCAGGCGCGACCAGCAACTATTGGCGCCGCGTCACGATTGCCAGGTATAACCCCCGCGGCAATCATTTCCGTGCTGCGCTACTTAAAACGTAAAGAGGCCGCATAATGGTAAACCAGAACGACTCCCGCGCCAGCACATCAGGCTTAGGCCTGTCTGGTGTCGATGTTTCACGTGAAACAGATTCAAAATTGCAGGCGTATGATGCAATGCTTCACAAGTGGCAAAAAGCCGTTAACATTGTAAGCCCGTCAACCTTAAGCGATTCACTAAACCGCCATTTTGTTGATTCGCTACAGATCTTGCCGCTTTTACCTAAAAACACCAAAACGCTTTATGATTTAGGCAGCGGTGGCGGCTTCCCCGGTATGGTGCTCGCGATCGCCGCGCCAGATATAGAGGTGAGCCTGATTGAATCTGACCGTAAAAAATGTAGTTTTTTGTCGAGTGTTTCACGTGAAACACTCTCACCTACAACAGTGGTTAATACGCGCATAGAAAGCGCCGCGCTTCCTGCGCCTGACGTTGTTACAGCGCGTGCGCTTGCTGACCTGACGCAGATTTTTACATGGTGTTTACACTGGGCGGAAGAAAACCCAAACCTGACTTTCTTACTCCCCAAAGGGCGCAACGTCGCGCAAGAAATTGCTGACGCCGAAGAAAAGTTCAGCTTTGATTATGAGCAAGTTTCTTCAAAAACCAGTGATGAGAGTTCAATCATCATTGTGTATAAACTGCGCACAAGACTCCCCAAAGCTTGACCAACACCCCCTAAATTTGATTCAATAGCATTAATTCATCACGATAAAGCAGGCCAAGATTCAATAGAATTTGAATAAGGGCAATGCTCAAAACTCGAATAAACGATATGGTGTATCAATGGTCAAAAAAAGCACACTGCCAAAAGTTTTTCTGCGTCGCCCTAAAAACAAGGGTAAAAGCGCAACATTAAAAATTCCGCGTTTATTGGCTGTTGCCAACCAAAAAGGCGGCGTTGGCAAAACAACGACAGCGATAAACCTCGCCACAGCTTTGTGCGCAGTTGGTAAATCTGTACTGCTTATCGACCTCGACCCACAGGGCAACGCATCAACAGGTCTTGGTGTACGTCGTAGTGCCATCCGTAAGAGCTCGTATGACTTACTTTTTGAAAACGCGAACCCTGCGGAAGCTGGTGTTGCGACGAAAGTGCCTGGGCTTTATGTCCTGCCATCGTCCATCCATCTATCCGGCGCAGAAATTGAACTCGTTACAGCAGAGCGCCGCGAATTCCGCTTACGCGAAACGTTAAGGCAGCCGCTGCCTTATGATTACGTGATTATTGATTGCCCGCCATCATTAAACTTGCTGACATTAAACGCATTTGTCGCCGTCGATTCAGTTATCGTGCCCCTGCAATGTGAATTTTATGCACTTGAAGGTCTGTCGCATCTCACAAAGACAATTGAGCGCGTTAAACGCACTTACAACCCAAACCTCAGCATTCACGGCGTCTTGTTAACAATGTATGACCGCAGAAATAACTTATCTGCAATGGTTGCGGACGACGTTCGCAAATACTTTGGCGAGACAGTCTACAAAACAGTTATCCCGCGTAACGTACGCCTCTCAGAAGCGCCCTCATTTGGCTTGCCTGCTATTATTTATGACATGAAGAGCCCTGGCGCTCATGCTTATATCCAACTTGCCGGCGAAATACTGCGCCGAGAAAAAAAGTTTATGGCTGCGAACACACAGCAAGTTGCTTAACGGTAAACCATCACACATTCGACGATTACGGTAAAAAAAAGGAAGAACACCATGGATGAAGAAGAAACTTTATCCCCTAACAAACGCGGTTTAGGGCGCGGTTTATCTGCACTTTTTGAAGACGAAGAAGGTGTATATCCGCAAGCCGATGAACTTGGCCATACCCCAGGTCTGACGCGCATGGAGCTGCCCGTTGAACAATTACAAGCAGGTCAATTTCAACCACGTCGCGTTTTTGATAGTGACAACTTAAGACAGCTCGCAGAATCAATAACTACACACGGCATTCTACAGCCAATTCTTGTGCGCTCAATTGATGCGTCTGATGAGTTATATGAAATTATCGCTGGCGAACGTCGTTGGCGCGCCGCACAGATTGCGCAAATCCATGTTGTGCCTGTTATCGTCGCTCAGATGGAAGATGACCAAGCCTTAGAAATCGCCTTAATAGAAAACTTGCAGCGTGAAGACCTCAACCCCTTAGAGGAAGCTGAAGGCTATCAGCGCTTAATGGATCAGTTCAGCCATACACAAGGTAAACTTTCTGCTGTTATCGGCAAAAGTCGCTCGCACATCGCCAATACATTACGCTTGATGAACTTACCTGAAAGCGTGCAGGCCTTCGTCAATGATGGTAGCCTCAGTGCCGGTCATGCTCGTGCGCTAATTACCGCAGAAAACCCGCATGCGCTTGCCAAGACTGTAATCAATCAAGGTCTTTCCGTGCGCGAGACAGAACAACTCGCCAAAGAAACAAAGGCCGATTACGATAAAAAGAAAGACAAGCCAAGCACCACGAAAAAGCAAAAAAAATCAGCGGACACGCTGGCATTAGAAGAAGAGATCAGCAGCAAGCTCGGTATGGACGTCACAATAGATGTTAAATCAGGCCAATCTGGTCAGCTAAAAGTCAATTTTGCGAATTACGATCAGCTTGATGACGTGATACATCGCCTCTCTCACGCAAGTTAATGTGAGGCACCATGCACAAAAGCGCACAGCCAAATAATACATTAGCGGGTTGCTTACGCGCAGGACCAGCGCCGCACAAAACGATTAAGAGTACCTTTGCTAGTACCCTTAATCGTAATTTTTTTCACTTAGATTTGCGAAAAAAATATGCGGTTATGACGTTTGCGATTGGCATATTTGTAACATTATCAAGCTCAATGCATCTAGATGCCCTATCCATGCCAAGCTTACTTACACGCCTTGATATGGCTGGATTTATTTTCGCGGCGCTGCCTTTTCTCGCGATACTCTATATGGCAGAGCGTATAATACGTGGCTATAAAGCGACGCGTACACAGCTCAACCCATTTTACAATTTTATTTTCGTTGCGCCGTTTGGCATTATTGCTGTTTTAGATAGCGGCCTGATTAATGCGTCGTATAATGTGATAAATATTTTTGCTTTTGCGCTTAGCGCCGGCCTGCTTTGGCCAACAAAAAAACGTCGCTGTTATTACGCAAAAAAACATATTGACAAAAGAACATAATAGGAACATAATACTCTCATACACACCACTACTGTCTCTGCCGCAATGCTTGTTAAAAGCTTGCGGCTTTTTTTATGGCGGAAATAAATGCTGTAATCATACAATCACAAAAAGGTATCATCATGACTTCATTACTTCCGCAGGACACAAACGGCAATCCTATTCCAACGCTCAGGCTTAAAGGCAGCGGCGCACACAAAGTAAGCACAACAGGTATCAGCGCAAGAAACCTCGTTGCCTTCGGTACTGAGACGGATGTTATCGGCCTTTACGCCACAGAAGATAGTTTTATAAATATAGGTAATAGCGCTGTTAGCGCTGCGGATAGTGATCACTTCCTGCCTGCAGGTACATATTTGGACCTTGCCATAGGGCCAAATGACAGCGCTCAGAACGCCCATATTGCCGCGATAACGGCAGGCGGGAATGGAACGTTATATATATCAGAAAAAACTTAAACCTTTAAGTTTACACAGGAAAAAAAGTGGCAAAGGCGGCGATAAAGCTAAGGGCATTATCATTCGGATCACCGCTATATCGCCGCCCGTGACTTCAGGGCCGTCGATATAGTGCCTTCGTCAAGATAGTCGAGCTCACCGCCAATGGGAACGCCATGCGCAAGGCGCGTAATCGCAAGTGCACTATGCCCCGCGCTGATTTCATCGGCCAAATAATGCGCAGTGGTTTGACCGTCCACAGTTGCGCCCATTGCCAAAATAACCTCATCAACACCGCCAGATTCTAAACGTATCAATAAGCTTGGAATGTTTAGATCCTCAGGTGAGACACCTTCTAACGGCGATAACACACCGCCTAACACGTGATAGCGCCCATTAAAGCTCCGCGTGCGTTCAATCGCCCATATATCAGACACGCCCTCAACCACGCAAAGCAATGCGTCGTTCCGCTTATCGTCAACACAAATACTACAGGGCGAAATTTCATCAATATTCCCACAGAAATCACACTCAACAATAGAATCTCGTGCGTGCTGTAAGGTCTTTAACAATGGCTCCAACGCGGCCTCTTTATTTAGCAAAAGGTGCAAAGCCGTACGGCGCGCTGAACGCCGGCCCAGCCCAGGTAAGGCAGCAAGCTGCTTCATAAGGTTATCTAATGCGGTTAATTGTGCCATATAACTACTTCTTATTCTCTTTGTACTGCTTCACATACGCGGCAATATTTTCTTCGTCCAGATGCATAAAGTCTTTATGTGCATTATTATCTAGCGCAAAGCCTTGAATGTCTATGACCATCGCCGGCGGGCCCGATATATATATCCGTTTATCTTGCAAACCTTCCTTTACATGGCGCTGTGCAAGCGCCCGCAAATTACCATGATAAACGTTAGCCTTGAGGTCATTACGTTGATCGCTAACATCATCTGCACAGAAGTAAGCAGACAGCTGAGGCAATGCACGCGAAAGGTTAAGCAATTCTTCAAACATATAAAGCGCACCTAAATCACGGCCACCTATAAAAACATCAATGTTGTGGCTAAAGCCTTGCGCCACCAAGCTTTGTAATATCGCACGCATCGGTGCATAGCCCGTACCGCCAGCAAACATCACAATGTCGCGCGTTGCATCACCCACTAAATGCACATCACCTGCGGCCTGTGTTAAATAAACGGGTAAACCGATTTGTTTTACATCACAAAGCGTCGCGCTTAAGCCCTGGCCATTATCACGAATGTGAAACTCTAAATATCCTTGGTCGGGTGCACCTGCAATTGAGAAAGGGCGCATATGACCCACATCATTAACTAGGCCTAAGCCGCAATATTGACCCGCAACATAATAAAATTCGCCTTCGCCCAAAGTGACCTCTGGCGGCGTCAGTCGTATTTCATAAATGTCATTATCAAGGCGTGAGACGGATAAAATCTTTGCCTGAAAACGTGGCCCACTCAACTTAATCATTATACCGCGCACCAGCCTGCTTTGGTTTTCTATAAAAAAACAAGTCTTCTTCAAATACAGGGTCACGCTCCAAGTCAAATAAAGCAACTTCAGTGATGTTACCAAGTGAATCGATAACGCGCCACTTGCGAAGCTCAAATGAGCTTTCATCAAAACCGAGTATCAACTGCCCTGCGCCGGGGTCTTCTTTTTGCGCCAAGCTGATTTGAACAAGGCCAGCCGCACGTAAAACTCTGTTCACCGTAATGTCATCGCGCAGTGAAATATTATCGCGCAGTAAAAAGTCCGCTAATGTAGTACCGATCGGAGCATTGCTTTGCTCCCCTAATGCATCGTCGTAAAAATAAATAAAGCGCCCATCAGCGACGATAAAATCTTTTACTGGCAAGTCAAAATTAAAACGCAGCTTACCAGGCCTGTTTAGATAAAAACTACCCGATAACTGCGCGCCATCATGCGCCGTCATAACAAAGCGTGCTTTTAAATGTCTAAGCCCATTTAAGTATTGCTCTGCTTTAACCACCTCAGGGACGGCCTGATTTACATTGTCTGCTGCAGAGACTGTCGAGGCGTTTGCGACGATGCAAAAAGCGGCGAAGCCAAAAAGGAAAAAGGTTCTCAGGTAGGTTCTAAACATTACATACACTTTTTATTGTTAATACTGCTTCCTATTGATATATATTCTAATACCGCCGAATACAAGCTTCCCCGTATATAAACCGTACGCAAACCAGCGGAAATCACAATAAACAGCGAATTCTTTTCTTTCCCCCATGCTAAAAAGGTTGAGCAGAACGGCCTAGCATGCTATTGAGAATCTAGGAAACTGTAACTTTAAAGATAAAAAAGAAGTACATATCATGCGCAATTTAAAATCACTATCATTTTTGGCCACAACTGTATTATTTGCAGGCTTTGTTGGCGGCTGTAGCATTCTTGAAAAAGGCGAAGCCAAATACCCAACAGGGTATGACCGTTCTGTGACTGGTGATGATAATATATATAGCGAGCCTGATGGTATTTTTGGCGGCAAAGGTGTCGGTTTATTTGGTAAAGACGACAAAAAGAATAATCAAGGCTCGGCCATTGGCGTAAACAGCTATTTATGGCGCGCAGCGCTTGATACCGTATCATTCATGCCTCTCGCAAGCGTTGACCCGTTTGGCGGCGTGATTATTACGGATTGGTACACGGCGCAGAGCGCACAAAATGAGCGCCTAAAACTGAATGTTTTCATTCTTAGTGAGCAGTTAAAAGCTGATGGCATTCGTGTCCGCGTCTTCCGTCAAGTCAGAACGTCACAAGGCTGGAGCGATACAAAGGTCACTGATGACACCGCACGCAAAATGGAAGACGCCGTTCTTACAAGAGCGCGTCAATTGCGTATAGCGAGCGGCAGCGACAATTAAACACCGCCAAGACATCCAGTAACTAGAGAACATCAAAGAGTACAGAGACATTATGGACCGTTACAACATTCAGGAAACTGAGAAAAAATGGCAAAGCTTATGGGCAGATGAGGAGGCCTTCACTGTCGAAGACCATGTCGAGGGTAAAGAAAAATATTACGTCCTTGAAATGTTCCCTTACCCATCAGGCAAAATTCATGTTGGTCACGTCCGTAATTATACGCTCGGTGATGTTGTGGCACGTTTTCGTAAAGCTGAAGGTTATAATGTTGTGCACCCTATGGGCTGGGACGCCTTTGGCCTACCCGCTGAAAACGCGGCAATTGAAAATGGCCGCCACCCAGCTGAATGGACTTATGAGAACATCGCCGTCATGCGCGAACAGCTAAAAGCCATGGGCCTATCATTTGATTGGTCGCGTGAAGTCGCAACATGCTCCCCTGATTATTATCGCCATGAACAAAAAATGTTCCTCGATTTTTATAAAAATGACCTTGCTTACAGAAAAGAATCTGTCGTCAATTGGGACCCTGTTGAAAACACCGTACTGGCCAATGAACAAGTCGTTGATGGCTGTGGCTGGCGCTCCGGCGCGCCTGTGGAACGCCGTACATTGAACCAGTGGTTCCTGAAAATTTCTGAATATGCGGATGATTTGCTTACGGCGCTTGATGACCTTGGCGGCTGGCCTGAAAAGGTCCGCACAATGCAAGATAACTGGATTGGTAAGTCGCAAGGCCTACAGTTCAAATGGGACATCAACAATTATGATGACGGCTTAGAAGTTTTCACCACGCGCCCAGACACTATTTTTGGTGCGTCTTTCGTTGCCATCGCTCCAGACCACCCTTTGGCAGAAAAACTCGCTGGTGATAAAGACGGCTTTACAGCATTCATTCAGCAGTGCCAAGCCCTAGGCACATCAGAAGCAGCGATTGAAAAAGCAGATAAACTTGGTTTTGATACAGGCTATAGCGTCAACCATCCTTTTGTCGACGGCTTAACACTACCATTATATATCGCCAATTTTATTTTGATGGATTACGGCACAGGCGCAATTTTTGGCGTCCCTGCGCATGACCAACGTGACTTTGAATTTGCAACCAAATACGGCCTAGATATTAAACCGGTTGTTATTCCTGAAAATGAAGACGCGGCGAGCTTCCAGCTCGAAGGTAAAGCATATTCAGGCGAAGGCAAACTTGCCAATTCTGCATTTTTAGACGGGTTAGACATTGAAGCGGCGAAATCGCTTATCATCTCAAAAATCGAAGAAAAAAATATGGGGCAGGGCAAAACCCAGTACCGTATTCGTGATTGGGGTGTATCTCGTCAGCGTTATTGGGGCTGCCCAATACCAATGATCCACTGCGCAGCGTGCGGCATTGTCCCTGTGCCTGAGGATCAGCTCCCTGTTATCTTGCCTGAAGATGTAAGTTTTGAAGAAGCTGGCAGCCCACTGGCAAACCACCCAACGTGGAAGCATACAAGCTGCCCAGAGTGCGGCGCCGAAGCACAGCGCGAAACCGATACGTTTGATACTTTCTTCGAATCAAGTTGGTATTTTGCCCGCTATTGTGATGCGCAAAACGAAGACAAGGCCTTCGCCAAGGATAAAGCTGATTACTGGCTACCTGTTGACCAATATATTGGCGGCGTAGAACATGCTGTGATGCATTTATTATATGCACGCTTCTTTATGCGTGCGCTGTCTGCCTGCGGATACACAGATGTCAAAGAGCCCTTCAAAGCGCTCTACACTCAAGGCATGGTCAACCACGCCACGTATAAAGACGAAAGCGGCAAATGGGTTTTCCCAAATGACGTCATGAAACAGGACGATGGCAGCTTTACCCATGCAAACACTGGTGAAAAAATCACTGAGGGCGCGGTGATTAAAATGTCAAAATCAAAAAAGAACGTCATTGACCCGCAAGAGATAATGGATAGCTACGGCGCAGATTCTGCGCGCTTATTCATTCTCTCTGACTCGCCGCCTGACCGTGATTTGGAATGGTCTGAATCGGGTCTTGAAGGTGCATGGCGTTTCATTAATAAACTTCATCGTACCACGCATGATTTTATTGACCAAAAGCATAACTTAACCGCAGATGCACCTTCAGGGCTCTCGGATGAGTCGAAAGCGCTTCGTGGCCTGACCCATAAAACGGCGAGTCAAATAAAAGCAGATATAACAAACTTCCACATGAACAAAGCCGTGGCCCGTTGCCGTGAACTTTATAATGCGATTACCAGCTTCAAGACGGCAAGCAATGACGATAATTGGGCAGTTAAAGAGGCGCTTGAATATTTGATACGCATGATGAACCCAATGATCCCTCATGTGACAGAGCAGCTTTGGCAAGATTTCGGTCACCAAAATAAACTATATGATGCCCCATGGCCTGTGACGGATGAAAGTCTGATTGTCGAGGATACTGTCAATATAGCAGTTCAAGTGAACGGCAAATTACGCGCCACAATTAAACTGCCAAAAGATATTGAAAAAAGTGACGCCGAAGAACAGGCACTAAGCGAGCCTGCCGTGCGCCGCGCTCTTGAAGGCAAAACCATTCGCAAAGTCATCGTTGTTCCAGGCCGCGTTGTTAATGTTGTTGTCGGTTAAGCGCAAAATAAGGATAAAAATAACCATGAGAATTGCAAAAAAACCATCTCAAAAAAGCCTTCCGTTTTTAGGTATTTTCTCGGCCTTATTTTTGCTTTCTTCCTGCGGTTTTCAGCCCATTTACGGCAACGTATCAACGGGCGCCAGCCAGGCCAACACCGAAGAGCTTATGCGCCGCATTGATATTGGGCTGATTAATGACCGCGAAGGCCAGTTCTTACGTAATGCTTTGATTGACCGCCTGCATAATAGCGGCACCAACCGTGCGCCACTCTATACTTTACAGATAAAAAGTATTACAGAAACCAAGACTGATCTAGATATAACCAAAGAATCCGATGCAACAATCGCGAGTCTGAAGTTAAGTACAGAGCTAGTATTCAAACGTAAAAGTGATGATAAAGTCCTGTTACAAAAAAGGGTTTGGTCAACAACCAGTTACAATATTTTAGAAAGCCAGTTTACGACGCGAGTTTCCAGAAACTATGCACGTGAAAACGGCCTTAAAAACCTTGCTGCACAAATTGAACGTCAAATTGCGCTCGCCTTAAACGCGCAGGAATAAAGCCACATTTAAAGGCCCAAAACAGACAATGAAAATAGCCGCCAGAGACATTAACAATTTTGTAAAGTCACCCGCTGCAAAAGCGCGGGTTATCTTGCTCTATGGGCCAGAGCGTGGCCTGCTATCTGAGCGCCTTGAAACAATCGGCAAAACAGTTTGTTCTGATCTTAACGACCCCTTTAATGTAATAAAGCTCGATGCCAGCCAGATCATTGAAGACCCCGCGCGACTAATGGATGAAGCGCAGGCCATTTCTATGATGGGCGGTGATCGCCTGATTATTCTTCGTGATGCCGGTAATACATTAACAGCCGCGCTTAAATCTTATTTAAAAACGCCTTCTGCTGAAAGCCTTGTGCTGATTGAGGGTGGCGATTTAGACGCACGTTCATCGCTGCGTTTATGCTGCGAAAAAGATAAAAATGCTGCAGCGATTCCTTGTTACATGGAAAGCGACCGTGACATTGCTGGCGTAATCCGTGAAAAGCTTGCTGCAAACGGTATAAACCCTGACCGTGACGCCATCACTTATTTGTCACAGAACTTGACAGGCAACCGTAATTTTATGTATGCCGAGCTTGAAAAAATTGCGCTTTATTTAGGCGCTTTTAATGATGGTTTTGCTGCGCCACAAACACTGAGCTATGAACTTGCTGCAACGATTATTAGTGATGGTGGTAATGTAAATTACGATGATTTAATCTATGCATTATGTGATGGCCAAAAAGACAAAGCGCTCAAAGCTTTTGACCGTCTTGTCGCTGAAGGCACAGAGCCTATTGCCATTCACCGCGCCATTCAGCGCCACCTTAAACGGCTGCTGATCACGAAAGAGCGTGTCATCGCAGGCAGCACAATATTTGAAGCGAGCAAAAAGCTCAAACCACCATTGTTTTTTAAAGTACAAGACCAGTTCCTGCGCCAAGTGCAGAACTGGTCAAAGCCGCGCTTAGTGCAGGCCATCCAGCGCATCAATGACGTCGAAGCGAAATGTAAAACCACTGGCTATAACAATATGACGATCACAGCGCAAACAATCCTCGCCCTCGCGAAATAATTGCTTCATCACCCTTGCCCCTACATTAAACGCACATAAAAAAACGCACCTCAATACAGAGGCACGCTTTATATTTATACACTCAAACGAGAGGCTAAAACTTGTAACTCACACCGAATGAAACAATAGCAACGTCGCCTTCTGTCTCACCGTTAATGTCCACAGAAGCCGTTTGACCGCCGCCATAATTAAAGTTTTTGGTCAGGTCAATTTTTTCTTCGCTGATATCAATATATGTACCCGCAACGTCAAAAGACACATTTTCATTTAACTTATAAGTTGCACCGAGTGAATACCAACTACGGTCTCCATCTGGCGTACGTGTTGAACGGTAACCATCTTCGGTTGGTGTTTCATCATATTGGAAACCTGCTTTTAATTCCCACTGATCATCAAGCTTGTATTTAAAGCCTAAAGCCGCTGCAACAGTATCTTTGTAGTTCTGTGCTGTAGAAGATGTCGTACCGCTAATTAAACGGACAGGAATATCGTCAAATTCAGACCAGCCAAACCAAATCAAATGACCTTGTACTGTCAGTTTTTCGGTAATGTCGTAAGCCGCAGCAAGCGTTGCTATATTAGGCAAATCAAGCTCTGCTCCACCAGGAACATTAAGCACGGCTCCGCCATTTGGCGCGGCAATAATCACGCGACCTTCAAGGTCATGTGCAACGCCGTTCCGGTAATGTAAGCCGACGCGCCATTCATCCGTAGGCGTCCACAACAGGCCCGCATTATAACCAAGAGAAACATCATCACCTGACAAATCTTGATAGCCATCTGTTGATACAGAAGGCCCCGCTGCGCTTGGCGTTGGTAGTGCATTTTCTAAATGCGCGTCAGCATATTGGACATCAATACCGAGACCAAAAGACAGTTTATCATTCATTTTCCACGACACGGTCGGTGCAAAATCAATCACTTTCAAATTTGATTGTGTAGAATCATAACGGCCAAAATAATCATCGTTATATTCATTCGTTAAACCAAACGGCGCGGTTAAGGCAAAGCCAATCCACCATGCGTTATCATCAGACACTGGGTAAGCGGCGTAAATATTCGGCACTAAAGTAGGGTCATATGGGTTTGTACTATCCGTACCACTTAAGGCGCCATTAAAACCACCCGCCGTTGTCGCAGTTGACCCTGTGTCCTTAATTTTAGCATCAGGTAGCAAAAGGTTTGTACCAATTTGTATTTGTGCGCGATCAAGGTGCACGAGGCCTGCTGGGTTATAAAACGCTGTCGAGGCATCAACAGGATCAGCCGCAGCACCTGCAAAAGACATACCTTGGTGATATGATGATTGTTCTTGGATATAAAAGCCTGCTGCTTGTGCCTGCTCCATGCCAACAAATGTTGAGCCCATTAAAGCCAAGGCTGCACATGATAGTGATAAATTACGCATAATTATTCCTCCCTTTATAAGTATTTAAAAACGAATCGTCTTAAAATATAAATTCAGTAGGAATTCTATTATATTTATACGGCCCTGAACAGGGCTTAGCCTTGTTGCATCGCAATGTATGCGTGCATGTATTACCACGAAATTAATGCAATAAATGCAATAAATCTTTGGCGATGAATTCGGCCTCATCATCAATACGGTACATGGCGCGTAACATGTTTTCATTTGTGAACAAGTAAATATATGAGCTGTGATCCATCGTATATTCAGACATTTCTTCAGTTTGGACTTTACTCGCATAAACTTTATAGCTTTGTAAGACCGTATCCATTTGTGCTTTTGTGCCTGTCAGCCCAACTAAACGCGGGTGGAATAAGTCTGTATACTCCTTCATAACTTCTGGGGTATCACGCTCTGGGTCAATTGAAATAAAGACGAGATCGGTTTTTTCCTGCAGTTCAACCGGCAACATTTTAAATGCCCGAACAGTTTTGGCAAGCTCCGTCGGGCAAATAGCCGGACAATAGGTAAAACCAAAATAAATAATACGATAAGGCCGCGTTAAGTCTGTATTAGTAAAAACTTCCCCGTTTTCACCAACAAGCTCAAAAGCGCTACCGAGAGATGACCCTGTAATTTCTCGCGCTGATTTATACGGCTTTTCACTGTGTTTCTGCTCAGCAAAAAAAGCGCCATAAACACCGAAAGAAAACAGCATCGCACTGATTGTTAACAATAAAAATTTCTTGGTCATCTGTTCGTCCTTATGCCTTATACCAAATAGGGTCTTTAAGCGTTTCGCAAAAATCTTTATGCGCGCCAATCTCATCATCTGATAGCTTAAACTCTCTAGGCGCTCTATATTTGCGTGATTTTAACAGCTCAACGGAACCATCGTCATTATCTTTATTATTTTTTGCGGATTTATCACTTAACGACAGACCGTGTTGACGGCCCCCCATAAGCTCTAAATAAACCTCAGCGAGTAACTCAGAATCGAGCAGCGCCCCGTGCAGCGTTCGCCCTGTATTATCAATTTGAAAACGCCGACAAAGCGCATCCAAGCTTGCGGGAGAACCAGGGAACATACGCCGTGCACGTATTAATGTATCTTCGACCGTCAGCATATTAATTGGCTTAAAGCCAAAAAGCTCAATTTCGAAGTTGATAAATTTGATATCAAATGCGGCATTGTGGATCACAAGCTTAGCGCCTTTGATAAAGTCCATAAACTCGCCAACAATCGCGCCAAAAACGGGTTTGTCTTGCAAAAATTCATTTGTCAGGCCGTGGATCGCAACGGCGTCTTCTGGCACATCGCGCTCAGGGTTGATATATTGGTGATAGGTGCGCCCAGACGGGATTTGATTGACCAGTTCAATACAGCCAATCTCGATAATACGATCGCCATCTAACGGGTCAAAACCTGTTGTTTCTGTATCTAATACAATCTCGCGCATCTTTTTACTCTCTTTAACGCTATGGCTTGGGCGTGCTTCTGATTTTTTTTAAGGTGGTTTTAACTTGATCCATCGTGTCGGCAATATTTAGCCCCGTGTTAATCACAAAATCCGCGCGGCGACGTTTTTCTTTATCTGCCATTTGCGTCGTCAAAACTTTGTTAAATATTTCTTCGGTCATATTCGGGCGTGCCAACACGCGGCGTTTTTGTTCGTGAAATGGCGCAGATACAACCAGTGTGAAATCAACCCGCAAGTTTGCCCCTGTTTCAAAAAGCAGCGGGATATCAAGGACAACGCAATCAAGGCCGTTATTGCGCGCCGCTTTAATGAAGTCTTTTTGCGCTTTCCAAACAAACGGATGAACAATATCTTCTAAGCGCTTTCGCGCCGCGGCATCATCAAAAACAATTTGGCGTAATGCGCCGCGATCAATCTGGCTTTGGTCTTGTTTATCGGCGCAGCTTGGAAATTCTTGCAGAACGGCATTAACCGCTACGCCCCCCACGGCGAGAACATCGCGTGCTTCTTGGTCTGAATCATGTACCGGCACACCAAGCTTTGTAAACATATTTGCCGTCGTTGATTTTCCCATACCGATCGAGCCGGTTAATCCAATGACTTTCATTTTAAAACTCTTTTTGTGATTATTGCATCTACTTCTGGCAAAACACTATACCAATATTCGAAAGCGCGCTGCGCTTGATATAATAACATGCCAATACCCTGTACTGTTTTATTACCGCGATTAGCCGCATTTTGCAATAATTCAGTTTGCAACGGCGCATAGACAATATCATTCACAACGGCGTCGCGTGGCAAGGCTGCTAAATCAATATCCAGTGCAGGCTTGCCCTGCATACCAAGTGATGTTGCGTTGACCAGTAACTTGCACTTTGCAAGCATCCGCCCGCGTTCAGCCCAACTAACAGCCTTTACGCCAAATTCGTTGGCAAGTTTCTGTGCCGTTTCAAATGTCCGGTTAACAATAAGAATTTCCGCCGCGCCTTGCTGTTTGAGGGCATAAACTACAGCCCGCGCTGCGCCCCCAGCGCCTAAAACACAGACAGTCGCACCGTTAACAGAAAAGCCAGGGCTGCTGGCTTGGATATTTTGCCAAAAACCATAAGCATCTGTGTTCGCGCCGATAATTTTTCCGGTAGGAGATTTAATAACGGTGTTTACCGCCTTTATCTGCTGCGCGGAGACATCAATCTCATCACAAAACGCCATAATGTCTTGTTTGTAAGGGGCGGTCACATTAAAGCCCGCTAAGCCGTCATCACCAAGAAGTGCGCGCACTTCATCCGCGAAATGATCTGGCTGAATCTCAGCTACACCGTAAGAGGCGTCAATATGATGCTGGGTCATCCAATAATTATGAATTAACGGGGATTTACTGTGCAATATAGGGTAGCCGATAACAGCCGCATTTTTCGCCATGGGGTAATTACATTTTTAAGGGCAGGGCCCATAAATTCCAAATTTATATTATTTAAGAATTTTAGTGTAATCAGGAAAGATCTTATCGGCAAGCTGCGGATTACGAAATGGTACGTTACCAACATAACAAACTTCTAGGTCGCGAATGATATGATAAAGATGCGCTTCGTTAATCGGATCCTGCATCGAAGAAAAGTAAGGGCTCTTCATAATTTCAGGAATAACGGACGACAAATATAAACGCCCTTCTGGCAAAGCAAAAAATGCTGCTAGAGATTCTTTGCACAAAGACGTGTTCGCAAAAACGCGCTTATTTTTATCTGAAGTGAATAAAATATCGTCACAAATTTCTAATGCACTGCGGTCTGCTGCGTTGATACGTTCGTCATCTGCATACCACTGCTTAAATGCAACCAATAACGCGCTGCCATCAAATAATGATGCCGGGTCATGTTCCAAAAATCGCGTAAAGAGCATCGCCATATCGCCCTTATCAGAACCCAAAATGTGACGCCATAAAACGCTATAGCCAACACTTCTTAATTCCCAAGCCACTTGCAATGTCAGCGCTTCAATATCTGCCGCGCGCATACGTTCCATTTTTAAAATTGTCTCAGGGTGATAGTCTTGATAATCAATATCCGTTTTTTCTTCGAGCCATATATCGCGCAAAGAACGGATAAAGTCGCACACGATTGTGTTCATAAAGAACGGTGAACGTGACAAAGACTTCACACTAAGCTGCGCTTTATTAATGCTCGCCACATAATGCTCAGTATTGAGGCTCCAGCCTATGTTTTCTAGGCTTTCAAATGACATGTGCCAGTCAAAGTGAACCGCGTTTTTCAACAGCAGCGCACCTGTCGGGCTTAAATTAACCAGCGCCGTCACCCAGTAAGCAGCATCATCGTAATTTTGAATATTGTTTTGCAGGTCAAGCGCGTCATCTAATTCGAATGAACTGACATCACGCAAAATTTCTTCAAACGCGATAGACGGAATAACAGTGCAGTCGATAAGTTTCTTATCCGTACATAAATCATAAGCGGCATCATAACCAGATACATTATCTGTTAGATCATAACTTTGCGTAAACCGTGGCGAAGCTTTGTTGCCGCTTATGTCTTGCTCTGTATCGCTATTATCTGAATCGCTCATATATTCAAAACCTAAATCATGTTTTTGGTCTAAGTTGAACAACTTTATCTTGCTGCTGTTCTGACCCATCATTGATGAAGAAAACATTTTGTTGTGGCTTGTCATTATTTGTATCCTGTAAACCCGAATTATCTAACCCGTTCTCAGAATGCAATTCCTGTTCCGCTTCTTTAAATGAGCGCTCAAACTTGATAAACCATAGGAAGTTCGCGTTCGAACGGTCCCTTACTTCAGTGAAAACTGGGTCATTAAGGATCACGCCAGCATAAGGCTCAAGGTAATTTTTGCCGTAGCTTTGCTCTCCAAGCTTCGCAAGTAGCTCAAACGCTATGGTTTTCGATGCGGCAGAATCTTCGCCGAAGACATAACCCGTGTATTCTGAAAGCATTTGCTGAATTAAAACCTTGTCCGTTTTACGGCAGCGCTCTGATAAAAACCATGCTTCAAATGCAGCTTGCGCAGCTTCGCCATTATTCATTGTTCTGAAGTCACCGCAGGCTTCACGTGCATAAGCGCGGCCAATATCAGCGAGTGAAGAGTGCTCAATATATGTCCAAATTGATTTTTCATCAGCAAGCTGTAATTCCCAAGCAACGCGAACCATGAAAACATTCAAATCGGCAATTTGTGCACGATTAACGACAATCGCTTGGTCTGGGTGGAAGTTTAACGGATTAATTAAAGTACCGCTTTCTTTCTGCCAGAACATTCTGACCTCTTTTGCTAACAATAAGACAGCATCGTCCGCATTCAATTGTGAATTAAGGATGATTGTATTTGTCTCTCTGTTAAATTCTGAGTTGCTAACAACATCAGAAGAAATAATAGACACATTTTTTTCACATGCAAATTCGTAATGCGACGCAAAAATACGGCTCTTATTCATTGTCTCAACAATTGACGCTATATTTAGGTCATTATCGCTTGGCCCTGTGATGCTTTTAATATTTTCAAGCAAAGCCTCTTCGCGCCATAATGGATTTTTACTAAAGCGTTTTGACATTTGGTCATATTTGCTAATTTGTTTATCCACATTCATAAAGTCAGCGTTAAATTCGCTTAACTCTTCTGAAAAGGATTCCATAAAGTTTTCTTCCTCATCAAGACTTTCTTCAAAGTCCATATAGAAAAGCGGTTGATTGCCAATATGCGTAGAACGCACTGGCTGGCCATTATTTAAACTATATGACACAACGCAATCCTTTTTCGGAGCGATAACTATTTCAATACTCGTATTTTCATTTTCAATCGACATGGAACCCAACCATTTCTTTCTTTTCTTTATTTGGCTTGCGCCAATACACTACATTTTACTTACCCACAAGAACGCTTTGAACCGCTCTATGTCTTAATTATGCGCGGAGAGTGTTAATTCTTTCCTACCAAAATGAAGAAAAAAAGCAGAAAAATGGCTAAAAATGAGAAAATTTTCCCTTTTTTTGCAATATGTTATAACATTATGGAAAGTTAGAGCCGGTAAAGGGCGACGCGGGGAATATAAACCAGTGCCATCAAAATAAATGCGGTGATTTATTTAAAGTCATACAGGCAAAAACTAAACAAGGCTGGTTGATACCTAAATATTGTTGAGAAGATTAATGGCCAAAGCTGTCATCAATAATAGGCATGTCTTCGACAAGGATCTCTTCATCCGAGATTTCAACTTTACCATTTTGATGCACTTTAATTTTTGCTTTAGCCAAAGAGTCCTTAAAGACAAAGCAAGCAGAGCATTCAAAACTATTATTATCTTTAATCTGTAAGATTTCTATCGGGGTAATCATCGCCGATATAGCGCGGCGCGCGGCTAAAGGTGGTTCTTCTTGCCAATGCATATCATCAACGCTGTCTAAAACGACAAAGCGGCCATGGCGGCCACGCGCAAATTTAAAAAAGAACTTGATGTATTCTTTGACATTATCAATCGTCAAGTAAATGCCCAGCGCATCGTTTAACTTATAAATACATTCACTTGAATACTCTAACAGTTGGCAATCACTGTTATCTTGATCAATCACGTAATAACGTGCGATAGGCGGCATCGCTTTATTATCGCTTATTTCATATAAGAAATGTGAAGGGTAAAAATCTATCGGGCAGCGAATCACAGTGCTATTATCTGTATCTAGCGCATCTTCCCCCAAATTACCCTTACTTTGCGTTTTTCCGATAAAACCAAGAATATTGTTTTTATTTTTATTTTCTAATTTCTCATAGACTTCTTGAAACATCTGACCTACAGCACTTTATCATTAATATAAGATCTTAAAAATATAACGTCTGCGCATTTAGCGCAATCAAAGAATAGCCAGATAAACCGCTGTGGGTAAAATTGTGGGCAACTATTGGATAAACTTGGGCATAACCATGTGGACAATACTTACCCCCAATTGTGGTCTTAACCATTCATTAACTTTTCCTCATGGAACAACCTGTAAAAAGGTTTGCGCATAATGATTCTGAAAATAATACGGACTCGGCGTGAAATAAAAGGTCTCTCACCTTTAGCTGTTGTGGACAAAAAAGTGGGTAAGTTTTAATCCCCATGACTCACAGTACCAACAACAACTAATACCTATTAAATATATATATTCTTTTATATAGTAATATTATATCTTGATTGACATGACAAAAATGATGCTGAACACACTGAAAAAAATAAACGCCGATAAGCCACCAGTTTGGTTTATGCGGCAAGCTGGACGTTACCTACCGGAATACAGGGCTTTGCGGCAGAAGGCTGGTGGGTTTCTCAACATGTGCTATACGCCAGAATATGCTTGCGAAGTCACTTTGCAGCCTATCAGAAGGTTTGGCTTTGATGCAGCCATTTTGTTTTCGGATATCCTCGTTATCCCCGATGCATTAGGGCAAACCGTCGATTTTGTACCAAACAAGGGCCCTATGCTGGAGCCGATAGATTTTAAAACCCTGAGCTTAGAAAATTTACATAGCCATTTGGCCCCTGTTTACGCTGCAATAAAACTGATTCGCTCCCAGCTCGACAAGGAAGGTTTCAAAGATACGACGCTTATCGGTTTTGCTGGTGCGCCATTTACCGTGGCAACTTATATGATCGAAGGTAGCGGCACCAAAGACTTTATGAAATTTAAGAAGTTTCTTTATGGCGAGCCTGAGCAGTTTGAAGCACTGATCAATTTGTTGGTTGAAGCAACGGCGCAATATTTGATTGCGCAAATTGAGGCAGGCGCCGAAGTTGTACAGCTATTTGAAAGCTGGGCAGGTGCGGTTGGCGGTGAAGCTTTTGAAAAATATATCATTGGCGCCAACCAAAAAATTATTGAGACTGTTAAGGCCGCATACCCAGATATTCCTGTGATTGGATTTCCAAAAGCCGCGGGCTATTATTTGAAAGATTATATGCACAAAACAGGCATAGATGCGCTGGGCTGTGATTTTACGCTGCCGTTAGCGTTTATCCGCGATGAGTTACAAAGCGTTATGCCGGTACAAGGTAATCTGGACCCGGGTATTTTATATGCAGGCGGTGAAGTTCTCGACCGACAAGTCAAAGAGATTCTATTTACTCTTAAGGATAAGCCCTATATCTTCAATTTGGGTCACGGGATACACAAAGAAACACCGATCGCCCATGTTGAGCGCGTATTATCAATTATCCGTGAAAATTAAATAAACATAGTTACAGTAAAAAATGACGGAACGTATTGCAGTCGTATTATTAAGCACAGGTGGACCAGATAGCAAAAAAGCTATACTGCCATATTTGTATAATTACTATTCAGACCCGCAAAATTTACCGCTGCCGTTTGGTTTTCGTACCATGGGGGCTTTTTTTACAGCGCTAACCCAGCGTTTTACAACGATGAGAGAAACCTATCGTCGTTTAGGCTTTCAATCCCCTTTATTGCAAAACACAAAATCACAAGCCATTAGCTTAGAACGTGTTCTGAACGCATCAAAAACCGAAGATGTCCATTACCGTTGCTATGTGTCGATGGTTTACTGGCACCCATTTTCTGATGAAGTTATGGATGAGATTAAAACTTATGATGCTGATCGTGTGATTTTACTGCCAATGTTTCCGCAGAAATCATTAAAAACAACTTATGCAATGGTTAAAGATTGGCTGATTACAGCGCAGGAAGAAAAGCTCGATATTAAAACGCAAGTCTTTGATGAGTTTTATCATTTGAAAGGTTTTTCGGCTGCCGCAGGCTCACAAATATCGCCGTCTATGTACCGTGTTTCCGATAAAGCACGCCGTGCGAAATTAGAAAAGCCGCGGGTTATCTTTGTTGCACGTTATCACCCCCCGCGTTTAAAAAAGCTAGGTGACCCTTATGCAGAATCAGTTGAAAAAACAGCACAGTTAATTATTGAAGCGATTGGTGGCGATCATGATTATCGGGTGTGCTATCAGCCTGCGCCGACCTTGTCATCAACGATTGGCCCTGTCCTAGACGAAACATTACAAGAAGCGGCAGATGACAATATTCCCGTTTTAATTTTCCCGATAAGCTATGCGGTAGAAGACCCTGTGACGATGGTTATGTTTGACCAGCTTTATGCAGAGCATGCAAAGCGATTTGGTGTCCCCTTGTATGAGCGGGCAAAGGCTGTCGGTAATCATAATGATTTAATGGTCGCTTTGTCAGAAGTGATTATCGCCGAAGACACATTAATTGATTTAGAGGGCTATGATGAACGCCTTAAAGACAAACTGATTTGGGATAAAAAATAATGATCGAATTTATTAATACATATTATGCTTGGTTCAAGGCATTGCATGTAATAGCCATCATTTCATGGATGGCGGGTATGTTGTATCTGCCGCGTTTATTTGTATATCACTGTGCGGCTGAAAAAGGCTCTCAGAGCTCTGAAACATTTAAAACCATGGAACGACGCCTGCTAAAATTTATAATGACCCCAGCGATGATTGTCGCGTGGATTGCCGCATTACTGATGATTGCTTCAAACAGCGAGTATTTAATGCAATCTGGCTGGTTCCATGCCAAATTTTTACTCGTTTTCATCATGAGCGGCATTCATGGTGTGTTTTCTAAATGGGTCAAAGTTTTTGCAGCAGACGCAAACACGAAATCAGCCAAATTTTATAAAATCTGGAATGAAGTGCCAACTGCGCTGATGGTGATTATTGTTGTTCTTGTCATCGCTAAGCCGTTTTAAGGCTTCTCAGACAAGAGAGAAAAACTTGGAAAGATGTTACTCAAAGAGTGAAATTTCTTTTTAAAATAAGGCCAGCTTGCCTCATTTTGGGGCACCTTCTTATAGAAATTATCAAGCTCTGTGCGTTTCAGCGTCCCATTGCCATCTTGGTCAAAACGGGTTATTGCCATCTGAGCAAGGCTTTTTGCTTTTTGCGCTGATACGCCCATTGATTCACGAAGTAAATCTTCTGCGGCGCCATTATGATTAGCAAAAGCTAGATAGTTAACCATCTGTAGCGCTTTTTCAATTTCTTCTGCAGTCAGCTCAAAGTCGACATTATCATCAGCCATGACAAATAATAAATGATGACAATCTTCATTGTCTTTAAAGGCAAGGTCAGGGCTCTGTTCACAAAGCTCTAATGCGTGATCCAAATAACGAATAAGCTTTAAGCCTGGTGCGTGCGTTTTGTAATGTTCTGGATTTGGCGCTGGGCAGTAATGGAATTTAAAAGACACAGAATCCTCCGGCGTGTTTTCATCCCAGCTTTTATCGAGATCTGCCAAAGTATCTCTAGCGGTAAAGCCCGCAATGTAATGGTCTTTTTCATGCAATTGATTAACCGTATTATCGCTAGGCAAGGTGATCTGCGTAAAATCTAAACCCTTTTTCACATCACGAACTTTTTGCAAGCAGGCCTCGGCACCGTAAATTAAAGAATAAGAAAAATACTTCGTGTAAATAGAAGATGCTTGTGGTGTATCGCAATTTGGTAAGGACCAATAGCCTTGAAAGCCGCCAGGAATAGGCGTTGGCGTCGTTAGTGGTGTTTGGCTGCCGGTTTTTAACGCATTGGCGGCGGAATCCGCGCGTTCTTGGCTAAGGCGCTGTAAAGCGGCCTCGACTGTTGGGCAGGTTTTCCCGTAGTTAAAATCTGCAAAAGCCTTTTGTGTAAAGCCACCAAAAGAAAGGCTAAGCAGGAAGCAAAATAATATGGGATAACGCATCAGGTTTCATCTTTTTTAATTAAGTTCGGAAGCAGCCCAGATGTACCCATCGCCTGCTTCATAAAAAATTTCTTTACCGGGATAAAGCGCTCAACGCCCATCAGCCCTAGCTTTCGCGCCGCTTTAAATGGGGGGAAAGACACGCCGAATATTTTTACAAGCGCATCTGTGACGGCAGCCATCGCCATATTATCAAAACGGCGGCGGCGTTGATAAAGCTCAAGGTTTTCTACGGCTCCTAAGTCGACACCACTGTCTTTGGCGGCGGCTAAAATTTCGGCGAGGGCGGCAATATCGCGCATTCCAAGGTTCAAGCCTTGCCCTGCAATAGGGTGAATGCCATGGGCGGCATCTGCAATTAAACAAAGGCGCGGCGCAATATACTCTACGGCGTGTTCCAAGCCCAAGGGAAAAGCGCGGCGCTCTGATGCAAGGCTGACTTTACCGTAAAATTCAGGGAAGCGCTCATTAAGGGCGCTGTTAAACGCATCGTCACTAAGCGCCATAATGCTGTTGTTTTTATCATGGCGGCTGCCATTAAAATGTTCCGTCCAAACTAAGGATGAACGGTGGCTGCCATGCTCATCGTCACTCATAGGTAGTACCGCAAACGGCCCTTCGGCCTTGAAATGCTCAACGGCGACAAAGTTATGTGGATTTTCATGGGCAACGGTGCAAATTACCGCATGTTGATTATACGGCCATTTGCGGGTTGGTATTTCGGCGTGTTTACGGACAAATGAATTGCGGCCATCGGCGCCGATAAGTAATTTTGCATGAATGGTTTTACCGCTTTTAAGTTTTACTTCAATGTAATCATCATAAGCTGTGAAACCAACTGCGCCATCAGGGGCAAAGTGGCGCACGCTTTTCTGGCCTTGGATACGCTCATAAAGCGCTTTGCGCATATCGCGGTTATTAATGATCCAGCCAAACGCATCATGGTGCACATCATCAATCAAGAATTTTAATAAAACGGACGAGCCGCTATCTAGAATATCAATCTTTTTAATCGGGCAGGCGTTGCGTAATAAACCCTGCCACACGCCGGTCGCATCTAAAACCTGTGATGATCCATAGGAAATCGCGGTTGTGCGCAGATCATACTTTGCGCTTTGCTGAAAATCTGGTGCATCGCGATCAATACAGACTGTCTCAATATTCTGCGCCCCTAATAATGCGGCCATAGTTAGACCAGAAGGGCCGCCGCCAATGATAACAACTTCTGTTTCAATGGTTTCCTCGTTTGTGGGGCGTTGCTGTGCACTCATAAAATCTTACTTTCCTTTATGCCTTATATAAGGCTATATTGAGGTTAAATATAGATTGTCCATACGATGATACAAGAAGTTTCTTTTTAATTTATAGCAGTAAGTATCGCTGCATCACTAAGGGATTATAATAATGAAAATGGTTATGGCGGTGATTAAGCCGTTTAAATTAGACGATGTACGTGAAGCATTAACTGAACAGGGCATTGAAGGCCTGACGGTTACTGAAGTAAAAGGCTTTGGCCGTCAAAAAGGCCAAACAGAAGTCTATCGTGGCGCTGAATATACGGTGTCTTTTTTGCCCAAAGTAAAAATTGAAGTCGTTGTTGAGGATGATGCGGTTGATAGCGTCGTTGAAGCAATACAAAACGCTGCAAATACAGGACGAATTGGCGATGGCAAGATTTTTGTCTATGACGTTTCACATGCAGTACGTATTCGTACTGGCGAAACTGGCAATGAGGCTGTATAACGAATAAATCATAAAATAAAAATAATATAAAGAACAGGGAAAATCATGGCCAAGTTAATGGATAAAGTCGTGCGTAATTGGGATATGCAAGCGCAACCTTTTATGGATAAAGAAAAAAAGTTAAAAGATAAGATTGCTCAATCTGCGCCAGAAGAAGATGACGGGTTTTTCTCTATCTTTAATGGTTTCGGTAATCCAGATTCGCGCTCATCTTTAGAAGCGCGTCTTGCCAATGTGCAATCACGCCAGCTTGAATTAGCGCAGGTGTTTACGTTGCGCATTTTAAAACAAGCCGCAGGTTCTGACGGGGCGTTTAACAAACATTATGCTGACTACAAAAGAAAACGCGAAGCAGAATGCCCACAATGGCCAATGGTGTCTTCAAGCGCAGATCGCCGCCATGATTATGTGCTACGCTTTTTCTTATTACAGCGCGTAAACTTGCCGCAAGACCAAGCGCATGTTGTTGATCAAATGCTTGAATTTTATAAGCACGACAAATCATTGCCAGAGACATATCGCCCAGAAAAAGATATGGATTCGTGGCTTAAAAAATTTGACCTATAAACACGAAACATAAGGAAATTTAAATCAATGCGTATCTGTTCTTGGAACATCAATTCTGTACGTCTACGCGCACCAATTGTGCAAGACATGATGAATGAATATCAACCTGATATTGTTTGTCTCCAAGAAACAAAAACGCCAGATGATAAATTTCCTTTTGAGGCGTTTGAAAGCATTGGTTATAAGCATATCCATATAAGTGGCATTAAAGGCTATAATGGCGTTGCTATCATTTCAAAACTGCCGATTTCAGAGCCTGAAATTTACGTCCGTGTTGATCGCGCCGATGGCCGCCATATATCAGCGCGCTTTACGCCAGAAGGTTTTTCAAAAGCGATTGAAGTGCACTGCATTTATATTCCAGCTGGCGGCGATGAGCCTGACCGGACGGTTAATGAAAAATTTGCCCATAAGCTTGATTTCATAGCAGAGCTTGATGCCATGTTCAAAGCAAATCACAGCGATGACAAAGCAATGATTGCGCTGGGTGATTTTAATATTGCGCCGCTTGAACATGATGTGTGGTCACATAAACAGCTTTTGAAAACAGTCTCTCACACCCCGATAGAGGTTGAGGCGCTGGGCGCTATGCAAAGCTCCGCCGATTGGGTTGATGCGCTCCGCCATTTTGTTCCCGAAGATGAAAAATGCTATACGTGGTGGTCATACCGTAATCGTGATTGGCGTAAATCAAATCGCGGCCGTCGCCTCGACCATGTTTGGGTGACCCCTGATTTAAAAACGAACCTTAAATCACATTTGATTGTCACAGATGCACGCGACGTAGAAAAACCTTCAGACCATGTGCCGGTAATGGTCGATTTTGATTTCTCCTAAAGACAAAGCCGCGCCCCTATTGCAGGGCAAGAAGCTCGTTTTGTAGCATATTGTATAATGCGTTATCTTGCTTTTTCCTGCTGGTCTCATCAATAACTTGTGCGGCTATATCATCATCAATATACGTCTCACCGTTTTCGGTGTTTAAATCTTCTTGATATTGACCGCTTTCGAGTACTTTTTGCATGTGAACCACGCCACTTTTGCAAATTTCTGTATAGGAGGTGCGATTGACACTTTCATCAAGCATGGTGAAAATTGTTTTATATGTGTGTTCTTTGTCTTCTTGCCTTAACGCAGAAAAAGCGCGGAGATGGTTTTGGCGCAATTTGTCCATTTCTTGGCGTGTATTCGCGCCGGCGCTTTGATCTGCACAGCGTGCAAGGTCAGATTTTAGGAAATACTCAGCCACAAAATAATGAATCATGCTGTTCATTTTTAATTGCTGTGATTGTTCGGGATCAGATTGCTTCATACTACGTGACAGGCTTTCCAAAAACTGAACGTAACTTAAGCCAAATTTTGGGTCTCCATTATCATATAAATAATGATCCCGTAGCCAAAACATGACGATGTTTAAATCATTGCGTGATGAATAAGGCGCTTTGAGCCGCGTTTGGATGTTATGCATGACAAGCGGGTATTTTTTCTCTTGGCTAATTTGCACCAAAGACTTGTAAAGTTTGTTTTTCAAAACTTTGGCGGGCGTGTCTTTACCGGCCTGTACATTCGGCGCAAGACAAAACGATAAAAGCAGCGTAATAGAAAGAATTTTAAAAAGGCGCATTGTTATATTCCTTGGGCTCGAGGATAAAAACTATTTTAATTATAGATATTTACGCTTGACTCTACAAACTTAATTTGTTAATTCTGTAAATGTCTATTAAGAAAACCCCCAAAATTGAGTTTTTTAAAATAACACTTTTGCAGTGTTGGTCAGAGGGTTGGGGTAAAATACTATGTTTTTAAGAAATTATTAAACAGACCCCTCTAAAATTTTAATTGAGTAGAAAATTAGGCTTTCATTACATCTCAACAAAAACCAACCTCCCCCTTTTTATTTAAACAACGATCATAAATGAAGTTAGCGTCATGAACTTACAAGAAATTAAAACCCGCTCCCCGGCTGAACTGCTTGCGTTTGCAGAAGAGCTTGAAATTGAAAATTGCGGCTCAATGCGTAAGCAGGACATGATGTTCGCGATTTTGAAAAACCTCGCGGAAGAAAACGTCCCCATTTCCGGCACTGGCGTTTTAGAAGTTCTGCAAGACGGCTTCGGGTTTTTAAGATCCCCTGAAGAAAACTATCTGCCTGGCCCAGATGATATTTATGTATCACCATCACAAGTACGCCGTTTTGGCCTACGTACAGGTGATATTGTTGAAGGCGAAATCCGCGCCCCTAAAGATTCAGAGCGTTATTTTGCGCTGCTCCGCGTCGGTTCAATTAACGGCGAAATGCCTGAGAAATTACGCCACCGCATTAACTTTGATAATCTAACGCCGCTTTATCCTGACCGTAAAATAAAATTAGAAATTGCCGACCCAACGAAAAAAGCATTTACGCAGCGCGTGATTGAACTTGTTGCGCCGATTGGTTTTGGTCAGCGTGCGCTTTTGGTTGCGCCGCCACGTACAGGTAAAACAGTGATGCTGCAAAATATTGCAACGTCAATTGCTGAAAATCACCCAGATGCTTATTTGATCGTTCTTTTGATCGATGAACGTCCAGAAGAAGTCACCGATATGGCGCGTAGCGTCCGCGGCGAAGTTGTTTCATCTACATTTGATGAACCTGCATCGCGTCACGTACAGGTCGCCGAAATGGTCATGGAAAAAGCAAAGCGTCTTGTGGAACACAAACGCGACGTTGTGATCTTGCTTGACTCGATTACGCGTCTTGCCCGTGCATATAACACGGTTGTCCCGTCTTCTGGTAAAGTCCTTACTGGCGGCGTTGACGCCAATGCGCTTCAACGTCCAAAGCGTTTCTTTGGTGCGGCGCGTAACATTGAACAAGGCGGTTCATTAACAATTATTGCGACAGCGCTTGTTGATACAGGTTCTCGTATGGATGAAGTCATCTTTGAAGAGTTCAAAGGTACAGGTAACGCCGAAATCGTTATGGATCGTAAGATCGCCGATAAACGCGTCTTCCCTGCGATCGATATTCAGAAATCAGGCACGCGTAAAGAAGAGCTTTTGGTTAGCCAAGCAGACCTTCAGAAAATGTGGGTCTTGCGCCGTATTCTTAACCCAATGGGTACAATTGATGCGGTTGAGTTCTTGCTCGGCAAAATGCGCGATTCCAAAAGCAATGACGAGTTTTTCCAATCGATGAACCAATAGGTTCAGGATACAAAATCAAATCTGTGGCTGTGCGTAGGCTATGTTATCACAATGATTTTGAATATAACTTGGATTATCTAAAAATCGTTCAAGGACTTTTTCATATAAGCCAATATCACGCTTATGATCTTGATTGAAATTAAGCCACACAGGGCTTAAGCCAGCCTTAATACGAAAATAATCAGCTATCATGCTTGCTTGTTGTTCATGATTGTAATCGCTGAGATCCTTTTCTGCGTCTAACATGTACATATAACCGGTATTATCATTGTGCTTCTTACCTGAGACACTGTCTGCTAGCGCATTAAAGAAACTATGCTGGCGGACATTACAGTTTTGATTTTGCCATACATGCGCATGCTCATGTAAGAATATCCAGCTTCCTACTTCTAATGGGTCAGAATCAGGGTCTGCGTAACGGCTATGTAAATGCACCGTATTACCAATCGTGTAGGCATCGGCTTGATTGTACTTAATTAAAAAATCACTAGCTGCGGAGACTTTGTACTGTATGACATTTACATCCAAGCTATCGTTAAAGACATGCGCTAACGTTACTTTTTGTTCTGGCGTATAATCTTGTTCAGGGAGCATGTCGACAGCTGTAAATGCGCCATAAAAAAAAGCGCTAACTAAGGCTGCGGACCTTATACATTTCACGTAAAGTGGCGCGCTGTGTTTAAATATAGTTGATAAATCCATAGTGCCTCCCCCTTTTTTTAATATGTTTACATAATATACTTGAAGGCGTATTAAAAAGCAAGAATATTATACTCATAGCTACGTGTGCTATGAAGATTGTGCAAGATCACTCCTGCAAGGTTTTGCTATGGTTTATGAGAGAGAAATATTTAATGGACAGGCTTTGTTTATATAACGAGGGTCTTCAAGGAAGTTTTTCAAAACGGCCTTATAAAGAGCGTCCTCTTCGTGCTGCGTTAAGCCTTCATTTAATAAAAGGCCTTGGTGTTTACCCACTCGGCGATTAAAATAATCAGCGATAATGCTCGCCTGTTTCTCATGGTGATAATCAAGCAAATCTTTTGTCTCATCTAAGCGATACTGGTATTTTTCTAAAGCCGTCTCATTGAATGAAGAAACTTCATCCACGAAGTTGTTGACTAAGGAAAATGTACAGTTTTGATTTTGCCAGATATGAGCGGCTTCATGGTCAAGCGTATATTTATACCCAGGAGACTGCCGATCATAACGGGTGTTTATAATAATCGTATCACCCAATTGCGCGCCGTCTGCGCCAAGAAGAGATAATATATTATTTCCTTTAGCGGAGCGGTGAAATACAATATCGTCAATATTCACGCTATCCTTAAAAATCTGCTTTAGACCTTGCTTTTCAGTAGCCGTAAACTCTTGATCAGCTATATTTTGAACATACACAAAGCCGAGATAACTCAAACAGACACCCCACAAACTGCCACGCAAAATTTGTACAACATATGATGGTTTCTTTTTAAAAAAATCTTTAAATTTCATAAGAGCCTGTTACATATAATTATTATTATTAAGTGATTAATATAATAAAATAACAAAACAGGCAAGGTATTTTTCATAAAAAAACAAATAATGGATGGTAATTGTAAGAGAAATCTATGCAAATATGTGATAAAACTAAAGTTAAAGAATATAAAGGACAAAGCCATGAAAGTTAAATTTGATATTGAATGCACTCCTGAAGAAGCGCGCCAGTTTTTAGGTCTGCCTGATGTGCAGCCCATGCAAGAACAGCTGATGAAACAGCTGCAAGACCGCCTTGAAGAAAATATTCGCGCTGTAAGTGCTGAAGAACTGATCCGCACGTGGATGCCCGCAACAATGCAAGGTTTTGGTGACATGCAGAAAAATTTCTGGTCACAAATGGGTATGCAGGCAGGCGGCGCAAAAGACGATAGTAATGATAAAGACTAGATTGTGTAAAATGACAAATCTGTTAAAATAACACTCGCTATTAACGTGCCTTGAAACAGGATTTTTTTCGTGAAACAAACAATTTATGCGCTTTCTACGCCAGCGGGGACAAGCGGCGTTGCTGTGATCCGTGCTTCTGGGGCGCAGGCTTTTGATGGCCTCGCTCAGTTAACGGGGAAACCAGCGGATTATTTTAAACCGCGCCGCACCTATTTGCGCCGGCTTTATCATCTTGATGATCAAAGCCTGATTGACCAAGCAATGGTGATCGCGTTTAAAGGCCCAGAAAGCTTTACCGGCGAAGACGTAGTTGAATATCACATTCATGGCGGGCTTGCCGTGCGTAATTTGATGCTTGAAATGTTATCACGTATTGAAGGCCACCGTATGGCTGATCCGGGCGAATTTTCGCGCCGCGCTTTTCAGAATGATAAGATGGATCTTATCGAAGCCGAGGGCGTCTCTGACCTTATTCACGCCGAAACCGCCGCGCAGCATAAACAAGCACTGACCCAGTTAGAAGGCAAATTAAGCGCCGTTTATATTGACTGGGCAGAGCGCCTTAAAAACATGCTGGCCTATATGGAGGCTGATATTGATTTCGCCGAAGATGAAGAGCTAGAAGACACCGCCTTTTCAAAAATGCGCGATAAACTCGCCGCGCTTTCCGCTGAGATCAAACACCATCTTGATGATAACCGCCGTGGTGAGCGTCTGCGCGAAGGCTTACAAGTTGTGATTGTTGGCGCGCCTAATGCAGGAAAATCATCATTGCTTAATGCGCTCGCCCAGCGCGACATTGCTATTGTCTCGCAAATGGCGGGGACAACGCGCGACATCATTGAAACGCATTTAGATTTAGGCGGCTATCCGGTTATTTTGGCGGATACGGCAGGCTTGCGCCCCGAACAGTTGGATGCAAGCGATACAGATGGTCACGACATGGTGGAAAGCGAAGGTATTCGCCGCGCGATTGAACGTGCGCACAAAGCTGATATCAAACTGTTGATGTTTAATGGCACAGAAATGCCTGATCTCGACTTAAACACGCTGCAGCTTGCTAGCGCTGATGATTTGTTCATCGTCAATAAAATTGATTTATATGACGGCGTTGTGCCGTCAATTGCAGACCAGCAACCCATATGCATTTCCGTCAAGCGCGCGGAAGGTATTGACCGTCTGTTAAAACGCCTGACTGAGCGTATAGAAAAAATATTTGGCCGTACCGAGGCACCGACCATCACCCGCGCGCGCCACCGCGAAGCGCTAATCGAGGCAGAATCTTCGATTGACCGTGCGCTGAACATCGACTTGCCCGAACTCGCCGCTGAAGATATGCGCCTTGCCATGCGTGCGCTGGGGCGGATCACCGGCCGCGTTGATGTCGAAGACTTACTCGACGTTATTTTTCATGATTTTTGTATCGGTAAATAACAAAAAAGGCGCGATCAATCACCGCGCCTTTTTCAATCTATTTGTTTGCGCGTAAACTACGCGGCGTCTTCTGCTTTTTTAGCAAAGCGCTGCATGTACATCGCTTGGAAATCAACAGGGTTAAGTAATAATGGTGGGTAGCCGCCCTGCTGTGTGATTGTGCCCAGAATTTGACGGGCAAATGGGAACGCTTGACGCGGCACTTCGATTAACAAAAATGGGTGATGCTGGTCTTCAGGTAAATCCCCCAAAGATACGGTCACGCCGTAAGAAATTTCAGCAATAAAAGCAACTTCTTCGCCGTGCTTTGCAGTTGCTGATAAATTCAAAACAACTTCAAATAAGTTTTTAATCTCTTTGTCTTCAATGGGGTTTGATTCCATACTGATATCAATATCCATCTCAGGTGAAGTTTTACCTGCGCGCAAGCTGTTTGGCGCTAATGGATTTTCAAAGGACATATCCTTGATATATTGCGTGTGGATCATAACAGGCGTGTTACGTTCTGTAGTTTGTTGTGTTGAATCTGACATGTTTTCTATCGCTCATATTTGCTATTGGTAATAAGACATTGTATTTAGCACGAGAGCGCAACAAACTCAAGACCTGCCGTTTTCTTAGCTATGCAGGCCGCAAACATCATAGATAAAGCAATACCCACTATAGGCGCTATAAGATAAATATACAGCGGTGATAATGAGGGTAAGCAGCGCTACGCCAGAGATAAATGGCGCAAAAATCAATGCTATATTCGCCAAAGCGAGCAAGCTGCGTACGCCGCGGTCAAGTTCACCAATATTTTGTTTATGAGCAAGGGAAAATACACGCATGGTTTTCTCCTATTCTTAATAAATGAAGCTTATAGCTCTATTATAACATAAATCGGACCATTTTATGGCCTTTGTCGGTAATCAAATCTTGGGTTTTGTTGTAGAACGGACTATACTATATAAGTGAAATCACAAATTATTCATGATGAGGATCTAAAGCTGTGCAAACTGATATTTTAATTTATGCTATTATTGCTGCCGTATTGGTGATTTGGCTACGTAATATTTTGGGTACGCGCAATAGCGACGAACAGCAGCGCCCTAATCCTTATACGGATGCCACGCAAAAGCCGAAAAATATTGTTGGCCTAGATGGTCAGCCTTTTGTCGCGCAAGAAAACGAAGCTTTGAAAAAGCTCGACTTATCAAGCGATGTAATTACAGGCATAGAGGATTTATCAAAATCCATGCGTGATTTTGAGCCGTTGAAATTCATTGAAAACGCCAAAGACGCATTTATCATGGTTGTTGAATCCTTTGCTAAAGGCGAAAAAGAAACACTAGAAATGCTGCTTACGCCAAGCGTTTACAAATCGTTTGAACAAGCGATTAATGAGCGTGAAAAAAGCAAAGAAACGGTCGAAACCGAAATACACGCTGTGCGCAAGGCTGATATTGTCGAAGTCAAAAAGAAAGACGGCATAGCTTATGTCTCCATCCGCTTCACGGCAGATGAAACATGCGTGATCCGCGATAAGGATGATAAAATCCTTTCTGGCGACCCTGAGCGCATTACCGAAATGGTTGATGTCTGGGTCTTTGGCCGCAAAATTAAAGCGAAAGAGCCAACATGGCTGGTTTATGAAACCCGCGATGACGAGGTCGAAGACCATAAAACGCCAATTCCTGAAACATCAGAATAAGGCGCAGATCGCCACCAACATTAATTTTAAAATACCCGCTTCACTTTGGCGGGTATTTTTATAGCGCCGCCCTTTTGTTTTCCTTATACTGTCGGCTGATAATTCATGCCGCGTCTTTGCGGCCATACAGAGAGCTCAAAGAAGCACATGATCATGCGTAAATGCCTACTCACCTTATTGACACTCTCATCCACGCTTATCTTCGCCGCCTGTGATGATAAAACAGAGGAGAAAGCCACCATGCGCCCAGATTTATCAATGCAGCCCATTGCCTTTACTGATTTAGAAGGCTGGGAGGCTGACCACCATAAAAAAGCCTATCACGCCTTTGAAAACTCATGCGCGCGGATCGCCAAATCGAAAAAACAAGGCGATTTTGACCGTGAAGATCCGCGCTTTGGATCGTGGGATCAATGGCGCGCCATTTGCGCAGCAATGCAAAGCGCACAAATTACTGATGACCAAGACGCACGGCTGTTTTTTGAAACATATTTTACAGCACATAGCGTTAAAGCTGGTGACAATGAAGACGGCTTGTTTACAGGCTATTACGTGACATCGCTGAGCGGTTCAAATGTAAAAACCGAAAGCTATAAATACCCTATCTATGCTAAGCCAGATGATTTGGTGATGGTTGACCTCGGCGCATTCCGTAAAGATTTAAAAGGCCGCCGCATTGCTGGTACAGTGAAAAATGGCCGCCTTTACCCTTATGCCGACCGCGCGCAGATTGAAAATGAAGGCCTCGATGTTGAAGTGCTGTTATGGGCAAATGACCCTGTTGATGTGTTTTTCCTCCATATTCAAGGTTCAGGCCGCGTTAATATGGTTGATGGATCGCACCGCTTCATTGGTTATGCAGGGCAAAATGGCCATCCGTATAACGCCATTGGTAAGTTTTTAATCGAAGACGGGGAAGTACTGCGCGAAGACATGTCGATGCAGGCAATCCGCAAATGGTTAGAAGACAACCCAGAAAAGCGCGATAGCCTGCTGAATAAAAACCCATCCTATGTCTTTTTTACAAATTTAGACCGCGATGGCGCGATTGGCGGTGAGAGCGTTGTCCTGACGACGGAGCGCTCACTCGCCATTGACCACACTTATTACCCTTACGGCTTGCCGCTATGGTTAGATGCTGAGCACCCTGAACAAGGTCGCCCCGCTATGCGCCAATTAATGATCGGCCAAGACACAGGCGGCGCTATTCGCGGCCCCGTGCGCGGCGATGTGTTTTGGGGTTATGGCGAAAGGGCCGAAAAATACGCAGGGCCAATGAAGTCCAAAGGCAAATTATGGGCATTACTGCCACGCCAAGATTTGTAATGAAAATTTAAATTAAGCCACATATTTATTATCGATCGCGAAACGGCCTAGGGCTTCATCTTGATTGGCTTGTAGTTTTGTATCGCTAAAGCCATCAATCATCGTGTTGAAAATTTGGTACCAGTTGATCTCTGCTTTTAAGTGCAGGAATACTGAACCAAGCCCTAGAGCGGCGCGATCCATAAAGACAAATTCACGCGGTATGGTGATGCCGCCAAGTTCGCGCAATTTTTGATGCACTTTTTCTGCGGTCTCGCGCCCGTAAACGCCATTGGTGACTTCGCCAATTGGGCGGATTTTATCATCCATTAATGGACCATAAAGGAACCCTGCCCAGATGCTCAATGTTTCAATATGCTCTTTGCTTAAGTCATGAAAACCCCAGCTTTCAAAGGCATGGACAGCCAGTTCAGTGTCGTTATTCATCAGCGCGTGATATAAATCGACTGAACCTTTAACAAAGCGCGGCGGGAAAATACGTACGCAGCCGAAATCCATCAAATTAACGCTATGGTCTTCGCGGATGGTGTAATTACCCAAATGCGGGTCGCCATGAATAATGCCGTAATGATACAGCGGCACATACCATGCCTTAAACATATTAAGGGCAATCTGATTACGCACTTCAACATCGGCGTCAACATAGTTCATAATATTGCTGCCATCCTGCCATGTAGCGGTCAGCAGGCGGTCTGTTGAATGGGATTCAACGACTTCAGGGATGTGCACGTTGTCTTCACCGCGCAGCATGTAACCATAAAGTTTCATGTGCAGGGCTTCTAATTCATAATCAAGTTCTTCAAACAGGCGCTCGGCTAGTTCGCTATGCACATGCTTGGTTGAAATCGCTTTATCGTAGCGCTCATAAATTGAGAAAATCATTTTCAGCTGTTTTAAATCGGCATCAATCGCGCTGTGCATATCAGGGTATTGTAGTTTACAGGCAACTTTGCGCCCATCATGTAATGTCGCGCGGTGGACTTGCCCAAGTGATGCTGCTGCCGCGGCTTCATGTTCAAAATCGATGAATTTATCCTGCCATGATGTGCCAAGCTCCGTTTTCATCCGCCGTTTGACAAACGGCCAGCCCATAGACGGCGCTTCGGATTGCAAGCTTTGAAAAGCCTGCGCATATTCGGGTGGCAAAGCTTCGGGGATGGTTGAAAGAATTTGACCAACTTTCATTAAGGGGCCTTTTAAGTTCCCCAGCGCCATAGTGAGCTGCTGCGCGTGTTGTTCTTGGTTGATTTTTAAACCGAGAAACTTATCAGCAGCAAGGCGCGTGGCAAGGCCTGCCATCGTCGTTGAAACGCGGCCATAACGCAGGCTGCGCTTACCAAAGCTAGATTTATTTTCGTTATTTTCGCTCATGACAAAGCCTTACCTCTATATTTAGGGTTTAAAATATACGTAACTGGCAAAAGGTAAAGAGGAAAGCTTGAGAAAAGACAGAGTTCGCGCTTCCTGATTTTTGCTTCTTTGTGCTAAACTATATATCAGGAGTACGACATATGAACGCAACTTGCCAAATGAAAGACCAAATTTTAGAAGCCGCTTTGCCAGATATTGTGTTTGATGGCTGGCAGGATATTACGATATATCGCGCTTTGGATAAAATTGGTCATGAAAAAGAAGTCTATAAAGCCGCCTTTCCTAATGGGGTCGCGAGCGTTATTGAACATTTTTCAGACTGGGCAGACCGCCAAATGCTACGCGCCCTAGAAAGTACAAATATTGAAGATATGCGAGTGCGCGACCGTATTCGTCGCGGCGTGTTGACACGGCTTGAGGTCTTAGAGCCACATAAAGAAGCGGTCACGGGCGCAATGAAATATTGGAGCATGCCTCATCGCGGCCTCAAAGCAGGAAAAGGGCTTTGGCATAGCGCAGACCGTATTTGGCTTTGGGCGGGTGATACGTCTACCGATTATAACCGTTATACCAAGCGCGGCTTACTGTCAGCAATATTGGCCTCAACAACACTGACATGGCTGCAAGATGACAGCGCGGATCATGAAAAAACGAACAAGCACCTCGATGCACGTATCGAAAATATCATGCAAATTGGCAAGGTCATGGGTAAGTTTAAGGGCTTTAAAACCCCGAAATGCAAAAAGAAACAAAATGACGAGCAACAAGCCGTTTAAAGACATAAAGAAAATGGGAATGAAAATGCGTAAATCAATAAAAAAAATGGCTCTAATGTGTTGCTGCGTTTCAAGTTTTGCCTTGGCGCATATTGACGTGGCTCACGCACAGCAGCAAAACCCTTCATTTACCGATAAGGTCAAAGCCCTGTTTTTCAAAAACGATGATGGCCGCTTAAAGCCGCACGAAACATTAGAAGCTCCCTTTGCCACAGATGGGCAGACGACGAATAGCAAAAAAGATTCGTTGATGTTTTTATACGATAAAGAGTTAACGGGCACGACAGACGGCAATATCCTATCTAAGGCGCACCGCACGGATGCGCAAATGTCAGAATGGGCAATGGCCGTTGTCACCAACGTGCTGAGTTTTGATTACCGTGAAGCGCAAGCACATATTAATAAATACCAAAGCGTTTTTACGCGCCCAGCTTTGAAACAGTATATTCAGCAAATTAATCAATCTGAAATTGTCCGCGCGATGAAGCAAAGCGGCCTCGTTAGCGTCGCGATGTTCGAAGAAATGCCGCTCGTGCAAAACAAAGGTAAGTTTGAAGGGGTGTATCGTTGGGTCTTTGATTTTCCCGTGACAATTACTTTTCGCTATACAGGTAAGCGCGCGCGCAAAAACGCCAGTGAACACACGATTATTATGCGTGTGAAAATGCGCGTTACCCGCGTCCCAACGGAAAAGGGCCTTGATGGCGCTTTGGTTGAAAGCTGGCAGATGGAAGTCGAAGAAGTTAAAGACACTGAAGCTGTGAAGCGAAGATAGAGACGCGGATTTAATCTTTAGGCAAAAACCTGACCAAAAAAGAACCCTTAAGAAGAGATCTTCTCAAGGGCTTAAAGTTTCAGGGAGTATGCATATAGATACGAAGAGAACTCTTTCATACCTAAAATGAATCTGGTTGTTAATGGCGCGCTGGGAACGTAATGACGTTCGTTTCATTTATGTTTTGTGTGTTTGCTTTATAAGCCTCTTCAATCTCATCAAAGCTAGGCAAAGCGTCTTGCGCGGCATTTAGCGTATCAAATTCTTCTAGCAGCGCTTCGCCGATAAGCTTATGCGCATTAGATTGAATTTGGAAAACGCGTAAAATCTGTTTTGTTGTGTTGTCTACGGCTGATGATGATAAAACAATGACAATCATTTCATTCAGCGCTTCTAAATCTTCAGGCAAGGTCGATAGCAAGTCATAAACATTGTGCTGATCCATCACATGGGTCGTGCTTTGTGCATTTTCAAGCCAAAGTGGCCCATATTCGCTAACGTATTGGCGCGCTTGCAGCGTTAATGTACCCATCAAAGGCGTTTTACGAATGCCTGCGAAACAACCGAGCTCTGCAATGCTTGCCGCCATGGCAAGAAAAGCAGTGTCTGGTTCCATCTCACTTAAAATCTGGTGCAGGGCAAGCAGCTCGTCTTCTTCAAGCTTACGGCCTTCTATAAGGACTTCTGATACCGCAACGGGGACAGTTAATTTTGCCATAAGCAAAGCTGTCTGTTGGTCACTTAATCTTTCAACTGCTTTTATTTGTCTCATTGTTTTAAACCCTAATCTTTTTTTTAACCCCAGAGGTTTAATCCCCGATGCGGTTTTCTTCCTTGAGTTAAGTTTTAGAGCATAAAAGTTATCAACATCTTAAGAGCGCGATAAAAAAACAATTTAATTGAAAAAACTTTTTTATCATTTGGATGTGTGTGGCGCAGATAATAAAAAGCACGCCTTATATAATCAAGGCGTGCTATAAATCATACTTTATATATAGGAAGATTATGGCTGTGGTGGAAACAGGCCTTGTGTGGCCTCTTCGACCAGTATCATAAAGCCCTCTTCGTCACCGCCGCTGGCAAGCATAAATTCTTGTGCGAGAGTTTGGATGTCTTCTATCGTGTCGCTGATCTGTGTTAAGAAATCAGCGTCCTGTGCGAGTTGTGGGTCTTGTTCAATGCGCTTGCTTTGCTCTGCGACTGTATTAAAGGCATCAGTAAGGCGCGGTTTGAAATGATCAACGAGTGGCTTTGGTAGGTCATCGATTGTTCTGTTGCTTGGATTGGTGCTCATTTTGGTCTCCGTGTTCATAGGGTTGGGTCTTTTTATGTGCAAATTATGCCACGAATCATACGCTCTCACAACCACAGGGAAAAATACCACCCACAGGACACGTTTTTTAGTTGAGTGTTTGGCGTGGTTTCGTTATTGATAAAGCTCTTATACAAGGAACAGGGTTTAGGGGCATTATGGTAGCGGAAGTTAAAACCGTCGCATTTCAGGGCATGGATGTGCGTGATATTGATGTGCAGGTGCAAATCGCTTCTGGTCTGCCTGCTTTTACGATTGTTGGGTTGCCTGATAAAGCCGTTGCCGAAAGTAAAGAACGCGTTCGCGCGGCACTGCACGCACTAGGATTATCACTGCCAGCCAAACGCATGACTGTAAACTTAGCGCCCGCGGATGTCGCCAAAGAAGGTTCGCACTATGATTTGCCGATCGCGCTGGGCTTACTGGCCGCAATGGAGATTATCCCCAAAGAAGACTTGCATAGCTTTGCCGCGCTGGGCGAGCTGTCTCTTGATGGACGGCTGCGCGGCGTATCGGGCGTGCTGCCCGCGGCAATGCATGTCGGTGGCCAAGATTTAGGTTTAATTTGCCCGCAAATGTCTGCGCAAGAGGCGCGCTGGGCGGGGGAGATTGAAATTATTGCCGCCGAAACATTATTGCAATTTATTAACCATTTCAAAGGCACGCAGCTAATTGCTGACTTTCAAAGTGATGAACGCATTGTTGATGCGAACGAAGATGAAAATGCCCGTCACCGCAGTGGCCTGACAGATATGGCGCAGATTAAAGGGCAGGAAAACGCCAAACGTGCCTTAGAAATTGCCGCAGCAGGGGGGCATAACCTGTTAATGGTTGGGCCGCCAGGGTCCGGAAAATCAATGATGGCTGCAGCTCTGCCCGGCATACTCCCTGATTTGACACCAAGGGAATCCTTAGAAGTCTCAATGGTGCATTCTTTGGTTGGGACACTGCCAGCGGGCGGCATTATGCGCACGCGGCCTTACCGCGACCCGCATCATTCTGCATCGCAGCCAGCACTGGTTGGTGGCGGTCAAAAAGTCCGCCCTGGGGAAATTTCTCTCGCCCATCATGGTGTTTTATTTTTGGATGAGCTGCCCGAATTTCAGCGCCCTGTGTTAGAGGCTTTGCGTCAGCCTTTGGAAACGGGACAGACTTTGGTTGCCCGCGCAAATGCGCATGCGACGTTCCCTGCGGAGTTTCAATTAATAGCCGCCATGAACCCGTGTCGCTGTGGTTATATGGGTGATGCCGAGCGTGAATGCGCCCGCGTACCACGCTGTGGCCAGGACTATCAAAGCAAAATATCAGGGCCGTTTTTAGACCGTATAGATATACGGATTGATGTACCTGCAGTGTCATTAGCGGATATTACCTCGGCGCGTAAGGCAGAATCATCACATGATATACGCCAGCGCGTTATTGCGGCGCGCACAATGCAAAGTGGGCGCACACATCTGTGTCAGGGAGACGCACCGTTAAACAGTCGCCTTAAAACGGAGCATATCGAAACAATATGCCTGTTAGACGCGCCAACGCAGAAAATGATTAGCCAGTTCGCTGAGAAAACAAAAATGTCTGCACGTGGCTATTACCGTGTTTTGCGTGTCGCGCGCACAATTGACGACTTAGCAGGTAATGAGAGTTTTACGCTATCAAAACAAGCAGTTGCGGAGGCTGTGAACTTTCGTACAAGCTATGGTTCGTGATTTTTAATCGGGATTATCGGTAAAAGTTTGCATTTGCTCTATATATGGAATATAATTTTTATGTATATATGTGTTAGTTTTCATATATTGTTAATATTTATGGCATAGGATGTATTAACGATTACGGATCAAGAGCGATCCATAAGATGAGAATTTAGGAGATAGACGTGAGCCAGAATTACTTTGAATCAGCACCAGATCTAAAAGCCGCGACAGGGGCTGTTTTTTCTGCGCATAAAGATACTGGAAATGTAAATTTTCAGGCTGAACTTAGTGGTTCCATGAGCGTTGCTAAGTCGACAAGTAATGAAATGGCGCAAATGCGTGAATTCGCAGACCAAATGCAGCAACGTGCGATGCATAACGGCGCAGAAACACAAACATCAAAAGCGCGTGAACTTTCAGGCTTTGCAATGGGCGAAGGCTTGTCTTATGGCACGGTTGCTTTGGCGGCTGCGGTTAACCCATTATTGGGTGCAGGCGTTGCGACAGTTGCGGCAGCGAAAACATTAAATACTTTACGTTCAAAAATGCAGAGCAATTCAACATTTACTGCGCCAGAAGATTTTGGTAAAGGCAGTAAGGCTGATGCTAAATCTGATGAGCCTTCATATAAAAGCGATGGCGGCAGCATGACATCATTCACGGCTGTTTCAAAAAACAGTTCTGTTGATGGCGGTATGCAGGCGCCAGCCTTTATGCCAAGCGCCGATGGCGATGAAGCTGAGTATACAACGCCGCTTCACGCAAACCGCTCTGCTTACGATAAAATGTATCAAGACATGATTGTAAATGGTCAGTCGCCGGATGATATTCTTGAAATGAGCCAGAAAATGGACGAAGATAAGAATTATTTAGCGATGCAGCGCCAATATGATCAACACGCAATCCATCGACCACAAAACCTACAGATGGTTGCTTCTTCACCTGCCACACCAGCCGCACCTAGCTTCGGTTAATCAATAAACTTATATATTTATTGCAATAAGTTTCGTTTTTTCGTTTTTTATTAAAGCGATAAGGTGTATGATTTGTATGTATTTGGCTTCACAGTAACAGTTATGGGTAAATGACTCGTGGATTATAATGATAATTATGAAGTAGCGCATGGATATGCGATGAAGGTGCTTGCCCGCCTGAAAAAGCTCAATATCTCGATGTCACCACATAATTTTGAATTGTGGTATGTCTATTACGCGCGTCAAAATGACGATGTCGTCAGCGCGATTGATAGCTCTCTCAAAGAAGGCGCTGACATTACGTATGATTTATGTGTTGATTTGCATGAAAAATACTTGTCTGACGTCAAAAACAATGACCTTGTTCGCCAAGCTGGCGATAAAATCTCTGATAAGTTAAGTCTGGTTTCTGGCATGGTCAAAGATGCCAAAGAATCTACGCAGCAATATGGCGAGAGCTTAAGTGGCGCAAATTCATCTATTGCGGATACAAATGACGTCAATGAGCTGAAAAAGATCTTAAGCGAAGTGACCAGAGACACACAGCGCATGATTGAACAAAATAAACTGCTTGAAAATGAGCTTGATGAGTCTTCCAGTGAGATGGAAATACTACAGCGTGATCTTGAATCTATTCGTAAAGAGGCGATGACAGACGGTCTAACGGCTATTTCTAATCGTAAAGCATTTGACGATAAAATAGACTATATTCGACGCCGTAGCGAAGAAGAAGGACAGATTTTTACCTTGTTGATGATCGATATTGATCATTTCAAAAGCTTTAATGACACATATGGTCACCAAGTTGGCGATCAGGTCTTGCGCCTTGTCGCGAAGACACTGACCGACGGCATTAAAGGTAAAGATTTTGCCGCGCGTTATGGCGGCGAGGAATTTGCAATTATTCTGCCTGAATCAAATTCAGTCGCGGGCGAAATTGTTGGTAACGCTTTGCGTGAAGCTGTCGCAAAAAAAGAAGTCATCAATCGCAATTCTGGGGATAAGCTCGGCCGCATTACAATGTCGGTTGGTGTCGCACAATATGAAGCCGCAGAAAGCGTAGAATCTATTATTGGTCGCGCCGATAAGGCCTTGTATAAAGCGAAAGAAACAGGGCGTAATAAAGTCGTCATTGCTGAATAATTTTTGTTAGAATACAGAAAGGCGTGACAGGCTTATATCTGTCGGCTATACTTCTTTTTGATAGGTTCGTCTCTGGGCTGTTTTTGTAATAATACGTGATCATAGGTTTATATTATGCGCACTCTCGCCATCATCCTTATTGCTGCAGTACTCGTCGGTTCTGGCTATTTTTATTTTAATATAAAAAGTTACGAACCATCGACAGGTACAAAAATACAAGCACTCCCCGAACAGAATGTTGATGATCTTGTGCCGCAAGATAGCGCTGCTGTTGACGCTAGCGCTGCGGATGCTGTACCTGACATGGAAAAAGCACGCGCAATTGTAACTGAAGCTTTTGAAAAATACGGCGCTTACAAACGTGATCTGCCTCGTCAAGCACAAGAAACCGTGGCTTTGATGGTGCGCCTGATGGCGCAAGGCAGGCTCCCGACATTTTTTGTTGATGTAAAACAGGCTGGCTATGAACAAGATAACCACTTTTTTGAAGCGTTAAGCTTTAACCCATTAAATATATCACATTTAAATTTAACCCAAGGCCGCGTCATGTGTGATGAGGTCAAGGGTTCATCTGGTGATAAAGTGACAACGCGTTACAGCTTAACTAAAGATGAAAATGGCCACCCCAAATACGAGTGTGTCGACGAAAACTGCCCTGCGCAAGAATATTTTGACGTCATGATTGGTGATACTCTGGGCAATAAGTTTTTCTGTGATCCTAAATTAACTCCATTATCAGGTGACCGTATCTACCTTGGTGGCCCAGGTGATGATGTTGTCAAACACACCCAAGGCAATGTGATTGTCGATGGTGGTTCAGGTAATGACGCGATAGCGTTAGGTCGTGGCCGTAAGCTGATGATATTTTCACAAGGCTGGGGTCATGACACAATTAATATAGATTGTACTGGTGCGCAGATTGATAAAACGAAACTGCCGCAATTTGCATTGCCGTGGAGCTATGAGTACACAAACTTCCTAATCTTCGGCACAGGCATTCAACCAGAAGATTTGAAGTTCAATGGCTTGGAAATTGAACATATCGTGACAAAAGATAAAGTGACCTTTAGCGATTACTGTTTCAATATTGTCTTTACCGAAGAATTTCAGCAGCAAGGCATCCCTGATAAAATCGATTAGGATCGAGATTCATTAATTATATCTGTGCAGACTTGCTCTTGACGCATGCCAAGACTTGTCATGCGCAGCAAAACGCGATATTTCTGGATCTATGCAAGCACAAACACAAAACAGCTCTTTTATTGATGAATTAAATCCTGTACAGCGCGAAGCGGTAGAGGAAATAAACCGTTCCCTTTTGGTGCTCGCGGGCGCAGGCACGGGCAAGACCCGCGTGCTAACAACGCGCCTTGCGCATATTCTCCATAGCGGATCAGCCTTTCCGGGTGAGATACTGGCTGTGACCTTTACAAATAAAGCCGCCCAAGAAATGAGAGAACGCGTATCAAGCATGCTTGGCGGTATTCCTGTTGATGGTTGGTGGCTAGGCACATTCCATGCCTTAAATGCACGTATGCTGCGCCGCTATGCCGATTTAGTCGGGTTATCCAGTAATTTTTCGATTATTGATATGGATGATCAAATTCGTCTGTTAAAGCATTTAATGGTTGATAAGGGCATTGATGTAAAAAAATGGACACCAAAAGTGGCAAGTGCGATTATCGGGCGCTGGAAAGACCAAGCCCTTAGCCCTGAGCAAGTTCCGCCATCTGAGGGCGGTGAGTTTGCTGATGGGCGCTTGATTGGTATTTACCGCAGCTATCAGCAGCGCCTTAAAGAAATCAACGCCTGTGATTTTGGCGATTTGATCTTGCACATGATTGCAATTTTCAAAGACGCGGCGAATAACGATGTGCTGTCGGAATTCCACCGTCAGTTCCGCTATATCATGGTCGATGAATATCAAGATACTAATATTGCGCAATATTTATGGTTGCGCTTATTGGCGCAAGGCGGGGCGAATGTCTGCTGCGTTGGTGATGATGACCAGTCCATTTACGGCTGGCGCGGCGCCGAAGTTGGTAATATTTTAAAATTTGGCAAAGACTTTCCTGATTCAAAAACCGTCCGCTTAGAGCAAAATTACCGCTCGACAGGCCATATATTGGCCGCGGCATCTGCCGTAATTAATAATAATGAAAACCGCCTAGGCAAAACGCTTTGGAGCGATGGCGGTGATGGTGAAAAACTGATTACTCGCGGTCTGTGGGATGGTGACGCAGAAGCGCGCTGGATCGGTGAAAAAATAGAAGATTTACAGCGCCAAGGGCAAGATTTAAACCAGATCGCCGTTTTGGTGCGCGCGGGATTTCAGATGCGTAACTTTGAAGAACGCCTGATTGCGCTTGGTATTAATTACCGCGTCATTGGCGGACCACGTTTTTATGAACGTGCTGAAATTCGTGATGCGCTGGCATATTTGCGCGTAACGACGCAACCGAATGATGACTTGGCTTTGGAACGCATTATTAACGTACCCAAACGCGGCATTGGTAAAGCAACTGTTGAGCTCCTTTATGCCCATGCACGCGGCGCGGGGATCAGCTTATTTCAATCGATTACAGATTTATGCCAAAGTGACGAGCTGCGGCCGAAGGTAAGAACAACGCTGCAAGAGTTGATTAATAAGTTCATATCATGGCGCGAACAGATTCCTGTGATGCCTCATAATGAGCTTTGCGCATTGATCTTAGAAGAGTCCGGCTATAACGCCATGCTCAAAGCCGACAAAGCCCCTGAAGCAGAAGGCCGTCTTGAGAACCTCAAGGAAATGGTGGCAGGCATGGAAGAATATGAAGCGCTGCAGGAGTTCTTGGAGCATGTCGCGCTTGTCTTAGAAAACCGCGCCAAAGGCAGCGCCAATGATGCGGTGACCTTAATCACCCTACACGGCGCCAAAGGGCTTGAGTATGACAATGTTTTTTTACCTGGCTGGGAAGAGGGTTTGTTTCCCTCGCAGCGCTCCATGGATGAAACAGGGTTAAAAGGCTTAGAGGAAGAGCGCCGCCTTGCTTATGTTGGCATCACGCGCGCCCGTAAAAAAGCGTATATATCCTACGTCGCAAACCGTCAAATGTATGGCAGCTGGGTCAACGCGATCCCGTCACGCTTTGTCAGTGAATTGCCTGATGCAAGCGTCGTCAATGAATCTGACATGGGCATGGGCGGGGGGCGTCAGCGCTCCTCACACTGGGATAGCTCTGGGCATAGCGGCTCTTCCGCGGGCGCATCTTCAGGTGGCAGTTATGCTGGCAACATCTATGCGCGCCGCCGAAGCGCCGTTAATGCGCCAGTAACGCCCGCTGGAACCGCTGCCGCACGCCGTGCAAGCCTGCCGACATATCAGCGCGGCCAGCGTGTTGTCCACCGCAGCTTTGGCGAGGGCGAAATCATATATATTGATGGCCAAAAACTTGATATACTCTTTGACGATGGACAAACCAAACGCGTCATGGCGAGTTTTATTGAAGTCCTTGCATAATAATATAACGTAAAATAATAAGAAGATGACAAAATGACACAGCAAAAAATAGCGACAATTTTTGGGGCGACTGGATTTATCGGTCGTTATGTGGCGCAAGAACTTGCACAGCGCGGCTATATAATACGCGCAGCAAGTAGAACGCCAAATAAAGCTTTTTTTCTTAAGCCGTATGGCAATGTCGGTCAGGTCGTGCCTTTTCTATGCGATGGCAGCAAGAAAGACGTGGAAGCTGCTGTGAAAAATGCGGATATAGTCGTCAATTGCGTTGGTATTCTTTTTGAAAAGAAAAAAGGCCAATTCATGAGCATTCACGCCACATTGGCTGAGCAAATTGCCAAAGCTGCAAGCAAGCAGGGCGTGAGGCGCCTTGTTCATATCTCTGCTTTATCCTGCGATAAGGCCGCATCAAAATACGCTAAAAGTAAGCGTGCCGGTGAAATAAAAGTGCTGAAAGTCTTCCCTGAGGCTATCATACTCAGGCCGAGTGTCGTTTTTGGCGCAGAAGACCAGTTTTTTAATATGTTTGCCCGCCTAGGCCGTGTTTTGCCTGTATTGCCGTTAATTGGCGGCGGCAACACAAAGTTCCAACCTGTCAGCGTCAGCGATGTTGCTAGCGCGGTGATTGAAGCCGCGACCGCCACACCGGCCCAATATAAGAAATATGCTGGTGAGGTTTTTGAACTTGGCGGCCCTGATGTTGTTGATTTTAAAGGTATCTATGCAAAATTAAAACAATATGCCGCGATTGACTTTATCGCTGTGCCGCTGCCGTGGAAATTGGCAAAAATGCAGGCGTCCATCCTTGGTTTGCTGCCCAAGCCAATATTGACCATGGATCAAGTGGAAAGCTTAAAAACAGACAATGTGGTTTCTGCCAAAGCGAAGAGCTTTAAGCAGCTCGGTATTACGCCACGGTCAATGGATAGTATATTGCCCGAATATTTAGGGCAGTATAGTTATAAAAAAAAATGCAGCGAACAGCTGGCCGCTTAAGATAAACAGGGCTCGTATTGACCCTGCGCTCAAATTGCGCTAATCAAGTGTATCTGACCATAACGTAAAGAAGTACCTGAAATATGCTCACAATCTGTCAAAGAATTTGTTCTTTCTTCGTGCTTGCTGCTGCAATGCTTACGCTGCAAAGCTTCGCTGTGCAAGCCGCAACAGGCGGGCGCATCGCCGCGGTTGTTAATGACGAAGCAATTTCTTTTAATGAGCTTGATGCTCGTTTAAAACTTGTGATGGAATCTTCAGGTATTAAAGATACCCCAGAAACGCGCAAACGCCTTGCGGATCAAATGATCTCTGTCTTGGTTGATGAAACAATCCGTTTACAAGAAGCCAAGAATTTAGAACTTGAAGTCACAGATGAAGAAATCCAACAAGGTATCGGCGCGCTAGCCGCACAGAATAAGATGGATCCAGATCAGCTCGTTGGCATGTTTCAGGCACGTGGCATAAAAATATCGACGTTGAAAAGCCAAATTAAATCACAGATAGCTTGGACAAAAGTCATTGGCCGTAAAATTCGCCCGCAAATTGATATTACAGAGCGTGATATTAATGCCGAGCTCGAGCGTATGAAAGCTGCAATTGGTAAGACGCAGTTTCTAGTTTCTGAAATTTACTTACCTGTTGAAAAGCAGGAAGAAGATAAAAAAGTAAAGCAGACAGCGCTGCATATTAAACGTCAAGCAACCGAAAACCCGAATAGCTTCCCTCAGCTCGCCCGCCAGTTCTCACGTGCAGCAGGCGCAGAAAAAGGTGGAGATATTGGCTGGATTCAGCAAGGGCAGTTACAAGAGGCTATGAACGCGGCGCTGACGAATTTAACAGCTGGGCAGATTAGCCCGCCAGTGCGCTCTTTAACAGGGTTTCACATCTACTTCATGCGTGACAAAAAAGTCTTTGGTGAGGCCGATATTCCTAGCGAAGATCAAATCCTCGAAGGCCTTGGTATGCGCCGTTTGGAGCGCCTGCAAGACCAATATTTTATGGACCTAAAAGCGGCGTCTTATGTCGATGTCCGTCTATGATAGATGACCTTGCCGCGATTGTTGACCTTCAGCCGCCTTTGCGTGAAGTTATTCAAAGTTCTGAGCTGAATGCAAGTAAAGCCTTGGGGCAGAACTTCCTGCTTGATAAAAATATCACCGATAAAATTGTCCGTCACGCCCATGATATAAATGGAAAACCAACCGGCGATCTTTCAGGGCATTTGGTTATCGAGATTGGCCCCGGCCCTGGCGGCTTGACGCGCAGTATATTGAGAGCTAACCCGATAAAGCTTATTGCGATTGAATTTGATGCCCGTGCGGTTGAGGCTCTGCAGCCTTTACAAAACGCTGTCGGCGACCGTCTTGAAATCATCCATGGTGACGCGACAAAGACCGACCTTAAAGCGCTTAATCCTAACAATTTACCATGTAAAATCATCGCAAACTTACCTTATAACGTTGCGACCCCACTGTTAATATCGTGGTTGCATGATGTCTATGATAGCGGTGCATATGATGAAATGCTGCTGATGTTTCAAAAGGAAGTTGCGCAGCGTATTTGCGCAAAATGCGGCGATGGGCATTATGGCCGCCTTGCGATTGTCTCGCAGTGGTTGATGCGCTGTAAAATTATTTTTGATCTGCCGCCGCAGGCTTTCACGCCGCCGCCTAAAGTGAAATCCGCCATTGTGCGTTTTCGCCCGCGGGATTTTGAAAAAGTCGCGTTTAAAACAATCGAAAATTTGACCGCAGAAGCCTTTGGTAAGCGGCGCAAAATGATCCGCCAAAGTCTAAAAAACCACCTCGGAAAAATTGAAGAACTAGGTTTAGACCCAACGCTCCGAGCGGAGAATCTTCAAATTGAAGATTTTGTGAGGTTGGCGGCGCTTAGCGCTTAACCCCTCGCCCAAATATATTGACTTTTTTGGCAGCCAGCCCTATGCTGCGACGCATTATGTTGTTTTTTAAAAATACCGATACACAAGAAGCCACAGAGCCCCTCGATAAACCTTATTGGGAAGCGTTGATGCGCGGGCAAATTTTGACAGCAACTACCAATAAGCTTGTCAATTACGTGAACCTAGCGGATCAAAAAGCGCAGGCGATGATTATTATCAACTCCATCCTTATTCCCGTAATATTACCTTGGATGTCTAAGCCTTTATATGTTTGGCCAGCGGCGATTGCCATTGTTACATCCGTGCTCGGTATTCTCTGTGCAATTTTGTGTATTTACCCACGGCGCCGCAGTGGCAAGAAACCAGATGGCTCGTATAACTTACTGCATTTTGCTGATATTGGACGGATGAAAGAAGTGGAATATCTTTCACGTTTTAACCCCGTTTATAACGATATAAATAGCCTTGCGGAGGAAGCGATAAAAGACATTCACGATGTTTCGCGCCGCATTATCATTCCAAAATTCTTTTGGTTGAAAATCAGCTATGGGTGTTTTTTCTTTGGCAATGTGCTCGCCATAGCAACGGCGGCCTACAAAATATTAACGGCCCATCACGTTTAAGATGCGCCGTTAATATAAAATCTATATTTAGCCAGACGTTTAGTGTAAGCGAATGCCGCCTCTGTAAACTGGTGCTGGTGCTGGTTTATTTGCTTTTTCATTCGCTTGGTCAATACAATGATTGCGAACGGCTGACCATCTGCCACCGTTTTCAGTCTTTTGTTGTCCTGCAAATGTATCGGAAGTTTTTTGTGCTGCGCCTGTGAACATGCCTTCAAAATCTGATGGGCCTTCAAAGCTTTTGTGAACGTTAGTTGTCATGCCTTTTCTCCTTATATGGTGTTGGCGGTCGGTTAGTAACGTTGGGGGCACCATACAGGGGAGTTAACATAAGGTCAAGTCTTTTATTTAGAAAAGCGTAATGTAGCCTTTTCGGTGAAATCTTGTTGTTTTGATTTGAAATTACGCGAAAATTGATTGACTTTTGCCCCTGGCTCGCTTATTTCAGATAACTGGTTTGCAGGCGCGCACATGCTCGCCCGTGATTCTTTTTCAACTTGTTTATAATGATGAAGATAGGTAAGTAGCGACATGTCTAAGGAAAAGTTCGAAAGAAATAAGCCGCATGTAAACATCGG
>TARA_R110002110_G_scaffold415612_2_pt1 | contig 265457 bp, 271 predicted proteins | sample TARA_R110002110 | Tara Oceans TARA_R110002110 (sample SAMEA4397330) | marine metagenome | biome: Polar Biome; feature: [SRF] surface water layer (ENVO:00010504); material: water (ENVO:00002006), including particulate matter (ENVO:01000060) such as... | depth 5 m | reverse complement strand
GATATTAACCCGCCGCTCCGCGCGATCACGGGCGAACCCCTGATGAGCTCAGAACTGCCGGCGCACTTTGGGATCGGACAGGCCGAGAGTGCGCATGATGCGCTCGCCGACGCGCGCGGGCTGGCGAATACGCTCACGCACCTGCGAAACGAAACCCGGCTATAGACGCGAGAGCGGACTAGGTCGACGGAATCTCCGCGACCACGTCGAGCATCCGGCCCTTCGGCCCGAATTCACCCAGCACTTCGCCGATCTTCTCGGCGTTGGAATCGCGGAAGTCGATGAAGTGTTGGTGGGTGTTCCAACGCATATAGTTGAGCACCGTGCCGGTTGCCGCTTCGACGTGGACGGTTGCGCCGTGGAACGCCGGCTGGGCCGCCACGAGAGTGCCCGTGATCTGTTTCACCGCAGCGGCGCAGGCATCGACCCGTTCCGGACCGACGGCGAACTCAACCATTACAATCTGCATTACTCTTTTTCCTCGTGTTCGGGGTCATTGGTTTCGTCCGATCCGCGGGTGTTGTCGCGCAGGCGGTCGAAATCGAAAATCGTCGATTCATTTTGCGTGAAAGTGGGTTCCGTCGGTTGGGGGCGACGAACGGGCTTGTTTGGCTCGGCTGGCTCGATCGGATCGATGGGGGAGTCGGCGGGGCGACCGGCGGCAGAGGCGCGGTCCTCCGTGCGGGCAGCGTCTTCCGCCAGCGGCCGGTTTTCGGGCCCTGGCCTGCGCGCGCTTGTCTCGCTGGGTTCATCCGTCGTCGGCGCGGGTTCGTCCCGCGGCACGATATCACCCTCGACCACAGTGGCCCCGAGCTTGGCCCAGTCGATATGTGTGTCCTGGACCGCCTCATGTCGGGTGTCGGGCGTCGCGGGGCTCGGTGCGGTTGGCGGGGAGGTTTCTTCGACAGCGCGCCGAGGCGGGTCGGGACGCTCGGACGCGAGAGGTTTGTTCCGTGCTGTGGGCTCGGTTCGACTCGTGGGTTCGGTTCGTGATGCGGATATGGCCTGCGCCACCGCATCACGTTTGGTGCGCTTGCGCCGCCATGGCAGCCCGCCTTTGGGTTTGTCTGCGGCCGCGGGCGTTTCCGCTGTATCGGGAGTGACGGCTTTGCGGGTCCCCGGCGGGGAGACATCGGCAGGCGGCTCGGGTATGGCCGGTTCGTGCTCTGGTTCCGGCGGCGACGCGGGCGCGTGCTGCACGGGTGCTGTGACCGGCTCGCTGGCGATGTTGACGGGGCGGGTATCAAAGTCCGGCTCGGCTTCGAACTCTGGCTCTGCCTCGAATGCCATTTCGTCATCTTCGCCATATTCGTGGCGTTCGACATGTTCGGCCAATTCGAAGGTGGCGAAATCTTCGGTCGGCGGACGCGGCGCCACATTCTGCGCGCGCCGTCCGAACAATGTTCCCAGTGCAACCAGCACCAGTGCCGAACCGAGAAGTCCGGTTGCAAGCCACATTTCGGGGATTGGCAGGAGTGGCACGGACGCCGGCGCGGCGATCCGGGCGACGAGTACGGTGATCAGCAAGATCGTCGCGAGGACGCCGAGGCCGATCTCGACGACCGAGAGCCAGATCATGGCAAATGAGGCGCCGAGCATCGCCATGGCCGCGCAGGTCAGCACCAACAGAATGAGTTGTTCTTGGGTATAGGGCCAGGTGAACACACCCAGCGAACCGGTCGTTGGCGCAAACATGAAGTCGGTGGCGGCCATCAGTCCGGTGGTGATGAACAGGAAGATGATGGTTGTCGCCAGGACGTGCTGGCGCCGCCGCGGCCCGAAAATGCGGGCGAAAACGAAACCGCCGAACCCCAGGCAGAGGGTCGCAGCGATGGTCGGCCCGAATCCGAATCCTTCGAGCGGGCTTTTGCGGGCGAAGTCGCCGAGATAGGTGGTGGCGGCATGTCCGGTAAGCGCCATCGCGATCAGCAGCGCATAGATTTGCGGTCCGGTGAGAACGAACCCCAGGGCCGCCCGTGCATCGGCGCGCAGTTCGGCAGAGAAGAGAGCATTCGGCCGGCCTCCACGGGCGCGGCCCATCGCCCGGAACAGGCTGAGCACGAGAAGGATTGTCAGGATGATCGCCAGCCAGCCCATGGGTTCAATCACGTTCAGCCCGCCCTGGTCCGTCAGCGCGGCAATGCGGTCTTCGCTCTCCGGGCGCGTCAACAGGCCAATGAGGCCAACCGCAATAAAGGGGCCGAGGATGAGGCCCGGCATGCCGGCGGCGATCTGGCGATGGGAACCGTAATGGCCGAGCACCAGAATCGGTAACACCAGCAAAGCGCCGGCGGCGAGATTCAAGGCCGTGCGGCCCCATGAGAATGTCTGCGGTGATCCGATGGCCAGCATTGCCGTCACGGCGACAACAATCGAGAGCACGGCCAGGAACATGGCCTTGCGCCCGCCAATGACATAAGCCACCAGCAGGCCGATGATGCTGCCGGCAACCACAGTGCCCGGCTGTGCCGCGAGCGAAAGCGAGACGGCCGAACCGCTGGGCGCAGTTGTCCCGTTCCCCGCGAGCGAAACCGACAGGAACTGCAGCACGGGTATCAGCGCTGCCGGGAGCGCGACCAACAGGACGAGGGAGATCAGCGGCAAGCGCACGTGCGCGATGTCATCGGGCTCGTTTGTCACAACAATGCCTACATACCTTTGTATGTGTCGATTGGGCTACCTGTTCTGTCGATTGTCGACAAGATCGTCGACCACGGTCGGATCCGCAAGGGTGGACGTGTCACCCAGCTGGTCATGTTCGTTGGCAGCAATCTTGCGCAGAATCCGGCGCATGATCTTGCCCGACCGGGTTTTGGGCAGTGCGGGCGCCCATTGCAGAAGGTCCGGCGTCGCGATCGGCCCGATTTCCTTGCGCACGAACTTGATGAGCTCGTCATGCAGGCCGTCGGTTGCGTCGACGCCCGCCTTGAGCGTCACATAGGCGTAGATGCCCTGTCCCTTGATGTCGTGGGGATATCCGACGACGGCGGCTTCGGCGACATCGTCATGCTCGACCAGCGCGCTCTCGACTTCGGCGGTACCCATGCGGTGGCCCGAGACATTGATGACGTCATCAACGCGTCCCGTGATCCAGTAGTAGCCGTCTTCGTCGCGACGGCAGCCATCGCCGGTGAAAAATCGACCGGGATAGGCCGTGAAATAGGTCTCCGCGAAGCGTTTATGGTCGCCATAGACCGTACGCATCTGGCCGGGCCAACCGCCGTCGATGCACAAAATGCCCTCGCAGGCGCCTTCGAGTTCGTTGCCTTCGGCGTCGACGATGATCGGTTTGATTCCGAAGAATGGCAGGGTCGCCGATCCCGGTTTCAGCATGGTGGCACCCGGCAACGGCGTCAGCAGAATGCCGCCGGTTTCGGTCTGCCACCATGTGTCGACAATCGGGCAGCGGTCGTCGCCGACCACCTCATGATACCAGTGCCAGGCTTCCGGGTTGATGGGCTCGCCGACCGTGCCCAGGAGGCGAATCGACTTGCGTGAGGTCTTCTTCACCGGTGCGTCGCCTTCGCGCATCAGCGCACGGATCGCCGTCGGGGCCGTGTAGTAGATGTTGACCTGATGCTTGTCGCAGACTTCCCAGTGGCGCGATGCATCCGGGTAGTTTGGCAGACCCTCGAAGATGAGGGTTGTGGCACCGTTCGCCAGAGGTCCGTAGACGATGTAGCTGTGCCCAGTGATCCAGCCGCAATCCGCCGTGCACCAATAAACATCGCCGTCGTGATAGTCGAAGACATATTGGTGGGTCATCGACGCATAGACCATGTAGCCGCCGGTCGTGTGGAGCACGCCCTTCGGTTTGCCGGTCGAACCCGAGGTGTAGAGGATGAACAGCGGATCCTCGGCGTCCATCGGCTCGGGCGGGCAGTCGGCCGACTGGGCGTCGCACAGCTCGTGGTACCAGACGTCGCGGCCCTCGACCCAGTTGATGTCCGCACCGGTGCGGTTCACCACAACGACCTTGTCGATGTGCTCGACCGTGAGCTTCTCGATGGCCTGATCCACATTGTCCTTGAGCGGAATTGTGCGACCGCCGCGCAGTCCCTCGTCCGACGTGATGACAAAGGAGGATTCACAGTCGTGGATACGTCCCGCGATTGAGTCCGGCGAGAAGCCGCCAAAGACCACGGAATGCACCGCGCCGATCCGCGCGCAGGCCAGCATGGCGACGGCGATCTCGGGGATCATCGGCAGGTAGATTGTAACTCGGTCGCCCTTCTTGACCCCGAGTGACTTGAGCCCGTTGGCGAACTTGCAGACGCGTTCGTAGAGGTCGTTATAGGTGATCTTGGCGTCGTCCTTGGGGTCGTCGCCTTCCCAGATGATCGCCGTCTGGTCGCCGCGGGTCGCCAAGTGCCTGTCGAGGCAGTTGGCCGACGCGTTCAGCACGCCGTCATAGTACCACTTGATGTGCAGGTCGGATGCGTCCCAGGAAACATCACGGACCTGGGTGTAAGGCTTGATCCAATCGAGACGCTTGCCTTCGTCGCCCCAGAACCCTTCCGGGTCGTCGATCGAGCGTTTGTACATTTCCTGATACTTTGCATCGTCGGCCCAGGCGCGGTTCGCCCATTCGTCCGGGACGGGAAACTTTTCGCGGAACATGGCGCGTACTCCCCCTAGTGATCAAATTGTCCGGCGTTTGCGCGCTGGTGCCCGCCCCGCATGGATGGGCCCGGCGCCGCGCCAGGTTCGTTGCGAGGCATTATCGGGAAATCGGGGCGGCCAGACAACCGCAAGGCGACAGCTCTCTCTCGTGCTTTGGGCAGGCTAGGCGCCGAAGAGAACCATCCCGTCATCGTCGACCGTCACGGGAAGCGGCCTCAGCGACTTGCCGATACAAGGTCCCTTCACGCAGTAACCGTCTTCCTTGCGAAACATGGCCCAGTGGGTCGAGCACTGGATCAGCTTGCGATCGACATCCAGAAAGGTGTCGGGCTTGAGCTCCAGAGGGGTGCCCTGATGGGGGCAGACATTCATGTAGCAATACAGGCTGCCTTCCGCGTCACCGGGGACAATGAAGATCGGCATCTTGGCGTCCGGGTTGTCCTTGAAGATGCGTTGCAGGACAAAGCCCTTGCCGGCCTCGCCGATCTCATCCCTATGACACAGCACGCGCCGATTGCCGCGCATCACCGGTTTGGGGATGTCTTCACTCGTTCCGTTCACGGTTTGACGCCGGCCATGCGGCACACTTCGCGCCATTCGGCGGCTGTTACCGGCTGCACCGACAGGCGCGAATTGTTGGCGAGCACCATGTCGGCGAGTTTCGGGTTCGATTTGACGTCGGCGAGTGTAACGGGGGTCTCGACCGGCTTCACGGTCTTGATATCGACCATGCCGAAGCGGCCGGATTCGTCGGTGTGATCTGGATAGTGTGTGCGCACCACCTCGACGATCCCGACGACCTGCTTCTCGTTGACGGAATGATAGAAGAAGCCTTTGTCGCCGACCTTCATGGCCTTCATGTTGTTGTTGGCTTGGTAGTTGCGGACCCCGTCCCAATGCTCGGTGCCTTTCTTGACCTGGTCGTCCCATGACCAGGCGCCCGGTTCAGATTTGAAAAGCCAGTAGGCCATGGCAATTGCCCTTCGTTCAGTCTCGCAGATTCAAATGCAGATTCAGGTTAGGCATTCTCAATACAGGGCCGTCAGACGCTGTGCCAGTCAGCCCTCGGCGCGCAGCGGGCGTGCCAGGATGTCGTTGATGGTTTCATCCACGCCGGCGCCGTCATGCAGGATCGCGCTGACCGCCGCGCAAATGGGCATCTCGACCCCGAGCGCCTTGGCGCGGGTGAGAACGGCGGGCGCAGTTGTGGCACCCTCGGCGACGGACGACTTTCCGGCGATCGCATCGGCGTAGGAGGTCCCCGAGCCCAGCGCTTCGCCGAGCGAGTAATTGCGCGATGCCGTCGAGGTGCAGGTCAGGGTCAGATCGCCCAGACCCGACAGGCCCATCAATGTGCGGGGGTCTGCGTTGAGCGCCGCGGCGAACCGGGCGATCTCGGCAAGGCCACGGGCGATCACGGCGGCGCGTGCGTTCTGGCCAAGTGCGCGTCCTTCGACGATGCCACAGGCGATGGCGATCACATTCTTGATCGCCCCGCCGACCTCTGCACCAATCAGATCGTTCGACGTATAGGGCCGGAACGAAGGCGTGCTGAGCGCGGTCGCCAACCGGGCCGCCATGTCTGCGTCCGCACAAGCAAGCGTGACGGCGGTCGGCAGCCCCCGCGCAACCTCGGCGGCGAAGGTTGGGCCCGACAGCACCGCGAGATCTGCACCTGGCGCAGCTTCCGCCGCGACTTCGTTCATCAGTTTTCCGGTGTCGAGTTCGATGCCTTTCGAACAGATGATCACCGGCGTTCCCGACGCCGGCGCCAGCGCGGCCAGGGTGGGGCGCAGAAACTGGGCCGGGGTCACCATCACGATCGCATCGGCACCCTCGGCGGCATGGGTGAGATTGTCGGTTGCCTCGATCGCAGTGTCGAGTTCGATGCCGGGCAGGAAAACGGTGTTCTCGTGATTCGCGTTGATCGCGGCGGCGGTTTCGGCCTCATGGGCATGGAGCACCACGTCACGCCCGGCGCGTTGCGCCACGGCGGCCAGCGCGGTCCCCCAGGCGCCGGCTCCGATCACGGCTATCCGTTGCATCGCCAGCTCCTAACTCAGATTGATCGCGACGGAAATACGCGTGCCGTCGCCGAAATAGGGTCGCACGGCATGGGAGACCCAGGACGGGAACATCAGGACGGTTCCGGGCATGGGGCTGATCGATTCGCTGGCGCCGAATGCCGCACCGCCGGGCACATTGGGCACCAGTTCGGGCCGGAACATGGCCGGTGCAACCCCGCGCGGATCCTGGAGCTCGAACTGGCCCCCCAGCGAGGGGTCAAGGGCGCCGCCGCCATCGTCGACGTAGTAGACCGCCGACCAGACGCAGCCCGGATGGGTGTGGAATTCGTTGCCGTGTCCCGACCGGTTGACGTTCGCCCAGGCGTTTGTGCGCCATGTCTGGGGGGACGGCTTGCCGTGACGGTCAACAGTCAGCGTGTCGGCCATGTGGCGCACGAAGGACAGGAGATATGACGCGGCCTCGCCGCCCCAATCTTCCATGTCCCAGGTCGATTGCCAGCCGCCGAGGTTGGAGTGGGCGGTGGATGACTCTGCTTCGGCGCGGGCCAGGATCGTCTCGCGCAGCGTCGTGCTGATGCGCTCGTTTTCCGGCAGTGTGGTAATCGCCACCGGTGTCGCGAACAGCGGCTGGATATCGATCTTGGTGTTGGGTGTCCCGTCGGCGGCCATGATGTTTTTCTCCCGGCGTGCGCAGCTTATTCCGCGGCGTGCAGTTCGGCCAGCGGCCAGCGGGGGCGAGGGCGAAAGTCGAGCGTGTCGAGGCTCCCCGCGCGCAGGCGCTCGATCCCTGCCCATGCAACCATGGCGGCATTGTCGGTGCAAAGCGCCGGCGGCGGGGCAACCATGGACGCGCCCTGGGCCGCACTGACCGTCGATAAGGCCGTGCGCAAGGTCTGGTTTGAGGCCACGCCGCCTGCCGCCACCAGGACGGGCGGGACATTGGGGTGGCGGGCATTGAATTCGGTCAGTGCATGCCGGCAACGGTCGGCAAGAACATCCGCGACGGCGGCCTGGAATCCGGCGGCGAGGTCTGCGGCGTCTTGCGTGTTGGGGTCGTGGCCCAGATCGAGAGCGGCCTGGCGGACGGCCGTTTTCAGGCCGGAAAACGAGAAGTCACAACCTGCCCTGCCCTTGAGCGGTCGCGGCAGCCGGAATCGCGTCGGATCGCCGTTGCGCGCTGCGGCCTCGACTGCCGGGCCACCGGGAAACCCGAGTCCGAGAAGTTTTGCTGTTTTGTCGAAGGCTTCGCCGATTGCGTCGTCCATTGTTGTGCCCAGCAAAACATGCTGTCCGACCCCCTCGACGATCAGCAACTGGCAATGGCCGCCGGAGATCAGCAGGAGCAGGTAAGGAAAGGCCACATCGTCGGTGAGCCGTGCTGTCAAAGCGTGCGCTTCGAGATGGTTGACGGCGATGAATGGCAGATCGCGCGCTGCCGCGATTGCCTTGGCCGTCATCACGCCGACAATGACGCCACCAATAAGGCCGGGCCCGCCGGTTGCGGCAATGCCGTCAAGTTCGTCCAGGTTGATCGCTGCGTCGTCGAGTGCGCGTGCGATGATTGAGTCCAGATGCTCCAGATGCGCGCGTGCGGCGATCTCCGGGACCACCCCGCCGAACGGCCGGTGATCGTCCAGCTGGCTGAGGACGACGTTGGACAAAATGGACCGGTCGTCGGACACGATTGCGGCCGCCGTTTCGTCGCAACTGGTTTCAATCCCGAGAACGCGCATGGAGATCATATAACCCATTTGACCGCCGGCGTCGCATCGCCGGGATAGTTCATTCGAGAAGCGATTTTGCATTCGGCCCGCATGCCGTTATGAGTTTCTCATGAGCGACAACAAACTCCGTATTGGCACCCGGGGCAGTCCCCTTGCACTTACCCAGGCAAACATGGTGCGCGATCTTTTGGTGGCGGCCGATCCAGGCGCGTCCGCACCCGAAATTGTCACGATCCGCACCACCGGGGACGCGGTCACCGATCGCCCGCTGGCTGAGCTCGGCGGGAAAGGCTTGTTCACCAAGGAGATTGACCGCGCGCAGTTGGATGGCGAGATCGATATCGCGGTGCATTCGGCCAAGGACATGGAAACCTGGCTCATCGAGGGCATTACCATCGGCGCAGCATTGGAGCGCGAAGATCCGCGCGATGCGCTGATCGGTGCGGCGTCCATCGCGTCCATTCCCGAAGGCGGACGGATTGGTACGGCTTCCCTGCGTCGCCGCGCGCAACTGCTCGCGTTGCGCCCGGACCTGGAACCGGTGTTGTTTCGCGGCAATGTCGAGACCCGGCTGCGCAAAATAAAGGACGGCGAGGCGGATGCCACCCTGCTTGCCTATGCGGGTCTGCGTCGTTTGGGCCTGGGAGATGCAGCCGATGCGGTTCTGGATGAGGATGAGATGTTGCCCGCGGCGGGTCAGGGGATCATTGCGATCACGAGCCGGACGGATGATTCCCGCGCGATGGATGCGTTGCAGGCGATTTCGAACCCGGCGGCGATGCTGTGTTTGCGCGCCGAACGGGCAATGCTCGATGCGCTCGATGGGACATGTCGCACCCCGATTGCCGGACTTGCGCGACTGGCAGGTGATGATCTGCACCTGACTGGCCTCGCTGCATGGCCCGACGGCCGCGACCTGGTGCGCCTGGCGCAATCCGGCTCGGCGAAAGACCCTGAATCACTCGGCCGCGCCCTGGGTGCGGAATTGCGCACGCGAATGGGGCCTGATTTCTTCGCAGCGCTCGGCGATTGAAATGCGTGTGCTCGTGACCCGGCCTCGGCCCGACGCGGATGAAACGGCGGCCGAATTGATTGCGCTTGGTCATGAACCGGTGGTCGCGCCGCTGCTCGAGGTGACCTTTGAGACTGGCGCCACGCTCGATTTGTCGGATGCGCAGGCGATCCTGATCACCAGTGCAAATGGCGTACGTGCGCTGGCATCGGCGACCGCTCGAAGGGATTTGCCCGTATTCGCCGTGGGGGATGCGAGCGCGGCTGCGGCCCGGCAGAACGGATTCGATCGAACCGAAAGCGCAGACGGGAATGTGCAAACACTCGCAGATTTGGTCACTTCTCGGTTGTCACCGCACGATGGGCGGCTGGTTCATGTGGCCGGCACTGTCACAGCGGGCGATTTGGCGGGGAAACTGGCTTTGTCGGGATTCGAGGTTGGCCGGGCGGTGCTATATCGCGCGGAGCCGGTGTTGAATCTGCCTGAGGTGATCGGTGAACGCCTGAGGGACAGGACTCTCGATGCCGCGATGTTTTTTTCCCCACGTACGGCGGCGCAGTTTGCCGAACTTGTTCTCTCAGAAGGTTTGGGCGAGCAATGCGGCCGGACTGTCGCGGTCGCTTTATCTGGCGCTGTGGCGGAAAAGCTTGCAGCGCTGGCGTTTCTGGACGTCCGGATTGCGGAGAAACCCGATCAGGACAGCTTGTTTCTCGCTTTGGCTGCGGCAAACACATAGACGTACATTCGGTACAGTGCGAGATGTCGAGATTCTGTAGCGGAAGCAGTGAAACAGGCGTATGTACGCATAAGTACGGACAGAAAATCGGAACATGACCATGCGTGACGATACAGATCAGCCGGCAAGCAAGATCGTTGATGCCTTTGGCGGTATTCGCCCGATGGCGGCTCGGCTAGATGTTCCGGTCAGCACCGTTCAGGGCTGGAAACAGCGAGATACGATCCCGGCGGGACGGATGGCAGCTATTCGCGCCGCCGCCGCGGCGGAGGGCATCGACTTGGGATCCGGTGGTGCGGGTACAGCGGGACCGGCGGAATCGAAGAAATCGAATGAATCGGACCAGACGAAGGAAGCGCGCGACCTGTCCGCCGGGAGCGAAAAAACCGCGTCTATGGATCGCGCGACACCTGCCGCCCGCGGTGGTGGGGTCGCGGTTTTGGCCCTTGCGGTCGCGATCGGCGTTGGCGGCTGGGTCTGGTGGTCGACCAGTGGACCGGGTGCGGATGGTGGCGACAATGCCCGTTTCTCCGCGCTCGAAGGCCGGGTTGCACGTCTTGCCGAGAGCAGTGGAGAACGCGCGCCGGCTGCGGACCCGGCGGCGTTGGCGTCCCTGACCCGGGACGTGGCGTCGCTGCGTGCCAGATTATCCGAACTGTCGCCGCCGGATCTGGAAACTGCTCTTGCGCCGTTGCGTGCCGAAGTTGACGGGCTGCGCGATGCACTCGCGGCGCGCGGCGGAAGAGGCGCGTCCACCGATCCCGCGATTCTCGCCCGGCTCGACGCCCTCGACGTCGAAATCCAGAATGCCGTTCAGATTGCCTCCACCAACATGCAGGCCATGTCCGGTGGGATTCTGGAGTTCGATGCGAAGCTCAAGGCGTTGACGACGAAACAGGCGGCGCTGGAATCGCAAATTGCCGCGCTGGGGGCGGGAAGAAGCGCCGACGAAGCGGCAATGTCCCGCGCATCTGTACTGGCGCTTGCGGCAGGTCAGTTGCGGTCCGCGCTGGAGCGTGGCGCACCGTTCGCCGGGCCTCTGGATACGGTGAGGTCATTGGGTGACGCCGACCCGGCATTGAACGCGGCGTTCGAGAAGCTTCGGCCGTCTGCTGAGACAGGCGTGGCGACGGCGCCTACGCTCGAGCTTTCGTTTGCGAATTTGGTCCCGGAACTTCTGGCCGCAGGCCGGCAGGGTGAAGCCGGTGATCTTGTTGATCGCCTGAAGGGTCGGATCAACGACATCGTCACCATCCGTCGGACCGGGGCAGATGTGCAGGGCGATGGTATCGAGGCCCGGATCGCGCGCGCCGAATTATTGTTGGCGGATCGCAATGTTGCGAACGCCATGGCATCGCTCAAGGATGTTGGCGGCGCGCCGGGCGAAATTCTCTCGCCCTGGATGACCCGCGCGCAGGGGCATCTCGATGCACAAGATGCGCTCGCGGAGATCGAGGCGCAGGCGATTGCCCGTCTGCGCGCCGAGGGCGGCTCGTGATGCTGCGTTTCTTGATCTATGTGGTCGAAGTCGCCATCGTGGTGGCGATCGCCGTCTGGCTGGCCAACCGCCCCGGCGTGGTGTCGCTCGACTGGGAGGGATGGCGTGTTGAGACCTCGGTGGGAATTCTTGCACTTTCGGCGTTCCTCTTGGCCGTGGTTGCTGCGGGTGTCTTTGCCGTCTGGCGCTGGATGCGCCGCCGGCCGCGCGAATGGTCCATGCGACGACGCCTGAGCCGGCAAGAAGCGGGCCTGCGGGCGCTGTCAGATGGTCTGGTCGCGATCGCGTCTGGTGATGCCGACGATGCACGCAAACATACGCGCCGTGCCGGATCGTTGCTCGATCATGCGCCGGTGACATTGCTGCTCGAGGCACAGACAGCGCAGATCGCGGGTGACGAAGCGGCCGCCCTCGCCACCTTCGAACGCATGACACAGAATGAGGAAACGGAGTTTCTGGGTCTGCGTGGCCTGATCACCGATGCCATGAGAGAAGGCGACAACTCACGCGCCCTGTCCTATGCGCAGCGCGCCTATGCACTGAAGCCGCGCACCCCATGGGTGGTTGATTCAATGGTGTCGTTGCTGACCCGGGCCGGGGACTGGCGCGAGGCTCAGCGGCTGATCGAGGAATCCCAAAAATCAAAACGCGGCTCATCTGCGCAGGTGCGTCGGCAACAGGCGGTCTTGCTCACAGAGCGCGCCCGCGCCGCCAGGAGCGCGGGCCAGGCGGCGGATGCCTATGCGCAAGCGCGCAAAGCCAACGAACTTGATCCTACCCTGGTCCCGGCGGCCAGCCTGCTGGCGCAACTCGTAGCCGAAGATGGTCGCGCGCGGCGTGCGCGAAAGTTTATCGAGAAATCCTGGGTGGCCGCACCCCATCCCGACCTGCGCGATGCCTATCTCGGCTTGCTCGGTCCGGAGACGTCTCCACTTGAAACCTACAAGGCGGTCGAGGCGTTGGTTCGCGCGACACCCGAACACCCGGAAAGCCATCTCGCGCTGGCCCGGGCGGCGCTCGATGCGAGCCTGTGGGGTGAAGCCCATCGGCAGCTTGAGGAACTCCAGGCGGTTGCACCGACGGCGGATGTTTATCGGCTTCGGGCGCGGCTCGCCGATGAGGACGAAGAAGACATGACGACGCCGGCTCAATGGCTGGAGCTCGCGGCCAACGCCGAGTCTGATCGTGCGTGGGTTTGTGGTGAATGCGGCACGGTCGCGGATGACTGGTCTGCCGTGTGCGGTCATTGCGGCGCGTTCGCGACACTGGGCTGGTCTCAGCCGCCACGAATTCACCGGGCGCTCGGCCCTCGGGCGGGCGAGGTTTCGATTGCCAGCGAGCCGGAAACCCTCCCATCCACTGGGGTTCCAGGCTCTGCCTGATCGCGCGAGGTGACAAGCAGAGGCGTCGTAAAGCCTTTGCTAACCAAATTTGCGTTCAATGACATCTGATTTCCGGCTGCGCCGCGAACGTCCGAAAGATGTCGATGACCGAACTATCATTGTTCCAGCAGAATCTAATTTTTCTCGACGCCGCTTTGCCCGGCGTCGCGTCGCTTGCGCGGCGATCCACCGACACGATTACGCAGCCTGTGCTCGACGAGACAGGGCGGGCGATCGATATCGATATCGGCGGCGCACGTCTCTACAACGCAGACGCCGGTGGGTTTGCCCGCCTGCAGGTCGAATCCTGGCGGAAGTCTCCGATGCGTGTCGTTGTCGGCTGTCCCGAACCCGACTCACTTTCAGACCCGAGTACGAAGACATTGTCCGCCGATCTTGCAGACTATGCCGGGGACAGCCTGCTTCCCATGCCACCGGTCGAACATTCCGGCATGCTCGTGGTTGTCGGTATTGGCCTCGGGCTGCATGTGCCCCAGTTGCTCGAGAGAATTAATCCGCGCCATGTGGTTCTGATCGAACCGATGGAAGAATTTCTGGTGCACAGTCTGCATGCGCTGGACTGGCGTGCCCTGTCAGATCAATGCACGGCACGGAATGCATCGCTTGATGTCATCGTCCAGCTCGATCCGCGGGCCGCGCAGAAGGAGCTCGACGAGCTGATGACGCGATTTGGTGCGTCATCGGTGGATGGGGCCTACGCCTATCTCCACTATCAGACCGATGCGACGATCGCGATCACGCGGGGATTCCATGAGCTCGTCGGCATGAAGTCGATCATGCAGGGCTATTACAGCGACGAGAAACTCATGATCGAGAACACGGTGTCGAACGTCGACACCCATGAATTCTGGATGATCGATGGGGCGTATCAGGCACCGCATGATCTGGCAGCATTCATTGTCGGTTCCGGGCCGTCGCTCGATCGATCGATCGAAGCGATCCGCGCGTGGCAGGGACATGCGGTGGTCTTCTGTGCGGGTTCTGCTCTCCAGACGCTCCTAAGCGCCGGGATCAAGCCGGATTTCCAGATCGAGAAAGAGAACAACGAGACCACCGAAGCACGCATTGCCCACATCTTTGAGCGCTCCGGCGGAGACCAGGAAACATTCGGTGTCGACCTGATGGCCTCGGTGTCGGTGAAGGCCGGTGTGACGCGCTTGTTTGACGACAAATTCCTGTTTCACCGAGAGTTCCTCAGCTCCACACGTATGTTCGGCGACGGCCATGATCCGGTTGTCGGTACCGGCCCGTTCTCGGCGAACACCGCGATGGCGCTCGCAACCACATTGGGCTTCCGGAAGATTTATCTGTTCGGCTGCGATTGCGGGTCGGTCGACCAGGCTTCGCACCATGCCAAGGACACCGTCTATCATACGCGTGAGGGCCATATTCAGGGGCACAACGACATGCCCATCCAGGTGCCCGGCAACTTCGGCGCACCGGCCTGGACCAACTCCTACTACCTGTGGAGCCGCTGGGTCTTCGAGACGGTGATCGCGGGCGCGGAAGTGACCGCATTTAATTGCAGCGATGGCGTGGCCATACCGGGCGCGCTGCCGGTGCGCCCCGAGGATCTGGCGATTCCCGGTGCCGGGCTCGACAAGGCAAAGGTGGTGCGTGCGATCAAGGGCGCCGGGCGTCACTTCGACGCCGGTTGTTACATGGATACCCAGGATGCCGAGGGTCAGCTCCGGGTCTGGCATGAATTTGCCAGGGAGATGCGCGCGTTCATGGATGATGTTCTGCCGTCGGCGAAGCAGCTCCATGATTTCGAGGCCGCGCTCACCGAGTTCCTGAACCGATGCGATGAAGAATATGGCGGCGTGGTTGTCCCGCTCAGCGGTTCAGCTCGTGGTATGCCGCCGGTCGCCGGTTACTACATAAACCGCGCCGCGGATGCGCACGCGCATGCGCAGATGATGGGCATATTCCGCGACGTATTCCGCACCCAGATCGAGAATATTCTCGACGATGCGACCGGGCTCCTGGAGGGCATCGCGGCGGACCATGCTGGTGCCAACGAACTGAGGGCCGCAGGATGAACGCCATTCGCAAGCTCAACGGCAGCCCGGCGATCCGCAAGGTCTGCATCGTCGTCAACAGCCGGGCCAACTACGCCCGTATCAAGTCGGTCATGCGCGCGGTGCAACGGCACAATCGGCTCGAGCTTCAGCTCGTCGTCGGCGCTTCCGCACTGCTCTACCGTTACGGCAATGTCGTCGATCTGATCCGCGCCGATGGATTCGAACCCTCGGCGGTGATCTACTCGATCGTCGAAGGCGAAAACCCGACCACCATGGCGAAGTCCACCGGCATGGGAATCATCGAGCTCTCGAGCCAGCTGGAAAACCTCCAGCCCGACATCGTCCTGACGGTCGCCGATCGGTTCGAGACAATGGCCACGGCCATCGCGGCGGCCTACATGAACATCCCCCTGGCCCATACCCAGGGCGGCGAGGTCACGGGCTCCATCGATGAGAGCGTACGCCACGCCATCACCAAACTGGCGCATATCCATTTCCCGGCGACCGAACGCGCCCACAGTTTTGTGCTGCGCATGGGCGAGGCGCCGGAGACTGTGCATATGACCGGTTGTCCGGCGATCGATCTGTTGGTCGATACTGACCTCAGCCTGGACTCCAGCCTGTTCGATGGCGAGCAGGGTACGGGTGCCCACCTCGACCCATCGCGCCCCTACATGGTCGTTTTGCAACACCCGGTCACGACGGAATACGGGTCTGGTTACGATCAGATTTCAGCCACGCTCGAGGCGGTTCGCCGGATCGGCATGCAGTCCGTCTGGCTGTGGCCGAATGTGGATGCGGGGTCCGACGACGTGTCCAAGGGCCTGCGCATGTTCCGCGAGGAAAATCCGGACGCGAATGTGCATTTCTATCGCAACTTCGCTGCCGAGGATTATGCCCGCCTGATCAACAATACATCCGTGCTGGTCGGGAATTCGAGTTCGGCCCTGCGCGAAGGGGCTTACCTGGGTGTGCCGGCCGTCAATGTCGGCACCCGGCAGGGTGGCCGAGAACATGCCGCCAATGTCTGTCATGCCGACTATGACCCCGATGCGATCGAACGGGCGGCGCGGTCCCAGATGGACCATGGCCGATATGAATGCTCACACATGTTCGGCGATGGCCATGCCGGCGTTCGGATCGCCAATCTGCTCGCTGATTCCGAAATCACCATCCAGAAACGATTGGCCTACGCATGAGTGTCACGAGCCTCGAACAAGCCAGGTTTGATCTCCCTGACGCGCGTGACCCTGAGGCATTCCCCGATTGTGCGGTCTGCGGTGAGCAAGCCTGGATCCCGGTCTATGAAGGCACGGTCCGTGACGGGGGGTTCGGCCAGAGCCGGCGTGGCGCGACCGTCGCGGAATGCATGGGTTGCGGGGTGCGTCGTCTCGATGAAATGTCATGCCACGACGATGCGGTCTACACAGATGAGAGCTACCGGGAGATTCTCGGCGAGGCATCCGACACCAATGGGTTCCATGCGGCCCATGACCCGCTGCAGCTCGAGCGGTTGAACGTCGTCAATCCCATGACCCTGCGCGGCAAGGTGGTGGCCGATGTGGGTTGTGCTGCGGGGAGTTTTCTCGATTTTGTCGCGGGCCTGGCCCGGAGTGTGATCGCGATCGAACCGGGCAAGCCCTATCACGAGTCCCTCGCGCGGCGCGGGTTCCACGTCTACGATTTTACGACCCACGCGCTGGACGATTGTGCGGGCGCCGTCGAGCACGCCTTTTCCTTTCAGGTGATTGAGCATGTCGCCGAACCCGCCGCGTTCCTGACCGAAATCGCCGCGCTTATGGTGCCCGGCGGCCGGTTGACCATTTCGACCCCCAACCGGGGTGATCTGCTGATGGAACTTTTGCCCGAGGACTACCCGCCCTTCTTCTACCGTTGTGTCCATCGCTGGTACTTCAGCGATGATTCCCTCGCCCGATGTGGCCGCGCGGCCGGCCTGGTTCCTGTCGAGACGCGGTTTGTGCATCGCTTTGGCGTCGCCAACACGCTGCGCTGGTTGCGTGAACGCGCGCCGGGTGGCCGTGACCCGCTCCCGGGCCTCGATGACCCGGCGCTCGATTCCGTCTGGCGCGACACGCTGGCCCGCGAGGGGACGGCGGACACGATCTACATGACCTTTGAGAAGCCGCTGCCATGAGCCTGGCGGAAGACGCGCGTGTGGGCCGTGGGCGGTTCACGCCCGAGATGCTCGACGGCCATGCCGCAGTTCTGGCCGAACGTGTGTTTCAGGTCGAGATAAAGTGGCCTCACTTCAAGCGCCTGCTGACCGACATTCAGGCACTCGCCGCAGAGATGCCCGCCGGTGCGGTGGTGGCGTCGCTGGAGCGCGGCGTTCTGTACGGTGGATGCTCGTTGGTCGCGCCTTTTTTTCAGGATCAGGATTTCCAGGCCCTCGATTGCAGCCCGCAGAGCGCGGACGAACGCGGCGCCTACAACGCGTCGATGGTCGACGACCCGCGCTTCCTGTTCGTACATGGTGCGCTGCGGGTCGGGGCCTCGGATACGGGCCTTGCGGACAGCAGCGTGGATCTCGTGTTGGTGCCCAACCTGGTGCACCATGTTGCAGATCAGGACGCGTTGTTCGCCGAGCTGGCGCGGATTACGCGCCCGGGCGGGCGTGTCTATGTGTTCGAACCGCTGCTCCGCGAGCTGCATCAGAAGCCCGACGATTATCTTCGCTGGACACCGTTCGGCATGGCGCGCGCCATGCGTGCGGCGGGGCTCCAGCCCGAAGAGGCGCAAACCGCCGGCGGCCCGTTCGAGGCGATCGCCTATTGCTGGGTCCAGGCGCTGGAGTATTTCCCTGAAGACGCCCGCGCAGACATGGCGGCCTGGTTCTATGACACACACATGCCCGAACTGATGGCCTGGGACGAGACCCACACGCAAAATAGAGTGCGGAACAACACGTCGTTTCCGGTTGCCTACTCGATTACCGCGGGCAAGCCCGCCTGAAACATTTGTGCCGGGCCCGCAAAGTCCTTGACCGGGGACCGCGCCCCACCTAGGTAGAGCGCGGCCTTTCGGTGCCGCCTTAGCTCAGTTGGTAGAGCATCGCATTCGTAATGCGGGGGTCGCAAGTTCGAGTCTTGCAGGCGGCACCATTTTTTTGGCCTCTCATTCATTTTCCAAGGTGATGATCGCGCTGGCCGCTGGGCATTCGCGCAGCGTGTGCTTGCATACGCTTGTCGGGGTGATGTCGACACGGACCCGGATTGGAGTCAGATTGATCCGGTCAATTCTGGCCCAACCGACGCCGAACAGTCGGACAAAGGCGAAATACGATTCCGGGGGAAACCAAAATGCTCTTCAAATGTGCCAATCACGCGCCGGCGGCCGATCACGGCCACAGCCAGACGGTCACCAACGGCAAGAAACATCTCACGGTGGACATCCACTGCCACGTCCACATCCCCGAGGTCGACGCCATGACCGAGGGCCAGTGGGGACCGGAAGACATTCCGGCGATCCATTTCGCCAGCGACCTGACCCGCGGGGTCAACGTCGAGCAGAACGAAATCCTGATGCCGAAACTGACCCAGCCCGAGCTGCGGATCGCCGACATGGATGCATCCGGGGTCGACATGCAGGCGATTTCGCCCGCGCCCTGGCACTATTGCTACTGGGCCGACCCGGATCTGGGCCGCGAGACGGCGGTCTACACCAATGATCACATGGCCGAGCTGGGCGCCAAATATCCGGACCGCCTCATCCCGATGTGCACCGTGCCGCTGCAGGCGCCGGAGCTGGCCGTGGCCGAGCTCGAGCGTTGCCACAAGGAACACGGCATGCGCGGGGTCGAGATCGGCACCAATGTCGGCGGCAAGGAGCTGACGCGCATCGGGCTGGAGAAGTTCTTCGCCAAAGTCGAGGAACTCGACATGCTGATCTTCATGCATCCCATCGGCACCACCGAGGGCGACCGGATGAAGGATCATTACTTCACCAACCTCATCGGTCACCCTCTGGAATCGGCGCTGGCGGTTGGGCATCTGGTGTTCGACGGCTACCTGGAACGCCACCCCAACCTGAAGGTCTGCGTCGCCCATGGTGGCGGCTATCTGCCGAGCTATTATGGTCGTTTCGATCATCCGTATCCCACGCGCGCGGACGTGCATGGCGAGCTACCGCACCCGCCGTCCCATTATCTCAAGAAGCTGCATTTCGACACGGTCGTGTTCACCGAGATGCAGCTGCGTCACCTGATCGAGGCCTGGGGCTCCGACCACATCCTCATGGGGACCGACTACCCCTATGACATGGCCGAGACCGACCCTGTCGGCCATGTCGATTCAGTCGAAGGCCTGTCGGACGCCGACAAGGCGCTGGTCTGGGGCGGTAACGCAGCGCGGTTGCTCAACCTCGCGGTCGAAGCCAAGGCATAGGGCGAAGGCCCAAATCCTATTTGGCGAAGCGCAGGAGGATGGCGCCGGTCAGCGTGATGGCGGTCGAGGCCACTTTCGCCAGATCGAGCCGCTCCTTGAGGAAGAAGACCCCGATGATGAGGGCGGCGATGATGCTGGTCTCGCGCAACGCCGTGACTAGGGCGATCGGGGCTTGTGTGAATGCCCAGACCACCAGCGCATAGGCAGCAAACGACGCCGGGCCGCCCAGGAAGAATGCCCGCCGTCCTTCGGTCGGGATCCGCGTAATAAGGCCCGGTTTGGTCACCCGCATGATGACGGCGAACACCACCGCGTTGGTCAGCGACAGCCAGGCATAGAATCCAAGCGCGGTGCCCGCCTCGCGGGCCCCAAGGCCATCAACCAGGGAGTATCCGGCAATAAAGAAGCCGGTCACGAGAGCCAGGATCGCGGCGCGTGGATTGCGCAGGCCGTCCTGCTGGCGCACGAGGCTCAGGCTCATGATGCCGATGGCGATCATGAACACCGGCAGCAGCTGGGCGGCAGAAAGCGCGACACCCAGAAACAGCACCGAAACGAGCGCCACGAGAATGGGCGCCGTCCCGCGGGCAATCGGGTAGACCTGGGTCAGGTCCCCGAGCCGGTACGAGTTCAGCAGAAAAATCTGATACCCGGTATGGAGCGCCACCCCGGCGAGATAAAACGGCCAGCTCGCAATGTCGGGCATGGGAACGAAAAACAACATGACGATGGATATCGGGGCGTGACCGAGCACGATGGCGGTCATGCCGAGATGCTTGTCGGCCTCATTCTTGATGACCGCGTTCCAGGTTGCGTGAAACAAGGCCGCCACGAGGACGACGACAAATACTGTGGTTTCCATTCGGATGTCTCCGGGTACGGGCCATCGCGATTTGGTCCGACCAGACATCCATACCGGATTGATCCGCGAACGTGGAGAAGTTGATGTTCGGGTCACTTGCGTCGTGCCCGGCTTTGATCAAAATTGACTGCTGGAAATTCAGTCGCATATGACCCCCGAACACATATCCGTTCGCCCATGCGCGTTCGTATGGGTCCGATCACAACAGGAAAGCAGCTCCCATGGCCGACACGTCTTCATACACCCCGCCGAAAGTCTGGACCTGGGACACCAACGAAGAGAGCCAGTGGTCCAGCCTGAACCGGCCGATTGCCGGTGCGACCCACGAGAAGGAGTTGCCGCGCGGCAAGCATCCGCACCAGCTCTACTCCCTGGCGACACCCAACGGCGTCAAGGTGACGGTCCTGTTCGAAGAGCTCCTCGCGCTCGGCAAGACCGACGCGGAGTATGACGCCTGGCTGATCAAGATCGGTGACGGTGACCAGTTTGGCAGCGGTTTCGTGGACGTGAATCCCAACTCCAAAATTCCGGCGTTGATGGACTACAGCACGAAAACCCCGACGCGGGTTTTCGAGTCCGGCGCGATCCTTCTGTACCTGGCCGAGAAATTCGGTGCGTTCGTGCCGACCGAGCCGTCGGCGCGGGCGGAATGCATGTCCTGGCTGTTCTGGCAGATGGGCAGCGCACCTTATCTGGGCGGCGGCTTCGGGCACTTCTATCACTATGCGAAAAAGAAATATGAGTATCCCATCGACCGTTTCGCGATGGAGGTGAAGCGTCAGCTTGATGTGCTCGAACAGAATCTGGCCGACCGCCAATTCCTGTGCGGCGACGACTACAACATCGCCGACATGGCCACCTATGCCTGGTACGGCAATCTCGTGCTGAACAACCAGTATGAGGCTGCCGAGTTCCTCGACGTGGCGTCCTACGAGAATGTGGTTCGCTGGGCCAAGGAAATCGACGCGCGCCCCGCCGTGCAGCGCGGCCGGCGGGTCAACAAGATGTCGGGCCCCGAGGAAATGCGGGTGCCCGAGCGCCACGACGCCAGCGACATCAGCTGACGCCGGTCCTAGGCGTCGAGGGCGGCCTTCACGCCGTCGCGGGCGCGCATGCGGTCGAGCCAGGCTGTGACGTTGCCGGTCTTGGCGAGCATCTTCTCGCCCTCCGGCGTCATCGACAGATAGTCGACCACCGGCACGTAGAAGCAGTCGGCCAGGGTCAGCTCCTCGCCCGCGAAATATGGAAACCGCCCGAGGGCGTCGTCGATCACGCCGAGGCTTCTCTCCGATTCCGGGATGCCGGCCGCGATCATCTCCTCGTCGGATGGGTCGCGCAGCAGCCGCTGGATCACGACCTGGCGCATGACGGGCGGGTCAAAATAGGCGCTGTAGACCGAGATCCACTGGCTCATCCGCGCCCGGCCAACCGGGTCTGCAGGCTGCAGGGCCGGCCCGTCGAACGCCTCGTCGATATAGCGGGTGACCGCCACGGTCTCGTAGAGCGTGACGTCGCCGTGGGTCAGCGCCGGTAGCTTGCCCCAGGGATGGCGCGCCAGCTGCTCGGGGGTCTGCGGCCGCGCCGGATCATGGGTGAATTCCACGCCCTTTTCGGCGAGCGCGATGAGGCAGGTGCGTACGAGGTTGCTGCGCGGCGCGCCATGCAGGATGAGCTCGGCCATGGTCTTCTCCTCAAGTGATCGACGGCGAGACCCCGACCGTTGTCTGAGGTCGCGAACTTAACACCGGGTAGACCGCTTGACGAAACCCAGCTGAATCCTGACCTTGTCGGCAATAGCGGCTGATGTGAGGTATTAACGCGGCTCATGATCGACATGGTGACCGAACAGCTGCAAGGCCCGGATGTATGGCTCGGCAGCGACCTGCAGAAGCGGGACGACTGGATCGTCCATCTCGACGGCGACGACATCACCGAGATTGATGCTGCGCTGGTGGTCGCGAAATCACACGGCGCGACCATCCCTTTCGAGCGCGATCTGTTTCCATTGGATCACCTGCGCACCACCCTTGATCGTGTCTTCGATCTGGTCAGCAGCGGGTGCGGCGTGGCGCTACTGCGGGGTCTGCCGCGGGAACGCTACACGTCCGCTGATTGTGAACTGATCTACTGGGGCATCGGGTGCTATCTCGGTACGTCCGTATCACAGAGCCTGCGTGGCGATATGATCGGTTATGTGCGCGACGAGGGCCTGTCGATGGGTGATCCGAATGCGCGCGGCTACAGGACGGCGGGCGAGCTGCAATTCCACTGCGATCAACTGCCCACGGATATTCTGGGGCTGTTCTGCGTGAATGCTGCCCGCAGCGGGGGCGAGAGCCACATCGTCAGCGCGCTGGCGATCCACAATATCATCCGCGATGAGCGCCCGGATTTGCTGCCCCACCTCTATGAGCCGATCAATGTCGATTGGCGGGGTGACGAGCCCGAGGGCCAGCCACCCTGGTACCGGGTGCCGATGTTCTCCGTGGCCGGTGGCAAGATCACATCGCGTTTCACCAACCGCTTCTTCGTTCTTTCGACGACGCGCCATGGCGAAGATCTGGCGCCGACCCCTGAGCAATGGGCGGCGCTTGAGTTTGCCCATTCGGTAGCCGAGCGGCCCGAGATGCGTCTGACGATGACCTTCCGGCCCGGTGACATGCAGTTCATCAGCAACCACACGACATTGCACGGGCGCTCGACGTTTGAGGATTGGGACGCGCCCGACCGCAAGCGGTTGCTGTTGCGTCTGTGGGTTGCGGTGGACGACGCGCGGCGCCGACCGTTGTCCCCGTTGCTCGACGAGCGCTATCACTGGGTCAGTATCGGCGGGATACCCAAGCGCGACATCGCCTGAAGGCCGGCTTGCCGTTGAGTGGCCAGACCCTCTAGGTTCGGCCGGATGATTTTGCGCCATGGTTTGGCAAAGCATGTGAGTGATCTGAATGGCTGAAAATTTGAATGACACGGCGGTGGTGCCGGCGCGTGTGGTGGTGATTGGTGCGGGTGGTTTCGTTGGCTCCAGCATCGTCACGGCGGCGCGCGAGCGTGGGTTCCCGGTGTTGCCATTGGGGCGGGGCGAGGTCGATCTTCTGGCGGATGGTTCCGGGGACGTTTTGAAGGGGCTGCTGAAGCCCGGCGACGCGGTGGTCTTCGTCTCGGCACTGGCACCATGCAAAGATTATGTGATGTTCGAAGCGAACATCCGCATGGCGAAGAATGCCCTGGATGGGCTTGCCGGCCAGCCTTTGTCGCAGCTGCTCTATATCAGCTCGGATGCGGTCTATAGCGATTTCGACGGACCTTTAACGGAAGCATCGGTCACCGCGCCGGACAATCTGCACGGCCAGATGCATGTGGCGCGTGAGACCATGTTTGCCGCCGCGCTGGCGGACGCGAATCCGGACACGGTGTTCGCCGCGCTGCGGCCGACGCTGATCTACGGCGCCGGCGATCCCCATAACGGGTATGGCCCCAACCGCTACCGCCGCCTGGTGCTGGCCGGCGAGAAGATCGCGTTGTTCGGCAATGGTGAGGAGCGTCGCGATCATGTCAGCGTGCTCGACGTGGCCGAGTTGGCCGTCCGGATGATCGAACGGCGCACCGCGGGGGCGCTCAACGCGACCACCGGTCATGTCGCATCGTTCCGGGAGCTTGCGGAGATGACGATCGGGTTCTCCGATCAGGCGATCGAGATCGAGAGCCTGCCGCGCTCGGGCCCGATGCCCCACAACGGCTATCGGCCGTTCGACCCTGCGGAGGTCCTGCGACTGTTTCCGGACTTTGCGTTTACCGGTCTCGAAGCCGGGCTGCGCGCGGCCTTCGAGGAAGTACAGGACGCCTAGGTCGTTCCGCCACGGGAAAGTGCGCGACCGCTAACCGAATTTTAGGCAATGTCCGCCATACATGCGGCGTGTCTCAAAAAATTCGGTGATCTCATGCCCTATGTCACGATCGATGGCCCTGTTTACCAACGTTCCAAGCCTCGTCCGGGTGCACGCATTGTTTTCCGCGCGGTCGTGCTCGTTTGCGCCGCGATCGGGATCGTCGGCCTCATTCTGCCCTGACTGCCGGTGACCGCAGCGGTCGCCTTGCGCCTGTTCGCATCTGTCGTGAGCTGATCGATCAACATAGGTTGGCATTGGGCCGGTGATTAAGTGGGTCCGATTGCTGCGCGGTTCCCAGGCCATTAGAGTCGGGCCAAATGACACAGGGGAATCCGACCATGGCGACGTCCAGATATTTCACCCATATCGACGATGTGACACCGGAAAACATGGACGCCGGCGATGGCTGGCTGATCACCGAGTTCCGGCTGCCGTTCAGCGATCGCCAGGGTCTGGGCACCACCATGTTCCACGCCCGCTTCAATCCCGGCGCGGTGCACAAGAAGCACAAGCACGAGAATTGCGAAGAGATCTATTACATCATCAGCGGTCGCGGCATCGCGGGCGCGGGCGGTGCGACGGAGGAGATCGAAGCGGGACATTTCCACTATGTCCCCGCCGATACCGAACACTGGCTGGCCAACGAGAGTGACGACGAACCGATCGTCGTGGTCGGCTGGTATCTCGGTGCGGGCAACGTGGCCGCCACCGGTTATGTCTATATGGGAGACGTGACCGACACAGACCTTAAGGGTCCGCACAAGGGCTATGACGTGGGCTCGCTGGTGAATTATGCCGACGTCACGCCGTCGGACATGAGCGGCATTGCGGGCTGGAGCGGGACGGAGTTTCGCGCCTGCCTGGGTTCGGCGCAGGGGATCGGCCATTCGACCTGGCGGCCGGTTCTTGGAAACGGACAGGCCCTGAAGACCCACCGGCATAACAATGCCGATGAATATTATCTCGTCGCCTCGGGTGCAGGCCGGGCGGGGGTCGGCGACGAAGTTGCCGATCTGAGTGTCGGGTCTTGCGTACATGTGCCTGCCGGAACCGCGCACTGGTTCGAATCCGGCGGCGCGGATCCGCTGGTTACGATCGGCCTGCATGAGGGCGCGAATTCGCTCGCCGCTGGCGGTTTCGAGCCCCTCGGTGATATTCCGGTCGCCGCGGAATAGGGCGGCTGAACAGCGGCACCTAGCCGTTCGGCGACAGGCAATCCCGCATCGACGCGGCCATATCGCGCATCAATGTGAAGTAATGATCCGGCCCGGCGGGAATTCCGACGCCCAGCGGGTCGAGCACGCCGGTCTTGGCCGATGTGTCCGCTGTGACGACGTCCACGAGTTTCGGCGAAAATTGCGGTTCGGAAAAGACGCATGTCGCGTCGAGGCTGCGGATCTTGTCGCGTATGTCGCGCACGCGCCCCGCGCTGGGTAACACGTCCGGGCTGACCGTGATCGATCCCGCTGCTTCCAGCCCGTAGCGTCGTTCCATATACCGGTAGCCGTCATGGAAAACAAAGAAGGATCGCTCGCGGACCGGTGACAGGATGGTGTCGATTTCCGCCGAGAGCATCTCGATCCGCGCCTGCAACCTCTGCGCGTTGGCGGCATACAGCGGCGCATGCTCCGGCGCGGCGGTGGTCAGGGCTTGAGCGATGGCGCGAACCAACATCTGGGCTCTCGCCGGATCGAGCCAGATATGCGGGTCGAGCGTTGCTTCCTCCTCATTTTCGCGGCCATCCGGATCGTCGGCATCGATGTCGGCTTCGAACATGGCGCCCTCGCGGAACGGCATGGGATCGACATTCGGTGCCTCCATCAATGTGACCACCGCGGCCTCGCCGCTCCGGGATTCGATGGATTTTTCCAGGAAGGGTTCCAGGTTTCTCCCGACCCAGAAGATCACATCGGCGCGCTCCAGCGCGCGCGCGCTGGAAGGCCGCAGGCTGAAGGTGTGTGGTGAAGCCGGCCCGTCGACGATCAGGTGCGGCGCGAGGTCTCCCTCCATCACCCCGGCCACCAGTGAATGGATCGGCTTGATGGAGGCAACGACCTTGAGGTCCGCGCGCGTCGGCTGGGCCGTTGCCAGAGAGACCAAAAGGGCGGTGGCGCCGATCGAGATGATTCGGTGTTTTTTCGTCATAAACATTGAAGGGCCTTAAGCTGGAAAGAGCGGGGGTGCGAAGAAGTGTAATGTCATAACATTTGTCATGTGATGATATAACGTATATAAATATCCCGCGCAACTTCACCCCGGACGTCATCTCCCAAACCATGCTCGATCGCGCCGAAACCCTGATGACCCTGGAAAATGCCGGCCTCAACCGGGGTGGGGTCTGGCTGGTGCGCGGCATCGACCTGACGGTACGGCGCGGCGAGGTGGTCACGCTGATCGGCCCCAACGGGGCAGGGAAGTCCACCACGGCCAAGATCGCACTCGGTCTGCTCGATCCCGATGAAGGCAGCGCCAAACGGGCGCCGGGCCTGTCGGTCGGCTATGTGCCCCAGAAACTCTCCATCGACTGGACCCTGCCGTTGTCGGTTGCCCGCTTCATGGGCCTGACCAACCGGGTGTCCGGTGCTGAGATCGCTGCGGCGCTGGACCTGGTCGGGATCGCCCACCTGGCGGAAGGCGAGGTTCGCCACCTGTCCGGCGGCGAGTTCCAGCGGACATTGCTGGCCCGCGCGATCGCGCGGAAGCCCGACCTTCTGGTGCTCGACGAGCCGGTCCAGGGGGTGGATTTCTCTGGCGAGATCGCGCTCTACGAGCTGATCTCGAATATCCGCAACACGCTGGGCTGCGGCATCCTGATGATTTCACACGATCTGCATGTGGTGATGGCCTCGACCGATAGCGTTGTCTGCCTGAACGGTCATGTGTGCTGCCAGGGCACGCCCCGTGCGGTGGCGGAGAGCAGCGAGTACCGCCAACTGTTCGGCGGCCGGGCGGCGACGGCGCTGGCCGTCTATGAACATGCCCATGACCACACGCATCTGCCCGACGGCACGGTGCGGCACGCCGATGGCACGGTGACCGAGTACTGCCATCCCGATGACGGGCACCATCATGAGCACCCTCATGATGAGACTCGGGACGAGGCCGGTCATGCTTGACGATTTCTTCATCCGGGCCCTGCTGGCCGGGGTCGGCGTGGCGCTGGTTACCGGACCGCTCGGTTGTTTCGTCGTCTGGCGGCGGCTGGCCTATTTCGGCGAGACGCTGTCCCACTCCGCACTTCTCGGCGTGGTGCTCGCCTTCTTGCTGCAGATCAACGTCACGCTGGCTGTGTTCGGCGTCTGCGCGGCGGTCGCCCTGTCGGTGCTGGCTCTGCAGCGCAACGCAAGCCTGTCTTCGGATTCTCTGCTGGGCATGCTCGCGCATTCGTCACTGGCGCTCGGCCTCGTTGCGTTGGCCTTCATGTCGTCGGTGCGCGTGGACCTGATGGGGTTCCTGTTCGGCGACATACTGGCTGTGTCACGCCTTGATCTGACGGTGATCTACATTGGCGGGGGCATCGTCATTGCAGTGTTGTTTTTCGTTTGGCGCGCGCTGTTCGCGGCGACCGTCAACTATGACCTGGCCGAGGCCGAGGGCCTGCGGCCCGACCGGGCGAACGTCGTGTTCATGCTCTTGATGGCGGTCGTGATTGCGATCTCCATGAAGATTGTCGGGGTGCTGCTGATCACCGCCTTGCTGATCATCCCGGCCGCGACCGCGCGGCAACTGGCGCGGGGGCCCGAACAGATGGCGGTGTTCGCCGCCATTCTGGGCACGATCGCGGTGATTGCCGGCCTGTTCGGATCGCTCGAATGGGACACGCCGTCGGGTCCCTCGATCGTGGTGGCTGCCGCCACGTTGTTCGTCCTCGTCCTGTTGCCTGTGGCGGTGATTGCCCGGCGCCGCGCGCCTGCCGAGGGGAGGCCCGGAGCATGACCGACGCCCATGAACCAAGTCCCGACCTGACCCGGAATCAGGCACTCGTCTTCGGCAGGCTAACGGAGGCCGAGGCACCGCTCAGCGCCTACACCATCCTCGATCAGCTCCGTGATGACGGCTTGCGGGCGCCGCTGCAGGTGTACCGGGCGCTCGACAAGCTGGTTGAGTTTGGCCTCGTCCACCGGCTCGAAAGCCTCAACGCCTTCGTGGCCTGCAACCATCCGGTCGGAGAAACCTCCGGTCGTTCCCATGGCACGGTCGCCTTCGCGATTTGTGAAAAGTGTGAGGGCGTCACCGAGTTTGCCGAACAGGATGTGGTCAAGCGGCTTCAGGGCTGGGCGCGGACCGAGGGCTTCCATGCCCACAGCACGGTCATCGAGCTGCGTGGCCTGTGTGAGAACTGCGCCGCCGGGTAACGGCGACGCGGCGCCCGTCGTCCCCAACTAGCGCTTGACGCAACGTCCCGCGTTTGGGACACCCGCTTCTCGAATTCCACAAAAGTAAAATTGGAGGCGCGGCCATGGCCGGCAATGTTGCAAATATTGATCCCTATGGTCCCAGCGCGGGCCGGGTCCATCCCGACCATTACAAGCGTCCCGATACGCTGATCATCGATATCCACGGTCACATCATGACCGAGGGCGTCGACGAAGAGGTGCGTAAGCACGTGCCCGCCATGTCTCTCGATGCGGTCAAATATGCCAGCCCCCTGACCCGTGAGATCAGCAAGAAGCAGAACGAAGATCGTCACGAAGAGCTGGTCGGCGTGACCAAGCGCCTGGCCGACATGGACAAGATGTGCGTGGACGTGATGGCGATCTCGCCCCAGCCCCCGCAGATGCACTATGCCGCACCCGACGCGCTGGGACAGGAGACTGCCCAGAAGGTTAATGACAACATCGCCAACGCTGTCTCCCAGGCGCCCGATCGCCTGATCGGTCTCGGCACCGTGCCGCTGCAGAACACGGATATGGCCCTCAAGGAGCTCGACCGATTGATCAACGAGCTCGGCTTCAAGGGCATCCAGATCGGGGCCCAGGTCGATAAGGAAGAGCTGTCGGCCGAACGCCTCGAGCCCTTCTGGGCGAAATGCGAGGAACTGGACATCCCGATCCTGCTGCACCCGACGTCCTTTGCCAGCGATCGTTTCGGCGCCCATTACCTGACCAACATCATCGGCAATCCGCTCGATACGACGGTCGCGATCCACTACCTGATCTTCGACGGCGTGCTCGCCCGTTATCCGGGCCTGAAAATCGTCGCGGTCCATGGCGGTGCATTCGTCGCGGCCTATGCCGCGCGCATGGATCATGCCTGGGGCCAACGCGAGGATTGCTGCCTGCACATCGACCAGCCGCCGACGAGCTACCTCAAGAACATGTATTTCGACACCACGGTGTTCTCGAACGATCAGCTCGAGTTCCTGATCAAGAAGTACGGTTCCGACAAGATCTGCCTCGGCACGGACTATCCGTTCGACATGGCCGACTATGATCCCACCGAGCACATCATGGGTCTCGACGGTTTCTCGGCGACCGAGAAGGAGGCCATGTGCGGCCTCAACTCCGCCGGCCTCCTCAAGGTCGACGTCAATGACTTCGCCCGCGCGACGCCCCAGGAAAACTGGAGCTAGCTTCGGCACCGGCCTTCAGCCGGCACAGAATATGAAAAAGGTCGCTCAGGTGAGCGGCCTTTTTTGATTCCCGGCGCGCTCAGTCGGTGTCCCTGAAAATCTCCCGATGGCGTGCAATGGCCACCTCGATCACTTCGTCCGGGTCGCGTTGCCACCAATTGCGCTCCGAGAAGAGCTCCAACTCGTCGAAGCCATCGAACCCGGCGGCGCGCACTTGATCGCCCAGCGCGCGCAAGGGAATCACGCCGTCGCCGGGCATGCCCCGGTCCGAGCCGTCGGCGGCGGTCGTGTCGCGCAGCCAGTCGCTGATCTGGAAGGAGACGATGCGCCCGCGTGCGGCCGCGATGGAAGCCGTTAAATCCGGGTCCCACCAGACATGGTAGGCGTCGACGATCAGCCCTGTGCCCTCTCCCAACTCCTTGCACACGGCATTCGCCTGGCCGAGCGTGCTCCAGATGCAGCCGCTGGCCACGCGCATGGGGTGGATGGCCTCCAGCCCCAGGGTCACGCCCGCCGCCCGCGCCTCGGGCAGAAGCTTGGCCACCGCGTCGCGGGCCCGGGATCGCGCACCGGCCAGGTCGATTGAGCCCTCAGGCAGGCCGCTGGAGATCATCGCGAGGTTCGTGGCCTGCAATTCGGCTGCCAGCGCGATGGCGCGGCGATTTTCGTCATGGTTCTTCGCGATTTTGGCTGGGTCGTCTTCCGTGAGCGAGGCACAGCGCGACACGCCCAAGACTTTCAGGCCGGCATCGGAAATGAGTTTGGCCGCCGCCGTGACGCCGTATTCTTCGATCAGGGACCGGCGCACGGTGAGCGCGCGGATGCCGTGACGGGCGTAGCCTTCAATTGATTGGGCGAAGTCCCACTGGCGTTCGGTGGTGCCCTGATGCATCGCGAAGTTCGCCGGTGCCGTGTCCATGTTTTCGTCCTCTCTTCAGAAGAAAAAGCCGCCGGGTGTCCCCGACGGCTTTTGTCACTCAAGTCTAGTGGCTGCCCGGCGCTACGGGAACAGCAAGTTGGGCAGATAGGTCGCGATCACCGGGAACCGGACGATCAGCGCCATGGCGACGAGCATGATGATCCAGTAGGGGATCGAGCTCTTGAAGATGGTCATCACGTTCATCGTTGGATCGATATCCTGGATTGCGGATTTGACCGTGTAGACCAACAACCCAAAGGGCGGGGTCAGAAGTCCCGCCTCGATGGCGACGATCGCGATGATGGCAAACGCGATCGGGTCGAAACCCAGCTTGATCGCGATCGGTGAGAAGATCGCTGCCGTCAGCAGCATGATCGAGATCGAATCGATGATCATGCCGAGCGCGAACCAGATCAAAACCATCACGCCGATGATCATCCAGGGCTCCATGCCCGAGCCGATGAATAGGCCCTCGATCGCGTTCGCCATGCCGGTCATGGCCAGGGTCCGCGAATAGAGCGAGGCGGCGACCAGCAGCAACAGGATCGGCGCCGAGGTCTTGCCGACCGACAAGATGGCATCGATGAAGTCTCTGAACTTCATACCTTTAATGATGGCCAGGACGAGGCCGATGAAGGCGCCTGCGCCCGCACCCTCGGTCGGCGAGAAGATGCCGAACCAGATGCCGCCCAGGACGGCGACGACCACAGTGACGATGCCGAGCAGGCTGATGATGAACTGGGTCGTCGAGACGTCCTCGATATCGTCGCCCAGATCACCGGCCGCGGCACGGTTTACAGCCTCAATCTGAGCGGCGCCGGCGCCGACCACTTCGGGTTTCAGAAGCGCCATGCCGAAGACATACATGATGAACATGGTCATCAGCATCAGCCCCGGCAGGACGCCGCCGGCGAAGAGCTGACCAATCGATTGCTCGGTCAGGATGCCCCAGACGATCATCAGCACGCTCGGCGGGATGAGCATGCCCAGGCAGCTGGAGCCCGCGACGGTGCCCAGCGCAAAGCCGGGGTGATACCCGAACCGTTTCATCTCCGGATAGGCGATACGCGAGAAGGTCGCGGCTGACGCGATGCTGACCCCGGTCACGAAGGAAAAGAGGGCGTTGCCCAGGACCGTGGCGATGCCGAGGCGGCCAGGCAGGCGTCGCAGCAGGCGGTTCAGCCCACGATACACGTCGGTGACCGTTCCCGATTTGCTGATGAATTCACCCATCAACAAGAACAGGGGTATGACGGCAAACACGAACTCGCGGATTGCCTCATAGGCAGTCGCAGCCAGCATGGTCTGGACGGTGCGGAATGCGTAGATGTCGCTGCCGGTCACGAGGAAGATACCCAGCGCGCTGGTCATGCCCAGGGCGATGGCGATGTGAACGCCGATGGCCACGAGGGCAATCAGGCACACGATCAGCAGGATGGCGATATTGGCTTCGAACACGTTGGTGGTTCCTTATTCGTCGCGTGGCAGGGCTAGTGCTGCGGCGGCGCGTCCGGATCCACTTCGGAATCCAGCAATTCGGGTTTGAAGAGGTCGATGTAGGCCATCACGAGATAGTTTGCGAGCGCCAGTGCGCTGCCGCCCATCACGGTCCAGCGGGCGGGCCAGGAAGGCACGCGCAGGGCGCCTTCGCCCTCATATTCGCCTTCCGTGAAGGAACGAATGCTCTCGTCCCAGCCGCCGGTGATGATCATCAGGAAGAAGGCGGCACCCAGCAGATAGCCGACGGCCAGCAGTACGCGCTGTATGCCCGGGGGCAAATGCACGACCAGGAAGTCGGCGCGCAGCATGGAGCGACTGCGGATGGCGTAGCCTGCCTGCAGGAAAACGATGATCACGATCGAGGCGGTGACGAGTTCGGTCGTGCCGTTGATCGGCGCGTCGAACGCGCCGCGTCCGATGACGTCCGCGAGAATCATGAATGTCAGGCCGAAGGCCCAGATGGCGGCCACGATCATCAGGAATTTGGAGAAGCGATCGCTGAAGGTAATGAGATTCATATTTATCTTCCCTCAGATGCGTCGTGCGGCATCGATGTTCGGAAGGGGTGTTCGGGTCACCGTGAAATTCCGGTCCCAATGAAAGACCGGCTGGAAACCCTGTCGGAGGGCCCCAGCCGGCTATTCAGTCATATCGGCTCTGGCCGATAACTCCGGATGCTACTTGATCGTGTAGCGCACCGGCCATTCGTAGCCCTGCTTTTCGGCAGCGGCGAGGTAGTCATTGAGAATCGCCTTGGCCGGGAAGCCCTTGCCTTCGAGTTCGTCGGCAATCTCCTGCGGCCATTGAGCCAGGCCCTTGGCCCAGCCGAGGCGAACGTCGGCCGGAAGGTCGGTGACGGTGATGTTCTCACGCAGCCACTTCATGTCCTTCTCATAGCCAGCCTTGTTGCCCGTACCGGTCAGGGCCTGGAAGCGACCCGCCACTTCCTGGACGATCGGCTTCACGTCGGCCGGGAGACGATCCCAGAACCGGTTGTTGACCGTCAGGCCGTGCCAGGTAATCGAGCCGAAACCGATGGTCGTGTAGTACTTGCCGACTTCATGCAACTTGAACACCGGACCCCAAGCGCTCGGGAACATGATGCCGCCCTCGGCAACGCCCGTCTTGATCTTCTGGTACCAGCCCGGGAGACCGTCGGTGACCGGCACGATCCCGATGCCCGCCTGTTGCATCCAGTTAAGGTTGAGGCCGGCGCCCAAAATCTTGCGACTCTTGAGGTCTTCGAGCTTCTTCCAGGGGAAGTTGGTGCCCAAGTTGTAGCCGCCGTCGCCGATGATGGCGAGGAGGGTCTGGTCAAAGCCCTGGAACCGCTCGCCCAGGCTCGGATACTTCTCATAGATTTCCGCGGCTGCGGCGACGCTCTGTACCGGATCCATTGTGCCGAACGGCAGCATGATCTGGAACGCGTGCATCGGCAGCTTGGAGGCCTCGAAGCAGTAGCAGAAGCCGCCAATGTCGACGACGCCGTTCTGGACGCCTTCGAAGGTGTCGAACACCTTGACGATCGAGCCGCTGTAACCCTCGATGAAGTTGACCGTGTGATCGGTCTTGGCTTCGACGGCCTTCTTCAGCTCGGGCTGGAAGAAATTCTTCATCAGGCCCGCATACACGACGGTCGGCGGATGGCCGGATGCGATGCGGATGTTGATTGCCTCGGAGGCGACCGACGGGGCGCTCGCGGCGACCATCGAGCCGGCGATCGTGCCGGCGGCGAGGGCCAGTTTTACATTCTTCAGGTATTTCATCGCGGTTCCTCCCAAAGTGGTGCGACGTATGAATAACGTATTGGAGTGTGGCGAGATGGTTCGCGCGTTCGCGCGACACCCAGCCTTATAGTTATAGAAGACTAGACCAACACGGCGCTCACGGCGACCCATCAGCATGGGTTACCTGATCCGCGCGGGAACAACTGTACACAAATCCGGGTCACAATGTTGGGGTCGTGCATAATTCCCGACCTTGTGATCTTCCAGGTCGTACCCGCTGGATTTTTGCCTCCATCCATTCCACTATTGGAAAAATTCAGGTTGGGGGAATCCATGGCGAAGTCAGCAAGCAAATCCGGCGGTTCGTTCGATGTTGTCGAGGCAACGATCGATGATCTGCAAACCGCAATTCGAGATGGCAGCACGACGCTGGTCGCGGTGGTGCAGCAATATATCGACCGGGCGAGGGCCTATAACGGTGTGGCCAGCATGCTGGTGACGGAAGACGGCATGCCGGTACCCGAGGAGACCGGCACTGTGCGCGCCGGCGCGCCGATCACGTTTCCGACCGTCACGGTCCCTGCAACCGATGTCCTTCCCGACCTCGACAAGTATCAGGGGCTGCCGCTCGAATATGGGCGCATGGAGGCAACGGCGTCCGATCCCGACGTGCCGCAGCAGTTTGGCATGCTTCGGGGCATCCCGAACGGCGGACAGCTGAACGCCCTGCAAACCCTGAATATTCGCGGTGAACGCTCGGTCACCTGCAAGGGGGACTTCGACCGCCATCCGTCCGGGGGGCCGCTGCCGGCCGGTGCGCCGCCGGTCTGCGAGATGTTTCGCCAGATGCCGGATGCCCTGGAACGGGCTGCCGAACTCGATGCCGAATACGGCACCGATCCCGATCTCGAGGCGATGCCCATGTATGGCGTCGTCTTCTCCTTCAAGGATCCGTTCGACACCAAAGACATGCGATCGACCGGCGGTGCCGATGCCGCCTACGACATCGATTTCCCGGCGCGCGACCACACCCTCGTGGCGCAGCTGCGCAAGAAGGGCGCGATCATCTTCGCCAAGGCGGTGCTCACGGAATATAACGGCCGCGCGGGCGACCCCGGCGGCGAACACAAGCGCGAGAGGGTGTTGCCATCGACCGTCGGTTATCAGCGCTCGACCTGGGCCGGCAACCCGGCCAACCCCTATGACACGACGCGGGCGGCCTCGCTGGGCTCATCATCAGGTTCGGGTGTGTCGGTCTCGGCGAACCTGGTTATGGCGAGTTTGGGCGAAGAGACGCGCGCCTCGACCCGCGGACCGGCGAATCACAATTCGGTCGCGTTGATCCTGCCCCACAAGGCGATGATCTCGTTCCACGGCAATGCAATCGGTGCGGATATTCAATGCGACCGCACGGGCATCCTGTGCCGCCGGGTGGAGGATTCCGCCAAGGTGCTCGATGCGTTGAAAGACCCCGAGGAGGGGTATTACGACCCGCGCGACCCCTGGACGGCAGTTCCGCGTTCGGGCGTGCTCGACGCTTATGCGCCCCATATTGTCGATGGTGCGCCGGGGTCGCTCGCGGGCATGCGGATCGGCGTTATCCGGGAATCGATGATCTCGGCACCTGGCTCGAAGTCCGAGGGTCCGATCACCACGGCGGCGGCGGCGGAGCTCAAGGCGGTGCTGGCGGACAAGCTCGGCGCGACCCTGGTCGAATCCGCCCATCCGCGCTGGGAACCGGACCCCGACTGCGAACAGATGACGGTCGACTTCCGCACCGCGCTCTGCCGCATGGTGGGCATCTTCATGCCCAACCTGATGTTCTATCTGAAACCCGACGGGACCCCGCTCTATCCTGAATTCGCGGCGGCGATCGAGCCGACCGAGTTCGCGCCCGGGAAGACCTTCGGATCCGGCGACATGACGCCGATCGAGTATTTCGTCGGCCTGTCGGAGGGACGTATCGAGCCGCCGGCGGACTTCGATATCCGCAACATCCAGCCCCAGGCGCTGGCCCACACTTTCCAGTTCCACATCGCGCAGTATCTGATGCGGCGCAGCACGGACTGGGCGGCAATGGGCTTTGAGGAGACGCTCGCCACCTGGTCGGATTTGAATGCGCGCTCCAAATTTTGGGGCGACGACCACCGCGCAGGATTCAAGAACTGGGAAGCCACGGCGGACCCGCGCAATGAACTTGGTCAGCGCCAGGGCATCGATGAGCGGATCATGTTGCGCGAGCTGCTGCGCCGCATCGACATGATGGTGATCCTCGAGAACAAGCTCGATTGCCTGGTGCGGCTGCACACGCCCTGGGCACCCGGTATCATCGGTGGCGCGCATCAGCCCGAGGGCGGGCCGAATAACCTGGCATTGGAATCCCTCTACGGGCCGAATGCGGGGCTGACTGAAATCCTGATCCCTGCCGGGTTCGTGACCACCGTCTACGACCCGATGTTCAAGCTGTCCGAAGACGGCATGCGCTACGAGAGTCATCACTCCGATGTTGCGACCGAACTGCCGGAGCCCGGCCTGCCGTTCTCATTGGTCTTCCGGACCGAACCAGGCATGGAGGATATCTCGCTGCGGGTCGCGTCGGCCTATGAGTCCGCTTCGAAGCGCCGCGTGGCGCCGCCGTCATTCGGTGCGCTGTAATGTCGTTTTGACCTCATGGCTTAGAGGACTATTTTAGTTCTGGTCCCCGACCGGAATCCGATGAGGCAGCCATGACAAAAAACGGCCGAATGCATCTCGCGGCGTTCATGCGTCCGATCAGCATCCACACCGGCGCGTGGCGCTATCCCGGCGGCACACCCGACGCCAACTTCAATTTGCCGGCGATCGTGAAATATGCCCAGCGCCTTGAGGAGGCAAAATTCGACGCCTTCTTCATGGCCGACCATCTGGCAATGCTCAACATGCCGATAGACGCGCTCAAACGCAGTTCGACGGCGACCTCGTTCGAGCCCTTCACGCTTTTGTCGGCACTGTCGATGGTCACCGAGAATCTCGGCCTGATCGCAACAGGCTCGACGTCTTTCGACGAACCGTTCCACGTGGCACGTCGCTTCGCCTCGCTCGACCATATCAGCGGTGGGCGCGCAGGCTGGAACATCGTCACCACATCGAACCCGGACGCGGCGAAGAATTTCGGGCTCGAGGCACATCTCGACCATGCCGAACGCTATGCCCGGGCCCGCGAATTCTATGACGTGGTCACCGGCCTGTGGGATAGCTGGGCCGACGACGCCTTCATCCGGGACGTGGATTCCGGCGTCTTCTTCGATCCCGACAAGCTCCACACCCTCGATCACAAGGGCGAGTTTTTCTCCGTCCATGGCCCACTGCATGTCGCGCGGCCCGTCCAGGGCTGGCCGCTCATCGTTCAGGCGGGTGGCTCGGAGGCCGGGCGCCAGCTTGCGGCTGAAACGGCCGAGGCGATCTTCGCGGCCCAGCGGACGATCGATGACGGGCGGGAGTTCTACGCCGATGTGAAGGGCCGGATGGTGAAGCTGGGGCGAAACCCCGATCACCTGAAAATTCTACCAGCCTGCCTCGTGGTCGTCGGCGATAGCGTCGAGGAGGCGCGTGAGAAGCGCGCCGTGCTCGATTCGAAGGTGCATCTCGACAGTGCGATCGCTTCCCTGTCGATACAGCTCGGGCATGACGCCTCCAATTTCGATCTCGACGCCCCCCTGCCGGACATCCCCGAGACCAACGCTTCGAAGAGCGGGCGCGAGCGGGCGATCAAGATGGCCGAGCGCGAAAGCCTGACTGTGCGTCAGTTGGCCCAGCGGATGGGCGGCTATTCGGGTCTCGCGATGGTCGGTACGGCGGAAACCATCGCCGACGAGATGGAAGAATGGATCGAGAAAAACGCGTGTGACGGCTTCACCATCATGTTCCCGTTCCTGCCCGAGGGGCTCGACCTGTTCGTGGATCGGGTGGTGCCGGAAATCCAGCGCCGGGGTCTGTTCCGCCGCGAATATGCCGGGAAAACGCTGCGTGAAAATATGGGTCTGCCGCGTCCGGAGAACCGGTTTTTTGTGGCGTCGAACGAGGCCGCTCAGTAACGCGATTGGCGGGTGGGTCGTAGACCCACCCCTACCTACATTCGGAGCATTCCGTAGGGGCGAGTTTCAAACTCGCCCGCATTTGTGAATTTCTAGTCCAGATAGCCGCCGCGGAAATACACCAGTGGTGCTGCGTCAGGGTTGCCGCCGATGGCCACCACGCGGCCAATCGCGATGACGGTACCGTGCCGTTCGAGGGTCTCCTCGAGCCGACAATCCATCACGCCCACGGCACCGCTGAAGATTGGCGCACCTGTCGCAAGTGTCGACCAGCGTTTGCCGTCGAACCGGTCGGGACCCTTCGCGTCACTTTTGCCAGAGAAGAGATCGACCACGTCTTCTGTGCCACGCGGCAGATAGTTGATGGCGAAGTGGCCCGAGTCACGGATGGCGCCCAACGCCGAAGTACGTGCGTCGATGGAGACGAGCATGGTCGGCGGGTCGGCGCAGATGTGGGTGGCGGACAGGCCGAGAAATCCCGCTGGTCCGGCGCTCCCGCGTGCTGTGACGATCGTCGCCGCCACCGCGCGTTGGCCAACAGCCTGCCAGAAGGCGCCAATATCAATGTCGGCGTTGCCGGCGCCGCTGCCTTCTGTTCCCATCCCGTGCTCCCGTGTCTGTGTCGCTAGGTCTTCTGGCCCCGACCCTCGAGCCGGTGGTTGATCCAGTCGGAATAGATATCCACCGCCAGCCAGATCGCCTGGGCCAAGGCGTAATTCAGGACCCCGAACAGCCACGGAAAGTCGGGCCCGCCGGCAAACCAAAACCCGGCTGCGAGAAAGACGACGATGCAGATAATCGCCGAAGCGATATTTGTGGCGACGAGGCGGGAGAGCTTGCCCTCCCATTTCTTGGTGAGCCGGAAAATAATTCGGCTGACCAGGAAGCTCGGCACAAACGCCGCCGCGAAGAACCCCATGTTGAAAACAAAACCCAAAGGGACCTCACAACTCGATCAAAACGTCGCAGTAGCATACAATGTCGCAACGCGAGGCCGAACTGCATTTCGGCATAATCTTCGAATTTTTGTGCCCCGGGGGGACCGAGTTATGGACGAGCAGGCAGAAAGCGAACCGCGTCCGGCCTCAAACCGGCTGATGCTCGCTGCTGTGCTCTCCGTCGTGGGGCTCGGTGCCATTGGCATGCTGGTGCTCGCCGCGGCGTCGGTTGTTTTCCGTTAGGACTCTTGTGGCCGCTGTGCGCGGCTTTCCCGTCGCGCGATATATGTTGCACTGGCGACGATCACGCCACCGCCGACCCAGGTCCAGATTTCCGGCTGTTCTCCAAACAGCGTCAGGCCCAGGATCGTCGCCCAGACGAGCTGCAGGAACTGTATCGGCTGTGTGACTGTGAGGTCCGCAGAACGAAAGGCTTGCATCAGGGTGTAATGCCCCGCTGTCGCCGCCGAGGCGATCGCCAATAGCCAGCCAAGTTCGATGAGCGTGGGGTTGCGCCAGACCAGCATGGCCGGCCCCAGCAGGGTGAGCGTGACGAAGATCGACAAGTAGGCGACGATCGCCGGGCTCGATTCCGTTCGGGTCAGGCGCTTGGCGATCAGAAAGGAGCACGCAAACAGGGGGGCGGCAACCAACTGTGCGATCGATCCAAGATTGATGGCCTGGAATCCCGGCTGGAGAACGATGAGTGCACCGCCGAAGCCGACCAAGACGGCGCCGACCCTGTGGAAGTGCAGGCGTTCGCCGAGGAACAACGCGGCCCCGATCGTGATGAAAATGGGTGAGGTAAAACCGAGTGCGGTGACTTCGGCGATGGGAATCCGGGCCATGGCGAAAAACCACAGCATGACGCCGCATCCGTGGAGAATCCCGCGCGCCGCGTGCAGGCCGAGTATCGAACGTTCGCGGGAGAAACTGCCAATCTGAAAAAATACCGGTATCAGAAGCACCAGACCGAACAGGTAACGAATGAATGCCGCCTGTACCGGGCTCATGTCGGTGCCCAGATGGCGCACCATGCCGGTCACCGCGACAAACAGGATGCCCGTCATCGCCATCCAGAAGATGCCGCGGAGATTTCCGTTGATGTGCGATTCGGGTCCGCTGGCCGGCATGACGCCGGGTCAGGTTGGTCGAGAGGCGTGGCCGATGGTCAGAAAGGCCTGCAGAATTAACAACAGGGACAGCACGAACACCGGGCCATCGGGCGCGTTGGTGCGGCCACCCACAAATGCGTTCGCGGCAAGCCCGACCACGCCGATGACGAGCGCAATTAGCGCCGCGCGCTTCAGGATGCGGGCCTGGTCGTGGGTCTGCCAGATGAGCTGTCGCCATGTGACCACGGTGGTACCGATCACCAGCACGGCCACGGTGGCCCGCGCGGCGCGCCATGCGGTGAGGCCGGCATCGCCGGTCACGCTCAAATAGATTGTGTAGGCGGCGCCAAGCCCTGTCAGGCTCGCGATGATGAGGAGTGCTGCACGGTTCATAATCGCGTCATAGCACGGACGGGCCGCCGTGCCTGATAAAGAAAACGGGCGCACTTGTGAATGGCAGTTACTTAACGTCCGAACAGGCGCCGAATCCCGGTTCGGTCACGCGGTGGATGGCTGAGTTCAGGGGTGATTTCGCCCTCGAGCACCCCTTCGTCGACCCGGTACAAATGGCACAGAACGTGATCGACGCCTGCCTCTGCGCCAAAGGGCAATGCGATCACGCCGCAATTGGTGGAGCCACTGGTCGTGGGGACGGCGTCGGTTTCGTGAACGGGCTCTCCGGTGATGACCACTTCGCGACCGAGGCCGACGATCCAGTCGACGGTCATGGCATCGATCGGGATCGCGGATGTGGGTCCACCGGCAGGCGGGGTAAACATATGTGCAACCTCGAGGCCGGGACGACGGCCACGTTCGGATACGCGAAGCAGGAGGCTGTTCGGCCAAACTCCGGCGATGGTGATCGGGTCGAAATCGGCGATGTCCGGCCGCAACCGGTCGGCTGCCAAATGTTCCCAGAGATCTATGATCGCGGACGGGGCGATGTCGCTGTTCGCACCGATACCGTGTGGTGCGGTTGCCGGCGTGGCCTGGATTGGTGCCCGTGCACTGGCTGCAGGGAAAACCCGGCGCGGCACCGGACAGACGTGATCCTGAGTCACTGCGACCTGTGCCTCGATGACGGGAGATGTGCCGAAGAGGTGATGCACATCCTCATGGTCGTCCGGCGGGCACGGCGCCGCCGCACGGCGGATCGAAACCCGTGTCAGCGATGCCGCGGGCGCGGGGCTGCGGTGTTTGCGGGCGTTGGATCGTGCGGTTGGATCAGGATTGGGCATCATCGGTTCCGTGCATCCACGTGGATTTCACAAGGGCAGCGGTAGGGTCGCTGTGCTGCCGGGCGGTAGGACGGCAGCGTTGCTTGGACGGCATTTGGATTGAGGCCCCCGGGCATCCCGCGATCCTGCTTTATCTGTCCGCTGATCGAAGCGTTCAAGAAGTTCGTCCAGCGCTTGCGTCAACAGGCGTTGTCGGCTGACGTTTCGGGCCTCCGCGGCCCGGCAGAAAGCGGCGTGTCGCACCGGGTCGATCCGGAAGGTGAATTTACGCTTTTCGGCTGTGGCGACACCTGTCAGGCGCGCCGCACGCGGCAGATATACCGGGCCGCGGATTCTAGGTGACTCGGTTTGGGCTGCCGGGGTGGGCAGATTGATCGCCGGGAGCATGATTGTTCGACGCGCATGGAACCGCGCCGCGTCGCCGGGATGTGTTGCGGCGGGCGCCGCAGCGCCCTTTTGCGCCAGGAATTCTTCATTCATGACGCGCCGTTCCAGCGTGTCTCGCCATTGCTTCGCCCGGGGGTCAGGCGGGCGAACCCGTCTGAAATTATTGTCGGGGCGCTGCGGTGTGCCATGCGGCCGTCAAGGTAGCGCCACAGGTTCGATACTTCATCTGCGGATGCTCCAGCGCGCGGCAACTCCATCACGGTGCGACCGTCGATCATGCTGGCCGCGAAATCGGTACGCTGATGCACCGTGACCGGCGCGACCGTGCCGTGCTGTGACAGGACGACGGCGGCCTCTCCGGTGATCCGCGCGCGTCGGTTGGCGGCATTGATGATGAAAACGAGTGGCTTTGCCGATGCTTCCACCATGGCGATCGTGGTGCCAACCGCGCGGAGGTCATGGGGGCTCGGCCGGGTTGGTATCGCGATGAGATCGGACAGGGCGATGACCTGCTCAATCATGTCGGTGATTGCCGGCGGCGTGTCGATGATCACCAGTTTGAAGCCCAGGTCGTGCGCGCGCGCGAGATCATCTTCCAGGGTCGCGACGGAGGCGCGCAGGAAGGCCGGTGTTGGCGCCTGACGCTCGTTCCACCAGTCGGTCAGGCTGCCTTGAGGGTCCGTGTCGATCACGGCGACCGGGCCGGCGTTGGCAATTTCCGCGGCGACAGCAAGATGTCCCGCGAGTGTTGTCTTGCCGGAGCCGCCTTTCTGAGATGTCAGTGCAAGGATGTTCATGGAGACCTCCGGGTCGATTGACAGGGCCCGAACTTGGGAATGATCGGAGCGGAGGCTAGATTCCAGGTGTCTTAATCGCCAAGTGGTATTGGATAAACATGATCCTGTCTTTGATGGAAAAACGCCGATTGTTCGGTTGTTTCGTCCATGTAAAAACGACGGATTTTAGGTGCAAAGATTGAGGTGATTGCAAAATATGGGCGCGCGGGTGCCGCCGTTTGTGCTTTTTTGACGCTGCCGAGAGTGGTTCCGGCTTGGATCTGACGCTAATGTGGGTGCTGAAAAACAACTGGTGCGGTGATCGAAACACCTTCGCCGAATTGAAAAATCTAGGGAGAATCAACCATGGCGAATGCCGAGACAAAAACAGACGGCGCCTACAAGGCTGGCAACGGCGCATACGTGTTCGATGTCGACAAGTTGCAGGGCCTCGATGCCGGCCCCGGCTATGCCGCGACCTTCGGTCCGGTCGTCGAGGGTGAACTGACCCAGGTCGGTATCATGACATTGCCCGCGGGACAGACGTCCGCGCCCCATACCCATCCGAATGAACAGTGGATCTATATCCTGCAGGGAAATCTGCATGCCACGGTGGACGGGCAGGAGTCCGACGTCGGTCCGGGCAAGTTGATCTTCATTCCGGCCAACACCGTCCACAGCGTGACGATTTCACCGGACGAGGATTGCCACTTCTTCACCTGCAAGGATCTGCGCAGCGGGATTGCCGGGACGCCCGTCGGAGGTTGATGCGGCCGCTGAGGTTCGCGCGGTCTAGAGCGCGTCGAACATCAGCACCGGACCGTTCGAGCCGCCGTTGCGGGATGCGAGCCAGGGTTTGTATTCCGGATCGGCATAGAAGGCTTCGACAGATGCCTGATCGGGAAATTCGAGAAGCACCATGACGTTCGGCACGTCGGCGTCACCCTCCATCTTCCTCACGTCGGGGGTCTGGGCGAGGTAGCGCCCGCCATGCTTGGCAACGAGCGCATGGACGGGCGGTCCATAGGCTTCGATCCAGGATGGGTCGGTGATGGTCAGCGCTGCGGTGACATATGTGGTCATGTTGTTTCCCCGATGGATGGCGCTCGATCGCGCGCCGTTGCATCATTGTATCAGGACGAGCAACCCCACCCCATTACGGGCGCGCTATCGGTTCGAGGTTTTCTCGCGTTGCCTGTTCAATCCTGATTTCCGCTACTCCCCGGCTTCGCGGAACCGGTGTACGCGACTTGGCGGAAAACGAACGGTGACGACCGTCCCGAGGTTTGGGGCGCTTTCGAATAGCAGTTGCGCCCCTAGGGCATCGCAAAACATTTGCGACAAGGGCAATCCAAGGCCGACCCCTTCATGGGTTCGGGTCATTGCATTTTCTACCTGTCCGAAAGGCTCGAACGCGATCTTGAGATGTTCCTGGTCAATTCCGACACCAGAATCGGCCACGGTGATTTCCACCTCACCTGTTGGAAGGTGGACGGCGTTGATCGAGACCGAATCCCCGGCGTGCGAAAATTTGACAGCGTTGGAGAGCAAGTTGATGAAGATCTGCTTGGTGATACGCGAGTCGAGCCAGAGTGTCGGAAGATTTTCCGCGACATGAGTGTTGACCTCCAAGTCGACCGATTTGGCATGTGAGTCGAGTAGCTGGCAAACCGATGCGAGCATTTCACGAATGTCCGTTTCCTGCTCGTGCAGGACCAGCGTACCCGCCTCGATCTGTGAGAGATCGAGAATATCGTTGATGATCCCGAGGAGATGATGCGCGCTTTCATGTATCGCACGGACGTCACCGACATAATCCTGGTTGCCGACAGGGCCACGGATTTCCTCCAGCATCATTTCGGAGAACCCGATAACGGCATTGAGTGGCGTCCGTAGTTCGTGGCTCATATTGGCGAGGAACTCGGACTTTGCGAGATTCGCCAACTCGGCATTTTCCTTCGCCTGGGCGAGGGACTGTTCGTGCCGCTTGGCGTCGGTCACATCAAACAGGACGGTAATAAATCCATCCTCGGATGTTTTCTGGTCAACGATTCGAAGCCAGCGATTGTCACGGACAGCGACGGTGCGCCCGAGTTTGCTGGTCGTGCCAGCTTGTAATTCACGGCGGTGGGAGCGCCATTCTTCCTGCTGTTCTGCGGATATGTCGAACAGTCCAGATTCGACCGCCGCTCCCAGAATTTGTTCGAAAGGGGTCCCGGGTTCGCAAACGCCTTGGTTTTCGCGGTGCAGTCGGCGGAAGGCCGAGTTGCAGACGGTCAGCCGGTCGCTCGCGTCGAACATGGCGAACGCCTCGCCGAAGCTCTCCATGGCATCCAGGAGTTGTCGCTGAATTGTGTCCCGCTGATTCTCGGCTTCGACATACTCCGACAAGTCTTCGACGGTGATCACGAAACCGTCCTGCCCGGCCGAGAGTTCGCGGGCCGTAACATCGGCTGGAAATGTTGTGCCGTCCAACCGTCGCGCCACGAACCGCTTAAGTTCGCCGGCCGCGATCAGTCCTTGGGCGAAGCCCTCGTCCGCCGACCGGTCTTTGAGGAGGCTTGGGAAATAGCCAGTAACATCCTGGCCGATCATCACCTTGCGGGACTGTCCGAACATGCGTTGGGCCGCAGCGTTTGCGGAACGGATCTTGCCGTCGGTGCCAACTGTCAGGACTGCTTCACCGATCGTGTTGAAGACGAGTTGCATGAACCGCGATGAGGTTCGTTGTTCGCGTGCGAGGGTGACGATGCGCTGCCGTTGGCTTTGTAGTTGTTCAGCGGTACTGGCGAGAAACACCAGGAACGCAGCGAACAGCCATGGGGCAGTATCGAGCAGGATGGGCGACAGCGAATACGTCGCGAAGGATACGGCGAATGACCCGGCTACGGCGCCGCCACAGAGAAATGCGGATTGTGTGATGTTCCGGCCGCGTCGTGTCAGATGCCAGAGACAGAAGACCAGAATAGCGGCGACGATCAAGGTGAACAGCCCCGTTGGCCTGACGAGCGCGCGATCCTGGAGCAGGGACTGGGCTGCGAGCACATGAATGAGGGTTGCGGGCAACGCCCTGTAGCGCGGTACAGGGACATGGGTGCCCAACTGGCTGGAGGTCACGCCGATCACCACATTGCGATCTCGCACTTTTTCCGGCGGCACTTCGCCGTTCAGAACGTCGATATAGGACAGCATCGGAATCGCGGCCGGATCGAAACTCAGATCGATATAGAAAAGCGCCGGCTGTGCGTTCGCGCCGGAAGCCAATGCCGTCGAGAAGGTTGGCAGGAAGGATCGACCCGTATCTTCAAACAAAGGCATGCGGCGTATGCGTCCGTCTGCGTCCGGTCGCAACACGATCGCGGCTAGATTTCCCGAGGTGCGGAATATCTCCAATGGCTGGCTGAGCAATTTTGTCGGCGCCAGAGAGGAAAGATTCTGCCGCTGCGCAAACGCGGCCAGAATTGTGTTGTCGCGATAGCGCAGGAGGGTCTCGGCCAGGACCGCGTCGTCGACGGGGTCTCCGCTCGAACTGAGATCGATATCGATCGCGACAAGACTGGCGCCGAGTTGATGCAGTCGTTCGATGACTTCGGCGTGGCGCGCCCGCGGCCAGGGCCATGCGCCCAGAGCGGCCAGACTCTTGGGGTCGATAGTGACCACCACGATTTCCGCGTTCGCAGCGCGTGTCTGGCTGCTGAGGCGCAAATCGATTAGCGGGGTTTCGACAAATTCGAATCCCCGTCCCAGAAATACGGCAGCGACGATCACAAAGATGACCGCAGGCACGCCAAACCGACGGGAAAATTGAGCGGTTTTCCGGGTCAACCAGTCACTCCGGGGGAGGAGAATTTAATTCCCATTCCCGTTGCCGTTTCCGTTTCCGTTTCCATTCCCGTTTCCGTTTCCGTTGCCGTTGCCGTTTCCGTTGCCGTTTCCGTTGCCGTTCCCGTTTCCATTTCCGTTCCCGTTTCCATTGCTGTTGCTTGCGGCGTTGGTGATTGCGCTGATGGAACCGAGAGTTGCGCTGAACACGCTTGCGGTGCCCGTTCCACCGGAATCGCGCGCTCCGCCAGGCGATAATTTGTCCGATCCGCTGCCAACAAGGCCTCCGGTCGCTGACGATGTGTCGAGCTTGATGCTGCCGAGGGACTTGGAGATGACGATGGGTTTGCCCCGGCCGCGCGTATTCGCACGTTGTGCCTGGTTTTCGCCCCGGCCGCGCCCACGGGCTTGATCCTGGCCGTTCCGGCCAGGTGCGGCTGAAGCCTTCTCGGGCTGGCCCCGTCCCTGAGATTTCTCGCCCCCCCGTCCGGGGTTTTCACTCTTAGCCTGATCGCGTCCTTCCGGTTTGCCGCCACCTTCGCCGCGTTGTTCACCGTCGCCATCTGTCGGGGACGGGCTTTCAAACTCGCCCGGCGTCAGCGTATCTGTGGAAACACCGCTGCCGGGTTGTGTTGTAACCCGGGCGGATTGACCGGCACCGATGATGACGGATTGTCCGCTGCCCAGCCCAGTCACGCCGACCCGGCCTTCCGCGACATTCACGCGGGATCGCTGACCGGTCACAGAGACACTGAACGAAGTTCCTTTGACGATCGCCGCCAGATAGGGAGTTTGGACTTCAAACTCCTGCCCCGGCCGCTTGTCGACATTGAAGAAGGCTTTGCCGAGAACCACCCGAATTCTTGTAAAGATGGAATTTACCGGCCGCGGCGGCACTGCCAGGCGCGATGCCGGCATGATCCGGATAACATCTTCGCCGCGCAAAAGCCTTGCGAGACCGTCGGGGCCCGTTTCGATCTCGCTGGCTTCGTCAATCCGGGTTCCTTGCTCCAGGATTTTCCAGGCCACGGCAGATGGTGCCTGATCGGCCGCACGTACCCGGACCTCGCCCGAAACCTGCACGACGATCCATGCCGGCGATACGGTCGATTCTTGTGCTTTGGCCGGGGCGGTGACGGACAAGATTGCGAACAAGAGAAGTCCGCTTACCAACAGGGTCGCGACTTTTGTCTTCAATTGCTGGATAGCGCGCAAAGAACGCACCCTGTCAGGGTATATTCCGGTATTACTCACAGGCGTGGTCATGCGCTTGTTCAAGTCGCGCTCCAAGCTAATGATGTGAGTTGTGTCCGCCTCTTCCCAATACCGATTATCGCTGCTTTCAGCATGAAGTAAACGCAGTAATACCCTGTTAACCATAGATAATTAGTGGCATACGAATAATGATGAGTGAAAACAATAGTATATCCACCGTTGGCGTCATCGGCGCGGGTACGATCGGCTCGTCCTGGGCCGCATATTTCCTGGCCCATGGACTCAAGGTTCGCTGCTGGGACCCGCTCGATGGATATGCTGCGAATGTGACGGCATTCGTGGCACGCGCCTGGCCGATCATGACCGAGCTGGGCCTGGCCGACGGCGCGTCGCTGGACAACCTCACCTGCCATGACCGGATCACCGAGGCACTGGACGGGGTGCAGTTTGTCCAGGAAAGCGGCCCGGAAGACGCCGAGATCAAGGCGCGGCTGATGGCGGAGATCGACCGGGACATTCCCGAAGACGTGGTGATTTCATCCAGTTCGACGGCATTGCCCGTGTCGGAGTATCAGCATCTGGCGGCCCATCCGGGCCGGATCGTGCTCGGTCATCCGTTCAACCCGCCCCATCTGATGCCCGTGGTCGAGGTTGGCGGTGGCAAGCAGACCGAGACCTGGGCCGTCGATCAGGCGATGCTGTTTTACGACGCGATCGGCAAAACGCCGATCCGCCTGCGCGCGGAGATTCCCGGTCACCTGGTGAACCGGTTGCAGGCCGCGCTCTATCGCGAGGCGGTCTATCTGGTTGCCGAGGGTTACGCCTCGGTCGAGGATATCGACAAGGCGATCACGGGGGGGCCGGGCCTGCGCTGGGCGTTCATGGGGCCACACATGACCTATCATCTCGGCGGTGGTGACGGCGGCATCCGGCGTTATCTCGAAAATCTCGGGCCGAGCCAGGAGCGCCGCTGGGAAGCGCTGGGGGACCCGCAACTCACCGATGAGGTGAAACAGAAGATCATCGACGGTGTCGATGCCGAGGCACATGGCCGGTCGATCGGTGAACTGACCACGGACCGAGACGCAACCCTGTTGAAGCTTCTGAAGGCTCTCGGCAGCGGTAAAGACTAGGGTTCCCCGTCAGCCGACTTCGAATACCCAAGGAGTGATCCGTGTCCTCATCCAATGCTTCCTCCACGTCGTTGTTTTCGCCGCTCGATATCCGCGGTGCCCGGTTCCGAAACCGTGTCGTGATCTCGCCGATGTGCACCTATTCGGCACATGACGGCCTGGCGAGCGACTGGCATCTCGTACATCTGGGACAGTTCGCGCTCGGCGGGGCGGCGGCGGTGTTCACCGAGGCGGCGGCGGTCGAGCCGCGTGGCCGGATCACCCATGGTGACCTCGGAATATGGTCGGCCGAACATGCGGCGGCCTTAAAGCCGGTCACGTCGTTCCTGCGCCAGCACGGCGCGCTGCCGGCGATCCAGATCGCCCATGCCGGGCGCAAGGCCAGCATGCAGCGCCCGTGGCACGGCAACGGCCCGCTCGATGATACCGACCGGGCGCGTGGCGAGGAGACTTGGGATATCGTCGCCGCGAGCGCCGAGCCGGTGAAGGACGGCTGGCTGATGCCGGCCGAATTGTCGCTGCCGGAGATCGCCGGCATCCAGGCGAATTTCGCCACGGCGGCCGGGCACGCGGCCGATGCCGGTTTCGAGGTTCTGGAAATCCATTCCGCCCATGGCTATCTCGCCCATTCCTTCCTGTCCCCGCTCTCCAACCATCGCAATGACGCCTATGGCGGCGATTTGGCCGGGCGCATGCGCTTCACCCTGGAGACGGCAGAAAAAGTCCGCGCGGCCTGGCCCGACAACAAACCCCTGTTCGTGCGTATCTCCGCCGTCGATGCAGATGGCAGCGACGAGGGCTGGCAGCTCGACGATTCCGTGGCGCTGGCGGGGGAACTCAAGGCGCGCGGCGTCGATGTGGTCGATTGTTCGTCGGGCGGTATCTCAGGCCTCGCGACTGCGGCGATGGGGCCGCGCGAACAGGGTTTTCGGGGGGCCTACGGATCGCGGATTCGCGACGAGACGGGCGTCTCGAGCATGGTCGTCGGGCTGGTGCTGGATGCGGATATCGCCGAGGAACTGGTTGCGTCGGGCGCAGCCGATCTCGTCGCCGTCGGCCGCGAGGTTCTCTACAATCCTCATTGGCCCCATCACATGGCGCACGAACTCGGCGCTGATCCGGAATATGCGGAATGGCCGGAGCAATATGGCTGGTGGCTGGTCCGCCGTGAGCCGCTGTTGCAGGCGATCCGCGATGACTGATCAGTCCGGCTGAGATGCCGGAGCCCCGCTATCAAAATCAATCGGCGGAACGCAGTTTCGCGATCCTCGAATGCGTGGGTGCGGCGGAAAATCCGATCCCGCTGGCCGTCATCGCGCGCGAAACCGGCCTCAACCGGGCGACCGTCTTTCGCATGCTCGCCGTGCTGACCCGGATGGGCTGGATCTACAAGAGCCAAGCCGATAGCACCTATGCTCTGGGCTACAAGGCGTTTGTGTTGGGGCGCCGGAAAAACCAACTTGAGACCGTCATCCATCATGCGCGGCCGTTTACGCGCCGGCTCGCCGAGGACCTGGGTGAGACTGTGCATCTGGCGGCACTCGAGGGCCAGCAGGTGGTCTATTACGATAAAACCGAACTGCCACAGGGGCATCCAGTCTCGACCGCGATTGGCATGCGCCTCGACGCGCATGCGACCGGCGGCGGCAAGGCGGTGTTGGCCTGGCTGGAGGCGGACGAAATACGCCAGCTTTATGACCAGTATCCCCCGCAAGCCCACACGGCGCGGACGATCACCAATGTGGATGCGCTCTTGCGTGAGCTGACGGCCATTCGGGTGCAGGGGTTTGCCGTGGATGACGGCGAGACGATCCCGGGAATGACCTGTGTTGCCGCACCGATTTTGAACGCGGGCGGCCGCGCGATTGTGGCGCTATCCGTTTCGGGTCCCGCCTCCCGGTTTGATGCGGCGCGCGTGACGGATTTGGCTGATCGCCTGACCGCGACAGCGGCGGAAATATCCGACTATATTGTCGACCACGATTCACGATCCGACAGCAGTTGAGTGCAGCATCCGCGCCGTATCGAAGAACTCACGTCCCGGGGAACAGCATGCCAGCACCAATCAAGTTCTATTTCGATTTCGTATCCGCCTACTCCTATGTCGCGATGAACCGGATCGATGCGATCGGGGCGCGTTGGGGCCGTGAGGTCGAATGGAACTGCGTGCCGTTGGCGGAAATTATGGCCCATCACGAGGCGACCTCGCCGCGTGATCAGCCGGCCAAGTTTGCGCACAACTCCAAGGATTTTCCGCGCCTGTGCGAGATGAACGATCTGCCGGTCAGCTTTCCGCCCGAGGTGCCACCCTATGGTGCGACGCTCCATCGCCTGGTGTTCTGGCGCCTGCAGCGCAAGGACCCGACCCTGGCCAAGGCCTTCGCGCGCGCCGTTGATCATCGCTATTTCGGCACCGGCAAAGAGGTGCGCACCGCACAACAACTCGCGAGCGCCTGCAAGGCACGTGGTGTGGCAGTGTCCCTGAAGGAAATCCGGGCGGCCGCCGATGACAAACGCGCCCAGAAGGCGTTGCGCGATGCCTATGGCCGGGCGCTGGCCGACGGCATGTTCGGCGCGCCATTCATGGTTCTGGACGGCGAGACCTTCTGGGGTGCCGACCGGCTCGATCATGTGGAGTATCGGCTTGAGCAGGCGATCAAGGTCCCGCGAGGGTTCGAAACATTCGAATTCACCAGCCCGTTCACCTCGAACAACGGCCCGTTGTTTGTGAAGCTCGGCAAGGTGAAGGCCGTGTTCGGGTTTCGCGCCGACCACCGGCATCTCAACCCGCGCGATGTGGTGCATGGGGGGTGGATGACCAGCTTCGTCGATGTGGCGATGGCGCAGTCGGCCATGTACGAGATGGGGGTGGTGGGGCTGACGCCGACGATCCACCTGGAAGCTGATTTCCTCGCGCCGATATATCCCGGCCAGTGGGTCGAATGCGATGCGCGGCTGGTGAAGAGTACGCGCACCATGAACTTCGTCGAGGGGACAGTTGTTGCCGACGGCGAGCCCGTGCTGCGCTGCTCGGCGATCTATCGCAAGCCGCGCAACGTCAAACCGCGGGTTGGCAAGATCATGTCGCCGACCCATGAGGCGTATGGGTAAAAGGTCGGGCCTTACCGGTCAGCCTCATTATCGATGAAAGCCTGCCAGATATCGTCGAACTGCTGATGGGTGTCGGCAAAGGCCTGGATGAGCATCGGGTCGAAATGCGCTTTTGAATCGATCCGCTCGTCGCCAAGCAGAATGATATCCCGGGCGAGGCTGTGATCCATCGGCGGCTTGTAGGGGCGCTCGGACCTTAGGGCGTCATAGATATCCGCCATTTGGACGATCCGGGCGGAGAGGGGAATATCGTCGCCTCGTTTGCCGGACGGGTAACCGCTGCCGTCCCATTTTTCGTGATGGTTGAGCGCGATGTCTGCTGCCATCTCCAGCCGCGGTGACCGGCTCAGGATGCGCTGGCCGTAGATTGTGTGATTGTCCATCTCGCGGCGTTCGTCGGCGTTGAGGGCCCCGGTTTTGCGCAAGACGGCGGGCGCCACGCCCATCTTGCCCACATCATGCAGCTGCGCCGAATAGCGAAGTTCGCGGCAGGCCTCGGCCGGCATCCCGAGCGTTTGTGCCAGGAAATGGCTGTACTCGTTGACCCGAAAGACGTGGTTGCCGGTGCCTTCATCATAGATTTCCGCCGCACGCGCCAGCAGTGAGATCGCCATGCGAAAGGCCTCGTCCCCGTCATCGTCCAGCCGGGCGAGTTCTTCGGCCTGGCTGCGCAACCGGGCATTGCGGTCCTTGTCGCTGGCGTTGATGCTGCCAATCCGCTCCAGGATATCCGCGCGTTCAAGCGCGGCCCCGACCAGCCGGTTGAAGCGAGAAAGCAGACCGAGATGCTCATCGGCAAAGCGCCGACCGGAATGGGCCTCGTTGGCCAGTGTGACGACGCCGACGATTTCGCCGGCATGGTTGGACAAGGCGAAGGCAATAAGAGCGCCGGTCGCGTCACCGAGCGGGGAATCGATGCTTGTTTCAAACGGCGCGGTGCCACCGGTCATGCGCGCATCACCGAGCTTCACGGTCTCTCCTGTGCGTGCTACCTGGGTCACGATCACCGGGTGATCAATGGGAACGGAATTCTTGTGCAGGCCCGATGCCGGCTGCGCGGCCGCGCATTCCAGCCGGTCTTCACCCTTTTCATGCCGTAACAGGTAAAGGGCGCCGGCGTCAGCACCCATCAGCTCGCGCGCCTGACGCAACGCCTTGCCCGCCAGTTCGCTTGCGGACTGGCCTGGATGGTGGTCGAGCAGTTCGGCGAACGAAAGCCGGTTGGTCATCGCGCTTGCTTTGCTGGTTTTCGAACTATGGCCTTCCCCAACACGCAGGATAGGCCGGGAGTGGTGAACACAAGATTACTTCGCGCCGGTCAGACAATCTCGATCCCGGCGCGCCGGGTCAGGTCGTTGAACTGTACCTGGTTGTGGACCCCGGCCAGGTCTGCCGGCGCTTCGCGGACCAGCCAGGCCAGTACCTTGGCGGGCCGTTCGGGCGGCTGGCCCTGATCGGGTGTGAGAGCGGCCGCTCGGAACACCGGGTTGGCGTAGATGTCGTTGACCATGTCTGTTTGTGTGAAGCCGGGCGACAGCGCGAAGATTTTCACAGCGCTGTCTTCCAGGTCGTAATGCAGGCACTGGGTCATCGACAGCAATGCGGCCTTGGACGAACAGTAGGCGGCGTAGAAGCGATCGGGAATGAAGGCCCGGGCGCTGGTGATATTGACGATGATGCCTTGATCGCGTTCGGTCATCGCGGGCAGCGCGGCCGAGATCATATTGTACGGCCCCATCACGTTGATCTTGAGGACGTCCAGATAGGCATCCGGTTTGACATCCGCGACCGAGCCCATCAGCCCGGTGCCGGCGTTGTTGATCAGCACGTCGATATGTCCGTGGTCGGCCAGCACGCCGTCGATGAAGGCCTTCGCAGCATCGAAATCCGCGACCTCGAAGCCGTGAGCCTCCGCGGTGGCACCCAGTGCCTCGACGGCAGCCTTGGTCTCGGCGCAGGCATCCGCGCTGCGCGCGCACAGCACCAGATGGGCACCGTCGGTCGCGAGTTCGCGCGCTGCGGCGGCGCCGATGCCCCGGCTGGCGCCGGTGAGCACGATGATCTTGTCTTTCAGGCTGGCCATGATTTTCCCCCGTGATATGTTTGTTGCCTGAATTCTGACCTGACCAGGCGCAAAAGAAAACGCCCGGGCGCGGGCCCGGGCGTTTGTCGTCGCTAATTTGGTGCCGCTCTAGTCGCGCTGGCCGAACAGTTGCAGCAGCATCATGAACAGGTTGATGAAGTCGAGATACAGCCGAAGTGCGCCCATGATTGCCTTTTTGCCTGCAACCTCGGAGCTGTCCAGCTCGTTGTACATCTCCTTGATCTTCTGGGTGTCGTAGGCGGTGAGGCCGACGAAGATGATCACACCGAGCACAGAGACGACAAACTGCACCATCGACGAGCCGATGAAGATGTTCACGACGCTGGCGATGATGATGCCGATCAGGCCCATGAACAGGAAGTTGCCCAGGCCCGTGAGATCACGCTTCGTCGTATAGCCGTACAGGCTCATCGCGGCGAAGGTGGCGGCGGTGATGAAGAACACCCGCGCGATGCTCGCGCCTGTGAACTGCAGGAAGATGTGGCTGAGCGAGAGGCCCATCACGGCGGCGAACAGCCAGAATACCAGCTGCGCGGTCGACGCCTTCATCCGCTGGATGCCGAATGACAGCACCATGACGAAGGCCAGCGGCGACAGCATGGCGATCCACGCCAGCGGTGTGGCGCTCACCTGCCCCTGGGGACCGGCTTGATAGAAAAGGTTCAGTACGGCCGGGGTGTTCGCCACCAGATAGGCGATGATGCCCGTCAGCGCGAGGCCGGTCGTCATGTAGTTGTAGACCCGCAGCATGTAGGATCGGAGGCCCTCATCGATCTGCGCGTCGGCAGCGGCGCGGCCCTGAACAACCGTCCCACGTTCAAATTGGTTAGCCATGGTTTCGTGACCCTCCCAAGGGTTCCCTGTCATACGAAAATGTTTGCTGCGAGGAATATGGGGCGTATGGGCGCGCAATTCAACCGTTGGTCGGTTGGATTTTCGGGAATAGAGATCGTCCTAACACCTTGATTTTAAGAGACTACGCCAGACATCATCCGCGTCGCTGAAGCAGCGTATGCCCCATGAGGCCAATTGCAATCGCCGTTGCCAGGATTGCCAGCCCCGTAACCGCGATCGGCGGCGCGATGGGGACAATTGCTGCGGCGAGCGCGAGCCGGACCGCCAAATCGGCCCCGACCCGCCAGATATCGCGTTGCGGCGTCTTGCGACCTTCCAGCAGCGCGGTCTTGACGAAGCCAAGCGCACCGGCGGCGATCACCCAAGGGCCTGCCAACCCGAGTCGCCAGACGAGCAGCGCCAGCGCCAGAACCAGAAGCGCGCCGGCCATGGTGCCCAGTTTCTCGCTGAAGCCGCTGGCGGAATCCGTGATCTGTGCGAGCCAGCTGTCGGTGGCGCCGAGACCTGCCGCAGCGGCGCCCATCAGGGCGACCGACCAGAGCAGGGGGTCGGGCGGGTTGCCAGCCGGCAGGACAGCCAGCCCGCCCAGCAAGCATGTCATGGCGACCCGGGCCACTGTGAACCGGGTGCCGGCGGTGGTCCGCCCGGAGGGGGTTTTTGGTGCGATCGCTGCGAACGCAATGAGCAGTGCGAGAAGGCCCATGCCCGTGATCGCGGGCGCTGAGCCGAGCTCGAAGGCGAGTGAGAACAGACCGGAGATGGCGATCGTCACGAAAATCGTCAGCGGCAGATGCCCCATGCGCATCGTGTGCACCACGGGTGGCTGCAGGATGGGTTTCGGTGATTTCGTGGAAGGGGTGCTGGACGCTGGGTCCGGTTTATTCTGGTCTTCGCTCACGCCTGATCCTGTTCTTTGGGGAATGCGTTATTCATCTTGCAGCCCTACTCATTTTGCAGCCCTACTCATTTCGCAACCAAGGAGCCGCCGACTGGCCCATCGCTCGCCAGGTGCCGATCAGTCCGGCGCCGACGGTGATCAGGGTGCCGATTGCCGCGGTGACGATGACGGCAACCGGCTCCGGCGTCCAGTCTATCCCGAGCAGCCATGTGACCACGGCCCAGGCGGTGATGCTTCCGACGATCGCCGCGATGAAGGCGGTCACGAGGCCCAGCAATCCATACTCGAGGATGTAGGCGGTGACGATGTCACGTCGTGTGGCGCCGAGCACCTTGAGCACCACGCTTTCATAAATTCGCCGGCGGCGACCTGCGGCGATCGCACCGGCCAGCACAAGCGTGCCCGAAACCAGCGTAATCATGGCGGTGAGACGCACGGCTGCGCCGACGTTGCCGACCAGCGCAGCCACGGTTTCGATCGCTGCGCGCACCCGGATCGACGTGATGTTCGCGAACGCGTCTGTCACGCTGCGCTCCAGCGGGTCCTCGGCCGCGGCATCGGCATGGACGATGGCGATGTGCATTCGTGGTGCCGATTCCAGGACCCCGGGCGAGAACACCATGACGAAGTTGATCGCGAGCCGCTGCCAGTCGATCTGTCGCGTATTGGCGATCGTTGCGGTGAACGCGCGGCCGAGCACATTGACGGTGATGGTGTCGCCGATGTCGAGGCCCAAGCCATCCGCGATCCGCCCATCGATGCTGACCAGCATGTCACCGCGATAATCCGCCGGCCACCATTCACCCTTGAGGATGGGGTTGTGGGCCGGGGCCTCTGCGGCCCAGGTGATGCCCCGGTCGCCGCGCAGGACCCAGCGCGCGTCGGGCGCGACGCTGGCCTCGGCGGCGGGTACGCCGTTGATGGCGGTGATTCGGCCGCGCAACATGGGCACCTGCTCGCTGCGACCGACCCCGGGCATGTCCGCGACCAGAGCCTGGAAAGGTGCGACTTGTTGCGGCTGGATATCGACGAAGAAGAATGCCGGCGCGTCCTGGGGGAGCTCGTCGGAAATCTGTCGAGACAGATTGCCCTCGATCGTGGCCACCGTGATCAGCATCGACAGGCCAAGACCCAGTGACAGCACGACTGATGCCGCTGCGGCGCCCGGACGGTGCAGGCCGGCCAGGGCGAGCCGGACTGCGGGCCGCCGGACGCGCTTGAAGCGCGCGGCCATTGCGGCGATCCCTGCGGCGGCCAGGCGAAACGCAATCATCGCGCCGATGGAGCCGACGACGAACCATGTGGCAAAGCCGGCATCGGACGCGGTCGCGATCGCCAGAGCCGCCAGTGCGACCGCCAACAGAGCTGTGGCGAGAATATAAGTCAGCTGCGGCAGACCGCGTGGCGGTGAGACGAGGGCGCGAAACAGGCCGGCAGCCGGGATTTCGCCCGCGCGTGCGACCGACCAGACCGAGAAGACCAACGCGGTCAGCAATCCGAACAGGGCGGCAATGGCCAAGGGAATGGGGAACAGCCCCGTCGCGACGCGAACGGGAACGAAGCTGGCGAGCGCGTCGGCGGCCAGGAGCGGCAGGGCGGCACCCAGCACAAGGCCGAGGGCGATACCGCCCATCGCGAGGACCATCACCTGCAGCAGGTAAATCCGAAAGATGAGGGCGCGGGGTGCCCCAATGCATTTGAGTGTGGCGATGGTCGCGGTCTTGCCGTCGAGCCAGGCCCGGACCGCGTTGGCCACGCCGACCCCGCCAATCAGCAACGCCGTCAGGCCGACGAAGGACAGGAATAGCGTTACCCTGCCGATCAGGCGGCTGAGCCGGGGCGAGGATTCGTTGAGGGTCCGGATGCGCCAACCGGCGTCGGGAAAGCCCGCATTGATGTTGTCGATGAAGGCGGCCGGTGTGGTCGTTTCGGGCAGGCGGACCCGGTAATTGTAATGGATGAGACTGCCGGGCTGGACCAGGGCCGTGTCGGCCAGCGCGGCATCGGCAACCAGCACCCTGGGCCCGAGCGAGAAGATCCCCGATCCGCCGACCCTGTCGGGTTCATGCACAATGACCGCACGCACATCGAAACTGGTTTCACCGATGCGCAGCCGATCGCCGATTGCGATCCCCAGCTTGGTGATCAGTTCGGGCGCGACGGCCGCACCCCATGACCCGTCTCGTTGATCGAGCATGTCCGCCAGTGGCAGTGCCGGTTCGGTCTCCAGGCTTCCATAGAGCGGGTATGTCTCTTCGACGGTCTTCAGCTCGATCAGGGATTGCGTGGTCGATCCGCTGCCGGAACGGGCACCCGTGCGGGCCATGGCGCGCATCTCGGCGCTGCCGGCCAGGACGCCGGCATCTTGCAACGCACGGCGTTCGTCCGCCGACGCGGGGCGGTTCACGATATCGACGAGCACGTCACCACCGAGGATTTCCCGCGCGTCGCTGCTGATGCTTTCCTCCAGCATCGCACGGGTTGAGCCCACGGCGGCGATCGCGGCCACGCCGAGCGCGAGACAGGCCAGGAAGATACGAAAGCTGCGCAGGCTCCCGCGCAGCTCACGGCGCGCCAGCTTCGCCGCCAGCGGCCAGGAGGCGCCGTTGGAGATGGTGGGGTCGTTCACGCCGACACGTCGTGATCGAAGATTCTTCCGTCACGCAGATGAACGACCCGTCCGCATCGCGCCGCGATGGCCGGGTCGTGGGTGATCAGAAGCAGGGTGGTTTCGTGCTGTGCGGACAGGTCAAACAACGTCTCGATGATGCTGGCGCCGGTCTCACCATCGAGATTGCCCGTGGGCTCGTCGGCGAGCAGCAGCTTTGGTTGCGGGGAGAAGGCGCGTGCGATGGCGACACGCTGTTGTTCTCCGCCCGACAATTGTGACGGGTAGTGGTCGAGGCGATGTCCCAACCCCACCACCTCGAGGCTTGCGCGTGCCACGTCGAAGGCATCGACCTTTCCGGCGAACTCAAGTGGTACGGCGACATTCTCCAATGCGCTCATCGTCGGAATCAGATGAAAGGCCTGGAACACGATGCCGACCTGGGCGCGGCGAAACCGCGCAAGGCCATCTTCGTCGAGCGCCGAAAGGTCCTGTCCGGCAACCGCGACCGAGCCACCGGTCAGGCGCTCCAACCCGGCGATCACCATCATCATGGTCGACTTCCCCGACCCCGAAGGGCCGACCACGCCGACGGTCTCGCCCGCGGCGATCGACAAATCCATTCCACGCAGGATGTTGACGTTGCCGCCTGCACTCGCCAAATGAAGTTCGGCATCGTCCAGCACGATCATCGGTGCCGCATCGACACCACGCCGTGTGGCCGGGCCCGTTTCGGGCAGATCTTTCATGATGGTTCGCCTTCGACCGATGACATCTTATCTTGTTTCTACATATGGCCGCGCGGTACGGATCATCAATGCCGGGCCGATACAACGCCTGTGTGCCGTATCGGTCGCAATGGGTTTTGCGCTGATCCTATCGATATTGCCCGTGATGGCCGATGACAAGCCGGTGATCGTTGCCTTCGGCGATAGTCTTTCGGCCGGATATGGGCTCGACGATGCCGATTCCTTCCCGGTGCGTCTTGAGGCGGCCCTTCAGGCGGACGGCCTTGCGGCGCTGGTCGTCAACGCGGGCGTCTCGGGTGACACCACCGCCGGCGGCCTCGCGCGCCTCGACTGGTCGCTACCCGAGCGGGTCGACCTTGTGATTCTGGAGCTCGGCGCCAATGACGGGTTGCGGGGAATTGATCCGGCGGAAACCGAAGCCAATCTTGATGCCATCCTGAAAACCCTCGGCACGCGAGACATTCCAGTGCTCTTCACCGGCATGCGTGCGCCGCCGAATCTCGGCCGCGAATATGCGGATGCCTTTGATGCCCTTTTCCCGCGACTTGCGGCGCGGCATGGAGTCGTCTTCTATCCGTTCTTCCTTGAAGGTGTCGCGGCGGAACGTTCCCTGAACCAAGCCGATGGCATTCACCCGAACCCCGCCGGGGTCGACCGGATCGTCATGCGCCTGCTGCCCTTCGTGCTGCGTGCGCTTGATGCAGGATAATTTGATGAACAGCTTTGCGTTCGCACATGCCGGCGTGTTCGCCGAAGGTCCCATCACTCAATGGACGGGCTGGCAGGGTTTGCTAACCCAATGTCTGGATGGGTTTCCGACGGACGCGCGAGGCACCGGGCTGCTTTACGTCACTGACCCGCTGGCCGATGACGTGCCGGCGATTCTTGAATTCCTGAAGGACCGGATCGGCGTGACGAATTGGAGCGGCGCGGTCGCCCCGGCGATTTGCGCTGGCGGGGTCGAGTATTTCGACACACCGGCTATGGCCATGATGCTGTTCGACCTCCCGGATGGTGCCGTCACGTCCTTTCCCGGCGCCCGGGCGCTGTCCGGCGCAGGCAACGAGGACGGAGGGGCGTTCGCCATCGTTCATGCCAACCCCCATGCGCCCGGGGTGATCGATGCCGTGCCGGAAGCCGCAGCGGCGACAGGCGCCTATCTGGTCGGTGGACTGGCCACAGGCGCCAGTCAAAATCCGCTGATTTCAGAAGGAGAAGCCGATTTGGGCGGCCTGCTCTTCGATCAGACCGTGTCCGTCGCGACGGGCCTGACCCAAGGCTGTTCACCGATCGGACCAATGCATCAGATCACCGCCATGCGTGATGAGCTGGTCGCCGAACTCGATGGGCGTCCGGCGGTCGAGATTCTCCAGGAGGATGTCGGTGAATTGCTGGCCCGTGATCTCCGCCGTGTTGCGGGATACGTGCATGCGGCCATTCCCGTTTCAGGGTCGGATCAGGCGGATTATATGGTCCGAAACCTGATGGGCATGGATGTGCCGCAGGGTCTGATCGCCGTGGCGGAGGCCCTCGCGGTCGGCGACCGCATGATGTTCGTACGGCGCGACGCGGCCAGTGCGGTGGAGGATATGCAACGTATGCTCGACGAGCTTAAGCGTCGCGCGGGAGATCGCATTCGTGGCGCGGTCTATCACAGCTGCGTTGCGCGCGGTCCCCACCAGTTTGGGCCCGGCTCCAAAGAACTCACCATGATCGGGGACACATTCGCCGATGTGCCGGTGATCGGCTTCTTCGGCAATGGTGAAATATCGAATGATCGGCTCTACACCTACACAGGCATCCTGAGCCTTTTTCTCGGAGACTGACGCAGAATGATTCGGCTGTTTGTCGGTCTCGGTCTGCCCGAAAGTCTCGGTGAACACCTGACCGGTTTGCGCGGCCAAATTCCCGACGCCCGCTGGGTGCCGCGCGAGAATCTGCACATCACCCTGAGATTTATCGGCGAGGTGGATGAAGAGACTGCCGCCGATCTCGATGCCGCCCTGTTGAGGATCGATGCACCGCCGTTCGAGGTCGTCTTGCGGGATGTCGGCCATTTCGAATCCCGCGGTCGGGTCCGCAGCCTTTGGGCGGGCGTTGAACGCGATCCGGCACTCGATCATTTGCAGGCCAAGATCGAGACCGCCTGTCAGCGCGCCGGGTTGGCGCCGGAAGGTCGGAAGTTCCATCCCCATGTGACCCTCGCGCGCTGCCGGGACACGCGGACTGCGCGGATCGCAGGCTTTCTGACTGATCATGCCGGCTTTTTGGTGCCCGCATTTCCTGTCGATACATTCGCGCTCTATTCATCGGCTCTGGGACGGGGCGGGGCGGTTTATACTCGCGAAGTCGAGTATCCACTCGGACGTCCATAAACGGGAATCAACGATGCCCCTCCGCGAACATATGTCTCCCACCGATCCGATCGTCATCCTGACAGGCGCCGGAATCTCCAAGGAATCAGGACTGCAGACGTTCCGTGATCCCGACGGCATATGGGCGAAGCACAAGATCGAGGATGTGGCGACGCCGCAGGCCTTCGCAACCAACCCTGAGGCGGTCCTCGGTTTCTACAATCTGCGCCGCGCCCAGATGGGCGATGCCGATATTCAACCCAACGCGGCGCACGCCGCACTCGGCGCGCTCGAGGGCTACTGGCCGGGTGGGGTGCTCCTCGTGACCCAGAATATCGATGACCTGCATGCGCGTGGTGGCAGCCGCAATCTCATCCATATGCATGGTGAGCTGGCGAAGACCCGCTGCAACGCATGCGGTGATCTGACGGCAGGGGTGGGCGACATCGAGACCGCGATGATCTGCGGGAAATGCAGCGCGACCGGAACACTGCGCCCTCATGTGGTCTGGTTCGGCGAGATGCCGCTGGAGATGGACCGGATCGGCGGGGCGCTCGCCGGCTGCGGCCTGTTTGTCTCGATCGGCACGTCGGGCAATGTCTATCCGGCAGCCGGGTTCGTGCAGGAGGCGCGCAATCATGGCGCCTATACGGTCGAGCTCAACCTCGAGGAATCTCTCGGCGCGCGCAATTTCCAGGAGGGGCGCTACGGCCCCGCCACCGAAATCGTGCCCGCCTTCGTGGACGAGCTCCAGGCGCTTGCCCGAAACTGAACCATCTCTCGATGCGGTTCTGGCCGATGCGCGCGCCTGCACGGTATGCGCCGGGCTGCCGCTCGGCCCACTGCCGCTGGTGCGCGCGAGCGCGTCAGCCCGTTTGCTGATTATCAGCCAGGCGCCCGGCACCAGGGCCCATGCGCGCGGGCTGTCTTTCGATGACCCGTCCGGTGACCGGCTGCGGGACTGGCTCGGAATGGATCGTGATGTCTTCTATGACGAGGCCCGGGTGGCGATCATGCCCATGGGGTTTTGCTATCCCGGTCGGTTGCCGCGGGGCGGCGATGCGCCGCCGCGCCCGGAATGCGCGCCGCTGTGGCACGCGCCGATCATTTCGGCGATGCCGGAAATTCGGCTCACGCTGTATGTCGGGAGCTATGCCATCCGCGCGTTCGTGCCGGGCTATCGGACCATGACAGATGCGGTTGCCGATTGGCGTACCCACAGTCCCGACAGCCTGCCGCTGCCCCACCCGAGCTGGCGGACGAATGGGTGGGAAAAAAAGAACACATGGTTCACGACGGCGCTTTTGCCTGAGCTGAGGAAGCGCCTGGGTGACCTTGGACTCTAACCGGGGTTCGCTTCGATCTGTTCCATGTCGTCGTCCGAGAATCCGAAGTGATGCCCGATCTCGTGGATCAGCACATGGCGGATCAGGTGGTAGAGATTCTCGTCCGTTTCGCACCAATAATCGAGGAGCGGCCGGCGGTAGAGATAGATACGGTCGATGTCGCTGGGTGTGTCCGACAGGGACTTTTGATCGAGGCTGACGCCGACATACAGACCGAGGATGTCGAAGGGGCTTTCGAGCTCCATCGCCTCCATGGTCTCTTCGTCGGGGAACTCGACGACCTGGATCGCCACATTCGCGACATGTCGCGACAGCGTGCGCGGGATTGTCGCGAAGGCTTCGCCCGCGATCGCCTCGAGTTCGGCGAGGGTCGGCGAAGATTCATATTTTCCGGTGGCCGCCATGATGCCCTCATATAGGGCCACTTGATCCCGACGCCAAGCGCCGTCAGGTTTGGCCTACACAGTCACTGGATCCACAGGAGGCCGCGATGGCAGACAAACTCGAAGGCGAGGCCCGCGTAACGGCACTGGCATCTCTCGACGGCTGGGCCATGGTCGATGGCCGAGACGCGATCAGCAAGTCCTTTCAGTTCGCCGACTTCAACGCGGCGTTCGGCTTCATGAGCCGCGCCGCGCTCAAGGCCGAGGCGATGAATCATCATCCCGAATGGTTCAATGTCTGGAACAAGGTCGAGGTGATCTTATCGACCCATGACGCCGGCGGCTTGACCGCGCTCGACATGGAGCTCGCCGCTTTCATGGACGGCGCCGCCTAACCCCAGACGGTCGGCCTCTGTGCGCTGCCTTGCTAGCGCGCCGCCATGCGCAGCGCGCCGTCGAGGCGCAGTACCGTGCCGTTGATCAGCACGTTTTCACACATATGCATGACCAGGCTTGCGTACTCGCTGGCATGTCCCAGCCGCTTGGGGAATTCGGGCTGTTCGGCCAGGCTCGCACGCGCCTCATCGGGCAGTCCGGCCATCATCGGCGTGTCGATCAGGCCCGGTGCAATCGTGTTGACGCGGATGCCGCGGGACGCGAACTCCCGCGCTGCCACGAGGGTCAGCGAGACGATGCCGCCCTTGGATGCGGCATAAGCCGCCTGGCCGATCTGGCCTTCGGTGGCAGCCACCGAGGCCGTGCTGACGATTAATCCGCGCTCGCCATCCTCGAAGGGTTCTGCCTCGCCGAGATCGGCGGCGAACAGGCGCATCATGTTGAATGAGCCGACCAAATTGACCTGAATGACGGTGTTGAACGCGTCCAGCGGCAGGGGGCCGTTGCGCCCGACGATCCGGCCCGGCGTGCCGATGCCCGCGCAGTTGACCAGCAACCGGCCCATACCATTGGCGTTGCGCGCGGCCGCGATGGCCGCCTCGCCGCTCTTGGCGCTGGTCACGTCGCATTCGATGGCGGTGCCGCTGAGTTCATCGGCAACAGCACGCGCGCCGTCCATGTTCACGTCCAGGAGTGAGACTTTCATGCCCGCCTTGGCACAATGGCGCGCCACTTCCGCGCCGATGCCCGAGCCGCCGCCTGTGATAACCGCTGCCAGTCCGCTGACGTCCATCTCAATTTCCCCTGATATCTGATTTGCGCTTGGCGTTTGTTCTAGCGTGCCGTTCGGTTGCCTTCAATATGGGCTCAGGCGCCCCGCGGTCTCAGACGGTCCGGGTCAAGCCCGAGAATCCAACCTTCGATATCGCGCTGGGCCGGATCGCCGGGGTCGCCCGGCGGTCGATGCCCGAAAACGACGTTCAGCATCCCGAACAACCCGACTGTGGCATCGAAGCGGTCCTCGCCGTCCGCGCCCGGCCCGAACCCGTCGCGGATATCGGCTGTGAGCGCGGCGGACAATTCGACGGCATTGTCTGCGGCCCAGGCGAGCAGGGGATCGGCATCGTCGCGCCGGTCGGCCTGGTTGCGTTTGGACTTGTTGGGCGCGCCGATCCTGAGCTGAAGATGGGAATAAACTTCGCCAGGATAAGTCTCGGCCACGACGATCCCGGGCTGGTCGAGGAGCGCACCAAGATCGCCGTCGAACGGCCAGATATGCAGGTCGCTTCTCGTGCGCCGGGCCGGGGCGATCAGATCGCGCCAGCCGCTGATTGCCGCCTTGCCGACCTGCTGGCCGCCCAGGGTCCAGAAGAGTGGGCTCGCCGCGAACCGCAGATCGGTCGGCTGGTCGCAGACCCGGCGCAGGTCGTCGATCCCTGCGACCCCCAGCCCGTCGGTCAGTTGTTTGTGCCGGGTGCCGCCGGGCTTGTTGGGATAGAAGGGCCGGCGGATGGAAATTTCGTCGGGGACGCCGGCGGGTGTGTAGAAATCCGCCCAGGGGCCGCGGCCGAACTGTGCCAGCGCGGGGATGAAGTGGTCGATTCCCGCCGAGGCGGCATAGGCCGCGGGCAGACCCAGCGGGAAATCAAACCCGGCAAACACCGTCTCGCCTGGGCCCGCACCGGCCGACAGGCGATCGAAGAAATCTTCGAGCCGGCTCACGGGTTCGGGCGCCAGTGCCAGATATCCGCCCGCCGTCGTGCGGGCCGCGCGGGCGGCCCAGCGCTTGCGGGAATCCATCGACCAGTCGGCATGGGCCAACATCGCCGGCGGGGCGAGCCCGGCGATACGCCGGATCGCGTTTGCGCGTGCCGCGTGCCTAGGTTGCCGGGGCATGGGAGGCGGCAGCGTGCGCCGCTGTCGCGGTGCCCTTCGCTTGCGCATAACGGCCGGCCGTCGCCAGCGGGCCGACGCTTTTCTCGACCAGTGGCGCGACTTCGTGCCCGAAGCGTTCGATCGAGCGCATCACCGCCTCATGGTCGGTGTCGCCGATGGTCATGTACAACGCGATGTGGTCGGACCCGACCTTCTCGATTTCCTCGACCAGGCGCTCGGCGACGGTTTCCGGGTCGCCGATCGGGTTCCATCTGAGGATGTCTTCCGGCGACATCTCGCCGTCGAAGGCTTGCTCGGGAAGCCAGGGCGCATCGAGTTCGGTTTGGCCCTGGCGCAGATAGGAGGACAGTCGCACCTGGGAGCGGGCATTCTCGGCATAGGCCAGCGCCTCGGCCTTGTCGTCGGTCACGAAGCAATATCGCAGGGTGCCGAAGCGGATCATCTCGGGGTCGCGGCCGGCGGCGCGCCATGTCTCGTCCGCGCCGGCCCGGATCTCCGCCAGCGTATCGGCGTCGCGGCCGAAGCCGGTGGCGATCAGCGGGTAGTCGCCCTTGAGGGCACGCTGCTGTGATCCCGGGCTGTTGCCGGCGATCCAGATTTCCGGTTGCGGCTGCTGCACCGGATCGACCGTGAACCAGGTCTGGGGCAGGTCGATATACTTGCCGTGAAACTCGAAGGATTCCTGGCCAAGTCCCTGGCCCAGGAAGTCGATCCATTCGTCTGTGATAGCGCTGGATTCGGCGAGATCGATGCCGAACCGGCGCAGCTCATAGGCCTGGTAACCGCTGCCCAGCCCGACGATCAGACGGCCGGCGGCCAGGTTGTCGGCGAACGCGATGTCGCCCAGGAGGCGTGCGGGCTGATACAGGGCCGGCAGGACCACGGCCGTCCCGAGCTTGATACGCACGGTCTGTGGCGCGACATGGCCGACCATCATCAGCGGCGACGGCGCCATCGAATAATTCGTGAAATGATGCTCGGTGAACCATGAGACGCCGAAGCCTGCGGTCTCGGCGGCTTGGATGTGCTCCACGGTTTCGGCGACGACCTGCGGCACCGTCTGGCTGCGGTGGCGGCGGTTCATCAGATTGAAGATGCCGAAGTCCATGAAAGTTCCCCTTGGCGTGTTTTTCCTATTAACCCGGTCGCCGGTGGCGGGAGTCAAGTCGCCGTTATCCGTCCGGTGTTGTCTGCTGGCGGGCGGAATAAAGCGTGGCGCCGATGATCACGGTGACGCCAATGATCGTGAAGAGATCTGGCACCTCACCGAAGGCGATGAAGGCGATAAGGGCGATCATCGGCAGCCGGATATAGTCAAATGGTGCGATCAGTGATGCGTCCGCCAGATCAAAGGCCCGGGCCACCAGAAATATGGCCGTGGTGCCGAGCACGCCCATGCCAGCGGAACGCCAGGCCGCGTCCCAACTGGGCATCTGCCATTCGGGCAATGCGATCAGGGTGAGCAGCAAGGCCGACCACAGAGTCTGATAGACGGTGATGGTGGCTGTTGATTCTGTGCTGCCGAGGCGCTTCATCAGCAGAAACCAGAGCGCGTAGACGAAGGCATAACCCAGCGGCAGGATCGCCGCGGGCTCGACCGGGACGACACCGGGTCGCAAGATAATCAGCACCCCGGCGAATCCGACCAGGATGGCGGCCCAACGCGTGATGCGGACCCGTTCCCCGAACATGAAAATGGCCATCAACGTCGCGAACAGCGGGGCGGTGAATGTCAGCGATATGACGAAGGCCAGGGGCATCAGGGCGAGGCCGCTAAACAGAAGAATGGTCGAGACGACGGTGATCACTGCCGCCACGAAATGCATGCCGTGGCGGCGCGTGCGCAGTACCCGGCCGCGGTTTTTCAAGATCCATGGGATGGTCAGGGGGACGGCCCAGAGAAACCGCAGGGCCGAGGTCTCGAAAGACCCGACCTCGTCGGCCACATCGCGTACCAGCGCATGGTTTGCGGCGAGACAGGCCGAACCCCCGAGCATGGCCAGGATCGCGACCAGCGTGCGCGGCAGGCCGAACATTTTGTCGCCGGCTTCGGTCACGTCGAGGTGGTCGTGGTGATGCGCTTGGCGGCCAACGCCTCGCGTCGCGCGATGTAGACCGCCGAGCAGCCGATGATCGTCGCACCCACGAGGGTCCAGACATCGAGTATTTCCGAAAACCAGATGAACCCGATCAGGACCGCCATGGGCAGGCGGATGAATTCGAGCGGCACGATCGCGGAGGCCTCGGCGAGGCTCATCGCTTTGGTCAGCATCAGATGGGCCACGGTCGTGGTCACGCCGATGGCAAAGGTCACAGCGATCATCAGCGAGCTCGGCCAGACCCAGAAGATGACCGCCGGGATGAAGGTGAAGAAGGTGATGGCCATATTAAATGTCAGAACGATCGCGCGGGTGCTGTCTTCCTGGGACATGACCCGGATCAACAACACGTTGACCGCGATCGACATCGCACTGCCCAGGGCCAGCAATGCGCCGAGTTGCACGGTCTCGACGCCAGGCCGCACGACGATCAACACGCCGATGAAGCCGATGATTGTCGCTGTCCAGCGCCGGGCGCGCACAACTTCGCCGAGGAAAATTGCAGCCAGGATCGTGGCAAACAGGGGTGAGGTGAAGTTCAGTGCGACGGCTTCGCCCAGGGGCATGATCGCGATGGCGGTGAACCAGGCGAGCGTGTTTATGGCGGACAAAGCGCCGCGAATGAGATGCAGCTTCGGGCGCTTGAGCCGCAGGTCTGAAAAATCCCACCCCCTGAGAATCAGGGGCAGCATGAAGACCAGGCCGAAGGTCGAACGCAGGAACCCAATTTGGAACGGGTGCAGCTCGCTGCTGGCGAAGCGCACGAGCCCGTGCCCCATGGAAAACAGTACCATTGCCCCGACCATCAGGGAAATCGCAACGACCGTGGGGGACATGGTGGAGAGGCGGCTGGGCATGGCCGATCACAATAGAACAGCGGTGCCCCACCTCGATAGTCGGCTTCTGCGTGGCTGGGCTGCGCATTCGGGTCTGTGAAACCCCGTTCGCGGACTATGAAGGGGCCGCCCGGTTGGGCATAATCAGCGTAAGTTGGTTTCGTTGACACAGGGCGGTGGGCTGTTGTTTATCAGCGGCGAAGTGGCCTAGGCGCTGGACCCGAAATCAGAACAAACAATTCAGGGCGGACAGATGAGCAAGAAGGTTTACGCGGACGCGAAGTCTGCACTCGATGGACTTCTCCACGATGGCATGACGATCCTCGCGGGTGGTTTTGGCCTGTGCGGTATTCCCGAGCATATGATCCTGGCGATCCGGGATTCCGGTGTGAAGGATCTCACCGTTGCGTCGAACAATGCCGGTGTCGATGATTTCGGGCTCGGTCTCCTGTTGCAGACGCGGCAGGTGAAGAAGATGATTTCGTCCTATGTGGGCGAGAACAAGACCTTCGAGGCGCAGTTTCTGGCCGGCGAGCTGGAGCTCGAATTCAACCCCCAGGGCACGCTCGCCGAGCGTTGCCGCGCCGGGGGTGCCGGAATTCCGGCCTTCTACACCAAGACCGGTGTTGGCACGCTCATCGCCGAAGGCAAGGAAACCAAGGATTTCGACGGTGTGACCTATCTGATGGAGCGGGGCCTGACCGGTGATCTGGCGATCATCAAGGCCTGGAAGGGCGATACGGCGGGCAACGTGGTGTTCCGCAAGACCGCGCGCAATTTCAATGCGCCGATGGCGACGGCCGGCAAGGTCTGCGTCGTCGAGGTGGAGGAGCTGGTCGAACCGGGTCAGCTCGATCCCGATGGCATTCACCTGCCCAGCATCTACACCCACCGGATTTTCCAGGGTCAGGATTTCGAGAAACGCATCGAGTTTCGGACCGTGAGTGACGGCTGACCGGGAAACCCGTGCAGCGACGATCGACCGAAAAACGAACGACAGAATGAAGGAGACGAATTATGGCTTGGACACGCGATGAAATGTGCGCCCGCGCGGCGCAGGAACTTGAAGACGGTTTCTATGTGAACCTCGGCATTGGCATGCCGACAAAGGTCGCAAACTTCATTCCCGATGATATGGATGTGAACTTCCAGTCGGAGAACGGCATGCTCGGCATGGGTCCGTTCCCGACGGACAATGAGGTCGATGCCGACCTGATCAACGCCGGCAAGCAGACCATCACCGAGACGCCGAAATCGGTGTATTTCGACAGCGCCCAATCCTTCGCAATGATCCGCGGTGGGCACATCAACATGTCGATCCTCGGCGCGCTGCAGGTGGCCGAGAATGGCGATCTCGCCAACTGGATGATTCCGGGCAAGATGGTCAAAGGCATGGGCGGTGCCATGGATCTGGTCGCCGGCGTCAAGCGCGTGGTGATCCTGATGGATCACAACGCCAAGGACGGCACGGCCAAGCTGCTCAAGGCATGCAACCTGCCGCTCACGGGCGCCGGAGTGGTCGACGACATCATCACCGAGCTGGGCGTGTTCCGGATCGGCGACGGCGGTGTGCACATCCAGGAACTGGCCCCGGACGTGACGGTCGACGAAGTGCGTGACCGGTCCGAAGCCACTATCGTCACCCAGTAATCACCAAAATACCGACGTCTTTCGGGTGTTTGGAAATCAGAGAGGCCCCATGCCGCATGACCTGCCGTATGGGGCCTTTTTGCTGAGAGCCTCCCGGTCGTGAATCGCGATGCCGTCATCGGTGTTGCCGCGGGTTTCACCGTGATGTTGTTGTTCGCGGGGATGCTGGTGGTCTCGCGGTTCGGCGCCACCTCGAGCCTCACCGTCTACGATATGGCCGGCCTGCGATTCGGCATTGCGGGCCTCTGTACGTTGCCGATCATCCTGGGAATGCGCTGGCCGCGTCTCGCACTCTGGAAAGTGCTGGTCATCGCCGCGACGTCGGGGTCACCCTTCGCGCTGTTCCTTTTTGGCGGCATGTCGTTTGCGCCGGTCGCTCATGGCGGGATCGTGACCAACGGCGCGATGCCGGTCATCGCGGCCGGGATCGCCTGGTTCGTTTTCGGGAATCGTCTCAGCGGGTGGCGCGTGGTCGGGATCGTCATGATTGTCAGCGGCGTGCTTGCGACGGGCTGGGATGCGCTGGCCAACGGGATGCCCGGCCAGTGGCGCGGGCATCTGCTGTTCCTCGGTGCTGCGGCGTGTAATGCCACCTTCCTGACCGCCGTGCGTGGCTGGGGCATCACCGCGCTGCAATCCCTGATCATCGTGAACGGCGTTAATCTGCTGCTCTATGTTCCGATCTGGCTCCTTTTCCTGCCGAGCAATCTCGCTTCGACACCCTGGCCGGAAATTGCCCTGCAGGGCGTCTATCAGGGCATCGTCGCGGCATTCTTTGCATCGATTATGATCGCCCACGCCGCGCGCATGCTCGGCGGCATGCGTCAAGCCGCGATGATGTCAGGGGCGCCGGCGGTTGCCGTTCTGATTGCGATCCCGGCCCTGGGTGAAATCCCGTCCACCATCAGCATCATCGGCGTGGTCGTTGTTACGGCAGGAATCCTGGTCGCCCTCGGTCCGGGTCTCTTGTCGGGTTCGGCGTCACCAGGCGCGACGAAGCCGAAACCATGAATGCGCGATTGCCCAGCTTCGCGGTCGGGCTGGGCTGCGGACTTGTGGTGCCGTTCATCTGGGGCGGCTGGATCGTCGCGTCACGGTTCGGGGTGCTCAACGCGCTCACCCCCTTCGACGTGACCGCGATCCGGGTCGGCGTTGCCGCCCTCATCGTGTTGCCGTTGCTCCTGACGCGGGGCCTGGCGGGGCTCCCCCTGTGGAAGGGCGCGGTGCTTTCGTTTGGCGTCGGCGTTCCCTTCGCGTTGACCTCCTTCGGGGGCATGGCGTTGGCACCGATTGTTCATGCGGGTGTCCTGACGAACGGGGTGATGCCGATATTCGCCGCGATCATCGGCTATTACTGGCTGCGTGAATTGCCGGCGCGTTCGCAGATTGGCGGCATGCTCCTGATCGTCGTCGGGGGTGCGATGGTGGGTGGCGACAGCTTCAGTCTCGATGCGCCACGAGGACAGTGGTTCGGCGATCTGTTGCTGATCGGGGCGGCGGGATGTTTCGCCCTCTACATGACGGCATTGCGCCGCTGGAACGTCACCATCCTCCAGGCCCTTATCGCCGTCCCGACGATCAGTTCTGCGATCTATATCCCGGTCTGGCTGTTGTTTCTGCCGTCGGGGCTCCTGCAGTTCGACAATTTCCCGCCGTGGCAGGAAGTAGCGCTGCAAACCGTCTATCAGGGCATCATCGCGAGCTTCATCGTGGTGATCTTGATCACGCGGGCGACCCGGTCGATCTCGGCAACGACGATCGCGGTCCTGCTGGCGGGCTCGCCGGTGTTGGCGGTGTTGTTTGGAATCCTGCTTCTCGACGAGTTGCCGAGCGCGCTTGCCTGGGGCGGTCTGGCGGTGACGACATTGGGCATGGTGCTGGCGGTCGGCCGCCGCGCGGCCACGCAGAACCCGGCCAACGACAGCCATTAGCGGCCGTAGCGCGGCAAGCCCCTAGACCGGCAGCCGCAGCACCATGCGGTTGATCGCGTGCATGACCCTGTAGAGTTCATCGAACTGGCGCTTGAACGCGTCATAGTCGAGGTCCGAGCGCTTCTCGCGGATGGCGGCGTGAATCTCGGCCAGCGTCCTGTGGCCATCGCAGAGTGCCGCGATCGGCCGCGACAGCGCCGGCACCACCATGTCGGTTGCCAGTCCTTCGGTCGTGACGGTGATCTTGCCGCCCGGTGGCAGGGCCTTCGCCGCGTCCGCGGCGCTCTGGTTCAACAGATGCGGGACCGCGTTCGGATCGTCGGTGCCGGGCGGGGCCACGGGATTGTCCTCTCGCACCGCGTAGAAGATGTGCTTCTTGAGGTTCCCGGCGAACAATTCCGCAAAAATTGCCCGCGCGATCGGGTCCTGCGCGCGCAGACGTTTCAGGATACGCGGGTCGCGAACCAGCCAGTCCGGGTCGTAGCGGTAGGGCTCGATGAAGCCTGTCAGGCGCAGGTTGGCCTGGGTCACGAAGTCGACGACATCGGGCACCCGGTAGGCCCGGTCGCGCGAATGCAGGAACAGGTCATAGATCCCCGGATCGCCGCCGCCGATATGGTCGCGGATCAGCCCGTTGCGGATGATCCATGATGTCTTGGGCAGAGCCTCTGCCAGCCGTTTGGCCATGGCGACCCGTTCGTCGTCGGGCATGTCGTCGCCCGGGGCGATCGTGCGCAGCATATCCTGCATGTGATAGACGCCGATCCGGCCATACTCGCCATAGACCATGACCCCGATACCACCATCGGGCGCGAGCTGTCCGGCCAGTGCTGTTAGTCCCGCATCGGGATCCTCGAGATGGTGCAGCACGCCGCAGCAATCGATGTAGTCCCACGGGCCGGGTGCGACTGCGGCGACGTCGAGCAGGGAACCGGTCACGAAGCGGATATTGTCCAGCCCACGCACCTCGGCGCGCGCCTTCGCGACGGCCTGGCTGGGACCGCTCAGATCGAGATGGACGACCTCGCCCGGCACGCCTGCATCGCGCATGTGTTGGGCCAACATGATGGCGGCGTCGCCGGTGCCGCCGCCGGCGACCAGCGCCTTCATCGGCTTCGACAAATCCCGCGCGCCGCCGAACACATAGTAATTGAGCTCAAACAAATGGCTGGGCGAGCCGGCGATCAGGCGTGTTTTCTCGTCCTCGGGTTTGCGCTCGGGATAGGGATAGGATTCGTATTGGGATTGTACGCGTTGATCGCGCGCGTCTTTGTTGTTTGCAGCGGGGTCGGTCATGGCTGTCTCTGCTGTCTCAATCGGGCCGATGCGTCAGCCATCAATGTCGATGACCATCCGGCCGGTGGCCTGGCGGCCTTCGAGCATGGCCAGGGCCTTGGCCACGTCGGCCAGCGGCAGCACCTGAGACACATGGGGGTTCAGTTTCCCGTCGGCCCACCATTGCGCGAGCTCCACGAAGCTGGCGCGGAAGGTCTCGGTTTCGCGTGTCCGGTAGGCGCCCCAATAGACGCCGACGATCGAGATATTCTTGACCAACAGGTAGTTGGAGGGGAATTCCGGGACGTCGCCGCTGGCGAAGCCGATCACGAGCAAGCGGCCCGACCATGCCAGTGAACGCATCGCGGTTTGCGCCAACTCGCCGCCCACCGGGTCGTAGACGACATCGACGCCCTGTCCATCGGTGATTTTTTTCAGGGCGCCGCGCAGATCTTCCTCGGCGTAATTTATCAAATGATCAGCACCGCGCGCGCGGGCCAGTTCAAGCTTCTCTGCGGTGGATGCTGCCGCGATGACCGTGGCGCCCAGCGCCTTCCCGCACTCAATGGCCGTCAGGCCGACACCGCCGCCCGCGCCCAGAACGAGCAATGTCTCACCGGCCGTCAGCTTTGCCCGGTGGACCAGCGCCAGATGGGACGTGCCGTAGGCGACGGGAAAGGCTGCGGCGGTCACGTCGTCCATGCCGTCGGGAATGTGAAACACGGTCGTTGCGTCGCACACCGCCTGCTCGGCATAGCCGCCGGCCGACAGCAGCGCCATGACCCGGTCGCCGGGCTTGAAGTCTGTGACGCCGTCGCCGACTTCCATGATTTCGCCCGCACCCTCGAGGCCGGGCGCAAACGGAAGCTCGGGTTTCTCCTGATACTGGCCGCGTACGAGCACGCAATCGGCGAAATTCACCCCGGCGGCGCGCATCCGGATGCGGACCTGGCCCGGACCGAGTGCGGGTTCGGGCAATTCGCCGAGTTCGAGGGTTTCCGGGTCGCCCCAGTCTTTGCAAACAATTGCGCGCATAATTCTCGAACTCCTGCCTGACGAAAACCGACCTCGGCGCCAACTTGCCTCGGCCCCGGAGGCCATGCAAGTAAGGTCCGATGAGCGATACGAAAATGCGTGGATATTTCGGAATCGGCGTCGAGGGAATCTCGAAGCAGATGAATGTGGGTGCGATCATGCGCACCGCACATGCGTTCGATGCGAGTTTCGTCTTCACGATCGACGCGGTCTACGCCAAGGGGGAGGGCGGGCGATCCGATACTTCGGACGCGCCCGCGCATCTGCCGCTTCACGAATACGAAACACTCGATGATTTTCGGCTTCCGCGCGGCTGCGAGCTGGTCGGGATCGAACTCATCGAAGACTCCGCCGATTTGCCGAGTTTTCGACACCCGCGCCAGGCCGCCTATGTGCTGGGCCCGGAGCGGGGTTCCCTGTCTCCCGCGCTCGTTGAACGCTGCGACCATGTGGTGAAAATTCCCACCCGCTTCTGCGTCAATGTCGGCGTGGCCGCGGCGATCGTGATGTATGACAGGGTGCTGACCCTGGGCCGTTATCCGCCGCGCCCGATGACGCCGGGCGGGCCGGTCGAGGCGCTGCCCGATCATGTGCATGGTCGCCCCGTGCTGCGGCGTCCATGGAAGTGAGAAAAGGCCGAACAATAACAAGACGTTGATTGGTTCAGGGCTTGGCAAGACTCGGCGCAGCTTGGTAATGGCCGGGTCATGATCGCAATAATCAGATTTCCCCTATTGGCGGCAGCCCTCGTGCTGACAGTGGCGTTCCTGACGCCGTCCACCGGACATGCGCAGGAAGCCAAGCGTATCGGTCAGCATGGCGACTGGGACGCCTACACGCGCGGCACCGGAAACAACCAGTTTTGCTACATGGTCTCGAAGCCGAAGACGGCGAGCCTGCAGTCACGGCGGGGCGAGATTTTCTTCCTGGTGTGGCATCGGCCCGGCCAGAAAGAGTTCGACGTGGTGCAGGTCGATATCGGCTACCCGTTCAAGGACGCATCGGAAGTCGAGGTGCGTATCGGCGGGGATTCCTGGTCTCTGTTCACCAAGGATGAGAGCGCCTGGGCCTACAAACAGGCCGATGATGTGGCGCTTGTCGCCGCCCTGCGCAAAGGGTCGCGCATGACGGTCAAGGGGACGTCCAGCCGGAACAACCCGACCACTGACACCTATTCCCTGAAGGGCACCAGCGCTGCCTACGCCGCCATCAACAAGGCGTGTGGCCGCTAGAGCAGTTGCGTTCACCCGCTGTCGGGCCTATGTGAACCGTCATGCCGATATCATGCGAACAATTTGCAGCGCCGGTGGCTGATGGCGACGGCCCGATCAACCTGATCGGGATGAACCGGGCTGAACTGACGGCGACCCTCGAGACCCTCGATGAGCCCCGCTTTCGCGCCGACCAGCTCTTCAAGTGGATCTACGGGCGCGGCGCCACCGAGTTCGATCAGATGACCAATCTGTCGAAAACGCTGCGTGCGAAGCTGGCCGACCGCTACGTCGTCGCCCGCCCACAGATTTCGCAAGACCTGTCCTCGAAAGACGGCACCCACAAATGGCTGTTGCGTCTTGGGGACGGCAATGAGGTCGAATGCGTTCATATTCCGGAGTCCGACCGCGGCACGTTGTGCGTTTCGAGCCAGGTCGGCTGCACCCTGAACTGCCGGTTCTGCCATACGGGCACTCAGCGCCTGGTGCGCAATCTCGGCCCAGCGGAGATCGTCGGCCAGATCATGCTGGCCCGTGACCATCTGGGCGAGTGGCCGACCGCCGAACGGCCGTCTATCTACGAACGCGAGCTTAGCAATATCGTCATGATGGGCATGGGTGAGCCGCTGTATAATTTCGAGAACGTCTCGGCGGCCCTGAAGATCGTCATGGACGATGCGGGGATCGCGATTTCGCGCCGGCGTATCACCCTGTCGACCGCCGGCGTTGTGCCACTGATCGAGCGCTGCGGGGCCGAGCTCGGTGTCAATCTGGCCGTGTCCCTGCACGCGGCCCGAAATGATCTTCGCGACGAGATTGTGCCAATCAACCGCAAATACCCGATCAAGGAACTGCTGGCGGCGTGTCGGGATTATCCGGGCGTGCGCAACTCCCGGCGTATCACCTTTGAGTATGTGATGCTACGTGACGTCAATGACAGCGATGCGGATGCCCGCGAGTTGGTGCGCATCATCGCGGGCATTCCCTCGAAGGTAAATCTGATTCCTTTCAATCCCTGGCCGGGCGCGCCCTATGACCGCTCGACGGATGAAAGGATCGAGGCGTTTGCCGAGATCGTTCGCGGCGCGGGATATCCCTCGCCGGTCCGAACCCCGCGTGGCGAAGATATCATGGCGGCCTGCGGACAGCTCAAGTCTGAAAGCGAACGCCCGAGTCGGGCCGCAACTGGCTGATATTAAATAGGTTTTTCGCCTCGCATATTCGTGTCCTTGCCAGTTTGGCCCTGCGCCCCTACTTTTACGGCAAGGGAAGAGGACACCACACCCAAGATCCGTGAGAGCAACTGACGCGGGATCGACGGGACATGATCGACGATTTTCTAATGGGATTGGCCCTCGCCATATTTGGTGGGACGCTTGCCGTGATCGGTCTGCCGACCATACGCCGATGGCGTGTGCCCTCTCTGACCCCGGATCATAGAGGTCTGACCGGTCGTGTGTTGCGCATCGTGATATCGACGCTGGCGATCGGCGCCGGCGTGCCGCTGGCGCTGGCCGGGTTGGCCATGGTCGCCGCGGCCCTGGCGGGCATGCGGATTATCTGGCCGATCTGAAGTCCCCATATCCGTGTGCGATTGCGCGTCGCTGTACTTGCTACAGGGGCGGGCGCGACTATACTCCGGCGCGATTTACCGAAAAGCGAAACGGATCAGAGACATGGCGTCAGGTGACGTGAATAAAGTTGTGCTCGCCTACTCGGGCGGCCTCGATACTTCGGTCATTCTCAAATGGCTGGTGGAGACCTATGACTGCGAGGTGGTGACCTTCACCGCCGACCTGGGGCAGGGCGAGGAGCTCGAGCCGGCCCGCGCCAAGGCCGAGATGTTCGGGGTCAAGGAAATCTACATCGAGGATTTGCGCGAAGAGTTCGTACGCGACTACGTGTTCCCGATGTTCCGGGCCAACGCGCTGTATGAAGGTGTGTATCTGCTCGGCACCTCGATCGCCCGACCGCTGATCGCCAAACGCCAGATCGAGATCGCCCACGAGACCGGCGCCGATGCCGTATCCCATGGCGCGACCGGCAAGGGCAACGATCAGGTCCGCTTCGAGCTGGGCTATTACGCGCTCGATCCCGACATCAAGGTGATCGCGCCCTGGCGGGAATGGGGTCTGACCTCACGGACGAAGCTGATCGAGTTTGCCGAGAAGCACCAGATTCCGATCGCCAAGGACAAGCGCGGCGAGGCGCCATTCTCCGTGGACGCCAACCTTCTGCACATCTCGGCCGAGGGTAAGGTCCTTGAAGACCCCTGGATCGAGCCCGAGGAGTATTTGTACTCGCGCTCGGTGTCACCCGAGGCGGCACCGGACACGCCGACCTATATCGAAGTCGGTTTCGAGGCCGGCGATCCCGTCTCGATCGACGGGGAGAAGATGTCACCCGCCACGCTCCTCACCAAACTGAACGAATTGGGCGGCGCGAACGGCATCGGTCGACTTGATCTGGTCGAGAACCGTTTCGTCGGGATGAAGTCTCGCGGCGTCTATGAGACACCCGGCGGGACTGTCTTGCATGTGGCGCATCGTGCGATGGAATCCCTCACGCTTGACCGGGAGGCCACGCATCTCAAGGACGAGTTGATGCCGCGCTACGCCAAGCTCGTCTACAACGGCTTCTGGTTTGCGCCGGAACGCGAGATGATCCAGGCGCTGGTCGACAAGAGCCAGGAGCATGTCTCCGGCACGGTCCGGCTGAAGCTCTACAAAGGCAACGTGGTCGTCGTCGGCCGGCAATCGCCGAACAGCCTCTACTCCCTCGACCATGTCACCTTCGAGGATGACGAGGTCTATGACCAGCGCGACGCCGAAGGCTTCATCAAGCTGCAGGCCCTGCGCCTGCGCCTCAACAAGGCGCTGCGGGACTAGCTGCGGCCGGGCCGCGTTGCTGGATTTCAGGACATCACAAGTATGATGCAGCGCAATCCCGTCCGCCGTCTGGCGGCTGTTCTTTCAGCTGATGTTGTTGGTTACAGCCGCCTGATTGGCCGCGACGAGGAAGCGACCCGATTGCAGTTTAACGACTGTTTCGATGCCATAATCTCTCCTGCGATCTCGGCGTGCCACGGTCGCATTGTGAAAATGATGGGCGATGGTGTGCTGGCGGAATTCGTGAGTGCGGTGGATGCTGTCCGCTGCGCCATGGAGTTTCAGACGGGTCTGGCGGTGCAGAACGCAGAATTGTCCACGGACACCAGGATGGACTTCCGCGTTGGCGTGAACCTCGGCGATATACTGGTCGAAGGAGATGATATCCACGGCGATGGCGTGAACGTGGCGGCGCGACTTGAGGGTCTGGCACCGCCTGGTGGAGTACTCGTTTCCGCAATTGTTTACGAGATTGTTCAGGCGAAGGTTGAGTACAGCTTTTCTGACCTGGGTCGGCACGACATTAAGAACATCTCAGAAGGCGTGCATGCTTATCAGGTGTTGTCGGGCGAAACGGCCCAGGCCGTGCCTGCGGTTGAGCCGCAACGGTTGCCAGCACCGCGAGAGGGGAACTCGATTGTTGTCCTGCCGTTCGCCAATAATAGCGATGACCCCGAACAGGAATACTTCGCCGACGGCATCTCCGAAGACCTGATTACGGATTTGGCGTGTGCCGGCGATCTGTTCGTGGTTTCGCGTAACTCCGCTTTTTCGTTCAAGGGACAGAATTTGGACCCGCGTGAAATATGCCGTCGCCTTGGTGTGCAGCATGTTCTTGAAGGAAGTGTTCGGCGTGCCGGGAATCGTCTCCGGATCAACGCCCGTTTGATCGACGGAAAGTCCGGCGGGCAAATCTGGGCCGAACGGTTTGACGGCGATCTGGATGATGTGTTCGATCTTCAGGACGATATCAACGGGCGAATTGTTGTCGCCCTGAAGGGGAAGTTCGGGCCGCGCGACGATGCGCGACAGACACCTCACAGTTCGCAGGCTTATGATCTGTGCCTGAAAGGTCGGTGGGAATACTACTTTTACGCGCCGGACCGGCTGGCGCGGGCAAGCGAGCATTTTGAGGCTGCCATTCAGGAAGATTCTGGCTATGCCGAAGCCTATGCCTATCTCTCCTACTGTCGCACGTCGGCGTATGTGTTTACCTGGCCGGGGGCAGACGACTCGCTGATTCCAGCCCTTAAGCTGGCAGAGAAGGCGGTATCTCTCAACGGCGGATCCGCTGTCGGTCTTGCTCGGCTTGGCTGGGTTCAGGGTTTCATCGGTCGATTTGACGATGCAGTGGCGAACTTTGAGAAGGCGGTTGAAATCGCCCCCCGAAACGCGGAGGTTTACTACGCGTTTGGGGAAACAATGAACCGGGCCGGCAACCCCGCGCGCGCATTGCCGATTCTAGAGATGGCATTCAGTATCGATACTTTTGTGCCGCCGGGATGGCAGTTTGCGAAGGGTCATGCATACGTTCTGCTTGGGCGATATGAAGAAGCGTTGGAGCAGATTCTCCCTGTCCTGCAACGTGTCCCACGTTTAGTGCCAGCACGCGTGCAGCTTGCACGCGCGTATGCGGCAATGGGCAGGCACGACGACGCGAAAGCGGCGGTCCAATCCGTTCTGGATGTTGCACCGCGCTATAATATCGATAGTTTGGAGAGGATGTTTCCTTATCCCGAACCGCAGGATCAGGAGCGCCTTGTCGATAGCCTTCGTGCTGCAGGCCTCCCTGGCTAATTCGACTTAGCCCAAGCCCTGCAAGCGGTTTACTTCGAGGCCAGCGGGGTCCTAGCCCTCGATCTTTTCCATTTCGGCCATCTTCTCGTCGGCGTCGTCGGCCTTGTTGTAGTCCTGCGCCAGGCGCCCGTCGCCGGCCGGGCTCTTGCAGGTGAAGAACAGACAATGTCCCTCCACGGGGAGGATGCCGTGGCGCATGTTGCGCGCGATATGCACGAGGTCACCCGGCTCGATCGTGGTGGTCTCGTCGCCGAGAACGATGCGCAGCTTGCCCTCGAGGACGTAGATGAACTGTTCCTCGTTGGGGTGGAAATGTGGCGGCGGCGCGATCCCTTCTTCGTAATGCACGAGCCCGACCTTCATGAACTCGCCGATGAATGTCTTCATCAGCGCCGGCGCGGTATCGTCAGGCTGGAATTCGATTTCATTGGTGCGATAGATCGACATCGGCGCGTTCCCCTTATGTGTTCTGCTTTTCTGAAATCTTAGCTGAGCCCGGGCCAGGCGGCCTCGCCGAGCACAAACGGGTGAAGCCAGACCAGACCCAGATATATTGCGATGGTGAGCAAGAGACGCCACCAGCCGATCCCTGGCCAGTCGAAGCTGGTGCGCTTCGACAGGATGGCGCCGAAGGGGATGAGGCTGGTGGTCAGCATGATCGGACCCCAGTCCGCGCCGAAGAGGAACTCGCGCCGCTTGTCGATGCGGAACATCCCGACCACGCTCAGGATCAGAAATCCGGCAAACAGGATGACGGCGCGCGTGTCGCCGACGACAACGAGATGCGCCGCAGCCCATAAGGACATGCCGTTGAGGAACGGGTGCCGGGTGATGCGGATGATGCCTCGGGTCAGATCGCGGCCGGGCTCGTCGGGTGTGGTTCCGGCGATTGTCGGGGACGGGGTAGTCGCACCACAGACGATCAGGAACAGCGCCAGCGGCATCGCGATCGCAGGAAGCCAAAGCAGGCCATCCGGCGTTTCCCAGAGTGTTTCGATCGGCGCGCCTATGAACGCCAACACCATCCAGACAAACACCGCGACCATCAAAATTGAGTAGTAGGCGAGGAAACGGGTTTCCCCCAGCTTTTCGATCAATGCCAGGCGAACGGGCATGCTCGACAGCATGAAATGGCCACCCACGAACAGCGCGGTGGCGGCGAACAGCACATCCAGACTGCCGATCATGGCTTCCCCCTATATTTTCCACTTGCCCGCCGATTATCCGTTCGGAATGCGGGCGCGTCCAGTCACACCCTCCTGCATGCGCGCCAGAGGTGTGCTAGTCAGGGGTATGACCGATACGAATGAAACCAACGACATGAACGATGCCGGGGATGCGCTCCCCACGACCGACCCGGTCGCAGCGGTGATCCTCGAACAACTCGCCGCGATAAAGCCTGGCGGGTCGCTCTCGCCCGAAGACGTGGCGCGCGCGATCGCTGATGCGCGGCGCAAACCCAACGATCCAGCTGATCTCTGGCGGCGCTACATGTCGGCGGTCAAGCAACAGGCAATCCACCTCGCCCGCGCCGATTCGATCCAGGTGCTGCGCAAGGGCCAGCCGGTCGAGGATCCTGCGCGCGTCAAGGGCGTCATCCGCTACCGGTTGCCGGCTTCGTAATTACCAGGCGGGCGGTTCGATGCCGTTCTGGCGGCACGCTGCCGTGACTGTATTGGCCAGCAGGCAGGCAATCGTCATGGGCCCGACCCCGCCGGGAACCGGCGTGATCGCGCCGGCGACCTCGACCGCAGATTCGAAATCCACATCGCCGACCAGGCGCATCTTGTCGGGATCGTCATCGGTGGGTGCGGCGATCCGATTGATGCCCACGTCGATCACCGCGGCACCCGGCTTGATCCAGTCTCCCTGAACCATCTGCGGGCGCCCGACAGCAGCCACCAGGATGTCGGCCCGGCGGCACACATCGGACAAATCCTTGGTGCGCGAGTGCGCGATCGTCACGGTGCAATTGGCTTGGGTCAGCAACGCGGCCATAGGCTTGCCGACGATGTTGGAGCGGCCGAGAACGACTGCGTTGAGCCCCGACAGATCGCCCAGCCTGTCTTCGAGCAGCATGCGGCAGCCCAGCGGCGTGCACGGGACCATCGCGGCATCGGGCCCCGTCATCTGGCCGGTCGCCAGACGCCCGGTATTGATCACATGGAAGCCGTCCACATCCTTGCTGGGAGCGATGGCGTCGATCACCGCATTAGGGTCGATCTGGTCCGGGACCGGCAGCTGCACCAGGATACCATGGACGGCGGGGTCGTTGTTCAGCTGCTCGACCAGCGCCAGCAGCGCGGCCTGGCTGGTCGAGGCGTCGAGGCGATGGTCGGTCGCGGTGATGCCCGCTTCAGCCGCGGCCTTGCCCTTGTTGCGCACATAGACCCGGCTCGCCGGATCTTCGCCGACCAGGACCACGGCCAGGCCCGGGGTCAGGCTGTGGGACTTTTTGATCTGGGTGACATTCTCGCCGATGCGCCCGCGCAGGGCCTCGCCAAATCCCTTGCCGTCGATGATTCTGTCCGCGTGTGGGTCGGTCATTTCGTGTGCTCTCCCCGGCCGGCAAACCCGGCGCTCTCAATCGGCATTATCAACCAACGCCTCTAGCATGGAGATGAGAGTCGGGCCATCGCCGGGAATGCGAACCAGCTTGTTGCACCCGGTGGCGGTGGCTACCGCAGCAGCAGTCCGGGGATGAATTGCTGCAGGAAGCCGAGGATCAGGATGACGATCAGGGGCGACAGATCGATGCCGCCGACCGATGGAATCACCTGCCGGATCGGACGCAGCACCGGTTCGGTGATCCGGTAGAGGAAGTCACCGATCTGATAGACGAGGCGATTGGACGTGTTGATCACGTTGAACTGGACGAGCCAGGTCAGGACGATGGAAATGATCACGGCCCACATATAGAGGCCGATGATCGTGCTGATGAGGTTGGCGATTGCGAGCATGCTGTTCGATCCGCGGCTGCGAAAAATGCGCGTCAGAAACGCGTTGTGATAGCGGGTTCGAGACTAGCCAGCGCCCGTGCGCCTGTCCAGTAACGCGGCGGTTATGAGGCCATATGCGGATGACTTGACAGGGACGGCGGCCCGCACCCATATTCCCGCCGCGCCGCGATGCTCTAAGAGGCCGCGCGCACGCCGTTTTCGGCATCGGTGGGGCCGTAGCTCAGTTGGGAGAGCGCTACGTTCGCAACGTAGAGGTCGTCGGTTCGATCCCGTCCGGCTCCACCAAATTTTCCAATGTCTCCGATGACCTGGAAATGTATCGCTGGAACCCCCGGGTCTCCTGGTGCTTTTTCAGAAGAGCTGGGGCCCGAACAAGGATTCATTGGCGCTGGTCCGCCCTACCAGAACCTGAAAGAATGCCTCTCACGCAACCCCGCGAGTTCATGCGAGCGACCGTATTGCGTCTGCATCGAAGGAATTTTCCTCTGGCGTGTACATCCAGGGCTTTGGTCGACTAAAAGAATGAGGCGTCCGATCGGCGGCAGCTTGGTATTTCCCGCGAAACACGTGTTGAGCTGGCGAGAAACGGCGTGCGAAAAAACATCCAAGTGATACAGGAACTGGAAGAGTCCGATGAAAATCAGAAGGAAACATGCTTTGCGTGCATTCATGCTCATCGGCAGCGTGCTCGCTGCTGGCGTCGCCCAATCGGCGGCGGCGCATGAATTCACGGCCGCGATCGTGGGCAGCGGTCCCGGCGCTGATGCATTGGTCGCAGAGGCGGCGCGGGGGTTCATCGTCGCCACCGACGAGCGCGATGGCCATGCGAGCGAAACTTCGGACGGACATCTCGGCGGCCTCGACGTCCAGATCCGGGTTCTGCCGGCTGCCGCAGGGGAAGCCGTCGACGCGCTGGTCGGCATGCCCAGGGACCCGGCCGACATCGCCATTTTTCTCGGCCAGGAACTGCCCGGGAACGATGGTATTGGAACGGTGCTTGGTCCGGACACAATCATCTTCCGTGCGGGATCTCTGCCGTCACGCCAAAACCGCGAAGCCAGTGAATTCGGTGACCGCTTCAAAGTTCTGTTTGGTCGTTCCCCCACCGAAACTGCCGAGCAAGGCTATAATGCCGCCCGCCGGGTCGACATGGCCATACGCCGCCACAGCGGTCTCGCGCCGCGCGCGGCGATAGAGTCAGCCCTCGCTGAAACGGCCACGGGTATAGACTGGTAAATCCGGTCGTCGCGCACGTTCGCAACGTTTCCATATATAGAACCGGCGTGGTGAAACGACCGCACGGAAATGGACTGCTCCCGAAATTCCATCTGCAGATTAACGGGCTGTGTCCGTTTTGGTTCGGTCGGGACCGGAATACAAAACTGCATCGGCATAAGCCGAGCGAGGCCCCACCGATATCCATGGCGGGTTTGCAGGCGCCTCCCGGTATCACCAAATTTTCCGTCCATCAGGACGGCTTCCTGTTCTGATTTCCTGCGCACGTTATTGAGAAAATGGGGGGCCTCCTTGGGAGGCACCCCCATACTGTCCGCGTATGGCGAATAACAGTTATCACGGGCTGCTGAGATCGTGCCTGATTCTTGCGCGGGCATGATATAGGAAGGCCATAATTGATGGGGTCGCCGCGCAAGTGACCGTGGCGACGTGTGTTTGCTAAACGAATGGTTCGTAATACAGCGCACCTATCCGGCATTTCGATCGAGATAACATGACAGAATTCGAAGGCGTTGTTCCGCCACTTCAGCAGGCTTTGACCCAGCGCGGCTACACCCAGTTGACCCCGGTGCAAACCGCGATCCTGGCCCTCGACAACAAGAACGCCGACGCCCTGGTTTCAGCCCAGACGGGGTCCGGCAAGACCGTGGCCTTCGGCCTCGCGCTGGCGCCGACCCTGTTGGATGGTGCGGACCGTTTTGTCCGTGCAGATGCGCCGCTGGCGCTGGCGGTCGCGCCGACCCGCGAACTGGCCCTGCAGGTGCGTCGTGAACTTGAATGGCTTTACGCACCGACTGGGGCGTCCTTCGCCTCCTGCGTGGGCGGCATGGATGCGCGCGCCGAACGCATGGCGTTGCAACGCGGTGCGCATATCGTGGTTGGCACGCCCGGCCGGTTGCGCGATCATATCGAGCGCGGTTCGTTCAACACGACGGGGCTCAGGGCCGTGGTGCTCGATGAGGCCGACGAGATGCTCGATCTGGGCTTTCGTGACGACCTCGAATTCATCCTCGATGCGGCGCCCGAGGGACGGCGCACATTGTTGTTCTCGGCCACGGTGCCGCGGACCATCGCCAACCTCGCCAAGCGTTACCAGCGCGATGCGGTGCGGATCTCGACATCGGCGGAGCAAAGCCAACATGTTGATATTGAGTACCGCGCCCTCACGGTTGCACCCAACGACACCGAAAACGCCATCGTCAATGTGTTGCGCTATTTCGATGCGAAGAATGCGCTCGTCTTTTGCGGCACCCGTGCCACCGTCAACCGGATGACCAGCCGCTTTGCCAATCGTGGGTTTTCGGCGGTGGCGCTGTCGGGTGAGCTCAGCCAGAACGAGCGCACCCATGCCCTGCAGGCGCTCCGCGACGGGCGCGCGCGGGTGTGCATCGCCACCGATGTGGCGGCACGCGGACTGGATCTGCCGAATTTGGAGCTGGTGATCCACGCGGACCTGCCGAAGAATCGCGAATCCCTGTTGCACCGAAGCGGACGGACCGGACGCGCGGGTCGCAAGGGCGTGTGCGCGTTGATTGTGCCCCACAATATGCGCCGGCGGACCGAACGGTTGTTGCAAAGCGCCAATGTTGAAGCCACATGGGCCAATCCGCCATCGGCTCATGAAATTATGACGCGCGATCGTGACCGTATTTTCTCAGACCCGGCGTTAAGCGAGCCATTGACCGACGAGGAACGTGCCTTCGCACAGAAGCTTCTGTCGCATCACGATGCCGAACATGTCGCCGCCGCGTTCCTGCGCCGCCATCTCGAAGACCAGACCGCGCCGGAAGAGCTGCTCGATGCGGCCCCGACGGAGCCGCGCAAGGATCGCCGTGACAATTTCAAGGACAGTGTCTGGTTCACCCTCTCGGTCGGGCGAAACGAGCAGGCCGAGGCGCGCTGGCTGATGCCGATGCTGTGTCGCGCCGGTCATCTGACCAAACAGGATATTGGTGCGATCCGTATCCAGCACAGCGAGACCCATGTCGAGATCGCGGCGGGTTCGGTGGATCGGTTCCTCGAGGGGATCGGCCCCGGCGGTAAGGTCGAAAAGAATATCGTGGTCACCCGGCGCGAAAGCGACCCGACGGGCGGGGAGCCGCGCGAGTCGAGCGACAAACCTTATGTGAAGAAGAAGCCCTACGCCGCCAAGCCGCACGGCGATCAGGCCAAACCGCATCAGAAGCGCAGTTTCGATACGCGATCCGGTGCGCCGGCGGGCGATGAGAAAATGCCCTGGGAACAGGACGAGAAGAAGCCCTGGGAAAAGAAGAATAAAAAATCCAAGACCAAGAAACCCCAAAAGGGAAAACTCGGCCTCAAGGCGCCCAAAATGAGCGCGAAGGCGCGCGCGGCGATTGATTCCGGCCACGCGCCGATGAAGCGGAAAAAACCGAAGCGCGACCGCGTTTAGGCATCGGTAGGGCCGGAGAAACGGTCTCTCTCAGATTGATCAGAAAGCGGCTTTCCATTGCTCGGTATCCACGAACCAACGTTCTTCGTGGACTTTGCCCTCTGTGAACTTAAACAAAACCGCAAGCTGGCTGCCTCCGGGGACCTTGTCGCTCTTCCATTCGACGATAGAGACAACTTCTTCGGCTTCCCCGATTTCGCGAATTGAGGAAATGTCGAACCCCGGCGGAAATGCCGCGCCGATGTTTTCCAGCGCGCCCCGGAACGCAGCCTTGCCTCTCAAGACATCGTCCTGGCCGGGCATCACGAAGATCATGTCTTCGGTGTAATCGGCGATCAGCGTATCCCAATCCCCTTGTGAAACTGCTTCCCAGCCTCGTTTCACAACTTCTGCGTCGGTTCCCATTATTCACTCCCATTTTTCTTGTACTGGTCCTCGATGCGGTCCCAGCGTGGCTTGTCCACGATGTCGAGATACTCCGGGAAGGATAGCCCGGTGTTGGCGAGTTTGAGCTCGCCGCTCTTGATGTCGGCCAGCGTGTCGCGGATCGTGCGCGCCGCCAGCATCAGCGTCGTGATGCCATAGCTGGTGATGCTGTAGCCGATCTCACCCAATTCCGCCGGCCTGAGCAACGGGGTGACGCCGCCCTCGATCATGTTGGACAGCTGGGGCACCGGCAGCTCCTCGCAGATGCGCTGCATGTCCTCGATCGATGTCGGCGCCTCGACGAACAGGGCGTCCGCACCCGCTTTCATGTAGCGCTCGCCGCGTCGCAACGCCTCGTCCAGGCCGTCGGTGGCAATGGCATCGGTGCGCGCGATGATGAAGGTATCTGGGTTGAGCCGCTCGCCGGCGCACGCGCGCAGCTTCTCCTCCATCTCCTCGGCGGGCACGATGTGCTTGCCGGCCATGTGGCCGCAGCGTTTCGGTGCGACCTGATCCTCGATGAAGATCGCCTGCGCGCCGATCTTCTCGTAATGGTTGAGGGTGTAGACGGCATTCTTGACGTCGCCATAGCCGGTGTCGACGTCGACCAGGCAGGGCAGGTCGGTGACGGCGAGGATGTCGCGCACGCCGGCCGAAATCTCGCCGAGCCCGAGCAGGCCGATGTCGGGGGCGCCGTAGCGCGCCCCCACGATCTGGAAGCCGCCGATCATGAAGGCGTCGAAGCCGGTCTGCTCGATGATCCGTGCTGTCAGCGCGTCATGTGCACCGGGAATGACGAGCGGAGAAGCCTCGTTGGCGAGCTGGCGGAAGGTCTTTCTGTCGGCCATGGGCGCCCCCTAGCGCAGCGGCGAGAACGACGGGGCAAGCAGCAGCTTGTTGTCCTGAGTGACAATCGCACCCTTGGGTGATCCTTTGGGGGGCCAGACGCCCTTTGCCACGCCTTCGTCGCGCACTTGCTGACGATGCTCGAAACTCTTGTAGGGCCAGATGTGGACGTATTTGTTGAGGTGTCCCAGATCCGTGTGCATCGCCATGGCGCAGGGCGAGAGCTCACTGCGCGCTCCGATGGCGTCTTCCCAACCCTTGATGATGCCGGGCATCGTCCCGTTGTTGACTGTGTAATAGCGATACTCGAACAGCGGGCCATGCTCGCCGCTCAGGAACTCACCCATGAACGGGAACGGGGTGAAGACCTCGCTGTTCATCTCGTGGATCATGTCGGTCACCGCGGGCGGCCAGACGCCGGTCGCGACCGCCTCGGCGCGTACCGCGTCGCGCTCCGCGTGATCCTTGTAGGCCCAGATATGCATGACTTCGTTGAGCGGCCCGACCTCGGAATAAAAGAAGGCGGCCAGCGGTGACAGCTGCTTGCGGCCGTTCTCATAAGCCTCTCCAAAGGCCTCGAGGAATTCGGGAACCATGCGCGGCTTCAGTCGGTAGGTGCGTACTTCGTAGATCATGTTGTCCCCCCTGAGGAATGGAGCCCGCGGTTGTGACGCTTGTTGGCGGCTCGGAAAAAGTAAGGCGCTCAGTTTGACCTGCTCTGAATCACCCGTCCAGCCGCGCTTCGTCTCGCCCGGTCCTAGCCTTCGGTCGTCGGGAGGGGGCGCTTCACGCCGCGTGCGACGTCGCGGCGTGCCATGTAGGTCGTGCCGACGACGATGATCCCGGCGCCGACCCAGGTCCAGGTGTCGGGGAATTCTGCAAAGACCAGGTAGCTGATCACCGCAGCCCAGACCATGCGCATGGCGCTGACCGGCTCGACCAGGCTGACATCCGCAAGCTTGTAGGCGTGGGTGAACAGTAAATGGCCGGTGGTGCCGCACAGGCCGATGGCGATGAGCCACAGAAATTGTTCGAGGTTCGGCCATTGCCAGACGAACAGCGCCGGGATCAGGGTCACAGGGGTCATCAGCAATGTGACGTAGGCGACAATCGTGGTTGGTGAATCATGCCGCGACAGCATTTTGGCCATGACCTTCGAATTCGAGACCAGAAACACCGACATGAGAGCCAGCACGGTGCCGAGATTGATGGCGACGAAACCCGGCCGAACGACAACGAAGGCGCCTGCCACCGCCAGAGAGATACCGAGCCAGCGGCGCGGGCCTACTTTCTCTCCGAGGAAGAAGATCGCCAGCAGCGCGACGAAAACCGGTCCGATCAGGCTGATGGCCGCGACATCCCCCACCGGAATCAACGACAGCGCCGTGATCATGCAGAGCATCGCCCCGGCGTTTACAAGCCCGCGCCCGAAATGCCAGGGGAGCATTTCCGTTCGGAATAGCCCGAAACCATTTCGAGCGATGATTGGTATGAAAATAATCAAACCAAGAAAGCCGCGGAAGAACGCGACTTCGAAGGCATGCAGGCCCTCTTCGACCGTCAGGTAACGGACAATGTTATGCATCGTCGCGGCGGACGCCGACGCGCCCACCACCAGCAGTATCGCCTTTACCGAATCCGGCATGGCATCTTCAGCATCGTTGCGCGCCAGGTTGTAGAGATGTCGCCGCCGGGTGCCAGCGGTCTGTTTCCGATTTGGAAGCAAGCCGATTGTAAGTAAAGTCGGCCCGAATCACACCTTACCAGTCGGGGACCGCTTATCTGGTGCCCAGCTTTTGACCCAGAGGACCCGCCCCATGGCCATTTCCCATCTTGAGCATTTTCTCGTCGTCGCCCAGGACTATAAGGCGACGGTGCAGTGGTACATCGACAATCTGGGCTTCGAGGAGGGTCCGCACCCGGATTTTGGCGCCGATGTCGAGGTGACCTGGCTCTATCTCGGTGAGCGCGACATCATCCATATCGTGCCGCCGCGCCCGAACGACGAGCCCCGCCCGGCACCAGATCCGGACGCAACGCCCGAGGATATCGCCCAGGGCAGCCGGCCGATCCACCATATTGCGTTCCGGGCCGCCAATCGGGTCGAGATGACCGACCGTCTGAAAGAACAGGGCGTGACCTATCTCGAGCAGCAGGCCAGCAAGGAGGACCTGTACCAGGTCTTCGTGCGTGACCCGAATGGGATCACGGTCGAGCTCAATTTCCCCGCCGAGGAGGCCGCCGACATGGAGGGCCTCGCCCAACTGGCACTGCGGCCCGAGAATTGGAAAGACGAAGTGCCGACGGGATAGGCCCGCGCTAGGCTCCACGGGCCTGCGCGATCGCACCGGTCTGCGCTAGAATGCCCTCATGACAAAACTCTCCGTACTCGATCTCGCCTACATCGGCGAAGGATTCACCCCGGCCGACGCGCTGGCCAACGCACGCGACCTCGCTCAGCACGCAGAGGCGGCGGGCTACGAGCGCTTCTGGCTGGCCGAACATCACAACCTCGCCGGCATTGCCAGCGCGGCCACGGCCGTGTGCATCGGCCATGTAGCAGGGGGCACGAAGACGATCCGCGTGGGTGCGGGCGGCATCATGCTCCCGAACCATTCACCGATGATTGTGGCCGAGCAGTTCGGCACTTTGGCGACGCTCTATCCCGGCCGCATCGACCTCGGACTGGGACGGGCGCCGGGCACCGACCAGCGCACGCTTCAGGCGCTGCGGCGCGGCCCGGATTCCTCGGAGCATTTCCCTCAGGATGTGGTCGAGTTGCAGGCCCTGCTCGGCCCGCCGCAGGAGAACCAGGGAATCCACGCGATTCCCGGCGAGGACACCAATGTGCCGCTGTGGATTCTCGGCTCCAGCCTGTTCGGCGCCCAGCTCGCCGCCATGCTGGGGTTGCCCTACGCCTTCGCCTCACACTTCGCGCCCCAGGCCCTGCTGCAGGCGGTGTCGATCTATCGCGAGCGGTTCGAGCTTTCCGACCAGCTCGCCGAGCCTTATGTGATGGTCGGCTGCAACGTCGTCGTCGCGGAGACGGAAGACGATGCGCGGCGGCTGTTCACCACGCCACAGCAGCAATTCACCCGCATGGTGCGCGGCACCCGCGGCCAGCTGCCGCCGCCGGTCGACGACATCGAGGATTTCTGGTCCCCGATGGAGAAGTCGCAGGCATCTTCGATGCTGGGCTGCTCGTTCTACGGCACACCGGAGACGATCAAGTCCAAGCTGGAACCGATGATTGCGGAGACCGGTGCCGATGAACTGATGGTCGTGGGTGCGATCTGGGACCACAGCGCACGCGTGCGCTCCTACGAGTTGCTGGCGCAGGCGATGAACTAGTGCGGCGGAGTTTTGAGGGAAGGACGCAGCAATGGAACTGACGGGCAAGACGATCATTATCACGGGCGCGGCGTCCGGGATTGGTAAAGCGAGCGCGTCCGCGCGCCTGCGGGTTGGCGCCAATGTGGTCCTCAACGATATCGAGGGCGCCAAGCTCGCCGCAACAGTCAGCGAACTGGAGGCGGCGATCCCCGACGCGGCGGCACTCGGTGTCGAGGCCGATATACGCGACGGCGATCAAGTCGCCGGCCTGTTTGATCAAACGGTCGAACGGTTTGGTCGCATCGACGGCATCCTCGCCAATGCGGGAATCACGGGCACCCGCGAGCCGATTGCCGAACTCGATTTCGACAGTTGGGACGCCGTGATGGACGTCAACCTGAACGGCACGTTTCGGGTTGTGACGGAAGGCGCCCGCCGGCTCCTGGCACAGGGTGACGGGGGCAGTATCATCATCAGCGGTTCCTCGCAGGGGATCCGTCCGCTACCTGGTTTTATCGCCTACGCCGCCAGCAAGGGCGCGCTGCACAATCTGGCGCAATCGCTCGCCTTCGAACTGGCCGAGCACCGTATCCGCGTGAATGTTCTGGTGCCGGGCACGACCAATACCGAACTGGTGCGCGCCATGCCCGGACATGGTGAACGGGTGGCGAAGACCTTTCCGCTGGGTGAGCTGGCCGAGCCCGAGGAGCTGGCCCAGTTTGTCGTCTTCGCCATGTCGGATCTCGCACCGCATATGACCGGGACACTGCTGAAGATCGATTCCGGACGCCTTATCTGAGGCGGTTGAAGTTTATCGCACCTGATGCGCGCCTATGAGCTCATGGCGGAGGTGAATGTGCAGGGGCCTCATGATTTAGTCGCCCCCATTTTCCTCGAAGGTGCAACGCGCTAAAAGAAACCGCCCTCGACCCACAATGGCCGCGGGCCTGTTTTAAACGGGAATATTTTCATGACCACCGACCAGATCATCAGCCGCCGCGACGGCGCAATCGGCTACATCACCTTCAACAATCCCGACCGTCACAACGCGATGTCCCTGGAGATGTGGCGTGACGGCGAAACCGCGATCCGCGAATTCTGCGATGCGGGTGATGTGCGCGCGATCGTGCTGACCGGGGCGGGCGAGAAGGCCTTCGTGGCCGGTGCGGATATCTCCAAGTTCGGGGAACAACGCGCCTCGAAGACGGCGAGCGAAGAATATGCCGCCGCCGTGAAGACCTTCCAGGACACGCTCACCCATGCGCCGATGCCCACCATCGCGAAGATCGGTGGTTATGCCATCGGCGGCGGACTGGCGATCGCGCTGTGCTGCGACATTCGCATCGCGTCGGATGATTCCCGCTTCGCCGTTCCGGCCGCCAAGCTCGGTCTGGGCTATGCCGCGTCGGGGATCGAGCGCCTGATGCAGATCGTCGGGCCGTCCTTCGCGATGGAAATTTTCTACACCGCCCGTCAGTTCGATGCGGGTGAAGCCCTGACCATGGGCCTGGTCAACCGGGTGTTGCCGCGCACCGAGCTGGATGCCTTTTGCGATGACTATGTCAGCCGCATTGCGGGTAATGCGCCGTTGACGATCCGCGCGGTGAAGACGGCGGTGCAGGAAAACCTGAAGGCGCCGGTCGACCGCGACAGCGCATTATGCGCCGAACAGGTCGCGGCCTGCTTCGCGAGCCAGGATTATATCGAGGGCCGTACGGCCTTCATGGAGAAGCGTAAGCCGGCCTTCACGGGCCAGTAAGCCCTCAGCCGCCGGCGGTGCCCTTCCACATGGGGCGGCTCATCGCCTCGCCGTAACTCCGGAACATCACGTTGAAGGCGATCGAGATCCGGTCGGCGTCCGATTGGTTGATCGGCACTTCATGGTCGAGCCAGCCGGGGAACATCACCAGATCACCTTCGACGACCGGCATCATGACGTTGTTGGAGTTGAACCGGTTGCGGTTGTGCGTCGGCGGCGCCATCACGGATGTCTGGCCGCGCGGGTCGGAGAATTTGATCCGGTCGCCGCCTGGGCCCGCGGTGACGTAGTAGGAGCCCGACAGGAAGTTGTTGGGGTGATTGTGACGGATATGCTGGGCGCCTGGCGGATTCACATTGGCCCAGCAGCCGGTGATGGCGATGTCCTCGTTCTGGACTTCCAGGTCGGTCAGCACATTGAGTGCGGCGTCCCGGATCATCTGCGCGAGCGGCGCGAAGACCGGGTTCTCATGCAGATTCTGGTCGGTCTGCCAGGTGCCGCCAGCCGGGGGTGTTGACCGGTCGCCGACCAGCCGGGTGATTTCCGCGCCAAGTGCTGCGTTCAGGCCGGGGCGTTCTTCGGGATCTACCTGGAACTTCCAGATCAGGGTCGGGAAAAATTCGAAACGGTCGACGTCGGAGAACATGGGCGGCCCCTTTGACATGTGTATGCGGGCCCATGATCGCCCTTCGCGCCTGAGGGCTCAATTGCACAAGGTGTCGCGGGCGCGCTTACCCGTGTTTTTGCCGGTGGATTCACCCTGTGGCGATGTAGGCCTTGAGGGCCTCAGCCTCCTGCTCGGTCTCCCGGATCCGGTGCTTCACCACATCACCGATCGAGACCAGTCCGATCATTATGCCGTCCTCGACGACCGGCAGATGCCGGATGCGATGCTCGGTCATGGTCTCCATCAGGTGGGCGATATTGTCTTCGCTGGTGCAGGTGACCACGTCGCGGATCATGATGTCCGCGATGCGCAGGTCGAGTATGTCGGCGCCGGCGCGCGCGAGGTGACGGATCACATCGCGCTCGGAAATGATTCCATCGACCCGCAGACCGTCACTGCTGGCCACGAGAGCGCCGATCCTCAGTTCTGTCAGTCGGGCGCAGGCCTCTGACACCGACCAGTCAGGCCGGATAGTTTCAGTGGCATTGCCCTTGTTTCGAAGAATTGCTGCAACGTTCATAGGTGCCCCTTTCGCTTGTGGGCGCACCTGTTGGCCGGTCCTTGCATCGTCTCGCATCGGTCCGACCACGATGCGCTCCACCCGATGTCTCGGATGGTTCATCGCGAAACTGCGTCAGATTGTCGCATAAATGAGGCGGTTTGGCCAATTTAGGCCGTTCGGCTGCCGAATGCGTGGCTGATTACATCTAGTTTAGAGGCAGGCTGGCGGCGGCTTTCTCGCAGATTTGAGCGGTTGTCACGCCGGTCTTGTCTGCCCCGTCGAGCGAGCAGTGTTGAATCAGAAAAGCACAGGAACCCAGGACGTTGGCGTAGTGCGGGGAGTCCGGCGAACGGGCGGGACGGGCGACTTCGGCCTGGCGCAGGTTGATGATGCGTTCGCCGCGCAACAGGACAGTGTTCTCATGGCCGAGGCATTGCGCGTCGCTGGTGGTGAGCTGGTTCATCGAGATCGCGACAAGAAAGACCGCACCGAGCCCGACGATCAGCCGGGACCGGAAGGCCCCCAGTCTTGGAAAGCGCCAGCGCAGGCCGCGATAGAGCCCGTACAGAATGCCGGCGGCAGCCGCGAGGGAGACGATGAGCCGCAGGAGGTCCAGCGCGATGTCCATATGGGTTAGCCGCCCACCGCTTAGCGGCCGCTGCTGTCGGCGTCGAGACGGGTGATGGCCTCGCTGACCATGCGATGGGCATCTGTTTCAGGCGGGATGAGATCACGCAGGCGCACGAAGTTCGCGCGCGCCGTGGCGGTGTCGCCGGACTCCGCCGATGTAATCGCGCCGCGCAACAGGGTCTCTGCGTGATCGGGTTCGAGCTCGATCGCGCGGGCATAGGCTTGCGCTGCCGCCCCCGGGTTTCCGAGCATCTCCCAGGAGCGCGCGAGCATCCGCCAGCCGGCCAGGTCTTCGGGCTCGTCCTCGAGACGTGCGGCCAGATTGTCGACCATGCCCTGGATCATCGCCTGGCGATCCTCGTCGCTCATGCCTTGCGCGGCGGCGATATCGGCGTCCGTCGGCCCGCGGGTCGGCGGTGTGGCAGATGACGTCGTCGACTGGGGCAGCCAGTCAGCCGGGTCATGTCCGAGTTCCCGCGCGGTGTCGGTCACGCGGGCGAGGACGGTCGGCAACCAGGGTGCATCAGCAGGCGCGTCGCCGGCCAGGGCGGACCAGGCATCGAGCGCATCCTGTTCGTAGCCCGCCTGGTAGTTGGCGAGTGCGAGAAAATATCGGGCCCGGGGGTCGCCCGCATCGGCCGTGAGCGCCGTCTCGAAGGCCTGACGCGCCGCTGGCGTCACCAGGCCGTCGGCGATCCGTGCCAATGATTCACCATGCGCCGAGGCTATTTCCGGGCGCGTCGGATCGAGGTCACGGGCCCGTGCCAGTGCGATTTCCGCGCCGTCCACATCGCCCGCGACCAGGCGTAGGCGGCCAAGGTCGAACCAGGGTTGGGCGTCGTCGGGGGAGGCGACGGTGCGCGCCTCGGCTTCCTGAAGACGCGACCGCGCGGCAGCGACCACACCATCGGTTGCTTCGGGCGGTGCCTCGCGTGCCGCGAAGGGCAGATTGGGCAGGCCGGGCGCGCCCAGATCGAGATAGAGCGACACGCTCGCGAGCGGCAGAAGAAGTGCCAGCAGCGCGGCGAGCAACAGATGGCGCTGGACCCTCGGTTTTCCCGACAAGCCAGCAGCGCGTCCCGCGGCGAGAAGGCGGCGTTCGATCTCACCCCGCGCGGCCTCGGCCTGGGTGTCGTCAATCAGGCCACGCGTACGATCGCGATCGAGCTCCTGGAGCTGGTCGTAATAGACCGTGGCATCATATTCGGCGCGCGCGAGGTCGCTGCTTCCCGGGCGCAACAGCGGCCAGGCGATCCAGGCGATCAGCGAAATGGTCAGTGCTGCAAGAACAATCCAGAAAATCATGAGGGTAGCCGCTTCCCGGAACCATCATCATTCGGGGTGGTGCCTTGCAGCGCATCATCGTCGCGCTCGTCGGGTGGTCTCATCCCCTCCTCGATCTCGGCGCGGAACCGGCTGCGCTGCAGGTTCGAGGGATCGGGCGGGCTTGTGTTCCCGATCCGCTCAACCAGCGCATCCAGCTCGGCCCGGTCTGACGGCGACAGGGGATCCGGGCCCATGCTGGCCAGCCGCCGCTGCTGGTAGGTCTGATAGAACAGCACCGCCAGGGTCGCGATGACAATCGCCATGATCGGGGGCGCAAGCCAGAGCGCCAATGTGTTGGGCTGGAAGGGCGGGCGGAGCAGGACGAAATCGCCATAGCGCGCGACGAGATAATTCACGACCTCTTCGTCGCTGTCGCCGGCGACAAGACGTTCGCGGACCAGCAGACGCATGTCGCGTGCGATGCCGGCAGCGGAATCGTCTATCGACTGGTTCTGACAGACCACGCAACGCAGCTCGGTCGAGATTTCGCGCGCCCGGCTTTCGAGCGCGGGATCGGCCAGCACTTCGTCGGGCTCGACCGCCAGCGACGGTGCACCCCCCGTCAGGAGCGCCAACATCATGATGGCCAGAAAGGCCGAGAGTTGCTTCATCCGCCTTCTACTTCGTGCAGTTTCGGGAGGATCTTCCGTTCGAGTATATCGGGCGTGATTGGTCCCGCATGCTTGTAGGCGATTATGCCGTTGGCATCGATGATGAATGTTTCCGGTACCCCCGTCACCCCCCATTCCAGCGATGCACGGGCATCGGCATCGAAGCCGATGGCCCGGTAGGGGTTGCCGTGGCGTCGCAGCCATGTGACGGCATCTGCGGATTTGTCGCGATAGTTGATGCCGTAGACTCGCACGCCGTCGGCGGCCAGTTGGGTGATCAGCGGATGCTCGGCAAGACAGGGAATGCACCAGGAGGCGAAGACATTGAGGACCGTCACATGACCCTTGAGGTCATCGGTCGAAAAGCCGCCGGGGATGTTGTCTGCGACAGCCGGCAGGGAGAATGCCGACGCCGGCTTGCCGACAAGCGGTGAGGGCAGGCGCGATGGGTCGTTGTTGCGATCGCCGTCGGTCAGCAGCACGCCCATCACGCCCAGCAGCGCGGCGAAGATTGCTGCGGGCAATATAACGACAAGCCGGCGCATGACCTGCTCGGGCTCTACTCGGCCGGTGCCGGCATGGGTTGCGAAGGCGGGCTGTCTGCCGGCAGCGCGGCGTTCGCTGCGCGGCGCGGCGCGCCCACCCGGTGGCGTCGGTCGCTCAACGACAGGAAGCCGCCTAACACCATCACAAGTGACCCCAGCCAGATCCAGGGGACGAGCGGATTCACAAAGAATCGCACGGTCCAGGCGTTTGACGTCCCGGGTGTGCGCCCACGTTCGCCGATCACGCCATACAGGTCCGACAGCCATCTCGTATGAATGCCGGCCTCGGTGGTCGTCTGATTGGCGACCGGAAAGAACCGGCGCTCCGTGACCAGCGTCGCGACGGGCGTGTCGTCCTTGGAGATCAACAGGGTGCCCCGTTCGAAACTGTAGTTGGGTCCGAGCCCCTCGGTGACCGATTCCAGGGTCACTGCATAGCCCACGCCCTCGACCGTCTCGCCCGGGACGAGGGTGGTGACCAACTCGGCGCGCCAGGCCGACGAGCCGGTGATGCCGACGATCAAGATCGCGAGGCCGAGATGCGCCAGGGTCATGCCGCTGGCCGAGCGAGGCAAGCCGGACAGGCGGCGCAGGGCGTCGGCAGGGTGGGACGAGAATAGCTTGATGCGGTCGCCCCATTCGGCGACCGTGCCGACTCCGAGCCAGGCTGCGAGGCCCATCGCAAAGGGGGCAAGCGCCGGGCCGTCGGGTACCAGGACGAACGTCGCGACGATGGCCAGCAGCGCCGCGATCCCCGCCGGCACGAGCTTTCTCGAGGCGGTCCGCATGTTGCCACGCTTCCAGGCCATCAGCGGCCCGAGCGCCATCAGTAGTACCAAGGGCACCATGATCGGGGCGAACGTGGCATTAAAGAACGGCGGGCCAACGGAGACCCGGGACTCGCCGCCCGACAGCGCCTCAAGGATCAGCGGATACAGGGTGCCGAGCAAGACCGTGGCGGCTGCCACCGTGAGCACCATGTTGTTGACGACCAGTGCGCCTTCGCGGCTGACAGGCGCGAACAGGCCGCCGCCCTTCATGCCGGGTGCGCGCACCGCGAAGAGGGTCAACGCCCCGCCGATTGTCAGGGCCAGGATTGCGAGGATGAAGACGCCGCGTTCCGGGTCGGTGGCGAAGGCATGCACGGATGTCAGAACGCCGGAGCGAACGAGGAAGGTGCCCAGCAGGCTCATGGAGAAGGTCAGGATGGCGAGCAGGATGGTCCAGCTTTTCAACGCGTCGCGTTTCTCGACCACGATGGAGGAGTGCAGCAGCGCGGTGCCGAACAGCCAGGGCATGAAGCTCGCATTCTCGACCGGGTCCCAGAACCACCAGCCGCCCCAGCCCAGCTCGTAATAGGCCCACCAGCTGCCGAGCGCGATGCCAGCGGTCAGGAAGGTCCATGCCGCCAGGGTCCAGGGGCGAACCCAGCGGGCCCACGCGGCATCGACCCGGCCCTCGATTAGCGCGGCGACGGCGAACGAGAAGGCCATCGAGAAGCCGACATAGCCGAGATAGAGCAGCGGCGGATGGAAGGCGAGGCCGGGGTCCTGCAGCAGCGGGTTGAGCCCCGTGCCGTCGAATGGTGCTGGGCTCAGACGCGCGAACGGGTTCGAGGTAAAGATGATGAAGGCGAGGAAGGCGAAGCCGATCATCGCCTGGATCGACAGGACACGCGCCTTGAGGGTCGGCGGCAGGTTGCGCCCGAAAATGGCCACCGCGGCGCTGAACAGCGCCAGCACCAGGACCCAGAGCAGCATCGAGCCCTCATGGTTGCCCCACACGCCGGTGATCTTGTAGAACATCGGCTTGAGGGAGTGGCTGTTCTGGTACACGACGGCCAGAGAAAAGTCCGAGGTGACGAAACCGTGGGTGAGCGCCCCGAAGGCGATCATTAGGGCGACTACCTGGGCAACGGCCGTCCGGTCGCCGACCGCCATCAGTCCTGCCGCGCCCCGTGCCGCGCCCCACAGAGGCAGGACGGCCTGAACGGCCGCCAGCACCAGTGCGACTATCAGTACATACTGTCCAATTTCGGCGATCATTGTACGGCCTCTCCCTCGCGCCATTGCCCGCTCTCGCGCAGCGCATCGGCGACTTCTTTCGGCATGTAGGTCTCGTCATGCTTGGCCAGCACTTCGCTGGCCGTGAAACGTCCGTTCGCGCCGAGGGTGCCCTCGGCAACCACGCCCTGGCCCTCACGGAACAGGTCCGGCAGCACGCCGGTAAAGCTTGCGGGAATCGTGCGGTTCAGATCGGTGACAACGAAGTATGTCGTCGCACCTTCCCTGCGCACACTGCCTTCCTCAACCAGCCCGCCGAGGCGGAACAGGTCTTCGGGGGGTGCGGCGCGTTCGGCGAGGTCCGAGGGCGTATAGAAAAAAACGAGGCTGTCCTCGACGGCGTTCAGGACCAGCGCTGCGGCGGAACCCAGCAAACCCAGTGACACGGCAACGACCATCAGGCGGCGGTGCTTGCGCTTCACGAGCCTGCCCCCGCTTCCCTGCGTCGGCGTCGCACTGGCGATGCGGCTTCCGCATGGCGCAGGGCGGTCTCACTTTGCCGCAGCCCGCGTATGCTGACGACCGCCATGCCCGCCAGAATCACTGTTGCTATTCCCAGCGACGGCCAGACGAAGGCGGCGTAACCACCCATATTCAGAAATGCTGTGGTGTTTTCCACGTTTCCGGAGCCATATCGGTCAAACGCGCGGCAAGACGCGAGCTGTCAAAAAATACCTAATGAACTGTGTCAGTTAGGTTTAACGGTACTTGGCAGTTTAACCCAAACCAATCGCATTCACATTCATGTGGGGATTTTATCCGGTGCCGCAATAGGGGTGCGCAATCGCTTGGGGTGCTACTGGGTGACGCTCTTCAGGTAGGCGATTACGTTGGCGCGCTGCCCGGGCTTCTTCAGGCCCGGGAAGGCCATCCGGGTCTTCGGCACCATCTTGCGCGGGTTTTCCAGATATTCGGACATCGTCGCATCGCCCCAGACGATGCTGGACGCCTTCAAGGCATCCGAATATTTGTAGCCGGTCGGGCGTGCCGCCGCGGTGCTGCCGAAGATGCCCCACAGGTTCGGGCCGACCTTGTTCTTCCCGCCTTCGTCCACGGTATGGCAGGCAACGCAGCGTTTGAAGACTTTTTGGCCTGCGGCGACCCCCTGCTGTTGAGCATGTGCCAAGGTAGGGGCGGCAATCGTGATGAAGGACAGGGCAACGGAGGCGATAAGTGTTTTCACGGCGCTGATCTCTGTTTGGGTTGAGGAATGAGGTGCTTCATTCTTAGGCCAGGCTTGATACGGTCGGCAACGCAGTATCGATCAACTTCGTGTGCGACTTATGAACACATGCAGATGCGGTTATTCGGCGGCGGACAGCTGCAGGGCCCGGGCGCGGGCGGCGTTCAGGTCGGCGCGCATGCGGATCAGCAGCATGGTGACGAAGTAGGCCATGAAGGCCAGCCCCATCAGCAACAATGGCGTGAGCATGGCCGGGTCGATCGCCGGCCGGTCGAGCCGGGTCAGGCTGGCGGGCTGGTGCAATGTGTTCCACCAGTCGACCGAGAATTTGATGATCGGGATGTTGACGAAGCCGACCAGCGCCAGCACGGCGGCCGCCTTCGCCCCCCGCTGCGGATTGTCGAAGGCGTGGGTCAGGGCGATGTGGCCGAGATAGAGGAAGAACAGCACCAGCACCGACGTCAGCCGCGCGTCCCAGACCCACCATGTGCCCCAGGTCGGCTTTCCCCAGAGGCTGCCGGTGGTCAGGACGATGATGGTGAAACCCGCGCCCAGGGGGGCCGCCGCGCGGGCCGCGATGTCCGCCAGCGGATGTTTCCAGATCAGCGACGTCGCGCTCATCACGGCAATAAACGTGTAGCAGGCCATCGCCATCCAGGCCGAGGGGACATGCACATACATGATGCGCACGGTGTCGCCCTGCTGATAGTCCGCGGGCGAGACGAACAACGCGAAGTAGATGCCGGCGACGAACAGCAGGCCGGTGAGGGTTGCCGACCAAGGCAGGACTCGCGCGGCGATGCGCGAAAATTTGGCGGGGTTTGCAAAGCGGTGAAGCAATTTCACATCCGTTCTTACAGGTCGTTTGATTCTACTCGATTGCCTGCCTGAGTGCAGCCGCCGTGGCCCAGGGCGCCAGCGCCAGTGCGGCCAGCAGGAATCCGCCCAGGATCATCAGTTGGGGTGCGATGTCGCGTCCGGCAATGGCGCCGTCGATGGCGCCGGCCCCGAAAATCAGCACCGGGATGTAAAGCGGCAGCAACAAGAGCGCGAGCAACACGCCCCCGCGTCGCGCACCCAGGATGAGCGCCGCCCCGATGGCCCCGACGAGGCTGAGCGTGGGTGTGCCCAGCAGCATGGTGGCGATCAGCGGCACGAACGCGGATTGGGGCAGGTTATAGAGCAGCGCCAGAACCGGGGCGGCGATCAGCAGGAGCACGCCGGTCGTCAGCCAGTGGGCGATCGCCTTGGCAAGCGCGAGTTGACCGAGAGACACAGGCGACAAGTAGAGCAGATCGAGGCTGCCATCCTCATGGTCGGCGGCAAACATGCGTTCGAGCGACAGCAGTGCTGCCAGCAGCGCGACGACCCAGATGATGCCGCCGCCGATGCGCGGCAGGATCGCGGCGTCGGGTCCGACGCCGAAGGGAAACAGGATGGCCGCGAGGACGAAGAAGATGACACCCATCATCGCATCCGTGCCGCCGCGGAATGCGAGTCGGAGTTCGCGCCGAATCAGAATTGCGAGCCCGATCATGCCTCGAACTTCCGCATGTCGAATCGCTCTGCGTTGTCCTCGAGCAACTCGTCGAGCCGACCGCCATGGGTCGAGATGATGGCGACGCCTTCGGTCGAAAGATGGGCCAGGATTGTGTTGGCAAGCATCGACACGGCGCCGGGATCAAGCCCGGTTGCCGGTTCGTCGAGTAACCAGAGGGCGGGGCCGGCCTGGGAGTTTTGGCCCAGTGCGAGGCGTGCCAGGGTCACCCGACGGCGTTGGCCGGCAGACAGGTAGCGGACAGGTACATCCGCCAGCGCCTCGATCGAGAACTGGAATAGAGCCGGCTCGACGTCGGGGTCGAAGCCATAGAGGCGCGCCCAGAAGGAAAGATTCTCTGCTGCCGTCAGCGCCGGTTTGAGTGGGTCGGCATGTCCGATATAGGCGATGCGCGCGCGGTGCCCGTCGCGGTCTTGCGCGATGTCGGTGCCTTCCCAGTCGATACGGCCGGCGGCCGGGGGTAACAGGCCGGCCAGCACCCGCAGAAGGCTCGACTTGCCACTGCCGTTGGGGCCCGACAACAGCATCGCCCGGCCGGGTTTCAGCGCGAGGTCCAGCCCGGCGAAAACCGCGCGCTCGCCGCGAATACAACCCAGCTTATGTGTGGTGAGACCCTGCACGTTTCCTCTATGTCCGGCGCCGCGGAGTTCGGCTTGTCTTTCGGGCGGCGCGCGAACCTAGCAAAGTGTGCGGCGTCTGCCGAGCATGCTTGTCGCACCACCTTGTCGCGATGCCATGGACAGGCAACACTCTGCGCCAATCAATATTGTCCGAACCGAAGGAGAGGGATTCATGTCACTCGAAGACAACAAGGCTGTGGCGCGGAAGTTTTTCGAGGAATTCACCAAAGGCAACCTCCAGGCGGTGGCCGATCTGATGCATGACGATCATGTGTTCCATTTCCCGCTGTTGCCGGGCCCGGTGGATAAGCCCGGCCATGTCACCGGGCAAGCCGCGGTGAAGGCGGCGTTCCCCGACTACACGATGGACGTGACCGAGCAGGTCGCGGAGGGCGATATGGTGTTCAACCGTCTGCACATCACCGGCACGCATGAAGGGGAATTCATGGGGCGTCCGGGTAGTGGGAAGACCTTCGAAATCGCGACGTTTAACGTGATGCGCATCCGCGATGGCCAAGTCGTTGATGAGTGGGACGAATTCGACACGCTGGGTTTCCTGGCCCAGCTCGGGATTGTCGAGAAGCCCTGACGGAAAATCCCAAGGTCCAAATAGAAAAAGGCCGCCGGTTGGGGGTTCCGGCGGCCTTTAAGGGCCTGGATCAGCATCGGCCCGAAGGGGTTCGGGACGACGCGTCGGAGGCAGACCGATTGCGTTGATGGGGGACGCTTTCGGTCAGACTTCAAGATGGGGTGCCAGTTTGGCGAGAGATGGGTCGCAATGCGGCGGAAATGTGGTTTTTGTTTCGGCTGCGATCAACGCCATATCCCGGGCTTGCGCGGCCCGGCTGACATCATCGATCGTCCAGTAAGTCAGGCCGATATCGCGCAGCAGGCGTGGGTCCATGGCGTGCAGTTCCCGTCGCCACCGCGCGTGTGTGCGCTGTGCCAGCCAGAGATCGTGGCGTTCAGCGAGAAACTTCAGAAAACTGTTTGTGCGCGGCAGACCCGAGCGCGGCGCGGTGCGGTGCCGGCGAAGTGCCGTATGGTTCATATCCATATCCCAATCCTTCCTTGTGTGTATTCCAGTGGCGTTCGTGCCGACCGATGATCCATCGAAAACCCCGGTGACAACGGGAGGCAGGCGGGTTTTTCGCCGTTGCGGATGCATACGGTCGTTAGAAATCGCCAGATATTCCGGTCAGGTCGGATCATGTTGGTTCCCGTTTGCTCGAATGCGCGAACGTCATGGGACAGAAATGCGTCGGCGCGCGACTTAAATCCAACGAATAGTTTTGATTGATTACATCAGTAAAATTGATATATTTGTGCCCATGAACGAGACGCTCGACATACCCCTTCTGCGCACACTTCTGGCTGTCGTGGATTCCGGCAGTTTCACCCAGGCCGCGACCCAGGTGCATCGGACGCAATCCGCCGTCAGCATGCAGATCAAACGACTGGAAGTGGTGGTCGGGCGTAGCCTGTTTGAGCGGTCTGGCCGGCGCTCGGCGCTGACGCGCGAAGGCCAGGCGCTGATCGAGTATGCGCGGCGTATCCTGCATCTGCATGACGAGGCGCTGGCGAGAATTAGCGAACCGGAAATCGCCGGGGCGGTCCGGCTCGGTGTACCTGACGACTACATCAGCGGGTTCTTGCCACGGGTCTTGTCGGCGTTCGCGGATTCCTATCCGTTGGTGGAGGTGGAGTTGCATTGCGCCAGCAGCACCAAGATTTCCCACGCCCATGATGCCGGTGAGGTGGATATCGGCCTGGTCACCATCGAGATGGTCGAGCAGGAATGTCAGCTCGTTCGCCGTGAACCCGTGGTCTGGGCGACGTCACGCCGTCATGTGGTGCACGAACGTACGCCCGTGCCACTGGCTGTATTCGAGCCCGGCTGTTCATTCCGGAAATGGGCGGTGGAAAGCCTTGATAGGGAGGGGCGGCTCCACCGAATCGCCTACTCCAGCGAAAGCGTTGCCGGTCTTGTGACGGCCGTGGAAGCCGGGCTGGCCGTGACGATCCTGCCGCGCAGCGGGATGCCGTCTGATTTTCGTGAACTTTTGCCCGACGAAGGGTTTCCGGTTTTGCCCGCCGTCGATATCGGGTTGATTCCGCCACGCGATGATGCGGGCCCTGCCGTGCACGCACTGGCCAAACACATAGCCCAGGGTGCCTCGTCTTAAGATTTATGACTCCCTGAAGCTTGGAGTCACCGGGCGTTTGACATATAACCGCCCCAAATTGGCGTTGCTTGGGTCACCACCCGCGCGCCAGCTTCCGTATCATCAGATGAATTCCCTTTCGGGAAGGAGAGAACGTCCATGAGCGTCACCGGACAGGACAGCCTGAAGACCCGCCGCACCTTGAATGTCGCGGGCAAGAGCTATGACTATTTCAGCCTCGAAGCCGCCTCCGAAAAACTCGGAGATATTTCGCGTCTGCCCTATTCCCTAAAGGTGCTGCTGGAAAACCTGCTGCGCTATGAGGATGGCCGCACTGTCTCGACGGACGATGTGCAGGCCCTGGCCGACTGGCTCAAGGAGCAGCGTTCGCCGCGCGAGATCGCCTATCGGCCCGCCCGCGTGTTGATGCAGGATTTCACCGGCGTGCCGGCGGTGGTCGATTTGGCGGCGATGCGCGATGCGGTCGACAATCTCGACGCCGACCCTCGTATCATCAATCCGCTCTCGCCTGTCGATCTGGTCATCGATCATTCCGTGATGGTCGATCATTTCGGCGATGACGCCGCGTTTGGTAAGAATGTCGAGCTCGAATTCGAGCGCAATGGCGAGCGCTACGAATTCCTGCGCTGGGGCCAGGGTGCCCTTGACAACTTCCGCGTTGTCCCGCCGGGAACCGGTATCTGCCATCAGGTGAATCTCGAATATCTGGCCAAGACGGTCTGGACGGCCGAGGAAGACGGCAAGACGATCGCCTATCCCGACACGCTGGTCGGCACCGACAGCCACACCACCATGGTCAACGGCCTGGGTGTTCTGGGTTGGGGCGTCGGCGGTATCGAGGCCGAGGCCGCGATGCTCGGCCAGCCGATCTCGATGGTTGTTCCCGAGGTTATCGGGTTCCGTCTCGACGGTGAGCTCAAGGAAGGCATGACCGCGACCGATCTGGTCCTGACGGTCACGCAGATGCTGCGGGCCCATGGTGTCGTCGGCAAGTTCGTCGAATTCTATGGTGACGGTCTCGATCACCTGACTTTGGCCGATCGCGCGACCATCTCGAACATGGCACCGGAATATGGCGCGACATGCGGCATCTTCCCGGTCGACGAAGAGACCCTGCGTTACATGCGCTTCACCGGGCGCAGCGATGAGACCGTCGCGCTCGTCGAGGCCTATGCGAAGGCCCAGGGCATGTGGCGTATCAAGGGTGAGTGGAACCCGGTCTTCACCGATACCCTGTCGCTCGATCTGTCCAGCGTCGAGCCGTCGCTGGCCGGGCCGAAGCGCCCGCAGGACCGTGTGGCTCTGTCGGACATGGTCGCCTCTGCCAAGAAGGCCCTGGCGGATATGGGTGCTGGCACGGCCACGGCTGTTGCAGGAACCGATTACGACATCTCGCCGGCCGACGTGGTCATTGCCGCGATCACCAGCTGCACCAACACCTCGAACCCGTCGGTTCTGGTCGCTGCGGGACTGGTTGCCAAGAAGGCATGTGAGCGTGGCCTGGATAGCAAGCCCTGGGTGAAGACGTCCTTTGCACCCGGCAGCCAGGTGGTCACCGACTATCTGGAGGCGGCCGGCCTGCAGTCCTATCTCGATGAGATGGGTTTTGATCTGGTGGGCTATGGCTGCACCACCTGCATCGGCAACTCGGGGCCGTTGAAGCCGGAAATCCACGAGGCAATCGTCGAGGGTGATATCAGCGTCGGTGCTGTCCTGTCGGGCAACCGGAACTTCGAAGGCCGCGTGCATCCGCTCACCAAGCTCAACTATCTGGCTTCGCCGCCGTTGGTGGTTGCGTATGCGATTGCAGGTTCGATGCTGGTCGATGTGTATAACGACGCACTGGGTCAGGATCAGGACGGCAACGACGTGTTCCTGAAGGACATCTGGCCGAGCAACGCGGAGATTCAGGAAATTCTCGACAATGTCCTGACCGCCGAGATGTTCCGCAAGCGCTATGACAATGTTTTCCAGGGCGACAAAGCCTGGCAGGACATCAAGACTTCGACCGGGCTGACCTATGAGTGGAACGACGGCTCGACCTATGTCCGTCATCCCAGCTTCTTCGAGGACATGGCGCCGGAGCCCGGTGCGATGTCCGATGTGAAGGGCGCACGCACGCTGGCGATCCTCGCCGACAGTGTGACGACCGACCATATTTCACCGGCCGGTTCGATCAAGGAAGACGGCCCCGCAGGTGACTATCTGAAAATGCACCAGGTCCGACCGATCGACTTCAACTCCTTCGGCTCACGCCGTGGCAATCACGAGGTGATGATGCGGGGCACGTTCGCCAACATCCGCATTCGCAACGAGATGGCCCCGGGCACCGAAGGTGGTGTGACAATCCACCATCCGTCGGGCGAGCAGATGTCGATCTATGACGCCGCCATGCGCTATCAGGCCGACGAAGTGCCGTTGGTCATCGTCGGTGGCCGTGAATACGGCACGGGCTCGTCGCGTGACTGGGCTGCAAAGGGCACCCGTCTGCTGGGTGTTAAGGCCGTGATCGTCGAAAGCTTCGAGCGCATCCATCGTTCGAACCTCGTGGGCATGGGTGTGTTGCCGCTGCAGTTCCCTGAGGGTACGACGCGCAAGACGTTCGATCTGACGGGACGCGAGATGTTCGACATCGTCGGCGTGGCCGAAGGCCTCAAACCCCGCTCAGAGCTGGGTTGCACCATCACATATGAGGATGGGGCGACCCGGGAGGTCGAGCTGCTTTGCCGGATCGATACCCTCGATGAGCTGGAATATTACCGCCATGGCGGCATCCTCCAGTATGTGCTGCGCAACATGCTGGCCGCTGCTTGATCGGTTCGTCACTGTCAGTTGATTGGTTCGTGACGGTCCGGGCGTCCATATTCGTCGCATGTCGCAGATGTTGATCAGGTCCGTTTGGTCCCGCCGGGTTATGTGCTTGCGTGTCGTCGCGGCGCTCACGCTCGTATTGGGGCTCGGCCTGACAACGCCCGCGGATGCGGATCAGCGCATGACGGTGGTCGAGCTCTACACCTCGCAGGGCTGTCCGGCTTGCCCGACTGCAGACGCTTTGCTCGCGGCGTTGGCCGATCAGCCTGGCATCCTGGCGCTGAGCTTCCATGTTGATTACTGGGACTATATCGGCTGGACAGACCCGTTCGCGAACGAGGTCTATTCCGAGCGCCAGCAACGCTACCTGGAGCAGTTGCGTCTGCCCTATGTGTACACGCCGCAGATGGTCGTGGACGGCAAACTGCATGCGTCGGGCAATAGGCAACAAGAGGTCGAGACCAATATCGAACGCGCCCGCGATCTGAAACAGGGCCGTGTGGCCGTTACGGTGACGCGCATATCCGACGATCAGGTGCGTATCCAGATTCCCGGCAGTGATGCGCTCTATCGCGGTGAAGCGGATATCATGCTGGTCCGTTTCGACGAGAAGCATGTCACCGATGTGACGCGTGGTGAAAACAAGGGAAAGACGCTGACCAATCTCAACGTCGTCCGCTTGTTGCGTCCGGTCGCGGACTGGAATGGGGAGGCGGTCGATATGGTTATGCGTCTGCAGGATATTGGCGGGGCGGACCCGGCCTATTGCGCGATCTTCGTACAGGAGCGCGGTCAGGGCCGCATCCTCGGGGCTTCTGTGGTGGACATGCGCTCGAATTCAACGCCGGTCCCGCCGCACGGCTAGAATGTTCATTCCGGCGAAAGCCGGATAATCCCCAACTTCGCCAGCCACAGAATGGCCCGTCGGCTCTCCCGCGCGACATCTGTCGATGCGCCGGTCACGGCCAGCAATGCGCCCACTTCGATGCTTTCCTCCGGAATGGCGGCGAGCAGGCTGCGCAAATCCGGACCGGACAACATGAGGCCGACGCCGGCACTGTTGATGCTGTAGCGGGCCAGCGCTTCCAGGACGCCATCAGGCGCGCGCCGTGTGACGCGCATATTGTCGTGCAGGTTGGCGGTCGGATAACCGGCAAAGACCCGATAGGGATCGTCGCGCAGCGGGTCACTGGCCCGGCCGGGTTCCACCGCTGCAGTTTCCGGGTCATGCGCGCGCCGCTGCGCCAGCTCGTCCCATAAATCTTCATAGGCCGGGATGATCACCGACCAGTCATAGATCGATCGCGCTCTGGTGCGCCCGGCCTCACCCATCTTGCGGCGCAGCTCGGGGTCGTCGATCAGCCGGGTGTAGGCCGTGGTTGCGGCATCGATGTCCACGGCGGTGAACTGTGCCGTGCGCGCAATATAGCCGCCATAGCTGAAACGTCCGCTGCGATAGCGCGATACGATGTCCAGGCCGTCACCGGGGGTGGCCGAGACTGTCGGGATCGCGATGCCCTGCACGCCGTCCTCCAGGGTGTCGCGGTAGCCGTTCCAATCCGTGATAACGACCGGCAGACCCGTTGCCATGGCCTCGATCGGGGTCAGCCCGAAGGTTTCCTGGATGTTGTCGGACAATGACGTGAAGAAATCTGCCGCCGACCAGGCCTGGCGGCGGATGTCGGCATCGCGGCCGTCGACGATATGAACCTCTACGTCCGGGCACACCTCTTGGGCGAGTTGCGCAATCTGCTCGCGCTCGGTGTCGGTCTCGAACCAGCCCGCAAGAATGAGGTGCACGGCGCGGCCTGTTTGGGCCTGGGCTGCCTGGAGCCCCAGGAACATCGGCAGGGGATGCGCCTTCGCGGTGGCCGAGAGACGGCCGAGGAACAGCGCAGCCACCGCGTCGTCGGCGATATCATGGGCGGTTCGGAACGCGGCACGGGCGGCGGGGTCGGGAGCAAACGACGCGGTGTCGATTCCCAGCGGGATAATTGGCAATTGGAGTCGGGCGGCCATTTGACCGTTGCTGCCGAGACGCGATTTGAGGTAGTCACCCCATTCGCCAAGCGCATTTGTCAGCGTATCGCGCACGGCCTGGGAGGTGCAGATGACGGCGTCCCAGGATTGCAACGGCGCGGTCGCAAAACTACCGATTGCTTCCATCACTGTGTCACTTGCAGTGGTGTGGGTAATTCCGCACAGGCTCCACCCGCGTTGGTCGTGCGCGCGGCGCAGCCATGCCTGATCGGCGACTGTGGGGCTTGGATAGAACAGGCACCCGGTCTCGGCGATACGTTCGGGAAAATCGAAAGGAATCCAACGCGCACTGCGCAGAGGGCGGAGGCCGTCCGTCGCAGCCTGTTGTGTGGTGGTGCCAAATTCTTCGGCCGAGGCCCTGTCGGGCGCCATGCAGATCAGATCACGCGAACGGGCATGGCGGGCATAGCCGCCAAGAAAACTCGCCCCCGCGGACTGGCGGCCCATCAGGCGTTCGCCGGCCATCGTGTAGCCGTCGGACTTGTAATAGATGACGACGTCGCTGGAAGCGGGCGCTTGTGCGCCCTGCGCGTCTTTGGGGTCGATTGTCACGTGGGTTACTGCTCCAGAAGAGGCGGATGGCTACCCTTGGATGAAGGCGGGTCGATGTGGGCGGTTGTGTGATCCTAGTCGGGGTATGTGACTGGTTGCAATCGGTCGCGGGAGTGGGGATGCTTGGGGCATGTCCGCTCTGAACTCACGTCCTGTTAAAGCCGTCCTGGGACCCACCAACACCGGCAAGACCTATCTCGCGATCGATCGCATGCTCGGGCACGCGAGCGGCATGATCGGGTTTCCGCTGCGCCTGTTGGCGCGCGAGAATTATGACCGTGTGGTGCAGATGAAAGGTGCTGCGGCGGTCGCGCTGATTACCGGCGAAGAACGGATCGTTCCCGCCAATCCGCGCTATTTTCTATGCACCGTTGAGGCGATGCCTCTCGACCTTGTCGTTGATTTTCTGGCGATCGACGAGGTGCAGCTCTGCGCCGATCCGGAGCGCGGTCATGTCTTCACCAATCGTTTGCTGTATGCGCGTGGGCGCGAGGAAACGATGTTGCTGGGTGCAGAGACGATGGCGCCGATCATCCGGCGTCTGATCCCCGATGTGCAGATCGAGCGCCGCGAGCGCTTCTCCAAACTGAGTTATGGCGGGTTCAGAAAGCTCACGCGGCTTCCGCCGCGCAGCGCGGTCGTCGCGTTTTCCGCGGCGAACGTCTATGCGCTGGCCGAATTGTTGCGTCGCCAGTGCGGCGGAACAGCGGTCGTCCTGGGGGCGCTCAGTCCGCGGACCCGCAACGCCCAGGTGGCGATGTATGAGGCCGGAGAGGTCGACTATCTGGTCGCCACCGATGCGATCGGAATGGGGCTCAACATGGGGATTACCCATGTTGGTTTTTCCGCCATGACCAAGTTCGACGGCCACGGGTTCCGCCGTTTGTCGCCAAGTGAGGTGGGACAGATAGCGGGTCGCGCCGGACGGTATATGGAAGATGGCACGTTCGGTCCGACGGCGGATCTGGACCCGTTCGAGCCGGAGTTGGTTGCGGCCGTTGAGGCGCATGAGTTCGAGCCGGTGTCGTCGATCTTCTGGCGGAACGCCAGGCTTGATTTTTCCAACGCCGATGCGCTCAAGCGCAGCCTGGAAATGCCGCCGCCGGACCGCGAGCTTCGGCGCACACCGCCAACAGATGACTACAACGCCCTTCTCGCCATGCGCGAGCATGACGATATCAAGAGAATGGCGACAAACCCCGAGGCGGTACGCACCCTCTGGGACACATGCCAGATTCCTGATTTCAGCGGCGATCTGTCGGGTAACCACACGCGCCTGGTTGCACGCATCTATCGGTTTCTGATGGCGGATGCGGGTCGTATCCCCACCGACTGGATCGAACGTTCGGTCGGTCAGTTCGATCGTATCGACGGCGATATCGACACGCTGATGGCGCGCATTGCCGGGGTGCGGACCTGGTCTTATATCTCCCATCGGCAAACCTGGCTCGATGATCCCGATGGGTTGCAGGCCCGGGCACGCGAGCTCGAGGACAAGCTCTCCGATGCATTGCATGAATGCTTGACCCAGCGCTTCGTTGACCGCAAAGCCTCGGTCATCACACGGGGGCTGCGCGAGAAGGACAAACTATTGGCGGGTGTGTCGGACGAAGGGATGATCACCGTCGAGGGTGAAGAAGTCGGCCGGTTCGACGGTTTTCGCTTCGTGCCGCTGGACGAAGAAGTTGCGGCGAGCCCGCGCCTGATGGCCGCGGCCAACCGGGCCGTGCGCGAGTCGATCGGCGGGCGGATTGCCGCGCTGGCCGGGTCCGATGACGATGCCTTTACGCTCGACCGGTCCGGCGCCCGGATCATTTGGCAACAGGCGCCGGTGGCGCGATTGGTTGCGGGCGCCGATGTCCTGCATCCTATGGTCGAGGTGTTGCCGAGCGATCTGCTCGATGTGCCGTCGCGTGAAGACATGCGCGTGAGGTTGCAAGGATGGCTTGAGGCGACGCTCGGTGCCGATCTCGCACCGTTGTTCGCGCTGACGCAGGCGAAGTTCTCCGGCGCCGCGCGGGGACTGGCGTTCCACCTGAGCGAGGGCCTGGGGTGTGCCGCGCGGGTGAAGGGCGATGATCCGGCAAACCATCTTACCGACGATGATCGCAAGGCGCTGGCCAAGGTCGGGATCCGTATCGGCGTCGCGTCGGCCTATTTGCCGGCGCTGCTGAAGGGCCGGGTGATGGAACTTAAGGCGATGTTGTATCGGATCCGCGCAAGCGCCGCGGCTGATGCGACCGACGCCAGTGCTGACCTGCTTTCGACCTTGCCCGACGGCGGCGCCACGGCCATGCCGCGCTCCGAATTGATTGATGATCATTGGTATCTGGCGCTGGGTTTCTGCCCGGCCGGGCCGGTCGCCGTGCGCGCCGATGAGCTGGAGCGGTTGCAGGCGGCTATCCGGCGCGGCACCAAGGAAGGCGAATTCACCGTCAGCCCTGATCTGTTGTCGCGCATCGATGCACCCGCCGACGTGTTCGCCCGCATGATTCGCAGTTTCGGCTACGCCGTGCGCGAGGAAGACGATGTGATCAAGGTGACGCGCCGCGCCGCCAAACGCCGCCCCCATCGTGCCGCGCAAAACAAACAATCCCAAGGCAAGCGCCCCGCGGAAAAAGCTGGTGCCCCGTCGCGCAAGAAAGGCGCTGGCGGGTCGAAACCGGAGAAGGCCAAGCCGACCTATGATCCCGATTCGCCTTTCGCGGCGCTGGCGGTCCTGAAGGAACGGGGACGTTGAGCGAAGCCGAAACCGATAGCGCAGCGGGTGGCACGACCGAAAATAGCGAGGGCAGTCTGCGCCTCGACAAGTGGCTCTGGTATGCGCGGTTCTGCAAGACCCGTAGCCTGGCGACAACCATGTGCCGGGCAGGACAGGTCCGGGTGAACAAGGTGCCGGTTCGAAAATCAAACCAGTCGGTGCGCGCGGGTGATGTTCTGACATTCTCGCAAGGCACGCGGATACGCGTCATACGCATTGCCGCGCTCGCGACCCGCCGCGGTCCCGCGCCTGAAGCGGCAGCGCTGTATGAGGATTTATCGCCGCCGATGCCACCCCGTCAGGCCCGTCCTGCCGCGGTCGGCCTGCGTGAACCGGGCGCCGGGCGTCCGACCAAGCGGGACCGTCGCGCGCTCGATCGGCTGCGTGACAATTGAGCCCATCGTCCTGGCTGGTTGTTGGGGTTCATTGGCGTGGCGCGGATCACGGCGCTGTTGGTTGTTTGCCGACCATGGGGTCATGTAAGGCAAGGTGATGTAGGGATGTGCGTTTAAGGAGTGCCTATGCTTGATCGATTGAAATCCATGTTTTCGCCCGATGCGGGTGGCGCGGCGGCACGCGCGCACGGCCCGGACGAATTACAGCTCGCGGCCGCGGCGCTGCTGGTGGAAGCCGCGCGGATGGACGATGACTATGACGCGGCCGAACGCGCGCTGATTGGACAGCTGTTGCGTGACCGTTTCGATCTGGACACGCCCGATACCGACGCGTTGCTGGCGGCGGCGGATGCGGCGACCGAAGACCTCGTCGAGGTGTATGGATTTGCGCGCCAGGTGAAGGATGCGTTCGAACATGACGAGCGTGTCGGGATGATCGAAATGCTGTGGGAGGTTGTTTATGCCGACGGCGAAATTCACGACCATGAGGCAAACTTGTTGCGACGCGTTGCGGGCCTCATCTACGTTAGCGACAAGGAGAGTGGGGAGGCGCGCAAACGGGTGCTTGACCGAAGGCGCACAGCTTCGTAAGTCCTCCCTCATGATTGGCCGAAAGGAATTCTAAAGATGCCGTACGTCGTCACCGAAGCCTGCATCAAATGCAAATACACTGACTGTGTGGAGGTCTGCCCCGTGGATTGTTTCTACGAGGGCGAGAACATGCTGGTCATTCACCCTGATGAGTGCATCGATTGCGGTGTTTGCGAGCCGGAGTGCCCGGCCGAAGCGATCATTCCCGATGTTGAGCCCGAAGCCGAGAAATGGCTCGAGCTGAACCGTGAATATTCCGAGGGCAAATGGCCGAACATCACCGCGAAGAAGGACGAGGCGCCGGACGCGGACAATTTCAAGTCCGAAGAGGGCAAGTTCGACAAGTACTTCACGGCCAATCCGGGAAGTGGCGACTGAGCATCCCCGCCTAAATGGCGCTGCTGCCTACCAAAAGCGCAGATTTTCTGTTACAATAGATATCATTCGAGGGACGGCCGTCGCCGTCCCTTGTTCTTTGATTCTACGCTGGAATAAGGCTAACCCCTTCGAATCGCGCTGATTTCGCGGTCTGCATGCGGTTGTGCCCCATTTCGGCAGGCAAGTAACGGAACTGAAAATGGCGAAAGCGACGAAGCCCACCAAGGCGACAAAAAAACCGGCAGCGAAGGCCAAGGCCGCTCCGAAAACGGCTGCGAAGAAGCCCGCCGCGCAATCGGCGGCCTCGAAAAAGGCTGCACCGAAGGCAAAGCCGGCTGCCAAGAAGCCGGCATCGAAGAAGTCTGCTCCGGCGGCAAAGGCCGCTGCAAAGAAGGCGCCCACGTCGAAGGCCGCTGCCGGCAAAACGGCTGCCGCGACAGCGAAGGCAGCTGCGCCGGCAAAACGTGTACCGGCCAAGAAGGAAAAGCTCGAATTCGCGGCGGGTGACTTTGTGGTCTACCCGACCCATGGGGTTGGTCAGGTGACCTCGATCGAGATCCATGAAATTGCCGATCAGAAGCTCAAACTCTACATCATTAGCTTTGAACGCGAGCGGATGACCCTCAAGGTTCCGATCAACAAGGTGAAGGATTCAGGTCTGCGCAAGCTGTCGAGCCGCAAGGTCATGGACACTGCCTTGAAGACGTTGAAGGGCCGCGTCCGGATTAAGCGCACCATGTGGAGCCGCCGCGCCCAGGAGTATGAGGCGAAGATCAATTCAGGCGACCCCATTTTCATTGCCGAGGTTGTTCGAGACCTGCATCGCAAGGAAGACCAACCCGATCAGTCCTATTCCGAGCGGCAGATGTATCAGGCAGCGCTGGATCGGTTTGCCCGCGAATTGGCGGCGGTCGAGAGCTCCGAGCATGAGGCCGCTGTTGAGAAGCTGGAGGGTATCCTCGCGACTTAGCCGACCGACAGACATGAACGCATTGTTCGCGTGAAAGGCCGGGTTCGTATGAGCCCGGCTTTTTCGTTTGTGAATGGGCGCAATCTCTCCTTGCGGCGACGCGCAGCGCTGATTCATCGTGCCGCGGAGGAGTCCCGAATGTCGCCCATCGTCGTCAACCCGAAAAAGATCGCCATCCTGCGCGGCGGTCGCAGAGTTTGGGCGGTCGGCGCGGCCCATGGCGAGGCCGACCGCTTGCGGCGTCTGCATCGAATGATTGCAAATCGATTTGAGCCCGGCGACCGGCTCGTCTATCTGGGAAATTTCCTCGGACATGGTGAGGCGGTTGTTGAAACCGTCGACGAAATTCTCACATTCCGGAACGCCGTTATCGCCGCACACGGGATGTTTGCCGCAGACGTGTCCGTGTTGCGCGGCGCCCAGGAAGAGATGTGGCACAAGCTCTTGCAGCTGCAACTCGCATTGAATCCGGCAGATGTGCTGAGCTGGATGCTCGACCAGGGTGTTGGTGCCACCATCGTGGCCTATGGCGGCAGTGCGGATGAAGGACGGGTTGCCGCGCGCGCAGGTGTGGCATCATGCGCACGTTGGACATCGGATCTTCGTGATCGCGTCAATGCGTTGGCGGGTCACACCCAGATCATGTCGGCCCTGCGCCGCGCGGCGGTGAACATCAGCGCGGATGAGCAATCCCGGATGCTGTTCGTCAATGCGGGCATCGATCCCGCGCGCCCGCTCGAGACCCAGAAGGACAGTTTCTGGTGGCCGCCGGGCGATCTGGATGATTTCAAGGAACCCTATGGTGCCTTCGCACGCGTGGTGTGTGGTTATGACCGTCAGAATCGCGGTGTGCGCGAAACGCCGTTCATGGTCTCACTCGACGGCGGCGCAGGCCGCGGCGGGGTTCTGGCCGCCGGGTGCTTTGCCGCAGGAGGCGAGCTGACCGAGACTCTCGAAGTCTGAGTCGCTGTTGCCCGATCGGCTATTCAACGACGACTTTCACGACCTGACCGGGAACCGGCTCCTCGCCGGCCTTCATACCGTTGAGCACGCGGAACCATTCATCCTTGGGGCCCTGCATGGGCATGTTGCGTGAGAGCTGCGCCACCGTGTCGTTGCGCCGGACAACGCGCATTTCGATCCGCCACGGGCCATAGCGCGCCCTGTCGCCCGCCGTCAGTTGACGGAAGCTGAATGTGGTGCGCCGGAGTTCGTCGCTGAGTGCGGCTGTTTGCGCGGGTCGCGTGAGGAACATGAACCTGTAAATATTGTCCGGGTCGTGTCGGATGGCGACCAGGCGTGCATCGAAACTGCCGGTTTGGTTGCGAATTCGCGTGCGTCCCGTTGAAGCCTCCATGCCGTTGATGTCGATGGTTTCCACGTCGGCCAGCGATATGTTCTTGGCCCAAACGCGCGTGAGGTAGGATTCCATGTTGCCGCGGTGTGGGATATTCCCACCGCTGAACAGGATCAGAGAATCATTCGGGCCACGAGCAGCAACCTGCTGGGCGCTATTGAACAGGGCAAAACCCTGCGGTACCTCGAACATGAAGTTCGCGGGCTCATGGACAAAGCGTCGGCCGCGGACAAATCCTTCGGCTGCGGAATCTCCGAAGATGACTCCATCGATCGCGGCCAGATACTCCCGGCTGCCGATCTTCGGGTTGGCGGCCGGTGTCACATTCGCGGCCCGGGTAGCCGCGGTTACGCGGTCACCGGTGCGCGGATGCGTGGACATGATGTTGTAGCGTGAGGCCGGGTCCGGCAGCCCGCTGACCTTGGCTTCAAGCGCACTGAACGCCTCAAGTGACGACAGAAAGGATGCCATGGCTTCGGTTTGGTAGCCGGTGCGCGAGAGGTAGCGAACACCGAGTGTGTCCGCTTCGAACTCATGCTCGCGTGAGAAGCCTTGCAGATACACCCCTGCGCCCTGGCCGACCGCATCGCCAACCGCTGACGTGCCGAGGAACACCGAGCTCAGGATGCTGACACCGGCCGTGCCGATCCCTGCGAGGACTGATTGACTGTAGCGTTGTGCGGAATGGCGCCCGGTGACATGGCCTATTTCATGGCCGAGGACGCCCGCCAGTTCTGCTTCGGTATTGGCCAATCCAAGCAGGCCCCGGGAGATGTAGACAAAGCCGCCGGGCAGGGCGAACGCATTCACGATGTCGTCGTCGAGTACCGTGAATGTGAAATCAAGTTCGGGGAGTTCGGAGACCCGGGCGAGATTTTGTCCGACGCGGTCGACATAGGCGGTGATCTTGGGGTCGTTATAGACACCGCCGAACTGCTGGATGATCTTGGGGTGCTGATCGCGCCCGATCTGCAGCTCATCTTCCGGCGACATGAAGGCGGTGAAGTTTCGTTCGCCTGTTGCGGGGTTGACCGAGCAGGCCACCAGAAACAATGTCGCTGCTGCGAGGATCAATCGTGTCGCGCGCGCATTTCGTCGGAAGTGCTTCGTCATTTTGACAGAACCTCTATTTGCTCCGGATGGGTGACGTCGATCATCGGACCGTTCCGCGATTTTAACCAACCCCGCACCCGGATTCGACGCCCAAGATAGTCATCCGATGAAATGCCGGCCTCCTCGAAGCGATGCCAATTGCGCGCCGCAATCGCGACCGTGAAATCGGTCCGCCAGTCAGATCCGTAGTTGAGAAACGTCCTGCCCCGGACAACCGCGACATCCATCACCCGTCCCTCGACAAGCGCATACTGATCGAGATGTCGGGCGCTGGCTTCGGGGTCGAGCACGCCGTAATAGGGATGTGACCAGATTCCCCGATCCGTCTCACGCGAACTGCGTTCACGCACCAGCATGTCGCGCACGAGGGTGCGGTTGTCCGGAAAGCTGTAGACGCGCGCGAAACCGGTGGCGAGAAGTGCGCCCTGAACCCAGGTCCCGTCCTCGGTGAACAGGTGTGCAAGTGCCCGGTTGTGCCGGTCGGTTTTTTGTCCGCCATATCCGAGGGATACGCGGCGGTCGAGCACGAGGTCCTCGAGAGCTGATTTCGCTTCGTCGGCGAGCGGCCACTTCGCAAAGCCGGGGCGGCCGAGCGGCAGTTTTGGCGCCTGAATACCCACAAGACGGACCTCTCGCCCATCATCAAGAATAACGGTATCGCCGTCGACCACGGCCACCACCCGTGCCGTGCCGCCGTTTTGCAGTGCCTCGGGCATCTGCGCGTCGACGGTGCCCGGTCCGGCGATGGCACCGGAAAGGGTCAACACAAACACAAGAAGAATACGGATGGTTGCCATCAGCGAACTATAGCGTTTGATTGGGAGCAGGGTGTCATGGCATTGCGGCGTGACGATGACCGCCGATCCGGTTGACATCTCAACCGGCGCGCGCGCACATGCCGCGTTCTGGCGACAGGAGAGTGTGTTTTGCGTACGGATTTGTTCCCAGTAATCGAAGCCCGTGAAAGCGGCATGCTCGACCTGGACGGAACCCATGTCATGTATTGGGAGGAGTGCGGAAACCCGGACGGCGTGCCGATTGTGTTTTTGCATGGTGGGCCGGGGGCCGGAACGATGGCCGTGCACCGCCGGTTCTACGACCCGGAGTATTTCAGGATCATCCTTTTTGATCAGCGCGGCGCGGGCCGTTCGACTCCCCAGGCATGCATAGTCGACAACACAACCGACCACCTGTTGTCCGACCTTGAGGCGTTACGCGTCCATCGGGATATCGAGCAGTGGCATCTGTTTGGCGGCTCATGGGGCTCGACGCTGGCGCTCGCCTACGGGCAGGCGTTTCCGCAAAATTGCCTGGGCATGGTCTTGCGTGGGGTGTTCACCTGCTCGCCGCGGGAGGTCGATTGGTTCCTTGAGGGTATGGGACGAGTATTTCCGGAAGCCTGGCACGAATTCTCGAAGAACATTCCCGAAGCCGAACGCGGCGACTTGTTGTCGGCCTATGTGGCGCGACTGAATGATCCCGATCCGGGGGTTCATCTTCCAGCGGCGCGTGTCTGGGCGACCTATGAGGCCCGCTGTTCGACCCTCCGGCCGAATCCGGACGCGGTGGCGGCGATGTCCGATGCAGAGGGCATGCTGGCGCTCGCACGGATCGAGGCCCATTTTCTGGCCCATGGTGCGTTTCTGACGCCAGGACAATTGTTCGAAGGGGTCGAACGCATCCGCCATTTGCCAGCCACGATCGTTCAGGGACGTTACGATATGGTGTGTCCGATCGAGACGGCGGATCGGCTGGCGCAGCTGTGGCCTGAGGCGGAATACATAATTGTGCCCGATGCCGGGCACTCGGCACTCGAGCCGGGGACGCGCGCTGCGCTGCTGCGTGCGGTCGAAGGGCTCAAGGAATACACATAGTCTTGTGGATCGGGAGTTTTCGTCGGGCCCAAGATTTCGTATGATGGTATGGACGCGGGGCCGAACCGGCGTTCGATGGAGGGGAATAAATTGCGCAAATTATCAACCATTCTGGCGGCGGCGGTTATGGCCGTGTCGTTTTATTCCCCTGCGGCCATCGCCGACGATCCCGATTTTCTGGTGATCGGCGGCGGCTGGTACGACTTTAACGACGATCAGGATGCGGCTGATTTCCGCGCCGAGTATCGGTCGGGCTACAAGATGCTTGGCTTTGCGAAGCCCTGGGTAGGCATCGAGGCGACAACCGACCAGGCCGCCTACATGGTCGGCGGTGTTCTCGTTGATCTCTACTTCGGACGACGCTGGGTGTTTACGCCGAGTTTCGGTGCCGGTGTGTACCTGGATGGTAGCGGCAAGGACCTCGGCCACGCGATTGAGTTCCGATCCCAGGTGGAATTTGGCTATCGGTTCGATGACCGCTCGCGCGTGTCACTGGCGGTGAGCCATATCTCGAATGCGAGCTTGGGGGATAACAACCCGGGCACTGAGATCGCGACTTTCTACTATCACATCCCCTTCTCGGACATTCTCGACTAGCCGCGACGGGCGCTCGAACCATGGCTGATATGGGCGGCGCGTTGATCACAGGGGCAGCGCGGCGTATCGGCCGTTGTTTGGCCGAGACGCTTGCCGCCGCGGGCTGGCATGTCGTCGTTCACTACAATCATTCCCAATCCGATGCCGAAGAGACGGTTCGTGCGATCACGGATGCCGGCGGCCTGGCTGTCGCCCTGGCCGCAGATTTGTCGGACCGCACAGCGTGCACCAAGCTGGTTGATGAGGCGCGCGCGCTCACGGGCGGTCTCGGCTGTCTGATCAACAATGCGTCGATGTTTGTCGAAGACACGGCGCGCGATATCGATGCCGAAATATTCGATCAAGTCATGGCGGTGAACTTGCGTGCGCCGGCGATCCTGTCGCGTGCTTTCGCCGCCCAGCTGCCCGAAGGCAGCGAGGGCGTAATCGTCAATATCCTGGATCAGAAGCTGGCCAACCCAAATCCGGATTTTCTGTCCTACACATTGTCCAAACATGGTCTGGCCGCGCTGACCGAGATGACGGCGGTGTCATTCGGCCCGTCAGTCCGTGTGTGCGCCGTCGCGCCGGGCCTGACCCTGCCGAGCGGGGACCAGCCTCAAACGCAATTTGCGGCGGTCCATGGGCGCACACCGCTGGCGCGAGGCTCTCAACCCGAGGATATTGCGGGCGCGGTGATTTATCTGTTGGGTGCGCGCGCGGTCACCGGCGAGACGATCCTTGTGGACGGCGGGCAGCATTTGGTGCCGAGTGGGCGGGACGTTATGTTCCTCGACCCGACCGCAACGAAGGAATCTGGTGAATGAGCATGCCTGTGAGCGATATGGCCGTGACCGATCCCGTGGAGCAGCGGTTGCTCGACCGGTGGCCCGAGGTGCGCAAGATATTCTTCCGCAATCTCCAGGTGAACATGCATATGGGCGTGCATGAGAATGAGAAGGGGCGCACCCAGCCGGTGACGATCAACATCGTTCTCTACATGCAGGCCGGGATCGTCCCCGTGAACGATTCGATCGCGGAAGTTTTCAACTATGACCGCATCCATAGTGGCGTGCAGGCGCTGATCGAAGGGCGCCATATCAATCTTCAGGAAACCCTGGTCGGCGATATCGCGGCCATGTGCCTGGAGTTCGACGAAGTGCTCGCAGTTCGCGTGTCCACGGAGAAGACCGACATTTATCCCGATTGTGATGGTGTGGGTTACGAATTGGTGCGTGTTCGCCCGAACTGAGCCGACATGTAAACGATAGGCGCGCGGGTGCTGCGCGCAGCAAAGGGAGAGAGCTATGAGCCTCGATTGGCCAACCGACCGGATCGATTTTGCCCCCATCAATGGCCGCGCCCCCTTGCCGCTGCCCGAAGGCCGTAAGGTCGTGGTGTGGCCTTGTATCAATGTCGAAAATTGGGTGATCGAAAACCCGATGCCGCGGACGGTGGTCAATCCGCCGGGTGGGGTCGAAAAGTCGGTGCCCGATATCCCAAACTGGGCCTGGCACGAATATGGCCAAAGGGTCGGTTTTTGGCGCCTCAAGCGGATTTTCGATGAATTCGGAGCCAAGAGCACTCTGGTCCTCAATGGCACGGTTTGCGACGTGTATCCGCAGATCGTCGACGCCGCGCTCGAATCCGGTTGGGACCTTTGCGGGCACGGTTGGATCCAGCGTGCCCTGCCGGCGGTAGAGGACCAGGAGGATATGATCCACCGGGTGTTCAAGAAGCTGCGTGACTATTCGGGCCGGGATCCTAAGGGCTGGCTCGGGCCGGCCCTGGCGGAGACCCATGACACCGTGGACTGGTTGCACAAGGCGGGATTTGAATATGTCGCCGACTGGGTCCTCGACGACCAACCGGTCGATCTGCGGACCACGTCCGGCACCATCGTCGGCCTGCCCTATACCCAGGAACTCAACGATCTTTCGATGCAGCTGATCCAGGGCCACCGTGCTCAGGAATATGGTGATCGGGCCATCCGTGAGTTCGATCAGTTGATCGAAGATGCCACCGCCGAGCCGGGATCGACCCGGATCATGTGTTTCACCCTGCACCCCTACATCATGGGTGTGCCCCACAGAGCCCGGGAAATCCGGCGCATTCTGGAGCATGTGTGCAACCGCGACGATACGTTCGTGTGGACGGGCGAGGAGATCCTCGACTGGTACAAGTCGGTTCGCCCCGCCAAATAGGCGCGCGCACAAAGGTGGGCCAAGTCGAAACGCCCGACTAACCGGGCTGGTTAATCCGGTATTGGGTGACCGAGATGTTCCCGGCGCGAAACCCCGCCTCGCAATAGCAAAGATAGTAGCGCCACAGCCGGCGGAACTTTTCGTCGAAATTCCGGCTGGCGATCACCGGCCAGGCCGCCTCGAAAGCCAGTCGCCAGCGGCGCAGTGTTTCGGCATAGTCCCGTCCGAAAGTGCGGCTGTCGGAAACCTCGAGGCCCGCGTCGGCCGCTTCCTGCATAAACCGTGACGGTGATGGCAGCATGCCGCCGGGAAACACACGGAGCTGGATGAAATCTGGGTTGCGGCGATACGCTTCGAACCGCGCCTCATCAATCGTGATCACTTGTACCCCGGCGATTCCACCCGGGCGCAACCGCGCACCCATGACGGCGAAGAAGGTCGGCCAATAGGACTCGCCAACCGCTTCGAACATCTCGATCGATGCGATTTTGTCGAAGCTGCCCGTGATGTCGCGATAGTCCTGCAAACGTATTTCGACGCGGTCGTCCAGGCCTGCTTCGCTGACTTTCCGGCGTGCCCAGGCGGCCTGCGATGGAGAGACGGTCAGGGCGGTCACCTGGCAGCCATAATGCGTGGCTGCATGGATCGCGAATGCACCCCACCCGCAGCCGATTTCCAGAAGCTGATCGCCTGGTTTGAGATCCAGCATTTCGGCCAGTTGGTCGAACTTCCGGATCTGTGACGTGGTGAGTGAATCATCTTCCGGCTCAAAACATGCAGCTGAATAGGTCATGCTCGGATCGAGCCAGGCCGCATAGAATTCATTGCCCAGATCATAATGGGCGGCGATGTTCCGACGGCTGCCGCGGCGTGTATTCGCCTTCAGGCGCTGATGCAATCGGCCGAGCGCCCGCGCAACGCGCAGGGGCGTAAAGCGCGGAGCCAGTGAATCGAGATTCTTGGCCCCCAATTCGATCACCGCCGTGAGGTCGTCGCTCTCCCAATCGCCAGCGACATACGAGTCCGCAAGGCCCAGCGTGCCTTCAAAAAGAAGCTGACGGGCGATCCGATCCCGTTTGATCTTCATCGCGGCGGCCGGCCCTGCGCCTGCTCCCGCCGCGCGGATACGGCGACCATCGGGCAACTCGACGGTGAGTTGTCCGGCGGTCAGCGCGTCGGAAATGCGGTTGAGGACGCTGGTCAGGAGACGGGGGCCGATGGCGAGGCCGCGGGATTGGAGTTGAAGGGGGAAGTCAGTCTGTGCTTGCTGCGACATGGGAAATGATCCTCGGGTCGACGATGATCGACACCGGGTTTGCAGGAGACTTTGTACGACGGACGCGCGGCATGCGTTTCAGCCACAAACGCCGCACGCCCCATTGGATATCTGCGATTATTTTGAGGGTCGGAAGCGGCTAGCGCAAGAAGGTCGTGACCGACAATTTATTGCGCTGGACGGACCTGTCATGGGGCCGGCGCCGGCTGTCCTGTCCTCCAGATGCGACGTTCAGCGAATGGGCGACCAAGCGCATGCTTTGCGTCCGCGCGAGATCGGCGCTAATTAGGGGTGCACGTCGCGTGACGGGCGCTCGTAGCTCATCTGGATAGAGCATCGGTTTCCTAAACCGGGGGTAGCAGGTTCGAGTCCTGCCGGGCGCACCACGTGCTTCAAATACCCAAGCCTAATGGCAAATGGTTTGAGTACAGAGGCATGCATGCAATACGCGTGCTCTCCTGTTTCTTGAACTTTTGTTTTTTGATCTATTAGAACATCCGTTGACTGAATCAATTTTCACTGGTTGTTTTACTGTTTGTCGGTGAGGGAGATCCTTGCGCGATTTATCGGGGGGATTGGGTATGGCGTTTTCTAATGAGGACATTCGATATCGCCACAAAAAGCGATTTGTAATAACTCCGTTCAACGGTAATACCAGTCAGTGTAAGCCATCAGGCTATGACCTCTCAGTAGGGAGTATTTCGTTCAGCGACGGAAATAATGTTCGCTTTCTCATCAGATCAGAAGTCGGTGAAAATGATTCGAATAGTGTAACGATTCCTCCTTCAACTAACTTTATCGTGTGTTCACGAGAAAAAATAACGTGCTCTCGTCGTGTGCTTTGTACGGTTCACGCGCGCGCAACTTTGTCTGCTCAGGGAATCGTGATGAATCCTGTGACAATTGATCCAGGGTTTGACGGACACATCATTTTGTTCATGAGAAATGTAAGTGACAGTGAAATAAATATTTCCACGTCGGAAAAAATGTTCACGCTAATATTCCACGGGACTGTCTCTGAAGCTGATGGAGAGATAACAAGCAATGAAGCATTACTTCGTACTTACAAGAAGTCCTTTGGAGACAATGTAACCGAAGTAATTGAGAATTATATCGACAATTGGAACTCGCCGGAAAATACGGAAGTTCACGAGGCCGCAGTCGCGGAAATGAGGAAATTTCGTAGTCGTAGTCTCTGGAGACGGAAACTAGGCCACATTAACCACAATATATTTGGTGCGAGAGATCAACACGCGCTCAAATCCTTTTCGATGGGCTCGGCTCGGGTGTTCTTGCTTTTCGGTTTGCCGTATATCGCGTACTCGATTTTGTTTCCTCAATCTCTCTTTGCTGCGTCATTCCCAAGAATTGAAGAGGTCGACAACACAATAATATCAGCGACTGTAGCAGCCCTTATAACTGGATCACTTTGGATGTGGGGGCGTTTGCTGTTTACCAAACGTTGAGTTTTGACCCTTCGACAGTATTTTAGCCATGTGAATTTCCTCAAAAGAAAAAAGCCCCGGCGACCGGCCGGGGCTTCTCTTTGTAAGCTTGTGTCCGACGATCAGTCGAAGCCGGCGCCATCCTGCGGGATATCGTCTGCCAGATCTTCCGGCAGGACGAGGTTCAGGATGATCGCGATGAACGCCGCCGGCAGCAGGCCCGAGGCCAGCAGCACCCGGAGCGTGTCCGGGACATGCTGGAGCGCGCCCGGTTCGAGATACAATCCCAACCCGAATGCCATGGAGACGGCGAAGATCACCATGTTGCGCCGGTTCCAGGTCACTTCGGCGAGCATCGAAAGACCTGCCGAGGCCACCATGCCGAACATCACGATGACGCCGCCGCCGAGCACCTCGATGGGGATCGTCGTGACCAGCGCACCGACCTTGGGAATCAACCCGGCGAGGACCAGGAATATGGCGCCGATGGTCACCACATGGCGGCTCATGACGCCGGTCATGGCGACCAGGCCGACATTCTGGCTGAACGACGTGTTCGGCAGGGCGCCGAACAGGCCAGCAACCGCAGACCCCAGGCCATCGGCATAGGTCGCGCCGACGATCTCCTTGTCAGTCGCCTCGCGGCCGGCACCGCCCTTGGCGATGCCCGACACGTCGCCGACGGTTTCAACCGCCGAGACGAAGGCCATCAGACAGAAGCCGACAATGGCTGCGGTCGTGAACTCGACCCCGAACGGGAAGAGCTCCGGCACCTCGAAGAAGGCGGCCCGTCCGACATTGGCGAAGCTCACCATGCCGAGCGCGTAGGCGAAGATGTAGCCGACGATCAGACCGATCAGCACGGCTGCAACGGACCACATGCCGCGGGCAAAGAATTTCAGCCCCAGAGTCACGACGATGACGCTGCCGGCGACGGCCCAGTTCTGCAGGCTGCCATATTCCGGCTTGCCGATCGCGGGCACACCGCCCGCCGCATACTGGATGCCGACCTTCACGAGGATCAATCCGATCAACAGCACGACAATGCCGGTGATCAGCGGCGGCAGTGCGAACCTGATCTTGCCGATGAATGTGCCGAGCAGCGCGTGGAACAGGCCGCCGATTAGCACGCCGCCGAACAGCGCGGGCAGCGCCTCGACGCCCTGGCCCGCGACCAGCGGAATCATGATCGGCAGGAACGCAAAGCTCGTGCCCTGAACGACCGGCATTTTTGCGCCGATGGGCCCGAGACCGATGGTCTGGATCAGGGTGGCGACACCGGCGAACAGCATCGACATCTGGATCATGTAGAGAAGAACGGGGAAATCCGGTGAGTTGGATCCGAACCCGAAGCCGGCGGCGCCGGCAACGATGATTGCGGGTGTGACGTTCGAAATGAACATTGCCAGCACATGCTGGATGCCGAGCGGAATCGCTTTCGCGATCGGCGGCATATAGTTCGGATCGCGGAGTTGTTCCGGCGTTCCGAGGTTGGACATGTTAGCCATCTTTAAGCGTGCCTCCAGTTGTTGGGGAGAAGCGTACGAGCGCTGATCGGTGTCAGCTTTCGGCTTTTGTTATTTCGTATGGTTCTTCGAACCAATGCTCCTCCAGATTTTCGCCGGGGCCGATTCGATCGACAACGGCGAACAACCCGGGTTCGTGGAGCGGCGTGAGGACGCCGTGCCATGTTCCCCGGTGATAGTTGACGCCCTGACCGGCATTGGTCAGGAACGCCTTGGGTTCGTGCGGGCGGCCATTCAGGTCGCGCGCGACGATCACAAGAAACGGGTCTACGGACATAGGCACAAAAGCCTGGCTGCCGAGGGGATGCCGTTCCATCAAATCCAGCGAATACGGTAATGCACGCGCCGTGGCCTTGAACACGCTGATTCCCGCGCGTCCGCCTTCATCCTTTAGGTCCAGTGTGGCGCGGTCATGGAACCGCCCGCACATGCCCTGATTGATCATCATGTCGGGCGTGCCCGATGCCTCGATCACGTCGCCATAAGGCGCGAACGCCTCGGCCGTCAGCGGCGCGATGGTGATCGTTTGGCTCATGCCACCCGGCCGAACAGGCGCAGTCGGCTGACCCCGCCGTCAGGAAAGATGTTCAGGCGCACATGGGTGGCAGTGCCGAGATCGGTCACCTGGTCGTCGACGAATTCGTGCACCGCGTCGGCGGAGAGTTTCTGCTGGCTCAGCAAGGCCGGCCAGTCTTCGGACGCGGCGACGGCCGCGTCGCCTATGTCGACGCCGATCATGCCCAGGTCGACTGCCTGGATCGAACAGCTGTCGGGATAGTTGCCCTTGAAATAGGCGGTGTCCACGACGGCGCGGGAAATTGCACCGCGCACACCGAGTGCGAGAATGATCCAGTCATGTCCGGGTCCACGCCGGCGGCGTGTCTCCCAGCCGTCGCCCATATTCTGGCCCCGTCCGGGCGCCAGGAGCCGATGATAGGTGCCGTAATGGGCGTCTGAGTAAGCCACGATCCGGCCGCCGTGCAGGGTCGCGACCAGATCGATATCCCGGTCCTTGAGGTGCGCGGGATCCAGGTAGGGCGTGCCGAAAACTCGCAGGCGCGCCACGCCCCCGTCGGGGTGAATGTGAAAGCGCAGATGGCTCCAGACGTTGGCGTCGCCGCAGGGCAGGAAATGGTGGGAGTCCGGCTCCAGATGCTGCATCGGCAGCAACTCGGTCCAATCCGTTGCGTCGTCCGGGTCGCCATCAGACCGGCAGGCCTCGATACGGCACTCGGGCGGGTGGTTCCCGGTGAAGAAGGACGTGTCCACATCGAAGCCGTCGATCGTACCCGGCACCGCCAGCGCGATAATTGCGTGGTCGTGGCCACCGCCGCGCCGACGGCGGGATTCCCAACCGTCCATCCATTTGCCGTGGTCGTCATACTTGTCGGTGATGAAGATCGGGCTGCTGTCCTGCAGCATCCGCACCAGCGGGGCGAAGAACTCATCGGTGGCAAAGACGCCGCGTGCGCCGAGGCCGGCCGAGGCGAGATTGATCGCGTTGCGCGCGAAGTCCGGCAGTTCGTCGGCGCGCAACAGCGGCTTACGTTCCTGGCTCAGGGCGGCATCAGTCATCGAGTAAATCCTTCAGGCGCAGCAGCGCGATGCGTTCGACCTGGCGGCAGGCCTCGGCGAATTCGGTGTCCCGGTCCTGATCGACCCGGCGTTCGAACGCCGCGAGGATGTCGGATTTGGTGAGGCCCTTCACCGCGATGATGAACGGAAAGCCGAACTTGTCGCGGTAGGTCGTATTGAGTTTTTCGAACGTCGCGCGCTCGTCATCGGTGAGTGCGTCGAGACCGGCCGACGCCTGTTCGGCAGTGGATTCGGCCGTCAGGCGTTTGGCCTGGGAGATCTTGCCGGCGAGGTCGGGATGGGCTGTCAGCACGCCGAGGCGTTCTTCGTCGCCGGCGGACCTGAACATCCGCGCCATGGCGTTGTGCAACCCGCTGGCGGTGTCATGGGCCGGTCCGAGCTCCAGCCCATGGGCGCGTTCGGCGACCCAGGGGGAATGCTCGAAGATACCGCCATAGCGGGTGACGAATTCGTCTCGCGAGAGTGTGGACGGCCGGCCGGTCAGATCGGGTGCCGGATGATGCGTGTGCCAGTGGCGCGCGATGTCGACCCGGCGGGCGAACCAGACCGCGTCATGGGATTGGGCATACTCGACGAAGCGCTTCAGGGCCTGGATGCGGCCGGGGCGGCCGACGATCCTGCAATGCAGGCCGACGGACAACATCTTCGGGGCGCCAGCTTCGCCCTCGGCATAGAGCGCGTCGAAACTGTCCTTGAGATAGGTAAAGAACTGATCGCCGGAGTTGAAGCCCTGCGCCGTGGCGAAGCGCATGTCGTTGGCCTCGAGGGTGTAGGGCACAACGAGCAGCGGTTTGCTGCCGGACATGTGCCAGTAGGGCAGGTCATCGGCATAGCTGTCGGCGGTGTAGGCAAATCCGCCGATGTCGGCGATCAGGTCGAGCGTGTTCTCGGTGCCGCGGCCCGTGTACCAGCCAAACGGGCGTTCGCCTGTCGCTTCGGTGTGGATGCGGATGCCTTCCTCGATCAGGCGGCGCTCCTCGTCGATGGGGAAATCTTTCCACTCGATCCATTTATGGCCGTGACTGGCGATCTCCCAGCCCGCGGCCTGCATGGCCGCCGTTTGGCCAGGGGAGCGTTCGAGGGCCGTGCCGACCGCATAGACCGTGACGGGGATCTCGGCCTCGGTGAACAGTCGGTGCAGGCGCCAGAAACCGACGCGCGCGCCATACTCATACATGGTTTCAATATTCCAGTGCCGCTGGCCGGGCCAGGGCTGGGCGCTGACGACTTCCGACAGAAAGGCCTCGGACGCGTCGTCGCCGTGCAGGATATTGTTCTCGCCGCCTTCTTCATAGTTCATGACGAATTGCACGGCGATGCGTGCGCCGTTCGGCCATTGCGGGTCGGGCGGTGTGGCACCGTAGCCATGCAGATCACGTGGATAACGAATCAAGTTTGTCCCTCTCGGCAAACTAGCATTTACGTATAATCGAAAAGAATGCGTTCTATTTTCAAAAAAATGATGAAAGACATATATCGAAACACGGGTATCGATTCGACGTGTTAGGCGGTTGGATGGTTTTGCGCTGATCGCAATTGCAACCTTACAGGCAAAAGGGAACGACCGAATGGCTGCTGACGGCGGATATTTGACGACCCATGTACTCGATACGGCGCGCGGGATGCCGGCCGCGGGGCTGCGCATCGAGCTGTTTCGCATTGAAGGCGAGCGCCGGGCCGCAATCGGCAACTTCGAGACCAATGCCGACGGGCGGACCGACAGCCCGGTCCTTCCGGTCGAAGCCTTCGAGATGGGCGAGTATGAATTGTTGTTTCATGCCGGCGCCTACATCGCGCGATCGGATAATACGCTGCACGAGGGTGTCTTTCTCGACCTTGTGCCGATCCGGTTCACGATTTCCGACGCGGCCGCGCATTATCATGTGCCGCTGCTGCTCTCGCCCTACAGCTACGCAACCTATCGCGGAAGTTGAAACAGGGAATCCCGTTCCTTGAGTTGGGACTTGCACCGATTGACCATGAAATCGATGAAGAGCTGGATCTTGGGGTCCAGAAAACGCTTATGCGGGTAGAGGCATGTCAGCTGGGCCGACGTCGGCGGCGTTTCGAGCGCCACCGGGACGAGCGCCCCGGAACTCAGATGCTCGGCGATCTCGAAGATTGGCTTGATGGCGATGCCCCGTCCGTCGAGTGCCCAGGCCGTGAGCACGTCGCCATCGTCGGACTCGAAAGGACCGGTGACCTCGAAACGCTGCGGTCCGTCTTCGGTCATCAGGGTCCATTGCATTTCGTCGGCGCCGGGAAATCGCAACAGCAGGCAATCATGCCCGTCGGCAACCAGGTCGTGGCCGTTCCGCGGCGTCCCGCGGCGCGCAAGATAGTCGGGCGCGGCGCACAGCACGCGCTGGCATTTTGCAATATTGGTCAGGCGCATCGCAGAATCGGGAAGGGTGCCCAGATGAAACGCGATGTCGACGCCCTCGCGCGTCAGGTCGACGTTTCGGTCGGACATGCGCAGGCGCACGCTGATCTCGGGATATTCGTCCTTGAACGCGGGTACATGCGGGGCGATCAAACGCTTGCCCACGCCAAGCGGTGCGGCGACATAGATCGAGCCGCGCGGGTTCTGGGCGATGTTGGCCACGGCCGCCTCGGCCTCGTCGATCGCCTGCAGGATGTTGAGGGCACCTTCGTAATAGGTGGTGCCGTGCTCGGTCGGGTGCAGTCGGCGGGTCGTGCGATTGAAAAGCCGCACACCGAGATGTTTTTCGAGCTTGGAGATTCGGCTCGACGCGACGGCGGGCGAGACCTGCTGGTCGCGCGCGGCCTCGGACATGCTGCCGAGTTCAAAGACCCGGACGAACATTCGAATGTTTTCGACATGCGGCATTGCGCGAGCAATCTATCGGAAAAGGCGGCGAATTCTGTAAGCTTTTGTGCTCTGAAGGGCCGACACATAGAATCGTGGTGCACATGCACCACAAGGGGGACGTGATGGAAGTGGCGTTGGTTATGGAATGGCTGTCGTTGGCGGCGCGATGGTTTCATGTGATCGCGGGCATCGCCTGGATCGGCTCATCCTTCTACTTCATCGCACTCGATCTGGGTCTGCGCCAGGCACCCGACATGCCTGACGGCGTCTATGGCGAGGAATGGCAGGTCCATGGCGGCGGCTTCTATCACATTCGGAAATACCTCGTGGCCCCGGCCGCACTGCCCGAACATCTGACCTGGTTCAAATGGGAATCCTACTGGGCCTGGATGTCGGGCTTCATCCTCCTGGTGCTCGTCTATTACGCGGGTGCGGAACTGTTCCTCGTCGATCCCGATGTCCTCGATATTTCCCCCGCGCTCGGCATCGCGATCTCGATCGGGTCGATGGTCTTCGGCTGGTTCGCCTACGACTTCATCTGCAAAAGCCCGCTCGGCCGCAACAACACGACCTTGATGCTGCTGCTCTATGTGCTGCTGGTCATCATGGCTTGGGGTTACACCCAGGTGTTCACCCCGCGTGCGGCCTTCCTGCATCTGGGCGCGTTCACGGCGACGATCATGGCCGCGAATGTCTTTCTGACCATCATCCCAAGCCAGAAGATCGTCGTCGCCGATCTGCAGGCCGGGCGTACGCCTGATGCAAAACACGGAATTCTCGGCAAGCAGCGCTCGACCCATAACAATTACCTGACCCTGCCGGTCGTGTTCCTGATGTTGTCGAACCACTATCCTCAGGCCTTCGCGACCGAGTTCAGCTGGGTAATTGCCAGCCTCGTCTTCCTGATGGGTGTGACCATCCGGCACTATTTCAACTCGGTGCATGGGCGCAAGGGCAGTCCGATCTGGACCTGGGGTGTCACGGTGATGATCTTCATTGTCATCATGTGGCTGTCGGCCTTCTCGACCTTGTTCGAATCCGAGGCAGAGGAAAGCACGCAGCTCACGCCCAGCCAGCAGCGCTTCGCCGAGGCGCCGGCCTTTAGCGAGGTACGCAATGTGGTGCAGGGGCGTTGTGCCATGTGTCATGCGTCCGTCACTGCTTGGGATGGTATTATCAAGGCACCGAAAGGCGTGAAGCTTGAAACCGACCGGCAGATTGTCGCCAATGCACGGCAAATCTACCTGCAGGCTGGCCATACGCGCGCGATGCCGCCCGCGAATGTCTCCTTCATGGATGACGACGAGCGCCGCCTGATCGTCGAATGGTACCGGTCGGTCGCCGGGACCGGATTTGCATCCGTTCTGAATTGAGCCTGCGAAGACCCCCGGTACTGCGGGACGAACAGCGTTTGACCGTTTCCTAACGCGATTAGGCGGGCTTGCCCGTCCAGCGTTTGAGCAGATCATGTTCGATGCCGAACAGATCGAGTGCGCGCCCGACCGTGTGATCGACCATGTCTTCGATGGTCTGGGGTCGCGGATAAAATGCCGGCATCGGCGGCATGATGATCGCCCCGATTTCTGAGGCTTCCGTCAGGGTCCGCAGATGACCGGTGTGCAGGGGGCTCTCGCGGACCATGAGGACGAGGCGCCGACGTTCCTTGAGGGTCACATCCGCTGCGCGGGTCAGCAAGGTCTGGGTCGCGCCGGACGCGATCTCAGCGGCGGATTTGACGGCGCAGGGTGCGACGATCATGCCCAGCGTGATCATCGATCCCGAGGAGATCGCGGCGCCGACGTCGTTGGGCGCATAGACCTCGTCGGCCAGAGCGTATAGCGCGTCGCGGGTGAGATCTGTCTCATACTCGAGCGTCATCAGTCCCGGCCGGCTGACCACCAGATGGCTTTCGACATCACTTTCACGCAAGGCCTCCAGCAGGCGGATGCCATAAACGATACCGGTCGCGCCGGAGATGCCGACGACGAGGCGGCGGGGCTCGCCTGGCGGAAAATAGGGATCGCTGTGCATGGGCACGGGTTTCTAGCCGGTTTGGGTGTCAGGCGCCATCCGCCAGCGCGCGCACTTCGTCGTCATCGGGGAAACGCGCGACATCGAGTTTCGAGAACAGCAGATTGCCGTCCCGTGTGATTTCGAATGTGCCAGTGCGCCCCGGCGCGATGTCGACGGTCGCACCTAGTTGTTCGAGCAGGGCCCTCGCACGGAGCGCACGCGGCTCGTAGTTTCATATTTTGCAGTATTCAATTTTGAAGTTCATCGGTCTCACTTTCGAGCGGGGTTGAGGACGTTGACATGGCCTTCGATTGACCTAACGCAACCCGGCGGGAGGATTGAGCGCTAGAGTTGAGGCCATGGGTGCGATTACGTCAATGTCTCTCGCGTTACTGGCTGGCGCAATGCTGCTGCCGGCCAATGCGGCTGTCGCCCAGGACGCGCGTGAGCGTCGAGCGGGTGAGCTTTTGTCGCGTGATTTATGCTCTCAATGCCACATTGTGTCCGAGACCCAGCGCGGGTCGGCGCTGGATGGCATCCCATCCTTCCTCGATCTTGCACGCTCGAAACGGACCAATGCCCAGTTGCGCGCCTGGCTCACGGACCCACATCCACCGATGCCGGATGTGCCGTTGTCCGAGAGAGAGATCTCCAGCGTCATCTCCTATATCCGTTCTTTTTCGGACTGACGGGCCGTTCCGCCATTGTCTGACAGCAAGCATGCGCGACCGGCAGACCCTCAGGCGACCGTCGTTGCCTTTTTATCGAATCCCGCAACCTATGGCCCCACCGTGTCGCGCGTCGAACGGGTTGATACGCATATTTCGATGCTGTTCCTTGCCGGTGACCGGGTTTTCAAGCTGAAACGCGCCGTCGTTTTGGACTTCCTTGACTACGGCACGCCGGACAAGCGGCACTCTTATTGTGAACGGGAGCTCGCCTTGAATCGCCGAACCGCGCCGGACCTGTATTTGGGGGTCCGGGCGATCAACCGCGATTCGGGCGGGAAATTGACGATCGATGGACCGGGGTCGGCGATCGACTGGGTCGTGGAAATGGTTCGGTTTGACGCCGGGGGTTTGTTTGGCAATCAGGCCGATGCGGGCGCGCTGACACCTGAATTGGTGCGCAGTGCCGCAGACGAGATCGCCGCGCTGCACCGGGTTGCAGAGGTCGTGGTGGATGAGCGGGGCGACGCCGGCATAGCGTTGACGATTGAACAGCTCCGTGACGGTTTGCAGGGCCATCGCGATGTCTTCGGCACGCACCCGATCTCGGAATATTTGCGGACGCTCGAAACGGTGCACAGGGCACAGGAGGGGCATCTTGTGTGGCGGTCTGGTGCCGGATGGGTGCGGGTTTGCCACGGTGATTTGCATCTCGGCAATATCTGTATGTTCAATGGACGCCCGACCTTGTTCGATGCCGCCGAAGCCAATGAGCGTTTTGTGCAGATCGACGTTCTCTATGACCTTGCGTTTCTTCTTATGGACCTGGAGGTGCGGGGTTTGCGGGAACATGCGAATGCGGCGCTGAACCGATATGCGGCATGGAGCGAGGACCCCCATGCGACGCTTGCGGGTTTGTGCGCGATGCCTTTGTTCCAGTCTCTGCGCGCTGCGATTCGGGCGGAAGTCTCGATGATGACGGCTGGCAATGCGGCAACGGCTGAGGCCGCGGGTCCTCACATCTCCAATGCGCATCGCTACTTCGATCTGGCGCAGAACCTGTTGGTGCCCAGGCCGCCAGCCTTGGTCGTGATCGGTGGCGCGTCGGGTAGCGGCAAGACATCTATCGCGCGGGCAATTGCGCCCGCACTGGGCGCCATGCCCGGGGCCGTTATTGTGCGGAGCGACGAAGTGCGCAAGGCGCTTTTCGGTGTGTCGGATACGGACCGGCTGCCCGAGGCCGCCTATGCGGCGGCGTGGAACCGTCGAACATATCAGGAAGTGGCGGCGCGGGTGAAACACACGCTTCGTGCCGGCCACGCCTGCATCGTCGATGCCGTGCATGGGTCGGCTGATGAACGCGATGAAATCGAAGCGATGGCCAAGGATATGGATATTCCGTTTAGAGGGATATGGCTCGAGGCGCCGGAGGACGTCTTGCGGGGACGAACGGCGCAACGTGTTGGTGATGCGTCTGATGCCGGCTCGGCCGTCGTCGCGCGACAGTTGGAAAGGGGCTTCGGGACTGTGGATTGGACGCATGTCGATGCGTCGGGGGACATCGCCGATGTCGCGGGAGCCGTCCGGCATATACTGTCCGTCGGACCAGTGCGGGATTCTTTAGCGTTCTAGGAACGGGCTCTCAAAGCGCAATACCGGGTGTGTCTAGCCCATGGGCCGTCAGTTCCCGCGTGATGTGATCGTAGGCGTCTTCGATGGAATCCGTTCGATAGAACAGGTCGATGTCGTCGGGGCTGATCGTGCCGAACTCGACGAGGGCGTCCATATCGATGACCCGGTCCCAGAACTCATGCCCAAAGAGGACGACCGGCAGGCGCTTTTTGATCTTCTGGGTTTGCACGAGGGTCAGAATTTCGAACAGCTCATCGAGGGTGCCGAACCCGCCGGGGAACAGCACGACGGCCTTGGCGGGATAGGTGAACCAGAACTTCCGCATGAAGAAGTAATGGAACATGACATTCAGCTCACGGCTGACATAGGGGTTCTCGAATTCCTCGAAGGGAAGCGAGATCGTCAGGCCAATATTCATGCCCTTGGCCTCGGACGCGCCACGGTTCGCGGCTTCCATGATCCCCGGCCCGCCGCCGGTGCAGACGACGAAACGGCGCTTTCCCTCGCCCAGCCCCTTCGACCATTCGGTTAGCCGGAAGGAAAGGTCTCGCGCCGCTTCATAGTAGATCGCCATGCGTTCCGCGCGGGCCGCCTCAGCCGGGTCGCCATCTCCCTTTGCGGCTGCCGCAACCATGGCTGCGGCGTCTTCGGCCGACTTGATCCGGGCAGACCCCATGAAGACGATGGTGTCGTCGATGTCGTAATGCTCGAAGCGGCTCAGCGGCTCCTGATATTCCGACAGGATGCGAAGCGCGCGCGCGTCTCGGCTGTGCAAGAAGTCCGGGTTCTCATAGGCTTTGGGCGGATTGGTGGTCGGCTTATCGGGTTGGTCGTCGCTCATGAGACGGCTTCCTTTTTGGCGCGGAGGTCGGCGACGCAACGCGCTGTCAGCCGTCGGAGAATTCCGGAATATTCGGGCGCGAACCCCACATGCAAAAGGACTCGTTTTTGAACGGGAGCTGACGTGGCCGCCAGTCCTCATCCACATTGCGCACGCCGGATGAATACTCATACGTCATGCCGTCCGGGCCTTCATAATACAGGAACATCGCGCCCGACGTCGGGTGTCGCCCGGGTCCGAAGCGAATCTGTATCTGGCGCTCGGTCAGGAAGTAGTGAGACCGCATGATGTCGTCGATGGACTCGACCTGAAAATTGATGTGCTGGATCCCGGCATGGTCGGTGGGAAACAACGCGATGCGATGATGCACTTCGTCAAACGACATCAATGCCGCTTCGCCAATCCGGTCGTTTGCCCGAATGTTGAACAGCTCCGACCAGAATTTTTCATCTCGCGCCGCGTCGGCGGACTTCAAGCCGATATGGCTGAAGTCCGTGATGCCAGCGTCGCGGGACGGGAAGTACCGCCGACCCGAGTGGAATGGCCGCACAACCAGATCGACGGAATTCCCGGTTGGGTCGGAGAAGTTGATGAAGCCCATAACGCGACGCGCTGCCGCCGCAGCGTCGCTGCCGCGGTGCACTTCGACGCCGGCGGCCAGTAGCGCGCTCGCTGCCGTATCGAGTTCGGCAAAGGATTCGAGTTCGAGGCCGAATGTGTGGTCGTTTGGGTCGCCGGCGAAATAGCAGATGTTGTGATCGCGATGGTCGCCGCGCAGATAAATCTGTCCGTTGTCGCGATCGACTTCTTCGAGGCCAATGAGGTTCGTGGCGAAATCGATGGTCGAATCCAGATCGGCCGTGCCGAGCCGGCAGTAGCGGATATCGACAATTTCGATCATTCGTGCGGACCTTGAACGCTATTCCGCAGCATCGGTGCCTTCGAGTACGCTCAGATCGGGCTTCGACCCCCAGGCGCAGAACGACGCGTCGTTGACGGGGAACTGGCGCGCGCGCCACGTGTCGTCGACCATCCGGACGCCACACGAATATTCGTAGATCATCTCGTCGGGTCCATAGAAATACAGGAACCGCGCGCCGGAGAGGGAATGCCGTCCGGGCCCGGCCTGGATGCGCACCTGGTGGTCGCGCAGGAAATAGTTCGAGCGCATAACATCGTCGGTTTCGCTCACCTGGAAGTTTATGTGCTGAATGCCCGGCCGGTCGGACGGAAACAGGGCGAATCTGTGATGCACCGCATCGAACGTCATCAGCGCCGACCAGCCGATCCAGTCGCTGGTTCGGAAGTTGAAGATTTCCGACCAGAATTTCTCCGCTTCGCGCGGATCGGTGACACACAGACCGATATGGCTGAATTCATCGATTCCGGCATCGCGCCCGGGGAAATATCGGCGCCCGGCCGCAAAGGGCCGGACCGTGAGGTCGATTGAATTTCCGCTCGGGTCCTTGAAGTTGGCGTAGCCCATGCAGCGCCGCGCCGCGGCCTCTGCGTCTGTACCGCGATGTACAACGAGCCCGGCCGCCGACAAGGCGCTTTCGGCCGCCGCGAGTTCGTCGAAGCCGGCGAGTTCCAGGCCAAGGGTATGGTCCGTGGGGTCGCCTTCGAAATAGCAGATATTGTGGTCGCGATCGTCACCGCGCATGTAAACGAACCCGTTCTCGCGCCCGACCTCCTCCAGACCGATCATGTCGGTCGCAAATTTAACGGTCTCTTCCAGATTGGCTGTCCCCAGCCTGCAGTAGCGAAAGCCCACGACGTCTATCATATCGAATCTCCTCAGCTCCGTCGGCAGTCTAGCGAATTTGGACTTGGCTGACGATAGCGCGCGCGCTCCTTAAGCAGTTGTTAGAGAATATTCGAATAGGCTCAGACGTCGGGAATCGCGTGCAATTTATGTGCGTGAACCACGGTCAGAATGACGGAGAGGGGTGAGGCATGGAATCCGCAGTGGACATCAGCACTTTGGAACAGAACGAAGATATACCCGAAGCGTCCGGTGACCTCTATGCGCCATTGGCGGCCGCATTCCGTCATGTCCAGGATTCGGCGGTTGTTTATTCTGCGGATGGCGAAATCGTCGTCTGGAATCCGGGCGCGGAAAAGCTCTTCGGTTACACAATTGACGAGGCGCGTACGCGCGACGTCAGCTTTCTTTGCGTGCCCGAAGATACCGGCGACACGCTGAAACTGTTTTCCCGTGCATTGTCTGCGCGGCCTATCGAGCCACGCCAGGTTGAGCGTGTTTGCAAGGATGGATCGCGCGTCCGTGCGTCAGTGCGTGTCAGCCCGCTTGAGAATGCCAAGGGGGAGATTTTCGGCGTCCTGTTTTTGTCACGCGACATCACGCCCGAAACAGAACGCGAGCAACGCCTGACCGAGCTGATGCTGCGCGAGCGCGACATCGCGACGCTTGTGCCTGATGCCCTGTATGTCCATCGTGGCGGCAAAATTCTCTGGGCGAACGCCGCTGCAACTGAGATGTTTGAAGCCGGATCCCAAGCCAACTTAGTCGGTCGGCTTGCCTGGGATCTGATCGTCCCTGAGGATCTGCCGCATGTCATGGAGAGTCACACAAAACTCGGAAATGCCTCTGTGTCGCGGCCCATTTTTGTGCGGCGACGCAGTTTGGAAGGAAGAGAATTTCCATCGGAGGGTCGCGGCGCGACCATCACATGGGAAGACGAGCCCGCGACCTTGATGGTGGTGCGCGACCTCAGCGATCATGAGCGGACTGTTTCGGCCCTTGCCGAAAGCGAAGGACGCCAGCGCGAATTCGCCGACATCAGCCCGGATGGCGTGATCGTCCACATCGATGGGAAAATCGTCTTCGCCAACCAGGCCGCGACCGAGCTGTTTGGGGCGACCAGTGCCGATCAGCTGATCGGCCTCCAAAATTCGAGCCTGGTGACCCCCGAGGATTGGGCGCGGATCGTGGCGAGCTGGAAGACGACCCCGGCGGACGAGGCGGACTTTATGCAGGTCAACCAGATTCGCCTCGACGGCTCAATATTTATTGGCCAGGGCCGCGGGAAACAAATCGTCTGGGACGGCCATGATGCATATCTGGTCGTGATTCGGGATGTCACCGAGCAGATCGAAAAGGAAACCGCATTGCACGAGGCCGAGGCGCGTCAGCGGGATTTCGCGTCGATCAGCCCCGACGCGATGCTGGTTCACATCGACGGCGAGATCGTTTTCGTCAACGAGGCGGCATTGCGGATCTTCCGTGCGGACTCTGAGGAGGACATGATTGGCCAGCCGGTATTGGAAACGATCCACCCGGATGATCGGGCCCCCTTGCAGGCAAGCATTGACGCCGTGCTCGGAGGCGATTCTTCAGAATCTATCGAGGTCCGTCGCGTTCGTTTGGACGGGACGGTTTTCCTTGGTGAGGGTCGGTTTCGGACGATCAATTGGAAAGGCTCATCCGGCGTTCTGGTGGTCATTCGGGATGTCACCGAACGGGTTGCGGCCCAAAATGCCATGCTCGAAAACGAGGAACGCTATCGCCAGATCGTTGATCTGAGTCCGAATGCGATTTTTGTGCATATTGATGGTCAGATCGTTTTTGCGAACCCCGCCGCCGTCTCGATGTTCGGCGCGGCAGAGACGCATGATCTCGTCGGTCGTCAAATGATCGAGCTCGTACCGTTGAGTGGGCGGGCCCGCGCGCTGCAACGCCGACAACAAGTCGCTATCGAGGGTGTTGCTCCGTTGGAGGCTCTTCCGCGTGTTCGTCTCGATGGTCGCGAGTTTATGGCCGATGTGGTCGGTAGCTCGTATATCTGGGAGGGTGCGCCGGCGATCCTGACCATCATGAGAGAGAACAACAGTTAGCGGTTCGACGGAGAGCCGGTCCTGCGGCCGGTATATCGTGAAGGCGGCGGATCACGGGGCTAGCCGGCGTCATCCGCGCTCACGCAACGATGTGTGTTCGTCAGAGAATGCTCCGGCGCCTGCCATCGGCGCACATTAATCGTCCGATCTGGTTCTCTCGAACGACCAGTTCGGCGAGAGCATCGACGTTGCCCATTCAACGAATGCCGTTCCTGTGCCCGTTTCCGGGAGCTGCCCGGCTATATAGCGCTGATGGCTATTTAGTGTTTCCGGCTCATGATCCTCTCCCCCGATGATCAATATGATGGGCTCTTTGAATGGTTGGCGGCTGTGCAGCTGATTTAGGAAACGGGTGCCTTCGCGCTCCGCGTTTCGCAGATCCAGGATAATGATCTGGGAAGGTTGGCCAGGCGCACCGCCGGTCAGGGAATCGAGATTGTCGAAGGCCGCCTGGAAATCCTCGTGGCGTGTCACCGGGTTCTCGGTTCCGTGCTCTTCGAGTTCGGCGACGAAACGCTCGGCGAGTTCATCATCGTCGGTGATGATCGTTAGCTCGGCGATCTGTCCTTCAAGTGACGACATGACGCGGGCCTTTTGACCGGAGCCCATTGAAGTGTGTTCCATCTATGCGGGAGCACCGAATGCCGTTGGATTGGTTGTCTGGATTTAGGCGGAAAGGGTTTCGTCGACAATAAGCAGATTTCACGTGGAACATGCTCTTACCTGAGATCTGGGTGACTGGGATGAGCACTATCATTGGTAGTGCGGGCGAGAATTGCAATAGTATAGCGAGCTTATTGTTACGTTCGTATGACACGGCGTAGCGGATCGCTGCATTGTCTGATTTTGGCGATATACGGACCTTGCCTAACCCGGCGGTCAACCCCATCTGAAAGGGAATGGATTTGGAGGCAATTGAGCATGTTTAGGTGTTGGGCCGTCATATTTGGGTCGTTAGCTTTTGTCGCAGCCGGTGCGTCCGATGCTGCGCTCGCCCAGTCGATGGAATCGCAGGAACATCGGTTCGAGGTCGTCGTTCTGGCCGAGGGATTGGAAAATCCCTGGGGCTTCGCATTTCTGCCCGATGGCCGGATACTGGTGAGCGAACGACCGGGCCGGCTGCGGATCGCCGAGGATGGCAAGGACCTGTCTGCACCGATCGCCGGCGTGCCCGAGGTCTTCGCGCGCGGCCAGGGCGGTCTCCTGGATATCGTCCTGCATCCCGACTACGCCACGAATGGCTGGATCTATATGTCCCATGCTGTGGCGGGTGACGGCGGCGCGCGAACGGCCGTGAGCCGCGCGCGTCTCGATGGCGCGGCGCTGCGCGATCTCGAGACCGTGTTCGTCGCACGGAATCCTGGTTCCGGCGGGGTGCATTTCGGCTCCCGGATCGCATTCGGCGCGGACGGCAAGCTCTATGTGAGCGTCGGTGAGCGCGGCAATCCGAACCAGGCCCAGAACCCGAAGAATCACAACGGCACCGTCCTGCGTCTGAACGACGATGGTTCGATTCCCTTCGACAACCCGTTTGTCGGTCGCGATGACGCATTGCCGTCCATCTTCACCTACGGGCACCGTAATCCCCAGGGCATGTTCCGGCATCCCGTGCGCGACGAAATCTGGGTGCATGAGCACGGGCCCCAGGGCGGCGACGAGATCAACCGGCTGGTGGCGGGTGCGAACTATGGTTGGCCGGTCATCACCTTCGGGCGCAGCTATGCCGGTTTGCCGATCGGCGAAGGTTCGGCCAAGCCGGGCATGGAACAGCCGCTGCATCAATGGACGCCGTCGATCGCCCCGTCGGGCATGGCGTTTTACGACGGCGATGCGTTTCCGCGTTGGCGCGGCAATCTGTTTGTCGGTTCGCTCAAGTTTCGTTATCTGGCGCGCCTCGTCCTCGACGGCACGCGGGTCGTTTCCGAAGAACGTTTGATCGAACGGGAGTTCGGGCGGGTCCGCGACGTTCGGCAGGGCCCGGACGGGCTGATATATGTTCTGACGGACGAAAGCGACGGGCAGTTGATCCGGCTGCAACCGGTCTCGGAATAGTCCTCGCCGGGCAGGTGTTTACGTCTCATACAACACGCATGTGACAGCGCCGAAACGCTGTGCCACATCTGTAGCCAGCGATTGATCGAAAGGCATTCCAGCATGAAACGCGCATTTATCTACGGCTTCGGAATCTCGGTCGCCATAACCGGCGTTGTCGGGTGGATCCTGATTTCGCCCCTGTTTATCGACGAGGTGGTGGACGAGCAGTTCCCGGGTGTTCCCACGCCCCAAGCGCTGGCGGAAATGTCGGACGAGAAGAAGGCCGCGATGGCTGACGAAGTGCTCGACGCGGCCCGCGGCATGCCGGACAAGGCGATGGGAGATGCCAAGGACGACATGATGCAGTCCGGTGCGCCGGTTGTCCTCGCGGCGGGCGCGTTCCGGGACGCCGACTCGGTCCACAAGGGTAGTGGCAACGCCGGTCTTTATCGGCTCGCGGATGGCAATCACGTGCTGCGGCTGGAAAATCTGGACGTGACCAACGGGCCCGACCTGCGTGTCTTCCTCGTACGCCACCCGGGGCCAGTATCTTCGTCTGACGTCACCAAGGACAATTATGTCGATCTGGGTGCGCTCAAGGGCAACATCGGCAACCAGAACTACGCCATTGCTGCGGGCACGGATTTGACGGGGTTTGCCAGTGTCGTAGTCTGGTGCAAGGCGTTCGGCGTGCTGTTCTCGACAGCGCCGCTGGTGGCCGCGAGCAGTTGATGAATTCCACCTGATTATTTCCCGCCCGTATGGCGCTACACTCACCGGAACAACAAAGCTGTTTCCGGGGAGTACCGAACATGGCCGATACGTCTGCGACCGTTGAAGGGCGCGTTGTTATGATTACCGGCGCAGGCCAGGGTATCGGCCGCGCCTATGCGCTGAGCTTTGCCGAGGCTGGCGCGATCCCGGTGATCGCCGAGATCGACGGCGCGAAGGGTGACGCGGTCGCCGCTGAGATCGCAGCGGCTGGCGGGCAGGCACTGGCGATCCAGACCGATGTAACAGATCCGGCGTCGGTGAAGGCGGCGGTCGCCACCGCGCTCGATCGGTATGGGCGGATCGACGTGTTGATCAATAATGCCGCCATCTTCGTCACACTTGGCCGTCAGCCCTTCTGGGAGATCGATCTCGAGGAGTGGCGCGCCGTGATGGATGTGAACATCACCGGCTGCTTCATCTGCGCGTCGGCCGTCTCCGGCGCCATGCGTGAGGCGGGCGGCGGGCGGATCATCAACATCTCCTCCTCGACGGTGCCTCAGGGTATTCCGGGCTTCACACATTATGTGACGTCCAAGTCTGCGCTGATCGGCATGACCCGCTGTATGGCGCGTGAACTGGGCGATGCGAACATCACCGTGAACGCCGTGCTGCCGGGGATGATCGAGACCGAGATCGAGAATGCCGGCCGAAATGACGTCGGACGCGCGGCTGTGATCGGACACCAGTCGCTCCAGCGCCAGCAGGAACCGATGGACATGGTCGGGACGTTGCTATTCTTGTCCTCGCCGGCCTCGGGCTTCATGACCGGGCAGTCCCTGTGCGTCGATGGCGGCGCTGCATTCATCTAAATAGAGGGTCGTGACATGCGACTTTGCCGCTACACCGACAATCAACTTGGCGAAGATCAACTCGGGCTGGTGCGCGACGACCTGTTGTTCGACGCCACGGCCGCGTTGGAAAGTTTGCCGCCGCTGACCTGGCCGATCCCTCATGGCGATCATCTGATCGCGAACCTGGATGCGTTGCGCCCCGCGATTGAGCATGCGGCGGATGACTCCCACCCAGTGCCTGTCAGTTCCGTCGTGCTGAAGAGCCCGGTCGCGAACCCGAGCAAGATCATCGGGGCGCCGGTTAATTATCAAAAACATCACGAAGAGGCCGTCGCGGACCAGGAGATCAATCTGGGCCGGGATGTGAAGACCATCGACACCTACGGTCTGTTCATGAAGGCGAACAGCTCGCTCGTCGGGCCGGGCGAGGGGGTTGCGCTGCGGTTTGCCGATCGGCGCAACGATCATGAGGTGGAGCTGGCGGTGATCATCGGCGAGGGCGGCTCGGATATCGCCGAGGCGGATGCCATGCGCCACATCTGCGCCTATTCGATCGGCCTCGACATGACGGTGCGGGGCACGGAAGACCGCAGCCTGCGCAAGGGTGTCGACACCTATTCGGTGTTGGGGCCCTGGCTGGTGACGACGGATGAGATCGCCGACCCAGGGCATCTGGACCTTGAGATCCGCGTGAACGACGAGCTGCGCCAGAAATCGAACACGCAGAACCTCATCTTCGACATTCCGCGCCTGATCGCCTATGCGTCGTCCTTCATGACGCTCTATCCCGGTGACGTCATCATGACGGGGACGCCGGAAGGGGTCGGGCCGGTTGTTCCCGGTGACGTGATGCATGCCCGGATCGACGGGGTGGGCGCGATGTCCGTCCCGGTTCGCGCGCATAAATAGAGCATTGCCCTTAACCATCCAGTAACTAGAAGGTCTATATCTGTCCCGTCACCTGATATCTGGAGACGGGCCGATGAACATCAGTGAAGCCGCCGAACGCGCCGGATTGCCGACCAAGACCATCCGCTATTATGAGGACATCGGTCTCGTGGAACCGGCGCGACGCCGCGACAACGGCTACCGGGACTATGCCGAACGTGACGTGCACATGCTGAGCTTCCTGTCGCGGGCACGCGGCCTGGGCCTTTCCGTCGCGGATTGTCGGGCGCTCGTCGCGCTCTACGCCGACAATGATCGCAAGAGCGCCGACGTGAAAGAAATCGCGCTGAACCGGGTGGCCGACATCGACGCCAAGATCACCGAGTTGCGGGCAATGCGGGCCACCCTGGTCGATCTTGCCGAGAACTGCCACGGCGATGACCGGCCCGATTGCCCGATCATCGACGATCTCGCCGAACGACTTGCGGGCTGACATGAGCAACGCCACGACGTTAGACAGCATTGTGAAAGACACGGTTTGCGGTATGGATGTCGATCCGGCAACCACGGCGCATCTCGCAGACCATGCCGGGGAAAGATTTCATTTCTGCTCGGCGGGCTGCGCCACCAAGTTCAAGGGCGACCCGGAATATTATTTATTGCCGCCCGAAGAACGCCCTGCGGCGGGTGCGCAATATACCTGCCCGATGCATCCGGACGTCGTGCGCGACGAGCCCGGGAGTTGACCGATCTGTGGCATGGCGTTGGAGCCGATGAGCGTTTCGCTTGATGACGGCCCCAATCCGGAGCGCGTCGATTTTACGCGACGCTTTTGGTTGGGCGCGATCCTGACGGTCCTCCTGCTCGTGATCGTGATGGGAGATTTGTTCCCGGGTGTTCATTTCGCCGAGTGGATTGGTACGACCTGGTATGGGGTGTTGCAGTTTGCACTCGGGACTCCGGTCATCCTCTGGTCCGGAAAGCCATACTTCGAGCGTGGCTGGGATTCGGTCGTCAGTCGACACCTGAATATGTTCACGCTTATCTCTCTGGGAACCGGCGCGGCGTTCATCTACTCGACCATTGCGGCGTTCAAATCGGGAATATTCCCCGAGAGTTTTCGGCGTCCGGATGGTGGCGTTGAAATGTATTTCGAAGCCGCGGCGGTGATCATCGTCCTCGTGCTTCTGGGCCAGGGAGGCCGGTCTTGAACTCGTGGCGCCCGCCGCATTTGAGGCGATCACGGGCAAGGGTGTGACCGGCGAGGTCAGCAGCCGGAAGGTCGTGTCGGGGAATGCGCGGATGTTCGAACATTCCGGGATCGACCCGCGCGCCTGGAACGCGCGTGCGGATGAGCTCTGCGGAGAGGGCGAAACGGTCATGCTCGCGGCCATCGACGGAAATGTCGCGGGAATCGTCAGCGTGGCTGACCCGGTCAAGGAGTCGGCGCCTGAGGCGCTGCGGCTGCTTCGTGAGGAAGGTATCCGCGTCGTCATGTTGACCGGCGACAACCGGACAACGGCGGAGGCCGTGGCCCGACGCCTGGGTATCGAGGACAAAGCGCGGGTATCACCCTGATCAAGGGAGACCTGATGGGTGCCGTTCGTGCCCGCCGCCTGTCGCGTGCGACCATGCGCAACATCCGTCAGAACCTTTTCTTCGCCCTTTTCTACAACGCAGTGGGCGTGCCGATCGCTGCGGGTGTTCTGTTCCCGTTCTTCGGTATTCTGCTGAGCCCGATGTTTGCGGCCGCGGCGATGAGTCTGAGTTCGGTGTCGGTCGTCGGGAACGCGCTGCGCCTCAGAAATGTTCGGGTGTGAAGAACAGACGACCCCTGAACCGGGCCCGTCACGAAAGCATGAGAAACCCTGAAATTGCGATAGGACAATGACCCCATGATGTCGTTCGGGTTAGTTGTGCCAGCTACCTGTTCAACAAATGTGTGAGGATTGTTATGCGAAAAATTGCGGGAAGTTTTCTGGCGATGTTGTTGATCCTGATTGAACCAACAATTGCTGCCGCCAGCGGATTTGAGGACGGCCACATGTTCTGGGGTGACGGCTTCAGTCTTGGTCATATGTTCTTCGGTGGAGCGATGATGATCGCGTTCTGGGGGGCGATCATCTTTCTGATTGTATTGGCTGTCCGCTGGCTGTCGGGTTCGGGAACGCGGCCGGACAGCGGCACTTCCAATCGCAATTCGTCCCTGAAAATTCTTGAGGACCGGTACGCTCATGGCGACATCGATCACGACGAATTCGAATCGAGACGGCGGAAACTTATGGAGTAGAACCCGCCGGTTCCGCAGCAGTCCACGGACAAGATCAAACCTAATCGATGAAGGAATTATAATGTGAAGAAAGTTGTGAGCGTACTCATTCTCTCCGCGTTTGTTTCCGTACCGGCTTTTGCGCATCGATCCGGCGGGATGGGAAATATGAACGAAGGGTTCATGCAAATGGACAAGACGCTCGACCGGGCGGACGAGGCAAAGGCCCCCGATGTGCGGCGCGATCTGATGCGGGAGCGTTCCAGGTAAATGGGCGCGCAGATGGGCATGATGCGCGAGACGATGGGCGGCCATAAGGGCGGTCAGCCCAATTCGTCCGGAATGTCTTCGGGATCGATGCAAGAGCGTACGGATCGCATGGAGAACCGCATGGACATTATGCAGCAAATGATGAAGCACATGTTCTCACAGCAGGAAATGATGATGCGTGACGAAGGTCAGTAGGATCGCGACGTCGTCCTCATTCGTTCGGGTGGGTCTGTTATGCGCCTGCGCACGACAGGCCTGTCCGAGCATTGGGTGGGCATTATGAATGTCCGGGGAACCTACACCCTATGCCGCCGCGAAACTCTGCGCTTCAAATCAGTCTGGTTGCAGACGATTCTGGGGCCGGTGATCAGCGTTCTGCTCTTCGTCGTCGTGTTCGCCGCGGCCCTGGGACGGGCCGATATCGTTATAAACGGCTCGTCCTATGTCGCGTTCATCGTGCCGGGGCTGGTGTTGATGGCGATGCTCCAGAACGCATTTGCCAACATGGGCTTTACCACTATTACCAACAGCGGTGCCGAGGTGGTCAACCCGCACCGAAATATCGGTCGCGCGATTATCATTTCCATCCTGATCTGCCTGATCGTCTACCTGCTTGTGGCTTTTGGTGTGGGGGCGAATCTACCCCTTCCCGAGATCGTCGCCGCCAGGGATTTCGCGCTTGCCGAGGCTTCGCGCCCGGTGCTCGGTGCTCAGTGATATTGGCCTTTGGTTTACGGTGATCCGCGCGATCGTCGCCACGGCGTCCGGGCTGATCGCCAGCGTTTTTGCAGTCTCGCGCATGCTTACGATGCTGACCGAGATGAAGCTGATCCCCCACCGCCATTTCGGCATGACCGGCCCACTTCAAAGACATCTACTCGTTTACACTGTGGTGATTGCGATCACGTTGACCATATTCTTCGACCTGAGCCGAATCGCGGCGCTTGGCGCGATCTTCTACCTCGTCATGGACATTGGTATTCACTGAGGTGTTCTGCGTTACTTGCGGCGCGACGTGAGGGCCAGTCCGTTCATCGTGGCAACCGCGATGGTCCTGGATTTCGCCGTCCTGACGGCCTTCCTGATCGTCAAGGCACAACCGGATGTTCTGATCGTTTACATCGCGCTGATCGGTCTCGTTGCCGTGTTCTCCGCCGAATGGGTGTTCCTCCGGTTTTTCGCATCTTCCGATCACGACATGGGACACAAGTAATCTGGATCGTCGTGGGGCGGATTTGGAAGGACGGCACCCGGACTCGTTTGATGTTCGTGAACGGTAACTAACCGAGTGCCGCACGCAGCTTCGGATATTGTGACAGGATACCCGCCGTCTCGGCCATTGATTCAGAATCGTTGAACGTCGGCACGCCCGCCGCCTCCATCTTCGTGAACCAGTCGGACTGGTGTTCCAGGGTACCCATCATCGAATGGAAGCAGGGAATTTCTGCGGATCGGGCCACGCCCGACAGGGTGTCGATGATCGGTTCGGCGTCGACCATGAACGGCACCACATGGATCGTCAGGATCGCGTCGAAGGCATCGCCGGCATGGGCGATCGCCCCCTCGAAGGCTGGACCGAAACGGTCTTCGCGGGCGTCTGCCAGGAGATCGATCGGGTTCGCCACGGCGGCCTCGCCGGGCAACATGTCCCGCAGCGCGGTCGCATAGGCGTCGGGCAGGTCGGGCATCTCCAGCCCTTCGGCGCGCAGCTGGTCGGTGGTGATCACGCCGGGGCCGCCCGAGTTTGACAGCAGCAGCACCCGGGGGCCGATGCCTTCGGGATGCAGCCCGAAGCCCTTGGCCGCCAGCAGCAGTCGCCGGACCGACAGGACGCGGATCACGCCACAGTCGCGCAAGAACGCGTCGATCTCGGCGTCGGGCATGGCAACGCCGCCCGTGTGGTTGCGGACCGCCGACGCACCCTGTTTGCTGCCGCCACCCATCAGCGCGACCACCGGCTTCTTCGCGGCCACCTTGCGGGAGACCTCGCGGAAGCGGTCGCTGTCGGCGATGGATTCGATATAGAGCAGCACGCAGTTGCAGGCGTCCTGGTTGCCCAGATATTCGAGATAGTCTGTGACCTCGAGATGGACGGCATTGCCGACCGAGACGACGGTGCTGACGGGCAAATTGTCGATATTGGCCTTGGCGATGATCTCCTCGGTGATTGCCCCCGACTGGGAGATCGCCGCGATGCCGCCGCCGGGCGGCAGGTCGCGCAGGAAGGTCGCCGCGAAGGGCGCGTCCTCGGCCAGATGGATGATGCCGGCGCAGTTCGGGCCGAAGACCGTAATACCCGCGGCGTCTGCCTTGCGCAGCAATTCGGCTTCGCGCGCCACGCCTTCGTCTCCGGCCTCGCGGAAACCACCGGGTAGAATCATCAGGTTCTTGTGCCCGGTTGCCGCAGCCTCATCGACGATATCGAGGATGAAGTCGGGCCGGATCACAACCACGACGAGATCGACCGGTGTGTCGATCTCCGACAATGACGTCACCGCGGGCAGGCTGAGAATCTCGCCACCCTTGGGGTTCACTGGCACGATGCGGCCGGCATAGTTCGACGCGATCAGGTTGCGCAGCACAGCCCCGCCGGAGCTCGTCAGGCGCTCGCCCGCACCGACGACGGCCACGCTTTCGGGCTGAAAAAACGGTCGGCAATCACGGGATACGGTCATCGGTCGGCTCACAGAATCGGAGAATCGGTCGGAGAAGCTAGAAGATGTAGAAGGTGCCGGCACGCACGCAGAGCGGCCAATGGCCGGCCTCGAACAGCCGGAATTTGGCGGCGAACGCTTGGTCCCCGCTGTCATTGGCGATGTCACCCGCAGCGGCCTTTTCTAAGGCTGCCTGATAGGCCGACATGGTGGCGGCCCCGGCCGCAGACCGGGTCAGGCCCTGATCGGCCACGCCGCCGCGTGAGGCGGCCACGGCGGCTGCGCCATGCACCATGTCGGAGACTTTTTCTGTGAGACCAGTCAGGGCGCGGGTGAGGGTCATGTCGCCGACCTTCGCTTCGGCCTGCGCGAGCAGCGCCTTGCGCAGGTCTTCCTCGGCCTGCCACCAGGCGGCGTCCCAGTCGGTCTGCTTGATGCAATCCTCGACCGCCCGCCAGTCCTCGAGCTCGGCCAGTAGCAGGCTGCCGAGACCCAGTGCCTGGGTGTACGTCTCGACATCCTCGCGCTCGGCATTGGTCAACGGCGTGCCGACGAAGGAAAACCATGACGCCATGCGCAGTCGCAGGGGAAAGTCGGCGAGCGCGGCGACATAGTCTGGCATTCAGGCGTTCCCGCGATCCTCGCGCCAAAGGCCGAGCTTCTGTTGGGCCGGGCGGTCGGAGTAGCTGAACAGCACCGCGTCCTCGTTGGCGATGTGCTTCTGCGGCACCCAGCATGGCACCACGAAGTGGTCGCGCGGCCCCCACTCGAAGGTCTGGTCGCCGATGATGGATTTCCCGGTTCCCTCGACGACGCTGTAGACCGTCCCATCGGTGCAGCGGTAGCTCGAGGTCTCGAAACCCTTGGGCAGGAGCTGCATGAAGGTGCCGATCGTCGGCATCGGGGATTCGCCGTTGTCCGGGTTCACGTAGCGCAGCTTGAGCCCGTGGCAGGGATCCCATTCATCAGTCTTGCGCATCGTCTCCAGCGCTTCGCGGGTGCGCGTATAGGGGTAGTTGAAGATCGGCGAGGAGGGACTCTTCTGCTCGTGGTCGACCGGCAACAGCCCGGATCCGTAGCGCGCGAGTGAGTCCCCGCTCGGGCGGGTTCTTTCCTGGTTTTTCTCCGGGTAGGGCTCGGCGAAGGTGGTGTCGAGGGTCTCGACCAGCGGGACGTCGAGCCCGTCGAGCCAGATCATGGGCCGGTCGCTCTCATTGCCATGATCGTGCCAGGTCCAGGACGGGGTGATGACGAAATCACCCTCTTCCATGATCGTCTTCTCGCCGTCGACGGCGGTGTAGGCACCCGAGCCTTCGACGATAAACCGCAGAGCGGCCTGGGTGTGGCGATGGGCCGGGGCGATTTCGCCCGGCATGATCAGCTGCAGGCCCGCGAACAGCGAGGTCGTGACCCGGTAGCGCCCGCGCATGCCCGGGTTCTCGAGGATGAGCACCCGGCGCTCGGCCTGCTCGGCGGTGATCAGGTCGGCGGACTTCAGCAGCGTGTCGCGGATTTCGTTGTAATGCCAGATATAGGGCTCGCAGTCGCTCTTGGGCTCCTTGCGGGCGAAGGTGTGCAGCACCTCCCACAACGGCGCGAGGTTCTTCGGGTCGCACTCATCTGTGTAGTAGGGCAACAGGTCGGGTCGGACGTCGGCGCGAATAGTCATGATGTTTCCTCGTTAGGCTGACAGTGGAGGGCGACCCTCAGGCCGCCTCGGCCACGTCCGGCAGCGTCAGGCCGAGTTCATCCTCGACCAGCTCACGCGCCCGGTTAATGTAGTCGGCCAGCATATCCTCATTGGTCCGCTGCTTGATCCCCCATTTTCGATAAATCTCGTTGTTCTTCGAACCGGCGCGGCCGAAGAATTTCGGGAGAATCGGGTAATAGCGGTTGATCGCGTCCTGGACGGCCTTGCGGCCCTCTTCGGTCTGGATCAGTTCCTTGCAGAAATCCTCGCCGAACTGCGCGTGGAAGCGCTCCTCCGGCATGGTCATGCGCGACAGGTTGCGCAGGGGCAAGAACTTGCACTGGGCCAGATCCTCGACCTGGAGAATTTCCGCCAGGTCGGCGAGAAGCTTGATGACGCAGAATTCCTCCCAGGATTCGAGCGCGAACTCGAAGATTGAGAGCGGCTTCTTGTCGCCCGGAACCATGCGTTCCGGGGCGATGCCGATTTCCTCGCCCAGCTCACGGAAGCGCACATGATGGCCGTATTCTTCCATGGCGACCCGGCAGGTCAGCCATTTGGAGTAGGGGGTCGGCGCCAGCGCGATCGCCGGTTCGTCGAACACCTGGGCGCCGTAGAGTTCGTTGACGGCGTGACTGATGACGATCTTCTCGACCGCAACGCGAAACTCTTCGGGCGCGTCCTGCAACTCGCGGGCGGTTTCGACGGAATCTCCTGGATTGATGCTCATGGATCGCTCTCCTGCGGTTAGACCTTGGGATCGGTGTTAAACGATTCCAGGTCCGTGGTGAGGTCGGTGTAGTTGGATTCGAATTCTGCCGGTGCTGCCGCGATCAGCCCGGCGACATCCCAGTCCTGATCGTCGCGCGACAAGGTCGCGACGGGACGGGGCTGGGAAAACAGGAACAGCTCGCGGCCGCGGACACCGAAGATTTGCCCGGTGATGGACTGGCTTTCGGGTTGGCACAGCCAGGCGACCGCTGTCGCCACATGGTCGGGCGAGAGCTTGAGCGCGCGTTCCTTGTAGGCGGCCTGTTCGTCGTTGGCGGGCACGATCATGTCCGTCACCCGGGTCGCGGCGAAGGGTGCAATCGCGTTGCAGGTGATGCCGGCGCGGCCCAGATCCATGGCCGCCACGCGGGTCAGGCCGATCATGCCCGACTTGGCCGAGGCATAAGCCGACTGGCCGAAATTGCCGTACAGGCCCGCCGACGAGGTGATGTTGATGATCCGGCCCCAGTCATAGGGCGCGCCGCCGCGTTCGGCCTTGGCCTGTTCGCGCATCACCGGGGAGGCGGCGTTGGCCAGGTACCAGGCACCACACAGATTGGTCTCGATCACGTCGCGGAAGTCATCGGGGTCGGACTTGAAGATGAAGCCGTCACGCAGGATCGCGGCATTGTTCACCAGGATGTCGAGCCCGCCGAAATTCTCCGTGGCACAGGCAACCGCGGCCCGTGCGCCGTCGGCGCTGGCGATGGACTCGGAAAAGGCGACGGCGTTGCTGCCGATCCCGGCCGCCGCGCTCTCGGCCACGGACGGATCGGGATCATGGCCGCCGACGTCGCCACCATTGTCTGCCAGCACCACGTTGGCGCCACGCGCGGCCAATGACTGGGCGATCGCCAGGCCGATACCGCGGCCTGCGCCGCTGACCAGCGCCACGCGACCATCGAGCCTGCCGTCCTGAATGCCGTCTGTCTTGTCGTCACTCATGACGCCTCCTCGAGTTTTGCTTTTTCGGCTTCGGTGTAGAAGGCGTCGGCGTGGCAGTCCTCGTTGCGCACGCGCATCTCCTTGAGCTTGCCGACGCAGGTCTCGACCATGATCGGTGGCCCGGCCAGATAGGCCTTGGCGCCGTCCAGGTCTTTGAAATCATCGGCGACGACATCGGCCAGATACCCGCTGCGCCGATCCGTCGTGCCGCCGGGATTTTTGGCGGGTTCGGAAAGCACGATCTCAAACGTGAAATTCTCATGCTTCGCCGCGAGAGCCTGGAAGTGGTCTTCCAGATAGACATCCGCTTCGGCGCGGACACCGAAATACATATGAATGGGCTGTTCGGCGCCGTCTGCCAGCGCGGACTCGACGATCGACATGATCGGCGCGAGGCCCGAGCCACCCGCCAGTGCGACGACGGGGCCGGTGTGTTTCTGGCGTAGATAGGAAATGCCATAGGGGCCTTCGACGCGGACATTGTCGCCCGGTTTCAGGTCGTTGTGGACGAAGCTGCTGACGCCGCCACCCGTGACCATTCGGATATGGAATTCGATCATGTCGTTGCCCTCTTTTCCGTCAGGGGGCAGGCTGGCCATCGAATAGTCGCGCGGCGGCAGGTCGGCGAAGGTCACCCGGGCATACTGGCCGGCGGTAAAGTCGAACGGGCCGCCGGCCTCGATCGACAGGCGCACACGGGTGATGTCATGGGTCATGCGCTCCAGCGCGGTGACCTTGCAGTCGAGCTTGCGCAGTGGATGGGAGACCACTTCGTCCTGTTCCAGCCAGGCGATCTCGCAGTCGCTCCAGGGCACGGCGCGGCAGGCGAGAACCAGGCCGGAATCCTTCTCGGCATCGGTCAGCGCGTAGTCGGAATAGGGCGACATCTCCACTTCGCCCGCATGCAGGCGTGATTTGCAGGCCCCGCAGTTACCGGACTGGCAGCCATGGGGGTAGTCGATCTCGGCGGCCAGGGCCGCTGTGAGGATGGTGTCGCCCATCTCGACCGCCAGCGGCGAATCGGACTGCCTGATTTTGACGGTGAAGCTCATGGCGGGTTCAATTGTAGCAGGAAGAATTAGTTTGTAATGCAAATTATTGTCATTGCCAACTAACTGCCCGTGTGGCCAGATCAACGCAGCAAGCGCGGCAAAATTGGCGTGACCATAGGCAGGAAGACGAGGGTCTCGATTGGCTCGATGTCGGCCAAGAAGGACGTGATAACTGCGCTATTCAGTGTTCAATCGCTGCTCGCGTCGAAGCGCGCGCGGAAATCCTCCGGGATGTCAGCCGCAATCAGTTTGCCCGGCATATCAGGGTCTGCAGATGCCCATATCCTGATCTCCTCGCCGCGCACGGCCGGCGTCCCCGCGTTGAAGACCTCGTGGGTCACGACGAGCGTCCGGCGCCGCCACTCGCTCACATGGCTGGTCATCTCGAGCGTGTCGCCGAATTGACTGGGCGACAGGAACTTGGCGCTCGCGTCCACCAGTGGCAGGCCGACGGTCTTATACTCATCGAGCATGACCTCGTAGCCGACGCCCGCACCTTCGAACAGATGGCGGGTGCCATGGTCGAACCACTCGAAATAATTGGGATAGAAAACGATCTTCGCCGGGTCGCAATGACCCCATTCGATCGGAATCGTTATCGTGTTTTTGATCATGCTGCGTGAGGCTCCTTGGGCCAGTGCGCTGCCTCAGTTTCGGCGGTGTGCAGGGGGGCGTCAATACAGTGTCGGCATCGATGGGCGGTGCCTGTGCCGCTGGCCGACAAACCGGATTGATGTGGTACATAATCGACATGCGCCATCATGTGGCGCTGCTTAATCGAACGGGGAATTACACTGTGGCTGATGACCGCGACAGCAAGAGCGGCGAGATCGACCTGGGCCTTCTGCCGGGCCTCGTCGGCTATCAGTTGCGCCGTGCGCAGATCGAGACGTTTCAACATTTTGCCTCGAACCTTGGGGGCGAGGGCATGCGCCCGGGCTGGTTCGGCCTGCTGATCATCGTCGCCAACAACCCGGGGCTGAGCCAGACTCAGCTCGCGCGCACGCTGGGCGTGGACGGCTCGACGATGGTCGCAATGATCGACCGTATGGAGGTGAGCAATTGGGTGGCGCGCACCCGCTCCAAGACCGACCGCCGGTCCCATGAGCTGCACCTGACTGACGCGGGTGCAGAATTGCTCGAACGGATCACGCCCATGGTGCGTGACCATGACGAGGCGATAACCGCTAATCTCACAGATTCCGAATCCGCCGAGCTGCTGCGGCTGTTGCGGAAAGTGACCGGTGTCTGATCACGCCATCGCAACCGGAAACGATCCGGCGGGAGTTCACACGGAAAACCGAGTTGACGCCCTGACGCCGCACATGGCGTAAACTGCAGTCATGCTGAACATCACACCTCTTGTCCGGATCTACGGCACGCGACGGCGCCGTAAGCTGGCCGCGATGAACGCCGCGGATATGCAACAACGACAACTGCTTGGGCTGGTGGCGCGGGCAAGCCGGACGACATTCGGGCGTGATCACGATTTCAAATCCATCCGCAGCGTGACGGAGTTCCAGGCGCGGGTGCCGCTGCGCCGATATGAGGATTTCCAGGCGCGCTACTGGGGCGATGCTTTCCCCGATCTTCGGGGGGTCACCTGGCCGTCGCGGGTGCCGTATTTGGCGGTCACGTCGGGCACCACCACGGGGCGGACCAAATACATTCCCTGCACGAATGAAATGATCTCGTCGAACACCATGGCCGGGCTCGACCTGATCTGCCACCACCTCGCCAGCCGGCCCGACAGCAAGATTCTGGGTGGCAAGTCCTTCATGCTGGGCGGCAGCACCGATTTCATCGAGGAGGCACCGGGCATTCGCAGCGGTGATCTTTCCGGAATCATGACCGCGAACATGCCCTGGTGGTTTCGCAACCGCGCGTTTCCCTCGCAGGAGCTTGCGTCTGTCACCGATTGGGAATTGAAGGTCGGTCGTATGGTGCGCGCGCTGGATGGTGAGGATATCCGGCTCATCGGCGGCACGCCGTCATGGTTGCTGATCTTCTTCGACACGCTCGCCGCCCATCGCGGTGACAGCAGCCCCGACCTGGCGAAATATTTCCCCAACCTGGAGCTGATGATCCATGGCGGTGTGGATTTCAAACCCTATCGGGCGCGGTTCGAGGCGCTGATTGCCGACACGCCGGCCGAACTGCGCGAGGTCTATCCCGCCAGCGAGGGGTTCATCGGGGTTGCCGACCGGGCGCCGGAAGACGGCATGCGCCTGATGCTCGACACGGGACTGTTCTATGAGTTCGTGCCGGTCGACGAACTGGACACAGCGCGGCCCACGCGCCACTGGGCGGGCACCGTCCAGCGTGGCATCAACTATGCCCTGGTCGTGAGCAGTTGTGCCGGCCTCTGGTCCTATGTGCTCGGCGACACCGTCGAGTTGGTGAGCCACAATCCGCTTCGCCTCAAGGTGACGGGACGCACGAGCTATATGATGTCGGCGTTCGGCGAGCATCTTATCGCCGAGGAGATCGAGGCGGCGGTCCGCGACGGTGGCGTGGCCATCGGAGCGGACGTCCGGGACTGGTCGGTGGGTGCCGTGCACGCCGGTGCTGACGACAGCCGGGGCGGACATCTCTACATCGTCGAGTTCGCCGGCGAAGTGCCGTCCGAGGCCCGGTTGGCGCATTTCGCGCGCACGCTTGATGCTGCACTTTGCGCCACGAATGAGGATTACGAGGCGCACCGATCAGACGGGTTCGGGATGAACGAACCGCAGGCGATCGCGCTGCCGCCGGGCGGGTTTGCGGAATGGATGAAATCACGCGGGCAGCTCGGCGGGCAGCACAAGGTGCCGCGCATCATCAACGACGCTGAGTTGTTCGAAGAGTTGCGTGGCTTTGCGAACGGAAACCCGCTGTCGATTTAGGCGTGGCGCCTAGAGATACTCCTCGCTCCAGCGATCATAGTCCTCGGCGCGCATCAACCGCTTCATGGTGTCGCCCGGCGCGACATTCTCGAGATCGTCGGGATGGGTCCCGTTGGCCAGCGCGGTCTGCGCGCGCAGGAAGGCCTCCATGGCCACCGCATGAACCTTGTGCCCCTGCAAACAAACCCGGACGCCGATGGAGGCGAGCCATTCGCGGTCCATCATTTCGCGCGAGGCGCTGCCGAGGATGATCGGCGTCGAGACCTCTGCGGCGATGGCCGTCAGGTCGTCGCGGTTCTTCACGCCGACGAGGAACAACGCATCGACGCCGGCCTCCTCATAGGCCTTTGCGCGCCGGGTGGCTTCCTCGACGCCCGCGATGCCCGGCGCGCTCGTGCGTCCGGCGATCACCAGATCGGGGTCGATGCGTGCGTCGAGTGCGGCTCGCATCTTGCCGACGCCCTCTTCGAGTGAAATCAGACTAGCCTTGCCGCCCGCGCCGAACGGGTTCGGCAGAACGGTGTCCTCGATCGACATGCCGGCGATGCCCGCCATCTCGAGCTCCTCGACAGTGCGCCGGACGTTCAGCGCGTTGCCGTAACCATGGTCGGCGTCGACCATCAGCGGCAGGTCGCTGGCCCGGCCGATGCGGCGTGCCTGGTCGGCGAACTCCGACAGGGTCAGCACGATCAGGTCGGGTGCCGCGAGCACCGCCATCGAGGCCACCGATCCGGCGAAGATGCCGACCTCGAACCCGGCCTCGCGGGTGATGCGTGCTGTCATCGGGTCGGCGACCGAGCCCGGATGGACACACCGGTCCCCGTTCAGGATGGCGCGAAATTCTTTGCGGCGTTCGGACCAGCGCATGGCGGTTCCTATTCTTTCGTGAGTTTGTTGGAGGGGTTTCTAGAGTTTGCGGCGTTCGGTGACGAGGCCGCCTGACGCGGCGAGGGCTTCGACCTCGTCGTCATCGAAGCCATGCTCACCCAGTATTTCCTTGGCATGCGCCCCGAAGGCCGGCGGCGTGGAGCGGATCTCGCCGGGCGTGCGGCTGAACTTGATCGGGATGCCCGTGCCCTCATACCAGTCGAGCTTGGCGGCCATGTTCCGGTGCTTGGTGTGAGGTGCGTTCATCACCTGTTCGGTATTCAGTACCGGTCCGGCGGGAATACCTGCCTCCAGCAGCTTGAGCGACAACTCCTCACCGTCGACCGCGAGAAACAGGTCGATCAGCTCCGCGCGCAATTCGTCGCGATGTTGGGTTCGGTCGGAATTGTTCACGAAGCGTGGGTCGTCGGCCAGCTCGGGTCGGCCCAGCTCGTCGCAAAGGCGCCGGAAGGCGCGGTTGTTCCCCGCGCCGATGAAGACATCTACGGTCTTGGTCGGGAACTTGTCGTAGGGTGCGATATTGCTGTGCTGGTTGCCGGTGATGCCCGGCACCTTGCCGCCCGACAGATAGTAGTTCGGGACATGGGGATGCATCAGCGAGACCGCACAGTCATACAAGGTCATGTCGATATACTGGCCGCGGCCCGAGGTCTGTCGCTCGAACAGCGCCATCAGGATCGCGACGCAGGAATAGAGCCCGGTGCCCATATCGACCGCAGCGATGCCGACCCGGGTCGGCTCCTTCTCAGCACCGCCATTGATCGACAGCCAACCCGCCATCGATTGCACGATGGCATCGTAGCCGGGGAAACCGCCGAGCGGCCCGTCGGCCCCGTAGCCGGAAATCCGGCAATGGATCAGGCCCGGATATCTCTCCGCCAGCACGTCGTCATAGCCCAGCCCCCATTTTTCCATGGTGCCGGTCTTGTAGTTCTCGATCAGGACGTCGGCCTCGTCGAGCAGCCGAAACAGCACTTCGCGCCCCTCGGGCTTGGTCAGATCCAGGCCGATCGAACGCTTGTTGCGATTGAGTCCGACGAAATAGGAGGCGTCGCCTTCGTGGAAGGGCGGGCCCCAGTCGCGGACCTCGTCGCCCTGGGGCGGCTCGACCTTGATCACGTTGGAGCCATGGTCGGCCAGAATTTGCGTGCAGTAGGGGCCGCCGAGGACGCGGGCCAGATCCACCACCTTGAGGCCGGCAAGCGCGCCGAAGGGTCCTGAATGTTCGGTCATGGGTATTTACCTTGAAGGGAAATCAGGCCGCGTCTGCTGCGCCAAACACGCGCGCGGCAAAAGCGGGATAAGTCTCTGCAACCTCGTCGGCCACGCGTCCGCGCAACAGCTCGAGGGTCGCGGCATCGGGAATCCGGGTCTCGGGCACGACATCGGGGGCGTCATAGTCGAAGCCGGTGTGTTCGCGGATTTCCTCGGCATCATGCCCCGGATGTACCGACGCGAGCCGAAAGCGGTGCTTGTCGGCATCGAAATCGAACACACAGCGGCCCGTCACCAGCGCATGGGGACCGCCGGTACGAAGGACGTCTTCGTCGCTGACGCCCGGCGCGCTGATGAAATCCACCTTCGGAACCAGCACGCGTGCGGTGTGTTCCTCGCGAAACAGTATTACCCGTGGCACCAGGAGATAGAGGTAGGCCGAGCCGAAGGAGCCGGGAAACCGGACCTTGGTGTTCGGATAGTCGCCGATCCCCACCAGATTGATGTTCGCCTGCCCGTCGATCTGGCCGCCGCCGAGGAAGAAGGCGTCGATCCGGCCCTGGGCGGCGCAATCGAACAATTCGCGCCCGCCATCGGTGAACGGGCTGTGGGTCTCGCTGCCGAGCATGGAGACGCGGAGAGAACCGCCGGAACGCGCGCGGGCGAGCAAAGCCGCAGAGCCGGGAATCGGCGACTGGGCGCCGACGGCGACGTGACCCAGGCCGTCGAGCATGTCGGCGACGGTCGCGATCAGGAGTTCTTCCGGTGCCAGGTCCGCACTCATTCCGCGGCCTTCGGGGCGTAGACGAACTCGTCGAGCCAACCGGCAAAACCTTCGTCGGTGCGCGCGCGATCGAGATAGTCACGCAGATGGGCATCGTCGGGCCCGTAACGCCCGAACAGGCCGACCGGCCAGGCGCCATTCGCTGCTTCGGCCAGTGCGGAAATATAGAGCCCGGGGATCGTGCCGGGCGCGAGCTGTTCGTCGGCGAGCAGATCGCCGTCGTAGATTTCCTCCGCCGTCACGAATGTCTCGCGGGCGGCGTGGGCCATGACCATCATCTCGCGGCGAACGCCGATCCAGACATTGCCGTTGCGGTCTGCCAGCGGCGCATGGATCAATGTCACGTTTGGACGGATCGCCTTGACCAGCACGAGGGGCCCGTCCTGTTCGCCGAAAGGGTCTGTGCCGGTCGTCCAGTCGTCGCGATGGGTCAGCAGGTCCGAGCCGACGATGCCGCGCACCGGCATGTAGGGGATGCCCTTCTCCGCGGCCTGCAGGCCCGCATGGATCGCCGGGCAGGTGCCGTCGATGACCTTCAGGGCCCCGGCCTTCACCGCCGCCATAAAGCGGGGTGCGGGGCCGTATTCGTCGAGAGTCACGGCCGCGGTCTCGAGGGTCTCGACGCAGCCTGCGCCGATCAACATGTCGCCCTGGAAGCCCACGGACGGCACACCGATGAGATGCAGGTTCTTTGCCCCACGGGCGATCAGCGCGCGCGCGGTCACCATGGAGCAGCCCGAATAGTCGGGCGCCATCGCGACCTTTGCCCCGTCGGGGATGCGTTCGGCCAAGTCTTCGACGGATGTGAAAAGCTCGCTCATATGCGCTTCCACCTTTCTTTTCACGGTTGGCGCGATGTTAGATAGATTGGCCGCAGGAATAAAGGAACGCGCCGATGGATTTCACCCTGCCCGAAGAGATTGCCGCATTCGCGGATACGGTCGCGCGCTTCGTCGAGACCGAGATCGCGCCCGCGATGGTCGCGTATGAAGCGTCGGGCGAGTTTCCCCGTGAACTCGTCGCGAAGATGGGGGCGGCCGGGTTCTTCGGCGCGGCGTTCCCGGAAGAATTGGGCGGCACCAATGTCGGTTTCGTCGCGGTGGCGGCCATCTCCGAGGCGATTTCCCGGGTCGCACCCGAATTCGGCTACTGCATGAATATGCAGGGCATGACCTGCCCCTTCACGATCTTCAACTGGGGCACCGACGCCCAGATCGCAGCTTTCGTGCCCGATCTGGTCGCCGGCAAGAGCATCGGCATGTTCGCGCTGACCGAGCCCGGCGGGGGCTCGGACGCGGCGGGCTCCATGAAGACCACGGCCACCCGCGATGGGGATGTCTATCGCCTGAACGGCTCGAAACAATGGATCACGTTTGCCAATGCCGCCGATGTGGGCGTGCTGTTCGCGAAAACGGATACGAAAGCCGTCCATAGAGGCATCACCGCCTTCATCGTCGAGCCCAAAAAGTATGACGGGTTCACTGCCAACCCGATCCCGATGACCGGCCTGTCGAACGCCCTGACCTCCAACGCGGTGTTCCTCGATGACTTTGTCGTTCCGGTGGCGAACCGCTTGGGCGAAGAAGGCGCGGGCTTCAAGATCGCGATGAACGCGCTGGAGTTCGGGCGGCTGACCGTGTCGGCCCGCGCGGTGGGGTTGGCCCAGGCCTGCCTCGACGAGGCGGTCGGCTACGCGAACCAGCGTGTGATCCGGGACAAACCGATCGCCGAGTATCAGATGGTGCAGCACCTGATCGCCGACATGGCGACCCACACCGATGCGGCGCGTCTGATGGTGCAGCGGATGGCCTGGCTGATGGACGAGGGTCAGCCCGCATCCCGGGCCGCATCCCGCGCCAAGTATTTCGCCGTCGAGGCGGCCAAGAAGGCCGCGGCCGGCGCGGCGGAAGTCTTCGCCGGCTACGCGTTGGCCGATGAATGCCCGATCAAGAAGTACACGGCCTATGTTGACATGCTGGCGGTCGGCGAGGGGACGGCGAACGTCCAGCGGATACTGATTGGCGAGGACGCGCTGGGGATAAAGGACGCCAATCGGCACCCTGTTCGCAATCGCCTTCACGGACGTCCTGTGGAATAGTTAAGCTCATTGAGCCGCGCGCAAGACGCGGACCGAATGCACGCGTGGAGAGAGACGATGACCGACGAAGCCCTGAGCCCGGATTCGAGCGTCCTGGGACGCCCCAACAGTTACATCGGCAAGGTGGTGCCACGCCCGAACGTGCGCAAGCTGGTGCGCGGCAAGGGCCAGTTTGTCGATGATCTAACCCTGCCCCGCATGGTCCATGCGGTCTTCCTGCGTTCGCCCCACGCCCACGCCAAGATCATCTCCATCGACACCAGCGAGGCCAAGGGCATGCCCGGCGTCGTGCGCGTCGTCACCGGCAAGGAATTGGCCGAAGTCTGTGAGCCCTGGGTCGGGGTGCTGACCCATTTCAAGGGCCTCAAGTCGGCCCCGCAGCACGCGATCGCCGTGGACCATGTCTGCTGGCAGGGCGAGGCGGTCGTCGCGGTTGTCGCCAACAGCCGGGCCGAGGCCGAGGACGCCGCCGCGGAGGTCCTGGTCGAATATGAGGAGCTGCCCGCAGTCACCGACCCGGAGACGGCCGGCGACCCCGACACCCATGTGATCCATCCCGAGCTCGGCGACAACATCGCGTTTGAGAACGGGGTCGAGTCCGGTGATGTGGACGCCGCCTTTGCGGCTGCCGATCTGGTTGTCGAGGAGACCTATCATTTCGACCGTCACACCGGCGTCACCCTGGAGCCGCGGGTCATCCTCGCGGATTACGACGACGCCGACGACAAGCTGACCGTGCATATGTCGAATCAGGCGCCGCACATGATGCAGCACATCTTCGCCAAGCATATCGGCGTGCCGGAAGGCCATGTGCGGGTGATCTGCAAGGATGTGGGTGGCTCGTTCGGCATCAAGGTGCATGTCTATGCCGACGAGATGGCCGCCGCCGCCCTGTCGAAACTGATCGGGCGTCCCGTTAAGTTCGCCGCCGACCGGCTCGAATCCTTTCTTACCGATATTCACGCGCGCGCCCATCGGGTGCACGCCAAGATGGGCTTCACCAAGGAAGGCGACATCACCGCCATCGAGATCGACGATCTGACCGGGGTCGGGCCTTACTCCATGTATCCGCGCACCAGCGCCATGGAAGCCAACCAGGTGCTCAACTTCACCGGCGGGCCCTACAAGCATCAGAACTATCGCGCCAAGGCGCAGGTCGTGTTCCAGAACAAGAATGTCATGTGCCAGTACCGCGCGGTCGGCCATCCGGTGGCGTTCGCCGTGACCGAGGCGATGGTGGACAAGGGCGCGCGGGAGCTCGGGATCGACCCGGTCGATATCCGCCGGCGCAATCTGATCGCCGACGACGCCTACCCGACGAAGGGTGCGAGCGGCATCCTCTTCGAAGGCCTGTCCCATCATGAATCTCTCGACCAGTTGATGGCCTCGATGGACTATGAGGGGATGAAGGCGGAGCGTGACGCGCTGCGCGGCGAGGGAATCTATCGCGGCATCGGCTTCGCGGCGATGATCGAGCTGACCAATCCGGGTGCGGCCATGTATGGCATCGGCGGCGCGCGGATCTCGTCACAGGACGGCGCGCAGGTGCGGCTCGATTCGAGCGGCTCGATCGTCGTGCACACCTCGGTGACCGAACAGGGTCAGGGCACCGACGGGGTGATGGCGCAGATCGCGGCCACGGCGTTCGGCACCTCGCCGGACCGGGTCAAGGTGATCACCGGCGACACCGACAACGTGCCGACCGGCGGCGGCACCTGGGGTTCACGCGGTGCGGGCATCGGCGGCGAGGCGGTCCTGCAAGCTGCCAAGGCGCTGCGCTACAACATCAAGGACATCGCCGGGCAGCTGCTCCAGGCCGACCCGGTGAACCTCGATATCCGCGAGGGCGTGGTCGTGGACGACGACACCGGTAACGAGCGTATGGGCCTCGATGAGTTGGCGCGGATTTCCTATTTCCGCTCGGACCTGATCCCCAAGGGGTTCCAGCCGGAACTCATGGCGACGCGTCATTTCGTGCCGCGGGAATACAACATCGCCTTCACCAACGGTCTCCACGCCTGCTACATCGAGATCGACCCGGACACCGGGTTTCTGCGGTTCCTGAACTATTGGGTGGTCGAGGATTGCGGCACGATTCTGAACCCGCAGCTCGTTGACGAGCAGGTGCGTGGCGGTGTCGTTCAGGGGCTCGGCGGTGCGCTGATGGAAGAATGCCGCTATGACGTGGCGGGCAATCTCGTGAACGCCAACATGGCGGATTACCTGGTGCCGATGGCGGGCGAGATGCCCGATATCCATGTCGGCCATGTGGAGACGCCAACGGCGGATTCCGAACTCGGCGCAAAGGGCGCAGGCGAGGCGGGTACGGCCGGTGCGCCGGGGGTGATCATGAACGCGATCAACGACGCGCTGTCGCCGTTCGACGCGCGCCTGACCCATCAGCCGATCTCACCGGAGCGCATCCTGAAGGCGCTTGGGAAATTTTAGGGGCTATTACGCGGGACGAAAACGTGTGGGGTTATGAACAGTGGTCCGGTGTGCAGGCATGACTAGGTATGAGCGAACCCGAACAGCCTGAGAAATTTATAGCCTTCTTTGATGTCCTCGGATGGAAACATCACGTCCGGGCGTCGAGCGAAGGCACGGGTTTGTCGCGTGTTGAACTTGAAGAGACTATTGGTGCGCTGGGAACGGACGAAGACAGGAAGCACATCGAAAAATATGGCCCAACCACTTGCCCGCAGGCGCCATACATTCGAAGGGACTTAGATTTCCAAATTACGGCTGCTTCGGACTGCGCAATTGTTTCCACTGAGATTTCTCCGGCAGGATTGATCAACCTCGTTTCACACTGTTGGACGGCTTGCTTCAAGCTGCTGTCTAAGGGGCTGATGTGTCGGGGTTCAATCACTCGCGGACAAATTCACCACACTGATAAATATCAATTTGGCACTGGCCTCAATGAAGCGACCGAGCGAGAAAAGAAGGTAGCTGTTTTCCGTGAGAATGCTGACGAGAGCGGCACGCCATACATAGAATTGGGCAAAGATGTTGTCTTTTATGTCGAACAACAGCATGACCAGTGCGTGAAAGAAATGTTCTCCCGACTGGTGGAGATAGATGATGATCTTGCCGCTGTTTTTCCTTTTAAGCGGCTTAACCATAGTTTCATGATCGCGGGATTTGGCACCGAATTCGACCCGCAAAGTGAGCGCGATTCACTAAACAATGTCAGAGGCTGGATACGAATGATGAGAGCGCAGGTGCAGCGTCACATCAACATGGCAGACGCGTCGGTTGTGCAAAAGGGTGGCCACTATCTTCGGCTGCTGGATGCCCAAATGGTCGCGTGTGACGATACCGAGGAGGCGATTAATCGACTCAGTCGGCCATTTGCCTCGTCCTGAGTTTGTCGAAGGACGAAGCCCTCGTGCTTCGACAGGCTCAGCATGAGGGGTGTTCTAGACCGTGAAGCGCGGATTACGAGCTGTTTGCCCGGAGCGACCAGATCGCGGCCATGAATGTCGCCTTCGCGAACGGCAGTATCAGCAGCGACAGCCCGATGATGATCGGGATCAGGATCGCCGCCGACACCCAGGGCTCGAAATACTGATGCTTGATCATGTGGATCATCACCGGCGCCATGAGATGCCCGACGATCAGGATCGTCAGCCAGGGTGCGGCGTCGTCGGAACGGATATTCGACCAGGCCTCGGCGCAGGACTCGCAATTGTCCACCTGCTTCAGATAGGCGCGGAACAGCGGTGCGTCGCCGCAGTTGGGGCAGCGGCCCCGCAAGCCACGGCGGACCGACAGCCAGAGTCTCCGATTCTCACCCTGCTGCATGCTCTCCGCCTGGCTGTTCTCGATTGTGATCGACCATTCCGTTTGCCGGGGTGGCCGCGTCGCCCTCGGGGTTGTACCTTTCGGCCCGACAAATTCCAAAGGGCGGAAATCATGAGCGTATCCAACGAGACCGACGAAGGCAGTGTCCTCGACCGTGAGGACAATTATATCGGCGCGTCTGTGCCGCGCGCGGTTGTGCGCCGGCTGGTCGCGGGCGAAGGGCGCTATGTCGATGATTTGACGCTGCCGCGCATGGTGCATGTCGTTTACTACCGCTCGCCCTATGCCCACGCGCGGATCGTCTCGATTGATGACAGCGCCGCCCTGGCCTGCCCGGGTGTTCTGCGGGTGATCGCCGGTAAGGAAGTCGCCGAAATCTGCACGCCCTGGGTCGGCACCCTGGCGCATTTCAAGGGCATGAAGTCTGCCCCCCAGCACGCGCTCGCCGTCGAGCGCGCCTGCTGGCAGGGCGAGCCGATCGCCGCCGTCGTCGCCAATAGTCGGGCCGAGGCCGAGGACGCCGTCCAGCTGATCGAAGTTGAGTTCGAGGAACTGCCCGTGCTCGCGGACCCCGAGGTGGCGATGGATGACGATACGCCGGTCATGCATCCCGACCTCGGCGACAATCTTCTGTTCGAGATAAATCACGATATCGGCGACACGGCCGCCGCGTTTGCCGCTGCGGACAAGATCGTCGAGCGGACTCTGGATTTTGGACGTCACACCGGCGTGTGCCCGGAATCCCGGTCGATCATCGCCGACTACACCCCATCCGAGCATCGGCTGACCGCGTATCACTCGCACCAGGCCCCTCACATGATGCAGGATTTGTTCGCGCGTCATCTGGGCATCGAGAACCAGAATGTGCGGATCATCTGTGGCGATGTGGGTGGCGCCTACGGCGTCAAAGGCCACACCTATCCCGACGAGATGGCCACGGCGGCGATTTCGATGATCCTGAAGCGCCCGGTGAAGTTCATCGCCGATCGGCTCGAATCCTTTCTCACCGATCTGCATGCGCGCGATCACCGTGCGACGGCCCGTGCGGCCTTCGCGGCGGACGGTGAATTGCTTGGGATCGAGATGGACGATCTGACGGGTGTCGGCGCCTACTCCATGTATCCGCGCACCAGCGCGCTGGAGGCCCTGCAGGTCATCAACTATGTGGGCGCGCCCTATACCCATCAGAACTACAAGGCGCGTTCGCGGGTCGTCTTCCAGAACAAGACTCCGATGAGCCAGTACCGCGCGGTCGGCCATCCCGTCGCTGTCGCGATCACCGAAACACTCATGGACGAGGGCGCGCGGGCGCTGGGCATGGACCCGATCGACATCCGCCGGCGCAATCTGATGCCCGATGACGGCTATCCGTGTGAATTCATCACCGGGCTCAAGATGGAGGGCCTCTCCCACGAGGCTTCCCTCGACAAGCTGCTGACGATGTTCGACTACGACGCGTTCCGGGCCGAGCAGGCAGAGCTTCGCGAGAAGGGCATCTATCGCGGGATCGGCTTCGCCACGCTCGTCGAGATGACCAATCCCGGGCCGCACACTTATGGTCTTGGCGGCGCACGCATTTCGTCCCAGGACGGCGCGGCGGCACGCATGGATGCGTCCGGCGCCGTGATCGTGCAAACCAGCATCAGCGAGCAGGGGCAGGGCAGCGAGGCGGTCATCCAGCAGGTGACCGCGACCGCGTTCGGCACCACGCCGGACAAGGTGAAGGTGATCTCCGGCGATACGGACAATGTCCCGGTCGGCTGGGGCGCGGGCGGCTCCGGCGGCGCGGGCATCGCGGGTGAAGCTGCCTTGCAGGCGGCCAAGGCGCTGCGTCACAACGTTCTGGACGTGGCGGCGATCCTGCTCCAGACCGAACGCGAAACACTCGATATCAGCGCCGGTGTCGTTGTGGACCGCGTGACCCGGGAAGAGCGCATGCCCCTCGAAGAGGTCGCGCGCGTTGCCTATTTCCGGCCCGACACGCTGCCCCAGGATTTTCAGTCGGAGATGATGGCCACACGCCATTACATCCCGAAAAAGTATCCCGTCGCGATGACCAACAGTTTCCAGGCGGTAACCGTCGAGGTCGATCCCGAGACGGGAACGGTCCAGCTCCTGAAATACTGGTGCGTCGAAGATTGCGGCAAGGTGATCAACCCGCTGCTGGTTGACGAGCAGGTGCGCGGCTCAATTGTCCAGGGGATCGGGGGCGTCCTTTATGAGGAATGCCGCTACGATCGGGACGGGAACTTCCTCAACGCTAACATGGCCGACTATCTGGTGCCCATGGCGGGCGAGATGCCGGACATCGAGATCGGCCATATCGAGACCCTGACCCGGGAATCAGAGCTCGGCGCCAAGGGCGCGGGCGAGGCCGGCACGGCGGGCGCGCCCGGCGCGATTCTGAACGCGATCAACGACGCGCTCAGCCCGCTCAACGCGTCTGTCTGGGCCCAGCCGGTGACGCCGGAACGGGTGCTGAAGGCGCTCGGGAAATATTAGGATTTTCTCCTCGCCATTCTCGGGCGATGGCGTAAAACATACGTAGATATGTGCCAGTGCTGCTAATTCTCTATGAGATCGGGTCGTTGTGAAGACAGAGAACGGTTTTCTTCTGCTAGCCGACATCACCGGCTACACAAACTTTTTGGCCAACACGCCCACCGACATTGGTGGGCGTATCACCGCGGGTCTGCTCGAAGAGCTTGTCGCGACGGTGAAGGCGCCGTTTAAAGTCGGCAACGTCGTCGGAGACGCGATTTTTATCTACGCGCCGGACGACGGGAGTGCCAGCGGCCAGACCGTGCTCGAGGCAGTTGATTCTCTGTATTGCGCGTTCGCTGATCGGGTCGCCGCGCTGCGCTATGGCGCGAGTTGTCCCACCGACCCGGCCCAACTGGCCGGCGCCCTGGATCTGAAGCTGGTGGTCCATTACGGGGAGTACACCTGCAATCTCATCGCCGACCGCGAGGAGCTGTCGGGCGCCGCCGTCGTGGCCCTGCACCGTCTTGGCAAAAATACGGTCACCCAGGACACCGGACATTCCGGCTACGCCATGCTGACGTCGGTCGCCGTGGATCATATGAAGCTGAATTCGTTCTTCGACGAACTGGAAATCCGGACCGAGGAGATCGAGCATCTCGGGAAAATCGATACCTATGTCTATCCGTTGCTGCCCGTGTGGGAGCGACTACGTCGCGGGATTCGCCGTTTCGTCGAGAAATCGGAAACCCTGCTGATCGACGAACTGAATATTGATCTGCCTGTTCCTCCGTGCCGTGCCTGGGAGCTCTGCACAGAGCCGCAATACCGCCTGCAGTGGATCACCGGCATCGAGGCTATTTCGTTGGAGGGGACCGACCATGGCCGCATGGGCCTGGACACCGTTCAGTATTGTGATCACGGGAACAACATGGTGGTGCCCGTCACGGTCTCGGACTGGCGCCCGTTCGACTATATCAGCTATCAAATTGAGACCCCACTCGGTCTGGTTGTCGAGCAGACAATCGAGATGCAGCCAATTGGGAACGGCACGCGATTGACGATTCGTTGTGCCAAACCATCCGTCGGTGGATTCATGGCGCGTCTAAAGTCGCGTGGTAAAATCGATACACTTGTCGACATCTTTACTGGGCTTTATGGCAATGCCGACGAGGCGCTGAGGCGGCTGGCTCGTCCGGACGCGGAGACCGACCATGGCTGACGCAAAAAAGACACCGGTCGAAATTATCAGTTCGGCGACCTGCCCGTTTGCACAGCGCGCGCGCATGGCCCTGATCGAGAAGGGTATCGATTTCGAGCTGACGGCGATCGATCTCAACGACAAGCCCGAATGGTTCCTGGAGATCTCGCCCTACGGCAAGGTGCCTGTGCTGCGCCACAATGGTGCCGCGATCTTCGAATCCGCCGTGATCAACGAGTATCTCGAAGAGGTGTTTCCCGACCGGCCGTTGATGCCCCGTGATCCGATGCGCCGGGCTCAGGCGCGCATCTGGATCGACTTCGCGAATGTTCGGTTCACGCCCCATGTCTACAAACTGATGCTGGCCCAGGACGCCGAGGCCCAGGCCGTTCAGGCCGAGCGGCTGACCAACGCCATGCTGATGATGGAGCATGAAGGTCTGGGCAAACTCGGCGACGGCTCCTACTGGATGGGCGATGACATCAGCCTGGTCGACCTGACCTTCCTGCCTCACATGCAGCGGGTCGCCGTGCTGACCCATTATCGTGGCTTCCAGATTCCCGATGAATGCATCCTGCTCAAGGGCTGGCTGCAGCTGATGGGCCAGCGCGCGTCGGTCTCGGCGGGTTCGGCCTCGCTCGATGTCCTCATCGAGAACTGGCGCAAATATGCCGAGAACACCTCGACCGGCACGACAGCGGCGGACATGCGCGCCGCATAGCGGTGGAGCAATGCGCTGAGGGCAAAGGTGCTGTTCAGGCTCTGACGTTGTTGCCTTCGGGGCTGGCTGATAGGCTTTTGAAAATTCCGACTTGAGGAGAATTCATGGTCCATCTGCGCGAAATGCCTGATCATCTGCGCGAGGCGCTGATCAATCAGGAACTGCCCGAATATGGCGACACGCCATGGGTCACGCCCAAACCGTTGAACGAATGCCGCGTGGCGCTGGTCTCGACGGCGGGTTTGCACCGCCGCGAAGATCCGCCGTTCACGCCCGGGTCCGCCGACTACCGGATCATCCCCGACGATTACGATATGGACCAGCTGGTGATGAGCCATCTGTCGACCAATTTCGATCGCAGCGGCTTCTACCAGGACGTCAACACGTCCTTCCCCTTCGATCGTCTGAGCGAGTTGGCAGATGAGGGCGTGATTGGTTCGGTTGCGAGCCGGCATTATTCCTTCATGGGCGCGACACCGCCGACGGTGATGGAGCCGATCGCGCGTGATCTCGCCAACGTCCTCAAGGCGGACAATGTCGACGCTGTCGTGCTCGTCCCCGTCTGACCCCAATGCACGCGCGCCGTGAGCGGGCTTGCACATTATCTCGAAGACGAAGGCATTCCGACGACGCTGATCGCGCTGATCCGCAAGCATGCCGAGGAAATCAAACCGCCGCGCGCCCTCGCGGTGCCGTTCGAGCTCGGCCGCCCGCTTGGTGCGCCGAACGAGCCGGACTTCCAACGTCGGGTCCTGCAGAACTGTCTGGAGCTCCTCGAAGAGGAATCCGGGCCGGCACTCGCGGACTTCCCCGACGATGCACCGGGTGCGGATGTGGATCAGGAAGGCTGGGCCTGCCCGGTCAACTTCGCAGCACCTGTCGCGGATATGAGCGATGAGGAGCTGCTGACCCAGACGCTGCTGCAGGAAGTCTCGCTGCTGAAGCCCTGGTACGAGGAATCCAAGCAGGCCCGGGGCGGCCGCACGAATTACGGCATCTCGGGCAAGACACCGGAAGAGATTCCGGCGTTCTTTGCCAGTCTCGTGGTGAACCGGGAAGACACGGCCTCACCGATCGAAGACAAGCCCGCACCGCTGGCCTTCAAGCAGATGGCCGACGATATACGTTACTACTATATGGAAGCGGCGATCGCGCGGCCCGACGCGCGGGTCAGCGATCTCGATATCGGCAACTGGCTGTGGGGTGAAACCACCCTGGGCAAGGTGCTGGTCGAGATCCGTGACTGGGCGATGGAGAGCGAGAATGCGGGCTTTAAGGCATTGGCGACGACGGCCATGGTCCCGACCCATCAGCGTCACCGCACCAAGCACGGCTGACGCGAGCCCAACTCATTGTCGAAAAGGCCCTCCCTCTCGGGAGGGCCTTTTTTATTGCCGGTTCAGCCTTTGGTCTGGTCGGCGTAAGTGACCACGCCGACGGTTCCTTGCCGCGGCGTGACTCGCCCGATAATTGCCGCATCCGGCGCCGCGCCGTTGCGCAGCGCGGCGAGACAGGCCTCGGCCTGATCGGCGGGCAGGCCGAACAACAGCCCGCCCGCGGTCTGAGGGTCGAACAGCAGCGGGAAACTCGGATGCGCCGACAATGGCACGGCGTTGCCGACAGATTCTTCGTTGCTCGGCCGCAATGTGCTCTCGTGCCCCAGGGCTACCAGTTCGGCCACGCCGGCAAGCACCGGCAGAGCGTCCAGTGCAAGCTCTGCATCGACGTTGGACGCGTTGAGCATCTCCAGCATATGACCGGCCAACCCGAAGCCGGTGACGTCTGTGCCGGCCGTGGCACCATGTTTGCGGATCACGGGAATGCACGGCGCGAGCGAGCGCTGCATGGATTCGAACGCGCGGGTCACATGGTCGCCATGGGCCTTGGCCCTCATGTCGGCGGCGAACAGCACGCCGGTGCCCAGTGGCTTGGTCAGGATCAGGGCATCTCCCGCCAGCAAGCCGGACTTGCGCAGGATGTCATCGCGCTCGGCATAGCCGTTGACGGTCAGACCGAAGGCCATCTCCGCGCCTTCGCCCGTATGCCCGCCGGCCAGGACGGCGCCGGCTTCGGCCAGCGTCTCCGTCGCCCCGGCGAGCAACTGGTAGAGATCGTCGGACGTCTTGTCGTCCTCGCCATGGGGCAGCATGACCGCGGCCAGGGCCGAATGGGCATCCGCCCCCATCGCAAAGATGTCGCCCAGGCAATGGTTCGCGGCGATCCGGCCGAACAGATAGGGGTCGTCGATGAAGGCGCGAAACTGGTCGACCGTCTGGATCAGCGCCTTGCCTGGCGGTGGCGACAGGACCGCAGCATCGTCGGGCGAGTCCAGGCCCTGGTCGAGACCCTCTTTATGTTGCGGTGGCAGGCGATCGAGCGCGCGACGCAGGACCGGGGCGGGTACCTTGGCGCCACAACCGCCGCAGCGCATGGCCTCGAGCGCATCGTCGCCGTCAGCACCATGCCCGCCATCCATCTCCGGCAGCTCCTGATATTTCTTCATCCAGCGCCGGTCGATCCAGTCCTTCCAGCGCCACACCCAGTCCCCCTCGAAAGCAAAAGGCCCCCGGGCGGCGATGGCGTAGCGGTTGCCGGTGGTGATCAGCGCGAGGGTTTGCCCCTGGGGGCGGTAGGTCTTGAGTGGCTTGTTCAGCGCCGCGCGACGGAGGTTGTCCGCAAGATAGGGTCCCTGGCGCACCGCATACACGCCGGCCTTCGGGAGGCTGTGATTGTCCATGGACGCGGCGTCGCCCGCGGCAAACAGCTGGGCGTGGGACGGGGAGCGCAGCGTATCGTCGACCCGGATGAACCCGCGCTCGTCGCCCGCGATATCGCTGTCGGCGAGCCAGAGCGGCGGGCCGGCGGATGTGACGAGGATCGTCTTGTGGCTGGTCAGGCTGTTGCCGTTGGACAATGTCACGGCATCGGGCGTGACCCGTTCGACCTTGGCGCCCGTGCGCACGTCGATGCCTCGATCCGACAAGGCCCGCGCCAGCTTGCGGCGCGCGGCGGCGTTGTAGCCGGGCAGCAGCGTGTCCGCGGCCTCGACGATCGCGAAATGCATGTCGTCGGGCTGTTTTCCGAGGTTCGCGGCGGCCACGCCGAGGCGATGGCTCAGCGCCAGGGAAAGCTCAACCCCGCCCGCGCCGCCACCGGCGACGGTGATGTGGAAGGCGCCGTCATGGCCGCGTATCTCCTCGGTCAGCCGGTGATAGGCCTCGAGGAACCGGTCGATGGGCTTGACCGGCAGCCCGTGCTCCGCGCCGGCGATATGGGCCGTCGAGGGTGTCGAGCCCGTGTCGATCGAAACGAAATCAAACGCCACTGGCGGGCGTCCAGCCACCTGCACGTAGTTCCGCTCGAGATCGAGACCCGTCGCCGCCGCATGAATCACGCGGGCGTTGGCGAAGGCGGCGAGCGGCCGCAGATCGATATGCGCCTCGGCTTCGCTGTAATGGTCGGCGATGTAGCCGGGAATCATGCCCGAATAGGGGGTCAGCAGGTCCCGCGTGATCAGGGTCAGCCGCACGCCTGGCTCGGGCTTCATGCCGAACCGCTTGAGGACCGCGACATGGCTATGGCCGCCGCCGACCAGGACGATATCGCAAGTGATGGGATTAGTCGGGGTCATGCCGTTCCTGGCCTCACCGGGGTTGTAGGATATTGAGCATAAACATCGGGGACGCAAACCTCATCCCTGGATCGTGTCGCAGGAGATATGCCTGACGCGCAGAAGAACAATTAGAGCGAGGGAAATTTGATCGCTTTCGTCGTGACGTTGCTGGTTTGGGTGTTGGTTTATGCCTAGTATTCAGCCGCTGACGAAACAGGAATATCTGGAACTCGCAATGCTCAAGATTCGCCGCGCCGCCCGAACAATGCCGTTTATCTTTGCCTTCGGCCTTGTGGCATGTGACCAGGCTCCACCCGCGGCTGAAGCTCAGCCTGTCCGGGCGATCAAGCCCTACTATGTGGTCGAACCCGCCGGCGGCGATGTTCGCCGATACTCGGGCACGGTGGTAGCCGCAAACACGTCGGCACTCAGTTTTGCGGTCGCAGGAACCGTGCAGACGGTCTTGGTCAATCAAGGCGATCGCGTGACCAAGGGGCAGCGCCTGGCGACGCTTGACCCATCTCCGTTCCAGCTTGATGTCCAGGCGGCACGGTCACAGCTCGCGACGGCGCAGGCCGGTTTCGATGAAAGTAAGGTCGAGCTCGACCGTCAGCGGCAGTTGTTTGATCGGGGCTGGGTCGCCCGGGCGGCGCTGGATCAATCGATCGCGGCGTTTGAGGCTGCCGAAGGTGATCTGAACCTCGCGCGGTCACGATTGGGGATCGCCGACCGCGATCTTTCCAAAGCGATCCTGACCGCACCTTTCGACGGGGTGGTCTCGTTGCGTGACGTCGACCCGTTCGTCGAGGTATCGACGGGACAGGCGATTTTCCAGATCGATTCCGAAGGCGCGCTGGAGGTTGATCTCTCGATCCCGGATTCCGTCATATCCCGGCTTGTGACGGGCACGCCCGTCACAATCGAATCCTCAACCGTCGCCGGTTGCGGTTGTCCCGGCCGGATCACGGAGGTTGGCGTGGCGGCGGGTGTTGCAAACGCAGTGGCCGTAACCGCGGCGATCCTCGAGAGCCCCGGCGGGTTGATCCCGGGTATGGCCGTCGAGGCGAGCATCATGTTGTCCAACGGGGACAGCGCCGGCGGGTTTCTGGTGCCGCTCGTTGCCATCGCGCCGGGCGACGACCAGTCGCGCGGCTATATCTTCAAATATGATCCGGCGGAAGGCGTCGTGCGGCGCACCGCAATCAAGAGCGAAGGCATCATCAGCGGGAACCTTATCAGTGTCGCCGACGGTGTTGACGCGGGTGACATTGTGGCCAGCGCGGGTGTGAGCTTTCTGCGCGACGGTCAGAAGGTGAAGTTGCTCGGTGAATAGGAAACCGGACAACGAGACAGCATCATGACCCTCGCGAAACTCGCCCTCGATCACTCCCGGATCACCATCATCGGGATCTTGATCATCATCCTTTTAGGCGCAACAAATTTTGTGACCCATCCGCGCGCCGAAGATCCGTCGATCACGATTCGCGAAGTTCGCATCAACGCAGCATTTCCCGGCATGGCGCCGGAGCGCGTCGAAGAGCTGATCACCAAGCCGATCGAAGCTGCGATGCGGGAAATCGCGGAGATAGACGACATTGAATCAACGTCCAAAACCGGCGCGGCTCAGGTAAAAATTGGCATCCTCGATTCCGTGTCGAATCTGGAGCCGGTTTTTCAGAGTATTCGCAACAAGGCGGCAGACATCCAATCGGCCCTGCCCGACGGCACCAGCCAACTGGTCGTGAGTGATGAGGAGGGGCTGACCGCGATCGCGAGTATCGCGCTCTGGTCGGACGGGTTCTCGATGGCCGAGATGCGCGACGTGTCGCGTGACGTTCGTGACCGCTTGTATACGCTCGACGGCGTGCGCCGGATCGACATCTTCGGGGTGCAGAACGAGCGCGTGTATCTCGAAACATCGCCGGCCAAGCTTTCCCAGTTGGGGGTGTCGCCCCAGGCGATCTTCGGCGCGCTCGCGGAGCAAAATATCATCGAGCCAGGCGGCGAGATCGTCGCCGACGGCCGAACCCTGTTGCTTGAGCCGTCAGGGAATCTGGAATCCATCAGCGAGATCGCCGATGTGGTGTTCAACATTCCCGGTACCGACCGCGTGTTGCGTCTCGATGAGGTTGTCACGATCCGGCGCGAACTGGTCGATCCGCCGCAGAATCCCTCCTTCTACAATGACCGGCCCGCCATCGTGTTGTCAGTGTCCACCATTGAGGGGACAAACAATGTCGCATTCGGCGACCGATTGACCGCGGCGTTGGAGGAGATCGAGCAGGAACTGCCCATCGGGTACGTGCTCGACTATGCGACGTTCCAGCCTGAGTTGATTGCCGCAGCGGTCGATGGAGCGGTTTCGAATGTTTACCAAACCCTCGCGATCGTGCTGGTCGTCGTCATGCTATTCCTGGGGGTGCGCACCGGCCTGATCGTTGGTTCTTTTGTGCCCCTGACGATGCTGCTCGGGATCATCGTCATGCGGGTGGTGGACGTGGAGCTGCAGCGGATGTCGATCGCGGCGACGATCATTGCGCTGGGTATGCTGGTCGATAACGGCATTGTGGTTGCCGAGGATATTCGTGTGCGTCTGGGCCGCGGTGTTGAACGCATGCGTGCCGCGACCGAATCCGGCGCCTCGCTGGCGATTCCGCTTTTGACTTCTTCGCTGACGACAATCTTTGCGTTTATTCCCATGCTGCTCGTCGAAGGCGCGGCGGGTGAATTCGTGCGCTCGCTGGCGCAGGTCGTGGCGATCCTGTTGCTCGGCTCCTGGTTCCTGTCGATGACGGTGACACCGGCGATGTGCGCCTGGTTCATGAAGGTGCCTGCGAACGCAGATGCCAGCGATCTGGCCGACCCGGAATATGTTGGCGCAATGTACGCAATCTACCGGCGTATTTTGGGCCTGTTCCTACGTTGGCGGTTCGTCGCGATCGGCTTGCTATTGGTCATGTTGTTCGCCTCCGCCAAGCTTCTGGGAACCGTGCGGACTGAATTTTTCCCGCTCGGCGATCGAAATCAGTTCCTGGTCTATATGGACCTGGAGGCCGGCACGGACATACGCGAGACGCAGGCCGATCTGCGCAAACTGACCGCATGGCTTGCGGACAGCGACGTCAATCCAGAGATATCGAGTCAGGTTGCCTATGTGGGTTATGGTGGTCCGCGCTTCTTTCTTTCTCTATCGCCCGTGGACCCCGACCCTCACCGCGCCTTCGTGCTGGTAAACGCCCGGTCCTTCGACGATGTGGCGCCGTTGATCGCCCGCGTGAACGAATTTGCCAATGACAATCTGCCGGCCGCACAGGTCGATGCCAAACGCATGTGGTTCGGCGGTTCCGAGCCGGGCCTGGTGCAGTTGCGCCTGATCGGGCCTGACAAGGATGTCCTGGCAGACAACGCCGACGGACTGGTTGCCGCATTCCATGCGATTCCGGGCACCGTCGGTATCAGCCAGGATTGGGAAAACAAGGTCCTCGCGCTCATCGTCGACGTGGACCAGGCCCGCGCGCGCCGCGCCGGGGTGTCGTCCAGTGACGTCGCATCTGCGCTCGGCGCCACCTTTGCCGGCCAGAAGATCAGTGACTATCGCGAGGGCGACAAGATCATCCCGATCGTGTTCCGCGGTGATGACAGTTTGCGCACGTCCCTGACCGGTCTGCAGCGGACCCAGATCTATTCTTCGGCGACGGACAGTTTCGTCGCGTTGGGGCAGGTGGCGACCATCCGCCCCGAATGGCGTTTCAGCCGGATCGAGCGCCGTAATCAGCAACGCACGCTCACGGTCGAGGCCCGTAATCCGGGGCTACCGGCACCCGAGCTTCTGGCCGCGATTCAGCCCGCCTTGGCCGCGCTCGATCTACCGGCCGGGCATCGTTTTGAGGTCGGCGGCGAAGTGGCCGATCAGGCGGAGGCCAACGGCAATCTGTTTGGGCTTCTGCCGATCGCGCTGTTTGGGATCATTGTCCTGCTGGTGGGCCAGTTCAACTCGTTCCGCAAGGGCGGGATCATTCTCGCGACCATTCCCCTGATCCTGATTGGTGGCACCCTGGGGCTGGTCGTCATGAACGCGCCCTTCGGCTTCATGGTCATCCTCGGATTCTTCAGCCTGGCCGGGATCGTGATCAACAACGGCATCGTTCTGATCGATCGCATACAGATCGAGGAGGCGGCCGGCCGCGACCGGCTGGATGCGGTGATTACGGCCTGTCTGGCGCGATTGCGGCCGATTTTGATAACCACGCTGACGACGATTCTGGGCCTCGTGCCCTTGATACTGTTCGGCGGGGCCTTGTTCCTCGGCATGGCCAGCGCGATCGCATTCGGCTTGTTGTTCGCGACCCTGTTCACCCTGGGCTTCGTGCCGGCGCTCTACACGATCCTGTTCCGAATCCCGACTCGCGATGCGATCACCGTCACCGCCGCGTCGCCGTCGGCCCAGCCTTAACGCGGGGCAATCTGCAAGGATTGGCGGAAGAGGGTGGGAGTCGAACCCACCAGGCACGTCTAACGCCCCTCACCGGTTTTGAAGACCGGGCGCCCCACCGGGGAACGGTCCTCCTCCACCTTCATTGTCGGCGAGTTGGGGCAGCGGGGCAAGCGGTCCGGCGCGCGGCGGTGAATGAAGACTCGTGAATGCCGGTCTCAAATTAAACCGGTCGATTTACCGCGAACCTCGCGATCAGGGATCCAGATTGACGATATGGCCGATCTGCATGCGATTGCCCTCGGACATATCGATCTGGAGGAAACCGTTGCGCTCGAAGTCGGCGGTGCACTGGGTGTCGACGATTTCGAATGCGTCCTTGAGGGTGCAAAAGAAAAAGTCGCCGTCATAATGGCCGTCATCCGCCTCGGCGTAGATGTAATAGAAGCGGTTCTCGAACGGACTCTCCCAGACATCCGTGCAATCGCGGTCGCCGATGTTCAACCAGCCCTCTGACAGGAACAGCGTGTCGCCGGAACTGTCGGTGCCGCCCGCTTCCGTTGCATAGGCGATCGAGACACCGTCGCCGCTGTTGTTGCAGACTTCGATCGTGCTCGCCGTGCTGGCAACGGCCGCGCCGTCGGAGGCCGCCGCTGCGCCGCCGGAATTTGCAGTCCAGCCGATATGATCTTCGAACTCTGCGAGCGAGATGGCCCATTGGCGCACGATCGCGCGAAGATTGGCTTCAGTCAGGCCGCCGGCGGCGAGGATGGTCAGATCGAGATTCGGTTCGTCGTCATCGTCCAGATAGGCCTGGCCGTGGAGATTGTTGATATTCCACGCATTCGTCTCGTCGATCGAGACATTGTCGGTCGCATAGATGGTGCTGAAGGTCATCGTCTCGCAGACCGTGCCATCGCATTCGAAAAAGAAAACATCGAACAGCGTGTTCCCGATCGCGCTTTCGATCTCCGGGTCCCCGAACAAATCCTCGCCCAGGTCGGCGGGGTATCCCGCGCGCGCCAGCGCGGCGACGACGTCGTCGGCATCGACGCCGTCATCCGCGGCCATGGCGACGGGTGACACCAGCAGAGCCGCTACGATCGCGACACTGGCGAGCAGACTTACTGCCCCGGTGATGGTCTTTCCGTGCATGCCCATGGCTGGGTCCCCGCTTATCTGGTCTGCCCGTCCCGTCTGCGCGCGGCCGGCTCAGTCCGGATAGTGGGCCCGGTCGTCGTCGCTGCGTTCGAAGTCGGGCTGGGTCGGCCAGTCCTTGATCCGGGTCGAGAAGTCGCCGCCATAGCGTACGCGGAACAGGAGTGAGCGTTCGGGCCCGTTCTCATATTCGTGCAACTCGCCCGGCGGATGCACAATGAAGGCGCCCGGGGTGACCGGAATCGTCTGGTCTTCGGTGCGCATGGTCCCACCACCCTCGAAGCAGAAGTAAATCTCGGTGGCGTTGGGGTGGCAGTGATTCGGGCTCACTTGCCCCGGTTCCCAGCAGGCCACCGTGACGTCGCCGTCTTCGACCGAATCGAGGATCTTCTCGACATGGCGTTGCGGGTTCCATTCCTGTTCGATGTTCAGGTCATAAGCGATCATTTGCGTGTCTCCTCCCGGTAAAACTGAATGGAGTTTAGCGCCGTGATCGGGCGCGCGTAAACGTCACGCGACGAAAAGCGCCGCACCGGAGAGTTCCGATGCGGCGCGATCATGTTGCAACGCTTAAGTGGCGTTACCGATTACTTCTTTGATTCGTAGAAATTCACCATCTTGATCACGTCGCCAGCATCGATCCGGCCGAGCGGGCCGTCACTGTAGCTGCACGCGACGACATTTCCGTCCGCACCGACAATGAATTCCGATGGCTGAATGATTTGACGGCGGTCTTCCCAGTAGGAGCCCAAGGCGTTGGCGACGTCGCGCGACACACCATGCCCGACCGGGAAGTTCACCTCGTCGGCGACTTCCTGGGCCTTGTCGATGGGATCGACGCTGGCCGCGACAATCTTCACGCCCAGCTTGTCAAATTCGTCTTTGAGTTCTGCATAGCCGACCAACTGACGGCGACAGTAGGGTCACCAGTGGCCGCGATAGAACAGGATGACCCGATATTTTGCATCGAGGTCATCGGGCAGGCTGAGCGTTCCGCCGCCGACGAGGTCAATCGTCAGATTGGGGAAGGCCGAACCGATACCGAGTTTCTCTGACATTCTGCTTCCTTACGTTAGAAATGCGCCGAAACCGGCGCGGATCACCAAAATATCGTGCACAAAATCCTGCTGCGCCGCAATCATGAGGTCGTGCTTGGTCTTGTCACCCGTGCCTCTTGCATTGTAAGTCATAGGTAAGCGATTTCGTAAAACCGCGACCGAATTTGGGCAGGGGAGCCATCATGGAAGTCGTCTTCAATTTTTTCGCCAGTACTGAACATCAGATCCTGTTCATCTTGCCGTTCATCGTCATGACGGTCGCGACCCTGGTTTTGCAGCGGTTGCTGCCGAAGGCAGACAACTCGCACCAGTCGGGTCGGATGGCGGCCTATGATGACCTTCACCGTGAAGCCTACATCGCCGCGATCGTTGCGGCCGTGATCACGATCGTCGCGTTTGAAGTCCGTGGCGGACCCGAGCCCTTCGTCCTGATCTGGAAGCCGCTCTTGTCGACGATCATGATCCTGCCGTTTGGCTATGCGGCAGCTCTGTTCGTCGGCGGCGTGTCGGGGATGACCCGCAACGCGGCCTAGGCCTCTAACCGGCCGCGGCTGCGAGACTGCCCGCGCCGGTCAGCACCACGTAGAGCTCCAGCGGTGCATCGCTGCCGTTGCGGATGGCGTGTTGCTCGCCGCGCGGGACGAAGACGAAACTGTCTTCCTTGATATCGGACGCGCCGTCGGCATCGGACGCCGTTCCCGTACCTGACGCCACATAATAGATGGCTTCGGCATTGGCCAGCGCGTGATCTTCCAGCGCATGTCCGGCTGCCAGGGACACGTGCAGCAATGAATTCTCGCTGCCATTGTGGACGCCGATCGGTGCTTTTACCTCGGCGCCTGCCCATGCGTTGGGCAGTCCCCCGTCGGGCGCGGCGGTGTCTTCCAGTCGCACCAGAATGCCTTCGGCCAGGTCGCCGCGTTCATGCTCCAGATCAGCGGGGGTCACTGTCGCGCAGAACTGATAGCCGGTGCCCGCGACGCTCGGGGCGTTCATATAGAAGCCGATGACCTTGGCGTCTTCGTCGGGGGTCTCATTGTAGAAAAAATGCTCCGAGCCCTTCGGCATCAGGCGACAATGCCCGGCCGAGACGACCGCGCGACTCTCACCCTGACCGACCACGCCATAGCCCGACAGGTAGACCGCGATCTCGTCGCTGACCTCATGGAGATGTTTGGCGTGGGTCGAGCCCGGCCGAAAGATTGAATGAAAGACGGTTGTGGCGCTGCCCGTCTCGCCGGTGATCGGCAGACGGAATTCGGAAATCGCCCAGCCGTCGCGCTCTTCCATGCGTTCGGGGGCCACGTCCAGGGTTTGAATGACTGAAATGCTCATGTTCTTTCCGTTCAGCTGGGTTCGTCTAGAAAAGTGAATTTTTGCGCGTCGCCATCACGGGTGATGCGGCCTGCGGTGGCGCCGGCGAAATGGACCGGCAGCACCAGGGTGCCGGCATCCGTGTGGGTGTCGACAAATGCCGTACGGCTGGCAGCCGACATCTCAAGATCCCAGCAGAAGCACGTGCTCCATTCGGGGTGTGGAACCTGGATGGGATGGTGCATCAAGTCACCGACGAAGGCGCCGCGCTCGCCCTGGGATTCGACATTCACAATGACATGTCCGGGGGAGTGACCGGGTGTCGGCTCGAGCCAGATTCCGTCCTCGATCTGATGGTCATGGTCGACCAGGACGGCTTGCCCGGCTTCCATGACGGGCAGCACGCTGTCGATGAAGGTCAGTCCGATTCGCTCCGAACCCTGCGCGCTTTCTTTTTCCCAGTGGGCGTACTCGTCACGCGCGAACACGTATTTCGCATTCGGGAAGGTCGGCACCCAGCGGCCGTCGCGCAGCTGGGTGTTCCAGCCCACATGGTCAGGATGCAGATGGGTGCACATGACGATATCGATGTCCGCGGGGGTGAGCCCGAGGGCCTTGAGATTGTCCATCCAGGGCCACTTCTTCATGTGGAAATCGGGGTGCGTGCGTTCCTTGTCCTCACCGACGCAGGTGTCGATCAGGATGTTGTGGTGGGGCGTCTGCAGGATGAAGCTCTGGAAGGCCAGCTTCAGCTTGCCGCTGGCGACGTCGAAATAGGTCGGGGTCATCCAGTCCAGATGTTCGACCACCGCCGCGGCCGTCGCTGTCGGGAACATGTCGGCCGGCGTGATGTAGGCGCCGGTGTCTTCATGCACGGATTTGACGTTGAAGGCGCCAATCGTCAGAGGTTGCATCGCGCGGGTCCTGATCGGTTGATGAGTCACCCGAGTGTCTAATGTTAGGGTTGGCTGTGCAAGCTTGGGCAGGGCCAAGTGTTGATCAGGGCCAGATTTTGACCAGAGGACAGGCAATTTGAGCGGGCAAATTGAAATACCGCGGGTCAAGGCGCCGGGCGGGGCCGTCATCCCTGAAATTCTTCAGGATGAGATGGTTCGCCGGTTCGCCGCAGCGGGCGTAATGATTTTCGACGAGATCTTGCCCGCGTCTTATGTCTCCGGCCTGCATGAGGCCTATGGCGTGGCCTATGCGAATTATCATCAGGATCGTGAATTTGCCGATGCCCTCGCGGTCGGTGACAAGCGCACCATGATCACGATCACGATCGCGGTCGACGGTCCCTTCAATGATCCCGATCTCTATGCGAACCCGACGGTGTTTCCGCTGATAAGAAAGCTGCTCGGGGATGATGTGATTCTCGGCAGTTTCGTGTCGGTCACGTCGCTGCCGGGGTCACTGGACCAGAAGGCACATCTCGATATGCCACTGTTGTTCGAGGCCGAACGCATTGGCCCCGAACTGCCGAGCTACAGTCTTACGCTGGTCATTCCCTTGGTCGATATGAATGCGACGAATGGAGCGACGGCGTTTTTCCCGGGCAGCCACAAGGTCATTGCCGATGATCCTCCGGGTTCAGAACCTGTCGCGTCGGACGTGCCTGTCGGCTCTGCCTTGCTGTTTGATGCGCGGGTCTGGCACGGGGGGACTCCCAATCGATCCGATGCGCCGCGCCCGGTTCTCTACAACACCTATCAGCGGTCGTGGTTCCGCGACACGGTGAATTTTCTGTCCCAGTCGTCGCTGGTGATGGACCCGGCAGAATGGGCAAAAATCCCCGATCAGCATCGGGTTTTGTTCGATTGGGCGCGACCCCCGCAGGCCTGATTGCCCTTCGCGGTGCGTTGCCATTGGGCCGGTTTGGAACCACGCCTCAGAATCAATCCAACAATCACCGCACCATCGCCACATTCGCGCGTTAGACAGTGAACTGGCACAGGCGCGCCGGTTTTGGCCGTGCTGCCAGGTAAGCGCGTGTGGACGTTGACGCGTTCTCGGGGCACGCGCTACGGCAAGAGAATGCGCGCGCGCCGTGCGGTCGAGCCTGTGCGCAGGCAGGAACGTTAAATTCGAGGAGAAAACCAATGATGGGCAGATCGGGCAAACAACCCAAAGGCATGCTCATGCGGTTTCAAAAAGCCACGGCTGCAGCACTTCTGGCGGCCCCCTTCGTTGCCCTGCCTGTGGAGCCCGCCGGCGCACAACTCGGCGACATTCTGAAGGCGCCGAAAACGCTCATCGATCGCGCGATCGAGGCGCGCAGTGCGGCGGATATCGCCAAGGACAACAAGATCGTGATCAACGTCAATCGGGTCATGGCCGATCTCGGCACGATCAAGGCCTCGACCGAAATCTACGAGCAAAAACTTCTGATCACCGGGATTTTCTCCGACCAGGAAACCCATGATGCATTTCTCGAACGGGTCAAGCAGGTCGAGGGCGTGAAGGACTTATTCTGGCACGCACAGGTCCTGACCGATGCGGAGCGTGAGCAGCGGAAAGACGAGCTGCTCGGCTGGGATGATGTCCTGGTCCTGGAAACCAAGGTCGGTATCGAGATGGTTGCGACGCGTGGCGTCGCGGACGTGAATTTCCGAACGGCTGCCGATTCCTTCGGCACGATCTTCCTGATGGGGCGTGCGCGCTCCCAGGAAGAACTCGACAAGGCCATCGCGGCGGTACGCAACACGGACGGCGTGGGTCAGGTTGTGAGCTACGCGTTCGTGCGGCCCTAGGCGCCGAACACCTCGGCCACCGGCCGCAGTTGATGGCGGGCATTCCCGTCGCGCCGTGACAGCCCGACCCGGTCGAAATACTCCAGCACTTCGACGGCGAGATTTCGCCCGATGCCCGCCTGTTGGCGGAACGGGGAGACGCCAACAACCCCTTCGGCCACGATCATGGTCTCGAATGTTTGCGCATGCGCGCGCAGTGCGGCGGGCGTGAAAAACCTGTTCTCCGCGATCTGTACCGCCAGCCCCATGCGCACGGCCTGCCGCAGGGTCTTGCCCACGCCATTGACGGGGAGCCCGGCCGTCTGGGCCAGATCGTGCACCACGGGCGGGCTTTCGGGGGTTTCGTTCAGCAGGGGCTGCAGAATGTCCCAGCGTTTCGCATCGTCGCCGGTCAGACCGGGCTGGTGATCGGGCCGGTGTAACAGCATGCCATCGCTGGACAATGTCTTGTCGGCCACCAGCCGCGCGGTGATCGCGTCGAACAATGGCTCGGGAATATAGCGGCCCAGGCTCTTGCGCAGCTGGGCGGCCGCCGGGCCGAGCCGGTCGGGGTAGCGCGTGTGGAACTGGTCGAGTGCTGCCAGCAATTCACTCTGGCGTGCCGCCCAGGTGGCCGCGGACAGCGCAAGGGCTGCGGCATCTTCGCCGGTGACGACCGCAGTCGTGGATTCCAGCACCGCCGTTTTCTCGGCCTCCGTCAGGTTGCGGGCCGCCGCGAAGTCTTCGATGGAGATCCCCGTGGGCGAGCGTTCGAGCGCGGCTGCGAAGGCCGCTGTCGGGTCCGCTGTGTCGAGTGCGGCAAGAAAATCCAGGCGTCCGGGTTTGGCACGCCCTCTGCGCGGCGGGTGGAGATCGACCACATGGCCGCCGCCCAGCGTGAACTGCGCGGACTGATCGCGAATGACGAACCGGTCGAGGACACAGGCCCCGGCGGGGGCATCGAGCACCAGTTGGGCCAGCACCGAACTGCCCGGCGCGGCGCTGTCGGCCCCGAGAATCGCGACGCGTCCGGTGACATTCCGCGCGCCCAGATGCGCGTGCACTGGGGTCCAGTGACGCAGCGGGCGTTTCGCATCGGTCACGACATGCAGGCGGACATCCAGCTTGCGGTACAGGCCGAGCCTCGGGTCGGCGGTGAGCCAGTCACCGCGCACGATGTCATCCTTGTTGAGCCCGGTAATGTTGAGGGCGAGCCGGTCGCCGGCCTGGCCCGTCTCGCTGTCCTGATTGTTGGCGTGGATGCCCCGGACCCGCACCTGGTAATCATGTCCTGCGACCCACAGCCGATCTTCGCGTGCGACCGTGCCTGCAAAGGCGGTGCCGGTGACGACAAGCCCGGCCCCGGCGACGGTGAAGACCCGATCGACGGCGAGGCGGAAATGGCCGTTGCCGGTGCGGATTTCGGTTTCGGCGGCCATGTCGGCGACACGCGCTCGCAATTCGGGGATGCCGTCGCCGGTGATCGCGGAGACCGGATACACCGGCGCCCCGGCGAGCGAGGTTTCGCCGATCAACAGCTCGATCTCTGCCTGAGCCTCCTCGACCCGCGCGGGGTCGACACGATCGATCTTGGTCAGCGCGACCATGCCGCGAGAGATGCCGAGAATATTGAGGATCGCCAGATGTTCGAGCGTCTGGGGCATCGGTCCGTCATCGGCGGCCACCACGAGGAGCGCGCAGTCGATGCCGGTGACGCCGGCAAGCATGTTGTGAACCAGGCGTTCATGGCCCGGGACATCGATGAAACCAAGCCGGGTGCCATTCTCGAGGTCGGTATAGGCAAAGCCGAGGTCGAGGGTCATGCCCCGTTTCTTCTCTTCCGGCAGCCGGTCGGCATCGATGCCGGTCAACGCCTTCACCAGCAATGTCTTGCCGTGATCGATATGGCCTGCGGTCGCGATGATCATGTCATCTGTAGCTTTTCGAGTTGGGTACGGAAGCCGTCGACATCGTCGAGGCAGCGCAGGTCGAGCCACAGTGCATCGTCATGCACCCGGCCGATCACGGGGACCGGGAGGGCGCGCAGGTTCGCCGCGAGCCGCTTGAGGCGTGCACCCTGGCCGCGTGATGCGCCGGGCCGGAGCACCAGTGCGACGCTGTCCAGGCTCTCGACGGGCAACGCTCCCGAGCCGATCTGGCCGGCGCAATCCTCGACCGAAATCGTGAACCCGTTGCCGACGGCCGCCTGCATGGGGGCCGTGAGGTTGGATGCCAGCTCTCGGATTTCGGTCGGGTCGCGCGACAGCAGACGCAGCGTGGGCAGACGTTCGGCCAGCCGGTCGGGGTCGCGATAGAGGCCGAGCGTGGCGGCCAGTGCGGCGAGTGTTGCCTTGTCGCAGCGCAGGGCACGTTTCAGCGGGTTTTTCTTGAGTTTGTTGATCAAGTCGGCGCGTCCGACGATCAGCCCGGCCTGGGGCCCGCCGAGCAGCTTGTCGCCAGAGAAGGTGATGATGTCTGCCCCCGCTGCGAGGGTCTCGCGCGCGGTCGGCTCGTGGGGCAGGCCCCAGCGTTCGAGATCGACCAGCGCACCGGCACCCAGATCGACGGCGAAGGGAAGGTCGCGCGCATGCGCGATGGCCGCCAATTCATCCTCGGGGACGTCTGCCGTGAACCCCTGGACCATGTAGTTTGAGGTGTGGATCTTCATCACCAGGGCGGTGCGGTCGCCGACGGCCTCCTCGAAATCCTTTGCGTGGGTCCGGTTGGTGGTTCCGACCTCGACCAGCTTTGCGCCGGCCCGCGCCATGATGTCGGGAATTCGGAACGCACCGCCGATCTCCACCAGCTCACCGCGCGAGACCGGGACTTCCTTGCGCAGCGCCAGCGCATTCAGCAGCAGCAGCACCGCGCCCGCATTGTTGTTCACGACGGTCGCGGCCTCGGCCCCGGTCAACTCACAAAGCAGTTCTTCGACATGCATGTCGCGGTCGCCGCGCTTGCCGGTCTCAAGGTCATATTCCAGGTTGCTGGCGCCCCGTGCGGCCTCGGCCATTGCCGTAATTGCCACTTCGGCCAGCGGCGCGCGTCCCAGATTGGTGTGCAGGACCGTGCCCGTCAGGTTGAACACCCGCCGCAGCCCGGGCGCCGCCTCGCGCTCCAGGCGCGCTGCGGCGGTTTGGGCAAACACATTCTCGGCCAGGTCGACGGCGTCCCCGGCCGCAAGTGCGCCACGCGCTGTGTCGAGTGCCGCACGCAACGCGGCGACCGTGGCGCTCCGGCCGTGGGATTCGACAAGCGTGATCACGGCGGGCGCCTGCAAAAGGCGGTCGAGGGACGGGATGGTGGAGAAGTCGGGTTTCTGTTCGGCCATGGGGCGTGATTGTTCCGTTCGCGGCGGCTTGGATCAAGACTGATATAGTCTCTCCCGTGACCAACACCTGTGATTATCTGCTATGCCCATTATATCCGCTGCACCCTATGACTATGAATTCGACCCGTCCGGGCTTGTTCTGTTCGCCATCGACATGCAGCGAGACTATCTCGAGGCGGGCGGATATGGCTCTTCACTGGGGCTGGACCCGGGGCCGAGCCGGGCGATCATTCCGACAATGCAGGCATTGATTGCGGGGTTCCGCGCCCATGACATGCCGATCGTGCACACCAAGCAATGCCACAAGCCAGATTTATCGGACTGCCCGCCGGCGAAGCTCCGGCGCGGGCGCCAGGCGCTCAAGATCGGTGACGAGGGACCCATGGGGCGTTTGCTGATCTGCGGTGAGCCGGGCAGCGACATTGTGCCCGAACTGGCGCCGGCCGAGGGCGAGATCGTCATCGAGAAGCCGGGCAAGGGGTCGTTCTACAACACCGGCCTGCAGGCGGCGCTCGACCGGGTCGGCGCGACCCATCTGGTGCTGACCGGGGTGACGACCGAGGTCTGCGTGCAGACCACCATTCGTGAGGCCAATGACCGGGGTTATGAATGTCTGCTTGTCGAGGATGCGACCGAGAGTTACTACCCGGCCTTCAAACAGGCGACCATCGAGATGGTGCGATCCTCGGATGCGCTGATCGGCTGGACGACAACATCAGACAACATCCTCAACGCCCTCGACCGGTTGTAGGCACCACATATGAGTGACTGGAAAGGAATAGCGGCCGGTCTCGGCACGGTCGTCTGCGTCGTGGTGATGCTGATCGCTGGCCGGCTCGGCGCGACCACCGACGCGCTGACGATTTACGATATGGCGGCCTTACGTATGGGTGTCGCCTTTATTTTGGCGATCCCGCTGCTGCTGCGTTATTTCCCCTGGCGGGTGCGACTGCGCGACCACGCGATTGTCGCGTTCTTCGGCGGCGCGCCATTTATCTTGATGCTGTTCGGCGGCATGACCTTTGCGCCCGTGGGGCATGCGTCCGTCGTGATGTATGGCGCCCTTCCGATCTTTGCCGCGCTCGTCGCCTGGGCCTGGATCGGGGACCGGCCGGGCCGCTGGCAGTGGGCCGGAATTCTCGCGATCATCACCGGGGTGGGTGCGGTCGGCTGGGAGGCCTTCTCCGGTGGCGGCGAGGCGGGACAGTGGCGCGGGCATCTGCTGTTCCTGGGCGCCGCGCTGTCGGTCGCCATCTGGTATAGCGGAATGCGCGCCGCGCGGCTCAGCGTGATGCAGTCGCTCGCGGCCCTGTTGATCGGCAACACACTCGTCTACATCCCGATCTGGTTTCTGTTTTTGCCGTCCACAATGTTCACCGCGCCCTTCAACGACATCGTCATGCAGTCGCTCGTGCACGGGGTGATGGGGGCGTTCCTGTGCGTTTTCGGCCATGCCTATGCGGTCAAGACTATCGGCCCGACCCGTCAGGCTGCGGTTGGGTCCCTGGTCCCACCGCTAGCGTTGATCGCAGCCATTCCAACACTGGGAGAGATCCCGACGGTTCTGAACATTGTCGGCGCCGTGATCGTGACCATTGGCATTCTGATGACCGTCTTCTTGCAGTCGCGCCCGGACCCAAAGTCAACGGGTGGGCGGTCATGAAGCCGTCGGGCCGTTCTGACATGCTAGAGATATCGCCATGGTGAAACTCTCCGTCCTCGATCAATCTCCAATGCGCGAAGGTGGTGACGCCCGTCAGGCACTCGAAGAAACCATCGCGCTGGCGCAGGTGACCGAGCGGCTGGGCTACACCCGCTATTGGCTGGCCGAACATCACGGGACCGCGGGTTTCGCCGGCTCGTCACCGGAGATCATGGTCACCCGCGTGGCCGCCGCGACCAAACATATCCGCGTCGGCTCGGGCGGGGTGATGCTGAGCCATTACTCGCCGCTCAAGGTGGCGGAGAATTTCAAGCTCCTGGAGAATCTCTATCCAGGGCGGATCGATCTGGGCATCGGCCGCGCGCCGGGCAGCGACGGGGTCACGGCGGCGGCACTCGCCTATGGAAGCGAGGTGGGCATCGAGTATTTCCCGACCAAGATCGCCGACATGATGGCGTTCCTGGCGGATCAGCCGCCCGCGACCAAGCCCTTCAAGGATGTACGCGCCACGCCCGCCGTGACGGAGGCGCCCGAGGTCTGGCTGCTGGGGTCCAGCGATCAGAGCGCGGCCTATGCGGCGCATTTCGGGCTGGCCTATTCTTTTGCGCACTTCATCGCGCCGCAGGTCATCTCGCCGGTGCTGAAGTATTATCGAGACAAGTTCGAAGCGTCGGACAACCTCGCCGCACCCCAGGCCAATGCCGCGATGTTCGTGATCTGCGCCGATACCCAGGAGGAGGCGGACTATCTGGCCACGAGCCGGGACTTGTGGCGCCTGCGGCTGAACCAGGGTCAGCATCTGCCCTATGCCCATCCCGACGAGGCGCTGGCCTACGACTACAGCCCGCAGGATCTGCGGGTCGTCGCGGCGAACAAGGCCAACCGGTTTGCCGGCACGCCGGACAGCCTGCGCGATCAACTCGGCGCGTTCGCGGCAGAAAACGAGCTGGATGAGCTTGTAATACTGACGATCACATACGACTTCGAGACCAGGCTGCGGTCCTATGAACTGCTGGCCGAAGCATTTGATCTCCGCCGGCGGGAAGAATCCGCGTAGCAGCACTCTCGCGCGGTGGCCACGACGACTTACACCGGAGAGTGAAGCATGACCGAAATGAAATTGGCTGGCCGGGGTGCCGTCGTCACGGGCTCGACCAGCGGGATCGGGCTCGAAACGGCGCGCGCGTTTGCGGCGGCCGGCGCCAACGTGATGCTCAATGGGTTCGGCGATCGCGACGAAATCGAGGCCATTCGCCATGCGCTTGAGGATGAGTGCGGCATCACGGCCGGCTACTCGGGCGCGGATCTGTCGGATGGCGCCGCGGCGTCCGGGTTGATCGCCGAGGCCGAGGCGGCCATCGGGACGGTCGATATCCTGGTGAACAATGCCGGGATTCAGCATGTCGCGCCGGTCGACGAGTTTCCCGCCGCTAAATGGGAGGCGATCATCGCGATCAATCTCTCATCCGCCTTCTACACGACGGCGGCGGCGCTCCCCGGGATGAAGTCGCGGGATTTCGGCCGGATCATCAACCTGGCATCGGCCCACGGTCTCGTCGCGTCGCCCTACAAATCTGCTTACGTCGCGGCCAAGCACGGCATGGTCGGCCTGACCAAGACGGTGGCGCTCGAAGTGGCGCAGACCGCGATCACCTGTAACGCGATCTGCCCGGGTTTCGTCCAGACGCCGCTCGTCGATGGCCAGATCGACGATCAGGCCAAGGCGCACGGGCTTTCGCGCGACGACGTGATCCGCGACATCATTCTCGAATCCCAGCCGAGCAAGCGTTTCGTCGAAAACGCACACATCGCCGAGCTGGCGCTGTTCCTGTGTGGACCTGGGGGTGGCTCCATAACAGGTGCCGCGCTGCCGATCGATGGCGGCTGGACCGCGCGATGAGTGACGCCGACAGCGATCGGGCCACCGGTCCCGCAAAACGCATCAACCTGGCTCTCCAGGGCGGCGGCGCACATGGGGCATATACGTGGGGCGTGCTCGACCGGTTGCTTGAGGAGCCGCGCATCGAGATTGCCGCGATCAGTGGCACCAGCGCCGGTGCGATGAATGCCGCCGTCCTGGCCGCAGGCCTGTCCGATGATGGAGCCGCGGGCGCGCGTTCGCGTCTCGACAGCTTTTGGCACGAGGTGGCCAAACTCGACCGATACAGCCCGATCCAGCGGAGCCTGTGGGACTGGTTCAGCGGCGGCTATCGGCTGGATCACTCGCCGGGCCTGGCGCTCGTCGAGACCCTGTCGCGGACCTTCTCGCCCTATCAGGTCAATCCCCTAAATTTCAATCCGTTGCGCGATATCATCGAAGACCTGGTTGATTTCGATCTGGTTCGCCACGCCAGCAGGGTGAAGTTGTTCATATCGGCGACGAATGTCAGTTCCGGCCGGGCACGGATCTTCGAGAACCGGGAGCTCAGCATCGAGGTGCTTCTGGCGTCCGCCTGTCTGCCGCATGTTTTCCAGGCCGTCGAAATCGACGGTGAGCATTACTGGGATGGCGGCTATATGGGCAACCCGGCGATCTTCCCGCTGATCTATGGGTCCGATACACGCGATGTGGTCATCGTTCAGATCAACCCGCTGGAGCGGCCGGGCGTGCCGAAAACATCGCGCGAAATCCAGGACCGGGTAAACGAGATCAGCTTCAACGCGAGCCTGATGCACGAAATGCGTGCGATCCATTTCGTGACGCGATTGGTTCAAACGGGCGCGATCGACGGGGATTTGTACAAGCATATGCTGGTTCATATGATCGAATCCGAGGAGGCATTGTCGGCACTCGGCGCGTCGACGAAGCTGAACGCCGACTGGGATTTTTTGCGCATGCTCAAGGATATCGGCCGGGCCGCCGCCACACGCTGGCTCGATGGCCATTTCGACAAGCTGGGCGTCGAGTCCTCGATCGACCTGCGGGACACGTTTCTTTAGGCGCAGCCCAACGCCGGGCGCCGGCGCTCCGGAGATCCCGCCGGTCGCCGGGCCGGTATCAGTCCGCGCCGCCAGCCCTGGCCAACGTTGAACTTCATCGAGGTGTTCGCCTCGATCGCGTCGCGCACGTCAACGCCGTATTTCGCGGCGACCTGATCGCCGACGGTCCGGGCCTAGCCAATGTCGTTCTGGTTGCCGCCGAGGATAGTCACCGACAGCAGCGCGTCATCGTCACCGACATTGCGGAAGGCGCGGGTAACGCCGAGGGGCACGTCGATGGGGCCGCGCCGTATGCGCTTGCTTAACCTTTTGCGGCCAGAATAACCGACGCTATGCGCAGACATGCGCCCGGGGACCGGGCGTGTCTGGCCGAACCAGGAAGGATCGAGGCGCCGAAATGAACACGAGAACCGCGATCGCGGGCGCGATTCTGTCCGCCGTTGTCTTTTCCCCCTTGTCGGTATCGCAGGTTGCTGCGGCAGAGCCCTTACGCCTGTCCATAACCAGCGGCCTGGCCGATAATCATGCCGTACCGACGATTGTGCGGACCCATTTTCAGGACGAGGTCACGCGCCGGGTGGCTGAGGCGGAGGGTGGCGAGATTGTCTGGGATGAAATGCATGCCGGGACGCTGACCCGCATGGGCGGTGCGCTTGAGGCCGTCGAGGATGATCTCGCGCTGATTGGCATTGTGGCGGTCAACTATGAGACCCAACGGTTGCCGCTGCAGAACCTGACCTTCCAGATGCCGTTCACGACGGAGAGTTGCGCGATCGTGGGCGCGGCCTATCAGGCCGTCCATGCGAACGTGCCCGGCATGAACGACGCCCTTGCGGCGGCACGCCAGACATTCCTGTCGGGCATTGCGAGCGACGGATACAACTTCATTTCCGTGCAGTCGATCCGCAATGCCGACGAAGTGCGCGGCCTGAAGGTTGGCATGGTGGACCGTGTTGAAGCCTGGATCGCTGGCGTGGAAGGCATCCCGCAGCGTCTGCCGGATGACACGATGCGCGCGCGCATGGAGGCCGGTGTGCTTGGCGCCGCCGTTCTGCCGACCTCCGAGATTGGCCGATTGGGCCTGAAACTGCAGGCTGATCACTACACCCGGACCGGGTTTGGCTCTCAGGTCCCGTTTGTGCTGACCGTCAATACCGCCCGCCTGCAAGCACTTCCCGATGCTGTGCGGACCGCCATCGAAGAGACGAGCGCGGCGTTCACGCAAAGTGCGGCGCAGGCCTATTGCGATGCTGGAGACGCCGCGCTCGCGGACCTCAAGTCACAGGGTGTGCGGACCACCAAACTGCTCAAGACGCGCCGTTTCCAATGGGCCGATCACCTGCCACCTTTGGCCCAGCTTTGGGCGGCCGCGAATGATGCCGCAGGCCGTCCCGGCAGCAAGGCGGTCGCGTTGTACATGGATGAACTGCGCGAAGCCGGCGTGACTCTCACCCGCGACTGGTCCCGCGCCGCACCACCCAGCACGCTGGAGGCGGCGGCGAAGGAACTGTCCCAGGCACCCGTCAAATAGGCTTTTCCGGCCAACGCCTTATGTCTGGCGCATATCAGTTGTGATCTGTGCGCGTTTGTCCGCGATCCCCGGGGTCGCTATATAATGGGCAGATATTCGCCAAAAGGAGTGCACCCATGGCACTGGAAGATCTTTCGATTTTTGACGATTCCAACTTCGACACCGAGGTTCTCGGCCGCGACGGCCTGACGGTCGTCGATTTCTGGTCGAAGACCTGCGTACCGTGCAAGCAGCTCAAGAAGATCCTGGGCCAGGTCAATGAGGAGCTTCCCGAGGATGTCGTGATCGGCACCGTCGATGGCGATGAAAATCTCGACCTCCTGGCGCGCTACGGTGTGCGCGGGTTCCCGACCCTGATGTTCTTCAAGGGCGGTGAGCTGGTTGAGACCCGGACCGGCGTCGACCGCCGTCAGGTGCTCAAAAAGGCCATCGAAGAACACGCCTGAATTTTGCTAGGGTGCTTCCAGCACCAAATGATTGAGAGAGCGATATGCCAAATATCACCCTGCTCGATATCGAAGAGCTGAAGAAGACAAAGCTCAAACCGTATATCGAGAAATCCCTTGAGTTGCGCGCGCCGGATCCCGGCTTTCACGCGGTCATGGGCCACAATGTCGACCTGGCCGAGAAGGCCTATCTGTTCTGGGTGAGTGTGTTCAACGAGGGTGCCCTCGACCACAAACTCAAAGAAGTTATCCGGGTGAAGCTGTCGCGCATGGCCCATTGCAGTTATTGAGGTAACGTTCGATCTGCTTCGGCGAAGCGGGAAGGACTAGACGAAAAACTCCTCGACGACGGTATCAACAACCATGCCGGCAGCGACGTCTTCACCGATAAGGAGAAGGCGATCATGCGCTATGTCGAGATCGTATCCACGGACGTTGATTCCTTCGGTGACGAGGAATGGGAAGACCTTCGGGCCCATCTGAGCGAGGACGAAATCGCCGAACTGGGGATGTTCCTGGTCGGCAATCTCGGCTTCCACACCTTCTTCGGGTCACTGAAATTTTTCCCGATGTTCTCACCGGACGGTCGTCTGGTGAGCCAGGAAGAATCCGCGGCGCTCTATGGCGATCGTCCGGAATCCCTGCAAGGCGAGGCGGCGGAATAATGTCGCGTCTTGCACCTTTGGAACTCGATCAGATCGACGATCCCGAACTGCGTGATCTCATCACCCAATGCGTCGAACTCGGCGTGCCCGATGAGTTGTTTCCGCGCATCATCGCGCGGGTCCCGGCCCAGGCGAAGACCCTGTTGGGCGTGATGCTCGAGCTGCACACGAAGGGGACGGTCGATCACCAGCTCAAGGAGATCATCCGGATCCAGCTGGCGCGCTTCGTCGGCGATCCGTACTTCTCGGCTCTGCGTTCGAAGCAGGCTATGGATGCGGGGCTCACCGAAGAGCGGATCGACGCGGGTTGCGACGATTACGAGGATTCGGATCTCTTCACCGAGGCCGAGCGCATGGCGCTGCGCTTTTCCGACCAGCTCTTCCTGGACCCGGACAAGGTCGACAAGATTTTCTATGACCAGATGCGCGAGCATTATGACGACGCGCAAATCATGGAGATCGGCACGTTCCTGGCCATCTACCATGCCGCTCATCTGTTCATGAAAACCCTGAACGCGCGGCCGCTCGCCGCCTAGGTTTTCGGCCTCAGGTCAGAAATCAAAAGGGCGGGTCTCAGACCCGCCCTTTTTTCGTGCCTCGCTTCTATCCCATTCGTTATGCCCGGGCTTGACCCGGGCATCTCAGGTGATCCTCATGCTGAGCTTGTCGAAGCATGAGGATATCGCCCCCACCCTTCGACAGGCTCAGGGTGAGGGCTCCGTTCGGCCAGGATATGCGGGCCAGGTCAGCGCATGACGAGAGGGGCGGAGCCATCCTCATCCTGAGGAGGGCCGGAGGCCCGTCTCGAAGGATGTGTGCTTCCCGCCATGCTTCGAGACGGCGCTGCGCGCCTCCTCAGCATGAGGTACTAATTCCGGTTCAGCGCCGCCCAGACCCGTGGCGGGGTCGCGGGCATGTCCAGCTCGGTGATGCCGCGCACCGTCAGGGCATCGACGATGGCGTTCATGCCTGCGGCCAGCGCGCCGGTCGTGCCGGCCTCGCCCGCGCCCTTTGCACCCACCGGGTTGGTGGTGCAGGGGACGGAGTGGAAGCCGAGCTTCATGTCCGGCATGTCGGTCGCCCGCGGCATCATGTAGTCCATGAAGGAGCCCGCGAGGAGCTGGCCGTCATCGTCATAGACGGCATGCTCGCCGAGGATCTGGCCCAGGCCCTGGGCCACACCCCCATGCACCTGGCCGTGGACGATCATCGGGTTGATCACCGTCCCGCAATCGTCGACGGCGATATAGTTCAACACGTCGACCACGCCCGTCTCCGGGTCGATCTCGACCTCGCAGATGTGACAGCCGTTGGGGTAGGTCTGCTCCGGCGACTTGAAATCCTCTTCGGAATCGAGGGTCTCCGGCACACCTTCGGGCAGATCTTCAGAGCCGGCCTGGGCGGCCAGCGCGAAGATGTCGATCGCCCGGTCGGTGCCGGTCACCCGGAACTCGCCGTCGGCGTACTCGATGTCGGCCTCGGCGGCCTCCAGCACGTGGCTCGCCAGGGCCATGCCCTTGGCGATCACCGCGTCGGAGGTGACCGAGATGGCGCCGCTGGCCAGCGCCATGGAGCGCGAGGCGACCGAGGCGAAACCCGTGTTCGGCGTCTCGAAGCTGTCACCCTCGACGATGCGGACCTTCTCATAGGGCACCTGCAGCAGGTCGGACACGACCTGGGCAAACGAGGTGGCGTGGCCTTGGCCGTTCGACTGGACCGCGAGCCGCGCCTCGACAAACCCGTCGTCGGTGAACATCAGCTTGGCGCCTTCCTCGAGATAGCCGCCGGCGGTCTCGACGAAACAGGACATGCCGATGCCGCGCAATTTGCCGTCGGCCTCGGAGGCCGCACGGCGGGCCGGGAGCCCGTCCCAGTCGGCCAGCGCCAGCGCCTTGTCCATCTCGGCCTCGAACTCGCCGGAATCGTAAACCTGGCCGAGCGATGTCGTGTAGGGCATCTGGCCGGGTTTGACGAAGTTGCGCCGGCGCAGCTCGATCCGGTCGATGCCCAACTCGCGCGCCGCCTGATCCATCATCCGCTCCAGCATGTAGGCGGCCTCCGGCCGTCCCGCACCGCGATAGGGGCCGATCGGGACGTTGTTGGTCATGTAGCATTTGACCTGGAATTCGAGTGCGGGGTTGTCGTAGCAGCCGGTCAGGCAGTTGCAGACATTGCGGGTCGCCGCCGCCGGGCCGTGGGACGAGAGATACCCGCCCATCGCCGCGATCATGTCGACCCGGAAGCCCTGGATCTTGCCGTCGGCGTCAAACGCCATGGTGCCATTCATCACCCCGTCGCGGGCCTGATTGTCGGCCAGGAACGCTTCGGACCGGCTGCCCTGCCATTTGACCGGGCGTCCGCAGGCCTTGGCGGCAAACAGGATCGCGACATATTCCGGATAGGCTTGGGTCTTCATGCCGAAGCCGCCGCCCACATCGTTGGTGCGCACATGCATCTGCTCGTGGGGCACCTGGAAGATCACGTCGGCGAGCATGTTGCGCATCGCGTTCACGCCCTGGGAGCCGGTGATCAGCTCGTAGCGACTGTCGGCGTCGTCGAACCGCGCTACCGCACTGCGCGGCTCCATCGCCGCGGCCATCAGGCGGTTGGTGCTGAGCGTCAGCTTCACCACATGGGCCGCACCCCCGATGGCGGCCTTGGCCTTGTCCTCGTCGCCGATCTGGAAATCGAGGCACATGTTGCCGGGGATATCGTCCCAGATCTCCATGGCGCCGTCGGCCGCCGCGTCGCGGATATCGACCACCGCCGGGAGCGTGTCGACGTCCAGATCGATGAGGTCCAGTGCGTCCTGGGCCAGCGCGGTGCTCTCGGCAACCACCACCGCGATGATCTCACCCACATGACGCACGCGACCCACCGCCACGGCAGGCCGCTGGGTCTTGAGCATGGGGGAGCCGTCGCGGTTCATGAAGGGTGTGACGTTGGGAATGGGGCCAACACCGGCGGCCTTCAGGTCTTCGCCGACATAGACGGCGATGACACCGGGCGCCGTTGCAGCCGCTGACACGTCGATGCGCGTGATGTCGGCATGGCCGACGGGCGAGCGCAGGAAGGCGGCATAGGCCTGGCGATTCATGTTGGCGTCGTCGGCATAATTGCCGCCGCCGGTGATCAGGCGTGCGTCTTCACGCCGCGTGACATGCTGGGAAATTCCGAATTGACCGGTCGCCATCGTCTGTTACTCCCCCGAAAACCTTGAGTTTTGCTGGTGTGAGGCTAATTTTCCTATTTTCAAATACATAGCATTCCGGACCATAGAGATGAAATACCGAAGCCTGTTTTCTGCGGCTTCCCGCCCGGTTCCGCTTCTGTATAATCGCGGCCGCCGGCGACCGGGATTTCCCCTCAACATTGCCGAGACATGATCAAACCCGCGATGCCGGGAAGGAACACACATGCTTTTCAAATGCGGCCAAAACCACGCCCACGACCACGCCAACCACGCACCCGCGAGCGATGCGGGCGGACACAGCGTCAAGATCGAGAAACTCGGCGTGCGCACGGTCGACATCCACTGCCATCTGCACGTGCCCGAGGCCGACGCCCTGTTGAAGGACGTGTTCGAGCTGGAAAAGGAGCCGCTGCTCTGGTTCGCCAACGACGAGACCCGCAAGTTCCAGATGGCCCATGGTCAGAACATCATGCCGCAGGCCACGGACACGTCCCTGCGCCTGGCCGAGATGGATGCTTCCGGCGTTGATGTGCAGGCAATTTCGACCGCACCGAACCATTACGCCTACTGGGCCGAGCCGGAGCTGGGCCGTGAGGTGGCGCGAACCGTCAACGACAAGCTGGCATCGGTGGTCGCGGAACATCCCGACCGTTTCGTCGGCCTGTGCACGGTTCCCCTGCAGAATCCGGAGATGGCGGTGGCCGAGCTCGAGCGGGTGGTCCGCGAACATGGCATGCGCGGCGTCGAGATCAACGCGGATGTGGCCGGCAACGAATTGTCGCGGTCGGGCCTCGATCCGTTCTTCGCCAAATGCGAGGAGTTGGACCTGGTGGTCTTCATCCATCCGGCCGGCTTCGCCAAGGGTGACCGCCTGGCCGATCATTACTTCTCCAACATCATCGGCAACCCGCTGGCGACCACGGTCGCGGTTCACTACCTGATCTTTGATGGTGTGATGGACCGGCATCCGGGCCTCAAAATTGTGCTCGCCCATGGCGGCGGCTTCCTCGGCTCCTACCCGGGCCGGATCGACCATGCCCATCCGTTGCGCGCCGACATGCAGCGCGAGCTGGGGGCCGACAAGATCCCGGGCGACAGCCTGAACCGCTTCTATTTCGACAGCGTCGTGTTCACCAATGATCAGCTTGAGTTCCTCGCCAACCATTATGGCGCCGGGCAAGTGATCATGGGCACCGACTATCCCTACGACATGGCCGAGACCGATCCGGTGGGCCACGTCATGGGCTCGAACCTGTCCGATGATCAGAAGCGCGCCATCCTCGGTGAGAACGCGGCCAAGCTGCTGAAACTGTAGGACCGAACATCCTCATGCTTCGACAGGCTCAGCATGAGGTTCGCAAAATTCGCCTCGTCCTGAGCTTGTCGAAGGACGGGGCCCGAAACGAAGGAAATCACGATGCTCTTTACCTGTTCAAACCCCACCCACAAGCACACCCATGCGCCGGCGGCCGATCACGGCCAGACCGTCACCAACGGCAAGAAGCACTTCACCGTCGACATCCACTGCCACGTGCATGTGCCCGAGGCCGACGAGATGCTGAAGAACGCCGAGGCGGCCGATCAGAAGAACCTCTATGTCGACACCAACGAGGCGACGGCGGCGATCAACCGCGCGCAGCACCAGTCGATCCTCGACAAGCTGACCGAGCCGGCTGTGCGCATCGCCGACATGGATGCCGCTGGCATCGACGTGCAGGCGATCTCGCCCGCGCCGTTCCATTACAATTACTCCTATGAGGCGGGCTTCGCGCGGGACACGGCCCATGTGGTCAATGACCGCATCGCCGAGATTTGCGCCCAGCACCCTGATCGCTTCGTCGGCATGTGCACCGTGCCGCTGCAGGACGCCGACATCGCGGTGGCTGAGCTCGATCGTTGCGTCAACGATCTGGGCATGCGCGGCGTCGAAATCTCGACCAACGTGAATGGCAACGACCTGACCCGCGCCGGGTTGGAGAAATTCTTCGCCCGCGTCGAGGAGCTGGGGGTCGTGATCTTCATGCATCCCATCGGCACCTCCTTCAAGGACCGCATGAAGGATCATTATTTCCGCAACACCATCGGGCATCCGCTCGAATCGGCGCTGGCGGTCGGGCATCTGGTGTTCGACGGGTATCTCGAGACCTATCCGGGCCTGAAGATCTGCATCGCCCATGGCGGCGGTTACGTGCCGGCCTATGCGGGTCGCTTCGATCACCCCTATCACCTGCGTGACGATTGCCGCGCGGTGATCTCCAAGCCGCCGTCCGAGTATGTGAAGAAGCTCTATTTCGACACGGTCGTCTTCACCGAGCACCAGCTGCGTTACCTGATCGAGACCTGGGGCGCGGACCATATCGTCATGGGCACCGACTATCCCTATGACATGGCCGAGACCGACCCGGTCGGGCATGTGGATTCGGTGAAGGATCTGTCCGACGGCGACAAGGCGCTCGTGATGGGTTCCAACGCCGCGGCCCTGCTCGGGATCGAGGTTCCGGCGGGACGCTAACCTACGTGCGTCATGCCCGCGCAGGCGGGCATCCATAGTCTCAGGCGCGCGCCCGTTGATGCGTCGTTGTTTATGGACTCCCGCCTTCGCGGGAGTGACGAAACCGGTGAGGCTACCTAGATCGTCTCCGGCATCGCGATGCCGAGCGCGTCGGCCTCGGCCTTGAGCCGGTCCCAGGTGCCGGACGGCAGCGGGATGCCATTCCTGGCACGTTCCGCCTGAACGGCGTCTCCCCGTTCGCCCGGCGCATAGATTTCCTCCACCCCGTCGGCCTTGGGCAGTGCCTTGAGGCCCTTGGCGAGCTGGTCGATCTCGTCGCGGTAGCTATCGAGGTCGGTGAAGGCGGAGATGTCGATCGCCGCGGCGAGCCCGTTCTGGCGATAGCCGGTCGGGTTGGCGCCGGGCCGGATATTGGGCTCGACCAGCGGGTTGTTGGCAAACAGGCTGACCATGCATTCGATCATCATCGACAGGCCCGAGCCCTTGGCGCCGCCCAGGGGCATCAGGGTCTTCACGGCATGCGCGTCATTGGTGTTGTGGCCGTCGGCATCCAGGCCCCAGCCATCAGGAATTAGCTCGTCGCTGTCCTGGGCGGACAGGATCTTGCCCATGGAGACGGTGGCGGTGGACATGTCGAGCAGCAGAGGCGGGTGTTCGCCGCCGGGGACCGCGATGGCCAAGGGGTTGGTCGAGGCGCCGGCCACCTTCGATCCGTAATAGGCCATCATCGGGCGCGAGGCGGTCATCACGATGCCCGCGAAACCGGCCCTTGCGGCCTGCAGGGCGTAGTAGCCGATGGCCCCGCCATGGGTGATGTTGCGCACGATGCACCAGCCCACATGGCATTCCCGGGCCCGGCCGATGGCCTCGTCCATCGCCATGGACATGGCAACAGGGCCGGGCGCCCAGTCGGAATCCAGTATCGCGATTGCGCCGGCGCGTTTCTCGACCTTGATGTCGGGCTGGGCGTGGATGTTGCCGTTCTTCATGTAGGCGATGTAGCGGGGGACCCGCAGCACGCCATGGGAATCCATGCCGCGCATGTTTGCCCAGATCAGGATGTCGGCCCAGGTCTCGGCATGGTCTTCGGCCACGTCGGCGGCGCGGAAGATCTCCTTCGTGAAGGATTTGAGGGCCTCGGCGGTAACAATATGGTCGTCGGTGCTCATGCACTGTCCTCGGGAGTGTAGACGTTGGCCGATGCCGATCCGGCGGGCCGCGTCGGCCATTGCCCGGCCGCGATCGCGGCATGAAATTCGTCGACCGCGCGGTTGAACACGATGGGGTCTTCCACGTTGACCAGATGGCCACTCTTCGGCAACACCAGCAACCCGGCGAGCGGCATGGCGCGTTTCAGAAACACGTTGGTGTCGATGACGAGTTCGTCTTCGTCGCCGATCATCAGCAGGGTCGGTACCTTGAGTGCGGCGAGTTCGGCCTCGAAGTTATAAAGCGAAGGCCGCTCGCACTGCACCTGGCGCAAGGTGTATCCCGCGCCCTTGGGCGAGAAGCCGGCGAAATAATCCGCCCCCTCCTGCCAGACATCCGGGCGCTTGGCCTTGAGCTGGATGCGCGTCGGGCCGTCGAACATGCCCGACCCGGCAAGCGTCTCGCTGGCCAGGTACATCTCCGCCACCATGCGCGATTCCTTCAGGAACTGCTCGCGGGTCGGCGGGTAGGAGCCGGACCCGCCGCTGGCCGCCGTCAGCGACAGCACCCGGTCGGGATGATCGAGCGCGAAGCGCAGGATGTTGTAGGCACCCATGCTGAGGCCGACGAGATGCGCCTTGTCGATTTCCAGCGCATCGAGCACGCCCAGCAAATCGTCGAGCGCGATCTGCTGGCTGTAGGATTCCTTGTCGTCGGGGACGTCCGATGGCGGATAGCCGCGCGCGTTGTAGGTGATGCAGCGATAGCGGTCGCGGAAATGGTCGACCTGCTCGCGCCAGACGCGATAGTCGCCGCCGAACTCATGCACGAACACCAAGGGAGGGCCGTCACCTTCTTCCTCAATCCAGAGGCGCACGCCGTTGATGTCGAGATGCGCCATCGGGCTAGAGCTCGGCGCGGACCAGCGCCGCGCCCGCGCCGAGCGCCTTGAGCTTGCCCTGGGAGACCTCGCGGGGCAGGGGCACCATGCCGCAATTGGTGCAGGGGAAGATGCGCTCGGGCGAGGTGAACTCCATGGCGTGACGGATCACCGCGGCGACCTCTTCGGGCGCTTCGGCGGTCAGGGTGGTCACGTCGATCGCGCCGACGAGCACGTCCTTCTTGCCGTCGAGCAGCTTGATCACCTCCATCGGCACCCGCGAGCCCGCGAATTCGAGCGAGACCTGATCGATATTGCTGCCGGCCAGTGCGGGCAGGATCGCCTCATACTGGTCCCACACATCACCCAGGGTCGCCTTCCATTGCAGGTTCGCCTCGATCCCGTAGCCGTAACAGATATGCACGGCGGTGGTGCAGTCGAGGCCCTCGACGGCCCGGTTGAGCGCCGCCACGCCCCAGGTCGGCACCGCGTCGAGATAGACATTGAAGGCCGGCTCATCGAATTGCAGGGCATCGACCCCGGCGGCGACGAGTTCCTTGGCTTCCTCGTTGAGGATCTCGGCGAACGCCATGGCCATCTTCGGCCGGTCGCCGTAATGCTCGTCGGCCAGGGTGTCGACGATGGTCATCGGCCCGGGCATGGTGAATTTCAGGGCCCGGTCGGTGTGCGCGCGGGCGAATTTCACCTCGTCGCCATGGATCGACCCGCTGCGCTTCAGGGCTGAGACCACCGTGGGGCAGTCGGCGTCATAGCGGTCGTCGCGAATGCCGATCCGGGTCTTCTTGTCGAAATCGATACCCTCGATCTTCTCCAGGATGCCGTGGACGAAATGCTGGCGTGACTGTTCGCCGTCGGTGACGATGTCGATCCCGGCCTCTTCCTGGTCGCGGATCGCCAGGCGGACAGCGTCATGCTTGGCCTCCTGGAGCTGCGCGGGGTCTTCGGCAGCCCAGGGCGCCCAGAGTTTCTCGGGTTGCGCCAGCCATGCGGGCTTGGGCAGGCTCCCGGTGATTGTCGTCTTGAGCATTGCGTTCGTCCCTGTCGGCAATTTATGAATCCCACCGACGGTTGTGGCGGTTTTGATTGCGTCCTTGCGTTATCATCTCAGGGCAGCGCGCCCATCGCAACAATGGCTGTGCACCGAAAAACAACCATCCGGGGAGAAACCAATGTCCAACAATGAAACGCCGAAGGGCTGGCCCGAGGGCAAGGCGCTCGCCGTCTCCGTGAACATCATGTGCGAGGCGTGGACCGATGATGCCTCGCCCGGCATCGGCCCCATGGGAAATCCCCTCAAGGCGGGGTATCTGGACACCCAGTCGCGTTCCTGGGGCGAGTATGGCATGACCCACGGCGCCCCGCGGCTGCTCGATATTGTCGGCGAGCTGGGCGTGCCCTGCGGCACCTACGCCAGCGGCATCATCGCCGAGAAATGGCCCGAATTACTGCGTCGGATCGATGCTGACGGGCATTTCATCGGCGCCCATGCCTGGATGCAGAACAACCTGCCGGTCTATCAGGAGCGCGCCGAGGAAGAGGCCGAGCTGAAGAAGGGCGCGGCCCTGTTCGCCGATGTCGTCGGCAAGGCGCCGAAAGGCTTTGCCAGCCCGCGTGGCACGCCGAGCCCGAGTACGGCCGAGCTGCTCGTCGAGAACGGGTTCACCTGGCACATCGATTATTTCAACACGGATCTGCCGTACCGGATCGACACCAAGGCGGGGCCGCTGGCCGCGATCCCGTTCACCATGGAGATCAACGACCTGCCGCTCTACATGCGCTACGGCAACCCGCCCCAGGCCTATTCCGATGTGCTGAAGCGGATCGTGGACAAGTACGACACGATCGGTCGTCCGCCGGCCGTGATCGACATCACCGCCCACGCCCACGTCTTTGGCCGGCCTTATGGCGCGATCGAGTTCAAGGCCGCCATCGAGGCGGTGATGAATGTGGATTGGGTCTGGATGACCACCCATGAAGAGCTCGCCGGTGTTGTACATTCGGCTTAGGCACGCACCGCAGTTTGCCTTGGCGGGTGGATTGGTCCTGCTGGGTGCGCTGCCCGGCGGGCATCACGTGGCGCAGGCTGCGTCCGAGTTTGTCGTCGAGGAATCCGCAGTCACCTGTTTCGAGGTGATCGGCCCGGCACCCGAACTGCGGGAAATGGCGCGGCGTACCGCGAAGGCCGATCCCGGCAGGATGAGCGCATTTGTGGTCAGAGTGGATGCGTCGGTCGTGGCCGACATCAAGGCTACCTTTGACGATGTCTCGGACAGTCCCCACGAAGGCTTTGAGCAGACCCGGACCGGGACGATCGAGTTCGCGTCGTTGGCTCCGGACGCGGATGTCCGGTCGGGCGCCACCACGCAGGTCCTCCCGCGCGATGGTTTTCTGATGTTCACCATGGCCGACGGGGTGGTGGATCACATTCGCGACCAGCGCCCGCGATGCGGCGCGCGGCAGTATTTCGACAAGGCGCCCTTTGCGACCCTGCATCGCAATGTTCGCAGCACGCTGCGGGGGATGCTCGATCAGGAGCGGCGCTAGAGCCGAATGCCCATCCGTCGCAACAGCCCGTCCCGACGAATGAAATGATGGTACAGCGCCGCCCCGACATGGAGCGCGAAGAGCGCGAGCATCAGGCGGGCGCCGATGCCATGCGGCGTGCGTGGAAAAAAGGTCTCGAAGTCGGGCAACGGGCCTGCGCCGTCCCCCCCGATCGCATCGACCGTGGCGTCTGCGCGGAACCCCGAAACAAGTAGCGCCACGATCAGCAATGCGCTGACCCAGTGAATCGCGATGGCCACACGGCCATATTGATCAGGCGTACTCTTCCACATTCTGCTTCTCCTCTGTTTCGAGGGCCGTCCGCAGGCCGTGCAGCACCGACATTGCATCGCGAAGCTGATCGGCCGTGAAAGCCTCTCCGAGGCCGTTTGCCCAAGGTACCTGGCGTATATGTGCAGCGACATAGACCTCGCGGCCAGACTTGGTCAGCGCCACGAGCTTGGCCCGCTTATGGTGCGGGTTGGCCGCAAAGTCGAGATACCCCGCATCGGAGAGATCGTTGACGATCCGCTGAACGTTCTGGCGCGACAGACCCATGGTCCGGGCGATGTGTGAGACCGGCTGCGGTCGATCCGCAAGGGCGACGGCGCCGAGTACCTGCCAGCGGGCGCTGGTCAGGCCGAGTCCCGCGACGAGCTGGTCGCCGGTGGCCAGCAGGCGGCCATTGAGGCGGAAGGTCTCGAGGAACAGCGAGGTGACGAGTGCGCCCGCCTGCGTGTAGTTTTCCTGGGTCATAATGACATGATATTGTCATAAAGACAATATCATGTCAAAATAGACGCCCGCCATCGACCTTGCGAGTGTGGTAACCGCGCCCTCACTGGTGTTCCGCTGGGTGAGACCGGGTGTTTACGCGCTACATCCCAGGTAACCCGTGTCGTGACTGGACCGGCGCGGGCTGGTGCGGACATCACCGATAATGCTAACTGCGAGGCAGGTGTTGGCAGCGAGGCCGGAGGATATGAGCGAAAAGCCGAAGATACTGGTGACCCGGCGTCATCTCGCCGCGACCGAGAATCGGATCGCCGCCGACTATGACGCGCTGCTCAACACAGACGACCACATCATGAATTCCGACGAGATTGTGGCGGCCGCCGACGGCATGGATGCGCTGCTGATCTGCGTGACCGAGTCGATGGATGCGGCGACCATCGAACGCCTGCCCGACAGCGTGTGCGCGATCCTCACCCTGTCGGTCGGCCTTGAGCACATCGACATCGATGCGGCGAAGGCGCGCGGCCTTGCGGTGCTCACCACGCCGGACGCGGTAAACAACCCGACTGCGGAGGCCGGCATGTTGTTATTGCTGGGCGCTGCCCGGCGCGCGGCGGAAGGCGCAGCGATGATACGGGCGGGCGAGTGGACCAGCTGGTCGCCCCGCCAGATGATCGGCAAGGAGATCACAGGCTCTGCGCTGGGCATCTTCGGCATGGGCCGGATCGGTCAAACCGTCGCGGACCGGGCCCGGGCGTTCGACATGACGATCTGTTATCACAACCGCACCCGGCTTTCTTTCGACCAAGAGAAGAGCGCGAGCTACTACACGAGTGTAGAAGGATTGCTCCCGGCCAGCCCGTTCCTGATGATCTGCGCGCCGTCGACGCCGGAGACCCGGGGGTTCCTCAATGCGGAGCGGATTGCACTCCTGCCGGACGAGGCAGTCGTGGTGAACATCGCGCGTGGCGATCTGGTCGACGATGACGCGCTGGTCGATGCCCTGCGGTCGGGGAAGATCGCGGCGGCGGGGCTTGATGTCTTCAATGGCGAGCCCAACGACATTCATCCCGCCTATCTGGAGCTGCCCAACGTGTTCATGACGCCCCATATCGGCAGCGGGGCCGAGCGGTCGCGCGCGGCGATGGGCGACATGCTGCTCGACGGGCTCGATCTTCTTCTCGCGGGTGAACTGGTGCCCAACCGGGTTGTTTGACGCCTTCGCAAAATTGCCCGGTACTGCCCGGGGTGCCATATGGATGCTGGGCGCATCGCTGTTCTTCGGCACCCATGGTGTCTGGGTTCGGTTCGCCGTCGGCGAAGGTGCCGACCCGCTGGTCATCTCCTTCTGGCGCTCTTTGGTTTTGTTGCTGCTGATCCTGCCCTGGATCGTGTCCAACCGGCGTACAGCACTACGTTCGACCCATCCATGGGGCCAGCTACTGCGCGTCGCCTTTTCCATGATCGGGCTGATCCTGCTGGTCACCGCGCAGGCGAACCTGCCGCTGGCTGAGGTTTCAGCACTGACCTTCGCCGCGCCCCTGTTCGGGATGATGGGGGCCGCGCTGTTCCTTGGCGAGGTGGTGCGGGCCCGGCGCTGGGTCGCGACCCTGGTAGGATTTGCCGGAGTCTGGATCGTGCTGCGCCCGGGCGTGTCCGACGTCAATCCGCTGTTCGCCCTGCCGCTGATCTCGGCACTGTTCATCGCTGGGTCAAATCTGATGATCCGTTTCCTGGCCAAGGATGACGCCCCGACCACGACCGTGGCCTGGCTGGCGATGGGGTCGGTGCCCTTCACGCTGGTGCCGGCGCTGTTCGCCTGGCAATGGCCGACGCCGATGGCGCTGCTCTGGATGGCGATGCTGGGCGCGGCGGGGTTGGGTGCGCATATCTGCCTGGTGCGGGCCTTTACTGCGGCGGAGGCCTCGGCGGTGCTGTCCTATGATTACTCCCGCCTGATCATCACGTCTTCGCTCGGCTTCCTTATATTCGCCGAAGTGCCGACTATCTGGACCTGGGTGGGCGGCGCCGTGATCGTCGGTGCGGTGGTTTACATCGCCCGGCAGGAGAGCCGCGCGAGGAGCTGAGCGTGTGCCCGATCCTCATGCTTCGACAGGCTCAGCATGAGGCCTCACCCTGAGCTTGTCGAAGGGCGAGGCCCGACTGCGGACGCTACGCCGCCGCGATCCGAATCCCGCCGCGCTTGCGCATCCGTTTGGTAATCACCGCCGCCGCGCCGTCGAGGATTGCGTCGGTGTCGATCCCGTGGGTCCGGTACAGATCGGCCAGGTTGCCCGACTGTCCGAAACTCTCGACGCCTAGTGCGGCCACGTCGTGATTGGCGACGCCGCCGAGCCAGGCCAGCGTCGCCGGGTGCCCGTCGAGCACGGTCACCAGCCCTGCGTCGGGTGCCAGGCGGCCCAGCAGATGTTCGATATGGGACGGCGCGACGTCGGGACCGTGTGCATGGGCCCGGGTGGCGGCCTGCCAGCCCGTGTAAAGCCGGTCGGCCGATGTCACCGCCAGCAGGCCCGCGCCGGGAATGTCTTCCAGCAATGCGTCATAGGCCGCCAGGGCTTCGGGTGCGATCACGCCGGTGTAGGCGATCGCCAGTTCCGCCCCCGGCGCGGGTTCGCGCAGCCAGTAGGCGCCTGCGAGCACATCGTCGGCGACCGGCGCGAAGCTACGCGCGGGCTGGTCGATCACATGGGTCGAGAGTCGTAGATAGACCGCGCCGCCGTCGTCGGCCTGCATGTGTTCGAAGCCCCATCCCATGATGTGCGCAAGCTCGTCGGCATAGGCGGGCTCGAAGGATGTGAGGCCGGGCTGGGACAGGCCGATCAGCGGTGAGTTGATCGACTGATGCGCGCCGCCTTCCGGTGCGAGCGTGATCCCCGACGGGGTTGCGACCACCATGAAGCGGGAGTCCTGGTAACAGGCATAGTTCAGGGAATCGAGGCCGCGCGCGATGAAGGGGTCATACAGCGCCCCCACAGGCAGCAACCTGGCGCCGAACAGCTTGTCCGACAGGCCCAGCGCCGCGAGCAGGAGGAACAGGTTGTTCTCCGCGATGCCGAGCTCGATATGCTGGCCGCCGGGGCTCATCGACCATTTGAACGCCGAGGGAACTTTCTCGTCGCGGAACGTATCGGCCAGATCTTCGTGGTGAAACAGCCCGCGCTGGTTCACCCAGCCGGCCATGTTGGTGGTGACCGTCACGTCCGGGGTGGTGGTGACGATTCGATTGGCCAATTCGGTGTCGCCGCGCCCGAGGTCGTTCAGGATCTGCCCGAAGGCCTCCTGGGTCGACAGGCGTTCGCCGGTGGGAGCGGGGAGTGCCGCGACCGGGATCTTCGGGGCTGCCTTCGGGATCGACCGCTGGGCATAAGGCACATCGGACAGGAAGGCGCGGACGGCGTCTTCCGACAGGTCGAGCCCCTCTGCGAAGTCCCACTCATGTCCGTCACGAATGGCATGGCTCGCCTTGAAGGCCTCCATCTGTTCCAGGTTCATCAGGCCCGAATGATTGTCCTTGTGGCCCGCCAGCGGCGTGTTGAAGCCCTTGATCGTGTAGGCCACGAAACACTGCGGCGTGTCGTCGTCGCTCACATCGGCAAACGCCTCCAGAGTCGCGGCCATGTCGTGACCGCCCAGATTTGTCATCAGGCGCTGCAGGGCATCGTCGTCATGATCATCGAGCAGGGCTTTCATACCTTTCACCCGCCCGATGTCGGATCTGAGGTGGGTCCGCCATGCGTCACCGCCCTGGTAGGTCAGCGCGGCGTAGAGCTGGTTGGGGCATTCGTCGATCCACTTGCGCAACGCGTCGCCGCCGGGCTCGGTGAATGCCGCTTCCTGCAGCTTGCCGTATTTCAGCTCGACCACGTTCCAGCCGACCGTGCCGAAGAAGTCCTTGATGCGCTGGAACAGGTAGTCATGCACGACCCCGTCGAGGCTCTGGCGGTTGTAGTCGATCACCCACCAGAGGTTCCGGACATCATGCTTCCAGCCTTCGAGCAGGGCCTCGAAGACGTTGCCCTCGTCGAGTTCGGCGTCTCCCATCAGCGCAACCAGGCGCCCATTTGGCCGGCCCTCGGCCATCTCATGATGATGCACATAGTCACGCACCATGGCGCCGAACAGTGTGGCGCCGACCCCGAGCCCGACCGATCCGGTGGAGAAGTCCACATCGTCGGTGTCCTTGGTTCGCGACGGGTAGGATTGGGCGCCGCCGAGCGCCCGGAAGTCCTGGAGCTTGGTGAGGTCCTGGCGCCCGAGCAAATACTGGATCGCATGGAACACGGGAGAGGCATGCGGCTTCACCGCGGCCCGGTCTTCGGCCCGCAGGCTGTGGAGATACAGCGCGGTGAGCAGCGTGGTGGCCGACGCGCAGGACGCTTGATGCCCACCAACCTTCAGCCCGTCGCGGCTTTCACGCAGATGATTGGCGTTGTGGATCATCCAGGACGACAGCCACAGGATTTTGCGCTCGAGTGCCTCGAGGGTCGGGATGTCGACGTTCGAGAGGATCGTCTTGGGGTCGGCTTTTCTGCGGGTCATCGGCTTTTCCGGGGCGGCGGTGATTGACCCTATCGTAGCATTCCGGATTTTCTTGCGAGTTGCGAAGATGGCGCAGATGTCGTCGTAATGAGCAACGAAGTCCATGGTTACAGCTCTATTGAGGCGGGATATGCCAGTAAAAGATCTCGATGCGATTGATCGTAATATCCTTGGTTCTCTCCAGGAGGATGCGCGCATGGCCAATGCTGACCTCGCGCGCAAGGTGAATCTCTCCCCGTCACCCTGCCTGCGCCGGGTGCGCAATCTCGAAAACGAGGGCTACATCCGCCGCTACACCGCGCTGCTCGATCCGGCGGCCATCGGCCTGCCGGTCAGCGTCTTCGTGCAGGTCTCCCTGGAGCGTCAGGTCGACAACGCGCTGGAAGAATTCGAGCACCGGATTGTCGAACGGCCGGAGGTCATGGAGTGTTACCTTATGACCGGCGACAGCGATTACCTGCTGCGCGTCGTGGCGCCGGACCTGGATTCATTCCAGCACTTCCTGCTGGAACATCTGACCAGGATCCCGGGCGTGGCCAGCATCAAATCGAGCTTCGCCCTCAAACAGGTGAGCTATCGCACCGCACTGCCGCTGGACCATATCGCGGAAACGCCCTAGGTCATCCGACTGGAGACAACGCGACGTGGCCAAGCCCTATCTCGAAGAATTGGAGCAATTGCTCGACCGCGTCGCGCCGCCCTTCGGCGCGGGTGAGGTCGTCGCGTGCCGGCATTTCTTCAGCGGTGCCGCGGCCTATGTGAACGGTCGAATCTTCATGAGCCTCTCGCCGGTCGGGTTGGGCCTGAAACTTCCCAAAGCGCGTCGCGCGGAGCTGATGGCCGCAGGCGGCAAAGCGCTGCGTTATTTCCCCAAGGCCCCGATCAAGGCGGAGTATGTAGTGTTACCGGAGGATTTGAAGGGCCAGCCTGCGGCGTTGGCCAGACTGATCGTCGAGAGCGCCGCCTGTGCGATGTCGGCGCCGTCATCAAAGAAGCCAGGCTAAAGCGCGTTCTTGGAGTCGGACTAAAGTCCGGTCGCGAAGCGGCTCATGATCATGATGATGACGATCTGCATTGAGCCCTGGAACGCAACCACCCGGACATAGCGGCGCATCAGGCGCGCGATGCGTTGCCCGTCGTGGCTGGGTTTTCGCATCTCGAGATAGACCATCACGTTGGTCGGCAATAGCACCAGGACCCCCTGGACCGACAGGATGGTGGTGATCGCCAGCGCGGCGATCAGCCACCAGAGTTCCGGAAATGCCAGCCCGAGATAGCCCTGATCGACGGCCATGAACCAGCCGGTCGTAGGGCCAATGATGGCGAGCGTCGGCAGGATGAAGAGCAGGCGCGGCATCAGCCGCATGGTGACGGCGCGGCGCACGGGGAAATCGAGCCGGCGCAGGATCGGCCCGATTACGAAGCCGAGCAGCAGGTCGATGCCGGTCCACAGCAGCCCGGCGAACACATGTACGAAATTGAGGAACCAGAGATCATTGACGACGATGGCGACGATCATGATCGCGAGCGCCAGCCCGACCCAGATCAAGTTGCGCCAGTTGATCTCGGTCTGTGCGAGTTCTGCGTGCGAGAGCGCTGCGGGCTGTTCGGTCATGGCGTCAGGGTAATCGCCGCCATACGCGCCGGGCAAGCAGCTGTTGGCGGGGACGGATCGCGCACGTAGACTCGCCCAAGAAACTATCGGGGGACGGCAGTTTGAGCGAGCTTTTCGGGAAATTTGTATCGGGCTTTTGCAGCCATCTGGATGACGTGTCTGTGTCGGGCGCGTCCGACGGACCGCTCAAGGGCCTGAGCTTTGCGGCCAAGGACATCATCGATGTCGAGGGCGTGGTGACCGGTTGCGGCAATCCCGACTGGTTCCGCACCCACGAGCCGGCACCGCGCCACGCCACGGTCGTGCAGAAACTCCTCGATGCGGGTGCGGACCTCGTGGGCAAGACCATCACCGAAGAGTTCGCCTACGGCCTGATTGGTGAGAATTATCATTACGGCACGCCGGTGAATCCGCGCGCCGAGGGTCGAATTCCCGGCGGGTCTTCGTCCGGCTCGGCTTCTGTCGTGGCATGTGAGCAGGTGGATTTTGCATTGGGCACGGACACGGGCGGCTCGGTTCGCGTCCCGGCATCCTTCTGTGGCCTGTTCGGCATCCGGCCGAGCCATGGCCGGGTATCGCTGGACGGAATCATACCGCTAGCGCCCAGCCTCGACACCTGCGGCTGGTTTACCCGCGAGGCCGCTTTGTTCCGATGGATCGCGCCGGTTCTCATGGACTGGTCTGACAAGCCTGCGCCCACGCGGGTGCTGATCGCCGAGGATGCATTTGATCTGGTCGAAGATGACGTGCGCGAGGCGCTGGCCCCTGCCATCGCCCGGGTCGAGGCTCTGTACGGGGCCGCCCAACCCATCCGACCAAGTGAACGCGCCGGGGTGGCCGGCGGTTACCCGCAATGGCAGCAGGCGATGCAGGTAACGCGGGGGTCTGAGGCGGCAGCGTCCCATCTGGCCTGGATGCGGGCGACAAACCCCGAAATGGGCCCGCATTTTCGCGAGCGCTTCGAGGCGGGCGGCGAATATGGACCGGCCGATATCGCCGACGCCATGTCGAAGCGCGCGATGGTCGACGGGTACTTGGCCGGAACTCTCGGGGACGACGCCATCCTGCTCGTTCCCGCAGCACCGGCGGCCGCCCCGTTGGCCCGGGAGCCCGAGGATGTTTATGACCAGCTCCGGACCCGGAACGAGCTCTACAATTGCACCGCCCCGCTGGCACGCCTGCCGCAGGTCTCGTTGCCGTTGGCAGAGACGGTCGATGGTCCTATAGGCTTGGGCGTGATCGCTGGCCACGGGAATGACGAGATGCTGCTCGATCTGGCGGTCGCGGTCGCGGACTGTATGCCCGCGTAACCGCTGTTTTTGTCTGGTCCGGCAACAGGCGGCGTTAACCATCGGACAATTTAGTGATTGGGGCTCGGTGTTCGGCGGTGATAGCTTTCGCTCTTAATGAAAGCTTAACGGGCGTATCGATGGAACGACGCGGATTTCTCGGGGCACTTGGTGCCGGCGCTGTCGCAGGACTGGCGGCCAGCCCGTCTTGGGCCCGGGCAGCTGTGGTCGGGTTCGAGGATGTCTCGCAACCAGTGACCAGCTTTCCGGCCCTGTTCGGTACCCGTGAGTATTTCATCGGCAGCACGGTCAAGAAGCTGCCGCGCGCGCGAGCCGCGATAAAGCCCCTTGAGGACGAGATCGCTGCGAACTTCGCACAGGCCGTTGCCCAGATGCCTTCGGCAGCTGCCGTACGCGGTGGCACGACGGATGCGATCTTTCAGGCTGCCGGCGCCTTCAGCCCGCGCGAACGCATGCGCATAGTCAACGATTTCGCCAATCGGATGCCCTATATCGAAGATATCGACAATTACGGGTTGCGCGATTTCTGGGCTGACACGGCGACCTTCTTCAGGAATGGCGGCGATTGCGAGGATTTCGCGATGGCCAAGTTCAAGTTGCTGGAGAAGATGGGATTCCACCCGGCGCGGATGCGGATCGTGCTGGTCCTCGACCAGGACCGCAATCGGCAGCATGCGGTGCTGGTGGTCAACGAAGGCGGTGAGGCCTGGATGCTCGACTCACTGATCCGCGATGTGAAACCCCATCAGTTGGCGGACCATTATCGCCCGACGTTGTCGCTCAGCGGCCCCCGGCTCTACCTCCACGTCGCTCCCAAAATCTGATCTCGATCATGAGTTCGCACGATGCGCATGCCGGCGACCCGCCGCTGCGGACCAACTGGTTTGCCGTTTTTGCCGTCGTTCTGGCATCGGTCACAGCGGCATTCCAGATCGGCAAGGCGCCGGCCGCACTGCCGGTCATGCAGGCCGATCTGGGCCTCTCCCTCGAGGAGGGTGTCTGGATCATCTCCATCTTCAATCTGCTGGGTGTTGCGTTTGGCATGTTCGCCGGTGCATTGGGCGACCGGCTGGGTCACCGGAAGCTGCTCTTGACCGGGTTCGTTGCGATGGCGGCCGCGAGCTTCGTCGGTGCGAATGCCGACGGGTTTGCGATGCTGCTTGCGAGCCGGGTTTTCGAGGGGTTCGGGTTCGTGGTCGTGGTTGCCGTGGCCCCGGCGTTGTTCCTGCAGTTCGCAGCCCCACGCCATTATCGTCTGATCTTCGGGTTCTACGGCGGCTACTGGCCGGCGGGTGTCGCGGTGATGATCCTGGTCACGCCCGTTATGTTGGAGGCTGCTGGTTGGCGCGGCCTGTGGTCGTTAAACGGGGTGTTGGCGATTGTCGTGATGTTGCTCGTTGCCTTCGCGACGCGACCCAGTGCCGTCATACGGGCCCCGGCGGCCCCGCCGCCATTCGGCCTGGCGTTGCGCACATTCACGCAAGCCGGGCCACTCGTTCTGGCGATGACCTTTGCGGCCTATTCGTCGATCCATGTGACGGTGGTGGCGCTGCTGCCGACCTTTTATGTGGAGGCGGAGGCGCTCGGCCTGGGGCGAGTCGCCCCGCTGGCGGCGTTCGTGACCGTGATCAATGTGGCCGGGAACATCCTCGGGGGCATCGCGATCTACCGAGGCGTGGCGCGGTGGAAACTGGTCATCGCCACCTTCGTGCTGTTGGGGCTGAGCGCCCTGCTTATGTATGACGACGGCCTGACATTCGAGATCCGGCTGGCAGCGGCGTTCTTCCTGTCCTTCGTCGCCGGAATCATTCCGGCCTGCCTGTTCGCGACCGCGGCGGTCGTCGCACCCACGGCCGCCCTCGTCGGTGCGACGACGGGCCTGATGATGCAGGGCTCGCAGCTGGGGCAGCTCGTCGGGCCCGTGGCCATGGCCAAGGTCGTGACGGTGACGGGCAGCTGGGATTTTGCGCCGATTACGCTGGTCGTGGCGACCGTTATAGGCAGCGTGCTGATGTTGTTGCTACGCCGGATCGAGCGCCGCCGCGCACAGCAAACAGGTTAGTCGGGCCAGGGCAAGCGGGCGATCCTGTCGCATCCTGCTGTACCGTGCTCGTCGCGCTGGTATAACGGGGGAGCCACCGCATTCGCGGCTTGTCCCAAGCAGTAAACACGGAATTTCAATCACCATGAGCGCGTTTCGAACCCTCGACGACCTCGATGCAGCCGGAAAACGAATTCTGCTGCGCGCCGACCTGAACGTCCCCATGGCGAACGGAAAGGTCACCGACCGAACCCGACTAGAGCGGCTTGCGCCGACGATCCTGGAGCTGGCCGATAAGGGGGCGAAGGTTCTCGTGACATCCCATTTCGGACGGCCTCGGGGTGAGCGGGTGCTGGAGATGTCTCTGGCGCCGGTGGCAAAGGAACTGGGGGCTGTGCTCGGCCGCCCTGTCGCCTTCGCCCCGGATTGCATCGGCGACGCGGCACTGGATGCCGCCGGCGCGATGGTCGATGGGGACATCCTGGTTCTTGAGAATGCCCGTTATCATCTGGGCGAGGAGGCGAACGACAAGGGTTTCGCCGGATCGCTTGCCGCGCTTGCCGATGCCTATGTGAATGATGCGTTCTCCGCGGCGCACCGCGCGCACGCGTCGACCGAAGGGGTCGCACATATCCTGCCGGCCTATGCGGGCCGCCTGATGCAGGCAGAGCTCGTGGCGTTGGATCGCGCGCTCGGCAGTCCGCAACGCCCCGTGATGGCGATTGTTGGGGGGGCCAAGATCGCGTCCAAGCTCGACCTTCTGGGAAACCTGATCACGCGTGTCGATCAACTTGCAATTGGCGGCGGCATGGCGAACACGTTCTTGAACGCCATGGGCATAGATGTCGGCGCGTCCTTATGTGAACACGACATGGCGGAGACGGCGCGCAACATCCTTGCCCGGGCCGACGAGATCGGCTGCGAGGTGGTGCTGCCATCCGATGTTGTCATCGCGGGCGAATTCAAGGCGGGCGCGCCAAGCCGTGTGGTCCCCGTCGATGCGGTACCCGATGATCAGATGATTCTCGATATTGGCCCCGAAAGTGTGGCCGGCCTCGCGGCGCGGATCGCCGAAGTCCGCACGCTCGTTTGGAACGGGCCGCTGGGTGCGTTTGAGATCGAGCCCTACGATATGGCCACTGTGGAAGTCGCACGCGCGGCCGCCGCGTTGACCATGTCCGGCAATCTGCTCTCGGTCGCAGGCGGCGGCGATACGGTCGCGGCCCTGAACCATGCCGGCGTGACCGATGATTTCAGCTATGTGTCGGCTGCGGGCGGCGCGTTCCTCGAATGGCTTGAAGGCAAGACCCTCCCGGGCGTTGCCGCCCTGACACCTAGCGGAAGTTAGGAAGAGCTGTGGCCACCCGACGGGTTCGTGACCCCCAGGTCTTTGCCGATGAGGCCGCCGCTGCGTGTGAGCGTCTCCTCGGCAAGAAGGCCAGCAATGTCGATTGGCCCGCCAGCCGGTCGCGGCGGTCTGTGCGCGTCCATCTCGAAGATCTGACGGTGATCGCAACCCGACGAAAACGGCGAGAGCGTTCGATGCTTGAGGCCAATGTGCTGAAGACATTGCACGAACATGGCGCCCCCGTGCCGGCGGTGCACGCCTATGACGGGGTCTGGCTTATTCAGGAATATCTGGCGGGCGAGCGCCTGCCCCATGTCCTGGTCGACTGCGATTCAGCACGGGCCCATGAGCTTCTCTCGTCGGCGGCGGGCGGATTGGCGCGCATTCATGCGATCGGTGCCGAAACGGGTCTGCAGGGTAAGGTCGTGCAGTTGGGCACCGCCGACAGTTGGTTGCGGGACCTGATCGACACGCCGAACCGGATCGGTGAGGCGCTTGGTGTCTCAGCACCAATCCTTGATGTGGATGGCCTGGTCGCCATGCTGCGGGTCGGGGAGCCGAGTTTTCTGAAATGGGACGCACGACCCGGCAACGCTGTCGTGCGCGAGGACGGCTCGGTCGGCTGGTTCGACTGGGAACATTGCGGTGCGCGCAACGCGCTGGACGATTTCGCCTGGCTGCTGGCCGATGAGTATGTGCCGCGCGTGGAGGGTTTGGCCGATATCGCGGTCGCCAACGCGCCATCTGGAATGGATCCCGTTGCCGCGCGTGAATATTTCCTCACCTATGCCACCTTCCACACGGCCGTGCGGTTGGCGCTCGTGGTGCACTACAAGGAAGACGAGGACTGGTGGGACGAGGAAATGTGCCTGGCCGAGGACAAGGTCCGGGTCACAGCCGAGGGGGCTAGCCTGTTGTGTCGGCGGGGTGCGGAGTTCGCGATGGGGACGGACCGGGCGGCGCCGCTGGCGCGCTGGTTCGGCGCGATTGCCCATAGCTTGGGCGTCTAGACGTTCAGGCGGTTAGATCACCGGCGCGCTACTGCAGATCGTAGGTGTCATCGGCGAAGCTCGCCGTGCCCTGATCGTTGAAGCGGTACGTGGTGGAGACACCGCCGGGACCATCGTTGTTGTCTTGCAGGGTGATGTCACTGATCTCGTGGCCCGCGAAGGTGGCCGAACCGGTGCTGGTTGTGAAGGATATCGTCCAGGTGCCGTCATTGTTGTTGACGAAACTCACGTCGGTTGCACCAACGCCCAGGTTGTTGGCCTGATCGTCTTCGTATTTGATGACCGCATTTTCGTCATTCTCGCCGTTCTCGAAGCCTTCGAAGAAGACGAGGCCGTTGGAATAGCTGCCCGATTCGGTGTTCCCGTCGAAGATGAAGTTATCGCCGCCGTCCCGCGCGATGTAATAGACGTCGTAGTCGCCGCTCCCGATCAAAATATCGTTGCCGCCACCGCCGTAGAGCCTGTCGTCGAAGCCGTCGGCGTCCAGGGCGCCGTCCGCCTCGCCGCCGAAGATGATGTCCGAGCCTTCAGAGCCATATAGGTAGTTCACACCCGTGCCGCCATCGATGTAGTTGGCCGACAGGAAGTTCGGCGAGCCGGGGAAATTGCCGCTCAGTCCTACGCTGGGATCCCAGTTACCGACGTCACCGCCGACCGACGCAAGAACCTCGGTTTGTGACAAGGTCACCGACTTGGCACCGTTACCCGTGTAGTCGATCGTCCAGGCGCCGGTCGTGGAGTTGAACGACGGGTCGATATGGCTCAGGTCGAAATTGGTGGTTGTGACGGCAAAGAACGACACGATGTCATCGCCGTCGCCGCCGAAGACCAGGAACTGGTCGGCCAGTGCGGTGTCCAGGGCGCCGACAACCACGTCATCGCCGTCGCCCGCGCGCACGATCTCGATGTCCGTGAACAATGCCGCATCATTGAAGTCGATCAGATCGTTGCCGGAACTGCCCTGCAGGGTGTCGATGCCATTGCCGCCTGTGACCTTTGTGTCTTCGAGCGCATAGAAGGTGCCGAAGTTGGTGACGGTCTCGAGGCCGGGATCGAAGAACAATATATCCCTGCCGCCGCCACCTTCGAGCCGGTCCGCGCCCGCGCCGCCGTCCAGTGTGTCTCGGCCACCACCGCCCTGCAGCCGGTCGACACCCGCGCCGCCGTACAGATTGTCGGCGCCACCCTGGCCGCGCAGACGGTCATTGCCGTCGCCGCCGCTCAGAACATCGGCGCCCGACCCACCCTTGATATTGTCATTGCCGAGGCCGCCGTCGACCGTGTCCTTGCCGTTGCCGCCGGTGAAAATATCGTTGCCGCCACCCAGATCAATCGTCGAGGTGTCATACAAGCCCAACAGCGTGACCGTGTCGTTGCCGTCGTCGATATCCGCAACAGCCTCGTCGGCGTCGAGCGCGATGGCGAAGCCGAGGCTCGCCATGGTCACGGTGATGATGTCCGCGCCGGTGCCGCCGGAGATCCGGTTGGTCGAGGCCGGGTCGGTCGCGCCGTTGGTGTCGTCGTCCCAGCCCGCATCGAAGGTGATGTTGATGGTGTCGTTGCCGTCGCCGCCATGGGCCTCGAGGACGCCGTCCGTGTCGGTTAGTGTATCGTTGCCCGCGCCGCCGGTCAGGGAGTCCTGGAACCCGGCACCGCCGGTGATGGTATCGTTACCCTCACCGCCGTCGAGGATATCGTCGCCGTCATTGCCGCTGATCGTGTCGTCGCCGAGCCCGCCGGAGATCGTGTCGGCGCCGTCTTCCTCGGTCAGGTTTTGCGCGCCTTCGATCTTGATGTCGGTGAATTTGATCTCGGAAGACTCGTCGAGATATGTCGACTTGTTGAGATAGCCGCCCAGCTTGATCTCGTGGTTGCCAGCCGTGAGATCACTGATGTCGATGTTCACGGTCACCCAGCCGCTGTCATAGGAGCTGTTGTTGTTCTGGCCGTCGCCCACGGCGCGGTCGATATAATCGTTGCCATTCAGGCCGTAGAGCTGGCCGTCGATCTCAACGAGCACCTCGGTGTACTCGTCGGACTCGAAGCCGTCGGCATGGGTCATGCGGTAGGTGAAGCTCAGGGTCGTGCTGGTGGTCGTGTCCGAGACGCTGAAGGTCTTTACGAAGGCGCCAGCCATGTCGGTGCCGGTGCTGGTATCATCGCTGCCCAGGGTGATCGCGATTTCGCCGGCGCCGCCGTCATATACGCCGGTCGACAGGGTGGTGTTTCCCGCGCCGCGGAAGTGACCATCGGAATAGGTGAAGCCGCCGTCGTTGCTGGTGAAGTCCTCGTTCACCACATCCACGATGCTCGCGATCGTGTCCTGTGCGCCACCGGTGAGAATATCGTTGCCCGCGCCGCCGTCGATCGTGTCTGCGCCTGAGCCGCCGTCGATCGTGTCGTTACCGTCGCCGCCGAAGATTGTGTCTTCGCCGCTGTCGCCGAACAGAACATCGTCGCTGGTGTCGGTGTCGTCGGTGAGCTGGGTGCCTTTGATCTCGACCTCGGTGAAGCTGACCTCGATGTCTTCGTCCGAGAAGGTTTTCTTGTTCAGGAAGCCGCCCAGGGTCAGCGTGTGATTGCCTGCGGCGAGCGTGCCGAGATCGACCGTGACCTCGACGAAGCCGCTGTCATAGTTGCTGCCGCCGTTGCCGTCGCCGGCCTGGCGCACGATGTAGTCGTTGCCGCTCAGCCCGTAGAGCTGGCCGTCGATGCTGATCAGCACCTCGCCATATTCATCGGATTCAAATTCGCTCGACATCTGCAGGCGATATTGGAATGTGATCTGCGTGCTGGTGGAGCTGCTGTCGACGGTGAAACTCTTGTTGAAGCCGCCGGACATGCCGAGGATGTCGTCGCCGTTCACGCCGCCCAGCGCGACCGAGATTTCGCCATTACCGGCGTCATAGATGCCCGATTCATACGTGCCCGCAGTGGTGCCGCGGAAGGCGCCGTCGGCGTAGGTGAAACCGCCATCATTGCTGTCGAAGTTTTCCGACAGGACCGTGACTTCGGTCGGTGTGTCGTCTGCCTGGCCGCCATAGATGGTGTCGTTGCCGACGCCGCCGCGGATGGTGTCCGCACCCTCGTTGCCGTGCAGCACGTCATTGCCGAGCTGGCCGTAGATGAAGTCCGCGCCGTCGCCGCCGGAGATGAAATCGTCGAAGTTGAAGGAGGCACCGTCCGCGCCCTTGCCGGAATCGGCGTCGAAGGCCGGGTCTTCCCAGCCCGTGCCCCAGCCATGGGTGCCCTGATCATCGCCGAAGGTATCGCCGAACAACACGTCGACACCGTCGCCACCCGAGAGTGTGTCGTTGCCCATGCCGCCGACCAGCAGATCGTTGCCCGCGCCGCCCGATAGCGTGTCGTCGTAGCTCCCGGCCACGCCGGAGAGCAGTGTGTCGTAGCCGTCGCCAAACAGCGCGTCCTCGCCCAGGCCGCCCCGCAGGATGTCGTCACCGCCGGAGCCGGCCAGGATGTCGTTGCCATCGCTGGTGAGGAAGGTTTCGTCGGCCACGGTCCCCGCGCCCACATGCCCGCCGCCGCCATTGAGGCCGAGGGTGTGGTCGCCGAGGATGATGCTGAGGTGATCGTTGTAGGTAACCATGGGTCCAGACACGCGATAATGAGTACTACTGTATTCCAGTTTACGCGATCTTGCGACACACGAAACTGTAACTGCTTAAAAATAAAGCAAATAGCGGGCCAGCTTAAGGGGCCGTTAATGGTAATCATGTTTGGGTATTATCGCATGAGGCGTAAGAAAATTACGTGGTTGGTCGCGAATTGAGACATACGCAGGTACCAAATGCGACTCCACCACCGAACGCGAACACCGCCAAAACGGCGGTGTTCGTTATTTATCAATTGATAAATTAAATCAGCGGGTGCGGCGCAGATCGCCTACGGCGTCAAATCACCCGACGCCCTACGGCGTATAATCATACGTATCGTCGGCGAAGCTCGTGGTGCCTTGATCGTTGAATCTGAACTTGGTCGTAATGCCGCCGGTCCCGCCTTCCTTGTTGTCCTGCAGGTTGATGTCGCTGATCTCGTGGCCGGCGAAGGTCACCGAACCCGCGCTGGCGTTGAACGAGACCGTCCAGGTGCCGTCCAGATTGTTCGTGAATGTCACATCGCTGATGTCGTCTGACATGTCGTTGGGCGTGCCGCTGTCGTTGTAACTGACGCCGTTGTCGCCGCCGTTGCTGTCTTCATAGTCGATGGTGACGTTGTCGCCGTTCTCGAAGCCTTCGAAGAAGACGAGGCCGTTGGAGTAGCCGCCGGTGTTGGTGTTGCCGTCGAAGATGAAGTTATCACCGCCGTCGCGCGCGATGTAATAGGTGTCGTAGCCATCGCCGCCGACGAGGATGTCGTTGCCGCCGTTGGCGTAAATCTTGTCGTCGAAGGTGTTCAGCGTCTTGTCGTCAGTGGTGTTGATGCCGCCGAAGATGATGTCCGAACCCTCGGAGCCGAACAGGGTGTTCACGCCCGAGCCGCCATCGATGTAATTGGCCGACAGGAAGTTCGGCGTGCCCGGGAACATGGTGCCGAGCCCGGTGCTCGGGTCCCAGTTGCCGACGTCGCCACCGACCGAGGCAACGATGTCTGCCTGGCTGAGATTAACGGTCTGCGCGCCGCTGCCCGTGTAGTTGATCGTCCAGGTGTCCGTTGTCGAATTGAAGGACGGGTCGATATGGCTCAGGTCGAAATTCGTGGTCGTGACGGAGAAGAAGGACACGACATCGTCGCCGTCGCCGGCGAATACCAGGAACTGATCATCGAGGGTCGTGTTCATTTTGCCGAGGATAAAGTCGTCGCCCGCGCCTGAGCGTACGATCTCAATGTCACTCGACAGCGCGTCATTGTTGAAGTCGATAAAATCACCCAGCGCGCTGCCCTGCAGGGTGTCGATGCCTTCCCCGCCGCTGACCAGCGAATCTTCGATCGCATAGAAGAAGCCGAAATCGGTCTCCGTCTCGAGGCCCGGGTCGAAGAACAGGGTGTCGTTGCCCGCGCCGCCCTCGAGTTCGTCTACCCCTTCGCCGCCATCCAGAATGTCGTTGCCGTCGTCGCCGCGCAGCCGGTCATCCCCGTCTTCACCATACAGAATGTCGTTGCCCAACCCGCCCTTGACGTCGTCGTTGCCAAGGCCGCCTTCGACCGTGTCGGCACCGTCGCCGCCATTGAAGACATCGTTGCCGCCGCCGAGGTCGATCTGGGATGTGGCGTAAAGTCCGGCCAGCGTCACGGTGTCGTCGCCGTCTGCGGCATTGGCGGTCGATTCATCGGCGTCGAGTGCGATGGCGAAGCCGAGGCTCGCCATGGTGACGGTGATGACGTCGGCGCCGGTGCCGCCGGAGATTCGATTGGTCGAAGCTGGGTCGGTCCCGGCATTGTCGTCGTTGTCCCAGACTGCATCGAAGGTGATATCGATCACGTCGTTGCCGTCGCCGCCATGGGCTTCGAGGACGCCGTCGGCATCCGTCAGTTGATCGTTGCCCGTGCCGCCGCTGAGTTCATCGAAATAGCCGTCGCCGCCATCGAGGGTGTCGTTGCCGGTGCCGCCATCGAGGATGTCGTCGCCCGCATTGCCGTTGATGACGTCGTCGCCAATCCCGCCACTGATCGTATCGTCGCCATCCACCTCGGGAACTTGCTGGGTGCCCTCGATGCTAACGTCGGTAAATTTGATTTCGGCATATTCGTCGTAATAGGTCTTCTGGTTGAGATACCCGCCCAGTTTGACCTCGTGCGTGCCCGGCGCGAGATCGCTGATGTCGATCGTTACCGTGACCCAGCCGCTGTCATAGTAGCTGTTGTTGTTCTGGCCATCGCCATAGGCGCGGTCGATATAGTCGTTGCCGTTCTGGCCGTAGAGCACACCGTCGATCTCCACGAGTACTTCGGAGTACTCGTTGGATTCGAAGCCATCATGGTGGATCTGCCGGTAGGTGAAACTCAGGGTCGCGTCAGTCGTGGAGTCCGAGACGGTGAACGACTTGGTGAACGCGCCCGCCATGTCGAATTCATCGCTGGTATCGTCGCTGCCCAGGGTGATCGATAGCTCGCCGTTACCGGAATCGTAGACGCCGACGGAATCGTCCGTCGTGCCCGCGCCGCGGAAGTGGCCGTCGGAGTAGCTGAAGCCGCCGTCATCGCTGGTGAAGTCCTCGTCCAACAAATCCACCACGGTGGGCGTGGTGCCGGTCGACAATCCGCCATGCAGGATATCGTTGCCGTCCCCGCCATCGATGATGTCGTTGCCCGCACCGCCATCGACCGTGTCGTCATTGTCGCCGCCATCGATGGTGTCATTGCCGGCACCGCCCTGGAGCGTGTCATTGCCGGCACCGCCGTCGAGGGTATCGTTGCCCGCACCACCGTCGAGCGTGTCGACGCCGTCGCCACCGTCGAGGTAATCGTTGCCCGCGCCGCCGTCGAGCGTGTCGTTGCCCGTGCCGCCTTCAAGGGTATCGTTGCCGTCGCCGCCATCGAGTGTGTCGTTGCCGGCCTCGCCGAAGAGACTGTCGTCTCCCGCGCCGCCGTTGAGGACATCGTCGCTCGAATCGTCGCCGACGGGGACATCGCCCTTGATCTCCACGTCGGAGAACTTGATGAACGCGTCCTCGTTTTTATTGGTCTTCTGGTTGAGGAAGCCGCCGAGCGTGACCGTGTGGTCGCCGGCGGAGAGATTCCCCAGATCGATGGTGATCGTCTGCCAGCCTTCATTGTCACCGCCGCCCCAGTCGCGCACGACATAGTCGTTGCCGTTCAGGCCAACGAGTTGGCCGTCGATGCTGACGAGCACGTCGGCATACTCGTCGCTGTCGAGCTTTTTGTCTGCGTCGAGCTGATAGGTGAAGGTGATCTGGGCGTTCGACGCGTCGGCGGAGACACTGAAACTGTTGGTGAACCCGCCCGACATGCCATCGGTGATATCGGTGCCGTCGATGCCGCCGAGGGTAACGCCGATCCGGCCGTTGGTGCCCGACCCGGTCGCGTAGACCCCATCGGCATACGCGCCATTGTTTGTGTTGTGGAACGTGCCGTCGGCGTAGGTAAAGCTGCCCGGGCCGTTGTCGAAGGTCTCCGACAGGAATGTGGTGGTCTCGGTCTCGCCCGGCTGGGTGCCGCCGTGCAGCGTGTCGTTACCGACGCCGCCGAACAGGGTGTCTGCGCCCAGGCCGCCGTATAGTGTATCCGCGCCGAGCTGGCCGTGGAGGATATCGTCGCCGGCGCCGCCGTTCAGCAGATCGTCGAAGGTGTAGGTGACACCGCTGCCGGCCGCATCGCCGGTCGTTGCGTCAAAGCGGGGGTCTTCCCAGCCCGCACCCCAGGTATATTCGCTGTCGCCGCCGCCATAGGTGTCGCCATAGAGCACGTCGGCATCGTCGCCGCCGTGCAGCTCGTCATTGCCCATGCCGCCGACGAGCAGATCGCTGCCCGCGCCGCCGGAGAGATAGTCATTGAATGTAACGGCCGTGCCGCTGCCCGAGCCGCCCATGCCGGACGCGGCAGAGGCCGCGCTGCCGCTGCCCGAACCATTCGACCGGTCGTACCAATCGTCGAAATAGTCTCCGAAGATCGCGTCTTCGCCCGCGCCGCCCTCGACCGTGTCGTCGCCGCCACGCGCCACGATGAAGTCGTTTCCGGCACCGCCTTCAATTGTGTCGTTGCTCTCACCGGCGCCGAAAATGATCTCGCCGCCACCCAGGTTGCCCAGGGTGTGGTCGCCGAGAATCACCGACAGGTCGTCATACGCGCCCGATCCGCTTCCCGAACCACTTCCTGATCCACTGCCACCGGGCATCTCGGTCTCCGTGTGTGTCGCAGAACGCGACGATTGAGCGTCAAACTAGCGACGGTCAGTCGCAACTCGAAACAGTATCACCTAAAAACCTTGGTATGACGCTACGAGCATACAAGGTGAAGCAAGAACTGTGCCTTCCTAATTCCCTGTTGTTTGTAATTATAGGTCGTCAATACCGGAATGTGCGCAATTAAATAACAATTCTACCTTTTGTGAGCAAATCTCGGATTTCTATGCGGCGTTTTCAGAAAGCGCCTCAACCTGTCGTAGCAGGTCGAGATAGTCGGGGTTGCGCCGCCAGCGGTCCAGAACCTGTTCCGCCGCAGCGGGGTGGATCAGTTCATAGAACTTGTCCGGTTGCGACCTCGCAATGGGATACATCGCGGTTTGCAGTGTCAGGGCTTTGCGACAGAGCTCGGATAGTGTTTGGTAATCCGTGATCGTGAACCCCAGGGCGCGGCATACGATCGCAAGGCCTTCGCCGCCGGACTCATAGATCAGCCTCTGGATCAATGGCCGGCGCAACCGGGTTGCCTGTTCGAGCATATGCACAAACAGCGTGACTTCTCCGGTCTGGAGGACCTGGATCATCAGATCCGCTGACGGGCCATGCTGATCGATCAATTGCGCGACCAGCCGGGATGCGGCCTCGTCTCCCGGCGTCAGGTCGGAATCGGATCGGACGGCCGCTTCGATTGCAGAATCCATGACATCATCGAGCTGGCCCGCGTCGAGATTATGCCGGTCGAGGATTTCCGTGCGCAGGGCGGCCGAAACCCACCAGTACATCCGTTCCGCGAGCTTCCTCGGGAGATCCTTGCGGCGGATCAGCGGATTCTGAAAGGCGTCCACACGCTGCGACTGGTCGACGAGATAGGTCATCGTTTGACGTCCGATCTCGGCGCCGGGGTTTTCCAGAAGGCGCTCGATAACGGTGACTTCGTTGGTCTCGACCAACGCGTCGGTGACGGTCTCCGAGACGGATGTGCGCATGGCCACGGAGAGTTGGTGTTCGCGGTCACGATTGCGAATAATTTCAATAAGTTGGGGGTCTTTCAGGACATTGCTGCGCATCAGTATGGGATGCGCGATTTCGGCATTGTCGTTGGCCAACGCGAAGATCAATTCCGAGGGCGCGTCGGGTTCGTCGGACAATCGTATTGCCAGATGTTTGCGAACGGATATTTCGACGTCGTGAATCAACTGCCGCAGGATGTCGCCCATGGCTGCGCGTTCGCGTTCGTTCAGGACACGGTCCTTGTCGAAGAAGAGATCGCCAATGATTTCGACGAGTTCGCGCCGCGCCGCAGCCGAGCGGTCACGAGACAGACGCAACAACGCATCAACGTCGAGGACGCTATTGGCCTGGCTTTCAGCAAACAAATTCCAACTCCCGGATTTCGACCGCGCGCCGGTCGGTCGATGCGCCATTCTGCGCGATCCCGGTTGCCAACAGGTAAATGCGCTTATTGGCGGCTTTAGCAATTCGTTAAGGGGTGCCGCCATAGGGTGAATTTGTCTAAACGTTTACCGGTATTTTTTATGTCCGTTACAAGCGCACCCTCATCGCTCCAGGCCATTCTTCGTCAACTCGATCCCGCTGTGCCGTCGCGCGCGCCGGGCGTGGCGAACAACAGCAGGGACGCCGCTGTGCGACCCGAGGCAAAACCTGAGGCGCAGCGCACCGCCGCGGCCGAGCCGCGGGTGCAGGTCCCCAAGGATGCCGCGACACTCAATCCGAATGCGCCGCGCGGAAGTTACCTGAACCTCGTCGTCTAGTTCGGCCGTTGGGTCGGCCGGCGCGGCCTTCAAATTTACAGACAGAATTGGTGAGTGACCGCGTTGCGCCCAAACCAGCGCGCGGATTACGCCTGGTCGGTCGGCGACTTGGGCGTCGCGGTTTCTTCGATCTGCTCGCGCAGGAACAACGGGGTCTGCGCGGCCGCGAACAAAAACGTCAGCGGCATGATCCCGAACAGCTTGAACGAGACCCAAAAGTCTGTGCTGAAGTTGCGCCAGACAATTTCGTTCAGGACGGCCAGCAAGACAAAGAACACGGCCCAGCGCAGGGTAAGTTTGCGCCACCCAGCATCCGTCAACTGTACGGCCGAGCCAAACAGATGCTTCAAAAGAGATCGACCCGTCAGCAAACCGCCGAACAGGATCACCGCGAACAGCGTGTTGACCAGGGTCGGCTTGAGCTTGATGAAGGTATCGTCTGCGAGGATGAGCGTCAGTCCGCCAAAGAAGACCACGAAGACGCCGCTGACGAGCGGCATGACGGGGAGGCGACGCTCCATGACCCAGCCGATCACGAGCGCCAGAAGGGTCGCGAGCATGAATGCACCCGTGGCTTCGAACAAACCCTGTTCGGCCATCGGGGTTCCCCCCTCGGGCAGCCAGAGGTTGCGAAATTCCGGTAGCCCGTCGCGACCATTCACGACGAAGAACACCACGAGCGGGCCGGCTTCGATTGCCAATTTGATCCAAGGACGCATAGCGGCGCGAACCTACGATTGTTGATGGTTGGGCGAAAGCCCGGAGTTGGTCATGTCGCGAATTTGAGCGCGCTGGCGCCGATGGCGACCAGTATTGCGGCCGGGATACGCCGTTTGCCGAGGCGTTCGCCCAAAAGGAATGTCCCGATCAGTGCCGCGAACACGACACCTGTCTCGCGCAATGCCGCAACGCTGGCAACTGGGGCGTTCTCAAAAGCGAAGAGTATCAGCGCGTAGCTGCCGACCGCGATGGTGCTGCCGCCCATCCCCTTGAGCATGTTGGCGCGCATGTAGGGAAGGATTTTTCCGCGCCGAATAGTGAATGCGACGGCGAGTACCGGGATGGCGGTGAAAACCATGAGCCAGCAGACATAGACGATCGCGGCGTATTCGATCTCGGGGCCGACGGTACGAATACCGATGGCGTCGAGCAATGAATAGGCCGCGATCATGGCGCCCGTCAGCAGGGCGAGGACGACGGCCTTGAGGTCGGCGGTTGCGAACTTCCCCGGCTCGAAGGTGAGGGCAATCACGCCCGCGACCAGGACCAGGATGGCGGCGATCTCCTGCCAGCTCGGCACGTCGCCGACCAGAGGGCCGGCCAGTGCAACGATGATCAGGGGCGCTGTGCCGCGCGCGATGGCATAGACCTTTCCGAGGTCGCCATGGGCATATGCGCTCACCAGGAGGATGAAATAACCGGCATGCAGCGCGCCGGAGCCAACCAGCCAGGGCCAGTGATGGGGTGCCGGCCATGGCAGGAATGCGACGGCGACGATCAGTCCGCCCGCGGCGGCAAACCCGGAGATCATCGCGCCGGTCACCCAGCCATCCGCACCGCCTTTGACCAGCGCGTTCCAGCTTGCATGCATCAGCGCCGACAGGACGACGGCCAGAGCGACGATCGTTGTCATTCGACAATTTCGCCGGGCGCCGCGGCGTCGAGACCGAGCAGATTGCGCGCAAACGCAGTTGCCTCGAAGGGCCGCAAATCATCCACGCCTTCGCCGACGCCGATCGCGTAAATCGGCAATTCGAAGCGGTCCGCCAGCCCGACGATCACACCGCCGCGCGCCGTCCCGTCGAGTTTGGTCACCACGAGGCCGCTCACATCGACCAACTCACTGAACGTCTCGACCTGGGCGTGGGCGTTCTGGCCGGTGGTTGCGTCGAGCACCAACAGCACATCGTGCGGCGCGTCGGGGTTCACCTTCTTGATGACCCGGATGATTTTCTCGAGCTCGGCCATCAGGTCGGCCTTATTGTGCAGGCGACCGGCCGTGTCGATCAGCAGCAGGTCTGCGCCGGCGTCGCGGGACTTTTCCATGGCGTCGAAGGCCACGGCTGCCGGGTCGCTGCCCTGGTTCTGGGCGACAACGGGCACGTCCACGCGTTCACCCCACAATTTCAACTGCTCGATTGCGGCCGCCCGGAAGGTGTCCGCAGCAGCGAGCATCACCGAACGCCCATCCTCGGTAAAACGCGCAGCCAGCTTCCCGATCGTGGTGGTCTTGCCTGTTCCGTTGACGCCGGCAACGAGGATCACCCGGGGTCCGTGCTGCGCCGGCGAAAGGTCGGATAAGGGGCGGGCCACGGGTTGCAGGAGCTCCGCGATGTTCTCCGCAAGCGCCTCGCGAACGTCATTCTCGTCGGCATCTCCGGGGAATTTTCGGTCGCCGATGTCGGCGGCAAGCTTCGCGGCGGTGGCGACCCCGAGGTCGGCCATGATCAAAGCGTCCTCGAGTTCCGACAATGTTTCGGCATCGATCTTGCGTGCTGAGAATATGCTGCCGATCTCGCCGGACAGGCGTGAGGATGTGCGCGATAGTCCGGAGCGAAGCCGCGACAACCAGCCGTCTTCGCTCATGCCGCGTCCCGCAGTGTCACGCCGTTCAATCGTGCACCCTCGGCGCCCGTGATCCGCGTGTCGATGATCTGCCCCGCCGGGGCATCGGTGCCCTCGAACACGACTTCGGCGAATTGCTCCGTGCGGCCCATGCCTGGCCGTTCCAGGAGAACGGCCCGGGTTTGTCCGACCTCATCGCGCAGAAAGGCTGCCAGGTTCCGGTCGCCGGCGGCGCGCAGGGCTGCTGCACGTTCCTTAATCAGCGGACGGTCGAGTTGCGGCATACGGGCCGCCGGGGTTTCGGGTCGGGGCGAATAGGGAAACACGTGGAGATGGGTCAGCCCGCATTCGGCCACGAGGGCCTCGCTTTGGGCAAACATTGCATCGGTCTCGGTCGGGAACCCGGCGATCAGGTCTGCGCCGAAGACGATGTCGGGCCGCAACCTGCGGGCCTGGTTACAGAATTCGATTGCCTGCGCCCTTGTGTGGCGCCGCTTCATCCGTTTGAGGATCATGTCGTCGCCGGCCTGAAGGCTGAGATGCAGATGGGGCATCAGGCGGGGTTCGTCGGCGATCAGATGCAGCAGGTCATCATCGATTTCGGCCACGTCAATCGAACTGAGTCGCAGGCGCGGGAGATCGGTCACGTTTGCGAGCAAGCGCCGGACCATCTGGCCGGCGCGCGGCTTGCCCGGAAGGTCGGCGCCATAGGACGTCATGTCGACACCCGACAGCACGACTTCCTGCACGCCATGATCGACCAGGGTGCGTACCTGTTCGACAATGGTGCCGATCGGGACGCTGCGGGAATTGCCGCGCCCGAACGGGATGATGCAGAACGTACAACGGTGATCGCAGCCGTTCTGGACCTGGATGAACGCCCGTGCGCGTCCGTCGAACCCCTCGATCAGATGCGCGGCGGTTTCGCGCGCGGACATGATGTCGTTCACCTGCACCGGCGCGTGATCCAGATCGGTGAAGCGGGTCCGGTCCAGCTTCTCCGTGTTCCCGAGCACGACATCGACCTCGGCCATCGCGGCATAGTCGGCGGGGTTTATCTGTGCGGCACAGCCGGTCACGACGATCCGCGCATCGGGGTTTTTGCGTCGGGCCCGGCGGATGGCCTGGCGCGCCTGGCGTTCGGCCTCCGACGTGACGGCGCAGGTGTTGATGATCACGGTGTCGGTCAGCCCGGCTTCGTCGGCATGCTTGCGCATGACCTCGGATTCATAAGCGTTCAGCCGACAGCCGAATGTGATGATTTCAGGCGGGCGCATATCAGGCATTTTCGCCGGCCCTGAACGCGTCCTCGGCGATTGATCCGCGGAAGCTTTCCACCGCCGGCCCGGACATCACCACGTGATTGTCGTCGCGCCACTCGATCATGAGGGTGCCGCCATCGACGTTGATCCGGACGCGGCGGCCGGTCAGGCCGCGGCGATGGGCGGCGACCGCTGCGGCACACGCTCCCGAACCGCAGGCCAGCGTCAATCCGACCCCGCGCTCCCAGACTCGCAGACGCAAGGCATCGGGTCCGACCAGCTGCGCGACGCCGATGTTCGCCCGTTCCGGGAAGATCGCATGCTGTTCGAGTTCTGGCCCGAGGGTCTCGATGGGGATCGATGTGAGATCGTCGACGAAAAAGACCGCGTGCGGATTTCCCATGTTAACCGCGACGGGGTCCGACAGGGGGCCAAGGGAAAGCGGCAGGTGATCGGTGTCGCAGGCCTCGGACAGGGGAATGTCCTGCCATCCGCTGCGGGCCGGGCCCATGTCGACCGCGTAGTTCTCCGAACCGTCGCTGCTGCGCCAAGCCTGGAGCAGCCCCGCGCCCGTGCGGATTCTCAACGTCTGGTCATCGCTGCGCAACAGAAGATGGGCGACGCACCGCATCGCATTGCCGCATGCCGTGACCTCACCGCCGTCGGAATTGAAAATGCGGACATCCACGTCCGCACCGTTGTCGGCCGGCGCGTCGAGCGCGATCAGTTGGTCGAAGCCGATCCCGGTGTGACGGTCGGACAGCCGCCGCGTGCCGGTATCGCTGACGCGAAACGGATGGTCGCGCGCATCGACAATGACAAAATCATTGCCCAGTCCGTGCATCTTTATGAAATCTCGCATGCCCATGGGCGGGATATAGGGCCGCCGGGGGCTGTGCGTCCACCCTCAATAGGCTCGGGCAATATACCGGGGGTGTTTGCGCCTCAGGAGCGGCCGAGCGATTTCACCAGCTGTACGACCTGGCGGCGCACGCGGGTGTCGGCGATTTTTTGAAATGCCTGATTGAGGTCCAGGACCTGGCGTGCGGAGCGTGAATCCGTTTCCGGGGCGACAGCCTTATCAGCGGATCCGGCACGACTGCGTTGCGCATTGAGGCCCTCGAAGAAGAATTCAGGGGTCACATCGAGAACGCCGCAAAGTTGCCAGAGTTTCGATGCGCTGATCCGGTTGGCGCCACTTTCGTATTTTTGAACCTGTTGAAAGCTGATGCCCAGCTGACGCGCGAGTTCTTTTTGCGGCATACCGCATATTTCGCGTCGCTGGCGCATGCGCTTTCCGACATGTGTATCAACAGGATGTGGCACGAATCTCTTTCCTCTATTTCCGAAAACGCTGTTTCTGCAAAATGTTCATGCCGTATGGGTTGTCCGGCCTGCGTAGCCCGGTCCCATCGGCATATAAATTTAGAAAACACTTCATTGTGCCGATCGACCGCCGAGTCTCGACGGACTGGATATCGCACAACCTTCAGGTGCATACAAGGGTATAGAAGAAAAAACTATTTGTACAAAACATACAATAACTACAGATGTTTAGTTAATTTGTTTCATACATGTGAATGTTGGCGCGACCATGGGTTATATCGTCTGAATCTGCGCGGCGAAGAATGCATAAGCACCGCATTCGTTGACCTGTCCGGCGGTTCCGACATGATGCTTCTGGACGGCACCGAAAACCATTATATAGGCGCGCAGCCAACATGTTGTGGTCGCGCGATATTGCTCTGCGAAGCTTGACCCGTCATCCACGTTCGCATAGTTTCCGCGCCATTCCGCATCGATAGAGATGCTGCTCCGGCCGGGTGCCGGAGCTCCGCCAGCCCGCGAGTTTCGCGCACTGGCGCGTTTGTCGTTGTGAAGTGGTTGTGAGAAACCGCGGTTCGTTGAATGCCGCAAAGAAGGGTGAAGGCCTTTGTTTGAATCACTGACCGAACGCCTGGGTGACGTCTTCGATCGCCTGAAGCGACGCGGCGCCTTGTCGGAAGACGATGTCGTAGCGGCCATGCGTGAGGTGCGTGTCGCCCTGCTCGAGGCGGACGTTGCGCTGCCGATCGTGCGGGACTTCATCGCTGCCGTGCAGGAACGCGCCGTTGGTCAGGAAGTCGTCAAAAGCGTCACGCCGGGGCAGATGGTCGTCAAGATCGTCCACGATCAGCTGATCGAGATGCTTGGTGGCGATGCGGTCGAGATCGATTTGAACGCACCCGCGCCGGTCGCCATTCTGGTTGTCGGCCTGCAGGGATCCGGCAAGACGACGACCACCGCCAAGATCGGCCACCATCTGGTCGAGAAACAGAAGAAGCGCGTTCTGATGGCGTCGCTCGACGTGCGCCGTCCGGCCGCGCAGGAACAACTCCGGGTACTGGGTGACCAGGCGCTGATCCCGACCCTGGATATTCGGACCGGCGAGATGCCGGTGGCCATCGCCAAGCGCGCCATGGATCAGGGGCGGCGTGAGGGCTATGACGTGGTCCTGCTCGATACCGCCGGCCGTCTGGCAATCGACGACGGGTTGATGGCCGAAGCGACGGCCATCCGCGATGCGGCTGGTCCGCATGAGACGTTGCTCGTGGCCGATGCGATGACCGGACAGGACGCGGTGAACACGGCGCAGGCCTTTCATGAGCGGGTCGGCATCACGGGCATCGTCCTGACCCGAATGGATGGCGATGCACGTGGCGGCGCTGCGCTGTCGATGCGTGCGGTGACGGGTCAACCCATCAAGCTGATCGGCACCGGCGAAAAGATGGATGCGCTTGAGCCGTTCCATCCCGAACGCGTCGCAGGCCGCATTCTCGACATGGGCGATGTGGTGGGCTTGGTCGAGCGCGCCCATGAGTTTGTCGAAGAGGAAAAGGCCGAGAAGATCGCGCGGCGGATGCAGAAGGGCGAATTCGACCTGGAGGATCTGCTCGATCAGCTGCGCCAGCTCAAGAAAATGGGCGGTCTTGGTGGCGTGATGTCGATGCTGCCGGGCATCGGCAAGGTGAAGAAACAGATGGCCGCGGCCGACATGGACGACAGCCTGATCAAGCGTCAGGAAGCGATCATCCTGTCGATGACGGTGCAGGAGCGACAACGTCCCGCGATGGTCAAGGCCTCGCGCAAGAAACGGATCGCGGCGGGCTCCGGTACCAGCGTCCAGGAAATCAACAAGCTGCTGAAACAGTATCAGCAGATGCACACGATGATGAAGAAGATGAAGAAGATGGGCGGGAAGTTGCCGCCCATGGGTGGCGGCGGAATGCCCGGGCTTGGCGGCGGTGGCTTGCCGCCCGGCATGTTGCCGCCGGGCATGGGCCGTTAGGGGGTAGACGATTATGACGATGTTTCATCATGTCTCGATCGGCGTTTCCGATCTCGAACGGTCCACGCGCTTCTATGATGCCGTTATGGCCGCGCTCGGGCACGAGCGGTTCCTGGAGAAGCCGGGCACCCTGTCCTGGTGGCCGAAGGGCGGCGGGCAGGCGATGTGGATCAACCAGCGCGACGATCTGACGGTGATTGCCGACGATGGCCGACACATCGCGTTCCAGGCCGAATCCCAGGCGCAGGTCGACGCGTTCCATGCGGCCGCAGTCGCCGCCGGTGCTGCCGATGACGGCGCGCCGGGCATCCGCCCGGAGTATCGCGACACCTATTATGGCGCCTTCGTGCTCGACCCCGACGGGCACAAGCTCGAAGCCGTCTACGCGCCGCGCGATTAGATGACGATGCTCGATCATATCTCGCTCGGCGTGCGCGACCTGTCGGTCAGCAGTGCGTTCTATGACGCCGCGCTGGCGCCCCTGGGGTACCGGCGTGTCCTTGAGAAGGGCATCGGCATGGCCTACGGGCCGGGCCCGGGGCGCACGGGGATGATGTTCTGGATCGTTTGCCCGAAGGCCGAGGCGTCGGCATCGCGCGGCTCCCATGTCGCGTTTGCGGCTGCCAGCCGCGGCGCCGTCGACGGCTTTCATGCCGCGGCGATGTCGGCGGGTGCGCGCGACAATGGCGCGCCGGGTCTGCGTCCCGAATATAGCGAGAATTATTACGGCGCCTTCGTCCTGGACCCCGATGGGCACAAGGTCGAGGCCGTTTGCCGAACCGAACACTGAATTCCGATCAATCGAACCAACGCACGTAAACACATACGTAAACAAAGGAACTACACATCATGTCTCTTCGTATTCGACTGGCCCGTGGCGGCGCCAAAAAGCGGCCTTACTATCGCATCGTGATTGCCGACTCGCGTCGTGCGCGCGACGGCCGTTTCATCGAGCGCATCGGGCACTACAACCCGATGCTGCCCAAGGATGACCCCAATCGCGTCGGGATCGACATCGAACGGGCCAAGCATTGGCTGAGCGTCGGCGCCCAGCCGTCGGACCGCGTTGCGAAGTTCTTCGCCGGTGCCGATCTGGTGAAATTGCCGGCCCGCCGCGACCAGACCAAGCAGCATATGCCCAAGGCGAAGGCGCAGGAGCGCGCCGCTGCCGAGGCCGAGGCAGCAGAAGCCGCCGCAACGGCAGCGGCCGAAGCGGCCGCGGCACCCGCCGTGGAAGAGGCACCTGCAGAAGAGGCTCCGGTTGAGGAGGCTGTTGTCGAGGAAGCTGCTGTCGAAGAAGCTGCTGCCGAAGAAGCCCCCGCAGAGGAGGCTGTCGTTGAGGAAGCACCGGCCGAGGAAGCTGCTGCTGAGGAAGCTCCGGCTGAGGAAGCGCCTGCCGAGGAAGCTGCAGCTGCCGAAGAAGAGCCCAAGTCCTAACCCGTTTGGACGAGCTCGAACCGCCCGCTGCCGTAGATGCTGGCGCGGGCGGTGGGAAGGCGCCGGAGATGGCCGTCGATATGGTTGAAGATCCGGAAGACAAGGACGACGCCCGCGTTTGCGTGGGCGTGGTCACGGGCGCGCACGGGCTGCAGGGCCTTGTGCGCGTCCGCCCGTTCACCGACGTCGCTGAAGATGTGGGTGCCTATGGTCCCGTCCAGAGCGAGGATGGCACCCGGGAATTTGACCTCGATGTGCGCAATCGCACGGGGAAAGGCCAGATTCTCGTCGCGATTGCCGGTGTCGGTGACCGCGATGCAGCTGAAGCGCTCAAGGGCGAAAAATTTTATGTGGGACGTGAGCGCCTGCCGTCGCCCGACGAAGGCGAATTTTATCATGCTGATCTGCTGGGCCTCGACGTCGTCACGACCGCGGGCCAACCACTCGGCACCGTGCGTGCGTTGCATGATTTCGGCGCCGGCGAGATGCTGGAAATTCTTGATGCCGGCGGCCGCCTCGGAACTGTGATGTTTACCCTGGCCGCGGTGCCGGACATCGATTTGGCCGCCCGGCGGGTGACCGTCGACGGTACTGCGGTGCTCTGGCCGGGGCGCGACCCGGTGGAATCTGGGGCGGATTTTCCAGAGAATTCCGGTGGTTCCGGGCCGGACGGAGAGGTCGATGGTTGAGACATCCGCCTGGACAGCCACCGTCCTGAGCCTGTTCCCGGAGATGTTTCCGGGATCGCTGGGGCAGTCCCTGGCGGGCAAGGCGCTGGCGCGTGGGACATGGCAGCTCGATGTCCGGGATATCCGGGCACAGGCCGCCGATCGGCACGGCAGCGTCGATGATATGCCCTTTGGCGGTGGTGCCGGGATGGTGATGCGACCGGATATCATCGATTCCGCACTGTTCGATGCCGTCAATCCGGTTGACGATCAGCGGCCGATCATCTATCTCACGCCCCGCGGTCGTCCCTTAGATCAGGCACGTGTCCAGGACTTGGCGAACGACCCCGGCGTGATACTGCTTTGCGGCCGTTATGAAGGTGTCGATCAGCGTGTGCTCGATGCCTGGCAGGCCGAGGAAATCAGTGTCGGTGACTATGTGCTGTCCGGTGGCGAACCGGCGGCACTGGTGTTGCTCGATGCAGTCGTCCGGTTGTTGCCGGGCGTGATGGGAACAGCAGAGTCGCTGTCGGAAGAAAGTTTTGAAAGCGGACTGCTGGAGTATCCGCATTACACAAGGCCGGCCGACTGGGTCGACCGGCAGGGACAAAAACGTTCGGTCCCCGACATCCTGACTTCCGGCCATCACGGGCGGATTGCAGAGTGGCGGAATACACAGGCAGAACAAGCAACCCGCACGCGACGGCCGGATCTCTGGCAGCGTTACGCGGCGAAAAATGATGAAGGACAGAAGCGATGAATACGCTTGAGAAATTCGAAGCCGGTCAGCTCGCAAAGTTGCAAGCCGAAAAGGACGTTCCCGAGTTTGGCCCGGGCGACACGGTGCGCGTGAATGTGCGCGTGGTCGAGGGCGAGCGCGAGCGTATTCAGGCCTATGAAGGGGTCTGCATCGCGGTCAAGAATGACGGGATCAACTCGGCCTTCACGGTTCGCAAGATTTCCTTCGGCGAGGGTGTCGAGCGTGTGTTTCCGCTCTATGGCCCGCGCGTTGATTCGATTGAGGTTGTGCGCCACGGCAAAGTCCGGCGCGCCAAGCTGTATTATCTGCGTGGCCTGACAGGCAAGCGTGCGCGCATCACCGAACGCACCACGGGCCGCGGCATGACCCGCCGGGGCGCCAAATCCGAATAGGCGTTACGCGCGGGCAGATGCACCGACGTAATCGAGGCAACGCCCCGGAGCATTCGCGCACGGGGCGTTTTTCTTAGGGAAAGACGAAAATCATGGCGCAGCCGAGAACATTGTTCGACAAAATCTGGGATTCCCATCTTGTCGAAACCCAGGAAGATGGCACCTGTCTGATCTATATCGATCGCCACCTCGTGCATGAGGTGACGAGCCCGCAGGCCTTCGAGGGGCTGCGCTTGAACGGGCGTACGGTCCGCCGGCCCGATGCAACGCTCGCGGTCGCCGATCACAATGTCCCGACCACGGACCGCAGCGGCGGCATCGCCGACGAGGAATCGCGTATCCAGGTCGAGACCCTGACGAAGAATTGCGCGGAATTCGGCATCGAGCTGTTCGAGATGGATGATATCCGTCAGGGCATCGTGCACATCATCGGCCCGGAACAGGGGTTCACACTGCCCGGGACGACGATCGTCTGCGGCGACAGCCACACGGCCACCCATGGCGCGTTCGGTTCGCTGGCCTTCGGGATCGGCACCTCGGAGGTCGAGCATGTGCTCGCCACCCAGACCCTGCTGCAGCGCCCGGCGAAGAATTTCCTGGTCGCCGTCGATGGCGACCTGCCCACCGGTGTGACCGCGAAGGATATGATCCTCGCCATCATCGGCGCGATCGGCACGGCCGGCGGCACCGGCCATGTCATCGAATATGCCGGTGAGGCGGTGCGTGCGCTCTCCATGGAAGGCCGCATGACCATGTGCAACATGTCCATTGAGGGCGGCGCGCGCGCCGGCCTGGTGGCGCCCGACGACACCGCCTACGAATATCTAAAGGGCCTCCCCATGGCGCCGAAGGGCGCGGAATGGGAAGCAGCCGAGGCTTACTGGCGCACACTGCCCAGCGATGCGGACGCGGTCTATGACAAGGAAGTGCGTCTGTCGGCTGCCGATATTCCGCCGCAGGTCACCTGGGGCACCAGCCCCGAGAATGTGGTGCCGATCACCGGCGCGGTGCCCGATCCGGAGAATGACGCGCGCGACGACAATCAGCGCCAGGCCTGGGAGCGATCCCTCGAATATATGGATCTGACGCCGGGTACCCGGATGACCGATGTGGCGGTCGACAAGGTGTTCATCGGTTCGTGCACCAATGGCCGGATCGAGGATCTGCGCGCCGTCGCCGCGATCGCGGAAGGCCGCACGGTGTCCGACAGCGTTCACGCGATGGTCGTGCCGGGCTCGGGACTGGTCAAGGAACAGGCCGAGGCCGAAGGGATCGACAAGATCCTGGTCGCGGCGGGCTTTGACTGGCGCGAGCCGGGCTGCTCCATGTGTCTGGCCATGAATGCCGACAAACTGGCGCCGGGCGAGCGTTGCGCCTCGACGTCGAACCGTAACTTCGAAGGCCGACAGGGCCGGGGCGGGCGCACCCATCTGGTGAGTCCGGGGATGGCCGCGGCAGCGGCGATCACGGGCAAGCTCACCGACGTGCGTGACCTGGACGCCTAGACCGACCCCATGAGCGACACCCCCACCAGCGATATTCTGCCGCTCCGCCGTGGAGGGTTTCTCCTGCGTGTCGTGGCGGCCCTGGTCGACCTCGGGGTCATCTGGGGCTTCGCCTGGCTGATATCGGCGCTGCTCGGAATATCCTTTCTGGCGGCGACGCCCGAGGAACTGGCCAACACCACAATCCTGCACGTGCTGATTTCGATGACGTTATTCGTGGCCTGGATCTATTTCGCCGCGATGGAGGCCAGCGCGATGCAGGCGACCCTGGGCAAGGCGTTCATGGGGTTGTATGTGACCGATATGGGCGGTGCGCGCGTGACGTTTCTGCGCGCCAGTGGACGGTACTGGGCGAAGTTCCTGTCGACGTTGATCTTCGGCATCGGCTATCTGATGGCAATAATTCCGCCGCGGCACCAAGGCTTGCATGACATGCTGGCCGGGTGCCTCGTGCTCAAACGTTAGGAGTTGGGAATGGAAAAGTTCAACAAGGTGACCGGCGTGGCCGCACCGCTGCCGCTGGTCAATGTCGACACCGACAAGATCATCCCCAAGCAGTTCCTGAAGACGATCGCACGCACGGGGTTGGGCAAGGGCCTGTTCTTCGAGATGCGGACCAACGAAGACGGCACGCCGCGGGATGATTTCATCCTCGACCAGGAGCCTTACACGAAGGCGGAGATCCTGATCGCGGGCGATAATTTCGGCTGCGGTTCCTCGCGCGAGCACGCGCCCTGGGCGCTGCAGGATTTCGGCATCAAGGTGGTGATCGCGCCGACCTTCGCCGACATTTTCTACAACAACAGCTTCAAGAACGGCATGTTGCTGGTCAAGCTGCCCCAGGAGCAGATCGACAATCTGATGTCCGTGGCCAGCGACCCGGAGAACCCGGAGATCACGGTCGATCTGGAGAAGCAGGAAGTGCACGCACCCAACGGCGTCGTCTATCCGTTCGAACTCGACCCGTTCCTCAAGCACTGCCTGCTGGAAGGGCTCGATGATATCGGCCTGACGATGAAGCGCGGCGACGATATCGGCGACTTCGAGGGCGGCCAGCGCAGCCAGCAGCCCTGGCTTTACAAGCGCGCGTCGTAGCGATCATTCGTCGTCATTCCCGCGCAGGCGGGAATCCATAGACTCCGTGTTTGCCTTGTCGGGTTCGGTGACTATGGACCCCCGCCTGCGCGGGGGTGACGATCCGAGAATTAGCACACTCCGCGCGAACGCCGCCGGAGGCGAAAATAAAGGGAGAGTTTAACGATGGCCGCCAACAAGAGCGTATTGGTCCTGCCGGGCGACGGCATCGGACCCGAGGTGATGGAACAGGTCCGTCGTGTGATGGGCTGGTTCGAGGCAAAGGAAGCCGTTCGCTTCGAAATCGACGAGGCACCGGTTGGTGGCGCCTGTTTCGACGCCCACGGGGTCTCGATCCAGGACGAGACCATGGAAAAGGCGATGACCCTCGACGCGGTTTTGTTTGGCGCCGTCGGCGGCCCGAAATGGGACGACGTGCCGCGCGAGCATCGGCCCGAGGCCGGCCTGCTGCGTCTGCGCAAGGATCTCGATCTGTTCGCGAACCTCCGCCCGGCCGTCGTGATGGACGCCATGGTCGAGGCCTCGACCCTGAAGCCTGAAGTGGTGCGGGGGCTCGATATCATGATCCTGCGCGAGCTCACCTCGGGCGTGTATTTCGGCCTGCCGAAGGGCGAGCAGACGCTGGAAGACGGTACGGTCCGCGTGGTCGACACCCAGGCCTACACCAAGGACGAGATCGTCCGGATCTGCCGGGTCGCCTTCGAGCTCGCGCGCAAGCGTGGGAACAAGGTGCACTGCGCCGAGAAGTCCAACGTGATGGAGACCGGTGTTTTCTGGCGCCAGGTGTCGGCGGAAGTGGCCAAGGAATATCCCGACGTCGAGTTCCACCACATCCTGGCCGACAACTGCGCCATGCAGCTGATCCGCAATCCGCACCAGTTCGACGTGATCGTGACCGACAATCTGTTCGGCGATATCCTGTCGGACGAGGCCGCGATGATGACCGGATCGCTGGGAATGCTGCCGTCCGCCAGCCTCGGTGCCCCCGACCCCGTCACGGGTGCGCGCCGCGCCATGTACGAGCCGGTCCACGGTTCGGCTCCGGACATCGCCGGGCAGGGCAAGGCCAATCCGATCGCCATGCTCCTCTCCTTTGGCATGATGCTGCGCTATTCCTACGATCTGGGTCGGGAATCCGATCTGGTTGCGCAGGCGGCACAGAACGTGCTCAATGAGGGCTTCCGCACGGTCGACATCATGCAGGACGGCTGCACCCCGGTCTCGACCGAGGAGATGGGCAACCATCTGCTGGCGGAGCTCGATCGGCTTACGGCCTAGCCGTCTTGCGGTTTTTGGTGCGGTTCGTGATTTGACGGAATGCGGCGCGCGGCGTTAGTGTTGTTGCGATAAATCCGGGGTTGGTTTCATGCGTAAGATCGTTCTGGGCATTGCCGTTCTCGCACCGCTTTTCGCGGCGATGCCCGCGTCTGCCCAGCAGATCGTCGACACGACGTCGGGTGTGAAGCTTGCCAGCGGCCAGTGTTCGGTCACCCAGGCGATGCTGGCTGCGATCGAGAGTGGCACCGCGAACCGTCAGGTCGACACCAGGACCCGCATCAACGCGTTTCTCGACAACGCGTTGGCCAGCACCCGCGCACCGGCAAAGACCGTAGGTCAGTCGCCGGTTGTCTTCCCGCCGGTTCGCTCCGGGGGCTGAAACTCATACATCTACGGCGTGATGCAGTCGTCGTTGCTGCTGTTCGCGCCCACGGCACCGATGGCGCGCAGGTAATCCGTCTCGACCCCGCGCGGCCAGACGATCTGAATGCGGTTGGGTGAAATAAAGATCACCCGCGCCGCATCCGCATCCGACTTTTGTGCCGCCACGGCCGGCGGGCCATACCAGACGAAAGTGCCGTCGATCCCCTCTCCATAGACGATCGGCCGCGCGACCCGGACATTCACCCGGTTGCCGCTGACGATCAGGCAATTCTCGCGGAATCCGATGATGTTGCCGTGCGCGCGCAGCACCGTCGGTGACGCCGCATGCCAGTCACCGACCAGCGGGTTGTCGGAGGGGGCGGCGGCGCAGGCCGCCAGCGCCAGGACCCCAAGGATGGTCCATCGTTTCATTGGTCGGGCGAAATCTCGGGTGCCGTCTGGGGCGCCATGGCCAGGGCCCCGGCCAGTTCCGGGCCGAGGCGTCCGGTCATCCAGAGAGAAAGCATTCGGAAATCGCTGAGCAGGGACCACAGCGGATGGGTGAATGTGGCGGGACGATTGCGTTCGATGAGCCCGTGGCCGATCCAGGCCGGGCCGTAACCGCCCACGAGCGCCAGGAGCGCGAGCCACCATGGACCGGTGACGACCGCGAAGCCGACAAGCAACAGGCCCGTGAGCGTGCCGGCATAGTGGAGCGCGCGGGTTTGCGGGCGCGCATGCTCGCGCAGATAATGCGGCCAGAAGTCGGCATAGGTCGAAAACCGTTCGGTCATGGCGCGAATTCTGGCACATAGAAAGCCGGCAAGGCGAGGAGACTGACATGCCCGACATATACGTAGACCCGGATGCGATCCCGGACGAGATTCTGGAGGCGATGAAGGAGAGCCTGGAGCGCCGGGCGGCGACCCCGCAGCAGGCGGCGGCACTCCAATCCTATCTCGGCGACGTGGCGTTCCCGGACGGCGCGCGGGTGCTCGACATCGGCTGCGGGACCGGCCCGCAATCACGAACCATCGCCGCCATACCCGCTGTGGGCGAGGTGGTCGGCGTGGATCATCTGGAACCTTTCCTCGAGCGTGGGCGCGAACTGGCGGCTGATCTTTCCGCTGACCATGCCCGTGTATCCTTCGAGCAAGCGGATGCGCGCGATCTGCCTTTTGCGGATGCCAGCTTCGATGTCGTCATTCTGCACACGCTGCTGACCCATGTGCCGGGGCCGGAAGGTGTTTTGTCCGAGGTACACCGGGTCTTGAAACCGGGCGGGTCGGTCGCGATCTACGACGGCGACTTCACGACCATGTCGGTGGCAACGGCCGATGACGACCCGTTGCAGGCCTGCATCGATGCTTTCGTCGACGGCAACGTCCATGACCGCTGGCTGGTGCGCCGGTTGCCCGGCATGTTGCGCGGGATCGGGTTCGATCCGGCCGCGACGCGGAGCCACGGCCATCTCGATACGGACGCGCCCGTGCTGACCCTGGGCTGGACCCTGCGTGGCGCCTACTACCTGGTCACGGCGGGAAAGATCGAACAGGCCGAAGCCGATGCGCTGGAAGCGGAGGCCCACCGGCGGATCGATGCCGGCACGTTCTACGGCTACATGAACTATGTCAGCATGGTCGCGCGGAAGACCTAAGTTGGGCTACTGCGCCCCGCCCCAGATACCGCGTTTCGCCGCGCGCGCCTCGCGGGCGGCTTTCACATAGGGATCGCCCGCGGGGCCGGGCTCGGGCACGGCGAAGCCGTTCATCACCGCCCAGCGGGCCAGGTCTCCCAGCCCGGGTGCCGTGCAGACGGCGTCCCGGTGGTCCGCCGACAAACGACAGGTCACCTCGTTGCCCGCGATCGCGTCCCCGAGCGCCAGATACGCCCAGGCGCCATAGGGATAGGCGGTGGGCGCAGGCGCGGTGACTCCGTCAAAACGCACATGGAGCCGCGTGTCGCCGAGCGGAAACGACAGGCTGGCGCCATCCTCGGCCGCCGGAAATCCGGAGATCGTGGTGCCTGATTGAGCGTCGGGGGTCGATGCCGCGGCCGCCAGCGCGATCACAAATGTGGTCAGGGTCAGAACAATTCTGCGCATGGACGGACTATCGCAGGCCCGTGACCGGCGATGCAATCGGCGCTCAAACCTTGCAAACCCGGCGTTTCGGGCTTATGTCATCGCCCGCACCCGGCCACTGTGGCCGGGGATCAGAGGATTGGACCCATGGGCTACAAGGTTGCGGTGGTTGGTGCGACGGGAAATGTCGGCCGCGAAATTCTGCAAACGCTGGCGGAGCGCGAGTTCCCGGTGGATGAGGTGGTTGCACTGGCGAGCGAACGCTCGGTCGGGCGCGAAGTTTCGTTCGGCGAAGACAAAACCCTGATGGTCCAGAATCTGGCCGAGTATGACTTTGCCGGTACCGATATCGCCCTGTTTTCGCCGGGCTCCAAGGTGTCCGCGAAATACGCGCCCAAGGCCGCGGCTGCGGGTTGCATCGTCATCGACAACACATCCCAGTTTCGCATGGATCCCGACGTGCCGTTGATCGTGCCCGAGGTCAATCCCGAGGCGGCGGCCGGCTATACCAAGCGCAACATCATCGCCAATCCCAATTGTTCGACGATCCAGATGGTGGTCGCGCTCAAGCCCCTGCATGACGCCTTCGGCATCGAGCGGGTGGTGGTGTCGACCTATCAGTCGGTATCGGGTGCGGGCAAGGATGCGATGGACGAGCTCTTCAACCAGACCCGCGCGGTCTATGTGAACGACCCGGTCGAGGCCAAGCAGTTCACCAAGCCGATCGCCTTCAACGTCATTCCCCATATCGACACGTTCATGGATGACGGGTCGACCAAGGAAGAATGGAAGATGACGGTCGAGACCAAGAAGATCCTCGATCCGAAGATCAAGGTCACGGCCACCTGCGTGCGGGTGCCGGTGTTCGTCAGCCACGCCGAATCGATCAACATCCAGTTTTCCGGCGAGGTCTCCGCCAAGGCCGCGCGCGCGGCCCTGCGCGAAGCGCCGGGGGTGGTGCTGGTCGATCATCGCGCCGACGAAGGCTATGTCACGCCCAAGGAGGCGGCCGGCGAGGACGCGGTCTATGTCAGCCGTATCCGCGAGGACCCGACGATCGAGAACGGGCTGAACATCTGGGTTGTCTCGGACAATCTGCGCAAGGGCGCGGCCCTGAATTCGGTCCAGATCGCCGAGCTGCTTGATCGTGACTATTTGAAGAAGGCCATTGCGGCGGAATAGTTGCCGTCGTCGTGCCGGATAACCCTGCGATCCATTCGGCACTTGCCGCACACGGGCTGATCGCCCGCGGTGGGTTCCATCCGGTGTCTGCTGATGATGTTCCGGGTGACCCCGCGACGCTGGTCATGGTCGGGAATGCCGGCCCCGACATGTGGGCCGCGTTTGACGACCTGCGCGACGACTATGCCGACAGCACCAATCCCCTCGATGCCTGGATAACGGAAGTGCTGAGCGGCGTTGCCGCGGATATGGGCGCGACGGCCCTGTTCCCGTTCGGTGGGCCACCCCATCTGCCGTTCCAGCGCTGGGCGCAGCGGGCCGAGCCGGTGCACCCGTCGCCCGTCGGCGTGCTGATCCATCCGGAGTTCGGGCTGTGGCACGCCTATCGCGGGGCCTTGGTTTTCTCGGAGAAACTCGAACTCCCGCAACCGATCGCGCGCCCGTCGCCCTGCGACAGCTGCGCCGATAAACCCTGCCTGTCGGCCTGCCCGGTCAGTGCCTTTGACGGCACGGCCTATGACGTCCCGGCCTGCGTCGGGCATATCACGGGGTCCGATACCGGCGATTGTATGGGGCTGGGGTGCCTGGCGCGGCGCGCCTGTCCGGTCGGGCGTGAATATATCTACGAACCCGCACAGGCCGGGTTCCACATGCGCGCCTTCGCGGGTGCCCAGGCCGGGGGTTAGCTGCTGCGTGCAAGCATCTCGCGCGCGGCGAGCAGCCCGCCACCGCCGATGAGCAGGCTGGCTATGGCGAGCGTCCAGGTTCCTGCCGACAGCCCGACGGCGACCAGGAGCAGCGTCGACAACAGGGGCGCAGCGTAGGCGGCGCCGCCGAGCACGCGCAGGTCGCCATGTTTGACGCCGTGGTCCCAGACGAAAAAGGCCGCGCCTACGGGCCCGAGGCCGAGGCCGAATACCGCGAGCCAAGCGATGACCCCACCCGGCCAGATGGTTGTCTCAAGCGCCAGATGCGCGATCCAGGCCAGCAGTGCGGTACCGCCGCAGAAGGCCCCCACGGCGTCGGTTGAGATATGTGCGAACCGGCGTGACAACACCGAGTATCCCGACCAGGCAAGTGCCGCGCCGGCCGCCGCCAGATAGCCGCCGGTATAGTCGGTGCGGATACGCAGGCTTCCGTCCCAGAGGCCGTTGCCCATGACGATCAGCGCTGTGCCGGCCAGGCCAAGGGTCGCACCAGCAAGGTGATACCAGCGCAACCGGCCGACCCCGGTGTTGGACGGCAACAGGGCCGAGAACAGCACGATCAGCATCGGCCAGAGATAATTGATCAGATTGGCATCCGCCGGAGGTGCATTCTGGATGCCGACGAAATACAGCAGGTGATAGCCGAACAGGCCGGCGATCCCGAGCGCCCACACGGGTGCGGGCTGGCGCAGATGAACCAGTGGATTATCGCCGCGCAGCAGCCAAACCGTCAGGGTGAGAGCGAACACAATTGTGAAGGCCATGGCGACGAGTTGCAGGGGCGGCACGGGTCCGGCCAGGGCGCCGAACAGCGCGAGTGTCGACCAGGTCAGCACAGCCGATAAGCCGATCAGAGTGGCGCGGTTTTGCGATCTTGGCCGGGTTGTTTCGGTCACTGGGGGTCGCGCCGGGCCGCCGTGGCGAGGGCCGCGGCCTCGGTAATGATGCGCACCGTTTCGGACCACAGGGACAGCTCGTCGAGCCGGTCCAGCGGCCACCATTCGGCGTGGGCGGCATCGCCCCCAGCCACCGGCTCGCCGCCGATCCAGTGCGCGGCGCAATCGACCAGAGTGTAGTGGTAACGCACCCGCGGCGTGTCGTGCAGTGGGACGATTGTCGTGTCGTCATTCGCTGCCGCCAGCCCAACAGCTTCTGTTCCGTTATTGGCGGTACCGTCCTCGGCCGTGCCCGGGCGCGGTGGGTCGCCGTCGCGGACAATGGCGTCGACCACATCGACGATACCGATCACGTCGATCTCGACACCGGTCTCCTCGCGGACTTCGCGTATTGCGGTTTCGTGCCAGGTCTCCCCGACCTCCTGCTTGCCGCCGGGGATGCTCCATTGACCCATGCGCGGCTCACGCCCGCGGCGGATCATCAGGACCTGATCATCCCGCAGCACGACAACCCCGACCCCGGCAATCGGGCGACTTGGATACTCCCGGCTCATCCTGCCATGTCCGCTTTCACTGCAGTCCGACGCTTGCGGGCGATCAGGTTGAGAATCTCGATGCCCGTGGCAAACGCGACGCCGAAGTAGAGATAGCCGCGCGGGATGTGGAACTCGAACCCGTCGGCGATCAGCGCCACGCCGATCAGCAGCAGGAACGACAGCGCCAGCATCTTCACCGTCGGGTGGCGCTGCACAAATGCGCTGAGGGGCTCGGCCGCGACGATCATGACGCCGATCGCGATGGTCACGGCCGCGACCATGATGACGATCTCGTCGGCCATGCCGATGGCGGTCAGGACCGAATCCAGCGAGAAGACGAGATCGAGCAGGAAGATCTGCACCAGCACAGCGGCGAACACCGCCGAGCCGGGTTTGCCGCCATGGCCCCCAGCGCTCTCGCCCTCGAGCATCACGTGAATTTCGGTCGTGGCCTTGTAGATCAGAAACAGCCCGCCGACTGCCAGAATCAGGTCGCGCCAGGACAGCTCGATCCCCAGGAAGGACAGGAACGGCGCGGTCAGCCCGATCAGCCAGCCGAGCGCGAGTAGTAAAATCACCCGGCCGGCGAGCGCCAGGATCAATCCGACCCGCCGCGCGCGAGGCTGTTGTGCGGCCGGCAGGCGCGATGTGATGATCGACAGGAAAATCACATTGTCGACGCCGAGCACGACCTCGAGCAGGGTGAGGGTCAGCAGGCTGGCCCAGGCGGCCGGGTCTGTCAGCAGTTCGAGCATCTTCGGGTGCCGTTGGTGTGCTGCCGCTTAGTACATGTGCTGGCCACCGTTGATCGACAGGGTCGACCCGGTGACGAAGTCCGCATTGTCGGCGGTCAGGAAAATCACGCCGCGCGCGATATCATCGGCCTTACCCAGGCGGCCGACGGGGATGCCCGCGATGATTTTTTGGAGCACTTCCGGCGGCACGGCGCGCACCATGTCGGTGTCGACATAGCCCGGTGCGATGGCGTTGACCGTGATGTTCTTGCTCGCGCCTTCCTGGGCCAGCGCCTTGGTGAAGCCATGGATGCCCGACTTGGTGGCGGCGTAGTTGACCTGGCCATACTGGCCGGCCTGGCCGTTGATCGAGCCGATGTTGACGATCCGGCCGAAGGCGCGCTCGCGCATGCCCTCGATGACGGCGCGTGAACAGTTGAAGACGCCCGACAGGTTGGTGTCGATCACTTCCTTCCACTGTTCGAAGGTCATGCGATGCATCGTGCCATCGCGGGTGATGCCGGCGTTGTTGACCAGAATTTCGATCGGCCCGAGGTCTTTCTCGATCTGCGCGCAGGCAGCGTTGACGGCCTCATGGTCGGAGACGTCGAATTTCATCACCTTGATGCTGGTTGCTTCTTCGAACTCGCGCGCGGCGTGATCGTTGCCCGCATAGTTGACGACGACATCGCGGCCCGCATTCTTCAACGCGATTGCGATTGCGGCACCGATTCCTCGGGTACCGCCGGTAACTAGTGCTACTCGGCCCATTTTACTCTCCCGGTAAAGCGGATAGGTGACGCCTCAAACCGACGCTCTTGTGTTGCCCGCGATGAATGATGCGTTCCCCGTTTTATTCCAGTGTTGGTTAGTCCCGCTCGACGCAGAGGGCGATGCCCATGCCGCCGCCGATGCAAAGCGTCGTCAGGCCTTTCTTGGCGTCGCGTTTCTGCATTTCGTGCAGCAGGGTGACCAGCACCCGCGCGCCTGAGGCACCGATCGGATGCCCGATGGCGATGGCGCCGCCATTGACGTTGACGATCTCCGGGTCCCAGCCCATGTCGCGGTTGACCGCGATGGCCTGGGCGGCGAAGGCCTCGTTGGCTTCGACCAGCTCGATATCGTCCACACTCCAGCCCGCGCGCTCCAGCGCCTTGCGGCTGGCCGGGATCGGGCCCGAGCCCATGACGGCCGGGTCGACGCCGGCGGTCGCCCAGGAGGCGATCCGTGCCAGCGGCGTGATGCCGCGTTTGGCGGCTTCCTCGGAACTCATCAGGACCGTTGCCGCGCTGCCGTCGTTGATGCCCGAGGCGTTGCCGGCGGTCACGGTGCCTTCCTTGGCGAAGGCGGGGCGCAGCTTGCCCAGCGTCTCGGTCGTGGTGCCATGGCGGGGATATTCATCGGCGTCGACGACGGTCTCACCCTTGCGGGTCGTGATTGTTACGGCGGCGATCTCGTCGGCGAAGCGACCGGCATTCTGGGCGGCCTCGGCCTTCTGCTGGGAGCCGGCCGCAAACGCGTCCTGCTCGTCCCGCGTGATCTGCCATTTCTCCGCGACATTCTCGGCCGTGGTGCCCATGTGGTAGCCCATCAGCGAACACCACAGGCCGTCATTGATCATCGTGTCGACGAATTTGACGTCACCCATCTTGGTGCCGTTGCGCATGTGTGATGCGTGGGGCGACTGGCTCATGCTTTCCTGGCCGCCGGCGACGACGACATCGGCCTCACCGAGCTTGATCGCCTGGAAGCCCTGGGCCACGGCGCGCAGGCCCGAGCCACAGACCTGGTTGATCAGATAGGCCGTGCGGTCGTCCGGGATGCCCGCGGCGAGCAGCGCCTGGCGGGCGGGGTTCATGCCGGTCGCGGCGGTCAGGACCTGACCCATGACCACTTCATCGACATCTGCGGCCGGGACGCCGGCCCGCTCGAGCGCGTTGGCGATCGCGACCGTGCCAAGTTCCGCGGCACTGAGGCCGGCGAGGGCGCCATTGAAGGCTCCGACAGGGGTCCGGGCTGCACCGGTAATCACGACGTCCGACATTTTATCTCTCCTGGTCGATTTCACGGATCGGCCGGGACGGCGTGCGCAGTGCACAAATCCGCCGAAATCCGCTGTTTTTTAGTCCTTATTGGATATAGACCGGGTGCGGGTCGGAGTCCAGTGAACTGCCGTCACTTGACGTCTGACAACCATTCGGCGAGCGGCTCCCAGACCAGCGTCTGGGCGCGTGAGCCTGCGACCATACCGATATGGCCGAGCGGTGGGCTGCTCGCCGCGGCGTTCGGCAGCGCGTCGGCCAAAGCCTGGGCCGATGCGGGCGGGACGATTCGGTCCTGTTGGGGGATCAGCACCCGCGCGGGGATGTCGATCGCCTCGGGCCGGACGGCCACGCCGTCGACTTCCCATTGCCCCAGATGGGGTGTGTTGCGGCCGTACCAGCCGCCCATGCATTCGCGCGCGACGGGCCCGGACAGGGGGACCCCGTCATTCAGCCAATCCTCCAGCGCAACAAACGCCTCAGCGGCCGGGCTGTCGGGTTGTGCTGCGGCGAAGCGGATGAACTTGCGGGTGACCAGGAACGGGTCCAGCGCGGAGAACATCGACTGGATGATGTCCACCGGCAACTCGCCATAGGCCTCCAGAAGCGGGGCGGCGGCCGCGACGGTGCGCGCGAGCGCTTCGGCCTGTGCGACGCGCTCGGTATGGAAATCCCACGGCGTGGCGAGCAACCCCAAGGCTGCGACATCACCCGACCGGATCGTCGCCAGCGCGAGCGACAGCAAGCCGCCCATGCAGTAGCCGACCACCGGCACCGGCCCACCCGCTTCGGTGTTGGCCTGATCGAGCGCGCCGGCGAGCGGTCCGGTGATGTAGTCAGTTAGTGTGAAATGACGCTCCGCGGGGCCGGGCAGGCCCCAATCCACGAGCAAGGGACGAAGCCCGGTCTCGGCCGCGAGCCAGCGCATCAGGCTGCTGCGCTCGGACAGATCGAGGATATAGGCCCGGTTGATCAGGGAGGGGACGAACAGGACCGGGCGGCCGCCCGCCGGTCCGTAGTCGAGCAGGCGGGTCGCGCCGGAGGCCCACAGGGTCGGCGGGTCGGGCAAATGGCGATGATAGGGGTGGTGGCGATAGGCATTCACGCCGGCCGAGAAGGCGGTCAGCCGTGCGGCAATTTCGGTCTCGACGGCGTTGGCAAAGGGGTCAGCTTCGTTTTCGGCCTGTGGTGCCGCCGGCAGGTTTTTTTGCAGTTGGGCGGCGCGTGCCGCGATCTCGTGATTCCAGCTGATGGAGTCGTTCCTCAACATCGGCAAGGCGCCGCGTGAGCTCGACCAGCCGTTGATCGCGGTCATCAGGTGCAGCGGCAGCGGACGCGGCCCCAGCCTCGGCGGTGGGTTGGTCTTTGGGTCCATCGGATCCGTCCGTCGTAGAGCTTGCATTGCCGGACATCTGGGCCATGAGGGCGGCCAGTCCGGCGGCGCCCATGGGATGCGAGATTGCACCCAGTTGCGTCATCGTGTCGAAAAAACGTGCGGTCTGTTCGGCCAGGTCAGGATCGGCCGCCATGGCCGTGAGCTGATCTTCCCAAAGATCGAGATATTGCCGCGCAAGGGCTGCGAAATCGGGCTGATCGGTCATGATGATCGACTATAGCCTCACGCTTGGCGGAATCGCCACCTGGACAATGCCGCCGGATCAATTATGCGCTGCGATGCAACATAATTTCTTTTTCTGCTATACTTAAGGCCCTACAGGCGAACATTGCGGTGCCGCGACCTATGGCCGATACAGACAAAACAGACCCGATAATCATCAAGAAGTATGCCAATCGTCGGCTCTACAACACGTCGACGAGCAAGTATGTGACGCTCGACGATTTGTCGGTGATGGTGAAGGCGGGAACCGAATTTCAGGTGGTTGATGCCAAATCGGGCGACGACATCACGCGTTCGGTCCTGACCCAGATTATCTTCGAAGAAGAGAGCAAGGGGCAGAATCTGCTGCCGATCAGTTTTCTGCGTCAGCTCATCCAGTTCTATGGCGACAGCCTGCAGACGATGGTGCCGAACTATCTCGAAGCCTCGATGGACGCGTTTTCGAACAATCAGGGTCGGATGCGTGAATATATGCAGGGCACGGTGGGCCAGCCCCTGAACCCGTTTGCACAATGGGAAGAGCTTGGCCGCCAGAACATGGCGATGTTCGAGCGCGCCTTCCAGGCGTTCACACCCTTTGCTGGGGCGAATGGTGAAGCGCCACGGGATGGCGACGCTGGCGCGGCCGCATCGGGTGACAACGAGTCGGGCGACGAGGAGTCGAAGCTCGATGACCTAAAGACGCAGATTGAAAACCTGCGTAAGCAGCTCGACGATATGGCGCGCTGAGGCGCGCCTGCGCCGGGTTACTTCATCCAGTCGGGGTTGATCTCCGGCCGTCCGCAGTGCCAGCCCTGAAGATAGTCGACGCCTTCCTGCTTGAGCAGCTCGGCCTCGGCTTCGGTTTCCACCCATTCCGCGACAGATTCCAGCCCGATTCCCTTGGCCAGGTTGATGAGGGTGCGCACGAACAGAAGATTTTCGTCGTTCTGGGTGAGGTCCCTGACGAAGGACCCGTCGATCTTGACCATGGCGACGTTGAGCGCGCGGAGGTGGCGGAAAGAGGTGAAGCCGGCGCCGAAATCGTCCAGCGCCACCCGGCAGCCGAACTTGTTGAGCGAGTTCACGAAGCGCGATGAATCATCAATATCGTCGAGGGCGACGGTTTCCGTGATCTCGAGTATCAGTCGCGATGCCAGATCGCGGCGATCCTGCAGGCGTTCTTCGAGTTGGCGCAGCCAGAGCGGGTCGACCGCGGTCATGCCCGACACGTTGATCGACAGTTTCATCTCCGGATTGCGTTCGAGCGCGTCCAGCCCGAGCCCGAGCACCTTACGGTCGATCAGGCGCATCAGGCCCATCTGTTCGACCACCGGCACGAACCCGCTGGCCGCGATCGGTTTGCCGTCTTCGTCCAGCATGCGGGCGAGGCCCTCGTAGAATGTGACTTCGCCGGTCACGGTGGACACGATTGGCTGAAAGGCGAGGGTGAAGCGTTCATCTTTCAACGCCTGTTTCACCTGCTCGGCGACCACGAGGTCGGGGCGTTCGGTGCGTGTGTGTTCGGGCAAATCGTTATATTCGAGATAGCAGTCGCACCCGAGGCGCCGCGCGCCGCGAAGCGCATTGTCGGCGTTGGCCACGACTTCGCGCGCCGTCGGCGCATCGTCGGGAAAAATGGAAATGCCGATCGATGCGGTGATCGTCATCGGTCCGGCCGGCGTTGAAATGGGGGTCTCGCGGATCGTGCTCAGGAAGCGGCCGGCGATGGTCGCGAGTTCCTCGGGGCTGCAGCGATTGACGATGACGGCAAAGCGGTCGAATCCAACCCGTCCGACGACGTCGCCGGTGCGCATGCAATCTTCGATCCGTCGCGCGGCGGCGAGCACGATGGCATCTGCGGTGTCCTCGCCATAGACGTCCGAGACGATGTTCAGCTTGTCGAGGCCGACCAGAAGCAGGCCGCCGCGTTGATTGCGGTGCAGGCTCTGGGTGATTGTGTGCTCAAGCGCCTCGCGCAATCGCAGACGATTATACTGCCCGGTCAGCGCGTCATGGTTGGACAGGAAGGTCGCTTCTTCTTCGGAGCGCTTGCGGTCTTCGATACACCGAATCACGCCGGTCAGGCTGAGCGGTTTGTCGTTTTCGGTCTTGGTGACGACGGCGCGTTCCTGAATCCATATGAACTGGCCGGTATCGTCACGCAGCCGGAACTCGCGGTCGAAGGTCTCGCCGCGCGCGAAATGGTTCGATAGGGCGATCATCCGGTGCGGCAGGTCTTCGGGATGGATGCGGTTGAGGAAGCGGTCGCCGGTCGCCACAGCGTCAGCCTCAGATATGTTGATGATCTCGGACAAATGACCGGTCCAGCCGATAGAGTCGGTTTCCAGGTCCCATTCGTAGAAGAGGTCACCGGACGCCACGAGCAGGCCGACCAGATCCGACAGCGGTTTGCTGTCGTCAGGTTCGGGCGCACTTCCCGCTTGGGCCATTTGGGCCAGGTCCGACATTCTGTACCTCCTACCTGAAGGTTGAGTTCTTCAATCCACACTTTCTGCGCAGACAATTCCCGAGCAAAGTACGCAGGAGGTCTTAACAAAGGGTAATAATTGCCGGTAAATATTACATGCCGGCAAAAATTTCCCACTAACAGTTTCTCCCGCCCAGTAGTTATGGTTAACGAAAGATACAATTGTAAGTAATCTGATGTTTATCTTTATATGTATTTCTATAAATTTGTAAGCAATTGAAGTTCGCAACTCTGGGCGCGAAGTGACACCAAACCCACCAGAACGTATCGGATTAGGCGCAGACGCTGCGGCAAATGCCGTGCGGATGCGCGCTGCTGCCGAAACCAACGCGCTGCGTGGTGGGTACGCGCCTCCCGCCTTGCGCTCCGATCGCAATGAACATCAGACCCTTCAACAGCCGCTGCGCGCGGCGCGTGCGCGCGTGGTTGTCGAGTTGGAACTCCAACCCGAAGACCGGGGTCGGGCTGCTCCTGCGCGTGAGCGCCACGGCCCGAGCCCGCTTTTCCTGGCGCAGTATTTCGCGCAGGAGACGGCAAACGCCGAAGGTGATGCCGTCGTGCCGGCGCAGGCTGCTGCGGGTTACCCGTCGCTCGGATTTGACCAGGATATCCTGCTCCCCGGTGAGGCGACGGCGTTTGCAACCGATGGTCCGCGGGTCAACATCCTCGTTTGACGGGTCGGACAATTTGACGCCGACGTCACGCCACGCATTGCGGTGACCGTCTCCTTTCGCTTATTCAGGAACTGTCACGACGCCATCGGCGGCGGCGGTTTCAAATGCGGGGGAGTTCCATGGCGAACACAGTTTATGAATTGATCGGGACAGGTGCTGACGGCGATATCGCGATTGCGGCACCGGAGCGCACGCCGTTGACCTATGGCGGGCTTCGCGCGTTGGTCGCGAAGACGGTTGGGGATATGAACCGATTGGGGATCGGCCGCAACGATCGGGTCGCGATCGTGTTGCCGAACGGACCCGAAATGGCGACGGCGTTCGTGGCCGTTGCGGCAGGTGCGACGACCGCGCCGCTCAATCCGGGATACCGTGCCGACGAATTTCGATTCTACCTCGAAGACCTCAATGCGAAGGCCCTGTTCGTTGAGGCGGGCAGCGATTCGCCCGCGATCGAAGTCGCGGAATCGATGGATATTCCGGTGCTGAAACTCACCACGTCGAGTGATGACGCGGCGGGCATATTCGAGATTGCCGACGACGGTGCCTCGGCCACCGGTCCGGCGACGACATCGGGCAATGCCGCGCCCGACGATATCGCTTTGGTGTTGCATACCTCCGGCACGACGTCGCGGCCTAAAATTGTGCCTCTCAGCCAGGTCAATATCTGCGCGTCTGCGCAGCATATCGGTGCCACGCTTGCCCTGACCCCGGGCGACCGCTGCGTTAACATTATGCCGCTGTTCCACATTCACGGGCTTATCGCCGCCGTGCTCTCGAGCCTGGCCGCGGGCGGCAGCACCTATTGCACGCCCGGCTTTAACGCCTTGGGTGTTTTCCGCTGGTTCGAGGATGCGGCGCCAACCTGGTACACGGCGGTGCCGACCATGCACCAGGCGATCGTCTCGCGGGCCGCGCGCAATGCCGAGACGCTGGCGGCGATGGATTTGCGCTTCATCCGGTCGTCGTCCTCGTCGCTGCCGCCCCAGGTCATGGCGTCGGTGGAAGAGACATTCGGGTGTCCGGTTATCGAGTCCTACGGGATGACGGAGGCGGCGCATCAGATGGCCTCGAACCCGCTACCGCCGGCCGCCCGCAAGCCGGGTTCGGTTGGTATCGCCGCAGGCCCGGAAATCGGAATCATGGACGATGATGGCAATATTCTGGCCCAGGGCGAGACGGGCGAGATCGTCATCCGCGGCCCCAACGTGACGGCGGGCTACGAGGCCAACGACAAGGCCAACGCCGAGGCCTTCACGAATGGCTGGTTCCGGACCGGTGACCAGGGCCAGTTCGACGATGAGGGTTATCTGGCTCTCACGGGCCGCCTGAAAGAAATCATCAACCGTGGTGGCGAGAAAATCAGCCCCCGCGAGGTGGACGAAATCCTGTTGGACCATCCCGCGGTCGACCAGGCGCTGACCTTTGCCTATCCCCACGACAAGCTTGGCGAGGAGGTTGGCGCCGTGATCGTGCTCAAGGACGGCACAGAAGCCGATGAAAAGTCGATCCGGGAGTTCGCCGCCAAGCATCTGGCGGACTTTAAGGTGCCGCGCAAGGTGATCTTCCTGGAGGAGATTCCCAAGGGCGCGACGGGCAAGCTGCAGCGTATCGGTCTGCACGAGAAGCTGGGGCTTTAGGGTTCGGATATGAAGGTCTGTATTTACGGGGCGGGTGCGATCGGCGGCTATATGGCCGTCGAGTTGGCAGACGCCGGGAATGCCGAAGTCACCTGCATCGCCCGTGGGCCGCATCTTGCGGCCATGCGAGAGAACGGCCTGCGCCTTGTCCGCGAGGATGCGGACGACAAGGTCGTGGCCGTCAACTGTACGGATGATCCGGCCGAAGCTGGGCCCCAGGACATCGTGATCGTGACCCTCAAAGCCCATTCGGCTGCCGCTGTGGCGGATCAGATGGCGCCGCTCTTCGGACCGGAGACCGCGGTGGTGACTGCCCAGAACGGCGTGCCCTGGTGGTATTTCTACAAACTCGACGGTGCCCATGAGGGCACGCGGGTGGAATCCGTTGATCCGGGCAACCGGCAATGGGACCTGATCGGGCCTGATCGCGCGATCGGCTGCGTGGTCTATCCGGCTGCGGAAATCACGGCGCCCGGTGTCATTCGGCACGAGTATGGCAACCGTTTTACGCTCGGCGAACCGTCCGGCGAAAAGACCGAGCGCGTGCAGGCCCTGTCCGGATTGCTCTCGGACGCCGGGCTTCGCGCGCCGATCCGGCCGCGTATCCGCGATGAGATGTGGGTCAAGCTTTGGGGCAATGTGTCTCTCAACCCGATCTCCGCCCTGACCGGCGGCACGCTGGCGCAGATGATCGACGATCCCGATGTCTGTGGGGTGATCCGGTCGGTGATGCTCGAGGCGCAGGTGGTGGGTGAAGCACTCGGCGTGCGGTTCCCGATCGACGTCGACAAGCGAATCGCAGGCGCGCGCGACGTGGGGGAACACAAGACGTCGATGTTGCAGGATCTGGAACTGGGCCGCCCCATGGAGATCGACGCCCTCGTGGCATCGGTCCAGGAACTCGGCCGCATCGTTGATGTGCCGACACCGACGATTGATATCGTCCTGGGGCTGGTGCGTCAGCGCGCCCGGCTGGCCGGCTGCTACGACGGCTGATTTCGGCGGGCAGCGCCGGCTGGTCTAGAGCGCCGCGAACGCGGCCTCGACGATGGCTTCGGTGCGCACACCCACCCCAAACCCCTCGCTGTGAAGATCTGAGACGAAACACAGGGCGAGGTTGCGGTCCGGGTCTGCGAGCGCACGCGCGCCGCCGGAACCGAGATGGCCGAAAGCGTTCGCGTTGGGACCCATGATGCTCGCCCCTGGCGGATTCTTGGCATACCCCATGGCATAGCGCATGGGCCGCCCGGTCATGCCGTCGGCTTCCTCGGTCCACTGGGTGACCGTCGCGCGGGCGACGGCTTCGGGGGACAGAATGCGCACGCCGTCGATCTCGCCGCCATTGGCCAGCATGGCGTAGATGCGCGCCATGGCGCGCGCCTCGCCGAAACCGCCGAAGGATGGAATGCCCGACGTGCGAAATTCCGCGCTGTTCTGGACGTCGGTATTCATGGGTTTGGGGTTGGGTCGCCAGGCCCGTGACAGCGGCGTCTCCCCATCCGCGGCCTGCGCGGCCATCGCGCTGCCGGCTGGGTTGGGCTGCAGGTCGGCGACCCGGTCGAGGTCTTCCTCGCGGACACCGATCTGATAGTCCACGCCCAGTGGGGCGCAGATATTCTCCTGGACGAATTTCTGGATCGGTGTGCCCGTGACGCGGCGCACGACCTCGCCCGCGAGAAAGCCGATATTGACCGTGTTGTAGGCCCCCTTGGAGCCGGCCGGCCAGGCGGGGGCCTGAACCTCGAGCGCCGCGATCATGCGGTCATAGTCGTAGACATCGCCGGCCTCGGTCGCGTCGGCGAAGCAGACTCCGCAATTGTGCGAAATGATATGCCGGACCAAAACGCCCTCTTTGCCGTTCTGGGCGAACGCCGGCCAATAGTCTGCGACCGGCGCCTCGAGGTCGACGAGACCCCGGTCGGCGAGGATATGTACGCTGGTGGCGCAGATGCTCTTGGCGATCGAGTACATGATGCAGAGCGTGTCTTCACGCCATGGTTTGCTGCGCGCGGCATCCATATGGCCGGCCCAGAGATCGACGACTTTCTGACCCTCGTGATAGACCGCGACCGCGCTACCGAGCTCGTCATGGGCGGTGAAATTGTTGGCGAGTGCGTCACGAACAGCCTGAAACCGCGGGTCACATTCGCCATGGATGTCCGGAATCGTGCTGGTCATGTCGTTTGTCTCTCGGTTTGCTGAATTGTCTGAAATCTAGTCCGCCGCCGGCGTGCGCGGTGTCCTCCCGAACATGTCGCGCAGCTTGAGGGCAATGATGATGCCGGTGAGGCCGAGAGTCACGATGTTCGCGACGATGATCGGCCGGGACTCGATGATGAATCCATAGACAAGCCACAAGGACAGACCGGTCGTGAAGATCACGAACATGCCCAGCGACACATCCCGGGTCGAGCCCGAGTGCCAGGATTTCATGACCTGAGGCACGAACGCGATTGTTGTCAGGACTGCCGCGACGCCTCCGAGCAGGTCTGGATGGATGGCGTCGAGCATGTCTATGCGCCTAACGGGTACAGAAGGATTGTAGCGCGACGGCGAGGTCGAGGAGGGCTTCGTCACCGCCCGGCCAGCCGATGAATGACAGCCCGATCGGGCACCCGTCGACATTTGCGGCCGGGATGGCGATCTGCGGCAAACCGGTGTGACCCGAGATGCATGTCAGCGCCATCGTGTTGGCCCGGAAGAATTCTAAATCCTCCGCGCCGGCGTCGAGCGGCGGCGCGATCACCGGTGCCGTGGGCAGGCACAGGATCGTGCCGGGCGTGGCGAGCCCCAGGACCCGTTCGCGGACGCGGTCCCGGACGGCGTTGGCGGCCTGGGTTTCCTCGGCTGTGATCGCAGCGGCCATCGCGAAGCGTTCGCGAATGCCTGGTCCCAGCTTGGGCTCATGCTCTTCGACCCAGGGCACGTTGGTCTGCTTGACCTCGCTGGCCTGAATCACCCGGAAGGCATCCCACCACACATCGAGTGTGTCTTCGCCCGCGACGGCGACCGGCTCGGCCGCCGGAAGGATGTCCGCCGCGGCCGCGAGGACGGATTCGAGCGCCTGCTTCACATCCGGTGTGGCGCGGTCGAATGCATCGGTCAGGACCAGCATGCGCTCGGGCGTGCCTGCGATTGTGTTGCCGTCGAGCAGGACCGGTCCGATATCGCGGAACAATTCCGCTTCGTTGGTGAACCAGCCGGCCGTGTCAAAGGACGGCGCCATCGGATGGGCATTGGACAGGTCCACCCTGCCGTGGGTCGGCCGGATTCCGTACAGGCCACAGAAAGACGCCGGCACCCGCACGGATCCGCCCGTGTCGGAACCGAGCGAGAAGTCGCACATTTCCGCGGCCATGGCCGCAGCGGAGCCGGATGAGGAGCCGCCGGGCATGCGGCCGGGTGCGCGCAGGTTTTTGGGCGCGCCGTAATGGGCGTTGTCACCGGACAGGCTGTAGAAGAACTCGTCGCACACGGTAATGCCGACGATATCGGCGCCGGCATCCAGGAGTTGCTGGACGGCAACCGACGTCTTGGTCTTGGGCTCGACCCAGTCATAATAGTCGGGGTTGCCGTTCGAAACCTTGCGCCCGGCGATATGGTAGAGGTCCTTGACCGCAAAGGTCTTGCCGGCGAGCGGGCCATTTCCCGATCCAAGAATCGGCTCGGTGATGTTGTGGGGCACGAACGCGCCCGCCCGGTCTTCGGGAATCTTCACATCGGTCATGCTCGGCTAGCCCTTCTTCTTGGTGCCGGATTTCTTTTTCCGGGATTTAGGCAGGGGCTGTGCCTTGTTGAACCAGTCGAGGATCTGCTCGCCGTCCCAGCACACCACGCCCGGGTGGGAGAGGATATGCTCGAAGGTCTCGCGCACATATTTGATCCGGTGCGGTGAGCCCGACAGGTAGGGGTGCATGGCCACGGCCATGATCCGCGTGTGCTCGTGGCTCTCGGCATAGACCGTGTCGAAATAGTCCAGCGAGCGGGTTTTGAACTCCTGGGACTGGTGATGCTGGACCGCCATCATCACGATGTCATGGAGTTCGTAATTGTAGGGTAGCGCGACCATCGGCTTGCCGCCGGTGGTTTTCAGGCGGACCGGCTGATCGTCGAGAACCCAGTCACCGATATACTCGACCCCGGCATCGGCCAGATGATCGATCGTCTGATAGGTCTGGGTCAGGCCCGGGCCGAACCAGCCGCGCGGGCGTTTGCCGCAGAAGTCACCGATGATCTTGAGCGACTTGTCGATAACGGCGCGCTCATCCTTGAGTTTGTGCATCGGCATCTGTTCATAGGAATGGGCGTTGAACTCCCAGCCCGCATCCATGACGGCCTCAGCCGTGCGGGGATACTCCTCGATCGTGCGCGCGTTCAGGGTCACGGTCGGGCGGACACCCAGATCGTCGAGCATGGACTTGATGCGCCAGAAACCGACCCGCATACCGTATTCGTGCCAGCTCCAGTTGGGATGGTCGGGAATCATGGGCACGCCCTGGGGCGGCGGAATGACCATGCGGGCCATGGCGCGGACGATGTCCCACACCTCAAGAGCCAAAATCGGCCACAGAACCAATTTGGCGCCGTCCGGCAGGAGCAGCGGCTTGCGGTCTGTGATAGCTGAGAAAGGCAGGCGATCACCCGGTTTCATTCCGTCCATTTGTTCCTCCCTGATGCGACCGTTTTTGATTCCCGGCGCGCGTTCTTGATCTGTAGGCACTATACTGCGGCAAGAGTTGAGACAACAGATATGCCCGGCGAACCGGTGCAGGTGGGGACGAGAATATGAACGAGACCGCAGCAAGTGCGGATGTGGTGCTGGTCGAGCGCGATGGCGACATCGTCACCGTGGTGCTCAATCGGCCGGAAAAACTAAATGCGCTGAACAAGGCCATGTGGACGCGCGTCGGTGAGGTCATGCACGAACTGGGCGGCGACGACAGCATCCGTTGCGTGGTGCTGCGTGGCGCCGGCGACCGGGCCATGGGCCCGGGTGCGGATATCTCGGAATTCCCGACCGAGCGGTCCAACGCCGCGCAGGCCGAGATCTATGGCGGCCTGATGCACAACGCGATGCACGCGATCCGTGATTGTCCCCATCCGGTCATCGCGCTGATCAAGGGGCTGTGCGTCGGCGGCGCGCTCGAGATCGCGCTGATGTGTGACATGCGGATTTGCGGGGAGGGCTCGCGCTTCGGGGTGCCGATCAATCGGCTTGGCCTGGTGATGGCCTACCCGGAGGTCGAGGCGCTGGTCGAGCTCGTGGGCCGGTCGGTGGCGCTGGAAATTCTTTATGAGGCACGCGTGTTCGATGCGGCCGAGGCCAAGGACAAGGGCCTGGTCAACCGCGTGGTGGCCGATGATGCCGTGGAAGATGAGGCCTATGCGACCGCGCGGCGGATCGCCGATGGTGCGCCGCTCGTCAATCGCTGGCACAAGAAGTTTGTCGACCGGGTTCTGGCCGGCGGGGCGCCCCTGAGCGATGCCGAAGCCGCAGAGGGTTTCGCCTGTTTCGACACGGATGATTTCAACACCGGTTACAAGGCGTTCCTGGCCAAGGAAAAGCCGAAGTTCGAGGGAAAGTAGACATGACCGACAAGAACACGGGCCTCCTGCATGGCCTCAAGGTGATCGAGATGAGCCATATCATGGCCGCACCCACCTGCGGCCAGATGCTGGCCGATATGGGTGCCGACGTGATCAAGGTCGAGCGTGTGCCCGGCGGTGATGACACGCGGCGGTTCGGCGAGGGACCCCAGGGTGATTCCGCAGCGTTTGCGATGATGAACCGCAACAAGCGTGGCTTTGCGGTGAACACCAAGAGCGACGAGGGCCGCGCGGCACTGCGCCGGATCATTTCGCAGGCCGATGTGTTCATCGAGAATTACCGTAAGGGCGCGATGGAGCATTTCGGCATCGGCTGGGACGAGATGCATGAACTCAACCCGCGGCTGATTTATTGCTCGGTGTCCGGGTTCGGACGCACCGGGCCCTATGCCGAACGCGGCGGCTTCGACCTGATCACCCAGGCCATGTCGGGCATCATGTCCATCACCGGCGAGGCCCCCGGGCGGCCGCCGGTCAAGGTCGGCGCGCCGATCACCGACATCACTGCGGGCATTCTCTCGGCCGTCGGCATTCTCGGTGCGGTGGCCCATCGCTACGAGACCGGGGAGGGGCAATATGTAGATTCGTCCCTCTACGAGGCCGGCATCCTGCATACCTTCTGGCAGACGGCGATCTACCAGGCGAGCGGGGAAATTTCCCAGCCCATGGGCTCGGCGCATCCGCTGTCGGCGCCCTACCAGGCGTTCCCGACCAAGGACACTTCATTGGTGGTCGGCGCGGCGAACCAGAACACCTGGCTGAAGTTCGTCGAGGCGATCGACGCGGGCGAGCTGGCCGCGGACCCGCGCTTCGAGACCAGTAATTTGCGGATGACCAATCTCGATGCGCTGGTGGAGACCTTGACGGAAATTCTGAGCCACCGGACGACGTCGGAATGGCTGGAGAAGCTCGAGGCGGCGGGTGTGCCGGCCGGGCCCGTCTATGACGTCAAGGAAATGAGCGAGGATCCGCACACCATCGCGCGGGGCATGATCGAGAAGGTGCCGGCCGCGACCGGTGGCGAGCACAGCGTGATCGCCCATCCGGTCAAATACTCGGCCACGCCGACGTCGATCCGGCGCGGCGCGCCGTTGGTCGGCGAGCATAGCCGGGAGGTGCTGGCGGAGTTCGGCTTTGGGGCCGACGAGATCGAGGGGCTGATCGCCTCGGGTGCGATTCATGAATCGGCGGTTGAGGCGAAGGCGGCCGAATAGGTTTCGTCGACGATCGGGTCGGGGCGCCTCAAAGATATTTGTTGAGGAAGGCCCAGACCGGTGAGTCGGGGTCTTCGAGCCCGGCGAACACCGCAAAATGGTTGGCGTTCGGCACCGCGTACAGACCCGTTTCGGTTTGCTTTGCCAGCGCGGCGTGGAAATTGGCCGCCTGGCGCTTGAACTCGTCGCTCTCATCGCCGCCGTGGGCGACCATGGTGGGCGGCAGCTTCTTGTCGAGCATGAGCAGCGGTGACAGGGCGGTTGTTTCGTCCTCACTCAACTCAAGATATTCGCGCCGATAGCTCAGCATCAGCGGCCGCAGGTCGTAATTGCCGCTGACGGTCAGGCCGCAGACGATGCCGTCGAGATCATCTTCGTTGGCCAGGCGCACCAGGGCGGCCGCTGCGAGATGGGCACCCGACGAATGGCCCGCGATACAGATGCGTGTCGGATCGATGTCATAGTCCGCCGCGTTCGCCCGCACATGCCGGACGAGTGCCGTGACATGGTCCACCATCTCGGGCAGGCGCACCCGCGGAATCGTCGGGAACGTGCCGGCGACAAACGAAACACCGTGTTTCAGTGCGGCTTCGGCCCAGGCGACGGAGACGGCCGCATTGCCGCGCTGCCATTGCCCGCCATGGGTGAAGATGATTGCCGGTTTGGGCCCGTCGCCGGCGCGATACAGGTCGAATCGGTTGTCGGCATCTTCGCCATAAGTGAGATCGTTTTCGTCCCTGCGCGCCTCGGCAAACGCGCCCGAACGTGCCTGCAAATCCTGCTGGGTCTCCCGGTCGTGATCGGTCACCAGGTTCGTATATTGCAGGTCGAGCTCTTCTTGCGTGTAGTCGCGAAAGATCTTGTCGGTCATGGGATCAGCTTGGTTGGATGAGTTGACGGATTGGCCAGCGCGCGACAGGCTGAAGCCAGCAACGGAGGATAGCATCATGCCGGACGGCGATATCAAGTCGGTCGAGGAACTGGTTGAACATTATGGCGAGCCGCGGGGACACCTGTCGGAAAAGGAAAAGCCTGCGCTGAGTGATCACTGCAAGAATTTCATCGCGCTGTCGCCGTTTTGCGTGCTGTCGACATCGGCGGTGGGCGACGGCCCCGCCGATTGCAGCCCGCGCGGCGATGCCCCGGGCTTCGTCAACATCATCGACGACACGACGATCGCCATCCCCGACCGGCCCGGAAACCGGCGCACCGACACATTCCACAACATCATGGAGAACCCCGAGGTCGCGGTGATGTTCATGGTGCCGGGTCTCAATGAGGTGTTGCGCCTGAACGGCCGGGCGCGGCTTTCGACCGATCCCGAGCTGCTGGCGAAAATGGTCGCCAAGGGCAAGACACCCCTTGCGGCGCTGGTGATCGATATTCGCTATGTCTACTTCCACTGCGGCAAGGCGGTGATCCGCTCCGAGCTGTGGAATGGCGACAATCATGTCGAGCGCAAGGATTTTCCGACCCTGGGCAAGATCAACCAGGATTGGTACGGCGTCGATGCCGACGAAGTGGACGCGCAGCTCGCCAAGGATTACGCGGAAAATCTCTATTAGCCGTGCGCCGGCGCCGAG